>Ga0308156_1000126_pt1 | contig 243230 bp, 249 predicted proteins | sample PhyAR2_FD_201041 | JGI IMG/M metagenome (GOLD analysis project Ga0308156, IMG submission 201041) | Phyllosphere microbial communities from UC Gill Tract Community Farm, Albany, California, United States - DLSL A.R2 | ecosystem: Host-associated > Plants > Phyllosphere > Unclassified | place...
GGCTATCGCTTCAAGCGCCTGGAATACTGGCATCAGCTTCCCCCAATGGCATGCGTTTTCTGACATGGCGACGGGGAGCAGTGGTGAAGAAGGTTGGGCTTCTGCAAGTGTCCCGACACGATCAGCACCTCAATGGCTTGGCATCAAGATGGACAAGGCGGTTAAGATCAACGCCTACTCTTTCCAGAACCGCATGAATGGTGACATGGCTACACCGTCGTCATTCCAGTTCCAGGGTTCTAACGACGGGACAACGTGGGTCAACATTGATGCTGAACAAACCAACAGCAATGTTAATGCCGGTGCGGTAGTCAAGATTCCTGTTGTGGATCAGACGCCGTATTCCAGTTATCGCATTTTGGTGTATGCGTCAGCGGGCGTGGGCAACAGTAAATTTGTCTACATTCGCCGTATGCAGATCTTTACCAGCAAAACGGGATTGCTCTCAACTACCGACAAGAGCACGTTCTATAAAGCGGTTAATGGTACATTGACACAGGTTGATGCCAGCACAGATGCTCTGTTTAACAGCAATGCATTTGGTAGCTCAGGCGCCATTAAACAATCTGACTTGGCAGCCGCCGGCATTACTCAGATCGTTTCTTTGTCTCAACAAACCATCACGACACGTTCACTGTATCTGAGTAGATTGATGACCATGAAGTCGTTGATTGCCGGCACACAGTGGCAGGTTATTAACAGCATGACGGTAACGGGTTCTGTGACCAACAACGGTGTCATCAAAGGGATGTTAACACGTAACCTCACTGACTACTTCTACCTCGACGGCAGTGGTGCGTGGGTCAAGGTAACACTAACCTTTGATCAGGCGGGCGCTAACTTGATGCAAAGCAACGGAATGACTCTTGCTCAAATCAATGCGATTACCAAAGCACAGTGGGCGAGCTTCTATGCTGATATGGGTGGGATGCCAGATTACTTAGGCTTTGCATTTGGTCTGCTTAAACCAACCTTGACTGACACAGTAACACTTAACAGTGCGGCGGTGAATGTCGACAATGTCAACGTCTATAAGTTACAGACACCGGCAGAAGTAGAGATCCGTTGGAACCGTGCTGGTTTGACTTTTAAAACAATAGCCGCGGGCGATTATATTCTGGGTTACCAGATTCCTTAACCTATAAGGTGGGGACCCCTCCACCTTACAAAATCCTATGTACACCATAAATATTAAACCAGGAAAGCACTATGACAGATATTGTTGATAAAAGCACTTTTGACACGGTTCCCCTTATCGAGGTGGGTGAATCGGTCTTGGGTGGTCTGAATGGTGCGGCTAACAAACAAGGGATTGCTTTAGCTAACCGTACCAAATTCCTTAACGAAAAAATTAACCAGCTCGGTCCAGCTGATGTAGGTGCCGACCCTAAAGGTGATGCGGCTAACAAGATCTCTCAGCACTCGGTGGATCCCGACGCTCATCCTCAGTATTTAAAAGCTGCAGATGGTGACGGGCGTTATCTGCAATTACAGGGTGCTAATTTACCCAACGGCGCCGTATTGTTAGATGCGTCTGGAAAGATCCCGTCGATGTACCTGGATCTGATTCAAAGCAGCTACGTTGCAGTGGCAAATCAGGCAGCTCGTTTGGCTTTACCTAAAACGTCTAACTTAACCATTGCAGCTCAGGTAGACATCGATACTTTGTTCTACCTGAATGGTAATTTGGATCCCGCCGTTGCGGGTAATTGGGTACAGGGCCAGGCCGCTACAGTTTCTGGCGTAAGTCGTGTTTTCAATCGCACAGGTAATATCACGGCTCAGTCAGGAGATTACACTGCTGATCAAATCACTGAAACCGCGACCCGTGTCTTTACTTCTCCTACCGAAAAAGCAGGATGGTCGGCCAAGCAGGATAAACTGGTTAGCGGTACTAATCTGCTTACGTTAGCGGGCAAGTCGCTGTTGGGTGCAGGCAACCTTACTTTGGTTCCTGATGATCTGGGGGCGGCAGCTAAAGTCCATAAACACGAGATCACTGACGTTAACCTGCTAGCCGATGCGTTATCACAATCGTCTTCTAAGAACCTGGTTCCAGGGCGTGGTATCTCTTTAACCACTGACCCCAACACCAAGAAAGTAACGATTGACCTGTTAAACGGCGGAACACCTTTAGCTGCATTTATTGTGGCTGATCGTCAAAATGCCATCGCAGGGCAAACGCACAATTTCGGGTTCCAGGAAAATGGCTCGTACTCTTTTGCTGCTTACGCACTAAAAGAAATCGCAGGCGCAACCGGACAGATTACCCCAATCGAAACGTTCCCAGTGGGCAACGCCGGCAATTACGACCAAACTCCGAACCTGGTTTTTAACAATGGTCTGAGCTTGTATATCGGCGAAACCTTGACGATGAGTAAAGAAGGATCTCTATACCGTGCGGGGTTAAAGCTCAACGGTAGTGACTTCAAACTCGACTCTACCCAGGGTGCAACGTTACCGTATCTGGTTTCTTCGAATTCAGAAAACGGTATTACGGTTTCTGGTTCATCGATTTATAGTGTGGGGTATGATGTGTTCAGAGCCTTTAACGGCACCACGGGAAGTGGAAGTTACTGGTGTAGTCAAAGTGGCACCGGGGCTCCCACCGATGCAAACCCTCAGTGGTTGATGATTACCCCGCCTTCAACTTGGAACAACATTCCGATTGGTTATTCTTTAACCTCTTTAAATGGTGACGGTAACGCCCCATCCAGCTGGAAAATCCAAGGGCGTAATGATGACAACACCTGGACAGATCTGGACACCAAAACCAACTACACTCCGTCCCGCACGGCCCGGATGGATTTCACCTTAACGGCGAACAAAGCATACAAAAGCTATCGCATGTTAATCACGAAAGCGGACAGTACCGCTAGCTGGTTGCGTGTTGATGAACTGACATTTACCTTCGCTGTTGAGAAGAACCTTTTCTTACGCGATAAAAACGGTGTCTATTACACGTTAAATGCAAGCAATGCGTTAACAACCATTGCCGCATCAGGCGTCGTATCAGGTGCTGGCTTTTCTAGTTTGCCGACGAAGACTACTGCCTCGGTCGCGAGTCTGTTACCACTGGACGTTGTTTCCACCGGTGCATCGCCTGTGAAATTAACCGTAACGCCTGTGAACGGATTCTTTAAAACCAAAGCACCTTTTGCCATTAGTAATTACCAAAAGCTTTCGGCTTTAACGTTCAGTTTCAATGCGCAAACGGGTGGTGAGCTTTATTTGGCGGTCACGCGCAACGGCACTGATTACTTCACCTGGAACGGCACGTCATGGGACACCTTAGCATTAACAGGTGACATTCCTACTGACACCGCTACCTTGTTAAGTAAAGGCAACAAGCGTACGGTATTGAATGCGTTAACGGCGGCTAACTTGGCATTGTTGTATAACGACAAAGTTGACAATCTGGGTTTTGTGGGTGTGTTGGTAAACGGCGCGGCAGTGACTGCATCCGTTTTCAGTTTCGCGAGTGTGACAGGTGACCTCCGTTCTAACTGGAAGTTGCAAACACCTGCGGAAGTTGAAATTGCGCGCGGTGTGGGTGTGTTGAGTTTCAAAACAGTGACAGCGGGCAATTACAAACTGGCTTACCAGTTCTTATAAGTATCATTGACAAGGGAGTAAAGATGGACGATAGCATGCGTTACTGGATTCGTTATGACGGATCCGATTATACGCCCAGCGCGGACAATATGTCACCATGGGGTTACGCGGAGTGCACCAAAAAGCCCGACGAATACTCTTCGCTGTGGGACTGGAACTTCGGGCAATACGCGTGGGTGTTGAATCGCGCACGTTATATTGCGCAGGTTGAAGTCAATCGCCTGGCGCGCGAAGAAATGGGTGTAACGTGGGGCGGCAAGGTTTACGACACAGATGATCGTGCTCGTATGGCGCTGATGGCACTCATTCAATACGCGCCAGCATCCACTGACTTCAAACTCCAAGACGGCAGTTATGTCCAGTTGACGTTGGAAGAGATGAAGGCGTTGTTCAATAAAGTCATGGAATATACTTTGGCGTGTTATGCTCACGAAAAAGATATCCGTGAACTGATTGACGCGGATGCGTTTGATATCACCATGCTGGATAACGGTTGGCCGTCTACGGTATTGGATCCGGTAGAAACTCCCACCCCCAGTGAAGGCGGTTCTGACACCGATACTGGAACCGGTAGTGACGCAGGTGGTTCAACCGGTGGTGAATCTACTCCGGCCGCTTCGTAAGCTTTTATAACCTCTAACTACCTGCCTTGCGGCAGGTAGTTAGTTATCCATGTCTTTTAACTGAACACCTTATCTTCTAGTCGATTATTTTTTAACTCTATATTATCTAGGCAGTAACCAACCTCATAAAGGAAAGTAGTATGAAAAATATTTCATTGGAAATGTATTACACCGCGTTGGAAAAACTGTTGCCGAAGGCACTGATCAAGGCGTGTTACGAAAGTATTCTCCATAATGATCCCGCGCATAATGTGGATCACGTTTTCAACGTTTGTCGTTACGGTCTGCAGTTGACTCAGGGTAACGTCAGCTCCCATGACCGTTCCATTATTTTGGCAGGTTGTTTGATGCATGACCTGGGGTGTCGTTATAACCGCGAACACCACCACGTGATTTCTTTCGGTCTGGCATTTAAGATGCTGAACGAATTTGCCACGGATATGTTTGACGAGGTAGATGCATTAGTAATCGCAAATACCTGCTTGGAACACCGAGCGAGCTGGGATAAACCTCGCACCTCCTACCAGAGTGATTACGTCGCACTGGCCGATCGCGGTGAGCCTAACCTCAACGAAATGATTCGTCGCTGTATTGTGTTCCGTCAAGCTGAAGGCAAGACACCGGATGTTGAACAGATGTTACAGGAAGTGTTTGAACACATGCAGGAGAAATGTGGCACTGACGGCTACATGTGGAAATCTTACCCAGGTATTGGCTGGCAGATTAACCAGAACCTGATTCACGAAATCTGTCGCACTGTTGATGACCGCATCCGGTTAACTCAAGCGATCGAACAAGTTTATAAACTTTACTGTTCTTAAAGGTGACTATGGAAGATCAAGTGATGGGAGCTTTGCTGGGCCTTATGGCCCGGCACGGTTATCAAAAAGATCAGTTCGCTGAGTTCCTGAAAAAAGAAGTCCGGGATACCGGTTCTATTATCACGGCTGAATTCAAAAATAACATCGCCAAATTTGAAGTGGTTAAAATCGGTGAGGTTAATGTCACTGGTGAGATCGATCGTGTTTCATGGGACTACAATCGTGCGCTGGAAATTGAATTCATGTTGCAGGCGAAAGCGGACTTTGACAGGTTCCACCCGGAGATTGACAGTAAATGGGTATATGGTGCTTGTGGAAGTCTGGTCGCTTATTATCCCAAGGGTAGGCCGCGTAAAGTGAAGAACCGGAAGTTCGCCGCTCATCGTAAAGGCGGTGTGCAAGTTAACGATACTCACTTCCGCAAAACCAATAACTCCCGGCGAGGTTACTGAGTGAACAAGAAGAAAATCGTTGAGTTGGTGATGAACGATATCGTGTTGTTCTACCAACGTTATTTCGACATCCCTGATCTTTGTAAAACCGTTAAGATACTTAACACCGGACAGTGCTATGTTGTAGCGCATTTAGCCGGTCAAGTACTGAAGCAGGTTTATCAACTTAAACCCCGCCTGTACTCACACTGTTTACATGCGTGGCTAGAGGTTGACGGGATCGCCTATGACACGCTGTATCCACAGGGTTATCAGACTTCAGTGGTGACAGTGTGGAAGTTACATGAACTCGGATACAACCTGGATGAAATGGAAATCGGTGATTACGGTGGTAACGGGTACGTTCCTCAGGGGTATGACTTCCAGGGCTTCTACAAAGCGTTCTTAGCGCGTTGGGGTATTGAGGCTACAGAGATTGTCCCTGATGCAGTTTGTGTCGTTCAGCACGTCGTGAAGAGCGCTAGTGTGCGTAAGCGTTTAAAGCGTTGGCATCGGCGTAAAAGTGCTAAGTATGTGTCGACTCCACTGTTTGTCAAACACAGACATATTAACGCAGGCGCGCTTCCTTTCACACATTATTATTGAGAGTTGCTATGGATGATGAAGTAGTTTGTCTTGATGAAGAACTCGATCCAGATGTGCAAGCTGCTATCGAGGTCGTGTTTGTAGGATTTCCAGACATGGGGAGGGTTATCGGCTCCCATTTAAAGGAAACCTATAATGTATATCGCACTATCTGCATTAAACAGCGAGATACTTATTACTACAATCATTGGGGTTACCAACCTAAAAATATCCCACCTAAACACGCAGTGTGTTCATCACGCCGCAGGGGAAGACCGTGCAAGAAGAGAAGATGAAGTACCGTGAAGGCGCAAACAGTTATGTTCATCATGAAGGACGTGATTTCTTTGTAGATGATTTACTGGACGCCACAGAAAACAAACCCATGCGTGAAATGAAGATAGCACAGCTGGATTGGATTATCGGGGGCATGTCTGAATTAGACGCGGGGCGCATTGGTCGTGCTAAAACTGTGTACCCGTTGATTGTTACAGAACAGACCATTCCACGCCGTTGGGTTGTACTCGATGGTTATCATCGTCTTTGCAGCGCTATTCTCCAGGGAAGAACGCTAGTCAAGGTCCGCGTTATCACTGAGGATGAACTCGAGCTTTTACATAAAGAAAGAGTGAAACCAATCAGCTAAGGGGATGGATGTAATATCATCGATCAGGTCTTTTGAATACCGCATTAGAAAGATTATAACACTTATCAACCTAGGTAAAGGGACAAATACAAATGCCGATCAAAACAGTAAAAAGCACGATTGATATTGAAATTCAAAATGAAAACCTGGATTTCTTTTATCTGCGCAACATAGAGATTAACGACTCCTCTATGTCTGTGTTCCGTTTAATTCTGTTGCTGGAACAAGCGGAGTTCGAAGAGTCAGCAACTCTCCCCCTACCGATTGAATGGTACCAGCACATGCCTTGGTGCACTGGTTGTTTCATTCGTCGCAATGTGTTTGGTCACATCTTCTTTGTTATAAAGAACAAACAAGGTTCTGTGGAATTTGAAACGTCTTCTGACGAAATCAAAAGTTTCTACCACACCGACGAATTCACTAATGAGGGCCCTTTAGCTGAGGGAGTTGTGTCAGGTAGCTTTATCAAAGACATCAACATTGCGGGCACGGTTTTAATCACTGACCGAAAAGAGTACATCATTCTGGTAGGTGACAACGGCATTGAAAGCGTGTTCATTAACAAAGAACCCTTCACTATCACCGATGCTGTAACTAGTACGGAAGAGAACTGGCGGAAAGTTATTTCTAATTTACCGTTAATGATCCGTGGGGTTTACGAAGAAGAGGAAGAATAATAATTATGGGTACGGTTAAAGTCACTAAAAAGTTAGAGGTTAAGATCGAAGGTAAAAACGGCGTGTCGGTGATGTTGGAAAACATCAACCCCACCCACTTAACCGATGAAGGACCTTTTGCAATCGCAGCCAGCTTGGAAGTCTGTAAGATCCTGGAGTCGATTCCATTGCTGCTTCCACGGGAATGGACCCAGCGCATTGCGCCCGGCCAAACGGTGGATTTAGTAGTGAAAGAAAACGGGCTCCAGTTCTCTATTCGTGATCAGGCGGCTCAACTGTTAGGGGTGTTCGAAATCGATTCACGGAAACTTTGGAAGGCGCTGGAGTTTGACAGTAACTTCCGTTGGGATTACGTTGACGTTCACGAAATCAAAACAGTCCCGGGGTTGTTCTATGGGCAGGATGGTGAAGGCGAGTACATGATCGTTACTGACAAAACGACGTTCTTTGCTGTGGTCGATCACTATCAAAACAGCCATATCGATAAGGTATGGCATATTAAGCACCCAGATACTCTCTACGACCTCTGTACTTCTGACACAAAGGGTTTTCAGGCTTGTGTTAAGCTCATCCCTAAACCGTTCCTGGAGGCTCTGGAAGGGAATCCAGCTTATCATGAATGGATGGAACATGGTCGCTACCTATAAGGGTAATAAATGAAAACACGCAGTACACGAATCTCGCCAGTGATTAGACCGGACACTCAACGCCTGTTTGTAAAAGGTACTGTTGAAATGTCATGGAGTCCAGGTGAGGACGATCCTTATAAGCGCCCGCGTCACACTATCGGTGCCTTGAACTTCCCGATCATTCTGGATAACTTCTTGGCGTTCTGTGAAGTGCCGGGACAAATCCCGTTTAGTGCGGAAGATCAGATAGATCCTGACTCGTTGGTTGTCGGTAACTTTGAGTTCACCGCCACTCACCATGACTTGCCTATTTGCATCTTTGGTGAGATCAGTGACAGCGAGCTAATGATCGGGGGTGAGGGGATTGGACAGTTCCATCATGCCGTTAACTTCGATCCTAAAACCAACCGCTTAAAGGTCAGTCAAGGCCCGCTTAACACGGGACGAGCAATCGAACTGCGAGAAACTTTTAAAACACCTTGTGGGTTTATTGTTCGGGCATGTGATTTAAAAGATATCAAAATCGGCTTTTATATTACTGCTAAAGTAACAAAGCAAGCATAAATAATACTCCTACCCTTGCGGGTAGGAGTATTAATACCACTTATTTTTTTACGCCTGACTGACTTTGAAGTCCGTTACTGTCATGCCGCGGTTGTTATCCCACATACCAAACGCCACATACGTGCCTTTGTTAATGATGGTATCTTCTACGCTGGTTAACAGAGCGGTATCGGCAAACAGACGAATCACGCCACCTTTGACATTCACCTTCAGAACCTGATTGTCTGAACAACGCATGTCGTTGGTGTTCAGCTTGGTCAGGGTAAAGGTTTTGTCTGCATTCACATCACGACGGAACAGCGCCAGCTTGTTGAAGCCATCACTGTCTTTGCCGAGGAAGCTTAACACATAGGCAGCGGTATCTGCATTCCAGTTACTGCGACGGAATTCAAACGAGGTGGACAACACATCTGTTACGTTAGCCGGCCCGGTCAGCAGTTTGAACTGCACTTCCAGATCTGTTAACGTCGTGTCCATACCAGCCGCACATTTGGATTTCTGGATCAGGCTCAGCACACCGTTGTTGGTGTTTGCTCCGCCGTTGACACCCCAGTTACCCCATTTGGTTTCGAACATCCCACCTAAGCCATTGTCAAGCACACGACCAGACAGAGGTGCGTTACGCATGAAGCAATCGCTGTAGTAGGCTGCTTTCTCAACAGGAACAGTGTAGTAGGTGCCGTTGAGATTCAGCACTAATTTACCGTCACTGGTGAGTTCGCGAGTTTGCAGGTTCAGTACGCCATCTTCCATAATAGCGAGGCCGTGAGTCAAGGTTCCCAGCGCTGTTGCATTGCGCGGACGCGCTGTTCCCAGTTTCTTAAAGTCAGCATCAGAAACGATGTCGCCTTTATAAGTCCAGTGGAACGGCGTGCCGTTGGTGAAGCGAGAGTGACCGCTGGTTTCCAGGTAACAGTTCACCCAACCGCAATTCGCCGGCAGTTGAATGTAAACGGTGATGTCATTGTCCCAGGCACGCGTAACCGCGATATCCAGAACAGGTGACTTACCGCGTACTGTAACCGCACCTTCTTGACGACGATCTTTAACCGGATTGCGACGCAGACTCATTTCGAGTTCGCCACCACCGAAGTTATCAGAACCGTAAGGAGAGAGTGCACCCTCACCACCTACTGTACCACCTGCACCCATTACACGGAACTTGGTCATGTCGTTAGGGTCAACGCACTGCCAGTTACCCACACAGATCCACACTGGCTGATCCGTGTCGTTCTTGAAGCGAATGTTGGAATGCAAGTAGTTATACGCCATGCTACCGTACTGACGCGTACCGTAGTTTTCCTGCTGCAAGCGACCACGCTCATATGGCTGCGAGTCACCTACGTCTGGGTTACTGTACTGAATCCAGGAACCTGACTGCAAGTTAATACCACGCATGATGGTGCGGTTATGCGTGAGGTCAAACGGCAGTGTACAACCTTCAATACTTAAACCATCGATCAGCCACTGTCCGTCAATCAACGCACCTGGGTTATTACAGTGTTCAATCCAACCGTTCTTAATAAACGACTGGGTACACTTAGGCATGTCGATAGCCGGGTTAGGACCGGTCTGTCCCTGGATGTTGAAGTTAGACAGTTCCACAGCAGTAGTGTGGTACCATGAACCCCAGGTCGCATTTGACCAACGGTTACGAATCAGGGTGTCTGCACACTTAGAGGCGTACCACTCTTCGAACCGCGTATCCAGTGTATCTAAAACATCAAACAGAATACCACCGACGCAATCCGCACGCCAATAAGACGCATGGATGTATTCGCCGCCCTGGGTAACGTTCTTGAAGAAGCCACGTTTATTAGGGGTTTTGTCGTTACGGCCGTCAATGATGAAATGCGCAATCTCTGTCTTACGCGCATTAACCAGCAAGGCGGGGACCATTTCACCCGTCTTTTCATCAACGACTTTTGTGCCGTCTAAGTAGAGGCGCGTAGTGCCGAAATACCCAAACACTACCGGGGCGCCTACAAACCGGAACATTCCGCGTTCCTTGGCACTCAAATCAATATTACCGATAGAAAAGTTACCGGCCGGGAATTGACACCCGATGTTGCTGAACGGTGCGCCTTTCTTATCGCACCAGGCAATCATCCTTAAACATGCCGTTGCACTATCCGTTTTGCCATCGCGCACTGCACCGAAGTGTGTGACATCGAGTTTGTTGGCATCATGGATAATACGCTCCCAATAGAAGTTAGCGTCAGTGACACGACAGATGGTTCCGCCGTCATCTACTGGGCTGCCTACCCGCGCTACAAATGAACCACCACCGTACATATTACCTGCGTAATACGACTGAAGTTCGATGATGTCTCCTGCACCTGAAGGTTTAACTTTCGCTAATTCAGACCAGGAACCGATAACGCTGGGATTGATAACAGGCATGGTAATTCCTCTCATGGGGTAATGAGGGGCTAAGGGGTTAAGTAAATACAATGAAATAATGCCCCTCATACCATTCCCTCTATATACGTCAAATATTAGAATACAGTTGGTTTCAGACCTATATAACCTGGGTGAATAGAAAACAATAATGTTTTTCTACTAACTTATATAAGGTATTTAATATGAAACTGACTTGGGTATTATCTAAAGAGTTCATTGAATTAGTTCGCATGAACATCACTGCACCTAAAGCAACTATCATCCGTATCGCTGAACGTCGCTTTATTTTCTCTAACCCGAAAGCCAACGAAATCACCGTCTTTGAATCAGACGTTGACCGCGCTATCGATATCATCAACAACACCGAATCTAGCTTTGACCGTTATGCTAGTGTTTATACCTGGATCAAAAACAACATGTCAGTTGTAAAAGCAAAAGCCAACGACATGAAAAGCCTGTGGGCAGAATACCGTGCATTCATTACCGCTCGTGGTATCGAATGGCTGTGGGCTGTTACCGGTGTGTACAACACTAACACTGCTGTAGAAAAAGAATTCAACGCGTTAGTTGCTGAAGTAGCTGATCTTTAAGAATCAGTTTCTGACAGCACTGTTGAATATCTCGATTACCAGTGATGACAACGCTGTCACAAGAAGATTTATAATTCAGCCTTTTAATTTAATTTTGCACTAGGGGATTTATCATGGTAGTTCCACGAAATAACTTTTACAAGCCAGACGCCATTGAAGTGATCTTGGCCATCAGTACCGTCATCTCCTTTATTTGGCTTTGGTACTCGTAAGGAGTCGTTGTGCGTAAGCTCAAAAAGGTTTTACTTGCAGTAGGTGTTGCGTGGGTAGTGGGCATTGCCGCTACCCAATGGGTGGGAGCCGATCCTCTTGTTCGGGTCGGACCTCACATGAAAGCATATTGTCGCAGCATTGACAATATTGAGTTGGAAAGTAATCACACAACTCACTGCATTAAAGTCCTCGACGTAAGAAAGGTAGAAGACAATGTCTACCATGGGATTGCGTTGATGTCTAATGGATCAACATATCGTTTTGCCGCTGTGTGGAGCGATAACTTTAGTTATAATCTGTACTACCTGAATCAGGAGCAGTAATTATGAGCATCGTTCGCGAAGGTATGTTAGAGAAAGTCCGTGTGTTTGCTTATGCGCAAACCAGTTCATTTATTGAGCGTCATGCGCAGCACGACACGGTTAAATCGTTGTCCATCGATTCCGGTGTCGCTTATAATACCTTGCTGGGCATCAAAAACATGAAGTTGAAATCGATCACTCTTCAGCGTCTTACTCAGACCATGAAAGCGATCGGTATGGATTTCAGCATGAGCATTTCATACAAAGGCGGGATAGAACTCGTCAAGATGGAAATCGATCGTGCTGTGTATGATCCAAAAGTCCAGAAGATCCTCAAGCGGGAAACGATGGAACAGTTGTTATCACAAACTCGTTAATACAAAAACTTTTTAATTAATTTACTCAGGAGAATTACCATGGCTATCATTATCGCTTTCTTAGCACCTATTGCTGTTGTTTGTGTTATTGCTGGTGTTAAAAGTTTTGCTAAGCATTGCAAAGATAGCCGTGGTGTTCAGGCTGTCTTAAACAAGTAGGTGGTTTTAATGTCATATTTGTCCGGTCTTGACTTGAATGCTTTAAGTGCATCCTCTCCTCTCGTCGAGGAAGATCATTTCTATATTTCTCCAGAACAGATTAAGCCCCCAACGGCTGATCGTGCTGAAGAAGTTAGGCAACTCGTTGGAGACGGAACCAAACTGCGTAATCAGTTTTTGTGTGCTAAAGATTACGTCGAATACCTGGTCGAATACCTGCGTGAAAAAGCGGGTACTGATTTTAATTGGCCGATGTCAATCATTGTGCGTTTGGCTGATTTGAAAGCATTGGAAGTCACTGGTTTCATCTCTAAGAAAGAGTTGGAGCAGTACATTACACACTAAGAATTCGGGAGAAGTAGAATGGCTAACAAAGATGCAGATGTAAATCGTTTCAAATTGACGAAAGCTGACGAAACCAATGCGGTTTCTGTTTTACCGATTGTCAGGCAATCCCATCCTCTAGATGAAATACTGACATCTCCATTGGGTGGTGAACCCATGAAACCATGTTGTCCTTCTCGTTTATACATGGTAGGTAGTACAGCAGAAGCGCTCACTGAGCAACTCGAAGGTGCCGCGGTTGAGATTAATAAACTCGAACCCTTACCTGCTGATGAACTGCCACATGACGCGCCGGGTAAAAAGATTAACCCGTTGGGTATCACGCTGAAAACAGCGGATGGCGATAAATCCAGTTACATCGATACAGTCTGTGCACTGGAACGTGAGTTGCGTTATATTACCAACCCTGATCACATCTTCGACCCGCAGTGCTATCGCAAAGGCAATGTCAACGGCGTGCTGATTCACGACACACCTGAGAAACGCGTTACTCGCGATATCTCTTTCCATCTGTTCTACGTTTTCGGTACGGCTTATCTTAAAGGCCATACTGACAACGGCTGTTTCCAGATTTTCTATAATCAAGCCGAAGGTTTCAACATCGACTTTGCGGAAGATTATAAAACGCTGGAAAACGATGCACCAATCACCCGTCTGCACAGCGCCAAAGATTTCGATGGCGCGTTGGCGACACTGTTGCAATATCTTTGCCCGCTCGGCGAAACTGTTTAATGGTGTCTTTCTAAACACACGGCCGAGTAAGGGGATTTCCCCTTACCGGCTTTCCTTTATTTTTTGTTGGAGATTAGTATGAAACGTTACGCTGAAAAACAAGTTGTTCCTGTTATTGGTTTATACACGATTGATGCTGATCGTGGTTTCCGTCAGTTCAGCAGTGTTTCCAGTCTGGTTATCGAACTGATGTTGCACAGTTTGAATATTGGAGACGTGCGTTTTCGCATCGTACCTGTGGTAGTGGATAAAGAACACGAAGTGCCTATCGACTGGTGTGATGATCGCAAGGCAACGGGTTATACCGGCCACGCTGAACAATCACTGTTTGAGCCTTTCACATTCAACAACCAGTACCCACAAGCCACATACGGTCAAACGTCTACGGACTGTGATCGATTGTGGAGACTGGCTCCCAAGGAAGGCGTGACGTTATCTGACATTGGTGGAATCGAAAAACTCAACAACGATCGAATCCCTCATCATTATACCCAGCTTTCTGTGTTTATGGATGAGTTGTATCAGTTAGTAAAAGAAAGCAAAGAGTTGAGCGACCAAGCAGAATTCTTGTTGATTCGCATTACGAATAACATTGAAGCTTTCCATAAGGACTGGGCGGTGGAATTGGTGGATCGTAATCTGGAAGATTTCAAATGGCAGGAATATCGCATCACGGTTAATTAATGGATGAAATTCCCTGCTCCGGTGGGGAATTTTAATTTAACTGTGGAAACTATCTATTGTCGAATTTGGGGTAGGGGGTTTATATGAAAAAGATTCTTAAGCAGTGGTTAAACATTTATAAGCAAAAGAAGAGAAAACGTAATACCGCTCTCCGCGACATTTCCCTGGAAGATCACTTCCGTTCCATGAAACAAAACCAAGCCGTCAACAACATGCGTTGGCTCCAGCATCGCATCACTCATCCGTTCCCTAAGTTAGATCGTTTTGAGTGTCAGGACGAACTTAATCAAAGTTACCTGGCCATTGTGTATGGACTGGACATCAGGGTTATTGTTCACGAAGGAAAATGCTTTATCAGCTTTTATAAGGACGGATCGCTTAAACATAGCTTTTTGTTCTTCAACGAAGATTATCCCATGGTCAAAAGGCGGTGCGATGGGTTTATCGGTTACGACACACACGCCCTCTGTACACTACTGGATGTGGCGATCAAGAAGTCCTAGCGCTATTTAATTATAAATCTATATTATCTAGGTAGCGTAGTAACCAATTTCAATCAATAAGTCAATAAGGGGTAGTAATATGTTTCGTAATCCTGAAGATAAATTCACCAATAAAGATGAAACTCCGGCGCTGGTCGAAGACACGGTTAATCATGTATACGAGGTCGTGTGTTCCACTATGGGTCCTGATGGTCAAGTCGTGGTGATTCAGGACGGCACTGCGGTAAAGACCACGAAAGATGGTGCAACCGTGGCACGGAGCTTGGAGTTCTCTAACCAGCATCAGGACAAGATCAACCAGATCATGGCTGAGTCTGCACGTAAAACAGAGATGGAGTGTGGTGACGGTACCACGACCACTATCTTCTTAACCAAACTGTATTATGATCTGTTCCGTAAGTATCCCGGCTTTATCAACCGTAAGCGTATCGAAGAGCACACCGGTCGTTTGATCGGTTACCTGCAGCAAGCATCTATTCTGCCGACCATCGGTTCAGACGAACTGCGTGCAGTAGCGACCATTACCGCTAACCAGGATAAGAGCATCGTGGATACGGTCCTGGGTGTGTATAATAGCTATGACGCGCCGGTGTTTGACTTGCAGGAAGGTAACAGCTACGAAGACAAAGTCAGTAAGAGCAATGGCTTACGTCTGCGTATGCAGTTGGCGGACTCGGCGTTTACAGCCAATCGTAACGGTCAACAGACTACGTTTGAAGGCATGACCTTTGCCGTAATGAATCAGGGCTTTGGGGGCAGTGTCATCAATACTGCTTTGCTGGTAGACGTGGCGAAAGATCTGGACCAACGTTATCCGGGGAGCAAAATCGGCTTGGTGGTGACTCAGGCAAGTACTGCGTTCTGTAGCACCGTGTTGGGTCTGAACAAGATGTTGAAAGAGCACGGCGCGGGTACCGAGTTCGTGGTGTTCTCCACCAACGTCTCGGGAACACTGGGTGGCTTGATCATGGGGGACATTGCGTCGATACTGAATGCGTCACTGGTATCTGCAATCGAAGACCTCAAGAACATCGAGTTGAAAGGGTGTCCGGAACGTCTGATCGCTAACCTCAACTTCAGTATCATGGAAACCGTGGGCGAAGAGACACAGGCGCGCATCAACGATCGTGTTGCTGAAGTCGAACGCACCCTGGGGGAGATGAACTCAAGTGCACGGTTCAGTCCACTGGGTCAGGCAACTGAAAAGCGTATCCAGTTACTGAAAGGTCAAGTGGTTACGGTGTATGTGGGTGGTGAAACGTACAGCGATATCAAAGAGCGTAAAGACCGCTTTGAAGATGTGCAGCTGGCGATCAAGTCTGCATTAGCCAACGGTATGTTGCCGGGTTGCGGTATGGCGTTACGTGATGCAGGTGTACGACTGTGGGAAGAGCACCAGACCCCGATCGACAGACCTGATGATGTTATCCTGGAAGATCTCGTTGCACTGTGTTTTAAACAGTGGGCGCATCTCACAGGCACCACAACAGCAGCAGCGCTGGATGAAATGGGCGGTGATGATCTCGTGATGTTGGGTGGCGACCGCATTATCACCAACCTGGCTACAGGGGAAGTTGGGTCACCTGAAGACCTGGGTGTGTACGACACGGCCTATGCTTCTATCACTGCACTCAAAGGCGGCATGACCACAGCGAAGATCTTGGCTAACACCAGTTCTATCATCATGGGTAACCGCGCTGGCGCTATCCACTTCGACGGCAAATAACAATAATCCAACAGGCTGGGGGAAACCTTGGCCTGTTCTTTTATCTTCGGGAGAATTACCATGTTCAAAGCTATTAAACGTCTTATCCTTAATCTTTTCTGGAAAGAAAAGCGCGTGGTTAGTATCGCTAAACCAACGCGTGAATCCAATCACCCTTTCGCTATTAATGACAACAAGTTCTTTCCGATCTTAGGTGAAGAAGATCGTTGCAGTAATAACGTCCAAGAGGAAGGTTTAGCCGCCTCCTCTTTCGAAGCTTCAAAAAGACTGGCAGACGCAATCAAACGTGGCGATCCTACCGAGATTCATTATGCCAAACTCAATAAGGTTTTAGCCGACGGACGTGCCTGTGGGGCCAAATTGACCCCTGAAGAAGTCCAGGCAATATTGGGTGATGCTAACAACCTCACCTATCATCTCGATAATGAGGCTTATGAAGCGTCACTCCGTCAACCAAAAGATGATCTAATTTCTCCGGCGCAGGCGGCCTACGACATGGCTGCCGCAATGAAAGGTTCAGCGTTAACTCAAGAAGAAAAAGATGAGTTAGACAAAGAACTCCCCCACATCTTGTCCGGTAACTTTGCTTTACCAGATGGCTTCCCGGATATGGAAAGCCATAGTGCTTTCGATCCGACTGGCAGATGCGATCAGTCAATAGGGCGGATGTCAAGCGACCGTTTATATCAAAACCAAAAACGTCAACTGGAAGACGACGCGGGTGACGAGACTTATGCACTCGAAGCAGGTCATGTGATGTCACAGGAAGCGGCGAGTATGTACCGCTCACTGTGCAACCTCAAACACCACCAGGATTTCCAAACCCCGGAATCACGTAAAGGTTTATTCTCGTTATTGAATGCGCTGGAAACCGGCGAGTGGGATCCGGAGAAAGCGCAGTGTTTTCCAGATAAACTTCCCATGGTGTTGAATGCCGAACTTAGGATCCCGCACAAGGGATTAGTTCGTGACCACATTCATATGCAGGGGGGTGCGACAAATCCAGCCAAATCCGTATTCCACTCTGGTAACAGTCTACAAAATGAAGTCCATCATTTGATCACTATCGACCCGTTAAAGTTTTGCTCAGAAGACCACGCCGAAGTCGATATGGTTGTGAAAAAACTGGGTGATGAACTTGATTGTCGTGTCACCAAAGTAAAAGTTGTTAAACGTCGTCTCAGCCCTCTCTCCAAAAACGAATCGTCTAAGATGTCTAAACGTCGTGTCAAGAAAGAGTCTAAAAAAGTTATTGACGTTTCTCGCGGCAAGCATCGCGGTTAATCAACCTCATTTATTAAGGAAATATTATCATGAGTTTCAACAGAGACAATTTTGCAGCTTGTCCCTCAGCGAAAGAGGCAACTGTTCCTTTCTTTAACTTAGAGGAACTTTTAAACCGTGGCTTTTATATCGATTCAATGCAGAACCGGGAACTAGGAGAGGTCACACAAAACGTGGTTCACCATCTCGAGTTGCTGGTAGATCGAATCAGAAAACTTAATGGCGCGCAGCTTTCTCGTGGTGCAAACCCTCATTGGAACGACCGCCGCCATTATGATAAAGCAATGGCTGAATCTCCGGTTGACTATATTGTTCATGATCGTTTACCGAGTTTTACTATCGACGGTGTTCTCTACCGTTTCGATATCATTCAGACGAGCGACGGTATTGCATTACGTGTTGTTCAGGATGAACTCGGCACGATCAAAGAACGCAAGAAGAAATACTTTGAGCGTTATGAGGGTCTTGTTGCGGAAGATCAAGAGAAAGAGACAACAGATCTTCTGCGTGAGTTACTCGGTAACCTGCGTAAAGATCTTCAATCTGATATCATCGCAGCGCTTGATAAAGCGACTTCCCCTGAAAAGGAAACTGCATCTCAGCGTCAAGCTGAAAAACCAAGTAATGGTCCTCAGCAACAAAAGGAATTAAAGATTCCTTCTTTCTATGATTCGATTATTTTCATGGGGATGCTCTCACAACGTTGCGTTTGTCGTCTGCATCCACAACTGGGTTTACTGATTATGCTTTAATTGGCCTAACGGCGAACAGGGGAGAGACGGATTGTCTCCCCTGTTATTTTTTTGTTATTTTTTTTTGTTTACAAATCTATGGGGAATAAGAAATACACACAGCATTCAATCCATTTCCAGTTCCTAGGAGGAAAGAATGACTGATTTGTTCAAATACCATACCAGGTGTAAACTGGGATGTCTCGGACATCTCCTGCTTGTTCTGTTCTCAGTTGTGATAAGTGGCATTTGCTTATTCAGCGAAAACAAACTTGCTCACCTAACCGATGTCCTTTTATTCTTTGCAATTTACATAATTTTTATGTTCTGCTTCGTCGCGACTTATTCCCTTTCCAAGATTCTTTTAGGTGGAAAAGTTGTTGACATAGACCTGTTTTGGGTCGTACCTTTTGGGGCATCACTGTTCTATCTTATTTGACATTTTATGCTTCATCATACATATGTCGACATTAATTTTCGAAAAGGAATAAATTGCTATGGCCGTTAAGAAGTCCGTTGCGCTTTTCATCAATGCGCTGAGTGTGTACAACCAAACCCGTTATGCAGCGGATGCCGCTATTGCAGCTCGCTTTGCTAACCTGACCGAAGCTGATGTCACTATCGCCGACCTGGCCGTTGACGGTTCAACTGGCATCGTCAGCGCGACGGTAAGTTCTTCAACTCGCGCCTGGAAATCTGATAAAGATACTCAGACTTTCAAACGCGCTAAGCTGAACAACCCGAAAGTCACCACCTTCACCACCAAAACTCTGCAGAACGTTACCGATCAGGCTTCGTTCCTGGATGCGATCCAGCACATCGATACCGCCGGCGTCTATCAGGTTGCTGTTCCTGAGCTGAACGGTAAAACTGCGCTGCTGGTTATCCACGCCCCGATCGCTGATGGCACCGCTGACGCTGATAAGCCAGCTGCAACCATCGCGAACATCGAAGCGACCCTGGATCCAGCCCTGCTGTACACTTTCAACTCTGCGGACAAGAAAGTTACTCTGGTTGGCAGCACCTATCAGTTCGAAGATAACTTCATCGCTGATGCGGTTTACTTCGCTCCTGTTGGCGCCAGCGTTCTGACCATCCCAGCGACCGATTACGGCAACCTGGATGACAGCACCTACGACGCAACCATGTAATCACGGTTAGCTGACTCCTACTCTACTCCCTTGCGGGAGTAGAGTAGTCTTTATGTTGTTTTTTAAAATATGGAGAAAGGATTGCTGTTGAAATACAACGGTTGAGTTGCCTCTTCTTCAATGATCCACGGAGCCTTATAAACCTCGGCACCCATGACACCAGAGAACTCTGCGTTACCACCATAGCCCGCAGCTTTACTCATCAACTGGTCTACCTGTTCTGCTGACCACTTCAAGATGTCAATAGAACGACTGGAGATATTGAGATCATCCCCGGTGTTGAGATCCAATAACCAGAACCAACATTCCGTGTCTTGACCTTTACGCCACACACGTGCTGTGACCTGTTCCAAGATATAATCACGCCACGGTGGATTAAGCATGATAATCTGGTTAGCCCATATGCAGTGATAGCCTTCTTTCAAGGAGTCATACGACGCCACTCCTGGATTGAGAAGGGGATTAGACTCCATGAGCTTGAGGTTGTCATCACGATCATGGTTGGTTTCACCATAAACCGCAACAGGTGTAAAGCCCTCACTTTTCATGTATTCCGCACAATAAACCACGGAATTCACATAGCTTGAGAAGATCAACGTTTTCTTCTTGGCACTGCGAACCAGGTCGGGCAATCCAGCATAGCGTATAAGCGCCGTAGCCGCTTCCTCACGCATTTTCCCTAATACGTTGCCCAACGCCTCACCACGGATCTTCAAGCCCAGGTACTTCACCGCAGAGCGTATATTCTTAAAGAGCTTGGCCTTGTCACGAGGGAGCCATTGCATCAACTCTTCTTCATACTTCTTACAGAAAGTATTGTCACGAATATCCACCGCATCAAAGCTACGGAAGCCTTTGAGTTTAAAGCGTTTAACAATCGCAACGTAACGATTATAGTCCGCTTCATCAGAAGGATTGCTGCGGGTCGCCTCACCAAAGTCATTGACACATTCCCAGAAGAAACGGTTGTACGCATCGAGATGGGTATAGTAGAACTTAACCCTTTCCTCAATATAGATCATCATTTCTGAACGCACATTCTTCAGGGTGTAACGTTCTGCATTGGGGATATCGACAGGGATGGTGACAACCGGTGGTTTAGGACCCATACCGTTAATAGAAGGAATGGTGAACTTCGCGCGACCAATACGGTGACGCAGCAGCTCGTTAAGGTTTTCTCGACTCCGACCGTACAACGCCAGGAACTCTTTACGTGCATTACCGGCAAACAGTTTATCGATTAACGTGAAGACGGTATAACACTCACGACCCATCGCCTTCAATGGTGTACCTGACATCGGCACCACTTGATTAAACAGACCCATGTCAGACCAGGCCGTAACCAATTGAGAGCGCTTAGCTGTTTCATCGTTGAAGTTATGACACTCATCGATAATCAGGTTAAATGCCATCTTGGTTCTTTTAGCGCGATCCAACAACCACTTCTCTAACTTAGGCGCCCAGCTCGAGGTCAGTGCAGAATAGTGAATGATGATGTAGTCAGCCTCATCATTAATCTCTGTGCCGTCAATGGTTGTCCATACGGTGGGTTTCTTCTTGAAGTGCTTGGCGATCTCGGCTTTCCAGATGCTGTCGATAATGCCGTCAGGACAGATAATCACCGTTTGTTTATTACCCGTCATGCGTGACCAGAACAAGGTAGTAAATGTTTTACCGGATCCAGCCTTGGCATCCAACAATAACCCCTTCAAAAAGTAGGCGTTGGTGATGGTCCCGTATTCACGAAGAAACTTCTCTTGGTTGTAATCAGGTGCGCTGTGAAACTCACCTTTGAACTTATCGAAGTTATCAAAGATCTTAGGTGTGATAGTCTCGGCAAACCAGGTTTCGTTCTCAACGACGTACTGGAGTTTGATTAACTTATCCAGTGGTGTACGCAGGCGTTTGGCATGGATGACTTTCATTAACGTGTAATGAAACTCTACCATAAAGAACTTGTGAACCCTGAAGCTGTAGTTGTTGATTTTCACCAACATCGCTTTAGTAATGTAGCTTGTTCCATAAGCCGATTGGAAGTCCATAGACAACTGATAGAACGGGACACCTCGGATAACGTAATAGTCACCCTTTTCCTCTATCTTGGGATCGAACAAATAATCAAACATATCCTCGTCCTGTTAATTTTTCAGACCTATATGATTTAGGTAGATACTCAAATACTTTTTCACTATGTCATTAACTTATTGTTCATTGACGTTATTTACAATAATCCAAAAGGATATTTCTTATGTTACAAGCTGCAGACTCTAAGATCACCACCACCATTCTGTTCGATTTCTTCAATCGTTGCATTGGTACCGGTGACGAACGTCAGCTCGTAGATGTGATCGTGACTGACTCCTCGATCAAACAAGTTCAAGCCGGTCAGCGTCAGACCGAAGATGGTCGCATCGAACCGATGCAGAAAACCGTTGACCGTATCCCGGCGTATGACATCAACTATGTCATGAGCAACGAGAAATACCACACCTACCGTATCCCAGCTTCCAAGTGGGAAAAGGTCATCTCTCTGCTGAAGAAAATGGCTTACGTCCAAGATCAGCTGGGTTATGAATTCGCTAAAGGCGAAGAAGATCCGCGCGAACAACTGTTCCTGGAAAAGCTGCCTAACAACCAGTTCTATGCACAGCAGATGGTCATGCAGGATCTGGGTCTGGACTGGCCGGTAAGCGTGCTGTTGGCCGAGATGCAGTTCAAAGGTTCTGAAACATTCACCAACGGCGATATCGAAGCGCTGGAAACTCGCTTCCACAAAGCCGGTCAAATGCTGAACGACGCGTTCCACCTGGTTAAGCGTAACCTGATGGTGCTGCACGCAGACAAAGAGATCAAACGTGATCACCTGCTGCACTACTCGAACTTCATTGATTTCGAGAACCACAAGGTCTATGCTTCCCTGAGCCGCTTCGGCTGGAAACTGTCTGGTGATAACGATGCTGACTTTGGTATCGTGCCTGCTAAGCTTGACCCGAAAGATTGGGAAGCTACTTTCACCAGCGAAGCTTCACGTACCGCACTGATGCGTCTGGACACCGTGTTCAACGGTTTCAACACCTATATCGATCAGCATTTCCAGATGAACGATACAGACCACGAACTGCGCACGTTCACCATCAAACGTCTGTTCGCCGGCGCATGGAACCGCGTGATGAAGTCGTCTGAAATGGTTTACGGCATGGACCTGCACGCGCTGGATGCAGAAGTGGATGTGGCTAACGAAGAGCTGATGAAAGAAGTCATCGAACTCGACGGCAAGCCAGGTCTGGATCTCAACAGCTGGAAAGCGTACGACTACACCAACGCGGATGAACCAACTCTGCTGAAAGACTTCTCTCCGTCCCTGCACGAGAAGTATCGTCAAGAGTTCGTCCAACTGATGTACACCAAACTGCTGACCTCTGGCCACTCGCTGCTGCGTCCGTTCAGCACCAAGCGCGTGATCACTGATCCGGCAGAAATTGCTGAGCATAAAGTTGGCGAAGTTCGTACCGAACGTTTCTAATTAACCATTAACTAAACTGAGGGGTCACACCCTCGGTTTATTCAGGAGCTTTATTATGGCACTTGCCCCTCGTCCCAAAAAGAACAACGATGAAGTCTTTTCCTTAATCGGTATGCGCGGCGCGCTCTATCAACTCTTTATTGAGGCGATCGCGATTAATGATGTTCTGGCGAAAGAAGCCGCGGTAACATTCATTCATCAACGCAATATCGAAAAGTATGAACCCATCGATAATGACTACACCCTGTTACCGGAAGCGCCTGAAGGCTGGGCGTGCAGTGGGTGTCTGAATGGCAAGCAGTTGCTGACTCCGATCTTCTTTGACGATCAACAAGGTAAAGAAGTAGTTTGCTTCTTGCGTTATGAAGATCAATGGTTCCCATACCTGCTTACCACCAATTATGCTGGTATGCAGTTCCCGGCGAAAATGATTGAGCTGTTTGGTCTTACCCACACTACCTGGTCAGATCCTCAGGCGATGACCGCGCAGCATTTAGTTAAAGCGGAGTTGATCGATTCTGCTGAAGCGGTGTTACGTGTTCCTTCTGCTGTTATCGATTTCGTTTTAACGAACAAATAATAATACTCCTACCCGCAAGGGTAGGAGTATTACTTCTTTTATTACTTGGCTTGTTGTGCAGCTTTCAGTGCTGTTTCCAACTGAACGATGTAGGCGGCCTGCTTGGCAATAGTTTCTTCTTGCGTCGCAACGGTAACCACGTCATTCATTGAACCCGCGATTTTGTTCAAACGCGTGGTTTCATTAGCTTTGTGTTGTTCAGCAGACACGTAACCAATGGTCGGCATGGTGCCAACCTGGACGTTTGCTTTCACCCCGATATGAGCTTCGGCGTAATTAGCAAAGTGATCCTTGACGTCTTCGATGTTGTTCTTGAGATCGGGCGGAACAGCACCGAGGTCAATGACCAAACACAGGCGTTCATAACTCACACCATCTGTCAGTGGAAATGATTTCAGGTAAGTTGTGGGAACATAAACACGGCTACCGTCACTGGCAATTAAAACCAGAATAGCACCTTGCTGTTTGGTCACATCGTCCAACATGTTCTGATAATCAGTAGCAGTAACGCCTGCTGGCTCAAAGATCAGTTTAAACATGTTTTGGTTATCACCCAGCATTTCATTTACTGAGCGAAGCGCCTCTACCTTGTAATACTTCTCTGGCCTGACCACCATGTCAAACGGATTGTTGGCGGTGTAACTCCCCGCCGCAAAATAGGACGGGATAACATTTGTATCAGACATGCCTTATTACCTTACTGAGTAATCTGTTTATCCTGAACCATCTGATAACGGGTCAAGATCAGGTATTTGACCTTGTTGATTTTCTTGGTCACCCACAGCTTGCCGAAACGTTTAACTGTTGTGATACCCTGAGGAGGCAGAGAGAACTCGGTGACCACTTCTGCTGCGGCCAACAGGTTTTCCATATCCAACAGGTACTTACGCGTGTCAGCAGAGATCAAACCAAAGTCAGGACTGGTGCTCTCGATTAACTGGTAATCTGGCAGAACATCGGACATCTTTTGGAAGCCATCCCGGTTGTTTACTTTAGCCGTCATGCTGTATTGCATGGACTTATAAAGGGTCGGAATGCTCTGGGTCGATTTTATGACATGATCAGTTGACATATTCGGCGTCAAATAGACGTCAACAAATTTAAATTCTGTTTCATGATCAACAATCGGTGACAGCGTGGAAGTACTATTGGTTTTATTTAACAACCCTAAACGGTCGAAACGGATAATCCCGTAGAACTCGTTCGGGTTAAACAAATCAGGAACCTTTTCTCCCCACTGCTCTTCGGTGTACTTGGAGTGAGCCAAGATTTCTTGGCGAATTTGCTCCATGACCGAGTCCTCGACATAATTGCCGCGGGTTAGCACACGCCAGTACGCTTCAACGAAGCTTGGTGTGTTAAGCAAATCGTAGACGTTGTAAGCCGAAACACTACGCAGTGTATACGGCGAATTATCAGCGATCTCATGCTCGCGATCTGCAATTACTGTTGGTGTCTCTAAAGCGAGACGCGCAGCCAACTGCTGATAGTTCATCTCATACAGCGAATCGATTTCGGTTAGCGGTACAGGGTGAACTATGAAGTAGGTAGCTGTGGGATACTGGTCCTGGAAGTACGCATCTGCAAACCAGAGAGCGAAAGCTTGTGGGTCTGTTGAAGCGCCACCGTTAACGGATACGAGGTGGTTGCCTTTTACTACACTCGGTAACCAAATGCTGCCGTTGGTTACCATATCCCCTACTGCGGTAAATTCGATGGCCTGGGTAAAGGTGGCTTTTAACAGTGCAAGGCAATCGCCTCGGCTCTGGGTTAAGTTACCAGCAAGCGCCTGTTGATACAGCCAATCGGCAATGTTCAACTGTCGAGTGGCGAGGTCTTTGGGTAGCGCTGTAGGTGCATTGTCTTTGATCGCAGCAAAGTTGTACAAGACAACTTCGGTTGAACTATCTAAAGAAAACACATCAGGGTCGACCTCAAAGGTGCGGGCACGTACCGACAATTCACCGATGGGTGACACCGCCTTACTGTTGTGCAACTTTGCTATTTCAGCAAAAGAAAGATACGTTGTTGTCATTGTTTGGGCCTTACAAAAGAGGGGGAAATCATATGCTCAAGGGTTGGGTCGAGCTATTTGACAGGTTCATAGAATCGGTGGCAAAAAACTATGATGAACGTGAAACTGCCATATTAGATATCGCCCGCCACGCTTGTGGAATGGTAATTCTTTTATTGGTAGTGGTTATTGTCATCTGCTTTCAGTCCGTTATGCAGTACATGGATTATTCGGTATTAAAACAGGATTACACGGAACTGAACGTTAGCTACCTTAAACACAGTGATGTTTTTTTCCAGGTCAATGATCGTTTAGGCGGTCTGGAAAAGATTTCAGCTGAACTGCGTGCAACAAACAGTGAACTCGTTGATAAAGTGGATAATCTGTATACAGAGAACTCTACTTTGCAGCGCGATCTCTTTTTATGCCGCAATCCTCAAGCGAAACCCGCGTCACATTGATTTTTAAAATTAACTATAAGAGGGATGTAATGTCCCTCCTATAGTAAGGTTATATAACCCATGATAGAGAACATGAAGAACATCGTTCTGTATTTGTTGGTCGATGAGTTAATGATTAACCGTTCCCCACGGTATATTGCGGGCGCACACGGTTATACTTATCTGATGGACAAAGAAGGCAAAAAGAAACTCCAGAAAGGGACGCCAACCACTTTAGGCTATTATGTCGGCAATACACGCAATGCGGGTACCGTTGTCGCCATTGAAGACTACCTACTGGGCACCGTCAGCAACGGCAGAAATGTCATTGAACCGGTACTGGCGTTGTTGAAAGAGTTGTTCCAACATCTGTATAAAGAAGAATCCAAAGACGCTTACAAAAACATCTGTATCATTTCCAAACTCGCGCTGGTAGAAAAGCTGGTGAAGTTGGACATGAAGAAGTTGGAAGAAGCGAACTGGGTCTTCGCGAAGCACGAGCTGTCCCCGGGAGAAGTGTCTGATCTTAAATCCATTCAGGCTGGTTATGCTGACTGGTTAGCCAAAGGTAACAAAGTTATCTTTAATACTGACGCCGCAGTAGAGGGCGGTCCTGGCATGAAGCTCGCCAGCAAGCAATCCGGCTTGGGTAAAATTGAAACGGTTCCTGGCGGCAAGAAACGTGTTTTCTTTGAAGTCATGAGTAAGAAAGAGTATGAATCGCCTGAAACAGATTTTAACAAGATTGTGTGTGGCGGTCGCTGGTACTTCAATACCGGAGACGGCACCAACTTCTACGACGACTACCACGGTTATCGAGCGTACAACTTTGGACAAGTTGAACCGGATAAAAAGTATTACGGAAAGCTCACCCCGGACGTAACCTTTGGTAATCTATACTGCAAGACCCCGATTCAGTTGCTGGACAAGATCTTCAACTATTCTCGCAAGCTGGTTCCTAACCCCAACGAATATCTGTCAGCAGGTATCCTGAGCAATGTAACGTCGAAAGATGTTGCTCGTATCGTGGACACTTATCCAGGCATTCGTGATGGCAAGAACGTTAACATTCCGTTTGAGTCAGCAGGAAAGGAAGAACCGACGCTGGTTGAATTGATTGATCCTCCGGTTATGAGCTATCAGGTCCGTAACAACATCGAGAAGGTCCATCACCTGTTCGACTTGTTTATGCGTCGTGATGCCAACAACTCGTCTGGTCATACGCACTTCAAGGACATCACTCACTTGATCTATCAAGATGAGGAGAACAAGAAGGGTGTGATCAAGCGTAAACTGGATCCTGAGTTCAAGCAGAACACCTCGACCTTTACGGTTACCGTAGAGCATCCGAAAGCCGTTAAGCCAGTGCCGTTGATTTTGTCGATTGGGTATGACATGCCTGACCGTAACAACTTCAATAGCTGTACGGAAGAAAATGTTAAGGTGTGGTTGGGTTATGATGTGTCGAACCCGAACGGGATTCGTTACTTCTGTGTCGTGGATGCGGGTGAATGGGTTTACATTCAGATGTCGGCTGTTGCAAATCTGCGTGTACTGAATCTCAAAGAACTGGGCAAAGAACCGCCTAAGAACAAAGAGGTGAAGAAATGATCAGAGTTCCACCGGGACCTGTTAACGTTCCTCAGTTCGTTGTCCTCGATAAACCTTGTGGGATTTCTGGGTTGAGTGCGAGGTCAATGCACAGTTGGTTCGACATGTGGTTGGACTTCATTCGTGATGATGACAGTCCTGTGATCTCTGAGAGCGGACTGTTGCAGCAGGGTGACCGCGTTATCCACGTTAGCTTTACCAGGTTTTCTTAATATCTAAACACGGGGAGCTTCGGCTCCTTGTGTTTTATAATATATTTTTTCTTAGACCTACATTATCTGGGTAGATAAGTTAGCTTAATTAATCAGTTAGTCTAGGAGTTAGTTATGTGCAAAGATATTTTTGGTACTAATGGTCGTAAGAGTTCTATTTGTTCTTTTGTTACGTTTTGGTTGCTTAATGAAAGAGCCAAGGTTAAAGCTGGTCGTAAGGATATAAATGTGGAAGATCTTTTTCGTTGGTATTCTCCATATTTTGCTGTGTCTGATTTTCGCTTGCGTGAGCAGTGTAAAGAGCTGGTACAAGACCCCCAGTATAAGGCACAAACAGGGAACGTAATTTACCCGATTGATTTTGGTACAGTCGATCAGGTCAGGAAGTATAAGTCCCCACATCAACTAAGAGTAGATGCTCCATCTCACAAATTCGTCAATGGGCGGCTGATTCCAATGTGGAATCAAGAAACCCTGTTAGAATATGCGCACCCCCAGCATTTGCGTAATGAAGATTCTATTCGTGAGTATCTATTGTGGGCTGGCCATGCCGATCACGACATTGCTTTTGAAACAATGTACCACAAATTCACTTATAGTGAGGTCAAGGTTCCTAAAGAAGTATTTGAAAAAATGTCTTCAATGAAGCCGGGTTGTTTTGGTAGTGGTCATGAACCTATCCCTCGAACTTCCCAGTGGGCAGAGGAAGGGAAAAAAGGTACACTGGCACGGCGAGGGATGACACGCCATAGTGGGGGACTCTATTAATGTCGCGCGTTGATGAGTTAGAACGTTATAATCGAATCAACCACATCATGGATGAATTACTTACTAGAAGTGATTCTTTGAAGAAGCAACTCGGTGAACTCCGTTTAGATCTAGCCGATATCAAATTTTCAACTGATAACGTTGATGAAAAAAGAGCATTGATCGCAAGCCGGCTTCTTTCCATCATGGATGAAGTTAAAATGATGGAGGCGGAAATGAAATACCGCAATGCAACAGCGAATTGGATTAAAGCTAATCTACCGGAGTCTTAATAATTGAATGTATAACTCCTACCCTTGCGGGTAGGAGTTATAGTTCCTTATTTTTTTTTGTTACTTGAACTTCTTGAACTCTTCCAGCTGGCTATCAAACACCGCGTTCAGTTCATTCATCAGACCCAGGCAGCCACCCACAATAGAAGTCAGTTCATTAAACATGCTGACCTTCTCCTGGACACCCTTGATTACGTAAGCGTCAACGATGATATCACCGTTCTTGATCTTGCTGACCAGCAGGTTGCCTACTTCGTAGACATTCTTGAGATCACGCGCCATGACTTCTGCGTCACGTGCACCAATGCCTTTACACGCCTGGTTGTAACGATTCATCAGACCAAACGCTTCCTGGAAGTTGATATACACTTCACCGGTCTTGGCAGTCTTAGGACCTTCTTCCAGTTCTTTGATGAACGCGCTGACTTTACCCACGTGTGAATCATAACCAGTTACGGTCCATTTGTAGGCACTTTCGATGCGGCCCAGTTTCACAACTTTCTTCATCCACTCGTAGAAACGTTGGATCTCAGTTTTGAAACCTTCTACCACGATTACCGCGCCGACAATATTATCGACGTAGTATGCCATTTCGCCTTCACCGCCATTGAAGTAAGTTGGCACCGGCAAACGCACATTGGCATTGTTTACAAACAGTACCTTGCGTTTAGATAAATCTTGTTCAACTGGCTGCCAATTAATAGTATGTAAACTTGACTTAAATTGAGCCAGCTTACGGTCCGTCTCTGTAAAGAACTCTTTGAAAAACAGATTCAGAGCCTCACCGAAACCTAAATCCTCGATCCCTGCTACGTGAAGGGTAACAGGGTTTTTTACATGGGATACAAAATTGTAATTCATTACTGGAACCCTTATATATAGATTAAGAATTATTACCTAACTTTTCATAGAATCGAGGTTCACTATGTCTTCCCCTTATGGTTTCCTTTCAGGTATGAAATCATCCGAAGTAACCACCCCATTCATCAACTATTCGTATATTTTCGATCAGTTAAATGGTGAAGACGTAAAAGGTGTCAATGGTCGTTATTATTTAAATGGCGGCATGACTCCAAACAACGCAGTAGTTGGTGGCAGTAACACCCAGAAATCCGGTAAGCTGGCATTAATGATGTCGCGTGTTCTGGCGCGTATCAAACCAAGTGCGGGCTTCTTATTCGATATTGAGAAAACCTTTGCTGTAAGTCGTGTTGCGGATGCGATTAACCGCGAGATCGGTGACAGCGATTACTTCAAACATCATATTCTGGATCAGCGTTTCTTCTACCTGTCAGGTAATGAGTATGACGGTACCGATGTGCATAACTTCTTTAAAGAGAAGAATGCCATGATCAAAGAAGAAGCGAAGAAGAACAAGAACCTCAAAATCGATACGCCTTTCCTGGCTAACGATGGTGTATCAGCGGTTAAGATGTTCCCGCCGTTGATCCCAATGATCGACTCCGGTACGGAAATGGGCTTCTCGAAAGCCATGAAAGATTTCCAGGACGGTGATGTGGATGAAGGCGGTGCGAAGAAAACCCGTGACATGGTCATCGGTAACCTGCGTCGTATCGTTCATACCGATGCAGATAGCCTGGGTGCTGAAGTTGGCATGTATCAGGTGTGGACTGCGCAGGTTGAAGATATCATCAACATGACCGGGCAGCCGCTGGAAAAGCAAACCACGTTCCTGCGTCAGGGCAAGAAGATCTCCGGACCAAAGTCCATGAAGAAGCTTCCGGCACTGGGTGTCGAGATCATTCGTGGCGCGCCATTGAAGAACGGACAGGAATGGCTTTATCCTGACCCGTATGGTAAAGATGAATTCTTTGATGCAGACGGTAAAGCGTCACCAGACCTTATGGAGTACTTCGTTTCTCCATACCGTAATAAGAACGGGATCTCTGGTGGTCACACGTCCTTCATCGGTTCTCAGCACTTAGGTATTCAGGAAGACCTGACTGCTTACCACAACTTGAAGAAGCACAAATTCTTCGGTTATGACAGCGACAACCCACGTGGTCACTCACTGGTGATCTACCCAGGTAGCCGTCTTGGCCGTACAACGATTCGCGGACAGATCAATGAAGATCTCTGTCTGCGTCGTGCTCTTTGTATTACTTACCAATACATGAACAAAATGAAGTACGATCTGACGCTCGATCAGAAGTACCGCATGACGATCGAAGACTTCTACGAGAAGATCGGCAAGCTCATGGATTGGGAATGGATTTTGAACGAAACCGTTGACTACTGGTTCATCAATGATGACATCAAGAAAACGACGCTTTCGACTTTTGAACTTATGCGTATCGCCGTTGGCGAAGGCGACCCCAAATTCTAAGGCAGTATCATGACCACAGAACAAAGAGAAACTGTTGTAACTTTAGTTATTACTGATGGTATTTTCGGTAATCAATGCGATGACGCGACAGCCTACGTGGCGCGTTTAAAAGAGGCCATGGCAAAAAGTAAATGCCGTGACGTCTCTTTGGTTTCTGTTTGTGGTAATCGTGGGATTTGTGATATCGATCCCACTGTAACTGAAATTGAATTAGACACCAAGAACAAAACGCAGTTCATTCAATCCCTGGAAAACAACGTTGGACTATTTGATGAGATATTAATCATCAGACTGGCTGACGATATGTTCCTTAACGGAGCGCGTCAAGCCGCCACCGAATTGAACAAGCCGTTGTTTACTTACGGCTACAACAGGAAGGTTAAATGACTACTGCTAATCGAAAGAAAGCAGAAAAATTCCTTATCGACGAAATGACATCTGTTACCCCCAATGGGGGTAATGGTGCCATCTATAAAGAGTTTTTCGGGCGGATGAATGATCAGGAGTTTGACGATTACGTTGCGTGGCTTGAAGCGGGCAATGAGTTGGCTATCTGGTTGAGTAATACCAATCGCGGTGATGACGTTGACTTTGATGACATCGTTGAGCGCTGTGAGCGTTTAGGTCGTCCTGTATGGCAGCGCATTGTAAGCTACGACATCGATACCGGCTTAAAGGTCATGACACCGGCTAAACACTTTGTGGGTACTGCGGAGCTCATGAAGCAGAGCCAGATGTGGGTTAAGAAGATCAGCGCGGCGAAAGATGATAAACGTGTTGATGACTTAACAGGTCAGGTGATGATGGAGTCACGTGCAACCGGTTTAAGTATTCCTGAAGTCCACGTATTCGGTGGTTCTCTGGGTCTGGTTAACTCGGTCAACGAACTCTATACCGTTAAAGGCGGTGACGTTGGTGCGTTAAAGGCTTACCGTGCTTCTCTTATTGAAGAAGGTCAAGCCAGTGTTAACGCCAGCTTACGTCGCGGTGACGGTGCTAAAGTGCTAAGCCTGGCGCACTTCTTACTGCGTGGTCGTCTCATCGAGAACAACCTGCATTCACGTAACGGGTAAAGGGAAGCGCTATGAGTAATATCCTTCCTGGGTTCAAATCCCCTATTGGTGAACCGGATCTCCAAATCCTGGGAGAAGTGCTGGTCAAGCATTATCTGTTCCTGCAAAGTCGCGAAGAAAAGCAAGACTTCATCAAAGAAGTTTCCTTGCGCTTTTATGAAACGCCGATGACCAAGTTCTCTGATGAGTTAGCCAACTTCTCAACGGTGATTGGGGGTAGCTCGACGTTCTATAACGATGCACTGCTTTTCGTTATGGCGGTTGTCAGTGAGCTGGTGTTTCCTGAAGCCTACTTCAAGAAGTTGCTGACAGAATACAAGGCGGTGATTAACGGCATGCCCAACAACGCGACGTTGGCACATCGCATCACTGAAAAAGATTATTTCGCCTGCGTGTTCTTTGCCCTGCGTTATTACGTCGATCAGTTGGATCTGTTTGTTCCAGAGTTACCTCCAACTGAAAATGCTGCAGAAGGTAAATAATGAACAAGGACATCAAAGTCTATTTGCCGTTGGACTCACTGTTTGACTATCGTCAGGGGTTGATCTGTAAGATCATTACCGACCCCTCTCAGGACGTCGCTACACGCCTTGTGGACGCTGCAAAGAAGTGGGACCAGTATTTGGCCAAGCGTTATGATGAACGCCGTATGGATCTGTTTGAGTGCCCAGAAATCGGCCTCACTCATGAGAAGTTCGAAGCAGCTTACGCTGAGCGTAGCCTGGATGACTTCGCGTTCTATACGCCGAGCAATATCAGCAAGCTGATCATGACGCAGATCTTGGCTACCGAGACTGAATACGAGTTGTTGGCTAACATCCGCTCGTTCAGTTTTGTGGTCAATACCTTCCCGTATGTATTAACGGAAGATATTAAAGAGATCTTGTTGGATTCTCTGCGCAAGCGTTTTCGTGGTAAGCATGAGATCACCCTGATTCACCTGGATGATCGTAAGGCCACCCCGAGCTTCTATCGCAGTTTCTCCTACGTCTTTAAGTATGACATCTTTGTGCGCGACAACAAACCGTTCATGGACAACCTGCTTAAAGAGCCGATCCCAGACGTGGTGTTCTTTGTTCCTGATTTGTTTATCAAGAGCCAGGAGTATATCACAGGGAAACCGGCAGAAGTGATCGAAGCCTTTGCGTTGACGTTAGTGAATCAAATTGGCATCAAACCAATGCCGCACAGCGCGTATGACCACATGTAACCTAATAGTAAGCGGCGCGAGCCGCTTACTATTATATAGTTTTTTTACATCACGTTGCCGTCGATATCGACCAGTGTATTGCCCTGGACTAGCTCTTCTGGCTTGATAGGCTTAAACCCGTCAGCAATGTCCATAAGAGATTTAGTAGGGTCCAGAATAAAACTAGTGAGTTCAAAGGTGGGTGTAACCACAGCCCCGGCAGCAATTGCATTAAGGGATTCGACAATCTGTGAAAAGCTAAACTGATTGCTTGCGTTCTCTTCTTTCTTGGCACGTTCTTTACGGTCGTCACGGATCGCTTTCTCCATGGCACCCACAAGTGACGTGATCGAACTCAGCAGCATGGCAGAGCTGGGTTTCTTCATGTACGCCAAGGTGGCAAATTTCAACAACAAGGCACGGTGTTTCTGAAGGGAGTCAGCCAGGCTTACCTGTTCAACGTCTTCTTCATTACGCACCATCGCTTGCACGATAGACATCAGCGCTTCATCGACTTCAGCCCCTACCAGATCCAATTGGTCAAAGGCCGGGTCCAACAGTTGCGCTTCCGTGAACTTCGGGGGTTTAGCCAGCGCTTCCTGATTGGTGGCGATGACTTCTACGGGTTTTTCTGGAGTGTCCATAATTTTTCAAACCTACATTATTAGGGTAGTGAACCTAGTCTATAAAGGAATCTGTATGATCCAACGTTTAATGCGCAAGTGGTTTAAACCAAAGCTCTATCAAATTGACCACTGTCAGGAACAGTTAAAATTTATTGAGCAGGTGTTTGCAGACCTCCGTTCGCCTTCAAAAGGCATTGTTCCAACATCTGCGTCCCTATACAATTTTCTTACTAAGCAGTACAAACCGTTTGCGCTGGCGGATTATCGTGATGCAACCGGGGTGGGTATGACCACGTATACACCGAATTCCTCCAGTCTTCTGAGCTTTATTGAAGATGCTGAGCAGTTCGGTGAGGAGCGTTATGCAGCAGCGTACAAAAGTTTGGCGAGTCATTATCCGATTGCCGATCGCTTGTTCCTTGACTGGTATGACGGTGACGCTGAAATCAACGAAGTGTTGATGGAGCGGGTTCCTGTGTTTCTTGAAGTGTTTCTATTTTATCAGAGAGATACGAACGAAGAAATTCAGGACACTCTCTACCAGAGTCAACTTGCACGTATTAAAAAACTGGAACGCCAATATCCTGGTATTCCAGATTTCGTTGCAAACAAGGATTATCGGGCATTGGTGTCGGAGGTCTTACAGATCTTAACGGCGCTTTATACAATCAACATACGGAGCTTGGGTGAAATCTAACAGTACCAAAAAAGAAATGGAAGCCGTTTCTAAGAGGTATTTGCCAGATGACAAATTAAAAGGTCCGGTTGCAAAACTGTTTAGGGGTTTACTGAATAAGTTAAACATGAACCCCTATAAATGGACTCGGCTGCTAAACGACCACTTATCGTGGATACTCACCGGATACCCAGAGGAGGACAAACGAAAACAGATGTTAACCAAAACCGGAAACATCCGGGATGCTTATTTCCACAGTCCCAAGCTTACAGCAGATAAGATGTTAGAAGGCTTATCGATCTTGCAGATGGATGAATGTACGATCACGCTGAAAGTAAAAGACAAGAATGGGAATGAGTATGAAGTCAGTGAAACAGTGAAGATTAAACACGCTGAAAACAGTGAGTCTTACGAAGAAGACCCTGATGCCAGTGAATAAATTTTGTTAGTCCATGACTTGGAGGGGTAACACCCTCCAAGTTTATGTGTTCCTTATTTTTGTCGAGAGGTAGGTATGGCGCTTCCCAGTGCAGGTGGAATTGGTGATGCACTCAGTGGCATCGGTGATAAGCTGTCTAGTTTCAAGAACAGCACAGTAGAAACGTTGGATAAATACCGGGGTGATGCTGTCAAGGCGATCTCTCCGGTACAGAACAAACTCAAAGAAGGGGTGGCGACCTTAAAGGCGGGTGAGGCTAAAGTTTCGGGGACAATCTCTGCTTATAAAGACGAGGTTATCTCTGGACTGGATAGCATCGTGGGCTCCCTAACCGGTGGCGCGCTGGACTTTAAAGATGCAGCACAGTACTTCAGTGTCGGTAAGAACGGCGTGAGCTTTAACAAAGACATGCTGGTTCAGTCTATTGGTAACAAGATCGGTTTCGACATCAGTTCCAAAGATGCCTTGATGTATCAGCTCAGTGACATGGCCAACAGTGAGTTCAACAACCTGACCGGCGGCTACTTTGGTAACATGGTAGATTCCACAGGTGGTGGGTTCCGTATCACCAAGAACTGGCGGGATCAGATGGGTGGTGGGATTCTGAGCCTGTTGGGTCGTACGACTGGCTTGAACACATTAACAGACTACACGTTTAATACGTCGTACTACAACTCGTTAATGAAGATGACTGCACAGTACGGAATGAGTGATTCCTATCAGTCTATCATGGACAAGTACAACAATCCTGAAGATGCTGAAGCGGCGCTACTGAATGCCATTCCACAGATGATGCAGAACGGCGACCTGGTAAGTATGAACAAGGTATTGGATCTGGTAAGTGCCAAGAGCCACGCCATGATTAACGCCAAGTATCCGGGCTTAGCGAATAACCTGTTCCAGAACTTCGTGTTGGATAACGGGACATCTCCTGGTCAGTACCCGGCGATCAAAGCCATGTTCCTACGTGTGGTTACCACGATCTTTGGTGACAACTGGTACAAGACCAACAGCATGTTCGGTCAAGTCTTGAATATGGGTCTGATCTCGTCAGTAAGTGAAGACATGAAGCAAGTGTTGATCTCTGATGACACAGCACCTGAACTGGTTGTCTTAATGGCGTGCACTGGCATGTTTAATGAACAGTCAGCAGTTGACACCTTTAAGAACAGTTTCCCGGATGTCCCGATTATCGCAACAGCATAAATCACTACTCCTACCCTTTCGGGTAGGAGTAGGAGTATGTTTCTTTTTTTTTTTATGCAATTAACACATTACATAAACGACTGGCGATATTGATGAATGCCACAACCTGTGGATCACGACCCTGATCATCGGACTTATAACCCTTCAAGAGGTAATCTTCAAAGGTGGTGTCCATCCAAGACCATTTCAATTTCGTTTCAATGAACTCTTGAAACGGAATGGGCATCTGTACTTCTTGGTTGAAGTATGGGGATTCGTTGTATGCTTTTACAGAACGAATATCCACCTGTGCCACTAACCGATCATCCATGTCAAACACGCTTTTACCGAATGCGGTAACATGTGGAGACGCAAGCTCACCCAGATTTAACTTAGGTGCGAAACCGTTCATGCCGCCGGTAATATTGATCTGCGGTGCTCGTACTGATACATCACCAGATGCCTGGAAGCTCACAGTGCTCCCGTTAAGCGTCACGTCTATGTCACCTGTTTCACCGTACAGCTTAAACTGAGCAGGTGTTCCAGTGCCATACGTGAATGGCTTATTGGTATAAGGGCTAATACCTAGACCAGGCTGTTGTACTGGGTTCTGAATGCCGGGATGAAGCGGCGCGAGGGGATGGTACACTGCTGGGTTGATCCCAGGCTGAACTGGAGCACTAGCCCGACGGTAAGCATTAAAAGAATTTTTAGCATTGTCAATCCACTCTCTGTTGAAGAGTGAAGACGGAAGGTTGCTTTCCATCACACTCATGTAAGGCTTGTCGTGCTGCTTGTCTTCAAACAGGGACACTTCGAAGAGATCGGCCTTGTCTTTGAACGGCGAAGTCATTCGGATGTGCACAACAAGTTTCGTCGCTTTAAGGAAATCGTTAAAGAACATGTCTCTAACTTCGCGAATTCTTTCTTCTGGTTGGAGATCTGCTTGATCGATGTTGATCTGAAGGGTGTTGTTGATCTCCCACTTCATACCTTTGCTCAGGATCTCTTTGAGTCCCTCATTACGGTAACTGGTAATGCGCCCATCAATCAGCGTATCCATTTCACCCAGCTCACGCAGAATCTGTTCACGCAACTCTTCGGTTAACCAGCCATGGAACTTGGGTGACTTCAAACGGATCCCGATATAAGAGTGCAAGATACAATCATACAGGGAAGGCTTGGACGCGAGTTCAATGGTGCCGTAGTTCAACTTAACGTTGTAACCGGAACCAATGCGGTAACCTGTTGCGGATAATGCGCCTTTGTTATAAAGAGGGATAGTTTGGGTATGTACATTTGACATAATAAGAGCCTTGTATTAATCAATAAAGGTACACCAAGCAAATTTGCCGAGTGGTTGTGCATTAATAAATGCATACAATTCCCCTACACTACCACCTCCTTGCGGAGGCAGTAGGCAAGGGATTGGTACTTTAGTGATTAAACATTAACGCTCTAAAGGACGAGAGAACGCCTTCAGGATATCTCCTACCATGTTGTCACTGAGAATGGCACCGACGTTGTCAGCGCGGAACGACGACTTGACGTTCAAGGCGGCAGTCGTTGTCATGCGGTTGAGGCGGCGGTAGCGCAGTACAGTGTCCAGGTAGGTCATTCCTGTTAAGCGACCCAGATAGTCATTGTAAGCTGAATCGTCGCTTAGAATGCGTTTGACGGCTGCTGCAGGGTTGGTCAGATCCATTACCGTAATAGAACGGTTAATCGGTACCGATACCAGTGGCTCCAGGTCAACAATTTCAATGTTGGCTTTGAAGTTCAACGGTTTGCGGTCACGCGTCCAGCCCGTTTCACCTTCACCGAATTGGAAACGAATCGATTCAACCATGCCTGTACGGATAAACTGACGACTCTGACAAAACGCCTTCACCAGCGGTGGAGAGGTATAAGCAGAACCACCCGCAGAGATCGGTGCAACCAATGGCAACAACAGCGAGAAGATAACCCAGATTTTCATGACCTGTTCATACGGATGCGCGTAGTTACAGTAGCTTGCGATCTCATAGGACTCACGGTGCAGGTTAACTGACGAACTCTGCCAGTGATCAGGTACCTTGATGTAACTGTTGTTTGCCAGTGCCAGCGGAATGTTCCCCAATACCGACCCAGCCAGCACACCGGTTGCGCCGTCTTTAAGGCGTTCAACAATACCATCGATAATCCCGATGCCGGTTGCTCCACCTGCCATATCAAAGTTCAAGTCATGCGCTGCACGGACCACGCTGTTGAACTTATCCGCGATCGGGGATGGACCCGCGGAGTTACTGAAGGTATCCGACGTCGGACCCCCGCCACCTTCTACACGGAACGAGATAGCATCCAGACCACCATTCAGTGCTGTCTTCAGGTAATCGGCAACACCACCCGCCCAACTACTCTCCAGGTTGGTATCATCCTTGTACGCCGTGTTAGGCGGTGTAGGATAATCCGCCAGACTCTGATCGGGATTGAGTGCAGTGGCTTTACCTTTTTCGTTGGGGTTACTCTGCGTTGCTGTAGCCGAACTGTACGCACCCTGAATCACAGGAGAAGGCGGCGCCTGCGGCCCATCGGAACTTCCTACTTCCGTCATTAACTTATTAACGGTTTCGTTGAGCCCTGTACTGGCCGTTCCATCTCCGCCGACACCGGTTGCCCCATAGGCAGTGGTGTTGGCATTGGCGTACATGTTTTGGTTGAGGTAACTTGATTGACCTTCTGGGTACAGGCCTTCACCTTCACGATACGCACCCACAGTTGCATAGTACTTCTCGATCTCGTTTTGAGTCGGGTTGCCTTTTGCCACCATGGGGTTTGCATTGATCTCCTGGGCGGCACGTGCCATCAGGTTACGCACCAGGGTAGAACGCTGACTCACCGTGATGTTGTTGCCTTCTGGCCAGTTCTCATCCAGGTCCTGTAAGGCTTTGATCTGGAAGCGGTGTTTGCGTGCACCGCGCGTAATCAAGCGGAACAAGTCAATGGTGCCGTCAGAATAGACCACATCGCTGTAGAGACGGTTCAGCATGGCGATCTTGTTCTTGTTGCTGTCACCCGGCGGAATGCCGTGCAGAGAATCTGTCTGTGCCTTGTTGTTGCTTGGTAACACTGGATCAATGTAACCCAGCTTCACCATGATATCGTTGAGGACACCTGACGCCATCTGAATGTATTCAGGCATGGCAGACTTCACCGTATAGAAACGGTTCTTGGGGGAGTCCATCAGGAACTGCAAGAACTGCAAACCTACACTCGCCAACTGCATAGGCCAAAACGCAATCGCTCCCGCTGCCTGACCAATATAAAAGGCCAAATGCGGACGACGACCTTTGTTTGCCATGATCGCAGAAACAGGGTCGAACATGTTGGTGATGAAACTCAACAGGCCTGCGAACTCAGGCACACCCGGCACCAAGGTCAGTATCGTGGCATTGTCATCGTACAGCTCTTTGTACATCGGACCCATGCCGCCTTCCGAACTTTGTTGATAGCGGTCATAGCGTGGATCGGTTGCCGGTGAGAATTGACTCACTGGGTTGACAAAGCGGTTATCTCCCGTAGCGCTACTAAAAACGTTGAAGTAATTACTCCAGTTAAAGTTGTCCAACAAAGGACGGTTGTTCAACTCGGACGACAGCATTCTAAAAGAACGGGCAAGAATGTCCTTGTCCTTAACTGCCACTTTATTAGCCATGTTTAACTCCGAAAAAGAAGTGGGGGAGAATCCCCCCACTCTGTTAGCCCGTCTTCACAGTAGGAGTCGGGTTGTTCTGTTGCTTGACGACCTGGATCAGCTGTTTCAACAAATCCTCGATACCACCGGAACCCGTCTTCATGGCCGCAGCCAGTACTTGCGGGTCGAGTGGTTCAGGTGCTGGAGCAGCCGGGGTTGCCGGAGCTGACGCCTGTGGAGCAGGAGCCGGGGTTGCTGCTGCTTGCGGAGCGGCCTGAGGTGCTGGCGCGCTTTGCGGTGCAGTGGTGGTTGGAGCTTCTGCATTACCGGTTGGTGGTGCAGTTGCCGCATCAGTAGCGATACGCCCCATCTGTGCTGCAGAGGTTTCCCCGACAGTACGGAGGTATTTGTCAGCCGCTGCATCACTTTCAAAGTTAAAGTGAACATGACCGCCCGTACCTGCCGCTGTTTTGACACGGTATTCATTGATGACTTTGTAATCCGCCGAATTCATGCCAGCGTCACTCATCATCTTCTGTACAATGCCAACTGCCTGGTCAGACGTTGAGACACCACCCTGAACGGTAAAGTCCAGTGCCAGACCCACAGCGTGTTTGCTCCGTGGATTGGCTTTGTGGTGGTATGCGTCGTTCAATGCCGTGAAGCGAATGAAGTCTTGCACACGCGCCTGGATCTCTTGACACACACGAACGATACCTGGATGAACCGGACCACCGGCTGTGGTTTCCTGTGATTTCAGGGTCAAACCCGTATAGGTGTTAGTGCGATTACCCGAGGCAACAGCTGTGGCATCTCCAACACGTTGGAAACCTGCACCTGCACCGCCATTCGGACTACCGCCACCTAAACCGTAACCTGACATCGGAGGAAGTTTACCACCACCTAGGCCTGGGTTCTGTGGAATCGAAACCGGTGTGGTTCCCGTATCAACCGTATTACCCATAGGTTTCGGTGCTGGCAAGGCAGGTTGATCAACTCCGCCAGTAGCGGCTTCCGTTTCAGCCCGACCTTTTGCTGCCAGATCAGTACCGGCGTCACCGCCATCTGCTGTCAAGGTACCGTTGCTTAAGCGAGCCAAATAGTCCTTGAACATCGCAAAGCGTTTTTCCATGCCCGGCAAGGCATTACCGCCGTTCAAACCACGCGCCGCATTACCAAAGTTGTTGGTCTTGGTGATCGACATTAACTGCTTGTTGTCTTTGATAAACGCCACTGCCAGTTTTGCCATGACTTTAGGGTCAGAGCTTGCCAACTGTGGATTCTTCTCAAGATCAACGCCGATCATCTGTCCAAACTTACGGTAGTTAGCACGACCAGTGAGCTGGATAAATCCACGCCCCCGGTAATCCCAACCATCGTTCTCGTTGATGTTACCCAACGAAGCACCTTTGGCACCACCGTAAACAAAGTTTGCGATGGCTTGCGGGCCAGCCTGCACCAACTGCTGAGCCGTACCCATGTCAGTGACATTGCGGAACAACTGCATCAGTCGAGCTGGGTCACGGTAGCGCATGTTCTCGGTGGTTTGAGAATAGCCCTGCGACTCGTAGTTGGTTAACGCCAAGGCCTCAGCAATCAAGCGAGGGTCAGTTAATCCCTGTGATAACATCTCACGGATAATCAACTGTTCAGCTGCATTACGCGGAACGCTTACCCCAGTGTCGTTACCTGCAGCAGACGGTTTCACTCCACTTAGGTTGACCTTGTTGACATCTGAACTGCCTCGCACCGGGGCATAGGTCTGAGACGGCATGGTGAACTGGGTGTCCATTGCCAAGTCAGTGCGGGTTTGTGGATTACCCCCGGCGCTGAGTTTATCGGTGACGGCACCACCTACAGCGTGAGCGGTAGTTTGGTTCACCAACTGTTTGGCACTGGTCTGTTGGGCTTCCAGGATTGGGTTACGCAGCTTGGCCTTGTTACTCAGTTCCTGCAATGCTTTCAACAGCTTATCAACTTCTGCTAACTTCGGTACCGAGAATCCGCCCTCAAACGGTGAAACTTTTACGCTCCACACGGGAACAAGGGTTTTCTTCGGTGTGACGTTGCGTGTGTCGATAATCCCCAAGGCAATCTGGTATTTCGCCGTTGCCGTTAAGTTCATCCAACCCGTGCCCGGCGCGCCGTTGCCGTATCCATTGTAGAGCTTATAATAGTTCATAAGCACCGGCAGGAAACGATCACGGAACCACAGGCACCAATCATCGGCTTTGTCATCCTTGACACGGAAGGCGGTCTTGAACTCGTGGAACAGTTCGCCGGTTTTACCCAAGAAGCGCGCATCCTTGCCGATGATTTTGATCATGCTTTCCACACGACGCTCAAGGTGTGCCACAGCCTGGAACTTCCACGTAGGGAACATTTCCGTGCCGTACTCTTTACCGAAGCTCAGAGACAGACCATAAGCGTTCATACGAATCAGCGTGAACGGGTCGATAATGCCGTTGTCAGGAATCAGGTCTTTGACGTTAACCTGTCCCGCTACTTTGCCCTGACCATAGGCGTCGTTTAACTTATCAACTTCCCCATCGATCTCAGAGAGGCGGGATTTCACGCGACGCTGTTCCAGCAAGCTGGTTGAGCCGTTGAGTCCCCAGAAGCTCGTGTTCTTGAGCTTGTCCTGAAGTTCTGCTTTCTCTTTCTCCAGGCCCTCTTTGGTTTCTACCTTCATGGTGACATCACGGACTTTTGCGGTGTCATCATTCTTATCAAGATACTTCTTCAGCTCTTGCAGGTATTTACCCACGGTAGCAATGGTTTCATCCTGCGCCATCAGCTTGTCGTGTGGATCGATGCTCGGTGTCACTTGGTAAGGAGAAGGCTGAATAGCCGCGATCGCCTGTGACGCCTGGTAGGCGATGTCATACGCCTTTTTGTCGGTAAGCTTGTCGTACTCTTCCAGACTCTTTATCCGCAAGGTATCAAGACACGACATGTAGGTCAGGAACACCGGTTTAAAGCGACCGTTGAACCAACTGAAGATGTCACCCATCTCACCCGACTGTTTACCGTCATTGCCGGTTTGCAGTAATTTAAAGACCTGCTGGATTGGGGTATCGGTTGAGAAAGAGGCGGCACCGTTATTGATCACTACATGCTTGGTCAACAACTGCTCGATCGTAAAGATCTTCTTGCCTAAATCCCCGTCCGCATCTTCCAAACCATATTGGGCGAAACGAATGTCGACTTGACGGTACTTGCCTTTGGTGTACCACTTGTAGATACCGTAACCGGCCAAGCCTACACCGGCCACCGCCAGACCTGCCAACACCACCGGAGATGCCAACACAGCTGCTGCCGCGGAACCTGCTGCTGCCAATCCCGTGCCTGCTGCGCTAGCTAACGCCCCTACACCAATGTCGATGCCGGCAGCGCCTGCAATAGAGGTTGCCAGTGAATATCCGGCCATGACATTCCCCGCCGTGCTCAAGGTATCATTATCCATGAGCTCGCCAGCCGCCTGACCACCGGCATAAAGCAAACCAGCTTTTAGGATAGCGGTGCGTGGATTAAAGGATCCTCCAAAGTTCCTGGCTGCGTTTCTCAGTCCACCAAAGCGCCGTCCGCGGTTAACACGATTACGCCTTCCCCGGTTTCGCATGTCGCGTTCCAGTTCAGCATCCGTTTCACCGCCGCCTCTCAAACGGTCATTGCGCTCACGTTGACGACGCGCACGGTTCTCTTTCTTCTTGCGCTCACGTTCTTTACGCTGTTTGCGCTCTTCACGTGTTTCGCCTTCAGAACCGCCTACATCATCCCCGCCTTCACCCAATAAGTCTTCTACTCCCTGATCACGTCCGCCCCCGGTGAAGAAGCTGGCAAGCTTACTGATGCTACCACCAATCACCGGCAGGGATTTAAGTGCCACCCCCGCGAACTTAAACAAGGTAGAGAAACCCGTCATAAAAGTTTTGCCAAAGAACTTTTCAGCGAGGTTCTTCACCATGCCTACACCACCAAACAGCAAGCCGAGAAGACCTTTTGGTTTCTTCTTCTCTTCTTTCTTATTTGCGATGCCGCCTAGCGAATCACTGATATTGATAATGGCGTCCTGGACTTTCTCCGCTTTCTTCTCTTTGGCTTGACGACGTTCATCGGCCAGCGAGTTCAAACGGATCCCGTCGGCGTTCTCTGTTCCTTCCTCTGCGTGTTCCTTGGAACGCAGATGTTCAACCACATCCAGTTTCTCCACCATGCTGATGTCTTGTGGCTCAACGCCGAACTTCTGACATAAAAGGTGATAGATGCGATCAACTGAGTTCACGATGGGTGAGTAGTCGGCTTTGACCAGTTGCGTGGTTTTATCGTAGGCTTTCTTACCGCCTGCAATAGCGCGATCTTTAAACTTGCCCAACAGATCCAGACCCAGGATACCTGCACGTTTAGATGCTGCTCCCAGTTTGGTGATACTGACACCCATTGAGGTAACCAGACCGCGGTCAAAGTCATCTTGAGTAATCAGTACTTCACCGTCTTTATCGTAGACAGGTCCATCAATCTCATCCCACCCGTTGATCTCTACCGCTTTATCGTTGGCGTCCAGCTTGAAGTACCAGCCTTTGCCCATCTTCTTGCCAATCAGCACCGGAGACTTCTCACCTTGGCGGAACACGTCCATACGGTGGAAACGACCTGATACTGCTTTGCCGGCTTTAGAGATACGACCAAACGGATCAATCACGTTAAACAGCTTCATGCCCATTTCACGCAGTTTGTTTAAACCGCGCAGCATGCGGGCGCGACCGTCTGCACCAAACAGCTTCTGGGCTAACTGACGGGCAGTCGCCACAATGTTACCCGCTTTGTCAATGATCGCACTGGTGACGTCATTCCAGGTCTTGAGGACCTTACGGGTAGCGCTGTCGAAGTAGTCCCCATTGCGTAAGCGTTCACCCCGCAACAACGGCTCTTCGTCACCTGGATTTTCATACAGGTCTTCGGTGTCAGCAAAACGCTGTGAATTCAGAGAACGGATCTTGGAATACGCCGCTACCGCTAATCCACCTGCACCAATCAAGGCGGCAGCTTTTGGATCATGCAGTGCATAAGCACCCAGACCACCAATCAATCCACCCAGTATCAGTGGTTCATTGTTCAACAAGGTTTCAACACCTTTATTAAACATGTTCCGTGGCGAGAAGCCCTTGATACGGTCTAACAGGGTTTTCTTGCCCTGCTCTTCTTCCTTCTCCTCTTTCTTGCTGCGGCGAAGGATGGTGGGTTGTTTCTCCAACAGTTTCTGGAAGATATCGGTGTGACCGGTTTGGATAGTGATTAACTTATCCAGCTGAGTGTTCACCAAGCTCAGGCTCTGACCGTAATTTGCCCCACCACCTGCATTGCCTGCACCATTCTTAATTGTCTGGTTCAGTTCAGTCAGTGTGGTATTCAAGTCGCCGAAGTTGTTGTTAGTCGTGTTGTTGGTGGTTCCACCGGCGCGATTAACTGTGTCACCCTGCTCAACGTCATACCCCTTCTCCTGCTCAGCACGAAGCTTCTTGTCGAAGTTCTCGTCGGTTTGCTGGAGTCGGAACATCTTCCACATCTTTTCATCATCAATCTCTTCGCGTCCATTCTTGGTGATGATGATGCCCGCATCGCGTAACGCCTGGTAATGGCCTGAGTTACGGAGACGGTCGATGTTGTCGTTGGTGTTGTAGATGCCGTTCTTGATGTCTGTAACGTACGGTAACGCTTTGTTCGCCAATGCCGCACCTTTGCCCGGCATAATGGATAAGAGCTTGGCACGATCAGCGTCGTTGCCGTTTTGGAAACGATCAATCTGTTCCGGGCTAATACCAAAGTTCTCCAGTGCCATCGCACGAATCTCTTCGGCAATCTTCGGATCCACACCGTCCTTTTCCAAGTTCAGTAAATGATAAGGGGAGAAACCCATACCGGAGTCCGATTTACGTGCCAGCTGGAAACCTAACTCCTGTTTGGCTTTATCGCTCAGCGCACCCTTTTCATCTATTACATCTGCAGCGGCTTTGGAACTGTACACTGCACTGCCCAACACCTGAGAACCGTAGACCTCACGCATTGCCATGGACTTTGCACCTTTGGCACTGATGAACTTGCCTTTGGTCCAGTCGTAGGTTTCTGCTTTCAGGTTGTTGTTCCCGGTACGCATTTTCTCGAGTGAGAGATGGATACGGGAGAACCAGGCAGGAATGATCTCAGTAATGGTGCGATCGGTTTGACGGGTATAGACGTGGGCTTCGGATCCATCAGCATAAGTACGGCCTCGAAGGTCATACTTGGTTTTGTTGGAGCCGTAGGTGTTATCCAGCACCACACCCAGTCCTTTGTTGGCGCTCTTCTTTGCCCAACGCATGGACTTCCACACGAACTCAGGTACCGCCTTTTCACCCGGAGGTAAAGAAGCTTTGTAATCCTGATACGTCATGTTCTCGTCTTCTTCGTCCCCAAACAGGTTACCCCCCTGATAGTTCGCACTCAGCGTATTAAACAACCCTTCGAGGTTATTCAAGCCGTACGACATCTGGTGACCTACCGTGTTCAGTTTCTCATAACGACTGCCGATCTTTTTGGAGAGTTCAGGGAAAGCCTTAGCGAACCGTGCCCGCATGGCGTCACCCTGACGACCTTTCAGCATGCGAGGCAAGGCATCCATCATCCCACCACCAAACATGCTACCGATCATCTCTGCCATATCACGTGAACTCATCCCGTCTGTCATACCACCGACCATAGACAACTGGCTGGTGAGGTTACTTAAACCGTAGTAACCGTTTTGACGAGCTGCTTTACCCACGCGATCATTGATCAAGCCCATGATGCCACCCGCACCGTTTCGCGCGGTATTAAACATCGTACCGCGGATACGTTTACGGACTTCATCTCCCATGGTCATCTTCTGGAAGTCTGACATCTTGCTGGACTTTGCCACGTCTTTCATTTCAGAGATTAACTTGTGGTTAGCCGCTTCCATGAATTTGTAGAACTTGGCGTTGGTTAAATGAATACGGGCAAGAAGGTTGATCTTCATGGAGTCATTGCGCTGTTGCACCCTGACGTGATAATCAACGATCTGTTTCAAGTAACCGTTAGACTTGGCCACGCCAACTGCAATCCCCTGCATATTGGCGTTCTGCGCACCCGCTGTAACGACCAGAGCATCCGTTAACTCTTTGCCCAAGGTTCTCAGCCCGGTGGCTGTCATCAAGCTCCCAGCACGTGTAGCCTCAACTACATCACCGACGTCCTGGTCAGTAGGCTGTTCCATGGTAGGCTTGTCATCACTGCTCGAGCTACCACCGCTATCCCAGTTAGAGAAGTCGTATTTGGAGAACTCGTCAATTTTGTTAGACAGCCCATTAGGGAGCTTAGACTTTAGTGTATCACCTTGTTGACCAACGAGATACTGCAAGTCTCTCATGGAGTCCGCAGTCTCTCTTTTGACCTCGTCCTTGAGTTCGGCAACGATTCGCCGTGTATCATTGATGAATTGGAAAGTCCCGTTAAACGACTCGGGAAGCGCCATTTTAACTGTTTTCAGTTTCGCATCAGTGCTACCGACGAGTGCATCTTTTGCCCCACCCAGAAATCCTATGGCGAACGATTTTAACTTGGACCCTTTTTTATCAGAATCAAAGTCAGAATCGAAATTAAGATCTCCATCAAAGGGGTCGTCAAATCCAAAATTATCACTCATGCTAAAACCTCTTAGGAGTTTTTAATGAAACCCACTAACGTGTCTTTATTAGACCCGAAAAGTATTGTCCCTGGACTGTACGGAGAGGTATCGTCCACAGACAGCTTTGAAGGGATGACACAGAACTTAAACCCTGACGGATTGTATTCTGTGGAAATCTTCGGTCGGGTAGGCACTGATAAGCGTGACACAACGGAAGCGTTTATCAGAACCTACTTGCCCATTTTTAACCCCACCTATTTCGACGCCCTGGTAAAGCTGAAATCCCTGTATTTGGGAATTATCAAAGGGGCGACATATGCCGTGTGGGACGCTAGCGAGAAAGACTTCATAAAATCCAACATCCTGGACGGACAAACGGGTTTTGCTTTCTTTATGCAGCACTTCGGTCAACTGGATCCCAAAGAGAATTCTTCTCCACGCCGTAAACAGCGTATCACTTTGGTAAAAGAGAAGTTTGACTACGCGCTCCATACTCGCATGTTAGTTATTCCTGCTGGTTTGCGTGATGTCGAGTTCCAGCCTTCTGGTGATACCACCAAGGTTATCGAACCTGAACTCAATGAACTGTACAGAAAGTTGATGTTTAAAACGCGTGCGGTTCAGAACATCCCTGCCGGTGATGAAAACAACCCGTTGTATGATAACGTGCGTTGGGGGATCCAGAGTTCTGTTAATGCCATCGACGACTACCTGTTTGAAACACTGGACGGGAAAGGCGGTACATTACAGAGCAAGATGGCAACGCGTGGTGTAGTCGGTGGTGTGCGTAACATCCTGACAGCTCGTAAGGTATCACGTGCAGATCTGGATGAAGATGACGGTGTCAACCCGAACTCTTCGGATATTGGCCTGTATCAAGGCTTGATGAACTTCCAGTATTCGTGCATCAATGCGCTCATGAAGAACTTTATTGAGCATGTGTTTACTTTGGGCTCCAACAACGTCAAGCTGATTGACCCCAAAACCCTGAGTTATACCTATGAAGAACTGAACGCTACGGTGATCGATAAGTGGACCACGGTGGAAGGTTTGGTGAAACTCTTCAATGGCTTCAAGGCTCAGGACCTGCGCTTTAAACCCATCACCATTAATAAATGCTACGTCGCCCTCGTCTATGATGACGGCAATGAAGTTATGGTGCTGTTCGATATCGACGAACTCCCCGAAGGCCGCGACCGTAAATATGTTACTCCCATGACCTATGTGGAGCTTTTCTATATTTACTGTCACAATGCCATCACCTCCAACATGATGCAGCAAACACGTTACCCTATCATCGGTATCGGCTCCATCTATCCGAGCTATGTTAACTTAAAGACGATACAGGGTGCCAAGCCCCGCGATATTGTGTCGCCTTACGGAGAGAAGCTCTTCCGGGTTAACAACTATCCTCATAAAGCAGACCGTGTTGACTTCTTTGACTCCTTGTCAGTCGACCCCACTCGTGTATCCCCACTTGATGCGGACCACGATGGTGACCAGTTAGGTTGCAACGGTTTATGTGGTGAGGAAAGTAAAGCTGAGGTGCGTGCGTTGTTCGGTCGTCGTGACTACTACATTGACGGTAGTGGTGAGTTCCTTTATGACCCGCTTTCAGAACCTTTATTGTTCCTCTTGAAAGCAGCGACCAGTGGATTGAAATCATGACCCAACGTTTACATACCTACAGTGAGTTTTATCGTGCGTTTGTTATGCGCAAGAAAAACGATCTGCTGTCACCACGCTATCACGCTGTGGGTGATGTTGTGCTGCCTAAAGGGTCGATCATTCATTACATGCCTCAGCATGAACAGGATGACGGTCCGAGCTATCCCGAAGGTTTCATCAGTAACTACCCTGGTGACACCTACATTGATTTCCGCATGGGTTTCTCTCCTGTGTTGGGTGCGGGTCATAACGTCAACTTCAACTTGGCGCCTGCAATCAAGTTTTACCGTAACCGCTTTTATCAGTACAAGTGGCAAAAGGATCTTAGCTTTGCCTATCGTCAAGAAAAGTATCTCGTGGTGCAGAACCATGCACTCGCGTTTCGTACATTCCGTTATACGGCTAACCTGTTCCTGAACTTCGTTAAGTCTTATAACGCCATGAACCTGCTGATCAACAGCATTAACGAAACGGGTCAGAGCTACAAGCAGCGTCAGCAGTTTGTGCGTTTTGATTTACCTGTTAACATGCCGAGTTTCAAGCTGTTAAGAGAAGATACGGTTCGCTACGCAAAATCATTCAAGGATGGAAAGCCGCACGTCGACAACACGGTACTTCGCTCAACCAAGGCAGAGAACTGCTACTGGTTGCTTGACTTACTGTTATGGCTGCGTGGTGATAAGGAACACACACTGTTTGCACATTTGGACCGGGATACGCTCAACAACGTCCAGTTCATGTTTTGCTCAAATAGCCGTGTGTGGATCATTAATGCGGGTCTACTTTTATCCTGGCTGGAACCGATCTGGGACAAACCTAACAAGATCGATAATGCGGTTAAACGTATTTATCTTGATTTGATTAACCTGGTTAACGGTTCTTCAGCGGATGCTGCGCTGGAGCAGAGCAATGAAGAACAAATCAGTGGAGAACTGGCTGAAGGAGCGGGAACTCCTACGGACGATAGCACTGGAGAAAATAAAGCACAATCCGGACGCCCTGGTCAAAGCCAAGCTGGCGCGAATGAGCCTGAAGAAGCTGCTCCTGACTATGTTGATCTTGTCGATCTTTTCAGGTCTGATAAAAAAGATTCTGCTCAGTCATCAGGAACCAATGGAGCTGCGGGAAGCACGCATGATGCAGCAGGCACAATGGGAGTACCGAGAGCAGCAACAGGAACGTCTGCGGCAGATGGAGCAGAACCCAGCGTTGAAGTTGGAAGCGGAGAAGGTGAGCAAGTAGAACTCGATTGGTTGAGTCCGATTGATGATCACATCCTGGAACCTGCTGTTGTTAGCGAAGCCATCAGTACGATTAAAGATGTCTTTGATACGCCCACTTCGGGTATTAACCTGGCCCTGGAAGAGATGGCGCGTGAAGGCACACTGACTGTTCGTCAGAAAGCTTATTACGAAGAGAAAGCCAAAAGCTTCCAGAAGATCGCGATGCCTAACGGCCAGACCATGGAAGAGTTTATCCATATCCCTGAAGAAGAACTCAAGGACGTGGGTGGACACATCCAGGGTGACTTCCCAACGGTACTGGACAAAACCATGCTGCGTCAACGTGTGGTGTCTTTGCGTAACGACTATGCGAAGAAGTTCATGCACCGTGATATCGCGGCAGCTGTACTGAACTTGCAGAACGCCGGTATCATTATCAGCGACTATGCAATCGATCAGGTTGATGACATCGAGGGAAGCTATCAGGTTCTGCGTATGCAGCTGATGCCGGTTAAAGGTAAGCCTGCTGTCCGTACGTTCCCAATTCCTACGGTAGACGAGCACGGTGAGTTCTTGGTAGACGGCGTTAAGCAGTACTTCCAGTTCCAGCGTATCGAGAAGCCGATTCGTAAGATCAATGAAAGCCGTGTGGTTCTGACCTCTTATTACGATAAGAAAGTCAACGTCACGCGCAGTGAGATGGAAGCAGATAACTACGGCAGCAAACTGATTCGTCAGATTGCCCTGTTGTCTGAAGCCAAAAAGCTCACAGTAAGCAACGCCAACTTGATCGACCGTAGCATCAAGTGTCCGCGTTATGTCACCATGCTGAACCGTAAATACCGCATGATCAAAGTCAATGATGATCCACATGGATTAGAATTCAACTTTGATACTGACGCCCTGATTGAAAAGCGCCCTGAGTGGAAATCCTTGAAGAAGGAAACCAGCTGGCCGGTGGGTGAGTACCGTGGGAAACCCATGACCATTGATACCTTTGGTGTGGTCTATCTTGACGGAACAGCGATGGGGTCGTTTGAGGAACTGGTGGGTGTTGATGCAGGCAAGCTTCCTATCGAGCATGCAGTGATCAACGTCAACGGTTATAAGTTCCCGGCGGGTGTGGTGCTGTGTTACTACTTCGGTATTGACAAACTGCTGAAAGTGTTACGTCCAACTTACCGGACCATTCCAGCAGGTCAGCGCTACAAGTTAGCAGGTGATGAGTTCTCGTTGAACTTCAATGACGAGATGCTGGTATTCAGCAAACGCGAAGGCATTGCTTCTCTGGTATTCGGTGGCATGGCCAAACTGTCTAATATGGTGAACTTTTCACGCAGTGACCTCAACAGTCGTGGCGTGTGGGTGCCGTTAATGGCAGACCCTAAGGTGCGTCCGCAGCACTTTAATGAAATGAAGAACATGTTCGATCTCTTCATTGATCCGATTACCAAAGTTCGTTTGCGCAACATGGGCTACAGCGTAAGTTTCCACTACTTGTTAATTGACGCTATCAAACTGCTGTTGAATGACTTCACTACCCATGAGGTCGAGCTTGATGAACAGTTGATTGTGGGCTACGAACGTTTTGTCAGTCACATCTATTCTGAACTGTGTAAGAGTAACCGCCAGTTCAAGAACAAGACAGAAACAGGCAACCAGACGTTTGACCTTAACCCGCAGGCTGTGATCACGAACATCATTACCGACAGTTCTGCTGCCTTGGTAAAAGAGATGTCGCCTTTCCACGTCACGAAGTCTCAAGAAGACATTACCTTTGGTGGTTTCAAGGGTCGTGATGAACAGACCATGCTGAAACGCACACGTGGTCAGCTGAAGTCTTATAAAGGTGTGATCGGGGAAGCAAACAAGGACAACGGTAAAGTAGGCTTTGTAGGCTACACCGTAAGTGATCCGCGCGTTGCTGACTTCCGTGGTGCAGTGGACACCAAAGAAGGTTCCCATGACAGTCAACTGTTGTCCTCTATCGGTAACCTGAAATACGGTACGTGTCTTGATGACCCGAAACGTTCATCATTCGCCAGTATTCAGAGTAGTCATGCGATCTCTGCGCGTAACTACACTCCAAACATCGTTCGTACCGGCCAGGATAATATCTTTGCTCACCGCTTAGGTCCAACCTTTGCCAAGGTCGCGAAGAAGGCAGGTAAGATCGTTAAGATCTCTGAACTGGGGTTAACCGTGCAGTATGAAGACGGTACCACAGACAGCTGTGAATTGGGGCTGAAGCTGGGGCGTGCAGATGGTGAAGTCTACCGTCACACGTTAGTCACAGACATGAAGGAAGGAAAAACGTTTACCGCAGGTGAAGTATTAGCCTGGGACGAAGAGTGGTTTGCCAAAGACCCTTACTGTCCTGGTCAGGTATCTGTGAAGACTGGACGCATGACGCGCGCTGCTTTCATGGAAGACCAAACGGTATACGAAGACTCCATGGAGTTCTGGAGCGGACTGGCTGAAGAGTTCGTTACTCCGGTGCCAAAAGAGTTCACCTTCTTTGTTGATGCAGGTGAGACTATTAAGATTCGCCGCAAGGTAGGTGATAAAGTTGAGTTCGACTCGATTTTATGCGAAGTTTTGGATAGCTATGTCGACAGCTTTGAAAGCGACGACGATGTCCTCAACGAAATTAACCGAGCGGGTATTAAGCAAATCAAATCTTCCTACGCCGGAGAAGTTATCGCAATTGAAGTTGCGTATAATGCTGTGGAAGATGAGATGAGCGACTCTGTGAAGAAACTGGTACGTGAGCACGACAAGAAGCGCAAAGACTTAACCGGTTTCCTGGGCAAAGGTGCGCAGAACAACCGTGTCGGTACAGGCATCAATGTGAAGAAGCCGAGCATTCCTTATGGACGTGTTCGCATCAGCATTTACGTTGAAGGTCTGAGTGCAGCAACGGTATCGGATAAATTTGTTTACGGTAACCAGATGAAGGGAACCGTGGGACACATTGTACCGCGCCAGATGCACACCGAAGATGGTCGCCCTGTACCACTGAAGTTCAGCTTCAAGTCGATGTTCAAGCGTATGGTTATCAGCTTGCGGAATAAAGCGTGCTTAACCGAGTACTGTTACGGAGTTAAAGACCAGTTCATCAACATCTATAGAGGAAAAGTGTAAAATGATTAATTCCGGCGTCAATGCAATTAAAGATCTACAAGTGGGACTTGCTGAGTCACGTTTGTACAACGGTCGAATTGATGGCGTCTGGGGTCAAGGCAGCACGGATGCTGTCAACTTGCTGCTCACTACCGCTGCACAAAAGCGTGGCGTGAGTGGTTCGGTGGGGGGACTTGTTCCCTCCTCTGCCCCAGATCAAATCTTAACAAATATCCAAACGGCACTTACTGCGCTCGGTCTTTATAAAGGACGTGCGGATGGTTTGTATGGCGACGGGACTTCCCTGGCGTTCTACACCATTAACAAAGAGTACCGTCAGGACAAAGGTCTGCCAGAGTGGGATCTCTGCTGGAGCAAGCGTGTTTCTACTGACTTCACTCAAGCAGTGAAGAACTGGGCTGACAGTCGTGGTCTGGGTTGGATTGGTGCGCATTGTGCAATGGGTTGTATGGGCTTTGAGTCTGCGGGTACATTCCGTCCTGACATTCAGAACATGGCCGGTGCACAGGCATTTGGACTGCTGCAGTTCATGCGTCCTGCTGCCAGCGACCTGGGCACAACAGTTGAAGCATTAGCGGCAATGTCGCAGATGGATCAACTCCAGTACGTGTTCAAGTACTTTGACATGCGTCAGAAACAATACGGGATCTTTAAGCGCCTGGATGATTTCTATCTCAGTGTGTTTTACCCGAAAGCCATTGGTCATGCGCCTAACGAAAAGATCTTCGAAAAGGGCACCAAGGGCTATACCCAGAACAACGGTCTGGACATTAACCGTGATGGCGTTATCACCATCGCTGAAATCTCTGCTCGCATTTATGCCTCTTATTATGAAGGCATGCAGCTCATCAACAGGAACGTCAAACCATGAGCAACTCGTCTTTTGTAAAGAACGTTGTCGCAATTGCTATCGTCACTCAACTGACCAAGAAAGCAATTCACAAACTGGGCTGGGAGCACATCGCTCCACTGGATCCTGCTATTCAGGATGAAAAGATCAGCAAAGCCATTAACTCTCGTATTCAAAACCTGCCGAAGTAAGGGACACGCATGTTAAACTCTAAGAACCTGGCGATCGCCGAAGCGTTGGCAGTAAGCGTTCCTGATGCGGACGTACTGGCTAACGTAAGCCCGGTTGTTGTTGCTATGGCAAACAACCTGGAAGGCGTAATGCCGATGGAGCCAGAGAACTACATGGCTCGCATTCCTGAACTCAGTGCAACCTCACCTGAGTACAACGTCATTGCAGATGAAGTCACCAGCGCACTGGCAGAAAACCTGCGCGTGACTTTTGAGCAGATTCGTGCTTATGGCCGCGGCATTTCCAATGCGCTGACCCACGGCTTGAACTCAGTTGAAAACATGATCTCTAATCCAGATCGCATGGCCAAGAACTTCCTGATGGGCTCACTGGACCTGGAGTTCATTCGCACTGATCATCCTTTCTACAGCTCACTGTTCTATCCGCGTGAAGCGCCTAAGCTGGCACTTAGCTTGGAAAAGGTCAGCGTTGAAGAACTGAACAAAGTCAGCTTTACCCGCTGGGAACCCAACCAGATTCAGGGTTGGTTAAACATTGATAACCCAGAAATCAACGAGCTGATGATGAGTGCTAACGTGGATCTTACAGATGCACTGTGCTCACTGGGTGGTGGTGGCTGGCGCCTGCCGTTTAAGTACGACGAAGAACATAACACCGTGGACTTCACTCAACCGCACATGAACCAGGCGGAAACTCTGTTCATTCAGTACATCCTGCTCAGCAAGATGAAAGCTGAAGATGCACCGTTTGAAGGTCTGAGTGCTGGTGGTCTGGAAGAATACCGTGCACACATCGCGTTCTTGCACACGGCGTATCAGCAATCACTGATCTCTCTGAAGAACATGGTATCGGGTCTGGTTAACTACCCTATCCGTATCGTGGAACACGGCGAGACTGTATTGCGTGAAGCCCTGCCGGTTGAAGGCAGCAAGATGTTCAAGCGTGTTCGTGCAAAAGCCACTGTGTTCTTCAATGCAGCAGGCCTGGACATGTGTCTGGAAAAGAGCATGAGCTTTACGGATGTTGCGGTAGCGTTCTTCTATCGTAAGTACCTGACGCTGGAGCCATCTGTTGCGTCCACTTATTCTTCTGACGTGGATGCAGCACAACAGTACCTGAGCAGCCTGTGTGAACACGTTATCACCATTGCGCGTGAAGCGTCATCTGATATCTACAACCGCGTGATCAGTCAAGTCATCTTTAAATTCCTGAGTGACTCGCCTGAACTCTCTGCGCAGTTTGCAAAAGACGGTAACACTGCCGAGATCCAGATGGCTGTTAATCGCTTCCTGGATAAAAAGAACTACGGTTCTTCTCTGTTCCATGCGTTGAGCAATGAAAAGCGCTCTACCGAAGATGCTATCTTCTGGATCGGTCTGCCGGTTGACTTCCTGGGCTTCATCGGTTGTAAAGACGCGTGTTCAGTAATGGGCATGACCATCGGCCTGGGTAACGCCGGTGACTGTGAAGTAACCCGTCGTGAAAACCTGCATGCTGCGGTGATTCGTCACTTTGTTAATAAACTCTTTACGGTGGAATAAGTAAATGGATATAACTGGACTGGTTAAGAATCCTGAGAAAGTTAAAAAGGCGTTGACTATCCTGGAGGACGGTTCGGTTATAGCCAACCGCAATTTGTTTATTCAGATTCCTCGTCGCTTTACTCAGAACGGGTTAGCGGAAATCACAGACTTTGTGACCACGGCGCCCGTGTTGGGTATCATCCTGCCGGATGACTGTTATTGCTGCTTCCTGTCAATGCTGAACATGAACTTGTATCCCACGGATATGACGGACGTCAGCATTAACGGGGAGAAGTACGTGCACATGGAGTTCTTTAAGGGCGACACGGTATTTGAAAATGTCCGTAGCTCGATTGATCCCAACATGCCGTACTTCTACTTCATGGAGTTCGTGAACTACGCGAAGATTCCATGGTACATGGACTGGAAGGTCCACAGTACGTTGTTTGACTCCGCTATCCCAGAGTTAGGCAAAAAGGTAGGGGCGTCTCCGCAGGTAATGCGTACACTGTTCTCAATCATCTATCGTGACCCGGATGATTTAGAGAAACCATATCGTGGCAGTAAAGCCATGAAGGAAGGCAGGGACCCTGTGATCGTGGGCTTAAACAACCCAAGCATGTTGATCACAGATAGCTTCTCCCGTTACATTGGCGGCTATTTAAACGATAACCTCCTTTCCAGCATCATCAAGCCAAGTGATAAAGTCACTGGACTGGATAAATTAATTAGGGGTATTCCAACCGATGAGTAACATCTTAATGCCTTCTCGTCAGTTGGTGAATCAACAGGGTCAGACCTTGACCTTTGAGAACACACTGCTGGCTGGAAGTGGAAAACGTGGGGTATTAAAACCCATGGACGACTCCGGTTACTACATGATGAATGCGGGTAAGTTAAATGCCCCGCTTCGTCTGGGACATGCTTACGCCGTGAATGATTATGTCATGGAGTGTATGGATCCTAACAGTGACCTGATGCGTCGTGTGGCCCGTGGCGAAGTCTATGCCGAACTGGGTCATCCACAACCGTTTTACCTTGAGCGCGTCAACGGTATGGTGGTTCGTACACCAATCACTGAAGCGTTTGAGTGGGTCATGCGCCTGCGTACCATCGTGATGGACAACGTGTGCTTGCACATTCGTCGTATTCACTTTGATATGATGGGTGGTCGTTATGACCCGGTCATGATGCGTGCCGAGATTATTCCATTCGGTACACACAAGCAACTTGCTCAAGACAGCTTGACCAATCCAGACATTAATACCGCATTGAGCATGCGTACCGTCACCGCACCGCAGAAGATGGGCGACAAAACTCGCTTTATCGAATACTTCTGTAACTTCGATCTGGTGTTTGAACCAGGTGCAGCGGAAGCGTGTAAACATCTCACTGCCGGTCTGGAAGATCTGCTGTCTGGCATGGGTAATAGCTTTGACCCAGCCTCTGCCGGTTCCATTAGCTTTACTGTGGATACCCTGGTGGATGCATGGGAAACTCATCGCAACAACCCAGACGTCATTGCTCGCTTTGCTGGCATGGAAAGCTTCAATGACATGGACAATGTGATCGCCACCATCAAACGTAACAGCAAGGGTTCTAAAGTTGTTACTGCGGTTAACACCGGTTGCTTCGACCTGTTCTAAGACCTAAATAAGTTGTGGCATTGCGCCACAACTTATTCTTATCACTATAACGTAAAGTTTCTTAGACCTATATTACTTGGGTGTAATGTCCCCCATTAATGTCGAGGTACTAATGAAGCGATTAATAGCTGTACTACTTTTAATTTGTCTTTCAGGCTCTTCTATTGCCAACACCATATTCAAATGCGAAACCGACCGGGGTACTGCGGAACTCGAAAAGAACGACCACTACTATGTGTTCGATCTTCAAATGTCAACCTGCATGCTCCATGTCAACACCATAAGCCCCATCGTAAACCGAGGACAGGGTTATGATAGCTGGGAACTTCCGTTGGTAAGTAAATCGCAACTGTGTTCCTATGCTATAGAGTTTGTCGACACTGGAAATATGCAACAATACTCTGTGGTGCAATTTGCTAACGGTCAACGAATCGAAAGCGTGTGCCGAAAAGATTCCATTGTAGATAACGTTCTCAATAACCCCCAATGATAAAGGAAATAACCATGAACTTTCCACAACTTTCTGTGACGAAACATCAAGAGATCTATCAGATTACTCAAGTGGGTTCTGCCATTGGTAACGCTGACTTGCTGAAAGGCATGTTTGATGATTCGCGGAAATTCTGGAACGCTGCAATCGACGCTACATCAGGCGCTCACCTGATCGAAGGCGTTGTAATGAACAACGAAAGTAAAGCGGCAGCCATTACTGACTATGCGCTGCAATTAAGCAACCTGTTTATCACCAGCCGTCACCCGACGCTGTCTCTGATGACCAAGCGCGCTTACTCGCTGAACACCGAACACCGCAAGAGCGTAATCTACCGCATGGCTGCACTGCGTTTCCAGAACAATGAAGAACTGTTCCGCGCTGTAGTAGCTGACCTGCTGTGTTTCGATCCTTTTATTGTTTCAATGGCCCTCACGAGTTCAAAAGAAGAGCGTACTCGTTTACTGGCGAAATTCATTGCCAGTGCTAACGGTGACTATCTGGCGGAGGAAGACTGGAATCCAACGCACGAAGAGCTGGTTGAGAACTTACTGTTGATTGACTTCAACGACAAGCGTGAGGAGCTGATCAATGCATGCCTCCAGAACAGCATCGGAACAGCACACGGTGTCGAGATCTACCAGCTCATCAGTGACGCAGTTGCCCAACTCGCAGGAAAGTAACCGACCACTTACCGATGAAGAGATAGAACTGATGTTGCCTAGCTGCAAACAGCCGGGCAAGGTCAAGTCATTCCTTTGTACTGTCGTAGAGATCTTCTGCATTTTCTAATACAGTTTATCTCAGATCTATATTACTTGGATGAATAAACTTAATTAATTTAATCAAGGGGTTTTAAAATGCGCAAGTCTCTCTTTATCGGTCTGCTGTGTTCTGTTGCTTTCATGGGTAATGCAATGGCGAAAGATACCTCGCTGTTTGAATGCAAGTTCGAGCAAGGTGGTTCTGTTAAAGCTACTCGCGATTCTCGTCAGGTAAAGATCGTATTTACCGATGCCAATGGCAAGCAAGAGAAAGTCACTAGCTCACTCATGGAAACCGGTGTGAGTAACGTGCAAGCAGTAGACGGCACTGTGGTTGATGGTCTGGACATCCTCGAAGGTGACGCCCAGTACTCGATCAGCTACATGCATGGCAAGATCATGGATCGTGCTCAGCTCCTGATCATGACCGACAATGAGCAAGGCGACACTTACGATTGTGATCTGAGCAAAACAGTGAACAAGCTCGATAACGCCAAAGCCACATCCGGTATCTTCCGTCCGTAAACAAGAACACTTCTGCCTTCGGGCAGAAGTGTCTCTTTATTTATTTTTTGTTGAAATACCTATCTATTACTAAGTGCCGCCAAAAATATTTCACACCTATATTACTTAACTGAAACAAGAACCCCAGTTCGAGGAGATGCATATGCTACTCCTTTCTTTAGTCCTTCTCAACAATAGGAAATGACGATGTCTGCAATTGTAAACTTTGATGAAATGATGGAAACCGGTATCACTAACCTGCTGGATACTGCTGAAGTTTCCGACGTATCTGCACACGCCACGCTGAACCTGCCGCCGGAACTGTATCCGGAAAACATCACGCCGGCGACGCTGAAAGAGCACGTGGACTTCATCAACAACACCACCGCGCAGGTCAACGCAGTCAACGCCCAGCTGGGCCGCCAGGCTTATGAAGCCAACAACGAAATCACCAACTTCGATTCAACGCTGAATCTGGGTGACGCGGTTACGATCAACGCACAGCACGTCGTTCGCCAGGACATGGGTGACGGTGAGCTGTACGGTCAGACCACCGTTGCGGCAGACTTTGTATTCTCGACCGAACTGAACGAATGGCAAGACCAGATGCAAACGTCTAACGCCGAAGCGGCTGCTAAACTTTTCGGTTAATAAAACCTGAAACGGATAAGGTGGCTCCGGCCACCTTATTTGCCGGTATTTATTTTTTCTCTTTATTTAGAATACATTTCATCTTAGACCTATATTACCTAAGTAGATAAACAAACTAATCTATTTAATTAAGGGGTTTACTATGTTACAAGTTACAGATAAAGACCTGCTGGAAAAGGACGTTATCAGTATCAGTGTTTTGTCTGAAAGAAGTGAAGCTGCACATGTTGATATATTAATCGACATGATGAATGCAGTTGTGCTTTACAGTACTTTGACGCAATGTATTTTCGTTGTCTACAAAGAGCTGTATAAAGGACCTCACGCACCTGACGTTGTTACTGAACTGCTTTACGGTAAAGGGATAGCGCGCGATCCTGCAAACAACTACCGTGGGTTTACCTTTGTTATTCAAGAGGATTCATTTACTCGCGTGCGTAATGACTGGCTTACTTCTCTGGTTTCCTGCGTCCTTCGTCATTACGACAATGAGCTGGGACTGCCTGAGCAGGTTAAGAAAATGGCTCCAGAATTCCCTTTTGCTGATCTGTTGGAAAAGCAAGCATTAGTTGTCAACGAGCCGCTTAAAAGCGACGTTGTCTTTACCTCTCCTCGCACTACTCGCTAAGAAGGATAATAAACATGACTTATGATTTCGTAATGAACCTGCTGTTAACTGCAATCTATGCTACCCTGATCGCTTTACTGGTTTACAAGTTTACCTGGAAACCTCTGAGCATTACCGTTGAACAATTCCCTACCTTTGTTCGACTGACTTATCAACATGGTTGGAAAACCCGTCGCGCCCAAGTTGCTGTTTCTGAGCGGGCACATACACCAACCATCAGTAAAAATTTCACCCACTTCACTTTCGTATTACCCATGACCATGAGTTATAGTGATGCAATACGTTGGTTGGAGAAAGTGGAAATCAGTGATATGTACGCTGATCACGGCCGTGACGCTATCGAGCTGTTGCGCGCTATGGCGTTGTATTACTACACGCGTGACCTGGAGCAGTTTAAGCAGTTCGCTCCACGCTGTAACCATATGAAAGTTCTGAAAGCAATTCGTAAGAACCGACATATGTTGAGGACGCTTTTGAACAACGTAGCCAAACCTGACATGTTGGGTGTGCCTACTAAAGCTTCGCTGGTGCGTCGCTAATTGAAAGGTTCTGGAGCTCACCTGAGGAAACTTGGGTGGGCGTATCTTTTGGCATTTTACTAAGGAGATTGTTATGACAATAGCAATGATCATTGGTGGTGTTGTAGTCGCTAAGACTGTTCACCACTTCATCGAAAAATATCTTTAATCCATCACTGGAGTAAGAAAAGTGACTAATCAATGTTTTAAAACATTTGGTCAACATAAATAACTCTACTACCCGCAAGGGTAGTAGAGTTATATTATTTATTTTTTTGTCTTACGCGATGTAGTTAGGGGCAACCACTTTACGAGACTCGGTCTGCATGTGTTCGATTACACCAGAATCTTTGATAGACTCCAGGATAGCCGTACGCTGCATGAACGCAGAAGGTGCCTGCACTGAACCTGGGTTGTACCAGCTCAGACGAGACAGCATCTTACGCGCGATTTCACGAACGGCGTAGGTGTTTGATTCCACCAGGCCACGGAACGGCATGCTGATGTTACGCATTTGGCCCGCTTCGTTCTTGTCACGACGCATTTCGATTGCCACTTTGGTTTCCGGCATCATTCCCACGATCAACTGTGCAGAGGAGATGTCTTTACCATTACGAGTGGTATCGAAGTAGATGCAGCTTGCACCGATGTCATCCAGCAGGAGATCACCTGGATCACGCAGGATAACCGCATTCGGCATGCCGGTGTCTGGGTTGATCATACCCCAGTTACCCCATGCTTCGAACATGTAACGGTACGGTTCACCTTCAAGATCGTAGGTGTCGTGCGTTACCTGGCCGAGAGTACGCGTTGCACCAGACGGGAAGCTCAGACGGTGACCTGTCCAAGTAACGTCGGCGAATTCGAACTCAGTACGGTCGCTCAGACCTTCGAACTTCAGCGAGCGGTTCTCGAAGAAAGACTTACACATGGAGTGCAAGCGGCTTCCACCCGGGAGACGGCTGAAGATGTTCGGCGTAGACAGAACGATACACCAGCTCTGCTGCTGAATGTGCGGCTGCACGTTCAGGTAGTCGAACACGTTGTGTGTCCAGCCACTGATGTCGCCGATGCCCGGGTTAACTACCGGGCGGTTTTGCAGGCCCATCGCCTGAACAAACGGGTCGCTCTTGGGAAGCAGCGTGTCGTTCGTGCGATGGATGTAGTTAGAATCTGCCATAACAGTTTCCCTTTATCCTTATGCCGCGTCAGCGGTGTAGTTGGTGACGTTATCCGCGAACAGATCGAATTCCATCATGTACTTGGCTTTGTTGAAGTAGGTATATGCAATCACCTTCATCACAGCCTGACCACCCTGGACGTTTTCAACCGGCTGCACAACGATGTTAGCCTTGACGTAACCACCGAGGTTGTCACGCACGTCACGCTCAATGGCGTCTTTCACCAGCGCAGCGTAGTTCTCTTCGCTGAGTGTAGTGTCACCGCAGACCAGACCCCATTTGCTCTGGGCGATCTTCTCGATGGCAATACAGATCACAACAGGCACCTGATCTTTTACCACAGAGTCGATAGAGGTCGCGTAGCCAGTTGGCAGCGCAGGACGGAACACACGGCCGTCTGAATCGTAAGGACGCAGTGTGATTGCACCCATGTCCAGACCGTTCGCAGAGATCAGGTCGTCTTCGAACGTGATGTTCGGTGAGTGCATGGTATCCATGATACGGTAATCACCGTGATCCGGAGACATAGACACTTTGAAGATGCCTTCTGCGTTACCGCCAGCTTGCGCCCACTTCTGAGCCAGGTCCAGGTTACCAGACATTGGCCAGTCGTTGTCTTCACTGTTCGGAATCGCTTCGATCTTGTTCACTGAGAAGCGCAGGGAAGCTGTACCCCATTTGTCAGACTCTGGGAAGAGACGAGCAATGGAAGTGATCTGCGTAATGCGTGAATAGATGTCGGCCACTGGGTTGTACTTGCCATCGGCAGTCCAGACAGTACCACAGAACATGACATAAACGTCTTTACGAACGCCCAGCAGTTCAGCAGCTTTCTCTTTGACTTCCATGGAGTAACCCACATCCCACCAGAAGCTCTGACGGTTTACCATCACGTTCTGTTGTTCAGAAGACGCGATGTATTCAGTCAGGTCGGCCAGGGTCAACTTGTCGTTGATTTCCCATGCCTGTGCCTGGGTCATTGGCAGTTCAACACCAGCGAGCAGGCCCAGTGGATCGTTAACCGCTGGTTTGGTTACGAAGTCTGGCATCTTGCCATCAGCAGTCAGGAATGGAGAAATACCGAACTGAGCCTGGATGGCGTAGCTCATGTCCCACTGCACAACCACGTCGGTTTCTGCACCGTAGTACGGAACGCCGGTATGGTCCACGCAGGTGAACGGGTTCATCTGGCGGTAGGAGTAAGCACCGGTGTCCACCAGGTTGGTGTTCAGAGGTTTCTCCATCGCGTACATCATCTGGCAGAGCAACTCAATGTTGTCCTGATAGACGATTGGTTCTTTAAACGGCGTTGGACGCAGTTCGTCGCTGTTGCTGGTAATGCGACCAGAGAAGGCCTGCACACCACGCTTCAGTGAGTACTTGGTGTCGTTGTACTCGGTATCGAACAGCGTTACTTGTGCAGTATCGCCACCGGCAACAGTGTTGGAGTACACACGGTTGTTGTTCTTATCGTTCTCGAACATACGCAGAGTGAACGGATAGACACCGGTCGCGCTAACGAATTTCGCGATGTTCTGACGCTGGACATTGCTGCCGAATACGCCGAAGTTGATACCGCTTTTGTTGTAGGCGTCGCCCACACCCGCTGGCAGTTCAAACAGAGGCAACACGTGCGTCTCTGGATCTGCTTCGGTAGCACCTGCGATGGTGCGCTGCTTCAGTTCGCCTGGCAGAGCAGTTTTGGCTGAGTCATCGATCTTGATCGAGATGTACAGCTTATCAACAGTGCCGGTCGCGATGCGGTTACCGTCTTTGTCCAGTTTGAACTGGCCGGTAGAATCACGCTCGTAAGTCGGCATGCTTTTCTTCTGAACATAGGCGCTCAGCGGAATACGTGCTACGACTTCGTTAGCCGTCAGACGACGGATGCCAACGCGACCCTGACCACCCAGCGAGAGCTGTTTCAGCAGCACGGCGTTCGGGTTGTAATACAGGGAGTTGTCAGAGAACACATTGCCATAACGCGCAGTGAGCTGTGACAGAGAAATGAACTGGGTACCTAATTCACCCTTCGGAAGGACCATATGGACAACCGGAAGATGAATCGGAGTTGATGGAGAAACGGCTTGATAATCAGGGATGCTGATATCGCGAATACCGTTATTTTCCACCTTCCCCGGTACGACGGAAAGAGTCGTAGTCATCGATTTTACCTCATAAGGATTTTTTGATCAAAAAATACGCGTCGACGTTTACCAGAAAACAATCGTATGTAATAGCTTATAGACCTTACACTTGTGTTATTTCATGGCACATAACATTCTATTTAGGAGCCTCACATGCTTATCAACGGTTACGATACCCTGGTAGGGAAACCGTTAAAAATCCAGGAGAACATCGGGGAAACGATTAAGATGTTGGCGCTCCGCCAGGATCTCATTCCTACCACTAAGCCGGGTGTGTTTACTATCAACGTGAGTAACGCTGCAAACATGCCGCAGTTTCCACTTCCTATTACTTTGACCGGTTACGACAAAGCGAACATCACTGTTTATGATGAACGCCCTTTCCGCGACAAGAATAACCGTGTGCTCAGTGAAAGTGAATTGAACATCATTCGTTTAACTGCCTACACTCAGCAAGACGCCATCCAGGGTGACCGCTCTATTCTGCTGTCCAGCAAGTTTATCTGTATGAAAGCCGTAGCAGGTGGACTGGCTGATAAACTGGGCTTCAGTAAAGGCCTGGATCTGGAAGAACGTCAGACACTGCAAATCCTGTTGGGTCACTTTGTGAACTGTACGTTTGAAGGTGATACTGCAGAAACCGGTTACGTCAGTGCCAACGCCATCAAGTCGGTATTCCGTATCGACAACAACTTCAGCCAGCGCATCATTGATGACATTGGTTTCCTGCATGACACAGCGGCGGTTGTTAACGCAATCAAAACTGAACCTTCCCTGTTTAAACTCAAGAACTTAACGCTGTTGGAATTCATCGCGGTGGGTTCGACTCTGAGCTTTATCGGGATCGGTAAACGTGCGGTAGCGGTGATGTTGGAAAGTCCGTTCCTGATGATCGGTTTCGTGTATGCGGCGTGCAAACACAAGCTGTATTCAAAGACTCCTATTGGGGTTCAGCTGGATCCGAAATACAACCGTGAGTTGGTTGACGGGTTTATTCGTACTATTTCGTATAACTACGATCTGTCCCCTGTGAATTAAGGTAACAGCCATGGCACAAACAACTGCTTTGGGTGATACGGCGTTTAACCCTGCCATGGACTATGCAGTGCGTGCGTTGTGGTCTAACCCGGAACATGACAAACAGTTCCAGGTAAAGATCTGGCGCGTCACGCCTGACATCGGAGCTATTAACAGCTTTGGTTACATGGGTTCGCATCGTAAGACCCCGCAGGTTAACAAGCGTTTCCACATCTATTCTGTTGCAGGTACACATCCCGGCATCTGGAACTTAGGTGCGCGCTTTAAAACCTCTAATCCGATTAACGTCTGGACCAACGCTTCTATTATAGCAAAACGTCGTGGCGTTCAACTGGATTTCTACACGGGATTAGGAAAGCAATTTCCTCGTACCAAGACCTGGGTGTTGTTTACGCAAGATGGTTTGGTGTTGATTGCCTTTGAGCAAATCGACAGCATGCGCATTACCGTGAACGACGACATGCACTTCCGCTGCTACAGCACTGACCTGGACATTACCCGGTCAACTGATGCCATGGATGACAAGGGCAATCCGTACGTGATGGAAAGCATGACGTATGAGAACACCACCGAGTACGGTCGCTTTAAGCTGCGGTTCTCAACGGTGAAAGCCCGTGCAGGTTTTACCGGGGTCTTTGTCAACGGTATCTATCGCAAACTGTTTCCAGAAGCAGCGGACTTAAAGGTCGGTGATCTGGTCGAGTTCTGGCATGATCCCACGGTTGAACGTGTGTTGTACTACAACTACGCCGACCTCAAGGATTATTATTCCGACCTGGATAAACAGCGTAAGTTTATCTTGCATCCGCCGAAAGATGGCAGTTTCCAAATGCGTTGGTTTGATGACAACGACTATTACTTTGTTGACGGTAATGGTGATGGGGTTTATTACCATCGCAACGTCGAGAGTGCCTGTCGTCAATTAACCCATGCAGATGTGGCCGTGAGTGTCAGCCAGCTCAAGGGTCATATGGAAGCCATGGACAGTTTACGGGATATCGCTACTGCGCGCATCATGGTGCTGCAGCGTAAAACCAACTGGACCTTTGACCTGCCGTGGGAACATCAGCGTCTGCATCATCTCTACCGTTTAAGTGACGGCGACATCCTGAAAGCGATGACGGGTGAACGTTCGGTTATGCCTGAATGGGCGGCGCCTGAATTAGAGAGCGGTCCGGTGATGTCCTTTATCCGTAGTCAATGGAAAGACGTTACGGCGGAATCGGTTAACCTGGCACTGGGTTATAATGCGGAGACGTTGGCAGTAAGTGCAACACCTATCTCTGCAGCCTACGAGGCGGGAAGTCGGGGAGTTCTGATTCCTCCTACTTACCAGGAAACCTCTACGGTATGGGAATACGACGCAGCAGGTAAACTGTTGGGTTATTACTGGCGTACCGGTTCTACTCACCTGTATCCGCGTTTCCCAGGCTGCGCCAAACTGGAGTTCACCTACGGCCAACCGGCACGTAAACTGAATTACCAGATCGTTAACCAAGACGTGCAGCTCCCTACCACCGGCGAGTTCCACGTTTATTCCTCTGCGTACAGCTTTACCACGGCCAAGATCATTGGACCGTTGACACAGCGTACCGGTACTGACTTCTATCATCTCGATGGTAAAACGTTGGTGTGGGATAAACTGGACAAAGTGAACCAGCGCGGGATTGTTGTTTATGACGACGTGTTCCTGTGCCGTGAGTTCCAACTGGATCACATGGATCACTCCCTGTGCTTTAGTCTCGACGATCTGTACGAAACGGTGTCGGGTAACTTGCCGCTGAACTTTGCCCAGATTGATGTGTGGTTAAATAACCATCCGTTGATTGATGAAGTGGACTGGTTGTTCCGTGACCGTCGTATCTTTATCAACAACAAACAGTTCCTGGTTGATGGCCCTCAGACCATTATCGTGCGCTGTACGGGGCAACACGCTGACATGACGAAACCCAAGCAGGAGTTAGAGCTGGGCTACGTTGAGGGTGGTGTGATCGGTAACCAAGCGCGCTACAACATTCGTGAAGATCGTGCTACACGCATCATCGTGGGTGGTCAGCTCAAGTTACTGAGTGAGTTGAAAAGCGCCGAGACAGACACACCGGACGACTACAGCAATCCGCTTAATGGTTTGCCGTACATGGTGAAACATACCTATACCCCGGTGAAGAATGTCCAGGACTTTGATTTCCACTACTTGTACCAGCGCAGTCGTGAAACCGATAAACGGGTGATCGATTACCTGACCGAGTATGCCCAGAAGCCTACGATCTCTGTGGACTACAACATGCCTGAGAAATGGTTGTTGTACAGTCCGTTTATGAACGTGGTGGTCAACGCTATCGACAACGGTGTGTTGGTGGTGCCGGATAAACCTGACAGTGAAGAGTTCTATAGCGATCAGGTGGTCAGTGATCTGGTGGAGATCTATAAGTGGTGGTTGCCGTATGACCCCGTTGTGTTGAAATACGATTTGCGTTACTTCGGTATCCTGCCGTATGCCAACCAGAAAACCATGGTCGTGAAGAGCAATGAGTTCACGTTCCTTAAACAAGTCAATGACCTTTATTTGCGCGGTGTACTGAGCATTGAAGGTTATTTCGAGGTGAGTCGCAATGTTTGATAATACTCCTATTACTCAAAACTCGCGTGCCGCCGGAGCTACGTCTATTTCTGATGCTGCCAGTGGTTTGCGTCGCCAGATCCTCTGGATTGGCAACCTCTGGGATCCGGACACCATGCCGGCTGCAGATGAAAGCAAGTACGTGGTGCCTGAAGAGGGCTGGTTAGTCTGGGATCTTCAGGACTCGGTGATTATCTGGTATTACGTTTACAAGGTGTACCAGAATAAATCCGAACTCCGTCGCGCAACGATCTTTAGTGATGCAGGTTCAACCACTGAAGATCAAGATGCGATCTTTGGCGAGAAGGGTGGTCCATTAAACGGTGAAGGCATCATGGCGGTTGATTATTCTGTGCGTCCAAACCGCGCACGTATCGACTCTACCATCATGCGTCCCGGTGCTGCTTATGCCCTGCTGTTCCTGGGTGACAACATCGATCCTGACAACGGCGGAAAGATCATCTCTGCGGTGTATGACAAGTCAGCTAACTTAACCACCAATGAAGTTCCGGTGATGTTGGCGGCTATCAACAACTACACCAACAAAACAGTGATGACCACGGATGCGTTCTCGGTGACGTTGAACGAAGATGCTCTGCCAAACGGTAGTCGTTGTACCCTGGTGTTCTTTGACCAGGGTGATATGGTGATTACTCCGTCACAGCGTATCGTTGTGCAGCATGGCTCCTATCTGCGTAACCGTCTGAAAGGCGTTCGTTATCTGCTGGATATCGAGTTGATCTCTGCCTGGTTCACTGACTCTAATGACCCAGACAAAATGATCCTCCCGATTACCACGCCGGTAAATGGTATCGAGTTCCGTGCCGTAGCACACTACAGCAACGGAGATCGTGTTGAACTCCCGGTTAACGGTGCGAAGTTCAAACTCCTGGGTACGGATGAATATCGTCCAAGCTATCCGGGACAGAGTGCTGAAGTAGCCCTGGTGTACACGCTGGCAGATGACGAGCAGTTCTACGTCGCTCAGCCAGGTCAAGCCGGTCGCAAGACCCGTGTGTACCAGATCGTTGCCGGCGCTCCGCAAGGCGCCTATGCTCCGAAACTCTATACCTATCCGGTGTGGCAGAGCCAGGGCAGTCAGTGGGGACTGCGTCACTTCCTGTACGACCTGTTGCGTAAGGCGTATGTGGAAGTCACTGACCTGGTGACGTTGAATGAGAGTTCGCCTCCGTTCAAGCCGAAGTCTTACAACACGTTGCAGGATCTAACCTTTAACTTAACCCTTAAAGAAGTTAGTCCTGAATACAACGCGACGATCTACAAGCAAGACACGTCTATTATTCTCTACAAAGACATCAACGGTCCGGACAAACGTTGGGGTGTTCAGTACTCGCAAGACAAGCCGATCTATGACGCTCTGTTTGCGAAGACCACCAATAACGGTGCCACGACCAAGGTTAACCTGACCAACGGTTATACCAAGTTCGAAGATTGGCTGCAGGCGCTGTACTGGTCTGTACAGCCAAGCTACGATGTGTTCAATGAAGAGAAGGCACCTACCCCGAACATCGTGTACGTGATGTTGCAGGACGGTAAGCGCTTCCCGCTGTCGCTCACGGACTGGAACAAAGATCTCACCATTGGTGCCGCACAGGCCAAAGGTCAGACTCTGTTGCTGTGCTGGGCGCAGAAGGATGCCAACGGCACTGAAAAGCAGTTGGCCATGACGGGTGTTACTGTGGATCTCGCTTCTTAAACTCTAAGGTTACGGCGTACGCCGTAACCTTATTCTTTTATGGACTGAGACATGTTTGCTACTGATTTGAAAGAGAAAGATATTGCTGCGGATTTGCAGGCATATCTGGGGATCGAAAAACTCCCCAAGTACTTTGTGGACGATATCCGCAAAGAAATTGACACGGAAAAAAAGAGCGATGAAGAAGTGTTGCTCCAGCATTTCCGCGAAGACAGCTTGCACGGCATCAAAACCGTTCGCTTTTTAAAAGACTTCTACCACTACAACGCCAAGCCTGACATTACCACTAAGAATGAAAGCTTCCGTCGTACGGCAGAACTGTTTCGTCAACAGGGTATTAAGAACTACTACTTTATCCTGCAAATTAACAACCCTGCCCTGATCGGGGTTAACCCACGTGATGAAGCCAACCTGAGTAACGAACAGAAGGTCTGGATTCACAACGAGTGCAAAGAGAACTTCTGGTACTGCCTGCGTGAAGTACTGTGGTTAAAAGCAGAACAACCCTTTAAAGCCAACCGCGGCAACGTCTCCTTTATTTGGGCGTACCTCAACCACATTACCACGTACAACATCATGCCACGTCAGCAGGGCAAGGCCCAAGACGTTAAGAGCAAGATTCGTGTTAAACAAACCCTTCCCTCTGACCCGGTATGGAAAGAGATGGGAGACATTAAAACTGGCGACACCATTATCGACCCCAATGGTCAGGAGTCTCTGGTCAATGGCGTATGGCCTCAGGGCTACATGCGCACTTATGAAGTCGAGATGAGTGATGGTCGTAAAACCCGTGCAGCCACGGACCACATGTGGCGTTACCGCACCAACGCGGACTGCGGAGAAAACAGCTGGAGTGAAACCACCACGGCTTTCTTCCTGGAAATGTTGCGCAACCCGAATTATGCCAAGGATCCTATCCAAATCCCGCTGATTGAAAATCTCGAGAACAGTCGTAAAACCCGGGACCGCCTGGGATACCTCATGGGAGCGTTTCTCAACGCTGAAGGTTCTGTATCAAGCATTCCTTTACCGAATGTGGACACGAGCTACCAGGATGAGTTACAGGCGCTTCTGGACCGGGATGTGCTGGATAAGTTCAAGGTAGTTTGTAGTGACGGCCAGTTAAGCATTGTACGGGTTGATGGAACTAACTTTGAAATCAACAATGACATCGGTTTACCGGTTAACCTGTTGGACAGCGATCTGCAGAGTCGTAAAGAGTTACTGCACGGTGTGCTGGATGCTTTGGGTGAAATCGGTACTGACGGTATTCTGATTAAATCCAAAGACACCGTCGGCATGCGTCAAATCCAGTATCTGGTGCGGAGCCTGGGCGGTACTGCTCGTTACGAACGCAAGATCGAGAAGCTGATTATCACGTTGCCTGATGAGGTGCCGTATTTCCGTTTCCGTAAAGAACTGGTGCCGAGTTACAGCAACAAGCTGTTCGTCAAGAAGGTGTCGTTTGCGGGTGATCGTCCTTGTGTGTGTATCGAAGTCAACAACGACGATTCCACCTATATCACTGATGACTTCATTGTTACGCATAACACGGTATCGGTGCAGGTCATTGATTTCTGGTTAACGTACATCATGGGTCGTAGCTACAAGACACACCTGGTGACGTTGAAGTCAGATAACCGTGCGCAGTTCATTGAAGCGATCAAGAACATCCGTACGCAGATGCCAAGCTATTTGGTTAACCCAACCTACAAGGATAAGGACAGTGGTAACTACCTGACCTACCGTAGTTTTGGTGAGGGTCAAGCCAACGTCTTAACCATCTCGGTTCCGCAACAGTCTGAAGCCGCCGCAGGTGACTTGGGTCGTGGTCTTACGGTGGGAACAACCAACTTCGATGAACCCGGTTACATTAACTACATCGAATCCATTGTCAACGGATGTACACCATCTGCCCTGACTGAAATGGATAACATGCGTGAGAAAGGTCTGCCTTACGCCATCAACTACATTACTACGCCAAACACCATCAAGCATCCGTCTGGCGCGTACATGTACCGCAACATCATGAACTCCACTGAGTGGCGCGAGAAGTTCTTCGACTGCTACAGTGAAAGTCATCTGGTGCACAAGTTGATTAAGCGCAGTCCAGTCAAGACTACCTCTCCATCGGTGGCCATGATTTACAACTACCTGAAGTTAGGTAAGAGCAAGGACTGGGTAACCCGCACCATCGACCAGCTGAAACTGACGCTGTCCAAGGCCAAGATCGACTTACTGTTGATGTGGGTAGAAGACGGTGAGGACCGGTTGTTTGATGACGTCACGCGTGAAAAGTTAAGTGACAACAAGCGCGATGCGGTGTGGAGTAAGGAGTACCGGGAAAGTAACCTGTATGTTGACTTCTTCGTAACCAAAGAAGAACTTATCAAGATGTGCAGTCCGGACCACAATGACCACATCATCATTGGGTGTGATACCTCGTCGGCTATCAACAAGGATGCCTGTACGGTGGTGTTACGCAGTATGGTGACCGGTGACACCATTGGGGTGGGTCGTTATCCTCTGGCGTTCCTGGATGACGTGGCGGACATTGTAGTGGACCTACTGGAATCGATTCATAACAGCATGCTGATTATCGAACGTAACTACGCGCACCACTTCATTGACAAACTGCTGATCACCCTGCAAGCCAAGGGAATGGATCCGTTTAAGAAGATGTTTAACCGCATCTATAACGATCCTGTTAAGTACGCCTCGCAGTTCGAGGAAGTTAAACGTACTCGCGCTGGCGGACGCACCAAAGAGTTCTACCTGCGCTTCAAGGAATTCTTTGGCTTTAACACAACTGCGTCGACGCGTAAAGAGCTGTATGACTTTATTCAAGAGGCGGTAGCGGCTACCGGTGCAGGTCTGCACTACGATAAACTGATTGACGAAATCATCGCGCTGAAGATCAAGAACGATCGCATCGACCATGAATTGGAAGGTCACGATGACTTGGTAATTGCGTGGTTGTTGAGCTACTGGTTTATCAAGGTAGGTAACAGTAAAACTTATTACGACATCAGCCCACATATGGCGTTGACACGTACTAAGAACCTATTGGCGGGCGGTGAGAAGAGTGTATTCGATGACCCGAAAGTCTTGGACATGATCGACCAAGTCCGTAAGCGTATTATCAAGCTTACCGAGGAGTACATCAAAACCAATGACAATATCTTGGCGATGCGTTTGGAATTCGAGATCAACAAGCTCACCAAACTGTTACCAAAAGAGGCGAAGCGCATTCACACTATCGATACCACTATTGAACAGGCGAAGGTTGAACGTAACCAGCGCATTATGAAACATCGCCAAGCGGCGTAAAGAGGATAACAATGCAACACGATGAATTGATTGACCAAGGGATTGCGGACATCTTTTCGGGCAACGAAAGTTACGCGGGGCGTTACATGCAGGGTCAGCTGTATGCACATGATGCGGTGTCTTTTTCTCATCTCTCTGGTAACGAAGGTTTTATCAAGGCGATCTGGGAAAAGATTCAGCAGTTCTGTAAATGGTTGGCGGGGTTGTTCACTGGTAAGAAAGGTACCGGTGAAGCAACCAAGGAGGTTGGGGTAAAAACCAACTTACCTAAGCCCACCAAAGAAATCATCAAAGTTACCCCGGTTCCGGTGTCTAAGTTAAAGAAATCGCAGAAGGCGCCTAAAGCTCACGCCCCTACTGCCGAGCAAAAGAAATCGGACCGTGTGGTAATGAAAGTTGAAGATTTTCACCAGCAGCTGGAAAGGAGTCTGAATGAACTTAAACAGGAAGCCGCAGAACATGACGCCAAGCAAAAGGAAGTAACGCTGGTGGAAGTTCCGGTAAACATGGATGGGATGTTCCAAAACCTGAATACCGTCGGCAATGATCTTAAGAATGCGCTGGATCGTTTGGGTGGTTCTTACGTCATCACTTACGGCATGGTTAACGCATTAAAGGATGACGTACCGGAAGATGTGTGGCGGAATATCCACACTCCTGAACCTATGCAGGTTCTGCGTCCGCTTGAAGATATCAAGAAGAAGCTGACCCACTTCAACCCTTCGTCTTCTGAGAAGGAATCCATGACGCGCGAAAAAGTACTACAAATTGCCGATCGCGATGTTACGGGTATCTGTCAAGCAGTTATTGCTGCGGTAGAAAAAGTGCGTATCTTCACTGACACCCACGCCTCCAACAACGATGTAGAGAAGAAAGAGTTTATTGAGAAACGCTTTAAAACTCGCATCGAGAAAGTTGGCGAAAAGCACCAGGCTCAGTTTGCTAGTCTGTTGTTCCGTATGGGTAAATGGGATTACGACTGTTTCTGCCTGCTGGAACTTGCTGACTCGTTTGCACGTATCAAACAGCGTATCTACAAAGGTGACTATTTCGTTCGCGCACCACAAGCGTAAACATAAATAATAACTACTACTCCCTTGCGGGAGTAGTAGTTAGTTTATTTGGATTAATGGACCAGCGCTTTCAGAGGTTTAGCTAGCGGTACAGAAATAATAATGACGTTCTCGTTAATATTAGCGAACAGACCCACGATCAATCCGCGATCGACGTGTTGTTCAACCAGCAGGGAATTCGTAAATCCCTCAATCAAGCTGGTCAGGCTTAACCCCATGCTCTCCAGCTTTTTGAAGTTTAACCCTTTGGAAGTCAGAGTATACTTCAGTGCATTGCCGTCGCCATTGGTCCCGATCAACACTTCGCTTTTAAAGATCATGTCGTTCATAGAGATTTCGTGGTCTTTAACCCAACGTTGAACCGGCAGGTTAAACATATGCTGATTAAACGCCGAGATAACCTGAAGACTGAACCAGGCTTTCAGATGGTTAACCGCCATGGCAGAGTAAATAGGTAGATCAAAATTCGCTTTAGAAAGTTCTGTGTGTGCAGTCATAATGGTTCACCTACCGGGATCACAAGGGTTTTCGGGCTTAGTCGCTGTAACAAGGAACAAGCCTCACGATAACGTCGTTGGTGGTGCTCGAACTTCTCTGGGTTTTGGAATTCTTTCTCAATAACCTCGAGGTTCTTTTTCTTCTTTAGACGTCCGATGTAAGTCGGATGCGAAATCTGCAACAGGTACACCACGTCCGGATGGTTGTGGTTGTTGTGATTCAGCACCGGCACCATACCCATGGTTTCCTGGTAGACCATGGAACTAATAAAGTTACGATCACTGATGACGATCTTGCCAGACTCTAACGCAGGGCGAATAATCGCGTTCCAAAGATAATCGCGGTTCTCTTTGTAAAGACGATACAGCTCACTGCTGTTAGTGGATTTCGCTGACAGGAAGTCACGGATCTTCTGACCAGATGGATGCCCCATAAACGGTTCAGATACGGTAAGGATCTCTTTGCCGGTTTTCGCATACAGCTTTACCAGACTTTTAATAAACAGGGATTTGCCTGCGAGATCCATACCTTCGGCTACGACGTACATTTGCGACTCCTTGCCAGGAGTTTGCCCCACGCGTTACCGAGTTTTTCAACAGGAGTAGGCTGGTAGTTACGACGTGTGCTGTACTTGGTCGGCATGTTCTGTCTCCAACTGAGCAGGAGATTGATTCTTAACCAGAGTTCTGAAGAATTGATTCAGAATCTGCCCTTTACGACCAGCACGTTTAACACGGTTTTTAGGAATGCGTTTAGTAGCCATTATTTAGCCGCCTTAGAAAGTTTGAACATGATCCAGTTGTTAGACGACATACTGGAACCACAGGGAACAAAGAGAGCACCGGTAACCACATTACGTAGAGCAAAGTAGTTACCGTCCTCATGAATAACGACGGCGCGTCGCAGGCACTGACGATGATCGGCCCAGTCTTCGCAACGGATATAGTCAGCTTCACCTTTGAAGAGCATATCCAACGCAACGCCAAAACTAACGCGATCGTCTTCACCAGGAACTTCAGCCCACTGACCCTTGTTTAGGTTGTACATGGTGATGTTCCATTCTTCCTCACGCCCGTCTTTGTTACGAACATAAGGTTGATGGTGTGTACGATCCAGACCTTCTACCGGTTTGGTGTAGACACGTCGCCCTGCACCTTCTTTGGTAAAGTTCTGTATTTCAGCGATGTTGCCGGTTAACATGCCGTTGAATAACGCGGCGGTGTCTTTAGGCTCTTTCAGCTTACGCTGGCTATCCATGTGATACTCAACCAGTTCACCGATTTGTTCAACGATTACATCACGAACAGTTTCGATGCTGGGTACCGAGAGGTCTGGCAGTTTTTTCGTGAGTATCTCAATCAAGTTATACTCCGTTGTTTTAACATCGTCAGTCATAAACCCGCCTTATTGATAATTATCTCTTGTTATAATTCGTAAGCACATATAAACAAGAAATGCAGTTCTCAGTGAAATTATAGTGCTCGGTGTGCGGATACCTGTTTGACTGGTAACCAGCTCATCACCGAACTGTCTCAAGAACAACACGGTTTCATTAACGGAGCGAGGCGAGTTGTATGCACCTTTCATCTTACGCGCTACGTCAACAACATGAGTCTTCAGAATATTGTTAACACGCAGGTATTCAAAGAGGTGGACGGTTAATTCATCAACGAACTTGTGTGCATGTTCCGCACCTTTCTTGTTGTTGTAGATGCCTGGGAAGGCTCGCACAACGTAAGCCAGCTTGTCAGTCCCGCCGAATTCAGCGATTTTGCATGCATAACGGATCAGCTCTTCTTTGTAGAAAGCCTGTTCAGAAACCAGCACGCTCTCAATATAACTTTTATACTGAGGGACTTCTTTACCGACGTTCTTGATAGTAACACCGTCTTCTAACTTCACGGTATTACCTTCGATACTCAAGATGTCGGTTTTGTTCTTGACGTCGTGGAAAACTTTGTTGATGTCATTGATCACACCACGCAAGCGGTCCTGGATATCACCCACCATGTAAACAACCTTGGCGTCGTTCTTCATGGTGGTCAGGGCTTCGTGGTGAATGCCAGTGCGGGGATCCAGAATGAACTCTGCACGGGCTTCGATCAGTGCACGCCAGCTACCGTAACGTTTGATGTCATACTTCAGTGACAAACGGTTATAGGTTTCAATGGCGACTTCACGACGAGCCAGGAAAGGATAGTCGTTGGCCAGAATACTGGTTAGACACTTGTAGTGGTACATACAGATGATGTCCACCATGGTCTGATGCTTGGTCTTCTGGTCCAGCTTCTTGGAGTTATACGCCTGGCAAAGCAGATACGGAATGGACATGTTCCAGGGATCGGATACCACGTTCCATTCTTTCTTAACGATGCCGGTGGCGATCAACGCTTCATAGATCTGGTCTTCATCCGCATCGTAGATCTCAGTGAACCACTGGTTGCGGTCTGCTGTCGTAAAGACGATCTTCTGCAAGCCGAGGTAAGGCGAACCAAAGAACTCGGTGTAATCAGTCATCCCTTGACGACGTGTGGTAAAGGAATACACGTAACGACGTAAGCGTGTGGCCCATGCCTGGTCATACTCTTCTACATCCTGCTTGAAGTAGATGTCAAAGATCTTACCTGAACCTGCAACGTTATACGCCTCAAGTCCTGCAAACATTTGTAAGAAGTTTTCAAGTCCGTCTAACTTCTCTTCAAACATAAAGTGTTGTGCATCAAACTGTTTCATTTATTTACACTCGTGAGGTTGTCGATTGTTTTGTTGATCTCTTGTGCGGCGTTATTAACGTACAAGATCACTTCAGTCATGAGTTGGAGGTTGTTCAGGGTCAGCACCATAACTTCGTGTGCATGACTCGCTGCAAACTCCTTTAAGCTGGTTTGTGGAAAAGCCTCTGTCAGCTTAGAGGTCGGCTCACCATAGAGCCAAAGCTGATCGTGATTGCGAGCGGTTGGCAGACACAGCAGCTCTGTGTAAGCGTGTAACATGTTGTTCAACTGATCGCTTACGCTGAAGAAAGTTAATGTGGCAGAAGGATACAACGCTTCTCCTGTATAATCTTTCTTGAGTCGCTCTATTGCCTCGGACAAATCGTTTGCCGCATTGAGTAACACCGATGAAGCCGTTTTGTACCCGATGTCTTCGTTATCAACCAGCAATGCGTACAGGCGTTTAGCATTGTTGCGGTAGCGTTCAACGCGCAACGAGACAAAGGTCTGACTCTCCACTAACCGAGTTAAACAACTCACATACTCCCTGACATTGACCGGGCGAGTTAATGCTGCGAGTTTTATGACGTTGGCATCAAGGAAAGAGTCGTAGATCAGGTATGATCCAACCAGTTCATGATAGCGGTTTATGCTCTTTGCCCACAGGCTGCTGAACCAGTTGAAGATATAAGTTTTGCGTGTTGCCTCTTCTCCATGGTAACGACCGGGCATTCCGATGTCATAGGCAGAAGCTTGACCGTGAAGAAAAAGCTGACCGCAGATATAACGTGCATCGAAGCTTTCACGATCCAAGCAGTAATCTTCCAGTCCGTCGATTAAACGATCAACAGTACTCTTAGTTGTGTTTGGCATGTTTGCCTCAGATAAAGTTAGTAACATAAAACTGATTAGGAGGCGAACCCCCTAATCAGATAGCTACTTGGGTTTGCTCCAGAACTTCTCTTTGTGGATCGCGCTGGCGATACTGTAAACCACTTCACGATCACCTTCACGGAACTGAAGGTTCATGTTAGCGAGACGAGTCAGCGTACCGGCTACGGTATTTTGCAGCTTGGTATCAGAGATCGGAGCGATCACTTTATCAATGACTTCGTTCAGCTTATTCGACTTCCACAGCAAATCGTGATAGTAACGGAACGTCACCATCGAGTCACTCATCTTGAAGCATTCTTTTAGGTTGGTGTAAAGAATGCCAGGACAAGCCTCTGAAAGCTGCTTCGCCGAATCCAGTTTCTCCAGGCGACTAAACACCGTGTCCATCTCAGCAATGTAGTTATGGACGTGGTTAGGGAAGACGGTTTCGCTAACGTTTTCCAAACAAGCGAAATTCACCTCAGGATTTTTCCCTAACTCCTGGATTTCTTTAACGAAGTTCTTGTGCTGCTCCACCGCCACCATCAGCCTGAGTTTAACACGGTCGAATTTCTCCCGCATTTTACCCAAGAACTCTTTCCATGAGTCGCCATGGAAATCGTAGTTGTCCAGTGCACTGTGATATTTGACTTTATTAAAGATAGTCAAAACAGAACCAGTCTTAACGGTGAAGATAATCGGCTTGCTTTGGAACAATCCTTTAAACTTCCTAACAATCCACGCGCAGAACTGTTTGATTTTGTCAATAACCGTTTGGACAATCCCTTCGCTACCATTGACCTCGTTGAAACCGATGACGTCGTTGGCGTACAGCTGTCCCTGGTAATAACGAAAGGCGTAGCTTTCAACCCCGGCCAGTGAATCAGCAATACCCTGGTTAGTGAGTTCGAAATGTTGATCCACGTTACATCCTTCTTGGCACAATAGCCGCGATAGCGTTGGCGACACGCCGCACATCAGAGTAACCCATGGCTTGTGTCCAACTGGTTTTAAACAACTCGCGATACTCTTTCCACGCATCACGGTATTCAGAGATGTCGTCGCGGATGTTATCCAGGCTAACACCACTGCGACGCACCGCTTCTTCAGCAGGACGCTTACAAGTACGGAAGATGTAGTTCTTGGTGGCGAGGATACACAGGTCACCGAACAGATCCCAAGAGCGCGGATCGATCACAGACAGGTTATCGTCGTATTCCAAGATCATCTTACCTACCATGGAGAACAGCGGATTGGTCATCCCCTCAATCACAAACGAGTTGTGACCGTTCATGTGGATGGTGGTGAACGAGGTTGGCATGGCGCGACTACTCTGAAGACTGTCGAGTACACCGCTCAGCATTTCGTTCATTACACCTTGTCCACAGCTTGATGCCGAGGAGTTCAAACCCAGCACACCCGTAACTGAGTTCATGGAACCCAGGTACACTTCCGTCACGTTAACGATATGACGACCGCCCGTGATGTGCATCGGGCACTTTACTTCTACACAACCATTACCCATGTCGCGAACACGACTGCCGTACAAGTCAATGTATTCGGTTTTACCGCCATTGATTTTGCACGACGGAAGAACCGACGCATGGATGACTTTTTCACGTATGCCTTGTTCAACCGTGGTCTGATCAATGTGATCGTACCAGTTACCCATGAAGTTGCCGTTGGGATTCGTAAAGGCAAGCTCCAGGAGATACTGGTCGATGTCAGAGTTCTGAACCATGTTGATGGCATGATCGACGCAGCTCATGCTATTTATCCTCTGTGATGACTGTCATAGCATTTATAATAGAATTAATCTGAAACCTATATCATCTGGGTAGTATAAAAGTATTTAAACCATTTCCTTAGGAGAGAACTATGAAACCTGTTAATCGTCGTGAGGGATTCGATGTCGTTATCGATACTCCTCGTACTGTGGATGAGATGAGTTCACAAGAAAAACGCTATTTAGATGTGCTTGAGTTTTTGCAAGCTACAAAAACACTGTATCGCATATTGCTTAATAGACCCAATGTTAAGCAGCATACTAAAGCTGAAATCCGTACCGCACTTTACGCAATGGATGATGTCGGTGATATGTTAAGTCGTAACTCTTCTATCAAAGAGTTAGATGATGGCTGGCGTATCGTGCAGAAACATTTCAACAACTACGCGAACTTTTCTAAGCGGACAAGAAACCGGAGATAAATATGAGCATTCTGGATGTACTGGAGGATTACAACGGCACCGTTCACCGGATGTCAGAAAGTCGTTTCGCGTTAACCTTTTGGTTTGCCCTTCCTGAACGTGATGGAGCAGGTGAACTCAAAACGGTGTTCTTTGCAGATGCTACCAACTGTAATCGTTTCGCTGCGGAACAAGCGCATGACAGCTTCAAGCCCACGGTTTATAACCTGGGCAAACCGCAATACAACGAGCAGTTTAACTTTGCTTCTTATGGAGTGATCTCTACTGATCTTCGCAAAGCATTTAAACACCGTTTATTGCATCCCACGCGCCCAGTATTGAAAGGGAAGATCTTAACACGTTCAGAAATTAATGAACGCATTAAGCAAGGTCTGGTGGTGGTAATGGTTCAACGGGATTATGACGGGCAAGAAGTGTGTTTCTTTACCGACAATCATATATTCGGCTATACCATTTTGCCATCAGACTTCGTGGCAACAAGTTTTAATTCACCTATCAGAGTTTCTACTGATGTGGTGGAAGCCGGCTACATTACCAGCGTCGATGAGTTCCTGACAGCATACGGCGCTAATAAAAAGATCTTGTGGGATATTAATGGGTTGTTGGATGAACTGAATATCCCGGAGGAATAATTATGAAAAAGTTACTGCTTTTGTTAGGGGTGTTATTAGTAGTAGGTTGTGATGCTCGGAATGTGGTCAATGACAATTATCTTGTTGAGCACTCCTGCATTTACAGTGGACAATTTATTGAAAAGAAAAACGCCGCCACCGTGTACATTTACAACTGTCGCGACTGGCCTTATAAACCACGTGTGATGTCAGACTCTCTGATCCGTTCTGAATAACAATAAATGGGGTGGTCACCACCCTAAAGGAACTCCCTATGTTTATCTATTTATTGGTTGCAGTGATGGCACTCCTTGTGGGTGGCTTTGTTTATGCGCTGATTGCCGTTTATCAGCAGGATGAAAACATCCGTAAAGCTATTACCGTGATTCGCGATAATCGCATTTCTGTTCGCGTGGTTAAAGGTAATTCGACCTATAACTTCCGCCTACCCTACAAAGAGTTTTCCATGGGCTTGTCTGATGACACTATCAAGTGTTTGGTGGATGAAGCGGTGATTCGTGCCGTTCACGCCAATAAACCGGGTAAAGAAAAAGTGGAACACAACTTTTCTATTACCTCTGATTATGCCAACGAAGCAAATCGCTTCCACGCGCGCCGTATTGCAACAGCATAAGGAAATCAGATGCACACTATCCTTTTAATTCTTGCAGCAGTCACCGCTTTCCTCCTGGGTCATACCACCGCGTCTTATCAACAGGTAAAACGTCGGGCAGAGTTAGCGGGTCACCGAGACGAGCAGTTAAATCTCTCTGTTAAGCAGGTCAAGAAATATTTGATCAAAGCTTCTGTGTGCGCGGTGATCGTTAATGGGTTAAACGTGATTTACAATTTCATTCTTTAGTTCTATTCGGGAGAAGTAGAATGAGCACCATGTTTAAGCGCCGTAAACCAAAGATCCCCCACGATGCACTTTGTGAAGATCTCAAGCAAACTATTATTGCGCTGAAGATACGGGTCGACAACCAACGGGTGCTAATCAAGCACCTTAAGAAGATGAGTCGTAATGAATTGCTGCTGATGGTTTCTCGCGACCGGTCAAAAGAACTTCTTGCCACGTTGAAGTCCGAGATCCGCAAAGCCGATGAATTGAACAGCATACTTGCCGACTATAAAGGTCAGTATCGCTGCGCGTTTAATGCTCTTTACAAAGAGTTCTTGAAGCGCCAGGAAATGTTTAAATAAAGTTTAGTTAAAAAATAATCTGACACTACAGGGGGAAACCTCTGTGGTGCCTGTATCTTTGTTTTAATGAGAGGAATTTGGAAAATGAGTAATATCCGAAAATTGAATGACATTCTTACCTGGGTTCAGCATGGCGAACAATATGTAGATCGCTTGCACGGTAATCTGACAGCCGTTGTAAAAGAAGCTTACTGCGCGATCCGTGCTGCGGTTAAACAGGAAATGACCAACCTGCCTGAATTGGACGGGTTGGTAAAAAGCATGAAGATCATGCAGCAGCAGGGAAGCAACCCGTATAACGGCTACGAGCGCAGTGTTTTGATCGACCGTTCCAGAGAACTGCGTCAGGCTTTGTGGATTCAGCGTTGTAATTACCTGAACGCACTGAAGGCTCAGGAACGCACGCTGAGCGCCAAGCTAAGGCATTCACTGGATGTCAGGGCAAACGACTGGCCAGCGCTCACCCGCTTGCGTGGTGAGCTGGATGCGGTGCGTGACAAGATCACAGCGGTAGAAGAAGGTGAAGGCAAAACTTTCTTTAAACAATCCATGATCAATGAAGCAATTGATCTGAATAAGTTCTATGCGGGGGAATGGTAATGAGTGACAAAGAGAAGTTTAAAGAACTACTGAAGTGGTATACAAACAACATCGTTAACAATCCGGCGTTGCGCAGCGATAGCACATTACAGGAAGCGATGAGGGTTCTTTATCGTTGTCTTGAGTGGGAACTTCACAACCTTGATGAGTGTATCAAGTTCGAAGCTGCTCTCCGCAACTACGTCACCGGCGCCGGACCTATGAGTGACGCGACTCAACCGTTTTTCGATCTGCAAAGAAAAATGGATGAACACGCGGTGTTGTTTACTTCGGTCGTAATGGAACAGATTGATTTACTCTCCCGCGTTCAAATCGAGATGCGTAAAAAGTCTTTAACCGTTATGGAAGTTCCCCAGTTGTTGGCGGTGCGCAACCGTATTGAAGAGCTTACCAACATTCAAGATGTCCGTCTGGGTGAATGCGGTGACGATAGTCGGTACGATAATAGATTGAGTACGATGCACGATATGATACAGGAAAATACTTTTTATCGCAAAGTACTTAAGCCAGAAGTTAACAAAGTGACACCCGCTACCACAACTATCAGTAATCGTCGTAATGTTATCGTAGCGGAGTTCTCCGGACTCACGCTTTACATCGACGTGGCTGGTGTCAAACTACACGACAGTGAAGCTGCTATAATTGCCGGTTACTGTTATCAAGATCTTTTCCGCCTTTACGGGGAAGGCGTTGATAACAAGATCACTACCGGTGAGATTAGTCAGTTGTCCGTGTGCTTCAGCCATAAGGGTGAAGGTAAAGGCAAAATCGTTTATCAAGAAGTGGCTGATGCCGAAATCATCAAGTCATTTGAAGATACACTTTACAACAGAAAAGCGGAGTAGAAGTTATGGCTAAGAAGTTGTTAGAGATTTGGCAGGAAGGTACTATCCTGTTGATTAAGGGCAAGCTGGCTTGGTTGGTTGATGTAACCAGTAAAGAAGAGATGTCCCATGCAGATGCAATGGATATCGCTAACCACATCATGCTCTACCAGGAAACGTTGGATGTGCCTGATAACAGCGTGGGTTGGGTAGTGAAGTACAACTACGAAGGTGAGGGTGAGGGTGAAGTCATCGATATCGAACCATTAAGTGCTGAAGTATTAGCGACTATCAATCCTTCCTAACACGTGATCCTACCCTCCCGTAAAGGAGGGTAGGCTATCATATTAATTAATTTTTAATTGCGTTATGTAATCTTATGGATTCCTTTGGGGGAAACCCCAGGAAGGGGGCTATTCACCTTACTTACTATATATTACTATTATTACTAATTACACTGGGTAATAGTAAGGTGAATCATAGTAAGAGAGACAAGAACACTACTACCTACTCTAACTCCGTAAAAGGGGTTAGGGAGAGGTTAACTTGAAAAAGATTATAGATCTATATTACTAAGGTGTAGTAACAGTAATAAAACAAAACTCTATTGCTTATTAAAGAGTAGGGTACATAAACGATTTAAACAAGGAAAGGAGGAAACGTTTCATGCAAGAGGTTATTAACACCGCTGAGGACTTAGTATTCGTTATCAAGCGGGAAGTCAAGGACGTGGTCAGCAACGTTAATCATATCCGTAACTGTGAAGACATCGGTTTAAAGACCATGGCTAAGCTGCACGGTATCTTAATGGATTGTAAAGCCATGTTGAAAACAGCCGATGGCTTTTTGAACCGCGTCATGGATGTAGAAGTCGTTAAGATAGAATACCGCCGCTTTACCGTGTGGTTAGAGGAAACCAAAAACAAGGTGGTGGAGATCATGCAGTTGGACAAGGTTATTACCGTAGCGGACTGCGAGGCGTTGGAACAGCAGGAGCCGTGGTACCAGCCAGTAATGAATCGTCGTAGCATGTGTGGTGGGCTGTTGACCGTGTTAGCTGTTGCAGTGGTCATCACCATCATCTCAAACTTAGTACGTATTCTGGCATAACAATTATAAAGAGTAAGAATGGATAGTAATAAACGCGGTACTGGAAAGAACACCCCCTATCTAAACGTAGGGGAATACTTTAATGAATACCTGGGGGTGCGTACATTAAGTTTTGTCCACCCCTTTACTCATAAACCGTTTGTGCTTTTAACGGATGTAAAGCCCCAGCACGTTTGGGGAGCAGAGGAGAGGCAGCTTTACTTAGAGAACATAAACGATTTATTGGAGTTATACGCCCACGAAAAGGCGAACCCCTATATCGGTCAGTATGAAACAGGCAAGGTCAGCAAGAACATCAGCTTTAAGTATTCCAACGAAGCATTGATTCAACACCTCACCTTTAAGAAAGAATTCAGCTGGCTCACTAATCTAACCATGCAGCGGCACAGCCGTTGTATGCGCTTATTAACCATCGTTAACATTTGATCAAAAGGACAGTACCATGAACTTCCCTCCACTGAACGTAAACAACCTCGTTATGCGTCATGTTAACCTCCCAGGTTATGGTTCGGTATTCTTAGTGGACAACTTTGGGTTAGTAACTGCACCCAACCAGGAGATCGCCGCTAAAATGATCGAAGCCGGCACCTGGTCAAGCGATAGACTCCCAGCGTTATCAAGGGCCGTTGCTACCCTAATTCATACAGGGGTGGCCACTTTGTTATCGTCGGCAAACCACGCCGCTTATGCAATTTACAAAGTAGGTGAACGTTACGGCATCCTGCACATCGGCACAGACAACCTTTATCATGTAAGGGATGAGGAGAAACTCAAGGAAGTTTTACAAGACTTCCAAAGCAAATTCAGGTTATGCGCCGGTCGTATTACCGACCTCGAAGCATTGGGCGAGCCGCTGTACGTGGGCTTTACCGCATTAAGCCAACAAACCCAAAACGGTTATTGGACTGGATGTGTGGGTCGCATGAATGGAAATCATCCACTGGATATGATGGGTGGATGTTTACCCATGCAGTTAATGACCACCCGTATCCCGGCCAAACCAAACAGTGGAGCGATGTGGGAAGGAGATACCATCATGACAGCCATGCAGGACGTGTTCGGTGGAAATGAAAAGTCTGAACCGCAACAACGTTTTAATGCAGTAGAGCAAAGACTGATAAAGGCGCGGAACAATTTGCTTTTCTCTCATTCACAGATCAACGCGGGTAATGAACTCGGCGCTTTCATGCTGGTTGTGCAAACTAATCCACAGGATATTATTTTCACTGAAAAAGACGCTGAGCGAATCGAAGCGTACATGGACTTTATCGAAACACCTGCCGATAAACTTTCTAGCGAACATCCTCTTGCTCGTGAAAAAGCTATCGACATGCACAGTGTAGTTACTAAAGCTCGCCAGTTCTTATCAAGACAGTGCGCTGATCAAAATGGGAAATATTCTTTACCGGTAAGAAACGTCGCAGTGTATCTCACGCTCATAAACACCGCCCAAGCCCCTTGTGAGTTATTCATCATGGCGCTTGCTGATGCTCTGGAGCAGGTGGAGGTTGACACCAAAGCACGCATCAATCCGGTTGATGACATTTCGAGGATGGTTCAGATCATCGGGCGTGTTAATCATCACTCTCACCCAGCCTATGCCGTACACCACTTCCCTGTCATTGGAATCCGTAATCCAAATAACGCCTCGCTCTCTGAAATGTTACAGCAGATTGTCGAACTTCGTCGCAAGGAAAAAGAAAGTGTGTTGTTGAACACAACGCATTTCAGCATCACGGATGTGAATGATAAAGTGTTTGTGATCACGGATAAAACATTTGGTGGTAGCCTCACACTGCATATCACTGATGCATCACAGAAAGAAAGTTTACTCCGTCGTGTGAACGGATTAAAGGAACTGATCCTGGAAGGGCGCAATGCCTTGTACTACACAGACACAATTCTCAGTGCAGGCGAGAACGATTTCTGGAAGTTAACCAACACCGTTATCAGCGGACCGGTTAAACTTGTGGGCAAAACCATTCTAGCTAACACTGAGCTGCGCGCTGGCAGTTATGTTGATGCAATGATCGAAAACGTTAAATAAACCAATAGAGGGGGCTTCGGCTCCCTTTATTTAACCGTTCGAACAAACGAGAAGAAAGACATAAGTAGATTCCCCATAGTCTATTTACTCTTTTTTATAACTTATTCAAGGAATTCAACGTGAACAAAGATAAACAGAAAGAACAAGATTCGGAGATCGCCGGATTCACACTCGGTGAGGCCGCCCTGAACTCCCGTATACTTACAAGCATCACAACGGGTGGAAGGCTGTGGCTGCATTACAATTCACCTGAAGAACTTCTCAGCATGTTGACCTGTTTGTCAAAAGTAGATGAACTCGAAGTCACGGGCAATAATGCGTTGCATTACTCCAAAGAAATCCTGAACGCGATCCCGGGCGGTTATTGGTCCTTTAACAACGCTCAGGTCGCAGGCGGTTTTCCTTTAGTTAAAAACTTCACTTTGACAAATATCGCGATTCAAGATAACGATGGTATGGTTTCTGTATATTCGTTCAATTAATCAAAATTGACCGAGTGACACATACTCATCCAATCTTTTTTCACTAACAACTCATCTTACTGTAACTGAACCGCATTTTTAAGGATTCCAAATGGGCATCAACCTGTTAACCGCGACTGAACTCAAAGTTGACCGTTTAAACCGTGACACACGTACCACACTGCACAGCAAGGCCATTACGGTTGACCTCAGCTGGCAGGAGAAACACGGTGGCTTCTCCGGTAAGGTTATGTACCTACCTACGGATAAGAAACGTTATCCAGCCGCTCCTATGCAGTTCTATAACGTTATCGGCAACCACAACAAAGTCGTGATGTTAACGGAAGGGTTCGGATCCATCGTAACCCGTGTATGCGAGTCTATCTTAGGTGGCCGCTACAGTTCAAAGCTCTTCCATGCGACACTGGTGGATGACGCCAACGCATTGCTGGACAGTGAAGATGTGCGTAAGAGACTCAATCTTACGTATCTTTTCAATGCCGGTGATCTTAACTACCCCTCTGTAATGATAGGGGATAACAAAAAGGTCCGCACCTATATGGAGGCGATGGACCAAGAACGATCAAGCTTAGAAATGTTCGTTGAATACTCCAAAGCGGGGAAATTGGTTTGTATTCATCGAAAATCGAAAAATGCTGCACCCGACTCTGAACACTTTGGTCTGTTGACTGCCACTGGTATCTTATACCGTTTAGAAGTTGAAGACGAAAAAGTTATCGGCTACGCGGCAATCGGCTGTATAGACCTTTAAGAAAAACCCACCATACGAATTACTTTTGCTCAATTCTTTTACTCAATAAGGTATACCCATGACTACAATTGTTTATGCTGATGGCGTTCTGGCTTCCGATTCTCAGGTTACTCAGGGTTTCAATGTTAAGCTTCCCTGCAAAATGCAGAAGATCTACGAACCTGGTGAAGGTAAACGTTGGTCACTGTACGGTAAACGTATCCTGGCAATCGGTGTAGCTGGCGACGCAGCTGGTATTTACGAACTGATGGATCACCTTGAAAAAGGCATCATGTTCGATACCAAGGGTAAACAAGACGCGTGGATCAACTGTATTGCCGTCGCTGACGACAAAACCATCTTCATCCTGGACACCTATGGCGACCGCAAGCACGCGATGTTTGTGAACCTGCCGGCGGATGCGAAATACTCTCTGGGTTCTGGTGGCGAAATCGCAACAGCGTATCTGGCAATCGGCAAAAAGCCCGCGGAAGTTATCAAGCTTACCTCTAAGCTGGATAGCTTTACTGGTGGTGATGTGCAGGTGTGGAACTTCCCTGAAGTATTACCGGCTGATCCTAAGCCAGCTGAGATCCCAGCGGACCAGCAGGCCCTGATCACTAAAGTTGCAACTGACCTCGACGCAATCCGCTCCTCTGCGCTGGAAAAGGCAACTGCTGAAATCCTGGAACGCACCAAAGCTACAGCATAACCAAAGAAGTCATACGACCACTACCTACCCCCACAAAGGGTAGGTAGTTTTATGTATGATTTTTTACTGCTTCGTTTATCACTTGTGTTATTAACTATTGAGTACAGTCTAATGCTTAACTACAACCAACAGCAAATCTTAAACCAGAAAGTCAGTTCATTCCTCAACGTGTTCTTTGGCGCTCTGGAACAGAACCAAGCGGGGTTTGTTAACTCTATCCCTACCGATATGTTTCCTCTGACCCAAGAGAATCCGTTTGACTTCAAAGCTAATACCTACCTGACCTTCCCTGAAGATGCAGAGAACTTTGTCTATGAGATCTCCCAGGCGCACGACATGGTCATGGTTCGTCTTTCTGATCAGATACTATGTATCCAGAAATTGAAAGACAAGGATCATTACTACGGTTTCCGCATGGCACCGGCTCGTGCTGTTGATTCAGAGTGGCTGAGCGCACTCCACATGCTGACGACCTATGCGACCACTGTCTTGAAAGGACGAGTGCGTAATACACTCATTACCTATCAAAATGCAGGTTACAAAATAATTCCTGTATCTCCAACCATACTGGAAGAAAAATACAACCACGCCTTTAAACGCGCTAAAGCGATCCTCGCCTAATTCAATAAGTGTTCCCCGCCAAGGGAACACTTATGAGATATGTTTCTTTTTTTTTGTTTTTCACTAGAAAGACTATTAGTTAGAACTATTTACGAGGTATTAACTATGGAAGAACATTTTAATAACGAAGTCGTTGACATCGTTAGTGCCGCGCTGAATAAAGCTCGCGCCGCTCCACGTGAACACCCTGACATGTTATTCAGGTCACGCATCGAAGTGAAACAGGCTAAGTTACAGTACAAGATCAAAGGGCGTCCCGGCCCCCTTAATATCCATTCCTGGAACTGTGACTATGTAGAGGAAGTTGAAGTCTCTCGCGAGTTTTATGACATCTACATCGACTGCTGTAGAAGGATGAGGAAGAAACCTTCAGAACCGCATTATGTAAAAACGCTGCTGACCATTCAGTTCTTTAATACCATCTTAAACAAAGGATGGGCGGACACCAGCTTCCAGCTACATATCAGTGGAACGCACACGGCCAGTAAGACACACTTTGCCACTTCAACTATCATTGGTCGTTTTGTAGTAGGTAAAGCCACACGGCGTTTTTCTTTCCTGAGTTCTTTTGATGAACCCCAGGATCTCACTGAGGCTATGCGGGAGATTTTAAATGAACACGGCAATGCTCTTTCTCTGATGCAGTCTGGTGATACGTCTAATCTTGTGATCTCTTATACGGCACTTTTAGACTACGCTGTTAATTATATGTGATTTGACCCTTTACCGCGCCATATCACGTTTACTGCCCATTATTTACTTTGTTCAAAGTCATCCCTTTAGATGATCGGGTGGGAGACAAATGCTGCTTATGTCTCCCGCTCTTTTTTATAATGCGTAGTAGTTAGTATATTATGTTTCTCTTGCCCCATAGTTCAGTTGGTAGAACGGCGCACTGTTAATGCGTATGTCACTGGTTCGAGTCCAGTTGGGGCAGCCACATTATGGAAGGGGCGCGGGTAACCACCTCAGGTCGTAACCTCAAACCACGTCCCTTCCGCCCGATTATATAGAGAGTTGGATGAGCGGTCGAAGTCGCTTCCCTGCTAAGGAAGTGTGGGAGTAATTCCACCGAGGGTTCGAATCCCTCACTCTCTGCCACTTTTCACATAACGAGATAATATGAACGTCACTATCTACGGTAAAGAAGCCTGCGCTTTCTGCAAACGCGCAAAAGACCTGTGTGAAGCCAAAGGCATCGAACACAACTATATCGACTTCGTTGAAACAGGCATGACCAAAGCCGAACTGGAAGCGATTGTTGGTAAGCCAGTAAACACGGTTCCTCAGATCTTCGTAGATGGCGTGCATATTGGCGGTTACGTTGACTTAGCTGGTTTGTTAGCAAAACAAGAAGTCGCGGCTAAAGCTGCTGGATAATATGTATTTCTAGAACACTTCATTTCAAGATAAAGCACGTACTGGCTACCGCCACTGCAATTTGTACGGGCTACCCCTTGATGCTCTCTGAGTGGGTTCGGGTTATTGTTATTTGCGACGGTTGATTAACGATTCACAGTTTTTGATTACAAGCCGATCTTATCGCACAGTTACTGATGAGGTTACTCGGCTGTCGCAAACCCTATTACTTCTCCCGAAGTGATGATTCCTTGCCCATCGTCCGTGTGGGAACAACAAGGATAGAATATGAGAGTGGGAACTTTCACGCCCACGGCTCTAGCGGACACTATTATTTTTTACTGGAATAGCAAGATATTGTTGGAGAGTTGTACGCTAAGTAATCAAAATACTTATCGAACCACTGTCCCAGTGTTTCAGCGAGTGCTTCACTTTCCCTGAGCGAACGGGGTAACATGGATTGTTATCCCATTCGATTTACACTCGCCTAAAAGATTTCAACTCTGTATTATTAAGGTGTAATGAGCAAACCATTTTGATGGATGTCCTGCGGTCGCCCTGGCGACATGAGGTTCGGTATCCGGCGGCTACTGCTGAGCGGCACGTCGCCTGAACTGATCTACTAAGCGATCCCTGAGCTGGGGGTGCGATTGCCTATATAGAGCGAATCGCATATGCGGAAGAGTAGAAGAACGTTGCAGCCTGCGCTGCTGTTGAGGACGTTCTCCCTAACTGCTAGGGCGACCACAGGACCTTCATTGAAAGTTCATTATCTCTCTCAAAGATAATAACAGAGTGGAATAAGGATGTTCCACAATGTTTCTAACCATTAAAGGTAAATATGTTTTTCATAGCTTATTTACCCTTACTGGGTAAATTCCAGTTGACGGAACAAACGGTGTTTAATCTCGTGATAGCTTCTATCAGAGGTTACATTATAAAAGAATCTTCCTATGAGTACTCCCCAGGCTCGGAAGTTATGACGCAACCATTCGCGCCGAAGCGAAGATCCCGAATAGCGTGGCAACATGCCATATGGGGTTTCCGATCGATGTGCTGACTGGGGATTCTTTTAAGCCTGACCGCCAAAGGCGTGTCAGGCACACCTTCTTATTTTTTTGTCTTTTTGAATAATCTTTAAATCACTGTTATTTTTTCAAGTCTATATTACTTAGGTGAATGTAGTACAATAATCGTAACTTAAAGCTTTATTAACAACGAGGTAGTATGTATGTCTGAACTTATGGTCATTGGTTGTGGTGGTACTGGCATCAACATCATGAAAGATATGATCGAAGCACCGGGGACTCGTATTCTGAAAGAAGCACAGTACCTGGCATTCGACAGTTCTGATAGCAACAGCTCTGATGGTAAATTCGAAGTGTTGCACATGAACTCTGCCAAGAACCCCGGTCAGAAAGCACAGGGTTCTGGTAAAGACGTTACCCTGAACTTTGAAAACCATGCGCCGTTTATTGCTGAATCTTTCAAAGTACGCAAGCCAGGTAAATTCTGCATCGTGATCATGTCGGTCGCTGGCGGTACAGGTTCGGGCCAGGGCTTCGCAGTTCTGCGTTATCTGTTGAGCCGTGGCATTCCAACCGTCGGTCTGTTTGTGCAGGATCACACATCTCTGGTTGAGCGTCGCAACTCTACCAAGATCATGCTGTCGATCTCTAACCAGGTGCAAGAGCGTTTCCTGGGTAAAGTCATTCCGCACGTACGCATCATCAACGATGAACGTACTCGCCGCGAAATCAACGACGAAGCGGTTCTGAATCTGAATTACCTCAGCCTGTTCCTGACTGAGTCAAATGAAGAGCTGGACTTTGAAGATATTTCAAACACTCTGCAATACTCTAAAGTTACCGGCCTGCCGCCAGCGCTGTCTGAAATCAACTTCCTGACCGACAAAGCAATCGATACCTATACGGGTAAACCGCCGGTGTCATTTGCAACTCTGTTTGATCATCGCGACAATGCGCGTCCGCTGTTTAAAGACGCGGCCTATCGTGCAACTGGCGTAATCAATCCGGACAACAATCCGCCGAAAGCTGACGTCGTTGTAATGATGCTGGATCACGGCGAAGCGGTACAGAAGTTGAAGGTTGAACTGGAAGAGCTGGACACTGCTCAACAGAAAGCCAAATCGACTTTCGTTAAGCAGGAAGACCTCTCTTCTAATGCCGATGACAGTGGTTTTGACTTCTAATTAATAAATACTAAAATCAATATACTACTAGGGGAAACCCTAGTAGTATTATTTTTTTCATTCAAATGAGGTCATACACGTGTCTAGATCGTTCCTTGTTGAATTATCTCGGTTGGGTCTTAGTGATCCTATGAGTCAATCAGATAAACCCGTAGAACGTGACAGGCAACGTTTTCTATTGTGCCGGGGTTTAGAAGATTTAGGTTTTACTATCGAAAACAATGTTTCTGCGGGTACTTTGACACCATACGAAGAGATGGTGCTGAATACTTTATCAGAAACGCTGACTAATAACGCTTTAGGTGTACCTTCCGATGCCCTCGTCCGCATCGTTCCTTTGGGTAATACCTTCAGGGTCTTGTTCTTATTCTAAGAGGCACTACCGCACATGCTATATCCAATCCACACCATTGACCTTCTTTATTATAGAAAGATGTTCGCTCACCTCAACGAGCGAGCCAATCAAAATAAAGAAGAGGACGATAAACTGAGCAGAAACTTTGTGATGTCATTCGTCGAACGCGCTTTTGCATTTGTGGAAGAGGTGTATAACAGCAACAACTCATTCCACCTGGACGGTTTACAACAGACCATGGATGAAGTAAGTTTTGCGGGTAATCTGGTTCAGTATGTCGAGGATGAAGTTTCCAAGCTTCGGGAGAAAGCGCTTAAGGCTGGCTGGGATCCTCGCATCAAAATCAAGGTTACCGAACGTCGTATTGCCTCTGCTGAACAGATCCTGCTTTATACCATGGACTTGGAGGCGACAGCGGAAGCTATGGCCGAAGAACCGGTCGAAGAAATTTATGACAGTGCATTCACTGAAAAAGAAGTTATCGACAACCCGACCGCGGATCAAATAAATGTCTGGTTCGACCTCCAACAAACCAAGAAGGCTGCAGAAGACGCTTGACCTTCGATCGTTCGACAAAGTAATAGAAGACGAGTTGTCACGACGCATCGCTAACGCGCACGGCACAACACAGTCGGTTTATTTCCTGCCAGCTCTCTATCAACGTCTTGCTAATGAACTCTCCTACTATAAAGGAACGTTCTACTGCGCTCAGCGTTATGACACCAAAGCTTTCCGCACTGCCTATGACTTCGATGATCAAAATGAAATTATTGATGAACTGGGATGCGAATTAAGTATGCGGTTGTGTGCGATGTTGGGAGTGCCGCGAATAGAGCACGGCGTGCGCATTGAATTTATTACGCACAACCAGTGGCTGATTAACTATCTTGAGGAGTATTGATGATCACTCGAAATCTGTATGTTGGAAAATTGATCTCCGCCATTAACCAGTTTGTAGAACCCAAAGATATTGAAGGTGGAAACATCGAAGGCGATATCTGCGACTGGGGTGAATGGATGGTGGGTTATGCAATGGATTGCGCAAGAACAAATACTACCCCCGACTACTACGGCAAGCTTCTGGGTATTGCTGGTGTAGACTTTGCCGAGATCATTCTGGCAGAACACGAGCGGGATTTCAAACTGATCGAACTGAACGCGCAACTCATGCAGGGTCATTACTTCGATTACACCATCACCTGCCTGGGCATCTCGTTCATAGGACATTAATATGTTAACGAACCGTTTAGTTAGCGTACTCAACCTGGTGCGTGATCTTAATCTCGCACTGGGTGATGAAACCGGTGAGGACGTGTTGTGTAGTCTGGTGGGTCAAATGGTGCACAGTCGCAACGTTGATCTCGATGGCTACTTTAAACCGTTCTTCCAGGAAGAGTGGGTACGGCGCAAAGTACTTATGGAGCTGGGACCACGATTGAATACCCTGGCTTACCAAATTAACGCAGTAAAGGAAAAGTTTACTGTGAACTCTTACAGTGTTAGCAATTTAGGAGCGACCCTTTATGGTGAGCAATAAAAGACGTCAAGACATCAGCATCGGTTTCCCTGTCAACACTGACCTCGACGATCTGGTGTTTCACTACTCCGCACTGTTTTCAGCCCACGGTGTTAAACACACTCTGCCACCGTGTACCAGTCCGCACAAAAAGCTGACCAATGCGGTGAAGGAATCACAGGAGCGTTTGCTGCGTGATTTCCAGATGGTGAACGACCATATCTATGGTTGGAAAAACGAACCGATGGACGTGGAAGTGAAAGACATGAAGGTGGCCGGCAATTCTGTGCGAATCAGTTTTATCATCGGGTAACACACCATGCAATACACGCTCCTTAACGACACCGGGCTTTGTTACTTAAAGCTGTGGGAGTTGCTTAAAGACGACGACTTCTTACTGGACATGCCGCTTCAGTACGTTAAGGAAGATTGGTTCTACCAGCAGCTCGATATGGCTATCGAGAGAGCCGTTTACCACAATGAATCATCTCCTCTGTATGAGACGATTCTGATGCCAGTTAAACACCTAACTGAAAGTGGTGCGGCGTTAGTAGAACCCACGTTGTCTTTGCATCTTTCCTATCCATTGAAAGTAGGTGATTCCGTTATCAACTTCCCCTACATTCGTTATACCATCACCCTTCTCACTTAATAGGAGCATCAATGATCACCGTAAACGAAGGTGACATCGTTGACTTCAGTTTGATGACCGACACGGTTCTCGGAGGTAAACGCACAGGTGTTACTGTGGCAGTTCCTCCGATGAACTACAGTGCGGCCACCCGACTGGATCCCGAGCTTAACAACAAGCACAAAAACATGTTCCCTTTCTTCCGAGACAAGGTGGACAATGTTGATGATCCTGCGAAGTACAAATACTTTGCAGTTGAGAATGCCAACGGTGTTTTAGAAGTCATTGGCGTTCCGTGGGTCATGGATACCACGTACAAACCTATTCTCACACGTGAGGTTACGTTTGTTGTGCATAACTTCCGCGAAGAGTGGCGCGGCACGATTCAGACAATGCTCAAGAATCTCGGTGCCAACTTTACTACGCTGGATAGCACAGACGTTAAATAAATAAAGGTAATAATTTACTGCTATTCCCATGGTAGGGAATAGCAGTTCATACTTTTATTTTTTTCTCTGAGGTATTTGTGGAAACAACAATTAATCCATTTAAAAATGCCGACTATACCGCAGATCGAGATTTTCTTAAATTCTATCACGAACAGATCGCCTATTACCTTTCCCATCATTATAAAACATCATCAGCAAAAATGCTGAAGTGGGTGAAGCATGTCTTCAAGGTAAACCATAACGGATTCAGAGAGGTCAAATTTAAAGTACTTGAGAAAAACAAGTACGGTGACCGTGAAATCAAAGTTAAAGGCGCTCGGGAATTCTTCGCCGGTGTAGAGGAAAAGAATCTGCACTTGAGTCCATCGTTTGTTGGTTACACTAACTACGATGAGTGTCCGTCGGTTAACGCCCTGGGTACCGAAAAGTACATTGCAGATCGCGGCAAATATAAGAAGCTGCGTAGCAAGGCGAGTCTTGAGAAAGACGACTACGGCTATAAAACGTATAACGAAATCCAGAACGCCTTGAAGATCTTTAACAACGCGCAGTCTGGAGCAATGTCATCTAACGGTACACCGATTCGTAACAAGTCGGGGCATACCACGTTAACCAGTACCTGTCGTACGGTAACGTCAACCGTGAACTTAATGAATGAACGTCTGTTGAACGGTAACCGACTCTTCATTAACTATAAGAAAACATTGCAGCACATGGTGGCAGTGCTACGATCAACGAACTTCCCGAAACTGCTTGCGGTCATGGAGCGGTTGAAGATGGTTCACGCCACCGTAGATCAAGTCATGGATATGATCTACCGTTGCACCAAGTATTACTGGAGCAACAAAGAGAACTACGATAAGCTGCGTAACTTCGTGGAGATGTTGAATCCAGAAGAACGTACAGCCATCCTGTGTATTGGTGACCTGCAAGGGTTGTTTGTAACCAACCACGGTGTGATTCGTGAGTTCCTGGACGACTGGATGAAAGTACCGGAGATCCCTGAGGGTAAAACCAAAGATGACTTCGTTGCACCAGCGGATGGCGATTACTATACGCTGTGTATCACCAAGATCGGACAGGAGAGTTCTAAACTTGAAATCAATGCGTTGAACCAGTGGCATCTCGAAGTTGAGAAGAAGTGGTTTGATTTCATTGAAGTGTTCTTCAAGACCAAAACGGCGGTGAGTGATGTTTACTCGGTAACCGAGATGGTGCGTGAAGCGGTACTGACCTCAGATACTGACTCCTCTATTTATAGTGCGGATGATGTCTGTAACATGTACGGCGGCACACCAGAAGCCATGATCGTGTTGAACGGTGTGTTGACGTACTTCATTCGCTTAATGGCGATTCATCAGCACGCACAGCTCAGCAAGAACATGAACGTCTCGGATTGTAACCTGTATAACTTGAACATGAAGAACGAATACCTGTTCGGTTCATACGTTACAACACTGATGTCCAAGCACTACTACGCAACGCAGTTGATGCAAGAAGGTGTAATGCACTCCAAGATCAAGATGGAGATCAAGGGTGTTCATTTACGTTCCTCGAAGGTGGCCAAGGTTATTAAAGACTTTGCGCACAAGCTCATGCGTGACATCCTGGATGTTATCTATAACAAACAGAAGATGGATGCCTCTATTCTGATGCACAACGTAGCAGAACTGGAGCGAGTCGTTATCGACGGTATCAACGCAGGGGATTGGGTGTGGCTCAGCAAACAAACCATCAAAGATAAGGAAGTGTATTCCAATCCAGAAGGCAGCGTGTACCAGTACCATGAACTGTGGGAAGAGGTATTTGCTGACAAGTACGGTGCGGCACCACCAATCCCGTATGTTGGGGTTAAGGTGAACACAGACTTGACAACGAAGGCGCGTTTGGAAGAGTACCTGACAGCATTGGGTGATTGTGAAATCAAACATCGCTTGAAGGCATACTTGGAAGCGAAAGGCCAGGATAAGTTAACGACGTTCTACGTTCCTGTTGACAACCTCTTGACAATCCACACCATTCCAGAGGAGATCATTAAAGGTACAGACACTCGTCGTATCGTGAAGCAGAACTTGAAATCTGTGTACGCGGTATTGGAGTCTGCTGGTCTTTATGTCGCCAACAAAAACATCACCCGTCTGGTGTCAGACGAACACTAAAACAAACATAATACTATGTGTAGCTACTGGCATTGCCAGTAGCTATTATTTATGCGTTTATCAGGTCAAGTTGTTTTAACAATGCCAAGGCGTGTTTACGGAATTTCGGATCATCAATCTGTTTCCAGCGACTTTCTACCAGCGGAACGAACTGTTTAATCATGCCCGACGTACTGTCTGGTGTATAACTGAGTTCATTACACAATGCAAAGTAAATCTGGTAATACTTCACCGCATTGAGTTCGAACCCCCAGATACGATTAGGACTGTAGCTGAGATCGTACTGGCCGACATCAAAGAACCCTACTAGCTCACGGGTCATTTCAGTGTCGAGGTAGGACTTTAACAACAGGTTGGTTTTCCACGTACTGGTTTTCAACGCCTTGACATAATAACCCAGCATGTCGAGTAATTGATCACGGACACCCACCACAGTGAAGTCCACACCTTCACCTAACAGCAGATCACTGTAACCCGCACGATTAACGATATGTGCGTGAAGTGCGTTGAAGTAGGCGAGCTGATTGTGTTGGATACCGAACTTCGGTGTAACCACGTTAGCCAGGAAATGATGAATACCATGACCGTCATATTTCGGGTCGTTCATGTACATCCACCAACCCACCGCTAACTCTACAATGTTAAGCCCGATATAGGCAAAGTCATTGCTGTAGTCAAACGTCTGTTGTCTTTCACGTTCACCACTTGGATTGTAGCTCCAGGTAGTAATAGTGGAATAAACAGGAACCAGTGGGTCGAGATCATTTAACGTGAGTTTCTTTAAGTCACGATTATTTTCTAACAGGCAGAACGATTCTGTACAGTCACCGTAGAAGATGACGTCACGGTGAGAACTTTCTCTGTTGTTGTCAGAGATAATCTTAAAGGCAGAACACAGCGACCGACTGCGGAACTTGGCGTAGATCGTTACATACTCTAAGGTCCAAGTGGGGTCAATGGCTAATGTCTGCAACAACCCTACCAGCATGTTCTGGTTAAATAAGTTCAGGTTCTTTTCACTAATGCGCTTCCACATCTGACGGACGTTGTAGTCGTTATTACGTACAAGGTTATTAATCAGCGGGTAACGCATTGGGGAAAGTCGTAAACTTACGGAAGTATCGACTAAGATAGTTTTCATAATTTTTTACCAGCATTACCTATTATATGTACACACATGCGGGCAACCGTGTGAATCCGGGGTCACCACGCATATTTCGTTATTTACATAACATTTTGCATGTCCCAAAAATATTTCAAGTCTACATTACTTGAGTGTATAAACCATAATGATATTTCATTGACTGCATATCTTATTGTGTTTCTACATTCGAATGTAACAAGAAACCTTTAAATAATCCAAAGTAAATAATGGAGAAGTAAAATGGGCGTTAACCAAAACAATGGCGGTAGCAATGCATGGGAAGACAACGGCGATAACAACAGCCGTACCCAGGACCGCAATACCCAATCAAACGGACTGACGAGTCTGCTGGGTCTGCTGGGTCAAACCTCTTCCACCTTCACTGGTCGTTCTATCCCTGAGATGAACAAAGTCCAGGAAGAGCTGCAGAAGATCTTCAAACAGCGTCGCGAAGACAAACTCAATACGCTGAAAGCGAAAATCGTTCCTGAGATCGATCTGATCAACCCGAACGTTTCTCCGATTCTCCCTGGCCTGGTGCTGTGGATGAAACAAGAGAACACCATCTACATCGCGCCGTTCCTGTTCTACGCTAAGAACATGATCGTTGACGTTGAAGAAGTGGTGATGTACACTCAGCAAACTTCGCATCGCGTAAACGTGCCGCGCACTCCGTCTGCTTATATCGATAAGCGTCTGAACGCAGAGCTGGTACAGCAGTTCAAATCCAACCACAACTCTACTGCTGCGGTAGTACAGATCGCGGCTGGCGTGATCAACCTGGAAAACTACGGCGACATCCGTAACGATGAGAAACGTGTCATCGACAAAATCCAGGCGTACATGGATCGCGAGTGGGAAACTGGTATCCTGATCGAGCTGGTTCGTCAGACTGCTAAAACTGATGGCGCTAAACTGCCTTCTCCGTTCTTCAGCAATCAGCCTTACGGCGCGAACGGTACTGCGGATGCGCGTATCACTCCGATCACTGCTCCGCTGCATGGCGAGAACGGTGTTATCCTGCCTTCCAACATGGAAGTGTCTGTGGTAACTACCAACCCGAACCAGAACTACGCGCTGAACAACAACAACAACGTTGACAACACTCCACGTGAAGTCTGCCGCGTTCACGCGAACGTATCTCTGCTGCCGGTCAACCATCAGGAATACCTGAACAACATCCGTCGCGCCAACATCAACCCAATGGGTCTGGGTGGTCCGATGAATGATGGCTACCGTCCGTTCCGTCCGTGTATCGGTCTGAACAACGCAGTGGCTGGTCCGCAGATGAACTCAAACGGCGGTATCATTCCGTTCCTGATGGGTCTGTATGTGCTGATGTGTGCGAACAACCGTTACGCATTCGCCGACGTCCTGCGTCGCGCTAAGTGTGGCGTTCGTGGTAACCTGGTTAACCTGGAACCGCGTCTGGACAAACTGTTCTCGGAGAACCACATTCCGCGTCTGGTTGGTCAGAACAGCACCAAGCTGGACAACAAGAACATCATCGATATCGAACTGGTGAACCGTTGGATCCAGCAGCACATCATGCAGCAGGCGATCTTCACTGTGCCTGTACTGCCTACCGGTGCTAACTCCGCGCTGACCAAACTCCTGATTGACCTGAACAACCCGGCTACCAAAGCTGACGCTGTGAAAGCAATCATGACTGCGGCAGATGCCATCTCCAACGGTGCTTTCTCTAAAGCAGCTGCGGCGAACTCTGGCTCTGACAGCAAAGGTTGGAACCCAACCAAGCCGATCTACCACGCATCAAACATCCTGGTTGTCGACGGTACTGCGCGCTTCAACGGCGAGCTGTTCAACCTGGGCGAACTGGATGAGATGTCAGTACATCACTTCGCGGGTCCTAACGGCGGTCCAAACGCAGACGTGTTCCTGCGCACCATGTATCAGCAGAACGATCGTGAAAACCTCAAAGCTCGTCAGCAGCGCCTGCGCATCATGCTGACCGAAGCGATGAACCTGAGCGATCTGGAAATCAACGGCTTCGGTCGTGTAGCTGTCATGGATCCAGGTTTCATGAACCTGCTGGGTACTGTGTTCTCTACCATCGGTACGCTGAACACCAGCTCTATCAACGGTAACTTCATGAACGGCGACGCGACCTTCGCGCCAGGTACTTCACTGGCCGTAGACTATGTTGCTGGCGTGAACACCAATCAGCAGGGCGGCGGTACCTGGGACGCTTACAACGTTCTGTAATTGACAACGTTGTAGGTATCCTGCAAGGATAGGTGAGTTGGGGGGTGACCTCCAACTCATTTCCTTTTCTTTATTTTTTAGGTGAAATATGTTTCCAACCCCAACTCCTGAACTCGAAAGAGTGATCGCTAAACTCACCTCTCCCGATTTGGTTGATATGAACCCTATCGCAAAGTTCAAAGAGTATGCTCAAGGTGTTGAACATCGTCTTCCCGATGATTTGAAATTTATTACACCGCATTATCCTGACTTCGAGGATTATAATTATCTGCACGATACGTCGGAATCTACCCCGATCTATCTCAATGATTATGACCTCAACATTGAAGAGGATCGCAATCGGTTAGCTGCTCTGACTCGCATGGAGTTCAACGGCAATACCTTTATGCAGATCGCGCAGTGTAGTCCGGGGTGCGGGACACTGAAAGGCAACTACTTAGTCGGTAGCGGTATCAGCTGTCCAAACTGTGGTAACACGGTAGAACTTCATTATGATAAGCAACACGAAGTCGGCCTGTGGATTAAAGCTCCTGAAGGTGTTGACGCGTTTGTAAGTCATTCTTTCTATAACACGTTCTTCTCTTCTATCTGTGTGGTGAAGCAAGGTTCCCAGCGCATTATCATTGCACGCTATTTCATGGACCCGACCTATCGCCGCGAGATTAAGAAGAAGCATGCGGTTACGGAAATGTTGTTACTGAACATTCTCAAGGAACTGGGAATTGAAGATATCAGCATGAATGGTTTCTATCGGAACTGTGAATTGCTCATGGCCTACTTCTTGACTGGCCCTGGCGCGAAACACACGGGATTGAAAGAACGATCGCTCGAAGCCTGGACATTCTGGAACCGATTTAAGCACAAAGCTTTCTTCAACTATCTGAAAGTTCCAAGTCGTTTCTCCACTATTCTGGAGCATAACGAACGCGGGACCTGGGGTGTTGAAGGACAGCCAGAAACCAAACAGATCTATTACACCATCGCTGCGTGTAAACGATCCAGTGAGTTCTATGACCTCACTGAACAGGACAAACGCCGGAACTGTGGTATCGTGGGTGCCAAGCTTATTGAACTCACCGATATGTATATGAAGAAGTTGAACCGACGCAACATCTTCCACAAAAAGGCAATCAGTCGTAAACACATCTGTTCGGGTAACTTGCCTGTAACAGGTCGTCGTGTTATCACCTCTATCACAGGGTTGATCGATCCTAATCAGATCGTGGTACCGTGGAAGCTGGCAGTGTCGGCGCTGGCAGTACACATTACCAACGAGCTTTACCGTAAAGGGTTCACGCCGCTTAAAGCGATGCGCCATCTCAATATCACCGCCTACAAAGTGGATGACGTTGTAGATGACTTCCTGCGTCGCATGGAAGAGCAGCGTAAGATCTTGGGTAAATCTCACCGAAATCCCTCAAACGAATATCTGAGTATCAAAGCGTTCTGGGTAGCCGTGAACCGTAGCTTGGATGACGAAAGTCTGAAGATCTCGATTCTGGCGTGTCCGTCTTATAACGCTGACTTCGATGGCGACCAAATGCCAATTCGTTTCTGTCTGGATAAAGAATCAAAAGCAAAAGCCTATGGTTCGTTCGGTCATCACCAAACCCTGGATAAGAATGTTCCGTTCCGTGTAAGTGGACTGGCGGGTATGCCGGCAACCCACCTCATGAACCTGAACATGATGATGCATGCGATTAAACCGGAATTGGATAATGAATAGCTCTGATTTATTTGCGTTCGCGGTATCTGGCTCGCAGACTGAACAGTCTATTGGTCAATACCAGGCCTTCGTTAGCCAAACCAATGCGGTGCAACCCACAGGGATCTCTGACTGGCTGAAGAGCAAAGTTGATGGACTCCAACAGTCTTTCACTGGCTTTGTTAATTCACGCCTGTGGGAGTATTCATCTCGACTGCTTGGTGAAGGGTCGGGTGAATATGTGGGTCGGTATGATATCGGCTATCTGCGAACAGTTGATGGTTTGCAGAGCGCTGAAGGTCTGATGCGGAATTACATCATGGCCAATCCTGAAGTGATGCAGCTGTATAAAGATGACATCATTGACGGTTATGGTGGTGAGTTCTCTGCACTGTGTAGTGGTATCGGTCGAGATAACTATTTCTACCGACAAGCCACAAATGGCGTGATGCGCCAAGAAGGTAACGGCGATGACCGTAAGTGGTTGCGTACGCACTTCCAAGACTCAGTCGGTAATGCCCTGAGTTTCCGTGAACGCGTGGACATCCACAAAACGTGGAATGCTGTTAACCATCACTTGGCGACAACTTATCTGGACATTACCAGTCCGATGGGTAAAGCGCGTAAAGACCACGAAACCGAAACCAAAGAAATGTAAACCTACTACTGCCTCCTCACCGGGGCAGTAGTTTTTACAGGAGGCTAAAAATGATCGACCACTTAGTTACTGAAGTAGAATACGAGTTCGACCAAAACTGTACGACCTTAACCATGCAACATCAGCTGGGCACAAAGCTCAAAGGTGTGGCAATCCATGTTCATGATGGCAGTCGTGATGGGAAAACCGGTGAGCTGGAATTCACCCCAGGCAACAACCATCAGTTAAAAGGTGAGTTCTCTATTCATCGTCAGTACACCGTAACCATTCCACTGAAAGGCTATAAGGCTAACCTCATGGGTTTCCTGGATGTGGATAACGACACGCATCACTGTACCGTTGAACTGCTCAAGCAGAAAGAGAACGGCTGGGAACGTGTTGAAGAACCCAAGTATGACCTGAAGCTGGTTTACTAATTCACTTTGGCTCCTTCATGGTGAAGGGGTCACTAACCTGGAGTAAAGAAGTATGAATACAGAAATTAACACGATCATCACTTACCATCACGATTTTCCGCGCGTTAACAAATCGTTTGGTATCGATCTGGTGATCCCGCAACATATTAAAACTATTGTCGGGATTGACGGCATTAATCGCGCCACCATCCGAACCACCCTGGAGCGCGACAAGAAAGGATTTGCAGGTCATGCGGTTATCTCATCACCCATGTTAAAAGGTATTACGGACAATCTGATTGTTCCTGAAATCTCCTTTAAACACGGGGAAGATAATTCGCTCATGGCGAAGTTGCAGTTCGGCAACAATAGCTTCACTCAGATCTTCTCTCGCCACCCCCAAGATCGAGACTGTGAATCCGTTTACTTTGGTGCCAATTACCTTGACGTGATGAATCACCGCATCCATCAGACTTACATGAAAGCGCAGAATCCAAACCACGTATCCACGGTTTCGCCTATCGAACCAGCTTTGCTGTATTTTGTATTAAAAGACGGTAGTTACAAAACCACCACAAGTGTCCGCGAAGTATTGTGGGAAGTGGTGCGTGAGACTACTAACCAGCATGTTGAAAAGATGAAGCATTCCGGCTTGATCATGAAACGTACCATTACGTTCTTCCATAAAGAAAGGAAACAAAATATCGATTACTTCGTCGTCTCTGCTTTAGGCAGCTTCCGTATTTTCGAAGGCGAGAACACCAACTTCGAAAAAGAATCCAAGACAGGTTATGTGTTGCTTACTAACCTACCTAAGGTAACCACCAAGTTACCTTAGTTTAAGGCGTTAAGTCGCTTATAAGCAAATAGTTCAGGTACCCTCATAATGAGGGTACCTTTATTATCCCTTTATTTTTTGTTTAAATTTAGATTACAGTTTGTTTCAAACCTATATAGTTAGGGTGTATAAGAAAACAATAATGTTTTCTGACATCTTAAACATACAGGAATACATCATGGAAAACATCAACACCACTAAAGAAACTACCGTTGAAATCACTACTGAAGCTGCACAGGTTAAACTGGGCGGTGACGCAATCACTATGGTTGAGAAAGAAAAGCCATGGATCAATGCTGCATCTGTTGCTGCACTGGCTGCTGCGGGTACCGCTGCTGTTACTATGCTGGGCAAACGTGAAGTAAGCATCGGCTCTGTAGCTGGCGCCGTAGCTGGCGTGGGCACCGCATACCTGGGTACCAAATGGTTAAGCGAAGCAATCGGCGTTGAAGATCACGCGCTGGGTAAAGCAATGGGTCTGTTCATCGGTATCGACATGGGCTATGCGCTGACCAACCTGGGTAGCAAAGTGCATGCACAGTACGTGATCGAAGAATCAACTCAGAACTACCTGTAATCGATGTCCAATAAAAGCTGTATCAATATAGGTGCAGCTTAAACTTTTAAAAACAATATTAAATAATGGGGTCAAGAATTATGAACACTATCAACACAATCGCTCAAGTTAATACCGTTGTTACTATGCCACTGCACAAAACACTGGAAGATCGTTTCAGTGACTCACTGGAAATTCATATTGAACCGTATGCAGAGTTGGGTGAGTCCGAACTGAATATCCTGCAAGCGATCACTGATGACGTTCCTTATGTTGATGAGCATAATCTGAGCGCAGGTAAAGTACCTAACCCGTACACGCATTACGCAATCTACAAGCGCGGTAAACAAACTTACGTCTGCCCGATTCACGACACGCTTCCAACCTGTCTGAACCCACTGGCCATTGATGGCGATCACATCATCCTGGGTCGTTGGTCAGTAGGCGGCGTTGCAACTGCTCATCAGCTGAAACAGTTAGTTGAAGAAGGTTATCTGGTCGGCTACGTCATTAAGCGTTAATTGGTAAAGGGAGCTTCGGCTCCCTTACTTACTTCTTTTATTTTTTTGTTTTCTTATGGCAACTTTATGTAAACTATAAACTCAAGGACAATTACTATGTTTTGTGTTGGAACGATGTCCAGTGATACGGGATGGGAAACCAAATCCGTAGACAACGCCATGAGTAAACATTTTTACTACTGGTTTGTTTCACGCGCGAACCAATCACGTTTGCTGTCAGATATCCCAAGCTTCTACAAATTGTGGAAAGATTACGGGGAAAGACAGGACGAGATGGTGTCGCAAACCCAGACCCTTTTAACTGCATACATGAAAGAGTTGTTCCCCACTGTTACTGTCACAGTTGTGGCAGAAGCTATTGACGGAAGCATCTCTATGTACCGCCTCAAAGTTAACTGTCGTGTGGACTACAACGGTACAAGTTACAACTTGGCTGAAGTCGTTGCTGTCCGACCCGACGCTTTCACTCTTCTTGATAAACACAGGTTAGGATAATGACCAGAGACGAATTTGAGGGAATGACCCCTGAGCACCAAGCCAAGATCCGTAGCAGCTTTGACTTCCTGGATAAGTTAGATGTCACCAACATTGGCGGCACTGACTTCTTGACCAAAGACGGTATTCCGCTGAATGCCCTGCGTCAGGTAAAGGAAAGTGATTTTGTTAGAGAGTGGTTGGTTCCGTTTGCGCTGAACAACACAGCGTCTAACAACAACTACTTCAACTTCCCTAAGTGGGGTGAGCTGAGCAACCAACACACCATGTGCGTGATGATCGTGGATGACAATGATCCCAACGAACATCTGTTCGTGGTTAAGCCGCTGGCCAGCTATGAAATGTCGCCGCAAGAACGTGAAGTCATGCGTCAGGCAACGGCTGCACTGCAAACCAGTATTCAAACCACGCTGGATGGTCAGACTCCGGAACTTTCTTCTGACCGCATTGTTGATACGGCGAAGCAGTACATCACTCAGGATTACAACACGCCAATCCATGAGCTGGTGCCTGAAGCGTTTTATCACAAGCACGGCTTGTATTTGAAAGCCATGCGCGAATCAGTGTGGGTGCGCGATATCTTCCTGAAGGGCAACATGACTCGTGAAGATTTCTCCCGCTTCCTGGAAGTCCGTACCAAAGAAGAGCGCGATGGTTGTGCGACCCGTGAAGACTACGAGTTCGTTAAAAGCATTGTCCCGCACTTTGAAATTCCTGAAGATCTGCTGGCGCAAAACGGGGATAAGAAGGAAGTGAAAAATAACGGTGATGACAATAATACTGTTATTGATCCCATGTCTTGTTAAGGAGAGCTGATGCGTCTGCTGTCTTGTTCTGATTTACATACTTGCCACCGACGCACACCCACTGCTCACATTTTGCGCAACATGTCTCGTTTCTTCTACACGGATGTAGATTTAAACAACGTTGATTTGATCTTGATCAGTGGAGATGTGTTTGATCGGTTTGTCGACAATGACAACCCTGATTTCCTGTTGACCCTGGAGTGGTTCAAACAGTTCTTTGTTAAATGTAAAGAACACAACGTGATTGTGCGGTTTACTGAAGGCACGACCTTGCACGATTGGGGTCAGCCTCGCCACATTATGTTTTCCGTTGAGGAAGGCACGAATGTCAAGTACTTTGATGAGATCACTATCGAAACCATTGAAGAACTCAATAACCTCACGATCATGTATGTGCCGGACAATATGTCTGACAAAACCCCGGATGAAATCTGGGAACGTGCATTGCAGGTATTGACTGCTGCACAGTTGGACAAGGTTGATCTGATTGCTTTCCATGGTGGGTTCTATTGGCAGCTTCCAGAAAAAGCGCGTAAGCATGCGCACATGGAAGACCGTTGGAAAACCATTGTGAAGTACGGGATCTTTTCAGGACACATTCATATTCCGGGTTCCTGGGAAGACATCATTTATAGTAACGGTTCATTCGACCGTATTCGTCACGGTGAAGAACACCCAAAAGGTGCGTGGATTGTTGATATCGATCAGCAGAAAGAAATAAAGTCTACGCGCTTCTGGGTTAATGAATTTGCCATGCCTTATCGCAGTATCCGTGTCGGCATCGACGACTTACCGGAATCAATTGTGTTATCCGTTAAGCAATTATTGCAAAGCCAGAAGTTCCCTGTGGGTTCGCAGTTCCGTATTCAGGGCGGGCATAAGTCAGTGGTTAAGCCGATTATCAGTTCTCTGGTAAAAGAGTACCCTGACTATGGTTTCGCTGAAGACTCTGAAGATGATGAAGTCTTGGTTGAAGAAACACTCTTCCAGACTTCGGATTATAAAGGAGTAGCGGTGACTCAGGAGAATGTCTTTGGTCATATTGAAAATGACACCCTGGCAAAATTAGCGGGTACGGACATTACGCGGGATGAGGCGTTTGACGTATTGAAGGAATTCTTATGAGAACCTTAGGTGCGTTTAATATGTCAGTGGGAACTTCAATGGCGTTGGAAAAAGATGCCATTGATGAGATCACACAGACTAATTCTTTCCTGGTTAACTTGCGTACTTTGGTGCGCAACGTTATGCAGAGTTATGCCCCTGACGATATTATTGACGTAGAAACCGTAATTAAGGATACCAAATCCGATTTAACGGAACTGGCCAAATGGTTAGCTGCGGCAGTCGGTCGTCGCAGTTTGGTATTCATTGTTTATTACCCTTCGTATAAATCGTTGCGCTCGATCTACAGCAAAGCGGATCTGGTGACCAATGAAACACGCAGGGAGAAAGCCCGTAAGAGCCAGGATATTCTTGAAAAGGTTTGTTTGAAGCTGGCACAAGAGTTTCCGCAACAGATCACCAAAACGGATACCCAGTTACCGAAGTTTGGGGGGCGCGGGCTTATCATCACACATCACGTAGTTGACCTAACAACCACATCGTCGACTACTCGATTAAAACTTTTAGAATCTCACACGGGTACAGCTAAACCGTACACGAAGTGGTATACGAAATTAACCGGAGGTAAAGACCTTTTCTACATGCCATTCAATCGACTGAGTATCCAAGTCTTTGGGGATAAAGCGGTAAACTTCTATTCTTCGTCGATGGGACTCAAGAAGTTGATTGAAGACCTTGCCATTTCTAAACAGTGGAATTCTGGCACCAGTTACTCCAAAGTCCGTTCCGACATTAACGGGCTGCCTGCGGGCATTACTAAAGCGGGTTTGAAGCTATTACTTTAAAACTGCACACCCTTTATATATGTAGACTTATAACCGAATTTTAGAAATTACAAGGATTAGATCATGTCAGATTTCCAGCGCCCGCAAAACCAGTCTCGCCCAAAAACGATGCTGAACGATTACACCCAACCACATCCTGAAACCGAACAGCCGCTGCAGGGTGCAAAACATAACGGCGCACTGCGCTTCGAACAAAAGATCAATGGCGATATCGTCCTGCGTGTCTTCGACGGTATCTGGAGTCAGGAAAAGCGTGTTACTCGTGAAGTGATGCTGAACTACAACGAGCGTGGTGTTCTGTTCGATACCATTCGTCAAGCAGCAGACATGAGCACACCGTTCTCTTCTGCACAGCTGCCGATCAACCAGAACGCCTGGGTGCGTGGCAACGACGGTAAGAGCAAACGTACCGACGAGCCAGTGAACAGCTGCAACTTCATCATCTCTCGCGATGAGAAAGGTCGTGTCACTCTGACTTATCAGAAAGGCGACTACAGCTTCAAAACTGTATTCCGTATGGCCAACGTTGCGGCAATGCGCGTGAAGAACCCAGACGGTACTACCACTGAAGACTTCGGCATGCCGAGCCGCGCTTCTGCTCGTGCCTGGTGTAACTTCCATGAAGAACTCCTGAATGATCTGGAGTGGAAATCCTGGAAACCAAAAGGCGGTAACAACGCTAATGCAGGCGGCGGTCAGGGCGGTGGCAATAGCAACTGGCAGAACCGTGGCGGCAATAACAACGGCGGCGGTAACTCCGGCGGTAATGCAGGTGGTGGTAATGCAGGCGGTTCCATGAACGCTACCACGCAGGAATTCGATGACGATATCGAATGGTAACAGCCAGACCTAAATAAATAGGCAGCCTAGGCGGGGGAAACCCTGCCTAGCTATTTATTTTCAGACCTACATTATCTGGTTAGTATAAACGTAAATAATGGAAAGTGAGGCTTTATGTCTATCAATATCTTTACCGTCCGTAACTCCAAAAAGAACTTTGATCGGATCACAGTAGTTCTGGAGCAGGGTGAAGAAAAGCGTTCTCTGCACTTCATGGGTAAAGGATCTATTAAACTGGCAGAAGTCAAAAAGGAAGACAATGATGCCGACATGGAATTATTCACTCCACTGAACGATTACTTTGATATCGCTCTGTCGTTTGAACAGCAGAAAGAGTTGTTTGAGTTATATCAGGCGGGTGCTAAGGTTATCGAAGACGGCGAGTTCATCTCTTATGAGAAAGAGCTGCAGCGCATCGACCCAATCATCCATGCAATCTTAAACCTGGTTAAGCCGGCTAACCTCATGAACTATTTCGAGCACTCTTCGAAGTTCATGGTGATCCCAAAAGATCTCAAGACCACAACCGGCCATGGTTACTATCCGCGTGAAACCACGTTCATCGTAGAAGACTACGTGAACATTGCCAAGATGACGTTTTTAATTCGTACTACATTCCCTATTTTCTTTGGACTGCTTAGTCGTATGGAATCGTTTACGGGCACCAACTATGCAGAACTGCTGTGCGGATCATTGTTGAAGAACAATCCGATTATCACAGAAACCGTGGCGTGGAAGCGTCTGGAAAGTTATGTTCGTCACTCGTTCCTCAAGAACAGTCAGGCGGATGCATCAATCCAGGTAGGTTCGACTGAACACTCCATGGCTATGATCATGTACCGCATCATCTTTAACCGTTTGTGTGTAGCGATCATTCCGGAAACCGAAAAGGGTAAATCGATTATCAATGCGATCTCCTCTGAGGTTAAACAGTTTGAGAACAACAACAACGGCTACCGTAAGAAAGAAAGCTACGGTGACGAAGATGACAACAGTTCATTCCTGGACGAACACCAGATCACCGAAGAAGTGCCGCTGGCGAAGATTACGCAGATGGCTGAATACTTCTCCTTTGGTTTGCGTGATGAGAAAGACCAGGAACGTTTCCACAATCGTTTCATTTATCAGTGTCGCGGTTTAGGTATCAAGAACCCTGCGTTGGTCGACATGGTGTATGATCGCCTGCCGACCGTGTGGAACTTTGAATTGACCAAACCCATGCGCACACTGTTGCAGTTGGCCTTTGCCAATGAAGTTTCTGAGCGCATCTACGACCAGTGCGACTACTTACAGCTTACCGCTGCCATCTGTTTGGCACAGGTACTGTTAGCAGAACGCGGGTTTGTCTATCTGCCTTCTCTGCTGTGTGCTCAGCTGGCGCAAGACGCTGTACCATCCGGTAACTCCTTCCTGACGTTGAGCAACGATGACCGTGCTCGTCTGGGGGAACTCTGTGATGTCCAGTCCAAGAACAACGAAGGCGGTAGCTTCAATGAAGCAGCGGTCTACGTAAAAGAGTTCTTTGAGGAACTGGAAAGTAACCAATGGGAAAGTAATCTGGAGTTTGGGATTTTGGAAAATCCTGAGCTTTATAGCAAAGTCAAGAAAGGTGATATGTTCGACATTGAGATCACGGTAGAAGTCAAAGCCGAATTCATGCGCCTTATCAACGAAATTAATCAGTAAGTAACGGGGACAGTGAAAGATGAGTGAGATTCGTTTAAACCAAGTAGTTATCGGTATCGGCAACAACGTACACGATCAGTTCCACCGCAGCAACCGTCTCGACATTGATGTTGATCTGGCAAACCGTGCAGCACACGAACGTTTTTCTGGTGGCATTACACCCACAACTATTCAGGCGCTGGGTATTCATGGCGGTAGCTTGAGTGCGCAACATGCTGGGATGATTAACGTAGAAGGTGGCTGGAACCAACGTCGTGGTCTGGCAATGCTGCGTATGACCGTGACCCAGAACTCTCTGCAAGAAGATACCATGAGTGTACTGGGTTATCTCTCTGGCGGCGGTATGGCGATGGGTTCTACCGTTCCTGATGATGTGCTGTTCATTCCTGTTCGTAGTTGGACCATGAGTACAGCGGCAACGCAGGATGTGCAATACATGCCGACTACGTCTCGCATGGTAACGGAGACGTCACAGTTCCTGATGGCGGATCCCGAAATGATCCGTCAGTTACGCACTATCCGTCCAGTGGATTTAATCACCCACGGTTTCGGTCAGGTAGCAGCAGAGGAAGAAGACAGCAACATTCGTTACGCGGGTTCAACCAATGCAGACCTGAACCATCACGGTGTGATCGTATCCAAAAGCTCGAACCTGGATCCTATCACTAATGCAGCTACCATTATGACACATGCGGCACGTGTCTCTCGTCAACAGGTTTCTCACAATCTGCTTAGCGAGAACATGGCGTTGAGCATGGGCGGGATCAGTGAACAGGAGATCTATGAACACCCGTTCCTGTCACTGATGATGTCTGCGCTGGGCATGCCAAGCTATGCGGGCTTTATCGGGTTTACGTTCGGTGAACTGCGCGAAGTCTTCCAGGGCTTTGACAACGCGGTACTGCCACCGTCTGATCGCGGTATCGAAGGACACAACCATCAGCTTGACAGTGACGTTATGGGTGAAGTGAGCTGGCACGAAAAGATCGCCAACGAACTGGCGTTCATTTGCATGCATGCCATGATTGACGTAGGGTTGATCTTCCTGGAGTTTGCAGCCAGTAACACGGCATCGAACATGGGTATTTTGGCGGGAGACATTTACTTCTCTCCTGGTATCCCGGCGGGTGTATTGCCTAATGACCCTAACCTCAATAACCGCGTCATGTCACTGAAGGATTACATTCAGTCTACTTTCTTCCAGAAGTATGCGGTGAAGTCCATGGGCGCGTCGACACCAATTGAAGTCAAGGTGACGATGAACCTGTTTGGTGAATGTATCGTAGAGATTGTGCTCAATGGCAATCATGCGGATGTCAAACGCAAAGTGTTCCCTTCTTATACCATCAACCGTGCAAGCTCTAACCTGGCTACCGATGAAGCGCAAGAGAGCATGGCGCAGAACTACGTCGATAACCTGAAAGAATATTTCACTAAATAAATCTCCAATAACAGGATAAATCATGAACGAACTTAATCGTCTGTACGAATCTATTTTACAGGCCTGGGGTTGTAAGATCGACCCACAAGGTAAAATTACCTGCGTGATGCTGGGCAAAGAGTACCCGCTGCGCATTGACGGCAAAGACCTGCATCTGCCTATCTCTGAAGCGCTTAACTCTGGTGCAGATCAGAAAGTCTATTTCCACCCAACCTGCGAAAGCATTATCAGTAAAGAGACAGAAGTCTTTAAGCTGAGCCGTCGTCTGGCAGGTATCCGTCTGCTGTCTGTGTTCCGTTCTATGATCCCTGTGCTGTTTGACATTGCCAGCCGCAAGGAAAAGAAAAGCTGGAACCAAGCGGTGTATGATGTGATCAGCCCACTGAACACCGTGAAGAAAAGCGTGAAAGATGAAGTGTTCAATATGCTGGCGCGTATGTCAGTGGAAATTGAAGACAACATCGACAACCGCTTCATTCACTTCAAAATTACCAAAGGCGGTAAAGGTGAAGCAGGTGAGCGTGTGTATTACAAAGCTAAGCCAAACTTCCCGCTGTACGATGTTCTGGTGCGTGAACTGGCACGTTCTGAAGGTCAGCCTAAGAACTCCACGGTAACGGTAAATAACTTTACCATGAGTCGTGAAGGTATTGAACTGGCAGTCCACCTGTTCCGTTCTATCCTGCCGGCTACCAACAATCCGGATGCATGTGAATTCGATGCACTGGTTCCAGTTGCAGCGCGCTTCACTGCATTCATGTATTGCTTTGGTAACATTGCGGGTCAGCTTAACCGTGCACAGAACATGTTCCGTGGGGAGTTCGATAAGAAGTCCGTCTACAACATCGATGTGAACTGGGAAGAGCACCTGGAAGAGATCCCAGAGTTCTACCGTCAAGTACCGGAACTGGATTACAACAGCCACAACGTGTACAAAGAAGGTGAACAGCAGAACAATGCGCTGGGCGGTAACATGAGCAACCTGTTCAACATCAACACACAGCAGCAAGCTTATCTGGCACCAGGCCAGCAAGCCGTGCAGCAAACTGGCGATGGTGAAATCCGTAACATCAACGGGCTCGAGTTCCACATGAAGGTTCCGCAGATGCTGAATGGCGATCGTTATCTTCGTTCCGAACCTATCATCGCACAAAACCGTGTTCATCACTATGCGTTAGACATGAACCAGCAAACTGTGATCTACGTGTGTTCTCGTCTGGGTAACTTCCTGCACCGCGAAAGCATGCAGCAGCAGTATGGTGCGTACCAACCATACCCACAGTACAATGCTTATCAGCCACAGCCGCAACCTGCACAGCTGTATGATCAGTATGGTCGTCCGGTAAATTACGCTCCTCAACCAGCGCAACAGTCTCCGTACGCACCAGCGTTCTCACACTCTGCTCCATCAGCAACTGGCGGTGGCGCTGAGCAGATTGATAGTGCTTGGTAATTACTGATATGTAAACACTACTACTCCTACCCTTGCGGGTAGGAGTAGTATTATATATCTTTTTTTTTAATTTAACTACGAACTGTATTACTACGTGATATAATGGTTTCGATAGCGTTTATATCTGGGTAATACCATTTCTCTAAACGACTGATATCTTGAAACGGAGTCTTGATACCAGTTAGGAAGGCACACACCCACCAAAGTTTAGGCGGCACCCCTTTGCTTCTTAAGTATCCGTAGAAGTTATTACGGAAAGCATAAAGAAGACTAGTATCCAGTTCGGCAGAAGGCTGGGTATTGGCAATAAGGAATTCACGGTGACTGCGAATTAATGTTTTAAAATCTTCGGTGTAATAGACATCGTCTTCAACAATGTTGGCGGTAGTCAATGGCATGGTGTCGCTCCAATATACTTTCGAACCTATATTATCAGGGTAGTAGCACAAGACTGTTAACACGTTAGTTAGAGGATAAGTATGAAAAAACCTAATCTCAAGTTGACCAAGATCAATCAGATGTTTCCTGATTTAATCGGCGTCAATACCAACCTCAACATCATGCCATATGGTGACTCAGCATCACGTCTCTATATGGAAGGGAACATGGTGCCAAAGTCGGTAGTAGTGAGTGGCAACAGTGAACGTTTAATTACAACGGGGTTTGAAAAGCAATACGGCGATACAGCGCGCGCTATTCGTTGTCCGTCTGACATGACAGTAGAAGAAGTGTTCTACGTTCAGTCAAGCCGCGGTGACGGCATTCTCACTGACGGCTGGAAAGAAATCTTTGTTATCTTTAAGAATGACGATAAGAACTATTTTGACCTTCTAGTTCTGCCTCGTTTCCACACACAAAATACTTACGTTGGGTTTGAGTATGTCTATAACAAAGACATGATGCGCAAACTCAAGAAAGGTGCAACTTACTCTAAAGGTGATGAGTTCGCATCTTCTCCTCGTGTCCGGGCCAGCGGTGAGTGGAACTTTGGTACAGAAACCATCGTCTGCGCAATGTCCAGCCATGCCACAGAAGAGGACGGTATTCGTATTACTGACCGTTATGCGCGTGAGAAACTTCGCTGCATGTTTAAGCATGAGCGCGGCTTTGAGTATAACGAAGCAGACTGGATCCCACTGAACCTTTACGGGACCGTTGATAACCCACTTCCGTTTGCTCGCCCAGGTGAGACGATTCGTGAAGATGGCATCGTCATGGGCTTCCGTCGTCGTGCTGGTTGTAACCCGCTCATCTCCCTGACCAAAACAGGATTGATGAAGCCGGACTACCTGTTCGACAAACTGTTTTACGCACCGCCTACTTCAGTAATGATGGATGTCATTGTTGAAGGTGAAAAGATCAAAGATCGCTCGCACAACCGCAGCACTGAGCAGATTCCTCAGCAGCACAGTGAAGCAATGCGTGAATTCGAAGGTATGCAGAACTCGTTCTATGTTGAAGTCATCAACTGGTACGAGCGTCTGATTACCCGTCTGGGTGGCGGTGAACCCGAAGTTAGCTTTGCCCTGGATAAATTCATTCTGGATGCGTACGGTAAACACACCAAGCGCAATGGCACAGTTAACAACCTGGGTTACTCGTTCAAAGGCATTCGTCAGAAAGACTGGAAAGTTACCATCCGTCTGAAAGAAGAAGTCTCTGGTCGCGTTAAGTTTAAGATGGCGGGTACCAACGGGGACAAAGGTGTTGCGGTTGATATGATTCCGTGGGAAGACGCACCTCACTACGAGGACGGCACTTACGCAGATATCATCATTAACAACACACCGGCATTCCGTCGCCAGATTATGACCATGCTGGCAGAAGCTACGATTAACTTCATCAACCTTCAGGTAATGAAAGAGATCAAAGCACTGCGCGATGAAGGCAAGTATAAGGAAGCTTACGAACGAGCGTTCCTGTTCTACGAAACGGGTTTCCCTGAGTTCGCAGATATCGTGAAGAACGTCATGGTCACACAACAAGACCGTGATGAACACATCGACTATATCTGTAAGCAGGGTATGTCAGTTCACTTGCGTTCAGACTCTAAAGTTTACGGTATCGACATCATCCGTGAACTGCGTAAGGTCTTTAAACACAAGCCGCAGAAAGTGTGGTTCCGTGATGCGTTCGGGGAAATGGTGCAGTCTCACTATCCTATCTTACTGACCAGCATGTACTATATGCTGTTGGATAAGTTTGGTGCTGATGACAGTTCTCAAGCCTTCCCGAAAGCTAACCCATTTGGATTACCGGCCTCGAACAGCCAAGGTGATAAACACACCAACTGGCACATCGACAAAGGCAGCCGTAACATCGGTGAGTCAGAAACTCGCTGGGAAGCGGCGCACAACGGTTCCAAAGAAAACGTCAAGCAGCTGGCGCTCGCCAACAGTGACGTAGTCCGTAACAACGCCATCAAACGTATTCTGCGTGCTGATGATCCGTTTGATATTGATTGCATCGTGACTGATGAAGAGATTGCCACTAACCGTGCAGTGATGATGGGATCGGAACTACTCAGCGACTCTGGGTATATCTTACGTGCAGAACAGCCTGAAGACAGGGACATTGAATTATGATTAAAATCGGTTTACGTGAATTTGCTAATTTACCGGAAACCACTGTGTTGCGATGGCTGGGCTATTATAAGTCTGTTGAGGTCACGGATGACCACGACGAAAAGCTCATCACAGATACACAATCCCTGTTGTTAACCTGGCAGGGCATGATCGTCCACCGCGCCTACAACTCGTTTCCCTATAGCGTAAAAGAAGTTGCACGCATCTTTATCCCTGGCCAAGATCTGGAGGTATGTGAAGACAAACTGTTAGCACGACCGCTTAACCAGTTCCTGCCTGTGGTAATGCGGGACATGAAAGACCCGGTGGAAGCAGATAAGATCAAAATGATGATCCATATCTGGCAGGCGAAAACCAACAACCTGTTGACCGCCATGACAGAGCGCTTTGCGATCTCGGTAACCTCGGATGATTTGATCGAGGTTATGGAAGACCCAGGCATTGTGGACATCAAGACACGTGTGCTCAACGGTACGATTACCATCGATGAAGGTGAAACCGAGTTTATCACCTACATGGCGACTTCGCCTACCCTGAGCAATGCGATGCTGCCTTTACTGTGTCGTACTGGCGGTACCAGTTATAACCAGGCGTATCAGTCTATCATCGTGCGTGGTGCAGTGTTTGACCTGGACAACAGCATCTTCCCGAACCCTATCATGGATTCGTATGCGGAAGGTGTGGTTAACCTGGCTGACTCCCTGGCTGAGAAGAATGGTGCCGGTAAAGCACTGATCACCTCAGGTAAGGCACTGCAAGGCGCCGAGTGGTTCCACCGTAAGAATCAGTTGCATGCCGCTGTGGTTAGAAGCGTTGACCACTTCCTGGACTGTAACACTGACTTGCCGGTTCCACTCAAGGTGAAATCCAAAGAGTTCCTTCATGCCTGCTTTGGTAAATATGCCGTGCAGGAAGATGGCTCTCTGGAACTGATTGATGCGGCATTCGCGAAGAAGGTGGAAGTGGGTGATACCATCCTCATCCGCTCGATTCCGTATTGTACATCGAAAGATCCAAGTCAGCCATGTGGTTGTTGCGTGGGGCAGATGAAACATGCTTTCCCATACAACACCATGATGCAGATGGATTGTAATATTGGGATTTACTCTGCGACCGCTGTGTGTCGTCCGATTGGTCAGGGGATGCTGTCAATTAAGCACTTCCTGCGTAACACTGTCGCAACACCATTTGCCGTCCGTTCGCAAGATAAAGACGCCATCAGAACTAACGGTGATGATATTTTCTTACTGAAAGAACTCTGTATGGAAGGAACCAAACTCATTGTAAGTTCCGCGGTTACCAAAGAGCTGACTGACATTCGCTCGCTGGATAATCTTGATGACGTCACTGTGGATAAGCTGTCCTATTTTGATGAAGCAAGCCTCTCGTATCTGGAAGAGGACATCATGATCGGCGGTAAAACACTTTATCAGCGTTCGGTTAAAACCTCAATACCAAGTCGTAGTGCTCGCATGTCTAAAGACTTGCTGGAGTTTATCTTCGACAACGGTTGGGAAGTCATTGACAAGAAGTTCATTGCCATTGATCTGAGTAACTGGCATCACGAGCAGCCGCTGTTTACACTGCCGTATACCCAGGAAGATATGGATATCTATCGTCGTGAAGTGGAAAGCTTTATGGCGCACTCTAAGCGTAACAATCAGTGGAAAGAACAGGAAGTCACCCCAGCGCGGTTTGGTGAAGTGTTGGTTGAAATGTGGGAGATGTTGAACCACAAATTCAAAGGCATCAACATTCTGCACTGTGAAGTGCTGTTGTACGCTGTAATGGCTAAGAATCCGAAACACGGATACTATGGACTGGTAAACGGGCACGCTCCACGTTATTTCGTGAGCTTCCAGAACGCCATTTGGAACCGCGGTTTTGGTACACTGATGATCTATGATCACCAGCAAAACGTACTCAACAACTTCAGTTCATTCTTAGTCAAAGAGCGTCAACCATCACCTTTCGAGGCTTATTGGCATTATGGTCGTAGAGAATAATCCGTAGGAGCAGTCATGCGACATACGTGTGTTATATCCGTGGCCAACAACTACCTCAGGGTGTACGATTACGCTGAGGAATTTGTCGATCGAGTATTAAAGCCGTTTTGTCGCATGTACTTGTCTAAAACGGGGATGGTGCCTAATAAGCATAATCCCCGTCTTCAGGTCATGGCGGTTACGCATCGTTTCATGCGATTCAACCACGACCAGTCGGAGATTCGATTTACAAGCAGTTTGTTGGAAGAGTTTAAAACCTTTATTGGTAGTCGTGGCTATGCACCCAAACGAATTCTTCAGGTCGATGAACCTGAAATAATTCCTATGCCTGCGACTATTAATTTCAAACCGGGAATAGGAACCCCGAAAGATGACCAGCTAGATTGGCTGAAGTACATCATGGACCCGGGTCCGCTTAAATTGAACAACGCCGCAACGGGTGTGGGTAAAACCTTTATGTCCATTTGGACCGCCGTACAGTTGCAGCAGCGCGTTGTGATCATCGCTAACGCCCGATTCTTGCCAGTCTGGAAGATCGAGTGTGGTAACCTGTTAGACATAGGTCCAGAAGACTACGTTGAAACAGATGTGGGTGGGTTGGATAACTTCCTGGCGGCATTGAAGAAGGGATTAGTAAATCCCAAGATCGTGGTCATCAGTTTAACCAAGATCGACATCATGCTCAAGAAGTCCAAAGCTGACCCATTGGCACCAGACCTTGATGACTTCTTTCGTGAGTACCGTCCAGGCTTACGTGTGTATGACGAAGCCCACGAATCGATTCATCAGCTGTATCTGTCTATGATGTTTGGGAACATTCGCAAAACCATTGCCAACACTGCAACGGTGAAAGCGGAAGATCCGATGACCAACAAGATCTATGGTTATCTCTATCCCAAAGAGTGTCGCCTGAAAGAAACGGAATACTCAGCGCACATGCACGTCAAGGCATTGTTCTATCGCATCGACACCACCAAGCACCGTATTCGTTCTATGGCGCGTGGCGTGTATAACGACACCGTGTTTGAAGCCTCGATTATGGATAATCACAAGCTTCGCCCTCAGTATATCGAGATGATGTATAAGTTCTTTGATGACTATTACTATCATCGCCGACGGCCAGGTACCAAGTGTCTGTTCTTCTTTACCAAGGTAGAGACGTGCAAGATCATGGTGGCCGCGCTGCTGAAACGTTATCCAGACCTGGATGCGATTTCATTTACCGGGGAACAAGGTGGTAAAGCGGAAACCAAAGATGAATACCGTAAGCATGAAGTCGTGTTCTCAACACCGGGGTCGTGCGGTACCGGTAAAGACATTCCAGGACTCGTTACCTGTATCAGCTTCCATAACGTGAAGTCGTTGCAGCGTAACTACCAGATGCGCGGGCGTATTCGTCCGATTAAGCAAACGGAACACCCTGACCTGGAACGCATCTATGGTTACACCGTGTGCGTGAATGAAAAGAAACACAAAGAGTACCACAAGTACCGGAAAGAGCTCTTCGAGGAATCCTCCTTGAGTTACCAGAGCGTCGATTCGGGCTTTACCTTAGCGTAGTTTATCACTAATCGGAGTAAGGGGGAAACCTCTTACTTCTCTACGGGAGTATGTATGTCAGAACATTTTTCAGCAGACGTTATGAACAAGATCAAAGACCTTATCTCCACCCCAGGCCTTACCACAGGTGTGCCGGCAGATATCGCTTACTACATCGTTGAAAACGTTGTACCGGGCGGTGCACGCATTACAGATGAAAGCTGGGGCGAGCCTGACCACTGGCTCTACCGTGGTCCTGTTCCAAGCGGTGACGATGATGCAGCGCGTTATACCTGGTTAATCGGACGCGGCAAAGCAGCGCCGGTTGAGTACGAACGTGACCTCAACGAAATGGTAGGACCTAAGTGGACGGTGGAGGTAATTGAAGCCAGCCGTAACCTTAATCTGAAACCCAAAGCGGAAGATCAGCAGGAAGTGATCACGCACGAGCAACCAGAAACCAAACCGCCGGTTGACATCACGTTTACCCCGACTGATGACGAAGGCAGTGAAATCCGCGACCAAACCTACGGCCAGGTCAACGACGCTGTCTTCGCTGCGCTGCCGGGCACGCTGGCAATCCGCAATGCAGAGTGGGAAAACAGCAGCGCCTGGGTAGTGCTGGAAGAAGTGAAGATCAAGGAAGAGAAGATGTTGGTGCTGACTGTCAACTACTCCAACGGTATTAAAATGCCGTGGGTGCCAACCGTGATGGATCTGATGAGCAAAAGCTGGGTCAGCAAAAGCCCGTTAGAGTAAGACGTCAGGGGTGTTTTCGGACACCCCTTGCTTCATTACTTTTTAATCCTATATTACCTTTATATAACCTAGTCAATAATGGAGTTCTCATGTCAACCCTGAGTCGCCTGTTAAAGAACCGTTACAAGAAGTACTATTTAGATCTCGCCGGTATTAACGCCAGCGTGATTCGTATGATTAAACCCACCATTCCGGTGCTGGAGAAGAAAGGTGAGCTGAAAGACGGTTGGGTGCGTACTTACCCTAACCTGAATCTGGAAATCGATCATAACCCCTGTGGATACCGCCTGGAGCTGCGTAAGACCGGTGACAAGACCCACAGTTACCGTTTACGCATCACCTTTAAGAAAGACGCTCCTTTCTTCTGGAGCAGTCCTAAACGTCGGCAGGAACTCACCAGCTTGGTGAACCAGGAATATAAAGAACACAAACGTATGTTCGGCTTTGAACACAAAACGAGTATTGTGACACTGTTAGCGCGGTTCACGACATTTGTGGTTGAAGGCGAAATAAAACTCGACTGACAATTCAGTAGTCTATTAGGAGTATACATGAAACAGACTATTGATCTGATCAAAATCCCCACCGGTTACTCGCACGACATTCAGGAGTTCTGCGCACCTGTATTAGAAGTGGCGATGTTACGCGGTGAACGCGAGGGAACCTTTGACGATGACTTCTTCTTTGAAGTCTTAGACAAACACCTTGCGGAAAACGAACAGCGGGTTATCTTGTTTAACGCGCACCGGTTCCTGGAAAATCGACTCTACTTAATGGGAGCGGATATCCCTCATTCCTACGAAGAAGAGTTCGAAACCGGTTGTACCCACTTTATCAAGGACTTTCTCCACATTAACCAACTTAAAACCCTGATCGGTTTAAAGGGCGATGTATGGCAAATCAAAATCAAACCTTTGCCTGGAAACCACTGGCAGCTCTCAATGGTATCCCCGTGAATCAAGTCTTTACCGTTAAGTATGGGTTTCCGCCAGAGCTTAATGAGGAGCAGTTAGAGGTATTGAAAATCCTGGTACTGAATCGTATAGATTCTATAGTAACGGGCCAATCCTTTAACCGTGACACAGCAGCTCTGGTCCTTGCCCATATCACACCCAGTCAATGGGATCTGGAGCATGGCGGAGTCGATACCTTTTACCGTCGTGAAGCCAGCATAATCGATGAGATGTTCAGCGACGTCGAAGATGATCCGGCATATCGTTCTACCCTGGGAGATTTATCTCGATGTCGACCCTCGAACTTCAAAGTGCAGTTGATCACGGAGAACCGGATTTATCTGGAGCTCCAGTTTTAGGCGAAACGGTGATGAACATGATGATGCAGATGTATCATCGTGCCAAGAAAGAGTACTTCTTTCCACCCACGTTAGCCACCAAAGAAGTTAAGACCGTTGAAGGCATCGCTGGCGGCACCAAGGTCGTATTAAAGATCTGGGTCGGTCGTAGCGCACGCCACGGCATGGAAGAGGTGTGTTGTCGTATCAACGTCACCCCAACCATTGGCTGGGACGGCACTAACTTTGAACAAGAGTTCCTGACTCACTCCCTGGCCCTGTTCTCGGACATGACCGTTAAGAGTGACAAAGACGGTATTTATTACGTTTGGTAGTACCCCTCATACTTCTTACTACGTCTGCCGAAAGGTGGGCGTAGTAATGTAAGGTTCTTTTTTGAACCGAAGAATTTGTGATGCGTGCACACGCAGGTGATAAGGATATTTTCTAACCGTATCAAACAAATAATTATTTTTTTACGGTGAAGTAATTTTCTTACAACCATACGCATTTCCAAATTCTAAAAAACAGCCTGAGCTGGATAGAAAAACAGCCTGGCAACTCGGGAGATTGACACATGCACGAAAACCCACTTTGGGATTATTATAATAACGGGTAGCTGCTACTCAAAAGGCAGCACCCTCTAGTTTAGCATATCTAGAGTATTAACGCTCAAGAAAGCTACGCATTTTTCCTACATTAGGTAGTTACACACAATCGTTCTTTAAATGGAAGTTACAAATAGCAATTCCAACTAATTACATTAAAGGATCAACGACCATGCCTAACAAAGATTATGAATCTGCTTTGAAAGAGTTCCAATCAACCCATAACCAAGTGAGCGATTTGCTGACTCCGGTTGAATACGCTCGTTATCAGATATTGAGTTATCCTGACAACGTATCCATCCTGAATACAGCATTGAAGAAGAAATTAGCTCTGGATCCAAATTATGAAGTATGGGTGCCAATCCACTACTATAAGTATTTAGTACTGGACACGGCGAAAGGTGTCTCAACGTTCTACACGAAGTACGCGTTCATTAGTAACAAAGGCAATATCCACCACATCCGTAAGAAAACCAAGGCGCCACAGGGCCATACCACACAGAGCGGTCACCAAAGCTCACTGGTACGTTTAATTGATGGTCCGGTTCGCTTCTCTTTACACCGCGCAGTTGCTTGCAGCTTCGTCCCACTTCCAGAGAAGTTTAAACATGTTGGTCACGGTTATGCCCAGGTTAAGCACCGGGATACCGACAAAGCGCACAACGACTTCATGAACCTGGAATGGGATTCCAACGTAGTTGAACAAGAAAAGGACTTACCGTCGGCTGTTATCCAATCCGCCATTCATCATGACCATTATGGCATCCGTCCATTAATGGGTGAAGTCATCATCCCTGGCGAACACTTAGGTGTACGTTTCATTCGCTCTGGCGATCGCGAGATCACAGACCTGCTGGGGACATCTGGCCTGGTTGACATCGACGAAGTTCTGCGTAATAAGGTGAAAGAAGCCAACGGCATTCGCTGGACGCCTGCCACCGACTCCGATGTTATTGTCTATGGTACTTCTGTCATACCGACTTCGCTGGTAAGAATGCTCAGAAACTACCGCGATACCCGTTCCAACCGTGAGGCTGGCGCTATCCGCGTATAACCCTGAGATGTGACAAGTTTCTCCCTGCTCCTTCGGGGGCAGGGGTTACTTTCCTTGATTCCTTAACCCGGGAGAACGTTCATGGACACGAAAAAATATAACAGTGAATTTAAGAAATTCATTAAGAACCATAATCAGCTTTCTGATTTACTCACAGCCGAAGATCTGAAGCGTTATCACGAACTCGACTTTCCTGATAATGTGCAGATTGTCCATGACGCGCTGCTGGCTAAACTGAAAGAGGACCCTGAGTACGAAGTGTGGGTACCCGTTCGCTACTTCAAGTATCTGCTGCTCAATACCGTCACCGGTGTTAAGGAGTTCTATACCAAGTATGCGTTCGTCAGCAACAAGGGTAACTTGTACCACCTTCGCAAGACACCACAGTTAGACGTCAACGAAGATGAAGACGAATATCAGCAAAGTGTCGTGCAGCTCACGGATGGACCTGTTAATTTCTCAGTGAACCGTGCTGTAGCAACCAGCTTCGTGCCGCTACCCAAAGACCTCAAAGCCTACGGGTACTATGCGCTTGAAGTGAAACATCTTAATGACCGTAAGGGTGATAATGATTTCCGTAATCTCCAATGGTTCGCGGGTAATCAGAATGACCAGACCGTGGTCGATGTTCCTAACGTGACACCAACTGTGCGTGAAGACAAGGCTGTGGGTCGTACGGTTCAAGTAGCAAGTGACAAGGAAGTGAATCTGCTTTCTATTACAAGCAGTTCTGGCAGTCACCCCGAGCAGTACCATATCCGTCCAATCATGCTGGAAGTAATGATTCCCGGTGACTACTACGGCGTTCGTCTTATTCGCTCTACGCCGAAAGAGCTGGACGATCTCTTAGGTCCGGGGATGTCATCTGCTGCTGAACATGCCGCGAGCATGAACCTTACCGTGTACGGTTGTCGCTGGAGCTACGCTACCAACGATGAGATCGCACAGTACGGCGCATTCCGCGTACCGGCTAAGCTGCGTACTCTGTTACATGAGTTTGCTGCGGGTCACTGCATGAACATCGTGGGGACACGCGTAGCGGACGGACACCAGATCCTGATTGAAGGGGATCCATTGGAAACGGAACATCTGGGGTTGAACTACTCGGATATCCTGAAAGTTTGTGATGGCGAAGAGGAAGTCCACAAGGGCTATACTTTCCGCCGTGTAGATGAGGAAGAGATGTTGCAGGTGCGTACCGCGATTGATCTCCAAACTACCATGACCTTTCCCCCGGAGGCGCCGACCGTGAACTTCATCATGGGAAAGCGGATCTCGGATGGACACCTTATTCTGCTCTGCACTGAACAGGAGATAGAACTGTTGGGATGGGATCCCAAGACGGTGAATAAGGCTGCGCGTAAGAAAGGGTTGCCGGTGTACGGCTATGAGTTCGAACGTATTACTGACGACCTCATGGCACTGAACCTGCGTAACCTGATTGCTACACAGATCACCCAGTTCTAATTCTGCTACTACTATAACCTCTACCCTTGCGGGTAGAGGTTATATATTTCTTTATTTTTTTTTGTTAACGGAAAGCTTGGTCCCAAGCAACTTGACTGTTCGAGGTACCTGAGATGTGTGAAGCCTTCATCCTCAAAAGCATAAACACAGTAGCTGTACGAGACACCGCAGCAGGCAGACGGGTTGCACTGGCACCCAAACCCTTACCGGCACACGTCTTACAGTAGTCACCTTCTGGCGTTAAGCAGAACTGCATTGACCGTACAGGAACGACCTTGCCTTCATACTTATTCCAGTTGTCCTTGGTGATCATGACGTCTTTGCCGTTATCAATGGTAAAGCAACCCAACCACAGTTTCTTGTTGGCAGGGTACATCATGACCATCTCGCCGACTTTAACGCCACAGTTATCTTGGACAACACGTTTGGAACCCATGATGCGCAGGATGTCTTTAACCCTTGCACCACCCTCACCGGTCGCCTTACCACGGTTATACGCACCTTCGATCGCCGTGTTGATGTAGTCCACCATGTGACGCGGGTCCCAACCTTTGGTCAGTGGATCAACCAATGGCACCCAGGTATTGGTTTCAGAGTTATACTCGATACCAAACATAATGAACATACGTTTACGACAGTTACTGACGTAGCTCTTGTCGATGTAGAACGTGGCAGACTCACCTTTCATCTGGATTTCATAATCCAGGTTAACACACTGCTCAACGATGTCGTTAAACACCAGAGGATCAGACAGGCGGTCTTTGTTCTCTTTCAACAGGCGGTTCTTGAGATCCACCACTTCTTTACTGACAGTCAGCGCATCTTTAGACCCACACTTCACGATCGCGTAGAGAATACCTTCCAGGAAGTTAGCGTTCTTAGAGATCTTCAGTACGTCACGCACCGGCGCCTTACCTTCGGGAACCGTTTCCCCTTCAGCCGGGTCATCCACCATGATGTCAGCAATAAAGTCACGAATCAGACCAGGAGTGAGTTCACGGTTCTGATAAGGAATGACTTCACCCACGGCTTCCCAGAACATCACTACGTTAAACAGGAAGATACCAAAGGTCGTGGTCATCGCTTCGCCACGTAATGCGGCGTGGAAGTCCCCTGGCATATCGATAGTGTCTGCCATGGTAAACACAGGCTCTAACACATCACCTTCTAACGTATGCTCCACACCTTCGTGGTCATGGAACTTAAAGGTTTCCCCCTCAATCCACACCGCATAGGGCCACTTAGATAAAATCGCCTTGGACTCTGCATCTTCGAACCCAATGGTACAAACTGACAGCATCCACTCTTTACGCTTATACGCACGGTGAGCGAACGCAGCTTTTAAGAATTCAAACTTAGTCACGTTTAGTTCCCCGCAGGTAAGTTCAGCGATTTGACAATAGACTCAATACGAATTAACGCAGTGAGGTCATCAAGACGCCCATCGAAGTAATTCAACAACGCTTCCTTTATACGGTCGTCATTGAGTTCACTAATCATATACAAGGAAATAACGTTGCGTCCGTATTCGATGTAACTTTCCAATGTATCCTGTTCCAGCAACACCCGAAGTTCATGCGCAAAGAAATTCAGGTAGTTTTCTACCGGTGAACCCAAGCCACCACCGTTACGGACGTGTTGATAACCCAGTGAGCCGTCCAGAACATCTTTAGCTCCTACAACACGCTTGATAATGTTGTCAGGTGGAATGTCCTGGTTGTCATGACCGGTCAGGGAGGCACAGATAGTATCCAGGGTCACTTCAGACACATCATCCAGTATACACTCCAGTTCAGAGATGTCTGGCTCTTCAGTATCCATCATGGCTTTGGTGAATGCATGGATGAAACGGTACTTGGGGTGAACGTCAGTGGCCTGCAGCTGTGGATAGACAGTTGACATGCTGTCTTCAATTAACGTGACCACGAAAAAGAAGTCGGCAATGTCACACAGTAAATCAAGGTGGTCAAGTTCTAAATAATCATTATTTAGCGTAATGCCCATCTTATTGATTATGTCCCTTATGTTGTCGTAAATAATTTTACGTAAGGCCATACTGCGCATATTCGAATCAAGTTGCTCATCAACGACCAGCTCGACGATCTGTGTGCTCACCAAAGATTCAGGAAACGCACGGAAGACAATAGCGAGTCCTTTTTCAAAGAGTTCTACGTGCGGCTCGGGAATAGTTTCCATGAACTCGTTCCAAACGTTACCGCAATGATCGATAACCAAATCTCTGTTTATCAGAATGGTATTGTTCACCATTGTCATACAGTTAACCTTTTTATTTAAAGAGAGTCATAACATGACCCAGAAATTAAGTGATAAAATTCATGCGGATCGTTTGAAGAAACGTGCAGCCCGCGATGCAAAACGCAACAAGCCAAAGAAAGTGGCTGCCCATGCCCGTGTTCGCCAAGAACGTGTTGAGCGTTATACCAACAATGCCATTGCAGGTCTGCTGGCGCGTGGTCAGGCTGTAAACGGTCGTGAACTGGCTATCGGCGACGTTATGCAGATGATTAACCACACCATTGAAACCAATGCAGGCGTTGGGTCTGTTGTTGAAACGCTGGAGATCCTGGAGCGCGAAGGCAAGCTCGTTATCTCTGAAGAACTCCGCACCACCATAGATGCGTTCGATCACGATGTGGTTCGCTTTAATGAGAACGCCGAAATCATCAACATCGCACTGCAAGGTGAAACCAACCTGCTGGGCGTGCCACCTGAACTGCTGATGGATACCGGTTTCCGTTCTGACAGACTGGTCACTGAACTGTGTCCTAAAATCATGGCTGACGCAAGCGAGTTCACCGCGCCAGTTGAAACCTACCTGAAAGAACATTATCCGAACCAGAACTACCGCCAGATCATGTTCAACATCGCACTGACCCGCTTAGCGCGCATTGCACCGAAGTATGCCACTGCGCGTAATGCTGAAGCAGAAGAAGTCATCTGTGAAGATGAGGCTGCTGATATCAACCATACTCTCGATAATCGCGAGGAAGTATAATGTCTGACGAATTAGATCAAAAGATTGCTGCCGCTGCGGCCGCCGTGCAACCTGCGGATCAGACTCCGGTTCAAAAGAAACCGGTTACGCACCAGGACATCCAAACCGCAGAGAACACCGTTGCGTTTGATATCCTCCCCCCGCGTTCTCAGGTCACAGGTCAGTTTGATAAAAATGCCCCAGGCACCGTTTACATCAACGGCTTTATCGGTCTGAACAAAGACTCGTATGATCGCGTGTCAAATGAACAGGAACTCTGGCAGAACTACATCGCTGCGCAGCAGATGGGCATGATGTCGGACAAAGAGCTGCAGAAAGAAGGCGTAAGTCGTTCACAGATTGCTGCTCAGCTGGCCGTGTGGGAAGAGTACGTCGCCAAGAACATGCCGGATGTTGATATCGCTGTAGTGAACGAGCGTCAGCGTACCATCTTTGCATTCATTACCAATCTGGCGGACCCACTGCTGTTGCATTACCCTATCACGCGTGAAAAGGGTTTGACCAACGTCATGCAGCGCACCTCCTCGCTGGCCACTGGCGGTCTTAACGGTTTAGTACCAAGTCGTGATCGTGGTAAGTTCAGCCTGAGCGATTACATGCGTCGTACTGCACTGTCAGTAAGCAATGACCCGTACAACTACGACCTGCTGCTGCGCAACTCTTTCCTGGCATTCCGCTTTGCTAAACCTGACCGTCTGGAAGCGGGTGAGCTGATTGCTAACGTTGCGAAAGCCGTGCGTGGTCACGTTCGTTCGGTTTCTCAGAACCTGCCTGCTCTGGCTAACATTGCGGCGATTCGTGAAGTCTGGAAGTTCATCTGTAAGAAGATCATTATGTGTTCTACCAAAGACACCAATGACTTCGATGAGCTGGCGGACATCATTCGTATCACTGACATCAACGTCATGGGCGCGGCGCTGCTGGAACTGTTCTATCCTCAGGGCGTGAACTTCAACCTGCACTGCCTGGCGAAAGACAGCTGTAACTGGTCAAGCCAGGACGTTATCGATCCGAGCCTGCTGACTATTGATCGTAAGTGGCTGGATACCGCAGAAGAAGCGGCTGCGTTGGCGAACATGAACAACTTCTCTCGCAAGTATTCTCGCGAAGAGTCGCTGGCGTTCATTGACAACACCAACTACCAGCACGATATCGAACCGGTGTGGAACGAGCAGAAAACTGCCTGCTTTATCCTGGGCGTGCCATCACTGACCGAAAGCTTTGAAGCAGAAGAGTTCTTTGCCAACGTTGTGCAGAAAGAACTGAACACGATTCGCGAAACCTCAATGACGGAAGAAGAGTATGTCAACCGTCGTGAAGAGTTCCTGAATGGCCTGGTCGGTACTGACTACCTGCATTACATCGCTGAATACCGCATCATGCCGCCGGCGGGTACTGACGGTGAACCGGTGATCCTTCGTCGTCGTGAAGAAGATCCAACTGAGTTCAACAAAGGTATCCTCAAGATCATCATGGAAAACGACGTGATGGCAACGAACCTGGTAGCGGCTGTGATCAAGCACTATCCGTTCATGAGCCGTACCTTTGTGGGTCTGGCAAACTATGCATGTGAAAACTGCAAAGGTCAGAGCGATGCCTATGAAGACCTGGGCTACACGCCTATCAACATCGTGTCGGCGTTTTTTACCCTAGCCAACCTGATGTATACTGGACGGTCGAAGGTTGGCGAGAATGCAAGGCAAGAAGCCCTCTCGGGACTTTCTCGATAGAGAATGATCAATACCGATCGCTTGTGAATAACCTGTTGGGTAAGGACACCCGACACGTTTCACGGGATAGGATGATTTTCCATTCGCGTCTTTTATATCAGGTGCGGATGGGATACGTGGATTTAGAACACCCGCGTGCTCATCAATCCATTGCCTACAACGTTGAGGAACATCTGTACGACCATGATTTGTCTGTCCGCTCTATTGGACGTGGTTATGCCATGCGACGACTCAAGGACCAGATGCCTCTCGAGCTTTACCTTCATTTACCCATTGACCACTCTGAGATGTTAATCGAAGGGATGTTGATGGGTGAAGAAGAACGTGCCAACATGGAGAAGCTAGCAGCAGAACGTGCCGCTAGTGAAGAAGAGACACGTAAAGCAAAAGCCGCCCAAGGTTTTAACGACATTCATGAAAACAACAATCAGTGAGGGCTTCGGCCTTCATTGATTTTATGTCACGTTTCCCCCTATCGAGGTTTATATGAAGAGCGATGCTTACAACGCACCGGAAATCGAAGAGCTGGTAGTTGCACAGCCCGTCGAAACCCCAAAAGTGCAAGAGCCAATTACTATCAAGGCGATTGCCGTAGAAGTTGAACAAACCAGTAACGAGAAGTTCTGGCGTAATGAAGTGGATATCTATTTCCGCTACCTGAACGGTGAACGTGGTTACAGCAAAGACGCCGATCGCTTAACCAACAACATCGGCTTTATGCAGCGTACCGGCACCATGCTGAGCTACGACTACAAGGAGTTCGAAGATTGTATCCTGTATCTGATTCAGAAACTGCGTAACAATCCCAAGGCTTCTGCTGATGGTCGCTTCTTCCGCTTCCTGGAAGGCTGTGAGATCACCTATTCTCATACCGCCATGGCACAGTACCGTTTACTGATGAGCTGGTGTATCCGTATTGCAGGCTCCTGGCCGACGCGTGTTAAACTGGCCAAAGGTACCGACATCGAAACAATGATCGTGGGTATGCGTACCGAAGCCAAAGATAACCTGAACCTGTTTGTCCGTAAGATGGCGAACTTTGCTATTCAGTAACTGACGTGCATAAACACTACCTCTACCCTTGCGGGTAGAGGTAGGTATGTCTTTCTTTTTTTTTTATTCTACTTCTACATCTTCATCGGTTAATGACTGCATGAACTTCGGCATCAACTCCTGCTGAACCATGATCTCTTCAAACTTCTCAATCACGGTGTCATAGCTTGGGAAGTTAAACAGCTCTTCGCACAGCATGACCGCATTGGCTTCTGGACTACTTGCATAGTTCACGGCAATCTCACGCTGCTTCAACGGATCCTTGCCTTGAATACGTATTACCTCAATCTGTGTGGTGTAGTTCGATACGTTCTCTGTTACCGTTGCGTAAGGATATGCCCCGGCTACGTCAACGTCCGATACCGCAGAACGACCATTACTGTAAACATCATACAGTCCTTCAAACAAGATATAACCTTTACTGGCGTTCTTCTCAGTTTCCAGCAAGGCAATCCAGTCACCCAAGGTTGGCAACATGTCTGCGAACTCACTCTTACCACCGCCGGCACAACCCCATACATAACCGTTGTCGCGTGCAATATAAGCAAGTGCATCGGAGATGATACGTGGCTGACTTGGATAGTTGAAGTACTCAGATGCTTTGGTCAACAGTGGGAAGGACATCGACAGATCCAGTGTCTTGTCGTTCAGGTCTTCAATGACCCAGTTATCCTTGATGTTGTACATGGAGTAGATGAACTTGTGGTTCTTCTGCATGTAACGGTGCCAGTCCGCTTTACCTTCAATGAGGTGACTGCCTTCATCAGTATAAAGCTTACCATCCACCCCTTCACGCTTCGCACAGTCATTCAACGCGTAAGAGTCCAACTTCCCACTTGGTGCGCGCTTAATCGCATAGAAGCTCATGAAGTCAAGCCACTGCCATTTCGCCATACAACGAATCGTTGGGAACTTCTCTTGCGGTTCTAACGGAGACTTGTCGCCATTCTCCTTGATCTTGTGCGTGCGACCACGGTCCAGACGATAGTGAGTAAACTCATCAGGAATACTTGGGTCACAGTAGATACGTTCCAGAGGACGACTGTCCGCGTTCAAGCCCTGTTCGTTTTTCTCCATATCGTAAGTTGCGTTCCATGAAGCCACTAAATCGGGACTCCACATATGGAAACGCTTTACGCAGTTCTCAACAACTTGACCTGGTGTATCAAAGATCTCGTACTCAAAGACCGTGATACCACGATTACGCTTTTCTTCAGCAAACCGTTTCTCTTCTTCTGCAGCCAGACCTTTTAAGATCTCGTCATCAGACAACCCATCCCACCAACTACGAACAGTAGCAAAGTAAACCTTGTCACGCATGGTCACAGACGCCATCATGACCGGCTCACCTTTCTTGGTCATGTCGGTTTCAACGTCGTATGCCGCGACGGTAAAACGTTCGGTCTGTTGGTACTCTTCATACTTATCAAAGAAACGCTGCTTGATAAACACCGGTGCTGATTGGTCACAACCAAAGACATACGGGTTACTTAATACCTGACGCAAGTTGGCTTTTGGATCAGGAGAACCGTGTAAGACCTTGGTGATCATGTACGCTAATTTGGCGGTGTTACTTTTAAACTGTTTGCACTTCTTGGCTTCAATATAGTCTTTCTGCTGTTTAAACTTCCGGTGCTCCGGTTTAACAATCCAGAAGGGCTGCTGGAAATTCTTCATTAAAGTGTAATCTTCACTACGACTACCGTCCGCGTGTACGTTGGTTATTTTAATTGCGGTTAGGTCGTCGAAGCGCTCGGCTTTACTAAAACCTTGGTGAACGTGTTTACAAACACGCCCCACGATAGGCGATTTAACGGTATCTGCCATTTATTATAGCCTCGACATTTTATGTTCAATTCAAACTATGTAATATCCTTCTCAGTAATAAAATAAGGAACCTCTCCATGTTCGGTATCGATTTTTTACGACAGGGGAAATTGTCGGGGTTAGAGTTCATGGACTTCGTGACCAACAATTTCGCCGATGAATTAACTGCTGCCATTGAACCCCACGTAACGATCAATCGTGCCGAAGAAACCGTGTTAAACGGTTCTGTGAAGGAAGCTATCCTGCCGGTCATTGAAAAGTACACTGGGTTCAAAAACATCACTGTGGAAATGATGGACTTCGCCAACTTCATGGTGGATGTCGGTTATCTCTCTCCAGGCAATATTTTGAACATCAAAGGTATTGAAGACTGGTTTGATGTTACTGACAGCACATTGAGTCAGTGGTACAGCAAGAACAAAGGCAAGATGTTTAAAGGTACTATTGACTACCGCACCGGTAAAGTCGGTGGCGCTTATGCTGAACTGCCTATCAAGCTCTACCTGGGTCGTCCAGTGGGTGACATCTTTAAACGCAGTGAAGTCAAGAAGCTGAACATCAGCGTAGCGACCATGATTGCGGCGTGTATTGCGCATGAGATGGGTCATTGCTTCTCTGCTTGCTCTACGGTAGATACCACAGCTAACGATAACTTCGTGATCCGTGGTGCGCTGGCAACCCTGGGTGCAGCCAACACCAAAGAGAAACGTGTCGCGGTTATCCGCAATGCGGCTGTGCTGTTGGGCGGGGACATCAATACCCGTGACAACGTGGAAGCCATGGTAGAAGACGAAGACCGTGTTAACGATATCGTCATCTATTTCAACGCGCTGATCTCTCGCCGTAACACCCGTCGTGCATTAAGCCTGGGTGTAGACCAGATGTCTTCTGAAGTACTGGCCGACATGTACGCGATTCGCATGGGCTTTGATCGTGGCATTACTGCAACACTCAAGATCTTTGCACAAGGTCGTGTAGGTAACATTGCACAGTCCACTGGTGTGATGTCTCTGCTGGTTGCAATTGCCTTTATTCAGTTCGCTCCTATTGCGCCTCTGTTGTACCTGGGGATCATTGCCGCGGGCTTCCTGGTTAGTTTTGTTTTCGTCTATGGAGCCATGTCTTACTCCGGCGATTACAACAGTCCGTTCCGTCGTTTTGAAGATGCTGTGCGTCAGCTGATTGCCAAGCTCAAGACCATGGAGTTAACGGGTAAAGAGCGTTTGGAAATTGCAGAACGCGCTGCTGCACTGCTTAAACAGTGTGAAGAGCTTCGCCCGATTATTGCCGGTACCGTACTGGACCGTGCACTGGGTCGTTTGATTCAGGGTTCTGATTTCAAATACCAGGAGTTCGAACACTTCTCACAGGTCATTGCCAACAATGAGTTGGAAATCCTGAACGTCAAAATTGCCAACTTATCCGCATAAGGAACCGTTATGTCACACTTAGATCATGTCGTCCGCGTTAAACAGAAACTCGCTGAGTTGGGTGTAACGTGTCCTTTCAAACAGCGCGACCTTATTGATATCGCCTATAAGGATGCGTTGGTGGCTCATCACTTTACCGTGAACCCAACCTTTACCCTGACTGATAAAGAGCGCGATTGCTATCGTCAGCAGATCGACCGCTGGAATGCCGTGTCACCGATCGGTTATGAAGCTATCTACTCCGGTGTAATCTCTACGCTGAACCTGCTGTACGCCAGCCTGTCTACCACGGGTCGTACCACACAACCCCTGCTGGTGTTGGATGTAGAAGGTGGACCGGTACTGAGCGAAGAGCAGAGCTACCGTGACCTCGTGGCTTACCTGCGTCAAGAGGTGAAAAAGGCCCATGAATAATACGGTTACCGTTGAGGGTCTGGGAAAGTCAGACCCCATTGACACCATCCGCTTTGATGAGGTTGATGAAGCCAGCATTGACATGACCGAGATCATTGACTACGACAAGCAGTTAAAGGTCCACAAGATCGTGTCGGGTGTAGAGAGCTTTGTTAGCACAGGTAAGCTGGATGCAACCACTGCCCTGTACATGGGTGTTGCGACTCGCTCAACCAAGATGGATCCACTGGGTTCGGCTTACAACGCTCGCTTTGGCGGTGAAGGTTTCTTCCAAACCACCATGAAGGCGCTGGAAAATGGCATCCTGGCCGTGATTCGTTTTATCAAGAAGATCGCCCTGTGGGTCGTTGATAAAATTCAGATTCTGTTTGGTCTGAAGCCAAGTGACCGTCAAGCTGCCGCGGTGAAAGAGAAGATGCCGGAGATCAAGCAACAGATCGGCGCCTATCTCCTGGCCATGGGTTTCCCTGCACATCTGGTGGATCTTGAGAAGTTCCTGGAAGACATGCCTGATGGTCGCTACAACAAATCTCTGAAGTTCATGAGCACCAAACTGGTGAGCAAAGAACACTACCTGGAAAACTTCACGCAGATTCCAGGTCTGATTCAGGGTGTGTGTGCGGCTATCGCCAAAGGCACCAAGAAAGCCAAGCTGGCCAAGAAGCGCTTCTCTGAAAACCTGCAGTTCATTGTTCGCAAGAGCAAAGAGCCGGGCTTCGATTTCGATTATCAGGGTGGTGTTCTGCGCGAAGACATGATGGAAGTGATCCGTGCGCTGAACTATAGCGAGATTACTCCGGGCTTGTCTAAGCTGCTGGGCGTGGTGATGCAGCAGACCTACAGTGAAGATGACTTTGCCAAACGTTCTATTGAGATTGCGCAACAGATCACGGCATCGATCACAACTGCACAGCAGGCTGCTGATGTTCCGTTCCTGAAGAAGGTCGATCAGATTCTCGCTAAGACCACTATCGAGAACTTTGAACACCTGGCTGGTCAGAAGAAAGACATGCATGAAACGATGCGTGAACTGTTTAACTTCACCAGTGCTGATGAACTGTCCCAGATTACCATGCTGAGCAACCTCACTGGTGATGGTCGCTACCTTGGCTTCTATCAGCAGATGGCAGGTGCGGTTAACGTCTATACCAACTTCTCAAAAGTCACTGTGGAAATCCTGCGCCTTGCTGGTACCACCTTCAGTGACCTGGGCAACTGGTATGCCAAAGCCAATGCGTTTATGCTGGCAGCGGTAGCTAACGACGTTCAGACCGTGGGCAAGATGATGCTGGAAGCACAGCAGCGTGCTATGCGTGAAGGTCGTCCATTTACCGTGGACATGTACCCGAACGGCGTACCAAAGCTGGTAGCAGTAACTGAAGCCGAAGCACAGACCGTGATGGAGAAAGCTGCTGATATCTCCGACTTGGTTATCGAAAACAACCTGCTTAACATCCGTACCGCGGTAAACAACTTCGGTAAAGATGCGGGCCTGGGCAAGCTCTTGTAAGGACGCGCTCACCATGATTGTCAACCTCGAAAATATCCAGACGTTAACGGATGACCTCGAAAACACCCTGACCCGTACCCTGGGTTTTGAACTGCCCGCAGAGATGAGTTTTGAAGAAGCCATGCAGTTAGTGAGCACGATTCAGGACCCGCTGCGCACACAGATCAAAGAACGCCTTACCACACGAACGTATGCCATTGACAGCAGTGACCTGCGTTGGACTATCCTGAACATCGTGGTGCGTTTCGGTGTGCGTTTCGGCGGCATGCGTGCGGTTGGGGAAGAAGTGTGTCAGGAGTTCTACGACGCATTAACCCAAACTGCTGACCGTGTGTTTGAGATGCTGCAGAACCCGGGTCGTGTTCCACCTACTCGCTATGGTTACTTGAAAAGTATCGTGGCGGGATTTGTGTGTGGCTTCCGTGACTACGACTGCAACCGCATCAAGTTTGTCAACAAGCAGAACTTCATTGTATTAGACGACGAGCAGGCCAGCCGTTACTACGGACCCAGCGGTGAGTTCTCGGGTATCAGTGAAGTGATCACGAATGTGGCAAAAGAGTACTGTCTCACCGTGAACAATGCGTACAGTGGTTTACCGCGTCTGGTTGATCGCATGGCGTGGGTGGGAAACAAAGAGGACCTTCGGGATCTCAAAGTTCACCTGCAACAGCGTTTGTACCTGATTCGTGTATTCAACGAACTGTTAGACGACTTTTAATAAATAAACTACTACGCCCTAGGGCGTAGTAGTTTACTGTTATAGGCTGGTTACATCGTGTTGTAAGAAGTCGACCTTGACATCTTCCTGGACGCTTGGCAATTTGTTATCGCCCAACACCAGTTTCTTGCGTACGCTGAACCCACTGAGTTCATCCACGGCTGAGATTACATCCACAGTGCTGTCACCGCTTACCGCATTGATCTTGACATCCACGACATCAGATGGCAAGTTCTCCATCAACGCTTTCACCAGAGAGGACACACCCACGGTAATGTTACCAAACAAGAAGGTGTTCAGTACTTTCGGCGTGTTGTTCTTCAGTGAGGCTTTCAGGTTAGTGTTCTGATAGCCAGAGCGAGTCAGGTAGTAGGTAACCTCAAACGACAGGTCCTGACGCAGCACAGAGTAGTAGTTAGAGTTCACTACCACTTTACGCCAACCCAGCTTGCTCTTCGGCTGATAGAGTAAACGGGTCTTGTCAATGATCTGCTGACTGAACAGGTCCAGGTCAAGACTGATGGTGTCCGCCAACATGTCTTTTACCGTTTGTGCAAACGTCAAGTCATACTGATCTTTACTCAGCTGATAGACGCCGTCAAAGCCCACGAAGTCCCAATGGTAGTTGAGTTCACGTGGCGCCAACTGCACGTAGTTACCTTGCGCATCCTTGACCCAATCTCCCTTGCGGTGTTTATAGATTGGACCGCCCGCATCAGTGAGCATGGCTTCACCTTTAGCATGCTTCAGGATAGGCAAGTTATCGGGACCTAACACCATCTGTCCGTCTTTCTCTTCGTACACGTTGTCTTCATACACATCCGGGACGTTGAAGTCATACTGCTGATACTGACCTTCTCCTACCAGAGGACGAATACGGTTGTACAGACGATCCAGCCGCTTGCCCAGTGTTAACTCAACATCGGTCATGATGATAGCTTGCATTGGATCCGGGAACAGTGAGTGATCGATCATGCTGTCTGAACTGATCACTGTTTGCCACGTACCCACACGACGCAGGATAATAAAGGAAACATCCAGGTCCAGTGCAATTGGGGTATCGGGTTGAACTTTGCCATACTGACTGAAGTTAGTGATGTGCAGCTGATCACCTTCATCTACGTCCAGGTTACTTTCCAGACGGAAGCGATAGACACGTTCACCTTCTTTGGTTTTGTAGGCGAGTTCACCGCGCAGGTTAGCCGGTTCATTACTGCCTGACACCATAACGCTTAACTGCATGCCGACCTGTTCATCTGTCAACAACTTATAGCTCTGACCAGAACTGGTTTGCGCCATGATGGTGTAGCCGTTGTTCTCATACTCTACCGTCACCGCATCGATACCGGTTTCAATTCCCAGGTTAGTGTTCTCTTCCTGGAAGCTTTGAATCCCAAACTTCGGCTTATCCAGATAGTACATGCGGATAGCTGCTTGGTTCTGGGTAGTATCAAACACGTAGTGGAACGGCAGGTAAGCCAGACTGGTGCTTTCCATGTAGGCGATTAACGCGTTATTGGTCATTGCCGCAATATCACGACGCTGTGCAGCAGTCACAATCTGAGGAACCTGAGAGGTCACGTCAAACATAGTGCCTGCTGGCACCGTAACACGCGCACCGTTATCAATGGCAACACCGGTGTTCACCAAGCCCCGGGCTGAGATCAGGTTAGTCCCCACAAAACAGTTGACCCCAGAATAGAAGTCTTTGTTGGTTTGCAGTGGCAGTTCTTTGGTTAAGGAGAACAAGCGAGACGTAACAAAGTCGATGCTCTTCACCGCCGAGTAACCGTAATCTTCAACAGAACCGATCAGGTTGTTTTCCGTGATAGGCAAACTACGCAGACGACGACCGTTCACCACACCGTATTTGATCTTACTGAACGAGGTTGGAATAGTACCGCCAGAGATAGGTGTGTCAAACTTCCACAACACACCGCCCATATTCGTCAGGAAGTCAGAATACTGGTTCAGCTCGTTGTTGTTGTAGCGGTGGTCGCGGTAAGCCGGGATGTAGTCAGACAACTCGTTACCGGTGAAGTCCTTGTCCACGGTACCTTTAGTGGTATAAACATACAGCGACACCGTCCCTACGCCTAAACCGTTCTCGATATAGATGTCGGGAATGGCAAAGGAGAAAGCACTGTTAGACGTGTCCAGGTCAATGGTCATGGTCACCGAGCCTGGATCAAACACCGCCTTGTCGTACGCTACCTGGATTTCACGCTTCACACCGTCAGACTGAGTGATGTAGGCGCGGATGCCGTACAGGTAATCAGAGTACGCGCGTGTACCCGAACAACCCGCTGCTGTGGTCGACGGAATACTGGCATCAAAGCTACAGGCAAGTTGACGAACCGGAACTTCAATAACCAGATACTCTTTGCTATTGATCGTGCGGACTTTACGTTTCAACACGTTACTGGTGATGGCATTGAACGGGTTATTGGTGGTTGAGTCATACACCACCTGCACGCCAGTGCGTTCGTTGTAACGGATCTCGATGCCGTTTTCGATTGCAAAGGTATAACCCGCCACATCCACTTCGGTGTCTTTCGGGATCAACAGTTTCTGATAACTCAGGTTCACCCCATTAACCGTACTGGTAGCGGTAGGGGCAAAGGCCTTGAGGTTATCCATGGAGATGATCAAGTTCATACGGCTAGCGGCAGGTGTACCAAACAAACCGTAATACTCGATATCGTTCATGTTACGCGACAGGTCAGCAATCGAGGTTGCATGTGCCGGGAACACTTGACTGATCGCATCACTCAGCGAACTCAGGAACCCAAATCCCACCCCGATGGTTAAGTCAGCACAGAACACCACGGGATGTGTGCCTGAGTTGATGTTGACCTTTTGATCGAACCAGGCTTTTTGAAGGCTGTCCACGACGTAGTTCAAACCACGAATCGGGTTAGCAGCCAACTTGGTGGTTGGTGTTATTTCAATGCTCATCGTTTCACCCAATATTCCAGCGTCATCTTATCCAGATTGATATACGGATAGACACGCTCATTGTTATTGCCATAATACTGATCGAATTCCAGCATGCGGTATTTAGTGTTACGGATCTCATCACGCATGTCATTATTAAAGTATTCCGTGGTGGCATTAAACATGCGCGCCACAGTAACGTTACCATAACGGAAAGCGATCGCATCAAAGTTGATGTCGAATTCATCTTGACCTTGACCACGCAGTGAGTTAGTTGTGCGGTCAATTGCTGAGAAGGCCCCTGACGGATACGTCGTCGGCACACAGCTGGCGTTACAGAAGATCCACTCAATGTTCCGCATGTTGCGGTTCAGGATAATGTGGTAGATGCGACAGTCATAATCCTGGTAGCTTTGCTTTAACGCCTCAGGGTACGGTTCCAACCCGTGGTCACCCAACGTCACTTCATTTATATAGTTCAGCCAGGTTTCAAAGATATAAGGAAGGAACTTAGGCTGGGACATGTGGAAGCTTTGACGCATGGGATAAGCACCATTGTGCTGCAAGATCCCACTGATCCAACGATACACTTCTTGACGGAAACCCGGTGAACTGGTGGAGACATTTAGCGAGAGATCTGGAAAGCCGTTGCTGGTTTTACAGTAGTTCGTCAGTGGTGTCATCCAGGCAGTGAGAGGATCCAGGAAAGAGACAGCCCCGCTATTTGCAGCTCCCCATTGTTTATCAAGCAACCCTCGCACATAGCTCATTACACTATTGGGGCGACTCCGATAGAACGGGAATAAGCCAGGGTATCGTGAGACGTTCTCATCTGAGAGGTTTAAAAGAGGGCGCGATACAAAAGGCAATCCTATGGCATCGTCGGCTATGGGGATGAATTGGTGTCCTGGACCAATGATTCTCAGGCCGGACAATGATTTAATTACCGGACTCTGTACTCCAGGTCCACCTTGTTCCGAAAAAGCATAATCCAGCATTGACGTTATTTGGTCTGGCGGAATTGCGGATTGCGTTTTCGACTGTTCTACATTTTGTTTTAAAATTTCGGGACGAGCTAGACCCGGTGTTTTCAATAACCCGGCCAGATCGTTTATATCAAATTTTTCACTCATAATTTAGCCATAAGAGGTTAGTATGATAGGGTCTATTATCGGCGTTAGTCGATTGCTGCTTGACACAGCAAAAATGATTTTTCCTGAGAATGGAGAAGTTGCCGCAGCTTCCAACGTAGCGGATAAGGCCGGCAATACATACAATTTGCTGACCAAGCACAGTGTTGTGCAAAGCGGCAATCGTACTTTAGTAGCACCGATTGTAGGTGTGGACAAGACGATTGTACACGCTAGCTACATGCAAGCTGTGATGCAAGTTGTTATGGCGCGCGACATGCACGCCGTCCTGGCACACATTTCTATCAAGAACGCAGAACGCATGGGCATCAAAATCGATGAGATCATCGGTGGTGTTCAACCGCGTCGTGCAGGTTTAGTTTCTCTGGCTGGCTGTGAAGCAATGAACGGCAACGGACCTGCACCTGGCAAGTTTAATAAAGGTGGCAACGATGGCTCCGAAGGAACCGAAGTGGGCAATAGCAGCGATACTGTTACTATTGGTGGTAAGTCTTATTCAGACATCACAGAGTACACTCCACTCGCAATTGGACGCGTTGTCGTCGCCACGGCACATGGCCCAAATGGCGGAAAGGTAGAGCTTCCTCTGACCTTCCGTGAGATCCCAATGCCAATGAACCCAGCACAACTGCTGAACGTGTTCCAGGCAGCGAAATCTGAAGACGGTTTCTTTGCTCGTCTGAACATGTGGCAGGCTGGTGAAATTACAGGTCCGCAGTTCTTCTCTGGTAGCGATGTCAACAAAGAGAAGTTCAACATCAAGAACAAAGATACCACCGGTTACTTTGAAGAGATGGCGAAACGCGAGCGCATCAACAAGGCGCAGGCAATCCGCACCGGCGTTGTATCCATGAACACCATGGCGAACACCTTTATCATGAGTTCCGACACTGCCAAGCAGATCGAACTGACTATCGGTAAACGTTTCTCCAACGGTCGTAACCTGGATGCCATCTTCCGTGCTGTGGATGCTTCCCGCATCGTTATCTGCGATGAGCGTAACGGTGTGTTTGAATTCCTCACCAATGGCGACAGCCTGGTTGAAACCTTCACGCTGAAAGAACTCGAAACCAAAGCCAAGAAAGCTGATGGCGCCGATTCTCTGGAAGCACTGGCCCGTATTCTGGCAGGGAAATAATTATGTCTGATATTAGCGCATACGCCTCCAGCGTAAAAAACGTCAGCCGCAAGAACATCTTAACGCTGATCTCTACCATTGACGTGACTGCACACGATCTCATCGATCATGCTAACCGTCTGGAGAGCGCAGGCCTTACGTTAAGCAATGAGAGTGGCGCTTGGGCGGTTACCAAGTCTATCTCTGGCAACGTAGCCAAAACGGTTCCACAGTTCAACGCAGGCACACCTACGCTGTCTATCGTGAAAACTGTCTCCGAAGTGATCACTCACCTTACCGACTACCTGAAGAAACAAGTAGTGGGTTATAAGGAAGAGCTGTGGTCAGGCGAAACCATGACTGTGCGCCAGGTCTATCTGCTGTCTACCGTTGAACAGCTGGACTTCTGGACCCGTTATGCCACCAAGCTGCTGGACGTTCTGCTGAGCATGTCTTCAGAAACCGGCTTTGTTCTGGATAAGTATCTGACCAAGAACGAACTGATGTTCCTGAACGGCTCTTCGCTGTACTTCAGCAACATCACTGCTTCTCTGCTGAAAGGCAAGACTGTGCTGATGAAAGAGATCGACGCGATCCCTGAAATCGATGCAGACGATCAGTCAAGCATGGAGATCATGCAGGGGCTGGGCGGTAAGAAGCCAGAGATGGCACGCGGTTTCGGTATTCATTATCTGAACCCGAAATACTGGTACGACAGCCTGATGCGTGAGATCGACCTCCACCGTATCCGCAATGCCCAAGAGCAGAACGAATACCTGGGGATGAAGATCAACCAGGCAATCAACCAGAAAAACGGCAGTAATGATGCTTCCCTGGATCACCGTATCGAAGTTTACCGCGAGAAGATCGTGAAGAACTCCGGCACGATTAACAAGATCGTTGAAAGTTATCAGTAACCGTTCATCTATTACTGAGGGGTCACACCCTCAGTAATAATGATTTTATGATGATTTTCGACATCCCTCCTTCTTACTGAGGTTATTGCCCTATGAGTACGTTTGTACGCGCTAAAAATGGGTTTGTTAATGGAGCGGTCACCAACGCAGACATTATGGCTGCCAAGGAAGTGGTTCGTGCGTTCTTAAACAGCACAACCCAAGACTACGCCCAGAAAACCAATCCCATCATCTATCAGGAAGTGCTGCGTGCAGCGCGTTGCTTGATCGGTGAAAACTTCCAGGACTTCTTGGAAGCGAACTACAAAAACGGTATCGGTCCGTTGGCTTCGATTGTGAACACCATCGTTCTCTATTTGAATGACAAGTGTTCTGCTCGTGCAATCATGAGCGACATTCGTTGTGCTGAAGAGATCGTCCACCACAACAACAACACCTCTGGTGCCTGGGATCGTCGTTTCATTACCAGCACCCAGAGTTCAGCTCGCTACTCCATGGCGTTGACTGACAACATCTCTAACTTCGATTATTACCGCTTGCTGCGCGGCGTAGGCATGGAAAACATGGCACGCATCCTGCTGGCCCTGCTGGGAGAAACCCGTTATGACAACTGAGCTTGATGAGCAGATGGCGGCGATCTCTGTGGTGAAATCCCTGGAACTGATGGAAACGGTGAAAGACAGTCGTGACCTGAACAACATCACTAACCAAGTGTTGAGTTCCAGTAACCGCGTACAAGAGATCAAGAACCTGCTGGAAAATACCGAGGATCACCAGATCTCTCCGGAAGATGCGATTACGATTGATGGCGAACTCAGCGACCTCAAAGTAGTAGAGATCGACGACGGACACATTACGTACAACGCACACCGTGTAGCAGGCGCTGAAAGCTTTGGTCGTACCATTCGTCCCAAAGACTATCGTCTGACGCGTATCGCGGCCTGTGAGAGCTTCCTGAGCGATACCCTGGAAACCGCCAAGGTGTTTACCAAACGCCTGGGACAGAACTTCCACGACGCGTATACGCTGGCTGTTGAGGATACCGAGTCTCTGATCACACGCTTCAAGATGATTGATCGTGCGTTGAAAGACATGGGTGACTTCAAAGACGGTCTGGAGCAGTTCAACCTCAGTGCACGTCTGTTCAACCTGTTAAAGGTTCAGGGACAGGTAAAGGAAGACTGGCAGAATCAGATTACTAATCTGTTCAAGACCACTTCTGCGCTGACCAACAACTACTACGACTACTCAGAAAAAGAGCTGACGCAGATCATGGCGTTCTTCTCTCGCTTTGAAGGCGTAAGCTCCGACGAGGAAGCCACACAGATCCTGATGCAGGTTGGGCCTCTGCTGAACGTTCCTGCGTTCCGTGAGTGCAAGATCGATATCTCGGATAAGAATGTGCCTTGGCTGCGCCAGTTGCGTTCTGTGGAGCTTATGGGCGGTCGTTACCTGATTGATACGCGCTGGAAGGATCCAATCAAAGTCAAAGATGTGAAAACCATTGATGACTGGTTTGATTCTCGCGTGCAGGATCTGGGTGTGCGTTTCAATAAGCGTGAGTCAGCTAACTTCATCGACCAGGAACAGCTGATCAATACCTTTGGTGCTGCCACCATTCGCCACATCTGTCAGATCTCTATCCAGATTCTGGAGAACTGGCTGAAGATCTGTAACAAGGCGATTAAGCACCGTATCTCTGAGCGTGACTACGAGATCGTGGGAAGCAACCTGACCAAGATGCCGATCAATGAATCGAACAAGCATCGTGTAATGGCCATGTACTCCATGATTGTGCGCAAGAACCAGCAAGACCTGTTGGATCTCAATGCGGACTTCACGCGTTACCTGGTGATCACCCTGAACGCCATTGCCAGCCTGTGCAATGACTCTATTAACTTTGCCAAATCGGTGAGCTAATGTCTGAGCTTAGAGAGTTGTACGTTGATTGCCGTGTTCATCATGTCGACTTGCTAGACTCAATGTCTACGCTCCAGGCGGTGGTCAAGTTAAATAACCGTGCGGGTAATGAAGATTTCGCGGAATCCATGAAGTCACTGGGGGCAGGTGCGCTGTCAGTGGCGAAGTGGGCAGGTGGTCATACTCTGGATCTGCTGGACAAAGGCATTAAAACTGCGGGAGCACAGCTCACCAAAACCTTTGACAGCAATAAGTCTCTGATTGGCAAGATCCCTAATGCTATGAAAGATGATGAAAACCACGCCTTTACTTTCTCGGGCCCATTGGTCGGTGCATTGACCAGTACGGGGCAGTGGAGCGATTTCGGTTCTGATCTGGATGAGTTGATCAAAACGCTGGAAGGGTTCCAGAAACACGCGCATGACGTTAAAGATCATTTGAGTCGTGAACTGGTGGTAGCTCGCAAGTTAAAGAGCGTCAAGACCACCAACGATGTCATGAACGTTGTGCGTGAGTTCGAGGGACTTCATTATCCCGAATACAAACTTCCTCACAAGAACGGCGAGTGGATGGTTTCAGAGGTCTTACCGGGTGGCAAGGTCATCAAGTGTAAGTTCAAGGACAATGATGTAGTCTATTCTATGTCTGGAGACAAGCCAGCTGGTGAATCTCATACCCTCGAAGCATCCAAGTCTGATCTTCAGTCGGTCCTGGCAAAAGTTGCCAAGCTCAATGATCTGCATCTGCAGGTTAAAGGATCTTATGCTGATTATCTTGATTTCGTTAAAAGCTGGTCTTCTGTTGTAGAAGAAGCTAGCAAAGGTTTAAGTGAAACAACTAACGTAGGTTCTCAGATTATCTCTGAAGCCGAGTCCATCTTAAAAGGTAATGCTCACGCATTAGCATTTTATAGTGGTTTCACTCCACGCGTGGTGAGCTACGTCGATAAATACATCCAAGACGTCTTAGGTGTCTTATCGAAAGTTATTTAATTAAATAAACTTTTACTTAAGTAAAAAATCTCCAAGGAGTTTTACACATGTTTAATCCATCACTGTATGCGGGTACTGAAGATCTGGGCCTGAACGAAGAAGGTTCTCAGGGTACTCTGGATCAGGTAGCAGAAACCGTTTCTGAAATTCGCGCTGAAGTTGCTGAAGCCAACGCCGAAATCCAGGAGCAGGGCGAAGTTCTGGAAGAAGTCTCTGAGCAGGTTTGTGACATCCAGGAAGCGACTGAAGAAGTTCAGGACCTGGTTGAAGGTATGGAGTCAATGCTGGCTTCTGGTAACTTCGACGGCCGCGCGTTCGCTTCTCTGTACAACCAAGCGTTCAAAATCACCGATCGCCGTCTGGGTGGCGCTCCGGAAACTGCTGCTCCGCGTATGGGCGCAGAAGATCTGTACGACGTATCTACCGCTTCTTCTCTGGCGCGTGACGGTATGGAAGGCTTCATGGATAAAGTGAAAGGCGCTGGTGCTGCTGTTATCGCTTTCATCAAGAAGATCTTCAACACCGTTGTGAACTTCTTCATCGGTCTGTTCAACAAGAACAAAGCCATGAAACGTCGCATCGAAGGTCTGCAGGCTGATCTGAGCAAAGACGGTCTGAAGCTGAAAGAGAAAGTTAAGCTGGGCGGCTGGAACGGCTACGTTGATTACGAAGCTAAAGGTCTGAGCGGCAAAGCTGGCGAACTGGCTGAAGTGTCTGCACCTCTGGGCGCGTACGCTAACCTGCTGGACGGCGAGATCACTCTGGCTGAATTCAGCTCTGCGTACAAAACTCTGGTTAGCGGCCTGAAGTCTAAAATCGCCGCTGCTGGTGCGAGCAAAGAAGAGAAAGGTTCTCTGGTTGCACAGATCGCTGGTATCCGTGTGGTTCTGCACACTGGCGAAGGCGAAGCGTCTGATCTGAAGAAAGCTGCTGCTATCGCACGTGGTCTGAGCATGAAGACTGTTAAAGCTGATAACTTCAGCAAACTGACTTCTGGCGAAGCTGCTCCTAAGCTGACCAACGCCGGCGCGCTGAAAACTGTTCTGACCGGTATCTCTGGCCAGATCAGCAAACTGGAAAACGGTAAAGTTGACCAGAAATTCGCCGCTGCTAAACGCGACAAACTGATCGGTTACATCAATGCTTCTGCAAGCAAAGATGACAAAGAAACTGGTGACAAAGTTGCGCTGGTTAAAGCTGTTGCTGCATCTTCTGCTGCGCTGACTCGTTCTGCGACTTCTCTGGCGTCTAACGTCCTGGAAGCTCTGATCGACGGCGTTGCTGCGCACATCTAAGCTGTGCCATCTGCGCAGGTCACATTGACTGCGCTTTGAAAAAAGATACTAACCCGGGGCAACCCGGGTTAGTATTGACTTCGAGGTTTTTTATTTATGACTTCTATTTTTAAAGACTTTGATAAAGGTACTCAAAGCCAAGCGATTACACGTTATGTGAACACGCCAACGGTGGAGTTACTCTATCAAACCGACAAGAAGGCCGTAGATGCTTTCCTGGACGGTGACAATAAGGCGGTCAAGGACAAAGCCGACGAGATCGAAAAGAAGCCCGAGGAAGAGCGTACAGGCACAGAACAACTGTATCTGCGTGTTGCCTCTATCATCCCTAATGCTCCCGCAGAAGTAAACGGCAGCGAAGGCCTTTTCGGCACGGTATGGTCATTGATCAAACGTTTCCTCAGCATGATTGGTAACTTCTTTAAGTGGCTGGCGGAAACCTTCTTTGGTTTTGGTAAACGTTCTAAGACAGACTTCAACAAGTTACAGGGTAAGGTAAAGGCCGGAGAGATCAATTACGATACCGAATTGAAATACCCCGCCAATGCCAAAGCGTTGATCGACAGCAAACGCTTTAAGTCTTTCCCCGCTAATCTGGACTGGCTGGCTAAAGAACTGGATAACCTGGTAAACCGCACTGACGGCGCCATCAAGACCTTTACTGCTGCTAAAGACCTCTTTGCCAAGGTGCAAGATAAAAAGGTCACCATGGCGGACATAGAGCGTTTTGGTGGTGCAGTGGCGACACACTTAGGTGGGAAGCTGGGCGGCAGTGAGTTCCGCGTGGTGGGCGCGCAGTGGGCAACTGTAACGAAAGACAAAGATGGTGCAATTCTCTTTGTTATCTCTCCCCTGAAACAAACCGACGTAAAAGCCGATGATACGTTCACTGTCTCTGAAGGTAAGTTCGACGGATTGGTGGACAAGTTGGAAAAGACCTCCAACAACCTGGTACGACTGGCTGAGATCTCCAAGAGTGAAGGAACACTGTTCAATGTCAAGATCAAGACAGAGAAAGATCTCCAGGGCATGGGCAAGGGCGAGGCGTACGCAATGGCTGCATCATTCCGTAGCTTGGTCAACTACATTGCCTTTATCAAGCACGTCATGACAGCTATCCAACAGGCTGACACGGCGGCACACGACATCATGGGGAAAGCGTTTAAATGAAAATTATCCGCGTAACTCCTGGGCAGTTTGCTCGCTGTGTGTTGAAAGCCAGTAATGAGAAAAGCTTTGTGGCACCAACGCTGCATAACCTCACTGCTGACAACTATGCGGTGGTAGACACCGCGTGCCGCTCTCGCTTTATTCGTGGTGACAAAATCGACCTGAGTTTCCTGTCAACCTTACCGATCGACATCAGTTATCTGCACGGCAGCATCACGGAAGATGTTACGTTGGAAGAACTCGGCGATACGGTGTTTGAAGATGACTCAGTGTTGGTCGCTGATCAGAACGACATCCTGATTAATGACAACCTGCTGGATACTTTTGATACGCTGATGAGCGTGTTGGGCATGCCCATGGTAACCAGTTCAGAAGTGACATTATCCAAGCTCGATAACCAGTTACACGTCGAATTTACCGATTGTCCGTACTTCAAAGGTGCGTTTTCGGTGTCTTGCTAATTTTATGTTTATACCCCACCTATTAACTTTCACATGGAAAAAAAGATCATGCAAGACGACGTTATCGACCTGGTACTCGACGAAACACCAGCCGACCTCGATGAGAGCCACGAATCCCTGATTATTCAGGGTAGCATCGATGCCATTGAAGGCACCGAAAGCTATGCGGTTAAATACCTGGCGGGTGCAATGTGTGGCGCAGACATGCTGCCTCCTAGCGCTATCCACGGTAATGAATCCGTGTGGAACTCTGTAAAGGCCAGCTTTGCGAAGTCTGTCACTTACATCAAGAATGTCTTCAAAGGCATGTGGGGCTTCTTCTTCGGTAAAGATGCTGAAACGAAGGATGAAGAGAAAGACGGTGAGATTGAGAAAGAAAAAGGTATCCTGGCTAAACTGCCTTCTACCTCTGAACTGACTCAGGCTGCCCGTGGCGCTATCGACGCTGCTGCTGCTAAAGCGGCTGCTGCCGGCGCAAGCATTAAAGCGAAAGTTAACCAGGGTGTGCAGGCTGCCAAGATTCTGGCTGAAGATGTTCAGCTGAAAGAAAAGCTGGACAGCGCACTGGAGAAAATGGCAGAGATCACCAACCGTGGTGTTGATGTTGCCAAGAAACAAGGTCGCGGTATTGCACTGGCTGTGTCTATCAAGGCGCAACTGTGGGCGATGTACTTCCGTGACTTCCGTGGTCTGATGTCGTCTCAGGTCAAGTCACTGGCGTCTAAAACTCTGGCTGAAATCGAGAAGCTGGAAAGCAAGGTTAAAGCTGCCGGTGAAAATGCATCTGCTGAAATCAAAGAGAAGTTGTCTTCTCTGAAAGAGGTGATGAAGTCTTACACCTTGATCCAGCAAATGAAATCGTCTTTCCGTTCATTCGTGACCGGCGTTGTGGATAAACTCACTCCGAGCTATTTCGCAAAAAAGGCGTAATGCCTGGGCTGGATTACGATACGTCGCGTATTGCTGTAGAACGTAATTACAGCACAGGTGGGGGGTATCGTCGTAAGCTCCGTTAAACTACCGGCTACAGGGGCAACCCTGTAGTTTGGTATTCTGTGTGAATTGTTTTTTAACTGCAAAACGAACTTAATGTCAATACTGGTGGAGGCCGGGGGATGGAAGGGGTTACTATATTTAAATTACTTAACTTAGTAATAAGTTTAAATGATGATGAGAGAGCTATTATTGCTACCAACGACATGTTCAATAATGTTCGTGAAGTAATAAGTAAAGATGCCTCCTTCATTAACGTTGAAGATGTGAAAGCTTGTAAACAACAACTCACTTCTTTAATCCTTATCACTGCTGATAATGCATTGGATTACCTCGATGGATTAGAGCACACCAACAAGGGCATGAGTAATTACCTGAGAAACATCGTTGAGACGAGAAAGGTAGTTGATCCACTCAAAGCATCGGCTACTCTCTGTGCACTGGGTAATGCGGACTTGACCTACACTGAACGTGAGGGACTGGACTGCCTGAAAAGTGTATTAGCAGAAACCAAAGAGATGTACTGCCTGTTTGTAGAGCAGGACAAAGATTACCCTTCACTGAACGAAGCGGCTGATCGTCTGGTATTCTTAACGGCACTGGCACAGATTGTCTGTACCTTTATGGTAGCGAAGTACGGCAGTGAAGTCGGTATCGGTGAACACTTTGGCTGTAACGTTAAACAGGTCGCCACTGATCTCTCTGACAAAGACACTGATCATTCAGAAAGCTTTGAAGAGGAATCCGTTGAGGGACTTGAACAGTTTGACCATCTCGCCGTGCTGCTGCAAGGTATGGAAGAATTTCATGCAGCAGACGGGGTAGCCACCCAGCAGACTTATGCTCAGCGTTATCTGGTAGGGGTAATGATCAGTCAAGGTCATCTCCCTAACGACATCGGGGGCAATGAAGGGGCGGTATGGGACAAGGTTAAAGCCGCCATGCTGAAAGCCTTCCAGGTAGTGAAAGACGGATTGGTTGCTATCAAAGAGAACTACTTCGATAAGTCACTGCAGGAAATGGCCGACGATATCAAAGAAGCAGCAGATGCCAACAAGAAAGCGCTGGCGGCTGTGGAACAGAAAGACGCGGTATTAACCGACAGCGCCAAAGCGGGTATCGAACGCTTGGCAGCGGCGACGGGCAATGACGGCGTTAAGTCTGCGGTAGGAAACCTCTCCAACGTCAGTTCTGCTCCTGGTGTTATCGATAAACTCATGGGTGAATTCACCACGGTGTTTAACGAAGGTCAGGCATTGGAGAAAACCTTTAACGAGGTCGACTCTGATATCAAAGCCCTGGAAAGCAGCATCTCCAGCGATACCCCTGCAGACGGGGACAAGGAAGCCATCAGCGTCAAGAAGGCAGCCATCAACGAGAAATCCAAGGAAGCGCGGGCGAAGTTCGATGATCTCAAGAAACAGTTAGCGGCTCAGCGTAAGACAGCGGGTGCTATTGCCAAAGCGATCAAGGGCATCACGCCAAGCATCTTTTATGCGGAGAAGAAAGAAGGTGGCAACGATGAGTAATATCACGCCAGAGAACATCGACAAACTTAATGCGCGTCTGGGAGGTAAAGTCAGCGAGTACTTTACTGCGGGCGGGGATGAGACATCGGTGAGCTTTGTTAATAGCAAGGGCATTTCAACCGTTGCTATTGTGAAGAAGATGGACCTTACCGTACAGTTCCAGTTATCCCTGCCTACCATCAAGGTCGACAAGGACTTTACGGTTTCTCAGGTTATCGCGGCTTTCTCCAAGCAGTTTGGTTTGGGTCTGGTAGAAGGTGTGGATTATGCGGCGTCTCAGGACAAAGTACAGTTAACGGCGAACATGCTGGGATCGGTACCGTTGCGTATCCTGGATAACTCTTTCCTGTACAAGGGAACGGTGAATATCCGTATCACCACAGAGACAGGTGGAAAGTTGTTGGACAGTATGGCGACCGTAGCCAAGACTTTCCAGTTAATCTTCTTCCAGGGTATCTTAAGCATCTCTAAACCCTTCTCCTGCGCGAGCAAAGCCTTTAACGGTAACCAACTCTCACCTGAGTTAGTTGAAGCCGTTAAAACGCGTCTGAAGACGTCTGACTACGTGACACAGGATAATCTGAACATCCTGCGTAACGCTACCGTGTTTCGTTTCCAGGCGTACAAGCAGGAAGATGGCACTGCGGTAATTCGTGTCTACCTTCGTGATGCTAACCGTAACCTGCTCGCTATTCCGGTAATCCCGCAAGACGATAAAGACCGCCCGTTCTAAACATAACCGAGCTTAGTGGGGTAACACCCACTAAGTCAGGTAAATTTTATGTTTAATTTCAAAAGGAACAAACCGCTATGGGTGCCACACAAACCACCTTTGCCGGATCCATAGAAACTTATCGTTCTATTACGCGACCGGTTATTTACGATTCCATTATCTCCGTGCTTAAGTATTTTGGCTTAGACGGAGCAAAGAACGTCTACTTCAATGGTGAAGCAGAGATCACCAAACTCATTGGCAGTGACTTCGGTAACGATCAGAGTCAAACACTGTATACCGACGGAATCTTTCGTAACAAGGTTTATGCCGTTGCTGCAATAGAACCCTCTGAGTTTAACAACGGTTACCACAACCAGCGTCGTGACGCCACAGAGATGCCGTTCTGGCTGGATAAAAGCATCGGCATGTACTTCACGCCAGAGTTTGCGGGCCGCACTGTGACCGTTGAACTGAACTCGCACTTTACATCCCGTATCGCTGCACAAGAGTTCGTGAACAAAATCAACTATACTACCAGTCAGATGTTGACCATGATGACGTTTGACGGTGAAGGACACCTCCCACTTAATGACGGTATCCTGGAGTTGATGAGCGACGTACATGCGCTGCTGGTTACCAACAAGATCCGTGCCGATCAATTTCCACAGTACTTGGTAGAGAAAAAACTGCGTGACTTCACTATCATTAATAACGTAGCGGGCAATAACTCTACGTTGGTCTACCCGATTAAACTGCGTGATATGCAGATCGAGTTTGAAGAACCACAAGTGCGTTTAGCCCAGAAAGGTCAGACCATGGGCAAATACGAAGTCGGTGTTGCCTATAAGTTCTTCTACAACGAGTTTATCGGTTGGCGCATCACCTACCCACTTCAGGTACACCAGGATGAAATTCCGTCTAAGTGGGTGGTAACGAATCGCGATCTGTATAACCAATCCGTTCCTTATCACGGCGCAGCTAACCCAGAGTACGTGGCGGGTGTACGCATGCTGTCTAACATGGGACTGACGCAGGCGCCTTATTACCTGGTGCTGCCACATCACGACAACTGGGAACGTGAGCACAAGGCCAAGCTTAATCAGTTGATCCAAGTGCGGTTACGTGTCGATGACGTTAAAGGTGAACAGCTACTGTGTAACCTGTTTGAAATCCCTGAGTTCCAGTGGGATGACGACGCCAAGGCTTATCTGCTTCGTCGACATGACAAAGTCTTTACCCGACATGAAACCCCGATTCACTTCGAGGTCTATTCTGACGATCTTCAGGTAGAGCCAAGCCAGTTGCGCATGGATGAAGTTGGCAACATCTTTATCAAGCGTGAGCCTACAGTCACTCGTCTCCAGCACCTCATTATCAACATCGACTACGCGGTGGAAGATTATTCCACGGGCTATTGGGAAGATGCCAGAGAAAATGGAGGCGGTCTACTTCCTAATATCTACCCATGGTGGGATTGGGATAATTTGCCGGATAACTGGCAAGAAACGATCCCTGACGGATTACCCATTGACGTTAAGCGGAGTTGGAATAACTACGAGATGGAACTGGGGCTCATTGTCAAGAACATCAAAACGTTTAGGAGTTAATCATGGCGTTAAGTATCACCCCGGTAGGACAAGCACCAAGTCCGCCGCCCGAAGCCCCCAAGATCTATTCTGAGGCGTATAAACACAGCATCGTAGAGAGTGTCTACCAGAACGAAGGTTCGTACCTCTCTATGGTCCCTGGCACGCCTGTACTGGTTGAGTACCACCGCCAGGCGCAGAAACAGAACGAAGAGCTGCACGCCTTTCAGCCTGGTTCTGGTACCTATCAAAGTCATACCCGCATCAAAGATGTTATCCTGAAGTTCAAGGATGAAGGTTTCTCCTTTGACGAAATGACAGCCGTTGCAGGCAAGACCGGGACGGCTTACGCTTTCTTTGGTTTAGTCCCCCTAGTTGGCGATTTCTTTATTGCTGATATCGGCGATGGTAACGCAGGCTGGTTCACGGTAACTAAACTGTCGTTCTCTGAATTCACGGCGAACAAGGTTTACACCATTGAGTGGGTGCTGGAAGGTATCTTAACCGAACCCGTATGGAAAGAGATGGAGTCCATGATCGTTGAGGAGTTGGTGTATTCACGTGACCAACATCTGAACGGTGGCACACCTATCATTTCAAGCGGGGAGTTCGATCTCAAGAAAAAGGTATGGAGCTGGTATCCCACTATCGTGCATTACGTGTACGAGGAGTTCTACTGGGAAACCGAACGTACCTTGGCACTGGTTATCGATAAGCGTTATTACTACGACCCGTACCTCACCAAGGCTTTCTTGCAGGTTGCTCGTCCTGAATCTCTGGGAACGTATCCTCGCTTGACGACCCTGTCTCTGGAGTACGGCGGTAACACTGGGGCAACACACGGTGTCTACAATATCTGGGATGTGCTGTTCCGTAACGACTGGAATACCCTGCGCCGTTGTAAGAACACTGCGGCTATCGTGGATATTAAACGCCTGTTCCCAACCCGCACCTACAACAACATTCGCTCCAGCGCGTTTGACGGTGTGGTGGTGACCAACCCTGAAGATTATGCTGATATGTCTTCCTGGGTCAGCTGGCAGGATTTGGTTCCGACCTACAACCCGTTACCGAACATCCCTATGGTGTACCTGTTTAGCGAAGGCTTCTACAAGGGCAATCCAGAGGGTGAGTTCGAACATCTGGTAGTAGACGTGCTTAAGAACGATATCGTTGATCTGAAGCGCATACACGCGTTCCTGGAGACGTATTGGGACCTGCCGAAGCAGCTGCAACTCTACTATGCACCTATCCTATTGTTAATGATTTTCAAATCACGCAAGATGGGTAAAGTGTTATGATAGAAGTCGAACGCTACCGAGCGATACGTAACCGGGCAATTACTTTGCACGCGGTTATCACCAAACGTCAATACCCGTTCTGGGTATTTCCCAGCCACACCATGACCACCGATCAAATCCGTGACCGTGTTGCTTATCAATCACAGGACACGATTGCGGACAGTGACGCCTACGCCCGACCGGTAAAGCGCGGCGTAACAATCGAGAAAGCCATCAAGCTCCTGGAAAACGTGACAGACGATCAACCCCTTAAGGTGGATCAGCCTAACAAAAACGTTATCGAGATTGTGGAAACGATTCAGGAGTACAATGCGCTGTGGTATGAGCTGTATTTAACCAACTCGAACTACGGCAGCATTAACCCAGAAGAGATCCGTTATCTGGAGCAGCTGGCTTACTACATGTTTGATGATTACGCCAAGATCAAACTGTACCTCGATCAGCGCAAACACCGTGATGACTACCGTCAACGTCCTACACAGGACAATGGACTACTGGGCCTGGTTGGGTTGTTCCAGCTCGATCATGCAACGGGTAGACATCAGCGCCCTGAGTTCATTTCGTATTACGACATGCTGACGTCGAAAGTGCTGCCAAATATCGGGCACATTCCAAACGATGCATACAACATCCCGGCACGTAGCAACGTTGACTCGTTACTGCGTCAAGAGGAAGCCCGTAAAGAGTTCGGGGTCTGGGGGTCGTAAGTGGAAATCTCAAAACCGCTACAAAACTTAATCAAGCAGGCGCAGACGGTTTCTACCGCAGGTACAACGCGGTACTTCCGTTTAAGCGCCACGCTGATTACGCCTACGCAACACATCCCGGTGTACTTGATCAGTCACTATGACCGTAACTCTCTGTTTGCTTCATCGCGTGCAGATGATTACCGTATAACGTGTCAGATCCAGCCGGGGCTTTATCTCAAGCAGGTACTGCCTTTCTCTGATAACCTGAAAATGGAAATCATTGAGCGGCAGGGGATAAAGCAAGTTGCTAAAACGTTTCGTTGTATTCCCCTCACCAACAACGATCCCGAGATGTCGGGTAACAACACCAAAGTCAGTAACCTGGAAAACTTTGACAACCTGAATATCATTACGGTGAACCTTCAGCTGTTTGAGTTAGGCTTTGCAATCTTGCGCAACAGCTTCGTGAGTGATTCGGTGTTCTTCCTGGCACGCACGGATGATGCCTTAAAGCATGCGTTGATCACGGATGGGGAACAAGTGGGGTTAGCAGGTGCAGATGCCTGGCGTGGCATTGACATGCCTCTGGTGGGTGATAATCCCAAGGTGTACAAACACATCGAGATTCCAGACGGGACGCGTTTAATGGATCTCCCGACTTACTTGCAGACAGATGACAAATACGGCATCTACTCTACAGGTATTGCGGCGTTCTACCGCAAAGGGATGTTCTACGTATTCCCGCCTTTCTTGATGGGGCGTTACAAGACGGCCAGACAAGTTCTGGATATCTTCCGTTTCCCTGAGGATGCAACACCAACGTTGGAAACCACTTGGTATACCAACAACAAGACTGTTACCGTATTGTCTACAGGTCACTCCAAGCACCAGAGCACCGTCGACATTAACCGGCAGAACAAAGGGGTAGGTAAACGTATTATCAACCCTGATGCACTCTCTGGCAAGGCCGGTAACTTCTACGCCAAGGGCAAGGCAATCACAACGCGCTCTGACTCTCTCAGCGAGTACCAGACAGCCGAACGTGGTTCAGGTGAACAGATCTCCGTCTATGACCGTAATCCCGCAGAGAACATCTACAAGGGGCTCTCTGAAACGTCGTACAATGATGGTGAACTCATCAGTATTCCGTGGGACCAGTCTAATAGTGATTTGATCTATCCTGGCATGCCGTGCAAGTATTACTTCACACAAGCTAACGACCTGTTAGTAGAAGTGGAGGGCGTAGTGTTAGGTGTGCTGACGCAAGCTGTTCAGAACGATTCACAACCTGACTCTGTATTCCGTGAACGCTGTACCATACTGGTGTTCTTGGTTTATGAAGGATTGGATACATAACTCACTACTCTACTCCCGCTGGGGAGTAGAGTAGCTTATGCTTGTTTGGCTTATGCCGCTATGTCGAAGTCATCTTCTCCCGGTACTGAATCACCAAAGTCATTAAGACGATGGGTAATTTTCTTACGACACATCGGTTTGCCTGCGATATCATGAACCAGACCAAGTACAGGATCCAGATCGTAAATACCGAATGAGAACGCCGGGTCACCCGCATCACCACGAATCTTACCGATTGCGTAAGTGAAGTAGTTACCTGTTGAGGTCTTGGCAACGTGAATGGTAATTTCCGCATCCACTTCGTTCGTTAACTTAGTGGAGGTTTCTGTCATCGACTTACCTGCCACCATCTGAGCAAAGTAAATCTCACTGTCATCATCCGATTCCCTCAGCAATCGTTTTGCGTCCGGGTTAAGCTGATGTGGTGTATTGAAACAAATACCACGAGCAGAAGTAAACGCACGCGCCTTACGCAGCAGGATTTGTAGTCGGTCAGATTTGCTGTCACCCACGATACCGTCGAGTTCCATCATCGCCAAGTAGTCATAGACATACATGATGATTTCATGACCGCGCATTTCAAGCTTGCGAATACGCGCACAGAAGTTTGCGTAGTTATCTTTGTTCGGCTCAATCTGGTTAAAGATGAAGTACCAGCCGTTTTCGATAAACGCTTCGGTGATAGTTTTGTAGATCTCTTCTGATGTGACTTCTTCAAACGGCCGCAGCTTACCAGTCTTCGCGACACAGATGAGTTTGTACATGCGGTTAAGAATAAGTTCGATACCGTCTTCTGCTGAATCCAGAACGATGGTTGGAATCTTACTCTTGTTACGCAGCATCGGTGTTGCTTTATTATACAGACCAGTGGATGCAATCGCGTGACCCATCATGAGAGACTTACCACGGTTTGTCAGGGCGTTCCACAAATAAGTCTTGCCGCGACGTAAACCTTGGTCAGGACCCAAGCCTCTGTTAATACCCTGGATACCTAACTTGATGATACCATCACCGTTCTGCTCACGCTGAGCACGCTCAATGATTTCAATGAAGGGGTCTTTGTCATCAGAGGAAACTGAATCAACCACTTCACTTTGTTTCTCTTCGTTATACGCCTGGTTGATCTTGCCCTGAATGACGTCCATGAATTCCACCCAGTCGTTCTTTTGGAACTGACGGAGTTCTTTAAAGTGGAAGTCCTTGATCTTCTTTTTCAGAGCATCATTGATTTTGGCACTTTCCTGCTCTTTCTTTATTTCGTCGATGTGCTTGTAGATGATCTGGCGCGTACGCTCAGTTGTTGGATAATCCTCTAACCCAACTTCCATCAGATCTTTCAGCTCAGGCGCTTCTTTAACAAACGAATACACCCGTTGCATAAGCATTGATTTTATGATCGCTTCATCGTCCGGTTGTTCTAAGATCCAGTCGATGGTCGAGCGAATTGCGCTGTCGATCTTGCGATCTTGGACAAACACATCCGTGTTGGGGGTTTTTAACGTTCCGAGAACATCGGTCAACTCATTTAACAATCCGCGGTCTTTTAACTTCTTTGCATGATAAAAGCAAGTAAGGACTTTTACCAACATTAACAGATGACCCATATTAACTCCGGTGACAACATGAAATTTATTTTAAAGAACGTGAACGAGAAAACCGACTTCTGGGTCCTTACCTCGGACATGGTCAGTCTTATCGAAAAAAATGGTATAAAATATTCCGAGCTTTCCGAGCTGGGGAAAAAGTTGAATAAATTAACATTTGATGAGGTGGGTAGTTTCTTTTTACTCCAGGAGCTTGTCTTAAAACGTCTGGGTAAACCGGAAGTTGACTATCCTATTGAGACGTCAAATGCAACACAGACCGCGCTCTTGAAAGAGGTTATCACTACACGTGATGATATCAAGCAGTATTTTATTGAACTATTGCAGCGCCACAACACATACTTCTATCGTCGCGCTGAAGGCGGCCTTGCTCTGATGATCGCTGACAGAGGTTGTGTGCAATCTGATTACCCTAACTGGACACTGCTTAAAGCAGATCGTTTGGCTATGGCTCTTATGGATACTTTATATGAGAACTTTGGTTATCAGGATCTTCACTTTAATGCAGTAATCCAGTCTGGTTTGAACGAGTTTACCCTCTCGAACGCATTCTATGCACTGGAACAAGAGCCTTGACGTAGACTATAGCTATCACTGTTATATTTTATGCGCAAGCGAGTTAACAAATATATTTGTTTATTTCATGTCTTAACTGAAACAGAAGGATTTATACGATGGCTTTTAAAGACGTCAAAGCTGGAGTTCGCAACACCGGCAACCTTATTAATCAGGCGATCGCCCTGACCAAAAACACAAGCTTCGCCGCGCTGAGCGGATGCGAGTCTTTCGACGATGCCAAGACCCAACTCGGTCAGATCTTCAACGGCGAAGGCAACAGCACCTTTCAGAAAGGCATGGTAGCAACTCTGTCCCAGGGCGGCTTCGACGCGGCTAAAGCAGCGATCGGTCGTACTGACGTTGACAAAATCGCGGCAAGCACCTATACTCAGGACGTGCTGAACGACATCTCTCGTCGTCAGGGTCTTGAATCTTTCACCCTGGCACAGTTCCCGGGCCAGAGCATGGAAACCAAAGCGGTTAACATCGTTCTGAACACCCAGACTCGTCTGCAGACCAAAGCTGCTGAAGAGCTGTACAAAACCATCTCCGTGCGTTACGAAGATGAAGGTGTGAAACTGACTGTTCGTGCGGCTGGCGTAGGTTCTTACGTTTCCGGTGCTTCTGCATGGGAAAGCATGACCGAACTGACTCCGATCTTCGGTATCCTGCGTAACGGTGATATCTTCCGTGACGACGTTCTGCGCGTATGGCCGGTTCTGCCTGCTGACGAGAACGACGAAAACGCACAGCTGTTCATCGACGCAGACATCAAAGCGCCGGTTGACCAAGCTTACCCTACCGGTGATGCATATGGTCGTCAAGAGCACCTGACTCAGATGCTGGCTGTCCCAGGCGTTGTTAACAACCTGCTGGGCCTCTGCACCGCTCCTGGTCAGCGTCCATGGACTGATACTGATGATATCGAATCAGCATCTATCCGTATTCTGGAACTGGGCTTCACCGGTAAACTGAACGGCACTGCCATCCAGGCATTCGTTCCTACCGAGTCAATGACCAACATCAACATGTCTCCGACCTCTGTTGGCCAGAACTCGAACGACCGTGATCTCGACATCACTCTGCGTCATCTGCCAGTAACTGCACTGGTTGGCGGCGACAACAAACCGCTTGACGTTAAAACCGTCTTCAAAGCGTACTACGACAAAGGCTTCGAGCCGAACCTGTCTGTGCGTATGACTGCGCGTTACAACCGTCAGAGCTACCGCCTGGAGCTGACCACTGGTACTGTTACCATTGAGTCACTGACCGATCTGAACGACGGTAACAAGCGCGTAACTCACAGCGGCGCAACTGCTGAGCAGAAAGCTCTGCTGCAGGGTCTGAAAGGTGGTGTGGTTAACGCCGCAACTCCAAGCATGAACCTGACCAACGCCTCAAACGGCAACTTCGGTTACCGCCTGGAAGTGTTTGACACCAGCAAAGAACTGACCACTCGTCGTCAGGATCCGATCTCTGTCAAATACCCAGTCCGTCCTGAAGACGTGAACAAAGAAGCGCTGGACGATGCTGTTAGCTACATGGGTGTTACCATCCAGACTAACTGCTCGAAGAAAGCCTTCGAAACCGCGTACAAACATCTGGAATACCTCACCTCTATCGATGGTGCGCCAGTTGTTGATAACGAAAACGGTGGTAACGATCTGCCAGGTCGCATGTACGTTAAAGCGTCTACTGTGCACCGTTCGTTCCGCATTCAGGATCACATCAGTTCTCCTGATAACGCTGACGTGTTCACTAACGTGTGTTCATTGCTGCTGACTGAAATCCAGGACATCACTGCTGCCCTGGCGTTCAAATCTGGTATCGCTGCCATCAACGAGTACTCTGGTATCTCTAAGACCAAATGGTCTGTGATCGTACACCAGAACCTCGAGCGTTTCCTGATGCGTTCTGGCGACGCGCGTATCACCGCGTCTGAAGACTTCAACATCGTTCCGACCAACTTCGACAGCATGATCGGTAAGATCTTGATCGTTCCTCAGAACGACTCAACTGAAGACCGCATCAACCCGCTGGGTGGTATCGGTGTCAACGTTGCTAAAGAGAACGTTGTACTGCACGGTAACGTGACTCGTGGCAACCAGGACTTCGGTGTCATGATGACCATGCCTTGCTACCTGCACTGGAACCTGAACGTCATCGTTGGATCTCTGATCATCGAAGATGCGAAAGACTTCCTGGGCGATGCTGGCGTGTTCTTCAAGCTGGGCGGCGTTAAAGTTAGCTCTGCTCCAGGCACTGCTGTCAACACCACTGGCGGCGCGGCTTCTGATGAACCTACCGAAGTGAAGATCGTCAATGACGCTCAATCTCCGGTGATCACCAAAGACGTGACCCCAACCTCGGGAAACTGATCATCCTCCCGTCAACCTTTTACGGTGAACTTGATCAGTCGGCTTACCTAGGATGATGGGAGGCCAACCCCAGTTGTAATCTAATAACTACTACTCCCGCCCGGAAGGGTTGGGAGTAGTATTATTTATGTTTGCCATTTATTTTTCAGACCTACATTATTAGACAGTATACACTCAAAATGATCGACGGATCAGAGAAACAAATAAAGGGCCCTGAACATGAGATGTTTTAATTTAGATTACAAGATATTCAATCCTAAGCGCATTCCTCTGCAGATTCGTCACAAGGGGGGAATTAGTTATGAACTCCACGACAACTGGGACGACGCAGGTGAACGTGTTTACATTGAGTTTCGGTTTAACAACGTCAACATCAAAAAACTGCGTGTCAATCCTGATGAGGCATTAACGAATTTCGATCGAGCCGTGATGAAGCAGTTGAAGTCACGTATTGACGATTTGGTTAAGGCACATCCCCACGATGAGTTAATGCTGCAAAACCAAGACATCTTCTTTATTGTTTATATCACCAATAATGAGATCAGTCGAAAGAATGCGGTACACAGTGAGATGTTGGGCTTCACTCTTTACCTGGGCAAGTTCGAGCGTGAAGTACATGCGCTCAATACGCCCAGCGAGGCGTTAGATAACATTGTCGATACAGCCAATGCCGATAACAGTGTCAACGCATCCATTAAGTTAATTGACCCGGAGAACCGTTATGGGAATCTGTGGACAAACGTTTTTGGTCGTGCGGTAAAGGTGGATGCGGTGAGGGTACCAGACCAGACGCCAGGTCTGTACTTGTTTTGTGAGGGCGAGGACGTTGATGGGATTCAGGTTTACTATCCCTTTGACGAGATTGATAATAAAATACTACAGCAATATGGTATATTCATGAGTGAACAAGAGGCACTATTAGGAGGCAACACCGACGAGCTGCTCCGTACTCGCAAGAGTGTGGACAACCTCAAGAAAGAGAATCGTGACCTTATGACAATGTTGGGAACTCAACGTCTTAGCATTGGTGAGCTGATACAAAAAGTGGCAGCCACTACAAATGAAGTTGCCAGACTTAAGGCCGAAGTGATCAAGAAGGATCTTGAGCAGAAGTTCTTCGATAAGTTGGAGAAAAAGAAGCAAGGCATGGACACGTTGGGAGGATACGTTAAGAATGCTTCGATTGTTTGTAGCGCGTTGCTGAGTATTTATAAAACAGTGACATGACACAAATGGAGGGTTGATGCAACCGAAACTGGTAGAGGCAGTTGATGCCACAATGCCGAAGTTCAACAAGTCAATTGTTGAAGGGTTCCATCTCCGAGAGTTTGAGGGCGGATATCGTTATCTTAACTATATCTATCGATTAATCTTTAAAGATGTTGAAAAGAAAGGCGTGATCTTTGAGGGCATCAGTCGCATGAAGCCCAAGGAATATATTGCGTTCCTTCGCGGTCGTCAACCCAAGGTTTATGACACGCACAAAGAGAGCTACTACCCTGTCACCATCAATTTCTCCTGGCGCGATCCCAAGACCGGTGAAACTAAACCGTTCCCGCCAATCGTAACGATGCTGTTGTACTGCGATCGTTATGGCGATGTGTGGATCCGCGATAGTCAGTATTCGTTACAGATGGTCATGGCTGAACGTGGCCTGAGCGTAACGAAAGAAAAGTCTATCTTCTTTAAGGTATTGAGCTTCAAGACAAAGATCGGTGCGGAATTCTTCCGTTTTGATAAAGTGCATACGGAGCTGAGCAATCTGCCCCGTTCGACCATTGACTTGAACTTAGCCGCCAACCGTTTCTATAGCCCGAGTGAATCCCGTGCGATTACCAGTAAGAAAACCCCGTTCCCTCTGTTGAGCTGGTATATCTTTGGTAACTTCGGATTCAGTGAGGCCATGCGTCTTTATGGCGAATGCGAATATGAAATTGGGCCGGTTGAAGTATTGACTAAACGTTGTCTTCCAAAAGATCGCTGGGAGATATTTACGCGTAGTGGCAGTTCCAACAACAAGTACCTGGGTGACTTTATCCCGCTGGAGTTGGGCATTGCGTTGCGTAATAAAAACGAGAAGCGCAAAGAGTTATCTAGCATGGGCGTTCAGTATGCTGCCGCACTCTTGTTTGTCATTTCGTGCATGCCGTCTTACTTTGAGATGGATGACATTGACGACAAGAACTATTGGCGTTTACTGATCGGGCGCTGTTCGGTTAAACCGGGTGACCCGAATGATTATGTGCTCCGTCTAATGGACGAGCATTTTGATTCCATGAATGATTTGCTCGAAGAAGATTCCATTCGCAAATTTGCCAGCCAGTCTGTGTACGTGAAAGATATGTTTGAACTCTTCAACTATATCATCGCGAACCGCAGTGAGATCGTGCAGACTACCGATCGTGGCAGCGCTCTTAATAAAGAATTGGCAAGCATGGAGTTTACCTTTGATGGTTTGAGCACACTGGCAAACCAGTTCAAGCACTTCATTAAGAACAACTCTGAACTTAGTTATCAGAAGGTCAAGAACTTCCTCACAAACAGTAGCATTAAGCTTCGTTCAATCGACAATGCGCGTTTGGCAAATATGATCCTGGAACCGACTCCAACGGATAACCCGTTCTCGGAATACATGCTCGGCGTTATGGCGCAGCACAAGGTATTTACGGGTAAAAGGAAACAAGCTTCAGGTGACTTTGACGTGCACGACACGGCTAACCTCACTAATGCGTCAATGGCCTTTGTCTTCAGTTATCAACGTGTAACCAAACCTGATCCAGATGCTAGAGGCTTCTTAGCCCCTTGTGTGTATACCATTAGTGGTAATCTCACTGGCATCCGAGAGGAGCGGCTTCCGTTGGCTGGGGCCACGGAGACGCGTTTGAAGATAAGGGAGTCACGGACGTACACTCAACAGGATTAAAGAATGGCACTCGCACCCCGTTATACAGCATCAGTACAACCAACTTCAGCACCAACTGGGCCGGGAACCCAGGGCGCTAACACGGCTCCAGGGCAACAGGATGCGCTGGGACTGGTAAAACAGTTGGTTCGTCAATCATCACAGGCTGCTAGTTATGATCCTGTGTATAACAACATTTATGAAGACAAAACGCTTCAAGAGTTCAAAGAGCAATCTTCAGAAGGCAGTGAAGATCAGATTAACTATTTCCGTCAGCATGCGGCGGCGTGGATAGTTCAGTTTGTTCAAGAAGCGAAGATCTATCGTCACGGGATAATGTACGCTACCTTCCGTGACATCGTGGAAAACTATCCTTCTATTCGTGCAGTGAACAGTCATGTCAAAGCTGAGTTCATCAAGTTCTTGGTGGGACGTAATGATTTGCTGGACGTAGTTGCAATTCGAACCTCGGTATGGTTTGGCTTTATCATGGCGAAAGTGATTAAAGACGCCAATGGTCAGCCACCTCGTCAAGCCGTACTGCATTCAGTACGTACAGCGACCGAGAACATCTTGAATCTTGAAATTGTTACCTGGTTGAATGGGTCTAACAAAGCAGCGGCTTTCTTGTATTCGCCGACGCCTGAGATCCAGGAGCTACTAAGCAAGTTCAATCTGCGCAAAGATGCAGCATCAAAGGTATTCCAGTTCTTTGAGGAATCCTCGCCGTATGACGCTGCTAACTTCTCTGGTGAACGCATGAGTGAAGGTAACATTACCAACATTATGCCAGAGGTTGCGCGTGTGGGAATGGATCAGCGCCTACCTGCCAACAAAAACAACGGTATGACGGACATGACAGGAACTTATGTACCGGATTACCATGATGGCATGGCGGCAGAAGATCGTGAGCTGTTACGGATATCGTTCGATCTGATGCGTAAAAACAATCAGACCCCGGGCTTTACCAATCAGCCACCGCCTCGCGTTACACAACGGGACAGTTATGACGATTTGAATATCTACGGAACGAGCGGTCAGCGTTACCGTACGGATATCGAAAACATTGATATCCACAATCGCCACCTGTTTGACCTGCGCAGTTACTTTACAGCAACGGTGTGTGAAAACTGGTGGACAGTAAAAGAGGGAGATTGGACATTCCTCAAACGTGCTATGAAACGTCGTGGCGGTATTCGTGCTGAAGATACAATCGTTAAAGGCTGTATTCGTTTTGTTGAATATGACTTTGACCACGAGAACACGTTCCCGGGATGGAGAACGCGTGCCATTCGTTTCACCAACCAAGCGGAAAAAGATATGATCTTGTCTGATCCTGCTAAACTGCTGCCTCACCTGGATGTGGATAGTTTCCAGAACAAGGTTGTGGTATTGCCGGTCACCGAAGCCAAAGCGTTCTTTGATGAAGAAGGTCGCAAGCTGGGTGATGAAGCAGAAGTGTTTGAAAAGCTGCGTGAACCAGGATTTGAATTCCGTGTTATTGATACTGAAGACAGCATCCGCACCAGTTATACCAAGGACGTGTACGATCGCATGATTGCTTCCGGGACTTCGATTGCTGAAGAAACACAGAAGCCGTTAGCGATGCTGGGTGAGTTCGACATCACCGGTCGTTTCATGTTTGAAGATCGTCAGTCTCGTGATGCAGTTGTCTCTAAGTTCCCAATGATGTTCCATGGTTACGAAGGCAATGCTGACAATTCTTACTTTGGTATCATCGAATCGATTGCGCGTCAGTTAGGGCGTACACCGATTGATGATGAGAACACACCGGAAGGCAATCGCTTTGATACATTTGTAAGCGGTCGTCTGACGATGGATCTCAATGACTGGTTGATAAATGCGGCGGGTTATTCACTTAACCCAAAAGACGGTGAGTCGCTGACTGTGGACAACATTCTGCTCGATTACAGCGAGTTGAAGACTGTATTGCTGCAGACAGATAAAACCGTGTATGACATTTTGAATCAGGTTGGACCTGACAGTTTGGTTAAGTCTCTTATCGAGATGTTTGATCGCCCTGTTACACCTGCTGAAACAATGTCACCGGTTGATCGCGAAGAGCACGCTATGTCGCTTATTCGTTCTCGCCACTATCGCAGTATTGTGATTCACAACGAACCGGGTCCTAAACCAACCGTGGGTAAACCGATCACTCTGCGTCGCAGTAACAACCCCGAGTTCTTTACTCTGATTGACACCTTGCGTGCTCATGTTCAAGGTAAAGGTCAACAGCTCGAAACACAAAGCATCTTAATGATGTATAAATACACCAATGACTTGTTCATGGTGACGCCGACTGTGTATGATGAAAACGTGTTGACGATCCGTACGGTGAAACCATCGCGTACATTCCTCAGTCCGGCCTTTGGGTAACTCTTAGAAATAACTCCTACTCCTACCCGCGAGGGTAGGAGTAAGGTTGTTTCTATTTTTTTGTTTAAATACCAAACGGGTTCTCACCACCTTCTTTAGTATCAGACAGTTTCTTAGCATCTTCGCTAACTTCAGCGTCCGCCTTGTCTTCTGGCTTCACGTCATCAGGTTTTTCATTATCGTCTGGCTTCGTTTCATCGTTGTTCTCATCGTCTGGCTTGTTCTCGTCATCCAGATTTTCATCTGTATTTTCAGGGTTCAAGTCATCTGCCTGAGTGCCATCGTCTGGCGGGGTTGCTCCGTCATCTAATGAAGGCTCATTACCACCACCTTCGGCATTGAACGGACCAGGCTGCTGCTCGTTTTCATCCTCAGTACCTGCGATAGTCTGGAATTTCTCCAGGGCCTTCTCAAGCTTCGGCTCCATCGATTTAACAGCCTTGCCACGCTCTTCCAGATCACGCAGGGCGAGGTTACTCAGGAAGCTGTAGAGTTTATTGTTTTGCAGTACAACGCTCTCCACAATGCCTGCCATGCCGCCACCTGATGGATCATCCACTGCATCGTCAAACGGTGAAGGAATGTTGAGGTACTTGTGTGCTTTCTGGTACAGGTAGGCTTTGACCATTGCTTCGATCTGTTCCTTGCTGTACTCACCACTGATGTTCAACGTTTCCAACGCTTTATCGATCAGTGCAGTTTTACCGTTGGCATCCCACCACTGCGTCACCAGTTCGTTAACCGTGCTCAGACCTTCCTTGAGCTTCGCCGCCTGTTCCATTACCGCAGGAGCCGGCAGAGAACATTCGATGTTGTTCAGGAAGTCTTCCAGGATAAGTTCAATGGTATCCGCTTCATTTCCTTTCGGCATCTCGACTTCTTTATTATCAGGAGTCCAGAGCTTTCTTTGGTCGCTGATAGTTTGGATCAGAGACAACAGCAGGGGTTGGTTAACGCGCACGTATTTACGTTCACGCTCCATTACGAAGTCCGCAATTTGTTCTTGCCAGTTCAAGGCCTGGTTGTACACCAGTCGGTGTTCATTCAGCGCTTCAATCTGGAAGTTATTGTTTTCATCCGCAACATCCAACCAGCTACGCGGTAACATGAAGTAGTTGGCGATCTTGTTCAACACTTCGTTACGGCTGTCGCTATCTACCTTGCGGAAGTGTTGCTTCTCCTGAGGCTCTACAGAGATGTTTGGAACAGGTAAGTAGGGGTTCTCACCTGCATCCACTTCCAACGTCAAGGAGAGTTCACGGAAGGCGTCGACCAGTACCGGAATACTCATCTGGTTTGTGGCCAGCACGTTATAGAAACGCGGGTTAGCACGGAAGAAGACTTCACGAGCCATTGCAATCGTGCGCTCTGGGTTCGGGTCATCTTTGTTCAGCACAATACGCATCTTGTTAGAGCTTTGTGCTGCTTCCATGTTGGCCATGGCGTCTGCCAGATCCATTGCCGCTAAACGCGCAATGTGCATCTTGGCTGATTGAGTCAGTGATTGACCCACACCCAATGCATTGTATTTAAACGCTGCATAGGTCACGCATTCACCCGGTACATAGAGAGCACGGATACCTTGACCACGGAACATACGGGCCAGGAAGATCTTGTTGGTTTCCTCATCGAGGTCCACAGAGATCGTACCAGAACGACCGGAGATCACTGACTTCATAAAGGATTCAATAATGATCCCTTTACTGAGTTCAGCAAATTCAGTCATGTCGAAGTCACAGTCTTTACCCTGTTGAATCTGCTTCAGGTTATCGATCAGTGAGTTGGTACCGCCCTGCTGGTTCTTGTTACCGATCCCGTCAGAGAGCTTCTTAGAACTCTGGTAATACTGGAAGTCAGTAACGTTGTTCAGGAACTCGCCAGTATCAGGATCAAACAGAATCACGTAGTCTTTCTTCTTACGCACATTTCCGTTGATATGAATAGGAATGATTGCAGCAGAAGGAACGTGCCAGTCAATCGGCGTACCGTAGTTAGCCACACCCAGATCAGTATCTTGCTTAACAAACTGCATGAACTGGTTAGCGGCGCGACGATGTGGAAAGATGTCATGCTGCAAGCTGTTAAGCGTACCCATTGACATGTTCTTAACCGTTGCACGCGGTTTGTCTGGACGATGACCTTTATCGCTGCTCTTCTCGGTTACCGTCTTGTCACGGTCATCCGGTTTAGCATTAGCATTGCTCAACGTCTGCTGGATAAGAGACGCAAAGTCTTCATTACCCGAATAGAACTTCTCGTTGAATTTCTTCTTCTTTTCAGCCAGCAGGTTAGTTGCCAGCGTGGCCGGGTTATCCGTAAAGGTGATATTGAAAGCAGAACCTTCCAATGGCGTGCCTTTAAGAATGTCGAACTCCGCCTGACTGGATGTTTTCACATTCTGCATGGAACCCATAACAGATTCCAGACCCGCCACGTTAAAGACATCATCGCCTTTATCTTCCGGTGGACGGACGTAGTTACCCACGTTCATCACACGCATTTTACCGGTTGAGCGGTCAAAGGTGAAGTTACCCTGGGTGGCCTGGTAGGTATGAATTGGCTTCATATCCTCGTTACCAGCACGGTCCACGACTTCCATACCGTTGATTAAATAATCGAGAGAGATACGGCTCAGGGTCAATGTGGCATAGCTACCGGTGTTCCAGAGCATGTCATCGATCTGTTCGCGCAGTTCGTCTTCGATTTTATAGTCGTTTGTAAAGTAATCTTTCCAAACCTTTAATAATGCGGTATGCAACGGCGTATTTTTGTAACGAGATGACCGCGTCGAGTATTCCAGGATATTTTTCTGTTTCCCGTTGGGATACAGCAGTAGCGAAGACCAGATCAATTCAGCACGGTCGATATAGGGCGTAATCGCACGCAAGTCATGCGCGGCATTAATGTTGTTGGCAATGATGTTGCTTATGCGTTCGAGCTTGTGCGGCATGATCGCATTACGCTCATTTCCCGCGGTGAGTTCGTTTGCTTCCGGTGCACGCCCGTTCTTTGGTACAGCATTGCGAAGCGTTGCTGCGACCAGTGGGTTTACCGACTTAACTTTCTCTCGTAAGCGAGAGAGATTCGCAGTCGTACTACCTCTGGTCATATCTCGACTTTGGACCATTATTAGCCTCTTTTTTGGAAACAAAATGAATAGAATAGATCTCGATAATTTCTATTCCGACACTTTCCAACTCACCCGCACAATGGTTGTCAAAATAGAAGCCATTGCGCAGCGCGAGAATGAAGTGTTGGAAAAGGCCGGATACACCGTTCTTAATGACAAGCGCACGTGGCGCTATTACATGAATTTAAACGGAGATTACCACGAGACTGATGAAGTCATGACGGTGATTTCCTTGGACACAGGTGAAGAGATACCCTTTACCAAAGAGACGATGACTCAGCATCTTCTCACCTACCGTCAGTATCTTAAGGGCGGTGACCTGTACAAGCGTCTTACGGACACCTATGACGGACAGACCGTTTTAATCAACGGCATACTGTTACCGATTACATATGATGTTTCGATCGATGCCCCGAACTATAAGATTCTTCGCTACAATGAGAGTCTTGTCCTGTGGAATGAAGAACAGTTGATTCCTCAGGTCCAACGCTGGATAAACGGTAACGCCCCAGCGATGTTCGAAAACGAATACCACGTCACTGAAGATCTCATGCTTCACCAGATGGTGGTTGAGTTGGGTGCAGCTATTCTTCAGGTTATTCACTTAACCCGTTTCCAAGCCATCAAGACCCGTAACGCCCATGACTTCTATATCTGGAGTCATATCGATTCATACGGTGAGTTCTCGGTCTATAAGAACTCGCTGAACCGTGAACAGGTAATGTGGTTACACCGCAATATCGAATGGATCAACAGTAACGCGGGTAAAGAGTTTACGTTCGATAAGCTCATGGAGAAACTACTGACTTTGCGTAAGATCCCGATCTCGAAATATGAGATGGTGTTGAACACAGAGAACCAGTTGGTAGACCTCACTCCAACGCCTCAGTGGAAGCGTACGCAGCTGAATATGAATGAGGATAAGCAGATACTGCCTGTCTTCTTCAACACGCAGAAGCTCATTGAGAAAGAACGTCCGATGGCGGTGGACAACACCCTGATGACCTCCATCTATCAGGAAGAAGCAAACTTCGAAGGCACGTACAGTTTACACAATGACTTGCCGACCAAGGTGCTGGAATCCGAGATGGCGGATTACACCAACCGTCACAGCGATACCATGATGACCGTGGTGTTTAACCAGTGGATCTACCTGGCAGGTAAAGGTGTCTATCAGGTTAACATGGCGGTAGTGAATCCCAAAGACGGACGTCTGTTACGTCTGGATGCCAAGGATGCGTTTACTTTGTGGCGCTACATTACTCGCCTTGCCGCGGGTCATGAACTCACCACTATTGAGAACGCCTTCTATAATAACGTCATGGCTCTGAAACCGCCTACGGTAAAAGAGTTGCAAAACGTTGGGCTGGGAAGCAAGTACATTACTGATGCTGTTGCAGGTAGTATCCGCGACCAGTTCGTTGATATCGTGTCGGTGGGTTCATCTGAAGAGTTGCTGAATGTTTCCAAGAACATCTATATTGCGATGTGGAAGCACAAGAAGCTGTACAGTTCTTTCGGGGATCACGTCACGCATGCGGCGGTTAAGAACGCCACTAAGCTGATGTATGAAACCGGTGAGATCTCGTTGGTAGACGACCACAGCTACCTGCGCTTCTTGCAGAAGTATGCGCTGGACTTCGATGACTACAACTACGAAGAACTCACCAATCTGGCCTGGGTCATCTTTAAAACCTTTACCGGTTGGGATCTCAACAACAACCCATCACTTCGCAGCATTCAGAATGATTTGATTGATCTCATGATGAAGCTGAGTTCCTATACCGTTCACACCATTAAAACCATGGATGACGGTACGGACGTGATTGAGTTGCCGTACGACAACAGTCTGGGGGATTCACAATATCTGGGTCTGGGCCATCAGTTAGAAGCTGATTTCTCCAATGTCCACTTAAAACTCAATCACGCCCTGGCGTTAGATGCGGTGCCGGAGTTGGAAGTCCGTTTACCGGATACCAACCATCCCAAGCTTGACAGTGCCTCGGCTACGGTTAAAGCGCGCTTTGTTGATACCACTCGCATGCGTTTGGATCATAGCAAAGACATCACTCCGCTCAATGCATTGCGCTTCCCTAACAGTAACTTCTTTACGGTTGAAACGGGAAGTACACCGCACCCTGACTTCATTCTTCCTCCGACCTATTATGGGGAGCTTGAAGAACAGGATGAGCCAGAAGACCTGATTATCCCGCCGACGTTCTACGGTGAGTTAGGTGAGCCGGTAGAGCCAGAGTGGTTGCTTCTTGATCCGACGTATTACGGTTTGTTGGGAACTGAATCAAAATGAACATAGATCTCGAATTGGCCAAGCGCGAGTACGTATTAGGAAAGGGGATCATTGATAAAGAGGTGATTGAAAAGATCTGGCTAATCTTCCGAGACGTGAATGACAAGTATCAAGGTGTGTTTGATGTTTACACACCTCTTGATCCCATACCAGAAAGTTGGGCACTGGTGAAGTACGATACCGGTACCTTTAATGACTGGGTATTTCCCACCGGGGTTGAGGTCACGCCGTTGACGGTTAGCAACTTTATCAACCGACGCACTGGACTGGGCATGAAGCATGACGATATCGCTTTTGTGAATATTGTCGATACCAAACGTGCTCAGGTAATGATGTCCCTGGATTCTATGTATTTTGCTGAATCTTTTATATTGCGTACCGCTTAAGGAGTTTTTATGGCGCTGTCAAGTGCTGAAATACAAGATCAGGCACGGTCTGATAACCCCACGCAAATCTTTACCAACAACTCACTGGGTGGCTTGCTGTATAAATGTATGGCAACCAAACAGCCGTTCACCGTACCGCAATACAGTACGTTGAATGAATATCTCCAGCTGTGGGGTGATGAATCACTGGGGCAAAAGAACTCCCGTGATTTCGAATTGAAGTATGTGACCTACGGCCTGCGTGGCAGTAACTGCTACGGCTTACAACCCAACGGTTTGTCAGCAATGCGCGTTAACGGTCACCAACCGATTGACCAGCGTCTGTTTGTGCTGTGTCCGCTGATTGCACGTCCACTCGATAACGACCTGGATGAGCAAACCCGTGAGAAGTACCGCGGTCGTACAGTGGGGACTTACAACAACCAGGCATACGCTGTATACTGGGTGAAAGTAGCCAGCTTCGAAGATTACAATCCGCATGAACTGCTGGTTGAAGTTGACGAAGACAGCGGCAATAGCCAAGTCATTGAAAACCCGTACGTTCACAAGAAAGATGACCTGATGAACCCGGAGCCTCTGAACTATACCAGCAACGGTACAGTGCCAGTGGCCAAGCGTTACGTCATGGGTTCTGCCATTATCGATTGCTCTCTGGATGCAACGGAACTGGCTGAGATCGTCAATGCGTGTAAGATCGTGTTCGGTGATCCATCTGTGGCTTCTATCAACGAAGTCAGCGTGATGTGGGGTATCGATACCAAGGTTGGCGGCGACATCACCGGTGGTGCTCAGATTCGTTATAACGAAGCACTGAGCATGATCCCGGCTCACTTCCTGAGTGAGAAAGATGGTCGCTCTGCCGGCGGTAACTCTGCGATCACTCTGCGCTTTGACCACGGCAACAGTGATCCACTGTTACTGGCAACTGATTCCACTACCTCTTCTACCGGGAGTTAATCATGTCGGGAGTTCCAGCGTTTCTGTTAAACTCCCCTCATCTTCCGCTTGAGAACGGGCAGGGCATTGCAAAGGTGGTTGAGCTTGTTAAGACCTTTTATAATCTTGTACTTAACAAGGAAGATTATAAGGGCACGCAAGTTTACCGCTCAAAAAGCACTGGCCTGCTTCAGTTCGATCTCGTGGGATTGGACGGGGAACTGATCACCAAGTTTGTCAACCATGCATCAGGTGCAGCTGTTGTTGAAGCAGTGTCGGGTAACTCACCTACCATTACCTTTGGTACCGTGAACGACCGTAACTGGCTGGCGAAGTCTGTACTCGTGTATGATGCCAAACAGCTTGACGTATTTAAATCGTTTTCCAATGGCTATCAGTACGACGCCATGAACCCCACCAATGACCTGGGCTACACGCTCAGCAAGCTGTTGAACCTCTATACCGAAACACCGGTATGGCAGCACAGCTCGTTTGCCGAATACTCTACGGCGAAGTTTACATTGGTGTATCAGGGTCCGTCGAAAGATGCGCCTGCGGAACTCGATATCACTGGCCAGACGAACTTTATCGCGGTCATTCAAATCCAAAGTGGACAACATCAAGGCTTAATATGTTTTCTCGCTCCGCAGTAGCGGCGGGATCTATTCGTGTACTTGGGATAGATCCATCGACCACTAACATGGGCGTCACGATCATCGACGTTCCGTTAGAGGCGGGGAAGAAATTACAGCTACGTTACGTTAATACCATTCAGGGGGAGCAGGTTAAATATGATATTCCATTACAGTTCGACGATACCACCACAGGCACGGGCGTTCTCGCTCGCAGTTATGGGTTAAGTCGAGCCTTAAAGGAAATCATGAACCTGTATCTTCCAGACGTAACCATCTGTGAAGATAACTTCCTGGGTGTCTCGCCGGGCACTTTTAAACAACTCATTCAAGCAGTGAGTTTACTCCGCGAAGCGTGTAACAGCGCTGATAAACCTTGTCATCTGGTTTATGTATTACCTAACCCTGCCAAAGAAACCGTGGGCGCCTTCTTCTCAGGCAGTACCAAGGACGACGTGAAGCAGGGCGTATTGGATTACAAAGATCTAGATCACAACGGGATTGACCTTACCGAGGTAGATGAACACTCGGCTGACTCCGTGGCGATCACTTTGTTCCAGTGCGAAATTATAAAGAAAGATTTCCAAGAAATCATAGAAGCGACTTAGGGGTTTTGTACTCATGACTACACAAGAGCAAGAAGTACCCCCGGAAGAAACACTCCCGCCGGTTAAAGGCACTGGACTTGAATCCCAGTTCTTTGGCAAGTGGGGCGCAATCGTACGTTATATGTGTGGTACGGCAGTGGTGTTCACGATGTGCTTAATCGCCGTCATGGACGCCTACACCACACGTCTTTCTGTACAGGCGGGCAAAGGTTGGCCAGGCGAATGGCACTTCTTCATCATGACTGTTGGTGTGACGATTTGTGCCATGAGTTTCAGTAATGCCAACAAAACAATCTCCACCATTTTGTCGAACACCGGTTTAGGTGAAAAGGCGAAGAACATCCTGCTGCGTAGGCTTGGTGCTCAAGACCCTGTTCAAGACCAGCCAACGTTCTACTGGTGGAATGCCCAAACCCGCACGTTTCTAACGGTTAACGACACAACCGATCTCAGTGGTGCTGGTTTTATCCGCACTACAACACCACAGCCCTCACCAGGGGATCTGTGGGATCCTAACAATCAAGTCTGGATCTCGGTAAAGTAATACCCCCCACCTTTTACAATAGCCTTGACGATACCCAAGGTTAGGTGGGGTTCATAACAATAAAGCTACTCTACTCCCTGATGGGAGTAGAGTAGTAATTATGCTTTATTTTTTCTTTTGCACGACTTTAACTTCGCCCAAACCGTCGATAACACCAGAGAGGTTTTTAACCAAGTTATTAATTGTGCCTTTGGCTACAAACAGACGACCCGACAGATAGTCAATACGCCGAGACATTTTGATCATCACCAATTTAGTCCGGGTATAGCACCCGTCTTTGTCTTCTGTTGTTGCACAGTTGTTGGCAGAGAGAAACGCCGCTAAGTCAGGCTGCACAGACACAGGCTCTGGATTGTTTTGTATCTCCAGTTCCGGTGCCACTGCAACCAGGTCAGCCTTTAGCGCCACTACCTTGTCCACGTAGCCGTTGATCAGAATCTCCTGGCTTTTGATTTCCATTTGGTTGCTGGCCTCCGAGATAGTTGTCTTGTGAGAACAACCAACCGTTAGAGCCGTCATCAGGAGTAAGAGTGAAATTGCCAGATTCTTTAGAGAAAGCATCGTAGTTCCCCTGCAATGTTCGATCGCTTGAGTGAAGGTAGTCGCTCTGATTGCGATTAAACGCATTACTGTTGTTGCTGAGTGCGTCCAGACGTTCTGCTGTCCGCTCCAGGCGTGTCGTTATGTCATTGATGCTCTTCAACGTTGCACTGTCAATAGTGCTGCGTTTCCAAGCAATGCCGCTAAGCAATAAGCTTGCTACGCTAATTGCTATCACAAACAACCAAACGCCATACTTCACTAACGTAGAAGCTTTTGGTTTTACAATGTCTACAACTGAATCAGCCATGATGTTTCCTACTGTAATAGGGCTTTAATTTCTAATAGGTAGCCACGGTTGTAACGTTCGGAGAAGGCAAGGTTGACTGCTCCGTGATATAGGCCACCGTTGTTTAACCCGGAAGAGTGGAAAACAAAACGCTTGTGTAAGCCGGCATCAATGTCCAGCAGGCGTTTGTCCACATGTTTACGTAACGAATATTTGGGCATCAATCCATTGCTGAGCAGCAACGGTAGTTTTTCTTTACGCTCTGTGTAGAAAGTAAATGGAAAGTGATATTCACCGACCGGTATATGAGTCACCACTAAATTGGGATTGTCAATTACCACAAAGAAAGAAGACGCATCGGTTAACAGGTTACGGAAAAACTCTTCGGTTTGGAAGAACTCCGGTCCCACGCCCACGACATCCTGCTTAATCACGCGGGTCAGGTCAATCCATTCACGGCTGGTGAAGATTTTCTCAAACCAATCCACCTTGGTGATGTTAACCATTACTGCGTTGTCGTCGGTTTGGCTAATGACGTCACTCATATAGAGTCGACCCCCAATCACCATCCAAACTGTCTTGTCTTTAATTGCCTCCTTATAACGGACCTTAAGATAACGAGAACTGCCCTCTTCTACATACATGACATCACTGTCTGTAATAGGAGTTTGGGTGATCTCCCCTATGCCTTTGAAGTTCATGCAACACACATGAGTGTTGGTATTCACTTTGAAGTGCTTACCGGCATTCACGAGGTAGATGTTACTTTCATCAGCCACACTACGTACAACGTGGTTATTCATGAGCCAGAGAGTCGACTTGTGCAACGTGTCGTAGTCTACTGGACTGTTGTTGGTTTTATGTACCCGAATGTCAGGCGCGTCATTGATGTTGATTAAGTCCTGGTCGCGAGAACTCTGGGAAACATCACCCGGCAGCAAGCTGAACCATTCGTATTGAATGTCGTGCAGGGTTACCGTACGGTAGACGTCCTGTGGGAATTCTTCGTAGGTTTTCAGTACGGTGCTTGCGTTGTCGTTTAACCACTGCTGGATTGTGCCGGTGTACGCTGACCATGCCGCCTGATAGTCGGTGTAACGGATAGACACAGTGCTTTTATACAGCGAATCTTCCAGTACCACGATGGCTTCCTTGAAATACTTATAAAAGGCATTCAAGGGGATGGATGAGACGTCCAGTGGAATTAACCCCATAGGTCCGGTCACATAGCGGATAATCGATCGTTTAAAGGTATACATGCTTTTCCCTTTTCTGTGAGGTCGGGGAGATTTTATGAATTCATTCCCCTTTAATAGACTTAACATAGAATTTAATCAGAGGCTGAAATGGCACAGATTACGTACTCGTTTAACCCGTACAACAGTAATAGCAATAACCGCGTGACTGAGTCATTTAAACTGACCGCTAATCGCAACCTGTATATCCCACGCGCTACCCCGTTCTTCCTGAACGATTTCGAGCTTTACAGTAACGCTACTATCAACCAAGACGGCACCATTACCGGTACTCGCCTAACCCTGGGTAACCAGGCGGCGCTGGCTAACCCGTTTGACGTCTTTATCAAAAAGTACCAGATCAACGTGTTAGGTGGAGTGGTTGTTCCAGCACCTAATGATGGACAGTACGTGATCCGTTATAACACCGTAGGCGGTCCGTTTGTTCTGGATGAAATCGCCTATGCGGAAATGGTTGCTAACATCATGAACCACGACCGTGAAGCGTTCTGGGAAGATTTCGTCGGCGTTCCAACTGCATGGCCTTCTGACCCGCATGAACATCCGGTGAATCTGGTCTACAACATGTATGACATGATGACTCTGCTGCGTCAGTTGATCACCCTGCGCACCAGTGACCCTAACACCAGTCTGATGCTCTTAACCAAACACCTGGAAGCCGATCTCGAAGCCGCCCATGAAGCTGATAGCTCAATGGTGGGTCTGGGTAACGTGGACAACTTCAAATCTGCCACAGTCAACGACATCCCGGGTTGGAGTGCAAATACTTTTGTTACCATGGACGTGTTGAAAGAAGTGATCAAACGTCTGGCTAACGGCACCCTCAATTTAAACTAAGGTAACAGCATGAATTACCCCATCATTCGAGATTTCAAGCTCGACATTAACCAAGAGTTCGCGGTCAACAAAATCCCCAACGAACGTCGTGTGTTAGATGATGAGCAAAATGTATTCGTGCCTCGTCATGCCCCTTTCTTCATGGAGTCATTAACTCTTCGTGACAGAGCGGGACGGGAGCTGGTAGATGGCGTCGACTACCGGATCTTTCGCATGATGGGTGCGCTCTCTGCGACCTGTGCCAGTCCGATTGCCTGCCTGATTGAAATGATCGACACGTCTATTAAGGATGTGTATGCGGATTACCACGCGGTGGGAAGTTCTCCGCTGTTTGACCGTAGCCTGATTGAGTTAATCAATGACAGCGCCAACGATCAGCGTTTAATCAAGTGGAGTAAGATCAAGAACAAACCAGTGGTGTTCGATCCTGAGCTGCACACCCACTTACTGCCTTACGACATCGTGATGTTCCAGGACGTTATTGATCTCGTGGATTTGTGGGCGGAAGGATTGGATACACTCTCTCCTTCTATTAGTCCGATTGCACTGCAAACCCAGACCAACCTGGTCAAGAAATACTTCGACCGTAACAGCGCCATTATCCAGCGGGCATTGGAACGTCACGTCAATCAGCACAATGAACACGGCTTGACTGATGCACAGGTAAACCTGGACAAGGTAGAGAACATCCCAACAGCAACGCTGGACCAAGCCTTGAACGGCGAACCGCGTATGCGTCTGTTGACCAGTTCGTTGAAACAGATCATTAACCGCTTTGGTTATAACAGCGATGCCTTCTTAAAGAGCAACGTGTTACCGATCTCGTTCTACGGCAACACCTCCTTTATTCCACCTGCTATCGGTGGGAGCTTTGAAGGATTGGGGTCACAGCATGAAGGTGCGGCTATCTGCTTGGAAAGTGACGGTACAATCAGCTACCTCTCTAACCACTTTGACGGGCGCAGTGAAGGGCTCTACTTCAGCATCATCACCGGTTACCCAAATACCCTGAAGATGAACTACCAGAGCTACCGTTATACCCATCCAGTGTTAACGGCGAAAAGCCAGAACCCGAATGTGGTGGCGCAGGGTAGTGGTGGTGAAGTTCTTATGCTTGGCTCTACCCGCACCAGACGTTGGTTTATTGCATTGACTAACGGTACGTTGGATCCGGGTTACCATGTGATGTGTGAGTTGGATGTCAGTGGGTTTGATCAAAACTTCTTGCAGACCGACTATCTATCTGTTCATCTCATGGGTGATTATGTTGTTATTGTTCAGGCAATGAATAACGCAACCGGGGGAGAAAATATCGGGCGCAGCCATCGTCGTATTTGGCGTTTGGCGAAGAATAGTTTTGTGTCAGGTAACACACTGACGCCGACCCCGATGAAACTTACCTTTACTAACCAGGATGGTCGCGCGTTTACCAACAGCGATTATTTTGTTTGGGCAGAGATCCAACGTGATGGCAATGGTTTAGTGACTCGACTGATTAACCGTTTTACTAGCCCCCTGAACCTTACGGACGTTACCAGTACTTTCTATCGTACTGCGGCTACCGTGACCTGTGCGATTCCCAACCGACCAGGCATCTTCCTGATGAAGTTCCTGAGTCATTCATTTACACCGGGCAGTGACGCAACACGTGGTTCCTATTCAACAAGTCGCACTTATGAAATCAACTACGAGTTTAACGTTTTCTCCGGGGTGATGACGCAGGTACAAGGCAAGGCTTCGCCTCTGATCGACACGTCTAATCCGCTATCGATTACGGGTCAGCTAGAAGCTTACTGGGGGATGTACGATAACAGTTACTTGACACAGATGTTTGCGCAGAACTGCACCATGCCATTCAGTGACGGTAACTTGCTGGTATCTCAAACAAACTCAGCCTTCCGTACTCCTCACGGTTGTTATCTGGTGAAGACCGGCGGGAAGTCACCGTACGAAACGTTGTCTAAACGCATGGAGAAGGCAAGTTTCCCGAACTTGTCTATTACTTTGAGTACCGAGGCCATTTCCTCACCACTGGCGTATTCCATCTATCCGACGGCAGTGAGTTGGTCAGGTGCAGGTGAATTCTTCAATGCGGTAACCAAGTATTCTAATGGGGGTCGCGAGATCTTCTTCCGCGAAGTCAGCGGAGAATACTCGGTGCGTTCGAGCTTAACCAACCTGGATATTGCCAACATCTATTCACGCCCGTTGTCAAATGCTGTTTACCGTACAGGGATTCCTTATGGTCAACCGCGGGTGGGCGTGTCAGGTGATGCCACGTTCTTGTCTAACTCAGGCCTGAACTTTGGTGCGACGTCGTTGGGTGTGGGTGTTGAAGGACGTATCTACAAGAACCCACACAGTTCCTGGGCGTCAGTTGTTAAGTCAGACCGCACGATTGTGTTGGCGAGAACAAACAACAACTTCAAGATCAACAGCACCGATTGGAACTTCTTGCCGACTTCCTTTATTACCTATCCCGATGCCATGGTGCGTCAGATTGCCAAAGCATTGATACCTGCCGCTTATCAGGATTCTCCGGATAGTCTGGTGTCGATTGCGGATGTCAGTACGATCCCCGGCAATGTAGGGACCAAACCGATTCTGGTTCAGGTGGTTTACGGGGATGTTAAGAATCAGGCACGACGTCACGCTGTTGCCACCATTCGCGTCACCTATAATCAGGCGGATGCGAATAACTGGATCGTTACCGGCTTCACGGTAATCAGTAGCGGCGATGTTCTGTCTAAAAACCAACAGCTCTGGTTAACGCCAACGCAATGGGAATTTGGCTACGGTTCTGACGGGCAAGGTGAGAACGTCGTAGGTCTTTACTACAGCGGCAACACCATCCGGGTAGCGTTCAATACGCTTTACAGAACCAGCCACATCGGCAACTCGGCATGTTGCGGTACGGTGTTCACGGTAGACACGTCTACACAAGCTGTGAGTAATCTGCTGACAAACTACAACCAGTCTTGGGAAGGGGCAGATAATCAGGTAGTGATTCCCAAAGTGGGGATGGGTGGTAAGTATAATCCCAACGTATCAGGCGCCACTGCAGAGATCGCAAACTTCAATGGCACCACGTATGCGCTGATTTCCTGTTATCCTGACCCGGCATGGACGTTGTTCTTCCAAACCGACATCGACGTGATCTTCAACGGCAAGAGCTACCAGTTAGGTTCTGGTGCAGTTGATTTACGTTCTATTAAGAGTGACCCGGGTAATACGAAGTTCTATTTGTATGCTCGACTGGTTAACGGTGTTGCGACCTATGTCATCAGTGAAACCAAAACCTTTGACACCATCTACAATATCTGGATTGGTACCGTAACCACCAATACCACGCAAATCATCGATATCACGCGTTTTAACGCCCTGTTGTTAAATGGGTCACGTGTGAGTGAGGTGAAACGTGGTGGCGCTATACCGGCGGTTACAGGCGCGATTACAGAGGAAGGTCAGATGGCGTGGATTCGTACACCTGAAATTATTCAAGGCTAACCTTTTAACGGGGAGGGGACAACTCTCCCCCAGGAGTTTTCATGTTTATTGAAATGTGGCCAAACTTGGCGTTTGATCCGCATGGGACAAATACCAATAACGATATAAAAGATGAGGTTCAGAAACTTACCGATAAAACCTGTCCCTGGATTGTTCCCAACGGTGCTCCTTTTGTCGCAGGTTCAGTAAAGATCAAAACCTCGGACGGACAACCTGTTACCACGGGTTGGAAAGAATGTTTTAAACCCATGCCGTTGTGCGAGATCACTGGGCTGGATATCAACACCTTCGTTGAGCTGGAACCGGAACTGCTGGAACAGTACGACAACCTGGTGTTTAGCTACCATTCAGTGGGTGTGGCGTATGTGCCGCGTAGCTCACTGGAAGATCAGTTAGAAGCCATCAAGCATGGCGCTGACCCGATCCCGTGGAGCAAGGTTATTCAGATTCCTGAAACCCTGCCACCTAGCGAACACTGGCATCTCGGTGACGAACTGCTGGGGTGGGACGACATCGTGATGTTTTGTCGTTACCTGCTAGCATTGGCTGAACGTCAGATCCGTACCCAGGCTAACATCGAAGACGTTTACAACAACGTACGCGATGTCCTGGATAAGTTGATTGCACAGTACAACCTGATCAGTGCCAAGCTGGAAAGTCATGACCACAACTACAGCAACCCGCACCATGTTACCGCCTTTGATCTATTGTTAGGTAACGTGGATAACTTTGCCACGGCGACCATTCAACAGGATATTGACGGTGTACGTGCTGATCTGTTCTCTACCCCAGCTGGCGCTATTCAAGCTGTGCAGAAGCAGACACCGGATACGTCGGGTTTGATGAAGAACGGAACCTTACCGATCTCCATGCTGAGTTCGTCTGATTATTTACCCCCGGTAATAGATGGAAGCTTTGAGGGTATCGGTACTGACACTAACATGGCGGCGATCTGTTTAGAAAACAACGGTCGGGTTATGATGGTAAAACGCCACTTTGATGGTCGTGTTAAAGCTTTGTATTTTACTTATATTGAAAACTATAAAGCCACCAAACCAGAAATGATCTTCACCGGGTTTAAATATGAAAACGCATTGTTAAAGGCCGCGGGTTATACCTTGGATACCGTAATGCGTGGTTCCGGTCAGGACGTCATTGTGGTCGGGGACTCCAGCAAAAATAAATGGTGGGTGTCATTAACCAATGGTACGTTAAACCCATCGACACACGTCTTCACGGAAATTAACTTAAGCGGACTTCCTCATCAGGATTTCCAACAAGGTTATTACCCGAATACGGTGATGAGCACCAAGAATTGGATTATCTTTTCAGCAGGTACACCGGGGAGTGACAGCAACGGTCAATCTTTCTTCCGCATTCCGAAATCCCAATTGGGACAGGGTAATGTGCTAACACCTTCGCAGCTGAATGTAAGTTATATTGATTTGGCAGGCCGAGGGAAAAGTAATCAGGTGTGGTTCTATCCTGATGAAACAGCACGTGACGCCAACGGGATGATTACCCGCTACCTGTGGAACTTCAGTCCGGTTACCCGTGGAATCTCTTATCGTTTCTCGGACCCAATCTTCTTTGCAGAAGAATCGACTGATGTGTTGGTTATGCGTTTTCACCTGCGTCCGTTTATTTTCGATGACCAGCGCGTTCCTCAAACCAACTTCTACATGAACTTCCAATATGCCTACCGCATGGACGTTAACAGCGGACAAATGTCACTGTTGGATAGTTCCCCCATTGTCACCGCGGACACTACATTGGGCAATTACCCGCCCGGTGCAGAAAGCGTGGGCTTTGTTGACCAGTCGGTGGGGATTGACTTTGCGTGTGCATGCGCAGTATTGCCGACAGGCGATTACATTTATGTCGTGTCGCAAAACTCCACCACCACCTTCCCGATGCAGTTGGGTGTGGCTGTTACGGCCGCTAACAACGCGGCAGATGGTGTGAAGACTCACTTGTTGAACTCTAACATCACGTATACCCGTTCCAACCAAGCGGTTGCTGCGCCGACGGCTGAAGGGACAAGCGCCCTGCACCCGGTGTGGGATCGAGAAGGGGAGTTCGTTCCTTGCTGGGATAAAGGCGGGCAAAGTCAAGTTGAGATTTATCGTAAGGTCAGTGGGGGCTACGCATTACGTCCAGGATTGACTAACCTGAAATTGGGTAACCTTTTGGGACGCCCTCTGGTGAACACGGTGTACAGCACCAACGTCGGGTTTAACTACCCAATGGCAATGTTCACGGGCAACGCTGCGGCGCTGGATGCCGCGGGTGTGGAATGCGGCGATATGTCAATGTCAATAGTGCAAGCCATTTTCGAAAACAACGGGTGGCGCGCACAGTTCCCTAATAGCCCCGGTATTAACTCCATGGTGGACAGTTTGATCTCGGTTCCCCGCACGTTTAACAAAGTGTATAACGATGACACGTTAAGCATGACGGTGGTGCCGACGTCTTATTACGGGATCAACCCAGATGTTTTGAATCAGATCAAAGCAATGTTTGTCACTGAGGCGGCGCAAATGTCTTATGCGGTAATGAAAGTGTTCATTCCGTATCAAGCGCAGGCAACCACTTCACTGGCAGGCGGTTTACCGTGCTTCGCGCAGATTTTTGGTTATTCTGACGTGGACAAGTCCATGGTAATGGGTCAGGTCATTGCATTGAATCTGCAACAAGTTAACTACCCTACCAGCGCAGTTTCGGTTCCTGTGACGCGGCTAGCTTCACCTGGGCTGATTAGACAGAGTGCGGTGTGGCGTGACAAGCGCCAGGGTACCAACCGCAGTATCTATATCCCGAGTCAGGGCGGTAGCAACCACTGGCCGTTCTATAAGGAAGGAAATCGGTACACGGTGAAGTTACACACCGGCTGGATGATATCGGTTCCTGGCGGCGCCTACGCTCCTTCGTTTGACTACGTGTGGGATGTGGGGACACAGGACTTCGTATCTCAAGGTTGGCGAGGTACCGGTTACGGGCGTGAAGAATCGCTACCAGTGATTCCGCGTGTAGGGTACGGTACTCAATACGACCGGAGCTACACCGGTGCGGCGGTAATGATTGCGAATGTTAACAATCAGAACTACCTGCTGGCGTCGGTGTATCCTGACAGCGGATGGGTTATCTATTTCAAAACAGGCACTAAACTGGTAATCAATGGTACGTCTTACGACGCCCCAACCGGTACAGTAGACCTGCGCGATATTGACCCCACTCCGGCTAATAAAACGTTTTACGTTTACGTAACTTGTTACGGTGACACTGCGTATTACATCGTGTCAGGTAAACGCATTCGTCACAACCTGAGTCTGATTCCCGCTGCTAAGATTGTTACCAATGACAAGCAGATCCTTACCATTGAACGTTATTCAACCTTTATGATCGGCGACGCCATTCTGTCAACGTCTCGTAAAGCGGGTTCGATTCCGGTATCGATCGGCATGCCAATGGATGAAGGTACACTGAGCTATGTGTACCAGAGCGACTTACCAAGCAGTTAACCTTAAACGGGGAGGTCTTCCTCCCCACAAGGAGTTCTCATGATTATTATCGGTGGGGAACGTCCGGTCATTGAAGATCCTGAACCGCGATACGGGTCCCTGCTCTCCAGCCTCAACAATCTCCGTCGCAAGATCGAGAAGAGACAAGACAGTAACGATGCTCAGACGTCCGCTAACCTGACGTACATCGCCCAAGCCGTGGGTAACTTCATTGCGCTGTGCCAAACCCCTGTCGACGCGCATATTGCGTTAACGGGTCCGGTGCACGGTGAAACGGCTGAAACCATTGACAAAGAGAAAGTGGATAACTTCCGTACCGGTACGGTGCAAGACCACCTGAACTTTGCCGATGACGCGTTTGTCAATCCAGCGGGAATGAAAGCGGCCATCACCCAGTCTATCAGCGGTTTTAATGCTACCGACTTCCAACAGAACGTGCGTATGCCGTTTGCTGCGCTGCACCACATCGATCAGTTTGACCGCGCAGCTAAAGATCCAGGCAATGCCCTGTTCTTTAAGAAAGGCCCGGTTACGCTGATCATGAACGGTGACCGCGTGATTGTTTCCCCGCAATACCCATCAGGTAATGCAGGTCCTTATTCTCTGTATTATTCTGATACGGTGAAGATGGGTGCCAGCATCGGGTTAAACGAAGAACGCCAGATCTCTACGTTGTATTGGGGTGCAGGTTGGAACATGAAAGGTGCACTGGATAACACCGGTCGTATCGGCATCTTCCGCCCACTGGCTAACAAGGGCATCTATAACTACGCCAGCAACGTGCCTGGAGCAGGTAACTTCTATGTAGTGTTAAGCTCGACGTTTGGTGACATCTCTCACAAGGGTTGTTTGCTGAGCGCCAGCTTTAGCAACGGGGTTATCAGTCTGGGACATTACTTCTTTGGTGTTAATGATCCCGAGTCTAACCCAACCATCACGCAGATTGTCACCAGTAGCTATAAGGCAACTTATAACACGGTGAACATGAACAACGTCAACGACAGTATCAACAAGACCCGTCAGATTGCGTTGAGTGATTTCTTTACCTGGGGTCCAGGCGTCAAGATTGAGTCAGCACTGAAGGCAGGTGAACAACCTACCATCACGGCAGACTGGCGTTATCTGAACCTGGAGTTCTTGATGAACATCGCGATGCCGGTGAAAGTCACCATCGGGAATCAAGTGTTTAACAAGGTCTTTAACTTCACTGAGTCCGTGCACCCAGGCAAACTGGTTATTGCGGATACCGGTGCAATTGACATGCTGAAAGGCTTTAGCAAAGACAGCATCTCAACGGTTGCCGACCTCAACAATAGCAAATGGTTGGTGGACAATGATCCAACGAACCTGCTGAACCTGGTCAAGAACCCCGGCGTGATTAACAACAACGGTTTGATCTTAAACGGGTATACCACACCGACCTGCTTACGCATCAAGGTGTCACCGACTGACATGAAGGGTGTTATTCCTCTGTTAGAAGATCCGTCACTGAGTCGTCCGGTGAAAGACAGTGTGACACAGATGTTTGTGCCTACGCGTCACTTCTCACTGGGTGAAATGCCGGAGCGTATCTTACCGCTTTCGCAAGACGCTAACCAGGTATCCTATTTGAGTTACTGTTTGGCTGTAGACCGTTTCGGTTACAAGCACAAAGAACTCCAGTGGGCACAGGGAAGCAACACCCAGTTAGACAGCGTCAACAAGGTTTACGGGATTACTCGCCCTGATCTGATCACAGAACGCGACCTTGTCACCACACTGCCAATGAGCTTGTGCTCTGCGTCTTCAGTAAGTGGTGGCGTTACGGTAACGGGTTTGAACTTCACAACCCGCAATGAGTTCACGGGTTATGCGTCATTCCAGTATGCAGGTGGTGCAGTGGTGTTGGGTGACAAGGTATCGCTGTCTACTAACTCGTTGATTGTGATGCGTCTGAAAGCGTCTGAAGCGGCAAAAGCAGATATCGTACAAACGATTTATAAAGGTCAGCAGGCGCAATACCCACTGAACCCGAACATGGGTGTCTTTGTGGTAAACAACCAGCGCGCGCTGTGTTGGTGGAGTGATGGTTGCGCAATTGTTCATGCGGCAATTGTTCCTTACACTCTAAGCGGCAACGTGTTGAACCTGGGTCTGAAAACCGATACGGCCTTGTCTGTGGTGTCCCAGCCGATTACGCCAAACAAAGGCAATGCGGCAAGTCAGAGCAACGACGGCCTGCATTCTCGCCACTGTGATTTGTTGGCTTACAAGATCAACGATAACCAGTGGGTATTTGGGTTGAACCGTCCGTGGAATGACATGAGCGGTGACGTGACTTTCTCTACTGATAATTTCTTGGCCACCACCCCAGTGTTTAGACCGCTTTACACTGTGCAAGCGAAAACGTTTGCAGGCACTGAGTTCTTTGACGTGGCGGATGATCACTATCCCCTGACCTTGATCCCGCGTGTTGGTTTGTTCCAATGTCTGCAATCGATCTCTACCGATGTGGTGTTGCAGAGTGTGCGTGATTTAACGGTGTCATTCAAACCTTATCAGTTGGCTAACCAAAAACTGGTGATCGTTCCCGAAGGCTATCGCTGTGTTATCAACGGCGTGGGTATTTCTGTGGACGAGACTCATGAACTGGCGTACACGACCTGGCCGAGTTATTTCTACCTGGAAGAGAACACCGGTATCATCGAGTTAAACCGCTACGACACGGAACAGAAGCCGGACAACAATGCCATCATGATTGGCTATGACAGTGATGGAACGGGCGTGCGCTATACCCGTAGCTTCATTGTACTTGACAAACACTTGATCAGCAGCGTGCGTAAGGGTGCAACTATCCCGTTCGTGGAGAATGACGGAACAGAACGCGGTTACTCCAACTTCTTCCGTTACAAAGACGTTATCCGCGATACGTAAGGGAGATCTATGTTAGTTGATTACGACTGGGTCAAGGCGATACTCGAGGGGTCGATCGAGTACACACAGTACGATGTAAACAACCAAGTTGCTAACACCAGTGCAAGCGGACGCATTAGCTACATCGACATCAAGTTTAAGAGCAGTCGTGACCTGATTTGGCCTTGGTTCTATCTGAGCAATGAAGACGTGGCGGGATCTACCAGTCCGTTTACCTATTCGTTGTCCTCAGGTGGTCCGTGGGTTAAAACGTTGGAAGTTGAAAAGAGCATTATCCCGCGGAACAGTTCTCTGCGGGTGTTTGTTCGAACAGCTAACGGTTATGATCGCACGGAACATGCTGCGGCTCGCTTGCGCATTACACCGGCTGGAGATTGGCGACCGCCGACGTGGGTGACGTCAGTCTTTGGTTATGACTTGGTGGCAGTGCGTAGCGATGTAATTAGTTTCCGTTATTTCGATAATGCCGGAAATGAACGTAGCCAAGCCGACATCAATAACGCTAACATTGGGTCATTGATTGTTACCTTGAACTTGGATGACGCTTTCCCGAATGCAAGTTTCACTTTGGGTGGAGTGAATGGAGAAGCTAATCGTTTCTCTTACAGCTTCTATCCAGGTGGCCCATGGGCGAGTTCATTGAACTGGAATCCCGGTAACGTAGTAAACGGTTCAGCAGTGCGGGTCTATGTCCAGTATTACGATCCCAGTGACGGCGAGCGACGCATTTACAGTCAGCTTAATGTTAATGGGTCTATTGCTGGTCAAGCGCGTAATGCACTGTCTGGATCGTATAGCTTCTTTGGTAGTCCGATTCCGTGGGCAAGAACCTCGGTTCCATTACTGATTGTTAACATGAATCCTGATGACCAGGGCTGGGTGTATTTCAACCTGCGTACAGGTCATTACAAGGTAACGGTTAACACCGGTCGTGGATCCAGTGGGGGTAACGTCAATGCGGCAGGTGTCTATTGGGATAGTGGGCTGGATTGGGTCGGAGGCGGAGGAAGTACAAAAGAGTTCATGTCTGCTGAGCACGATTTCCCAAATGCAGCTAACGTCAATATTGCGCGCTCTTCAGGTGTCAATGTGTGGCTCAGTAACGTAACGGGTCGTGACGATGTAATCATGGAACAGCAACCCAATGCCGGTAATGATTGGACAGCGGTAGTACACATCAAAGATCCAAGTGGTGGTGCTGCGGCTTACAGTTTCCATTTAAACGCACAAGTTAATCAATAACACTATAACTACTGCTCCTTGCGGAGCAGTAGTTATATTTATGTTTACATCTCAGCTGGACCAGTATCTTTACCGTCGTTACCGTTGGGGTGGTGGTGCATATCCACGTCAATGCCTGCGCCTGTTTTAACACCAGTCATACCCGTTACCGTGGAATCCGACTTCACGTCACCCGTGGAATGAATAGTGCCGTCTACGGTTAGGTTACCGGTGTGGAGAGTTTCAGGGCAGTTTATGGTGGTGCTGTCTTCCACATTCATAATCACGTTTTCGGCTTGCAGCAAAAGTCGTTTACACCCCATGCTGATATCTTCATCAGTCTGGAACATAATCCCGCCCTTGGTATAACCGTACATCTTATCTTTATCCACCGTTAATACCGATTCTTCTGCATTGTGGTAGGTAAAGGAATGGTTGACGTCATCCCACACCAACAGGGAGTTCTGTGCGCCCGACAACATGAAGTGCCCTTCCATGAAGTTGAACTTGGCTTCGATAATACTTTTTTCACCATTGGCATTACTGTTACGCAGCGACATCTGTCCGGTACGTGTATCCACGATCATGGTGTAGTACTTGGAGATATCGTACTTGGAATCTTCGTTGTCGGTCGGCATGGCGTTCCAACCGTACACGATGGTTTCACAGCGCATGGTTTCTGCGGAAAAGCCAAAGGTGGTCCAGAAGTACTCTGAGCTGCCCGAGAACTGGTACAAGTTAACCTGTGACCCTTCACGCACATCAGGCGGTGTCAAGCGGTTGGGTTCACCAATGGGTTTCCAGGTGGCCGGCACGATCTTATTGCTCTTCAGCATATCGGTGCTGACCTTTTTACCCGCGGCATCCACGGCATCTTTCTTAACACGAGCAACGTCTGCGCTTACACCACCGTCAGCAGTGGGAAACAGCAATGGCGAGTACACCATAATTTCATGTGAGTTCGTTTCTTTGGTGGAAGCCACTGTGGACTGCCCGACCCATTGTATTACATTCATACTGGGCTACCTATATATTAGTGTAAGTTTAATCAACATACGATAGAAAGAGAACCGTCATGATCTTAGAGTTCTATTTAAAAGGTTTCGTTCCTTTGGCGACCAGTAACGTCAAAGAAATAAAGATGGTGACGAAAGATCAGATCAACATCTTTATCAGTACCAACGGTGCCGGTAAGAGCAGTATCATGCGTGAGCTACATCCTTTCCCACCTGACACATCAAAATTCGAAGATGGCGGGACAAAGATTATCTCTATCCTGCACAATGGCAAAATCTATAAAATGACCTCGGTGATGGGAAAAGAGGGCTACCACAAGTTCGAGGTTGAAGGTGAGAACCTTAATACCGGTAACACGGCAACAGCGCAACGCATGTTAGCGGAGAGTCATTTCGGGATCAGTCAGTCCACGGCAAAGATCTTAAGCGGTCTGCATATCACTGACTTGTTTAATGCCATGTCTCCAGCGAAGCGTAAAGACTTCCTGATGGATCTTTACCCGAATGACACCACGTATGCCATGGGGCTGTACAGCAAGCTCAAAGATGAGTGGAACTCGTTACGTGGCGCTTTGCGTAATCAGATCTCTCGTTACGCCGTAGAGAAGCAAACGTTAGAGACGCTAAACAACCTCAGCGAAGAGCAGTTGATGTCACGGGTCAGCAAGTTAGATGAGGAGATTCGTGAAGGGTTGTTAATGGTTGGTCGTTTGTCACAGGCCAAAGAACATCCACAGTTAAAGCGCATGCATGAATCCTTGTTGGAGTCAGCAGCCTTCTTGGTTAAGTTCACGGTAAGCAATCCGGAATGTCTGACACGGGAGCAAGCCAAGGCGCGTGTTCGTCACCATGAAAACTTCCTTGCCACTCATCAGCAAAAGCACGAACATCATTCTACCAAACTCGCTGAGTTAAACGAACAGGTAAGCCTCAAGGATATTCAGCAAGATCCCAAGGTGTTAGAGCAGCGCGCTAAAGCGATTGAAGCTGACCTCAAGCACTGGAATGACAAGCGGAATAATCTGAAAACTTACCTGGATAACCATCCTATATTGATGGAAGCGTACGTGAATTTCGGTAGTCGTTTTGTTATGGCATTAAGCGAGATGAAGCAGTACCTCATCAACGTTACGCCGGCGTCTATGCCTGAACTGACCCGTCAGATGTATCAGGAGTGGACAAGCAAGCACGACGAGATTGGTAACGAACGCACCAAAACCAAACACATGCTGGACGAGAAGCAACATCGTCTGGCTCACTTCAAGGGAATGGAAAGCATTGACTGTCCAAAGTGCGACCACACGTTTAAAGTGGGTGTTACTGAGAACGAGTTGAATCTGTTAGAAGTGGCAATTGCAGGATTAACCAAACAGGTCACGCATTACGACCAGGAGTTGGCGAAGTTACTGGTGTTGATTGACAACGACCGTGACTGGTTCCTGAGCATGCAGGCACTGTATAACTTCCTGCGGCAACAGCGCTATACCGAAGCAGATTTGGCGATGGTGATTCGTGAGTACGACATTGGTAAATCCAACGGGGTAAACCTGGTGAATGCCATTGATCGTTTAGCGGATTACGACGATGCACTGGAAAATATTCGTCCATTGGAAAAAGAGCAGCAGGTCAATACTTCCCAGATCAATCTCCTTAAGCAAAATTATATAGGAACGCTGATCAAACAGATCAAGCAATCCGAGGAGAGCATTCAGTTTCATAATGTGGCGATGCGTAAGGCTAATCAGCATTTACGTACTGATCGTTACCTCGTGGAACAGATGGAGAAGTATGAGCAACGTTTAGAGTTGTTCAAGGCGCAGCTGCGTTCTTTCCGGTCTGCCATGACTGCCGAGTTCCACTTCCAGTTGAAGAAAGAAGTGGACTTCGGGATTGCGGGTCGAACAGCCGAGAAGAACCACTGTATGTCGGAGATCATTCGCAGCAAGAGTTTGCATTCTGTTGTGGATTCGATTGACCAAGACATACAGCGTCTAAAACGCCGCACCAAGATCGTCAAAGCGCTAATGGATTCGTTGTGTCCAAACAAAGGCTTTATTGGTAAACTCATGTTGGATTTTATCATGACGTTCTGCGGTAATGTCAATGCGATTATCAAAGAGTTCAGTTCAATTACCTTGATGCTGAAACCGTGTAACAAAGATAATGGCGATCTCACGTATCGCTTCCCCGTGGTGAATGGACAAAATACCGAAGCTTCTGACATCTCTGATTGTTCAGCAGGCGAAAGCGAAATCCTTAACTGGTCAATTCGTAAAACCGGTATGCGTTATAAACCAAATTGGTTCCCGATGTTTATGGATGAAGTAGGCGCGTATCTGGATGAAGTTAACCGGACACGTTTCTTTGCATACATTCAGAGCATCTTTGCAGATAAAGAGCACGAACAACTCTTTATGGTGTCGCATTACGCTGCACAGCATGGGATGTTCAACAACCCAAATATCATTGCAATTAACAGTGAAGGGTTAACCATTCAGGGGAAAGTCAATGCACACACTATCATACAAAAAGGCTAATTAATTTTAGACCTACATTATTAGGGTAGATGCAAGTGTAAAAGCTTGCTCTGCCTTGTGTAAATGTCGGAGAAAAAAATATCATGTCCATCGTTAAATCTTTTATCTTAGGTGCGTTATTAGGATTGTGTTCGTTAACCGCCGCTCACGCGAGCTACAGTGGTCCGGGCATTTCCAAAGCCGATGCAAAGGCTTATGCAAAAATTGGTCAATACGTTTTAGAAGCAGAACAAAAGTCCGGTACCAGTGCCGACCTGTTAACCGCGGTGTTGTATATTGAAAGTAATTTCGGTAACAACGTCCACAACAAGTATTCCAGTGTCAAAGGAGCCATGCAGTACAGCGACCGACAATGGCGCAATGATCTCAAGAAACATGCCAGTAAGATGGGCGTTTCTGCTAAAAGTTCTGTCCACAATAAACGGGCAAACATCCTTGTGGGTGCAGCAGGTTTAGCAGAGAACCGTAAATACCTTGAAAGCAAGGTACATCGACCGGTCAGTGACGGCGATGTCTACATGAGTTGGTTTGTCGGCCTCTACGGGGCGGAGAAGATACTGAAAGGCAAACCCAATGCCAAGGTGTCAAAGTACGTCCGTATCTCGCGGGGGAATGGGAACATGTTTAGCGTCAACGGTAAGGTAGCAACCGTGGCACAGTTCCGTGCTAAAATGAATGCCAAAATTAAACACAATAAGCAGCAGACTGCTGACTTGGTGAATCACTCCAAATACGAACAGTTAGTCAAGCAATTACAGAGCGGGGAATATGAACAAGTCTCAACTGCCATGCTTCGTTAACAACGGCACAATAAATGCTTCTCAAGGCATGCCGTGTAATGTCACCATCGTTGAAAACAATACCGACAGTTACTGCGTAATGGTCGGGTCTTTAGTCTTGGGTTATATCAATTTCAAGAGCGGTAAGCCGGAATGTTTATCTACGGGCTTTACCGACATGTTCGATATCGACGCCTCGTTGCAATACGTCGCGACTACAATCAAACAATAACTAATACCAACTAATAAAGAGGGGGTTCGCGCCCCTTCTTTATTCAACTCACTTTGAGAATCGTTACAATGAAAAATAATAAGTTCGTGGTCTTTTTCGATCTGGATGATGTGTTCTACCTGACCGGTCAGTACATAAATCAAAACATTATTAAATACCTTCGTGATAAGCAAGAATTGGACGAAGTTGACCGAATCATGATGGATCATTTGCATATCCCCAAACAGGACTTCCTGACATTACGCGAAGACCTGGAACGTATTAACCCTGAACTCGCCAAAAAGATCGACGCCATTGTGTGGGAGCATGGGTTGCGTAAAAACGGGTTTATCATTGCAGCACCATTTGATCCTGAAATTCGTCAGTTATTCATCGACCTGGTCAATGCCGGCCGCGTCGAGGTAGGTATATGCACGCACCGTAAAAGCATCGACCCACAGGCTGAGATGACAACACGCGCGTTAATTCGTGATCTCAACGGCACGCCAGTGAAACACATCTACGTACTGGATCGCAAGACACACCCGAATAAGTTGGATGTGTTGCAACAGTTCCACCCTAATTTCGTGCTGGTTGATGATAACCCGATCTACGGTGATGAGGTGCTGGACACTGACAGTCGTCTAATTATCTGGGACAAGCAACATCGCATTCCACGTTATGTGAATCAGCGAAGTGCTGACAACATTATCAAACTGCAGAAGCATCTTACTGATTTAATTTATCGTTAGGATTCCCCTATGGAAACACCATTAATTGAAAAAGCGTTGAAGTTACAAGAGCAAGTTGACTACCACGATCATCTGTTCTTTGTTCTCAACGAAAGCGAAATCTCTGACAGTGAATATGACCTGTTGAAGCTGGAACTGGTTAGCTTGCTGGAAGATAACCCAGACCTCGTTAAGGAACTGGAAGCGCTGCAAGACAACAACCGCGCAGTGAGCATCTTTGAACAAAAGAACCCACTGAAACTGGTGGACCATCCCCGTCCGTTTATTTCACTGCGTCGCACCTATGACTTCAACCAGTACGGTTTCTATAAGAAAGTGTACAAGGAAAGTTATATTGAGGTGAAACTGGATGGATTGGCTATTGAGCTGGTTTACCATTACGGTCGTTTGGTGCATGTGTTGACCAAAGGCACCCACACCAAAGGCGAAGACGTTTCCCATAACAGCAAGTTGTTCAAGTCCCTACCACAGGAGCTGAATGAATTCAAAGACTTGCCGGTGGCGGACATTCGTTGTGAAGCGCACCTGACGTTCTATGATATCGAGGACATGAAAGCCAACGGTGTCAAGATCGAGAAGCAGCGTAATCAGGTCAGTGGCTGGATACGTTCAGCAGAGCCTACGCGCCACGCTAAGGGGAGAATTACACTTTCTGCATATGAGATCTCACCTAACGCATCAGACGCCTTAAAGTTCACTACAGGCAAGCAGGTGCGCAACTGGTTACAGGAAAAAGGGTTTGACGTTCCTGAACTGGTGAGTGAGAAAGATCTGTTGAGTCAAACACGCAACAAGAACGCCCCGTTTGATGGTTGGGTTGTTAAAGCCAATCAGCTTAACTACCATGCGCGAGTAGACAGTAATCAAGAAAAGGCGCCGTTCTCGTCTATTGCGTTTAAGTACAACACGCTGTTTGGCGATACCACTGCTCATGACGTAACCTGGAGTGTCAACAAAAACCAGATCGTTCCCAAGCTGACCTATGAAGAGATCAACATTGACGGGAGCAAGTGTAGACAAGCCAACCTGTTTAATGCCGGTAATTTCCTGCGGTTAAAGCTGGGGCACGGTGACAAGGTGCGCATCGTCATGAGCGGCGATTGTGTTCCCCATTTGCATGCGGTAATCGAAGCATCTACTGATCCACGTTTCTCTCTGCCCACTGAATGTCCGTGCTGTAAAGGTCCGGTAAGTCGTATTGGTCCGTCTCTGATGTGTAATGATACCGAAGGCTGCACTGATAAGCTGCTGAGCACCTTGAAGCGGGCGTGTGGTAAAGAAGGGTTGGATATCCAGGGTCTGGGTCCGAATACGCTGGAAGAGTGGATTGGGCAGGGTTTGATTAAACGTCCACTGGATTTATTTGGTCTGAGCAGTACTGAAATCCCAGCCCGTCACTACAACGCCATCCAAGCGGCACGTAAGATGACACTGGGGCAATTCATCTATGTGTTGAACATGAGTGAGTTTGGTAAGATCGAATCCACCAAGCTGAGCTACAAGCTGGGGTCAGTGGAAAACTTCCTGAGCTTTATCAAAGACCCGGAGCGTGTAAAGGAAAGCTTGTCACCGGCAAAAGCATTGAGTTTGTTGAAACATGCCAGCAACAAAGAAGAGATGCGTTACATTGAGCGCTTCGCTGCGGCAGCCACCATACGACCTGACACCCAACGTCCTGAATTAGTGCGTGTGGTGCTCACTGGCGTGTTTGATTCGCCACGTAATGTGATTGCCGAGTTGTTGTTGAAAAGTGGCGTAGAAGTCGTTCCACGCGTCACCAAGTTAGTGAAGTGTGTCATTGTAGGTTCTACCGTTGATGACACGGAAACTAACTCCATGAAAGAAGCCCGTAAGCTGGGTGTGCCGATGTTGTTTGTGAATCGTGACACCGAGTTCAACCAGATCGTCAAGGAGATCAAAACGTTATGAGTCGTCAAGAATACAGCGAAGTTGAAATTGTAGGTGATTCTTACCTGGTTAACAGTTTCCGTCTGCACATGCAGGAGAAGGTGAAATACATTGTGGAAGAAACACCCACGCGTATTCGTGCCGTGCTGAGTCGTGACGAGCTTCCATTTATGGCCAACTGGCATAACAAAGAAGTTCGTGTGGTAAATGAGAAGGTGTTTATTTTCTTGACCGAAGAGAATTTAAACAACAATCTGGGTTCACTCGCTAATTCACTCAATCGTTAATACAAAGTAGAAGGGTAGTAAAAAATGTCAAAAGAACAAGATAAAAAGAAAGTTACCGTGAAGAAAGAAACCGATGTTCTTCCAGCGGTAGAAAACAAAGCAGCTGAAACCACAACCGACGTTGCCGCAGTAAAAGTAGAAACTGCGCCGACCCCCAAACCCGCCAGTAAGCGCCCTCCTTTCTTTGCTCGTTCAAACTCTGAACTTCCAACTCAGGAAGAAGAAGTCAGCATCAAGCTGGCCGAGTTAAAGGACAAGGACTTTAGCGACGTGGAAATTGCTAAAGTGATCAACCGCTTTACCTACGTGGGTCATGAAAACAACCAGACGGGTACAAGCTTTACTCTGAACGGTAAAACCATTGAGCCAATCATCAAAGGTGTCAAAGGTAACTTGCGGCATCTGGAAAGCGCGTCAAATGGTTACGGGTTCGATTACCGACTTTCACGCGTGCAGAACTGGTCGCAACTGCATGAAGAAGAGCAGGTGTGGGATCTTTACGTCTATGCGTTGGAAGTTGACGACGGCCGCAGTCCGTACCGCGCAGATGACACCAGCATCATGGGGCAGCTGGTAAATAAGCTGGAGCAGAAACGCGTCTACCAGATCGTGTTCCTTGCTCACGGCAGCAGCCTGTCGCTGACTGATAAACTGAAAGCACCGAATCAATGGGAGTCCCTGAACCTTTACGGTCACGGTAAACCCGGCGTTGGCTTTGTCTCTCGTTCTGATCTCAAAGACGTCATCTTCATCGGCAACAACGTCGTGCAGGGACAGAGCTGGGAAGAAGTTATCGTTGAAGATTCCCGTGTTATCGCAGGGGAAATTTGGACGTGTACTTTACGCAATACCTACATCCGTAAATCCCAGATGATCGGGGTTAACAGTTATGGGACGAAAGAAAGCCAGGCGCGTAACATTATTATCCAATGTTACATGCAAGAGGTGCGACTTAACAACGCCCACTACGTGCTGCGTCGCTCTACGTTAAAAGACATGAGCGTGACAGGCAAAAGTGTTGAGATTACTCGCTCTCGTTTAACGGGTATGGTGTTATCGGCCAAGCAGACTATTAAGGTTCAGAACACCGGTTCTCATCAGCAGGATAATGTGTATTTTAACTCCAATGGCAATATTGAAGTTAACAGCATCTATGACCTGACCCTGATGCCGGCCACCGAACGTCTGCGCATCGCGCTGGTTAACGGCGGTGAATCTTTCTGGTTAACGCTGGATGGACAAGATGATTACGGTAGCTCCACGCACGAAGTGGCTAAAGCACCGAAACGCGATCAACTGGAAAATGACGACCGCCGCGGCTTCATGCCACATCACGGTCCTTTCCGCTTCCAGCGTATGGCAGGTGATGAAGAAAGCATGGAAGCTTACGTCCGTCGTGCGGTAACCCAAACGATCGGCACAGGTGACCTCGCCGACAACATTATCCGCCACGTGTGTGAAGCACTGCGTGACCGCGTAAACATTGCGCGCTCTATCGCCTCTGTGAAGAAACTGGAAGAATCAAGCAGTTTCTATAACGGCTGGTAACAGACATTGGGGAGGGAAACCTCCCCCTTTTATTAAGGTGAGTAGAAGTGGACGAAAAGATTATATTGGCCTATACGGACGGTGGTGCAAACCCCAATCCGGGTCCTGGTGGTTACGGAGTCATCCTCCCGATTGAAGGCAGTGAAGAAGTACTCACTTTATCAAAAGGCTATCATTTAACCACTAACAACCGCATGGAGATGATGGCACTGATTGCATTGTTGAAAGAGTTCGGCCCCAACAAAACGTTTGACGTCTATCTGGATTCCAACTACGTCAAGCAGGGCAGCAGTGCTTGGGTTTGGGCGTGGGCCAGAAAGAAGTGGGTCAACACGGATTGGAAGACCGGTATTGTTAAACCTATCAAGAACCTCGACCTGTGGCAGGAACTCCATGCTTTGTTGAAAGAGAACAAAGTGCGGTTCTTCAAGGTCAAGGGACATTCTGGAGATAAGTATAATGACATGGCAGATGAAGCCGCTACCGCCGCGCTCAAGAATCCCACAGAACATGATGTTGGATATGTCGCGAATGATCAACAAGCGTAAACAGTATGGAGACATTATCCGCAGTCTCCTGCCGCATTTCAAAACGCTGTATCAAAAGCAGGAACCCAACAGTAAGTTGTCGTTGGAAACAAAGATTAACAACGGCGACTGTTATGTGATGGCGACCTTGGTATGTGTACTTGCCAAGGCCCAGGGTTTATCTCCCACAATCTGTGCAGGCGGTTGGCACGTGTGGGTTGAAGAAAGTGGTCTTATCTTTGATGCTTATTTCCCCAACGGTATTAATCGCCAGGGAATTAAGTCATTACAGCTCAACGATATGGGTGATGATGAACCACCGTTTTACCAAGGCAGTGCTATTAAAACAATTTGTGATTTAGAGGGGTATTACTTTAACGGACGTGACCGAGCGATCTTTGTGGAACACTTGCTGGGTTCTAAAGGGTTGGCGTTACCAAATGGTTTACGCAAATTCTTGCAACGGCGCAGCAAGTACCGCAGTTGGAACCGAAGAAGGGATGCTATGAAACGTTTCATTAATCAATCAAGGAACCAACATGGCGAAGCTCGGTTATATCTCCGTTAACCTGGTTAAAGACCAAGAACGCATTATCAGCAAAGAGATCTCAGAACTCGGTTTAAAGCCAGTATCTGAATTTCCGTTCCACGTCACAATGATGTATGACGAACGCGAGTGCGAAGAACCGCGTTGTGTCATTAATCCCGACGTCACGTTTGAAGCCACTGTCATCGGTTTTAAGCCCCTGGGCAAAGCCATTGTCATGGAACTGCACTCTATCGGCTTACATCGCGAATTCAAGCGTTTGGTGGAGGCTGGCTACCAACACTCCTACGGCAATGCGCTGTTACACATGTCACTGGTTTACAACCCGGATAACTACACGTTACCGATTGTTGAAACCGGCATGGAAGAGTGGTTGGGTAAAATACTGACCTTCTCCAACGAAACCGTCCGCGATCTGCAATAACAACACCCTTACGCCCCTCAACAGGCGTAAGGTTTATGCGCGCAACTTTGAGGAATCATCATGATCATTACTGAAATACACCGCGGTAAGTGGGAAATTAAAACAGACAACTTAAGTCATCCATTCATTTTTCATGTGGGTGGGACGCCTGGACTTAGTTCGGTGGCAATGGGTGAAACAGTATTTACCATCGCCAACCAAGCGTACGACGGCGGATTAGTGTCCCTGGCCGATATCTTTAAACAAATGGCGTTGCTGGCGTTGCCTTACGATGAGAACAACTTCGAACACCTTTCTTTATATCGCGCCATTGAACAAACACTTAAGACGCTGGGCGTTCAAGTCCACCTTCGTGACTATGGTGACGAAGAGGAAGATTTCCGTGCGTTTAAAAGTAAAGTGTGTTTCTCTAACGGTCGGTTTGAACACTGCGCCATGATTGGTGACTTCCATACTGTTGCCACACTGGAAAAATACCATCACCGTTACGGTGCCGTATTAACGGTATCAATTTCGAATTCAAAGGGCGAAATACAAACAAGAACGGAACACCATATCCGGTCACCCCGTGGCGAATTTGTTAAACCTATCGACGGTGCAGAGGTGCTGGAAAAGATTCGTAGAGGAGAAACACTGTGAACCATGTCTTTTGGTTAGAGCAAAAAGGTACCGGAGTTTACGGGCCTGAGGAAGAACTAATCAAGAACTTCCTGGAATCTCATTTCAAGACCGGGATCGTTATTGTTCCAGTGGGTAAGAAACAGGTTAAGAAACTTCCGTTACCCGATGGCTTTGTGTTCGCCTCTGGGTCGATTGGCTTTATGCGTGAAGTGATGCGTAAATACGATCGCGATCTTCCCTTGCCTTATGACTACCCGTATTGTGTGTTAGGTTATCTGCGCCGTCGTGTAGAGCAGATGGAACTCAAAGATTTAAAGCCGGCGGACTTACCAAAGTTTATCAAACCATCCCGCGAAGTAAAACGCTTCCCAGGTTTTGTTTGCTGTGACTTTGATGATTTCCGTTTACAGGGCGTTTCGCAGAATACCCCGATTCATGTTTGCGATCCCGTAGAGATCACGGATGAACACCGGGTCTACTACTTCGTGGATGAAAAGCGTGAACTGTTTGACATACATTGTAAGGTAAAGGATCCGTCACTGGTCATTATGAACCGGGAGATCATTAATCTGCTTACGGAGTTCGGTTATCCTTGCGGGAGTTTTGATGTCGGTAAGATCGGCGGTAAGTGGTCATTGATTGAAGTGAACGACGCTTTCTCGTTAGGCGCGCAGGACGACGTTCCTAGCGAACTGTACTTCCGCATTCTCTTTACCCGCTTCCAAACCCTGATCAGGTAATCTATTAACCCTATCCTTTGCGGGATAGGGTTAATAATACCGCTTCTTTTTTTTGTCTTATATTTAGATTACAGTTTTTCTCAAGTCTACATTACTTGGGTGTATAAACATAGGAAATGTTTTTACATCCTTTAACCTAATATAAACTTTGAGAGAGTATATACCATGACTAACAAAAACACTGCTGACAACAACAACACCGCTGCTCACGAAATCGTTGAGAACCGTTCTCCAAGCATGATCGCTGCACACTCTTTCATCGAGACTGTGAAGAACCTGCGTGAAGAACAAGCGCACGAAGATTACATCCGTCATCTGTATGCGCACGAACTGCAGAACATGGTTGAGCCAAAGCAGTACGGTGACTTCGTCGCAATCGTCAACAAAAACACCGGCCTGCATTACACGGTGAAAGCGCTGAAAGAGTACGACCTGAATACCCCAGTGTTGAAAGACGTTGGCGTTACTGGTCCAATCGAAATCGCACGTCGTCAGGCTGAACAGCTGGATGCACGTGTTAAGCGCGGTGAAGATCTGACCGCAGATGAAATGACTGCATTAAACATTTCTCGTCAGCAGGTCAAAACGTATGAAGCTGCGATCGCCAGTGGTAAAGCACCGGCTGAAGCAGTAGCTCAGGTACAGGAAGCCATGACCAAAGAGATCGAACAATCTCTGATCGGTCTGGAAGAAGCGAACAAAGGTTGGTTGCAGCCTAAGTTCATCGCAGCCGGTACCGCACTGGCCGCGGCCGGTTTCAATGTTGTCGCAAACAACAAATACAACATTGGCGCAATCACCGGTGGTCTGGGTGGTGCAGCTGTTTCTTACTTCGGTGCAGAATACCTGTTCACTAAAGTTGAAGCGATCCACAAACTGCCTGAGCTGGTGAAAACTGGCCTGGCGGCATCTGCGGGTACTGCACTGGGTCTGGGTGGTGTGATGTTGGGTGAGCTGGTACAGACTCGCTTCATCGACAACGTAACTGTTGAGAACGACGGCGAAACTATCACCGTCACTACCCCAAGCGCGATCCCAGCACCAACTGCTGAGCTGGCGGCTTACCTGTAATAAAACGTGGCGGAGTGGTATTTTACTGCTCCGCCAATTACTTAGAGAGTATCTAGATAAGAACAGGACAAAACCCCTGAGAACCGCCTCTTAGGTTCGCCTCCTTTATTGTAGGGGGTTCTTTTTTAGATATTCTTATTAACTAGTCAAGAGGCTTTACCATGTTCATGAAGATCAACGAAGAAGTAGCAGTAAGCGATAGCGAGAAAGGTTTCCGCGTGGTTCTGTTCGACAACCGCAAAGGCGGCAAGGATCACGGCGTTAAGCTCGCCACTGATCTTCGTCAAACCTTTACGCGTATTCTGCGCAGCGGTTACGTCAGCACCAACCACGGTACTCAGCCTGGTGTGAATGCCGATGTGGAATACTGTCAGTTCCATGAGGTGCCCTTCCCAGCCACGGGTTTCAAGATCGATGAGGTCAAGTTCCATATGGGTGGAAGCACTGATGGGAAACAAGGTCAGGTCACTGCGGTGATTCGTCCTTTCGGCCCTAAGTATCGCGAGCTGCGTGATGCTATCGATAAGAAGGAAGAGATGGAATTCAAACTCTGCCACACGGCAGATAAAGAAGGCAACGTCTTCCGGGTTCTTAACGTCAGCTACAAGCCGCGCAAAGCGGTGGTCATACTTTAACAAGATGGGGGCTTCGGCCTCCACCTTACTTCTTTTTATTTTTTTGTCGGGTTGCGTATGTACGGTGTATACTTTAATTCCTTTATCACGGTAAGAATAAATGGCGTAGAGATTGACGTCTATCCGTTTTCAGATTATGCTCGTTATGCCTTTCATACCTATACCGCCCCTCGCGGTACAGTGCACTAAATACTATGCTGTATACCGCAGCTTATAATAGGAACCTTTGAAATGACTTTCACCATTTTCGTTTGGGTGCTGGTTGCTATCATCTTCGGTTTCTTGTTTCGTCATTTCTTTATTTGATTGGTTAGACCGTTACCGAGGGGGTAGCATATGGAATTTGTAAAAGGGTTTCTAGCGATGCTAGCAGCAGTTGTAGTTTGGGATTGCGTCAAGCATGTGCTCTTTCCTCGCTACTCAAGCAAGCGGTTTCGAAAAGAACTGAGTCACGAATTACACCAATGCCTTCAACGCCACCAAACAGATTTGTTAAGAGCGTTGGAAATCTATTTCGAGAACTTACAGGACAAACAAGATAAATACGGAAACGAAGTAGACCAGTTTACCAAACATCTCTTGCAAGAATTGTTGGTGGCAGTACAAACGTTGAAAGCCACCCCGGATCATCTGGAAATAGAACTAACACGTGCACTGGAGCTGGTAATGAAGAAGTCCTTTAAGGAACTCTCCACTCAGCAGCAGCAAAGCATGATGGACATCATAAAAGAAATTAAAGAAGTAAGGCTCACCGCATAGCACCTGCAATTAATAACAAGCCTTGTTGGGGAAACCCAGCAGGGCTTTTTTGGCTTTTTAAATTAATCTGAAACCTATATTACTTGTATGTATTCAAACAATAAAACTTTGTATAGGGGTTATAAATAATGGCTTTATTCAAAAGTAAATTAAACTTGTCGTACAATAAACTGTCCCCCAGTTTAAAACGTCAGCTCCGGGAAAAGATCAATTCCGCTGAGGGACTCCCGATCTTTAACGCCAAACGGTTTACATCGAAAGTGGGTAGGGAAAATGTAGGCACTGTTGTCAGCGTGCGCTTTAACGACAAGAAGCGCAGTAACACCTTGATCGTTGACATGGAACTCCCGCCGAGCTACGCCCACTCGTTTGACCTTTCGACCAATTGGAAAGGGGAGATCGAGCATGTCGAATATTGGTGATACGTCTTGCCTGGTCGTCACTGTTCCGTATACCCAACTCTCGGTGCATTGGCGTGACATTATCGAGCTAATGGTGTTTTCTGTTCCTGGCTTGAAATTCAAAGTACAGCGCGAAACCCGTTCGGTTGAAGTCAAGATTAAAAACATCTTGTTCAATCGCAATGGCACCGCAACCGTTGTGTTTAGTAAATTGGGATGGCTCGGGACTGAATATGAACCTGCCATCATTAAAGAAAGAATCCGACAACTGTTGGATACCCGTCATTATTAAGGAGACATTATGTCTGTAGAAATTAAAATCACTGAAAAGCAACACGGTAAAGTTCGTTTCGGCACCACACTGGTTGTTACCGGTAAAGCAGGCGGTAATGAACTGTTTGTCGGCTTCCAGGATTCCCTGCTGCGTCTGAATGTCGATGCCGCAGCCTATGCGGCTCTGGATACCGGTGACAAGCTCTATTATCACGAAGGTATCCTGTCAGATCAACCTGGTGGCACAGCCGTTAAAGTAGCGTCTAAGCCGGAGCAAGCGGCACCGGTTAAGTCAAACCCGTCTAAAGTCAGCATGGCTGGTCGTTTCCCGCAACGCTAATCTAACCGGTGGAGGGCTTCGGCTCTCCACTTGGAGGTATTATGACTTTGATCGTTTATCGTGACGGTGAATTGGTTGCCGACCGTCTTGTGGTTTATAAAAGCAAAGTGGCAGGTATCGCTAAATATCGGGAAGTGCCGGAAGGAAAGTTAAAGGTTACACCCGAGAACGATATCGCTTACGTCTTCGATAATGACGTGGCCGAAAAGGTGCTCGCCCCCATTCTTCTTTATATCCGTCGTTATGAGTCGGGCAAGTTAAAAGAAGATGATCCAGTGCTGGAGTTCGATGAGGAATTCAAGTTAGTGTTGATGACTCGCCGTAGTTTCTATACGGTCATCTACGACAAGAACTCCTTTGGCTTCCGGGACTGCAAAGATGATATTTACGTGTCACCCAACGGCTCCTACCGCTTCTACGATTCGTTGAAATTAACTGCGGAAGAAATCTATAAGGCTATGGTCTTTGTTGATAACTTCATGGTCACCACTGACTACCAGAAGATTTCTGCAAGTTCTCTTACACTCATCAGGAAAGCGCGATGATTATATTAGACAATGACCATATCGTCTCGATGGATATTCTGAAACCTCATTCAGTTTACTATCACGACTTTAACGAAAGTGTTGTTCAATATAAAAAGCAAATTGCACACGGCTTCATCTTTCAAGGTGATAATGGTGAAGGTAAAATGCAGTTTGTTTGCATAGGCAAAAACAACATTCCCTTTTACGTCCGGAGTGAATTTGGCAAACTAAATGGGTTTGTTAAACTCCCAACCAACAAAACACTGTTCTTCAATGACGGTAATGATTGGGATAAATCTTTTGCTGCAATGATCGAAGCGGATTTAAAGAAACACAACATCACGATTGCTCAGTTCCTGCAACGCCCCGAGGCGGTTAATGCTGGCTTGCGCTATCGTATTTTTGAGCGGCAGGCTATTGCTAAACAAGCTCGTGGTTACAAGGAAAGCGACGTGAACTATAAACTAACCGATGAAAACGAAGAAGATTGAAAAAGCCCGTGGGGGATTAATGGGCACTCAGATCAAAGGTGACCTCACCTGGACACTGCACAACGGAAAACTGCTGCACTGGGTCCCGTTGGTTGATCTGGTCGCTGTTGACCTCCACATTATTACACACACCCAAATCAATCGGCTAATTGCCTCTGGGCTTATCCCGATTGTAACGTCCCCTTCTTTGTCCAACCACACTGCACAAGCTAATCGTTGCGCAACCGTGATTAAAACCAAGGTGCAAAATGATATTATCTACGGCTTGTTAATGCCGGGCGGGCCTAAAAAGAAAATCTTTAACCAGATGCTGAAAGATGGTAACCCCATTATCTCTACTCTGGTTGGAGACGGTAAGTTTGCACCTGACGCTTCAGATCGGGGCAGACTTGTTATTGAAAACGTCCACTATTTCAGATTGGACTTCACAAAGTAGGAGAACAGGCAGTCGATGTCAGGTGAACAAAAATTATTATGGTTATTTGCAGTTCTTTTGGGTATTGGTTTAGTTGCTGAAGTTTTTATTTGGGTTAAGAGAATATTTTTTATAATCAAGCAGTCCGGAGTACTTAATGAGCGAAACGACATCTGACATTGAAAATATAGAAATACGAACTGCACTGGATATGTTCTTCGAACAGTCTAATTTGCTGACAGCAGAGGCTATCGAGTTTAGCAATTACTGCGGTGGTTTGAAACGACCTATCGCGCCGAATGTTCTTAGATACGTGGATCCTGCTAGTGAGCATTTAAAGACGGTTTCAATCGCACGCCGCGCGTACGACACTGCAAAAGACACTGCCGACCGTAGCGAACTCGACCGTCGTATGATGTCTCTGGTTACAGCTTCTGTTGATAGCATTATTCAATTGCGTGGTGAACTGCAAATAGAGTCCACCAAACTTCGTTCGTTGCATCAAGTGAGATCAAAGGCTGAAACCCAGACGTTGCGAACTTTCTCTAATGCGTGTTTGGGGCTTATTGCATTCATGGGTGTGATCGGTTTCTTGGTCTATTTGTTTACGAGGTAGTTATGCCACTGTTTACACCTGAAAGAAAATTACAAGAGTGCGATTCAGTTTTCACTGAAATCTCTGAACAGTTCGCCAAGAAGATCAAAGGCCTGATTGATGCGTGGACTTATATTCACAAAGTTTCTCGCCTGATCGATGATCAACAGGCAGTTCTTGATGATTTCGCTACCTGTTTAAACAACCGCCGAAACATGCTCCCGACGGCCAATGAGTTGATGGAAGAAATCAACCGCATTGAAAAACTGTGTGATCGTTCTCAGGTGCTGTTGACGTCACTCGATGAAACAGTGGTTAAGTTCCAGCTTCGGGAAAAGGCCAGGAAACGCAAGGAAAGAATAAATTCCATCGTCATGACAGTGGCTTGCGTGGTACTGGGTGGTTTATTTATTTTTGGGTATATCACGTTCAGAATCATGGCAGGTTAATCAACCATGTTATGTTGTGATTACCAATAAGAGACTCCGTCATGAATACTTTAAAATACCGTAAGAAAGAGTACCATAAGCAGCCGCGCATTCAGGACCCTATCACACACGTAGTGTTTGTGACGGAGGAAGGCAAGTTTGTTAGTTCTACTAACCCGATCCGTGTTGAAGGCGTGCAGCGCATTACTCGTTCTTCTCACCTGGATGCAAATCTGCCTGCGGTACTTGCAGTTCTTGTCATTGATAAAGCTGACAATGTTCTGTACACCCGTCCGGCCAAGGTTAATAACCGCGCCCAGTTCAACCTCTTTATACAAGAAGTGTTGAAGGACAAGGCCAAGGTAGATGCAGAGAAAGCCGCGAAGGAACCCGTTGATGCTTGACGCTATTCGTATGACAAGCATCCGCAATAATCCCGCGCAGTATATCGCTGAGTTCTTTGAAGCACACAAAGACAAGCTCGATGCACTGGTTGATACACACCAGTTGTATCAGGCGTTGGATGAGCACTGTAAAAAGCATTCTCTGAATTACCGCACGGTGGAAAACTGTCTGCGTCGCATCATTGAGCCTGTGCTCGATAAACACATTTATTCCGCATAACTTTTAACTAACTAGGGAATTCCCTAGTTAGTTATTTATGTATGCCTATTCCACATAAGGATTATTATAATGGCTGGTAACAAGAAACCCCGTAAAGCTGTCAAACCCCAATCTAAACGTATTGCTGCTCACATCATCAGTGTCTTGCGAGTCGTCCTGGGCAAGTTCCATGTGATTGGTGATATGAACCACCTCCCCACCGCATTCCACTTTGCTGAGTTATCGCAACACCTTAAAGGGAGCGATCTCCGCATTGCGCAAGACTACGCTTTCGATTGGTTATGCATTCATAAACGCGCGTGGACCATGGTCGCCATGCACTACTTCAAAACAGAAGAAGGCATCGAGGTTATCCCTACCTCTCTGGTGATCCAAGACGCCACCCTGGGCATTATGGGACGCGACGGTGAATTCCTGTTGAAAGAGATGCGGGAAGCGCTGTTCAAAACCAACGACGCGTATAACGAAGACACGCCGGCATTCTACGGTTACTACATGACCCACGGCGAAGACCTTAATATCGCATCGGTAGAGGATCAGCTCAGCGAAAGTTTCCTGAAGATCACTCAGGACTTGGAAAAGATTCAACCTCATGTTGTTGCTATCACCGAAGAGAAAACCTTGATGTCACTTGGGAAAGATAAGTTTTCTATCTCTAACCGAAACGCCTTAACCACTAAGATGGTCAAAAAGGAATAATCATGCGATATAAAGCCGTGTTCACGATTAAGTTCAGAACCTTTAGTCATCGGTTTGAAATACCGGTGGCGGTAGTACAGCTGTGGGCACAATCTGGTATCAGATCAAATGTGGCAACCGCCAAGAACCAGATCCGTAAGTTTATTCGTGATCTCCCTCGAACCAGCACTGATATTGCCGAATCCCTCGACGATTATGTGTTGCGCAATATTATCGATGAGATTAGTAAACGGTATAAGCAAAAGGAGAGTGTGCTACTCACCACAATACCCCCGACCTTCATTAACGACAAAGACATCGAAGATGACATTTGGTTGTTGGTGTGTTCTGGCTTAGGTGCGTTTGGTCGACGTGAAGACGGTATTTATTGTCCATGCGGCGAAAACGAATCCCCGGTATTTGTTTACCGTATCCATTCTGCATTGGTTGCGCCTCGTTATAAAACCCACCTGGTGATCGAAGTTGAACATCAGGGCCAAACGGTTTACATCGAGTACAACACTGCGGTTGTCAGCAATCAGTCAATCCGTGATATTGTTAAACGCGGGATTGAAAAGAAGTTAGCGGAAAATAAGGTAGGGTAATGGAGTTCTATTATTTAGCGTTAGTGGTATTCACCCTCGTCTATGGCTACGGGTGGTACTTTGGTTTTAAGCGTCGTAAAGACCCACTGCTGTCAGACGCGCTGGAATGGTTTGGAGATCGTCGTAAGGTCGTGCTCATTGGTTGGGGGGTAGGCCTGCTGGTGATTACAATGGTGCTGGTAAAGCCGTTGTGGCGCACTACTGTGTGTCGTTATTATCAGTTCTCGTACAATACCGTCACTAAGCAAGACTGGATGTTGAACCAGTGCTTGTATAAGACCAAGACAGGGGCTTGGCTGCCGTTGATTGTTACCCGCGATAGTCCAGACGGTAATGATCAAGTAGAGCGACCCACTGATGCAGTAGAAACGCATTAAGGTGACATAAATACTACATCGGGGAAAACCCGATGTAGTATTATTTTTTTATGCTGTTGCAGGAATTCCTGTGATAGGAAAAGCAAAGATACGAACACGTTCCGCACTGCTACCCGAGATCATGACGTTGACCTTCCAACATTGTGTACCGACCCAGACTTCCAGTTGCGGGTTATCGCGCGTGGCCAGGTAAATGGTACCATCAATGACTTTAACATCGGTAGTGAGTGACAATCCATCAAACGCTGCATTGTCAATCCCGTTGTCATAGAAAGCCAGTTTCTTGATATCAGCAGTAACCGTATCCGTTATACTGGAAACGCCCAAACTAATGTTAGAAGTGCTGGTCTTGTTCAGTGTTACGCAGAAGTTGATCTCCGGGATACTAAACTGGAATAGCGTGCCTGTTGCACCCATGTCCATGATCTGTACCCGAGGAGTAAACCATTCCAGCTGCCTTTCAACCTCGTCGATGCGTTTACCGTCTGCATCTGCTTTGGCTTTCAAGAACTGTGTGCGTAGTGCTAATTGCTTCGCTTGCAAGTTACAGGGACCGTCCGGACCACCTTTAACTGCGTCGGAAATCGCAATCTGTTTAACAGACTCAGGATAAAGTTCTTGTCCCACTTCTGCTTCAACAATGATATTGTCGTCGCCAGACAAAATGCGTCTCCTCTTTATGTAACGGTTGGCATTGATTTAGGTTCTAACGTACAGTATGCACTCTTTCCGGTAGGCTGACTGATGTTGACCACAAACTCCCACCACTTTGTGTCGTGGATAATCACCACCTTAATAAACGGCAAGTCAGCAATGTTCACGGCATCAAAAAGAAAAAGCTTTTCAGTTCCGATAGACTGCTCACTCAACACCTTGTTAATTAATGTGGGCGTTGCTCCAAAGCTAGCCATCACGCGCAAATCTACATCCGCCAATGTTCCATTAGTGGATTGAAGAGAAACGCTTAAGGTTGTAGCGGTTACCGCCTCAGCACTAACTTGTAAGTTGAGTTCTTGGATACTCAGCCCCAAGAGCCCGCCTGCAAAGTTAAGATCACCTTTAACACCTTGCGGCATGTAGTGCGAAACGATTTGGAGGGTCTGCAAAACCGCCGTGCGGAGGTAAGCAGTTCTGTTAGCGAGTTCGGTTCCTTGTTTGTTGGCGATGCCTTCAGCACCTCCTTTGACAGCATCACTCTCTTTGATAAGGGTGACCGTTTCTGGGTAGGTGCCGGGTGTTTCAACAATGTGGTCTGCTTCGTCAGCCATTTCCGTTTATCCTTATTGTACGGGAGCTACAGTGTTACCTTCGATAATGCGTTTAGTGTAGTGAGACGTTCCGCCTGCGCGAATAGCAATCCACATGAACAACCAATAACGGTAGCTCATGTTTAAGCGAGTACGAATAATGTCTCGGAAAAGTGCGTCACAATCTTTACGCGATACAGCGCCTTGTCCGTAAAGATAGTCATGTACTGCTGCTGCGGGAAAATACTTGTAATAACCCGGGTACAAACCTTTCAGCCATCGCGGAGTACTGGCGCCGTCGGTAATGAATCCTTTTGGGATCGTTATCTCGGGTGTCACGTAATCTTCAGTGAACTGAAACTTGTCTTCTTTTACCAGAAACTGCAACGGCATGTCGGGATACGTAAACGGACTGAGTGTGCGTTTAAAGAAACCCCCAAAGAACTTATTTAGCACGATAAATACCCCTTCATATTGTTTTAGTATCATAGGATTTTAAAATGAGCGAACAACGGAAAATGCTAACCGGGTTAGCGGTAACGGCACTGGCTTTAAATTCTGCGAGATTTAGTCGGTCGGTGGACATGACAAACTGTAAAGAAGAGAAAAGCCGATTTATTGCACGTAAAACAAAAGACTTTATTGAAGCAGGACATTCTAAAGTCACTGCGCGGGTAATGGCTAAAAAAGAATGGCGGGAAAACAGAGATGAGTAAGGCTAATTTCATACATGGAACTGTGCGGGGAAATGGTTTTGTTTACATTCCCTACAACTTTCTCAAACGCAATGGTTTCCCACACACCGGGACTGTCGGGTTTAAACCCAGTGAAGATGGGTTAAGCTTTCAGATGACGATCGGCACAGGTGATCGTTGGATGGGCAAGGGGAACTTCCGTATTGGTCCTGATATTGGTGCAAGCTTTATCCGTGCCATGATGAAAAACAAACCGGATGATTATCCCTATGAGTACAAGGGTGTGTATCAATTGGAAGTCATTGGTGAATCGCTTATCCGGGGTAAATTGGTGGGAGGGAAAATTTCCTCTATCTCGGATAAAAGTTAATACAAATAAACGATAGTAAGTATTTAACGTTTTATTAAATAATCAGAGGTTATCATGTTCCATACCGTAAGTGACAAGAAATTTAATATTCTGCGGAAACGTAACGAAATTATTGCTGAGCAACTCCAGTACCAGGGAATGGACGAACGTATTAAAATTACCCTAATGTTATTAGCGGAAACCAAGGGAGTACAAACCATATGGAGTTGTTCCGGCCACACCCCGGTTGAATTCCTCACTAAAAGAACTCGCCAACTTGAAGCGGCAATCAAGAAGGCCGTAGACAAACTTAAGTTGGAAGAAGCCCAAAAACTTCAATACCGTTTAGATAACCTCCGTGCACCACTTGTCGAAGATTTCTATTTCATCTTTGCCGCAGGTCGTGAAAGTGAACCCTTTATGAAATTCCTTAGCGATTTAATGTTGCGAAGTGGCTTTGATGGTTTTTATCTCCAAGCAAAAGTGTTGAACTTTTCTTTCGATGACGAGGGTGCTCCTATCGGCGAGAAGAAACCGTTTAACGCCTACCCGGTGTGGGAATTTGGTTTTCAGTATCGCGTTAAAGATCATGGAGCTTATCTCGAGAAGATTCAACGTTTCAACCATGCTCTTTACAAACACCTTTCAAAAGATGAACTTTACCAATTACACATGTATGACGGCTCCGCTGTTCATGCGCGTTCAATAGGGAGTGGAAAATGAACATCAGTGACGAAATCCGTGAGAAGCTGTTAACCGCTAAAGGCGCCGATGAAGTAGCAATCCAACTCGATAGCATGAGTGCGGAAGAGAAAGAAGTTATCCTGCGTTATCTGTTAACCGAACGCGGTTTCCTCTGTGTGCAGACGCCACCGGCAACGTGGTTGGCGAATCAAGAAGAAGATCCGCATGGCAAGTTGTATGCACAACAACGTGCGCAGACGGCGCTGGGTCATTTACCTGATGACACGCTGGCCAATGCGGTGTTTATGTGGGGTGATGACTATACACGGAAGTATTCTCGTATCACCATTATTACTGCCGGCAAAGAACGTATACGGTGGATGAGTCGTGCATTGGTGCAGGTGTTGAAACTGTTACTGGTTGCTCGTACTCGTCTGGCTAAATATGAAAACGTCGAAGTGACCTGTCCGGTTAATGGTGACCTCGATCGTTTCCTGGAAACTGAATATGCGCGTTATGTGCGTGCGGTCAAGGGGGAATAAATGTTTCCAAAAACAGAACGTGCGCAACTGGGTTATGGTCATACTGCGGGCAAATTCCACAACATCACCAAGACACCAAAAACACGGGACAAGCAATACCTGTTACCACACTTAACCGTTAACGTGTCTGGTCAGGTATCCATTGTGAACAGCTTCTTTATTTCTCAGGGTATTAATCCTAACACGATTGCTGTTGTGCAGTTTGATCCAGACTTGGCAATGTTACGTTTCAAGCTGGACCGTCATGTAGATCCATTAGGTCCTCATGTCCCAGTAACAAGCGGTATTCTTCGTTTGACACGTAACGCGGCTACGCAAGTAGTGAGTACGGCATTGCAGGCGATGAACCAAACGTCTACTCTTCGTAAATGTGTCTTTGTGATTTGTCGCATCGACTATGAAGGGTGGTATTATGCTAAAGCTTCAGGGTATCGTTTCTCGATGCAATTACCGCGTTGGTGGCCACGTTTAGATCAGAGTGAAATTGCTCTGTGGAACATGCCACATAACGTGAAATAATAACTAATAACTGTAAACTAAATTAAGGGAGTGTTCTTCCCTTAATTTTTTAGGAATACTCGCTATGTCTATTTTTTTGTATCATGGCTCGATGTATCACACCAAGCTACTCAGACCTGGGTTTGATTTCTCTAAAGTCTTAGTTGAATGGGATGAAACAGAAGACAATACTTTTCTTTACGCCACCCTCAATAGAGAACAGGCATTATTATTGGGATTTTTCAGCGGTGTTGAAAAGCTATTCGGCGCAGTAGCATGTCACTATAAAGAAAAGTCTATCGACCTCGGTTTCGAAAATAAAGTTAGTGAATTAAAAACGTTTAACGTTTACCTTTACACGTGTAAATTCAACAAAGATTGGTCAAAGGTTGATAACGCGGTGAATTCATTGCAAAATGAATACAAAACCCAAAAACGTATCACGCCCGTGAAAATAGAAAAAATTGACATTCTTTCATGGCTGAGCGAAAACAATTTCTCAATCAACTCTTTTGTCGTTAACTAACGCATTAAACTGTTATGTTAAAAGGACCTACGTGCATGAGCATTAAGCACGCTTTTCGTTTTAAATTCATTGATTATGCGCGCAACATGCGTGTGAGCTTTCCGGCAGAGAAAGACTTTACAAAAAGAGTAGCTGATGACATGGCTCTCAGGGGTTTGAACTTACGAGACATTCCAACCATCGCGGTGGCGATTGTATTAGAGTCACTACCGATCAGAGAACTGTCCGAACAACACCAGATTTGCAGCACGGTGGAATTCACTGCGAGACACATCGTGGGGATGCCACCTGGGTTAGATGTACGTAAGACTCTTATTTACTTTGCAGATCATGCAGGGTGGTCTTATCGTGACAACTGGCACCTCTTCAAACAAGTATGTGATTTGCTTAAGCGCTTTAACTATGCGCACCACAAACTAATTAAACGCAATTATTGTTCGGGGGAGTATCCTTTAAACAAATGAAAAGAACAAAAGTCATGAACTACGACCGCTTCCGTAAAGTCCGTAAGTTCCATTATAAACCACTGATGGCAACGGGGATGGTGTCCGTGATGTTGTTGTTGTCAGGCTGTGACAGAAAAGGCTACAGCGAAACACCCTATAACACCGTGAATGACTGTTATCAAAGAGGGAGCTTTAGCAAGGAGCAATGTAATCGTTTACAACAAGAGAGTTACCGAGATGCCCAGAACAACGGCCGTCGTTTTAAGAGCCGCGAAGACTGTCTCCGAGATGACCCTCAGAACAATTGTCAGAGTTACAGTTCGGGTGGTCATTTCTTCTATTATAGTCAGCCTCGGTATTTTTCTTACAGCAATGAAACTGGTCATGCTAACGCTCTCTACCGTGCTCCTATGAACAAGGGCTTTACCAAGTCCAATGGAACGCCGTATATCGCACGCTCAACGTCTTCACGCGTTACTCCGACAACCACAAAGACAACAACCCGTGGCGGCTTTGGTGGCTCTGTAGCGCGCAGCTTTAGCAGCAGCTCTCACTCTTTTGGCGGTTAATTTATTTAGGGTTTATTTATGACAGATAATGAAAGTCGACCAACCAGTCCTATCTATACCACGTTCACCGAAGAAGAAGTAGAGTTAGCGGCTAAAGCCGGCCATGGCGCTATGCAGGCGGTGTGTGAAGCGTTTAACCTGCCTAAGCTGGGACAGTGGGATCTGTGCAGTGATTGGTATAAAGCGTCAATTGTTAATCAGGTAGAACAGATCCTCAAAACAGCACCAAGTTGTCGAACCATGCATAACCGTTGGGTTAAAGCGCGTGTGCACCAGGGTTGGGTGCTGGGCGAGAAGGACCGTGAAGCAAAGACTCATCCACACATCATGGATTTCAATGATCTGCCGGTTGAGATTAAACTCAAGCTGAAAGTCTTCCGTGCCACTGTCATGGCGTTTCGTAAACACGAGGGACCGAAGTATGCCCCACGCAACTGTTGAAACACAGATCTACGAACCAGAGATCGGTGAGGTTTATCTAAGTTCTTCTGGGTTACCGTTCATGCTGATTGACTTCATGCGCTACGGCTTGAACTGCACTTCTCGTTTTGTGATGTATACTAACCTCGTGGACACCAAAGATGCCAAAGCCGGTGAACAGTGGTGTCTGGAAGAAAGCATCTTTATTAAAACCTTCAGGAAGTCATCATGTCAGAGAAAACATTAGATGAATTAAAAGCAGAAATGCGTAAAGACGTAGAACTGATTTTGTCAGGTAATCATCCTAACCAAAAAGCTGACGGAGTCATGTTTATTGATGGTTACGACAACTGCATCAATGAAAGTCGACGCGGCTTGGGTAAGCTTCCTATGATCGACCCCAAGGATGTTAAGTATTGCGCGGCAGGTAGTAAGAAGTTGTTAGTTGTCACCATCGTGAATGACGAGGTGGTTCATGCCACCATTGCCCATAACAGAAAGTGGGATTCTACTGCGACCATTAATTTCACATCCCAACACGTGGAAAATACACCGGCAGTGCGCGCACACGCACAAGCGGTGCTATCGCGAATGGAGATTAAGCCTGCTCCAAGCGATATAGCGGTCATACAGATCCCTGCTACGGTTCAGCAGTTGAAGCTCTTCCTATTCATTCCGGTGGCGGTGGGTGAAAAGGTTGAAATGGTGTATGCGTTTTCTGAAGAAGAAGCACGTGCTATCCATAAAGAGAAGGTGGTTGATCCAGTGTGGTGTGATGTTGTCACCGAGATAGCTATTCCCACTTCACCTTCCTATGTCGATTATCAAACGAGGTTTGACCACGATGGCGAATAAGGACGTAGAAAATGTAAAAGAAGCAATAGCGCAACGCTTTAAGTTTGCTTCTGAAAAGTTAGTTGGGGAGGCATACCTTAACGAAGAACAGATGATCGCGACTATTCAAAATGAAATGCGCCCTGCGCTGTTCCGCAGTCTGGAAATTCTGTACCGTCATTATCCCGATCTCTTCACGATGTTTGCTTTCTGCAAAGCGGGTTTTGATATCCAGATCGATGCCGAGAACAAAGGCGTTAATATGGGCCTGAACAAAGAACTCAAAGGTATCTTTGATTGGGTGGAACGAAACCCCCATAAACGTGAAGAACTGACGCCATACTTCGATGCGTTAGCGCCGGTGACTCACGAGATCGCAGTGAGTGACGATGAAGTATTTAACGGTCATGGCAAAGGTGTTGAAGCCATGATAAAAGAATGGGCTAAATTAGCGGACAAACCATGAAAACCACAGAACGTCAATATCTCGATTTAATCCAGCGTACCGTTGATGAAGGTGTCTGGGTAGATAACCCTCGTACCGGAACACAATGCCTGACCGTAATCAATGCCGACATTGACATCGATCTGCGCCGTGGTGACTTCCCTGTACCAACTACCCGTAAGTTCAACTGGAAGATGGCTATCGCTGAATCCCTGGGGTATTACAAAGCCTTTACCAATGCCGGTGCTTTCCGTGCGTTGGGCGCCAAGACCTGGGACGCCAATGCCAATGAAAACGAAGCGTGGTTAAAGAACGCTAATCGTATCGGTCCTGACCACATGGGCAAGGTGTACGGTGCCGTTGCAGCTGATTGGCCGAAACACGATGGCACTTCTATCAACCTGTTCCGTCAGGTATATGAAGACCTCAAAGCCGGTAAAGATAACCGCGGTGAAATCGTAACCTTCTGGAACCCGGGTGAGTTTGAGTTGGGTTGTCTTCGTCCTTGCATGCACACCCACCAATTTTCACTGCTGGGCAATGATCTGTATTTAAATTCATTCCAGCGTAGTCAGGACATCTTACTGGGTGGTGCGGCGAACATCGTACAGGTTGCTTTCTTCCTGCAACTCATGGCGCACATCACCGGCAAGCGAGCGTGTAAGGCTAGCCTCAAGATTGTCAATGCCCATATCTACGACAACCAGTATCCGGTGTTGATGGAGAAAGGTCAGCTTGATCGCGAACCTAAACTCCCCCCTTCACTGATCATCAGTCATGAGATCAAAACCTGGGATGACGTCGTGAACATCATGACCCCTGATCACGTGGAACTGCTTGGCTATCGCCATCATGACCCAATCGTCTATCCATTCAGCGTATAAGGTATTTATATGTCTACAGACATCTATTTCTACAGTTACCCTAAAAATTCGGTAAGTGAAAAAGTACGAGCTGAATGGGAAAAGGGTGGCTGGGTTGATCATATTGATGATGTTCATGGTGAAGTGGAAGACGACGCAGATAAATTGGTTTGGTTTGCGCGTTTAAGAACTTGCTCTGAATCACTTGGTCTGATTTCTCCGAAAGAGAACGGTCGTTATCACGATGACATGGAGTTCCCAATAACCAAAGAAATTGCGCTGCAGTTTGCGGACAATATCCGGGATGTCGATTACAAGGACCAAACCCTTCCTGAACATGTTCAGGAAGACATAATCAAACTTAAACAAATTGCGGAAATGTTTGATTTCGACAACAATTTTCTTTGCATTCATACCGATTAATAGGCGTTGGCATGTTCAATAACTTAACTACAGAAGACGGTTACAAAACCACCCTGGAAGATTTCTTTCGCTTAGGGAATGTGTTCGTCGGGAAAGATGGCGTACCTGGCGTTATTCTGGGGGTTTCAAATAAAGAACTGGCTGAAGAGGATCCAAACAAAGTCACCGTGATTTACCGTCTCGGTGACAAAACCGACATTCGCTCTTGCCCTGTCCTTGAGTTCCTGATGGATTTCAAGTTGACCAAGAAAGAATTCGAAATCTGGATTCCGTGGTATGAGGCGACCGGTGAAAGCTATCCCGCTCAAATGATGGAAAAGAAATCGGCTTATACTTTTAATGAAGCCATTTACCTTCACTACAAAGAGGTTGATCGCTTGGAAGGTATTGAACTTCGAAACGGCATTTACTGTCTTATTGGCTGGGGTCGTTTCTACGACAACGAAGCATCTGCCAAAGCGTAACAAAGGTGTATCATGAGTTTACAGTTTGATATTAGTCGCTGGACAACTGAAAAGTTTGAAGAGCTTACTATGGATGGAAAAACCGTTGATTTCGATGCAGCCACTGATAAGGTGGATTACAAAGACATCAAGAACTTTCGTAACGGCACCAACCTTATCGTCTATTTCTTTAAGGCTCTGGGTGAGTTAAGCGAAGGTGTTTTTCACGCTCTTTCTGTCCATGACATTTTGCGTGTTATCACTACCATGAATAGTGATGAAAACTGGAAGTGTCCTGAAGAAAAGAAAATATGGGAAGATCGTTTAATATCGTGCATCGACAGCACTGATTTTAACACCCATGTTTTAACCTGGATCTACTGGGACTAAAGAGCTAACAAAATGAAAAAGATCAAGTCTTTGTTTGTTCGTAGCTTTGAAAACGATCGTAAGGTCTATAACGAAATTACCAAAGGTGCGGAGTGGGTGCAAGAAGGCGAAGGTGTCGCTACCCGTAAATGGGATGGTCAGGCGGTACTAATCAAAGATGGTCAGATCTATCTGCGCTATGACGCCAAGAAAGGCCGTACTCCACCTGAAGGTTTTATCCCCGCACAACCCCAGCCCGATCCCGTTTCTTTGCACTGGCCGGGTTGGGTTAAGCCTGGTAAGGGTCAGGATAAATATGTCAAGGAAGCATTAACCCGTTTCCCTAACGGCATGCCTGAAGACGGTACGTATGAACTGTGCGGCCCGAAGATCGGTACGCGTCACGGCGCTAATCCAGAAAAACTGGATTGCCATGTATTGATTAAACATGGTGTTGATGTTCTGGTCGGCTGCCCCACCGACTACCACGGCGTGCGGGCGTACCTGAAAGAAAGAAGTATCGAAGGTATTGTTTGGCATAATCCAACCACCGGCGATATGGTTAAGATCAAGAAAAACGATTTCCCCCTTTAACGCATTATCCTTTATAAGAGAATAAAAATGTTTACCATGAACCAACTGTTTGACCTTATCCGTGGCTGGGCAACTGACCGTAATATCATTTCTCAATCTGACTTCGAAGGCCAGTTCCTGAAAGCACAGGGTGAAGCAGGTGAGCTTTGCAGCAATGCAGCAGGTGCTCGTCTTGCCAGACTGAAAGATGATGTGGGGGACGTTATTGTTTGTTTGACTAACGCCTATGCGTGCCATGGTCTGAAAATCGAAGACGTGATCGATTTCCGTCTGTTAAATGTCGGCGGTATCAATCATCCTTCTACTGAAGCGATTCACTCGCGGCTGCGTGCGCGTGAACTGAAAACTGAACTGACATTTTTCGACCATGCTGTCTTCGCTACCAACTCAGTGCCGTGCAGCGCAGAAGATCTGTTGGAGAAGAAAGAAGAGCTCTACTCTATCTTCAAAACACTGACGCGTATCGCCAATGGTCAGGGCTGGTCACTTACTGAATGTGTTACCGCGTCGTGGGATGACATCAAAGATCGTCGTGGTCTGATGATGGGAACGGCCTATGTTAAAGAACAAGACTTCACTGTCAAGGAAGTAACCGACTGGATTGAAAACTCTACCGGTCTGTCTGACGCATCTATTGCCTACCTGAAAGGTTGGTTAGAAAACAACATGGCGGCGGCTGTTTAACTTTAAGCTTACGGGAGAAGTAGAATATGTCAGAGATCAGTTTCAAAAAGGGTGATCGGGTTGTTCACCACAAAGGCAACCCGTACATCATTCTGGGTGTCTCTAATCGGTCCAGTGATAAACAGAACTTCCCGGCGACTGTTACGTACTACCGTGAGGGTACTGATCCCAGTGATGACACTAACTGGTACAGCCGCACACTGACGGAATTTGCGGAAAAGTTCACTCATCGCGCTAAAATTGTTACCGAAGGCACAGATAACATTGAAGTGACGCTGGGTGTCTTTGGGCAGGTGAATCTTTTCAATCAGATCTTTATCCTGGATCGCAGTTTGATTGAAAAGCGCATGAGTGAGTTGGTCGGTAAAAGTGTGGGGGAAATGTCTTTCCCTTCGTTACCAGCTAGTAACAGAGCTGAAGATTCATTAAAGCGTTTACTGACCGTGGTAAAAGAAAACGAAGCGGGAACCTTGTTGGATTATGAACTGGTTGACTCACCTGCCAGTGAAGACGGTAAGGTACACGTCGTCACCGTCAAAGGCGCTGTTAAGCCTTCTCAAGCACTTAAACAGTTTATCAATAACGGCGTAACACCGTTCTTTGGTATTCGTAGTCTGACGTTGCCGCACCAACAGTCTACTACTGAAGGTGAGATCACTTATCAGCACATTACCGATCTGGTGTGTTTCGATCTGACGCCCGAAGATCCACGCGCAAAAATGATCACACTCTAAGCGATAACCCTAACTCCTACCCATGTGGGTAGGAGTTAGTATACATTCTTTTTTGGACCTATATTACTTGGGTAGATATATAGTCAATTAACTTTAAGGAATCGTTATGACCCAATCTTTATTGCAGCTACATTGCGAGCCGTTTGATAAAAACAAACTCAGAAACCATGAGGGTGTGCTTCATTATGACGGATGTGAATTAGAAGGCATCCTCGATTTTCTTAATAGCATTCTTTGTGAAAATGCCTGGGGATGTGGATGTGGTCGTCCTGATGAAGCTACAAGTTTCTTCTTTGCACAATTTGCCGACATCGCATCAGGTAAGAACTACCATCGTCTTCCGGGTGGATTAGAGCTGTTTAAATACGCCTGTTGGAAAGAAGGATTGATTAACAAAGATCTTTCTTACACTGAGAAAGGGGAAGAGCTTTTATCTGTTCCAGAGCTTTTCTTTAGTGTTAAATGGGAGCAGTACGATAAAGACAAACAAGTAAGCTTTGTTCGTGAATCTTTACCGACTCTTTCCTTTGACCCTGCGGTAGTGCCTGCTGTGGTTAAAACGGTGTTTGGTGACGTTCAAGACGGACCTGAAATTGATTATGTCAAGGCGCTGGCTTATGTCGGTATTCTTGGTGGATATCTGAAAGCCAAACATGACATTCCTTTTTCCCTTACGGACCGTACAGCGTGGGATAAGTTATACGCCGTCAGTGATCCTGTTTTTGAGAATTACGAAGGTGAGTGGTATAACAGTTTCCATGCACTGTCGCAAGTTTTAGAAATGGAAGAACACGGCGGTTCTACTCCGGGTTGGTTAAGTCACGACGAAGGCATTGAAAAACAGGAAGCTATCGAAAAGCTTTTTAACTGCAACGATCTCTTCACTTATTGTTTAACATCATGAGGTAGTTTATGAATATCGGTGGCGTTTATTTTGCTCACAATAACTTACCTGAAAGCAATGCTCAGGTACAGCGTCAATTCACGCAGAAGAAAGAACAGCGGGACATTGACCAGGAATGGTTACAGGTTAAGTTCGAAACGTACTCGCGTTACCTGCATCACTTTCAACAGCAATTAAAAGACGCCACGTTACCTGAACGTATCAACGAGCTGAACAGCTTAGTTGAAGATGCGCGTTCTGTGTTAAACGATATTCGGGCGAAAATGCATTAATCTTATGAGAGCTGTTGTCCTTCGGGACAACTCTCTCGATTCTTTAATTTTTTGAGGTCATAAGCAATGAAGGGACTAATCCGTTCTCTTTCCGTGGGTCTTGTGGGGGTATTGTCCTTATACGGTGCTTCTTCGTTAACCGTTGACTGCTACGTCACCTGGTATAACTGGAAGTATCAATCGGTCAATATCAAAGCTGTACCTCTACCTTTCTTTAGTTTTAAATACGTAGCAAAACCAGGCTATCACCTAGAAGCCCTTTGCGACAAAGGTAGCGACCAGCAGGTCCGTTATACCCGACTCCAAGGCTTCGACCATTTCGACGTTATAACAGACAAGCGACGAGTAGATCGCGACAACTGCGAAATCTTGATTGTGGAGAACTTGGACATTCCTGCTCCTCCCCTGAAAGATTACGACATAAAGCCTGTTCAGCCGAAATGAATTTAAACTCCAAGCGTGTTATATGTATCTTACAACACTTTTCTTGGGGTAGTAATGAAGTACTTTGTAGCAGACTTACACGCTGGCGATAAGAGCATTATTAAGTACCGCACCCAGTTCCCGACTTTAGGCTACCACGATGAATTCATTATGGATTTGTTAAGTGGACTGAAACCCAATGATGAATTGGAAATGGTCGGCGACTGCATCGTCGGAAAACATATGCTCGAGGAGTTCAAGAAGCTTCCCTGTAGGAAACGCCTGATTGTGGGTAACCATGATTTTGAAAAAGGAATTCGTTGGAATGACTTGCTGGGGGTTGTGGATGATATTCAAGGCGGGTATCGCTGGAAGAACCATCCATATTGGATCACTCACATTCCCGTGCATGCTGATCACTTGCGTGGACGTTTAAATATCCACGGGCATCTGCACGAGATCATTATTCCCGACAAGCGCTATATCAATGTCTCTCTTGAGGCGACAGGCATGCGTCTGGTTAGCCATGAGGAGATTCTTGACGGGAGTTACCGTACCTATCGTTAGTAAAAAAGAGGAAACCCTATGGTCACTAACATTTTGGTGTCAGCTATTGACTTCTTGTTGGCGTCTGGCGATTTTAAAGAACCAGGTCGCAGTGGACATTTTACAGAAACCGGGATTGTTTTCGACAAAGAAGCCGAGATCAAGACAACTTATGTCAAAGGCTCTGGGTTTATCGAAGGCACTGTGGGAGAAACCAACTTTCTCGCAACCTACGATGAGTCAATCAATCGTCACAGCTTTAAGTTGAGCGTGGATGGTAAACAGCCATTCATTGTCGACAAAGAAGAACTGCTGCTGATTGCACGTGATCACTTTTAATACCACCCAACTGCCTGACTTCGGTCAGGTGGTTACTTTAACTTATTTTTTTTTTCACTGAAAGTTTGTATTATATAGGAGTGGTAAACAAAGTTAACAAAACATTGAGTGTAGCAGTCTCAATGGTTTATCACCGAAAATAAAAACCAGTGGGTTACAAATCAACCTGTTCACAACAATAAAAACCTAAACACAAACCACACATCACGAACCTGGGGGTAACAACCCTGGGTTTGTCATATGTATGCGTCTTTTTTTTTGCTTTTTTAATTTTATGCTTTTTACCCACAGAGAGAACTTTTCAATGGCCTTAGATTCCCGCGAGCTGATGCTAGAGAAATTTGTCACTGTAAACAAGGTGCGGTACCCAGACTACAAAGATCGTTTAGATAAGGTCAATGTTAACTCGATCGAGTTTGACACAATTGCAGCGGATCCTGCTAGCCCCATTACAGGACGCGTGTCTAACCTTGAATCAAAATCACTGCACATCGAAGCAGAGGAGCAATCCTGGGAATGCGCTTTGATGAACAGCGACAGGGTGTTAAACTTCAGTGATACTACACTCTATACATCTTTAAACGATATTGTTACCACTAAAACACGGGGTTTTTATAGATATAAAGATAGCGATAATAAAAAGGTAGCTGTGCTGGTTATTCCAACTGAATACACCACACCTTCTGACATTCTTTCAGTAGCGATGCTGGAAATCAATTCCTCGTCAAATTATTTAATCAAGACCCGTGAAGTCTCTATCACCGACACCATTAGTTCAGACATCTTTAAGATCCTGGTCAATGGCGATACCATCTACGGTGAACTCACGATTGTTCGTAACGACCCTAACAAGTTGTCTGCGGGTACGTGGGTTAAGGGTTATTACGGTCAAGTCTTGTCTGCTGATTTCATCTCGCCTGAAGTGTTAACGGAAATGGTAGGTGTTCCAAAAGAGAACATCATCTATCAGGATGAGAACTTGTGGCTCAAATTTAGCTACAACGGCAAAACAATTTATATTGCACAAAAGCCCACCGCCAGTAACCTAACGTACGATCAACTCAGCGCATTGAACCTCACAGAAGGCAAGCGTCTGTACACGATCAAAGGGGACAACTATTACGTTCGAGTACCAAGAGGTATTCCGGACGCCGAGTATAACGAGTGGGAAGATCTGTTCTACCACGTCAGTGCCAACGACCCGGATAAGTTATTCTGGGAGCAGTTTACAGATGACGAACTCGGTATTGGACTGTCAGGCGGTACAACAAGAAGCAAAGGTGAGTGGACCTGGTGTCAACAGGAGAACAAGGCTGTTGCGTCTGTAACTATCCGTGGTGGTAACAACGGTATTACGGGTAACTCAACGAGCCTGTTAAATGCGCAATCAACCAACCGTGGCTTCCGTCCGGTGTTGATCATGGAAGGTGTCAACGGCATCGAACTCGATCCCGCGTTTGTTATGACTCCTCCTCTGCGTCTTATTCCGCTGAACCATGCGATCCCAGGCACGACTGATGCGTTTCCGATTAAATCGGCAACAACTCAGTTTATAACTACCCCGCCTAAGTTTACATCTTCTGTGATGGATGGAACGGTCATTGGTATCCGTGAAATCAAAATCAGAAAAGATGAAGACGTGCATGCGCCGATCGTCAAGGACGTGGTTATTTCTGACACCATTCTCGGCATCAGAGATATTTCGCTCAAGAACGTGAACCCTGCCCCAGTGATGACATCAACGTCGATCACGACAGAGTTCCAAGGCATCTATCAGATAAGTGCGCCGAAGTTTGTTTCACCACCTCCAGTGCCTAAGGCCTCAACCGTAGATTATTCTCATGACACCATGGGAATCTCCATGTTGAAAGTGGTGGGTGCGCCGCGTGCATTGTTAGCGACGGGTCGTCCTGCATCGATCACCGTTCCGCCAACTGATTATTCCGAATTAGGTAATTAAGGAAACTTTTTATGGCTATCCGCCTTTTACTGACTAACAACAACACCGATCCTGTTAACATCAACGTCTACCGTAGCGATACGGCTATTGACCGCGATAATCTGCCTGCGGCATTAGTTCAACTGACCCAGGCCACAGGCAATCCCATTGTCTTCACTGACCCTACCGCCGTACAGGATAACTTCTACCACTATGTGTTTGAGGTTATCGGCGCGAAAGACCGTCAGCTGAGCCGCGACTTCTACCTGCAGGCCACTGAAACCCGTGGTGAAGGCAAGAGCAAGATCCTGGTAGGCGATGCTAACCTGGGTTATATGGACACTATTCTGGCTGACAGTCTGATTGGTGCGCCAGATCTGTACACTGCTCTGGGCCTGGTCAATGGCTCTCAGTTCCCGTATACCTACTGGTATAAGTTCATTCGTAACAACAAGATCCTGTTTGTGCCAAGTCATCCGCTGGTTTACAACATCACCGGGACACAGGCAAAAGCAGCAGGCACGTTGGATGGTTCTAAAGTACTGACGCTGCGCGGCAATAAGTACAAAGTTCGTCTTCCAAAAGCGTGGAATGAAGATGGCAGTAACTTGCCGGCTGTCAACTACGCAGGCGACTTCGAAAACATGCTGACACAGACCAACGAGTTCAACGATCTGATCTATCCAATGATCGACGTAACTCCACTGGGTCAGCGTTTACCTAACCTGGCGCAGATGACCTATTCACAGCTGCGTCTTAACTCCTACCCGAACATCATTGGTAATGAGTTGAGTTCCGATGGTACTCAGATGGTTGTGCGTGGCGCGAACACTGCAACACGTCAAGCGATGACCACGGTGAAAACCGTAGCATTAAATGCCGCCTCTATGTTGTGGCCTGTTCTGGAACTGGTGGAGGGCTAATCGATGTCATTAACTGTAAATTGGAATGCCGCCACTGGCGCAGATAAATATCGCATTTATCGTGCTAAAGCAAAATTCACCAACGCCACTTTGCCTACTGACGTTACTGAAGTAGCAAACACGGTCTTGTCTAAAACTTATGACGACTCCGTGCGTAACACCACCTACTGGTTTGCCATCTCCAGTGTGGACAGTAATGGCATTGAAACCATTGGTGATGCGTTCTGTCTGGGTTACTTCCCTGAATCAGGTCCGGGTCCTAAAACGCTACTGCGGGGTGATTGGTCCTTTGGTTACTTTGGTGAGGTTAATGTCACTGACATACTTTCTCAGAACCAGATCAAAGCGGCGCTGGTCGAGAAGAACATTAACCCGAACTTCCTGAACACCCTGTTCGACAAATACCACAAGTTCATTGTAAATAACAAGGTCTTGTTTATTCCGAACAACTACCTGACTTACGCAGGACAGACCACCACGTTGGCCATGTACGCGGCTCACGGCTTCCCGGCGACGATCAAAGATTCGTATCGCATGGAAAGCAACGGCTGGCAGTACATCTACCGTTTACCGAATCCGTCTAAAGATCCGGCTAAATACATGACGGCGATGACCATCGATGGAAACAGCGCTGATTGGTTGGGTAGTGAAGCGGGCCTGTTTGCAGGCATGTGGAATAACCAAAGTCAGAACCCAGATTGGGCTAATGCGTTGAACAGTAGCGGGTCAGGCACCAAGTATCACTTACTGGACTTGGCTTATACAGCTTATGTTCCGGTGGGCGCTCAACCGCCGGCTAACACCAGTGCTGCGTGGGGATTGCAGGCCAACGGTTCAGTCTCTCAAATCACGGGCTCGACCCTTCGCTTCTGGCCTGTTCTGGAACTCGTGCTTTAAGGAGAGCTAAATGTCTATTGTTTATGATTGGCTCAATCCTAACAAAGAAGCAATTACCAAGATCGAGGTCTACCGTGCGAATAAACGTGGCGGCGCCAAAACCCTGTTAGCTACTGTGGCTCCTACCGCGCTGGCTTATGAGGATAATACTGCGCAGATCAACAAGGTTTATTTCTACTCCTCGTTGGTTTACCAGGACGATCTTAAAACGTGGTCTGTTGAGCAACCTCTGGCAAGTTTCGATGGCACAGGTCCGGGGAGTTCCAAGTTGCTGCGCGGTAACTGGGAATTTGGCTACTTCGGTTCGGTTGATAAGAGCCTCATGCCAACCTTTAGCGAGGTAGCCACAGCGGCGGGCATTAGCACTGACTCAACGGCAATGACGACATTGAAAGTTTTCCATAAGTGGATTGTAGGCGGGCGTATTATCTTTATCCCTGATACACCCTTTGCCTCTTCCAGCTTGACTTTCACTGGCACCACGTTGATGCAGAAAAAACTCATGCCTACTGTAGGGCAAACGGATAAGGACCTGTTTTCGTTCAGCAAGAATGGATTGAAATACATTATCCGCGCTCCTTATATGGATGACCGTGAGGCTGCGATTGGTGATGGTAGCTTGGTCATCAGTAGTGCGTCTGTTCAGGGACATAACGGTTCATACCCAGTTTCTGAACTCATGGCGCTGCTGTGTTGCTTCTCTGGCGCCGATGCTGCCAAGCGTTTGAAAATGTCGATGTGGTATGCGGACTCCATCATGCCTGACGCCACTAACTTCGGAACCTATCTCTGGAGTTCTTCGTTTTTATCATTGGGCGCGGGTGACGCTGGAGACTCAACCCGTCCCATGATCTATATCCCGGGATTGAACCAGATCAATACCTCGCCGCCTGCGTTTGGTCGTGGTTTCTGGCCGATCTTCATCCTGGATTTAAGCGTGTAGTTTTCTATAACTAAATAGCCTTGGGGGAAACCTCGGGGCTATTCTTAATCAGGATTTTATAGAGGTCTTTGTCTATAAATAAAGGCACCTTCTTTTCTTTCATATAAGAGGTTCACATGAGCGGTAATCCCCTTCAGCTTTTCTTGGATCGTTTCCTGTTGATCAACAAAGAGCGTTATAAGAACGACCCCTTCTCTCTCAACATTCTGAATAACCTCTCCCTGTCCGACATCACCTTTTCTAACTGGCAGTCGACTCAAATCGCCGATGGTCCCGTTCAGCAAACCGTTGACATGGATGTAACAAAGAAACTTGTTGCCCATGCTCAAAAGTATTACACCCTGGATTTTGCCAGCCCACTGGTTTCAAAGCCAACAGATGCTACACCTGTTAATGAAGCGGATCTGACAAGCAAAAACAAGACGGGTCTTTACTTCTATAATGACACGAACTTTTCGCCGGCACGTGTTGCTTGTGCAGTTGTTGTACGCGCGCCTACGAGCCTTTACGACGACGGCATTGCTGTTATTAAGGCGGCGTGTTTGTTTGATTTAACCGACGCGACGTTTACCAAATTAAACAACGGCGCTGAAGTTTTAGTCGCAGCCAAAACATTTGTCGACACCATCAAAATCTTGCAGTCCGCTATCACTGAGTTTCTTTATGACGGAACTTATAAATACGACGGCACCATGACTTACTAAGCATTGAGGAAAGAACATCATGGCAACAAATATCACACCTACCGGCACTTTCGATGATGTTCCATTGATCGATGTCGGCGATCAGGTGAAAGGTGGCGCTGATGGCGCGGCAAACAAGCAAGCTATTGCTTTGGCTAATCGCACACAGTTTTTAAAAGCAGCCGCAGAGAAAAACGCGACCGATATTGCAAATACAACGCCGGACAAAATTGGAGCAGCTAAGACGACTCATTTACACGTCTCAGCAGATGTCACCGATTTAGATCCTCACGTCAGTGACTTAATGACCAAGATTATTAAACCGGGCGCAGGTGTTACCATTGGTTATGATCCGGCTAAGAATCAGATTCTGATTGCGGCTAAGCAGTTGGCGGACATGCCGGGTCCCAACGACTTTCTGACCTTTGAACGCAACGGCGCAGTGGCCGGACAGACGTTTTCTTTTGTTACCCAAGCAATTAACTCGTACAAGTACCAGGCTTACGCCTTGAAAAAAGAAGCGGGTGCCGCGAATCAGAACTTAACACTGGACGTGTTTAACGCTGCAGCCGTGGGGCGTTACAACATCATGGGTGGGGTTCAGTTCACCAGTAGTGGTGTTAACCTGGAAAACTTATACACAGTGGCCTTAAACTACGACAACACTCGTTTTTATACCACCGGTATTCCTTTGGCGGGTGACAAGATCGTTATCGATTTCGACAGTTCAGGTTATGTTCCAGTCTTAACTTCGAACACTGGTAACGCGGCATTCCAGGCTATCGCTTCAAGCGCCTGGAATACTGGCATCAGCTTCCCCCAATGGCATGCGTTTTCTGACATGGCGACGGGGAGCAGTGGTGAAGAAGGTTGGGCTTCTGCAAGTGTCCCGACACGATCAGCGCCTCAATGGCTTGGCATCAAGATGGACAAGGCGGTTAAGATCAACGCCTACTCTTTCCAGAACCGCATGAATGGTGACATGGCTACACCGTCATCATTCCAGTTCCAGGGTTCTAACGACGGGACAACGTGGGTCAACATTGATGCTGAACAAACCAACAGCAATGTTAATGCCGGTGCGGTAGTCAAGATTCCTGTTGTGGATCAGACACCGTATTCCAGTTATCGCATTTTGGTGTATGCGTCAGCGGGTGTGGGCAACAGTAAATTTGTCTACATTCGCCGTATGCAGATCTTTACCAGCAAAACGGGATTGCTCTCAACTACCGACAAGAGCACGTTCTATAAAGCAGTTAATGGTACATTGACACAAGTTGATGCCAGCACAGATGCTCTGTTTAACAGCAATGCATTTGGTAGCTCAGGCGCTATTAAACAATCTGACTTGGCAGCCGCCGGCATTACTCAGATCGTTTCTTTGTCTCAACAAACCATCACGACACGTTCACTGTATCTGAGTAGATTGATGACCATGAAGTCGTTGATTGCCGGTACACAGTGGCAGGTTATTAACAGCATGACGGTAACGGGTTCTGTGACCAACAACGGTGTCATCAAAGGCATGTTAACACGTAACCTCACTGACTACTTCTACCTCGACGGTAATGGTGCGTGGGTCAAGGTAACTCTAACCTTTGATCAGGCGGGTGCTAACTTGATGCAAAGCAACGGAATGACTCTTGCTCAAATCAATGCGATTACCAAAGCACAGTGGGCGAGCTTCTATGCCGACGTGGGTGGGATGCCAGATTACTTAGGCTTTGCATTTGGTCTGCTTAAACCAGCCTTGACGGACACAGTAACGCTTAACAGTGTGGCGGTGAATGTCGACAATGTCAACGTCTATAAGTTACAGACACCGGCAGAAGTAGAGATCCGTTGGAACCGTGCTGGTTTGACTTTTAAAACAATAGCCGCGGGCGATTATATTCTGGGTTACCAGATCCCTTAACCTATAAGGTGGGGATCTCCCCACCTTACAAAATCCTATGTACATCTTAAATATTAAACCAGGAAAGCACTATGACAGATATTGTTGATAAAAGCACTTTTGACACGGTTCCCCTTATCGAGGTGGGCGAATCGGTCTTGGGTGGTCTGAATGGTGCGGCTAACAAACAAGGGATTGCTTTAGCTAACCGTACCAAATTCCTTAACGAAAAAGTGAACCAACTCGGTCCAGCCGATGTAGGCGCCGACCCTAAAGGTGATGCGGCTAACAAGATCGCCCAACACTCGGCGGATCCCGATGCCCATCCTCAGTATTTAAAAGCCACAGATGGCGACGGACGTTATCTGCAATTACAGGGTGCTAATTTACCCAACGGCGCCGTATTGTTAGATGCGACTGGAAAGATCCCGTCGATGTACCTGGATCTGATTCAAAGCAGCTACGTTGCAGTGGCAAATCAGGCCGCTCGTTTGGCTTTACCTAAAACGTCTAACTTAACCATTGCAGCTCAGGTAGACATCGATACCTTGTTCTACCTGAATGGTAATTTGGATCCCGCTGTCGCGGGTAATTGGGTGCAGGGTCAGGCCGCTACAGTTTCTGGCGTAAGTCGTGTTTTCAATCGCACAGGTAATATCACGGCTCAGTCAGGTGATTACACTGCCGATCAAATCACTGAAACCGCGACCCGTGTCTTTACTTCTCCTACCGAGAAAGCAGGATGGTCGGGCAAACAGGATAAACTGGTTAGCGGCACTAATCTACTCACGTTAGCGGGCAAGTCGCTGTTGGGTGCGGGCAACCTTACTTTGGTTCCTGATGATCTGGGGGCTGCAGCTAAAGTCCATAAACACGAGATCGCTGATGTTAACCTGTTAGCCGATGCTTTGTCTCAAGCGTCTTCTAAGAACCTGGTTCCAGGGCGTGGTATCTCTTTAACCACTGATCCCAACACCAAGAAAGTAACGATTGACCTGTTAAACGGCGGAACACCTTTAGCTGCATTTATTGTGGCTGATCGTCAAAATGCCGTCGCCGGACAAACGCACAACTTTGGTTTCCAGGAAAATGGTTCATACTCTTTTGCTGCTTACGCATTAAAAGAAATCGCAGGCGCAACCGGACAGATTACCCCGATCGAAACGTTCCCAGTGGGCAACGCCGGCAATTACGACCAAACCCCGAACCTGGTTTTTAACAATGGTTTGAGTCTGTATATCGGCGAAACATTGACCATGAGCAAAGAAGGATCTCTATACCGTGCGGGGTTAAAGCTCAACGGTAGTGACTTCAAGCTCGATTCTACCCAGGGTGCAGTGTTACCGTATCTGGTTTCTTCGAATTCAGAAAACGGTATTACGGTTTCTGCTTCTTCGATTTATAGTGCGGCGTATGATGTGTTTAAAGCCTTCAACGGCACCACGGGAAGTGGAAGTTACTGGTGTAGTCAAAGTGGCACCGGCGCCCCCACCGATGCAAACCCTCAGTGGCTGATGATTACCCCGCCTTCAACTTGGAACAACATTCCGATTGGTTATTCTTTAACCTCTTTAAATGGTGACGGTAACGCTCCATCCAGCTGGAAAATCCAGGGTCGTAATGATGACAATACTTGGACGGATTTGGACACCAAAACCAACTACAGTCCGTCCCGCACGGCCCGGATGGATTTCACCTTAACGGCGAACAAAGCATACAAAAGCTATCGCATGTTAATCACTAAAGCGGACAGTACCGCTAACTGGATGCGTGTTGATGAACTGTCATTTACCTTCGCTGTTGAGAAGAACCTTTTCTTACGCGATAAAGACGGTGTCTATTACACGTTAAATGCAAGCAATGCGCTAACAACCATTGCCGCATCAGGTGTTGTATCAGGCGCTGGTTTTTCTAGTTTGCCGGTAAAGACTAATGCCTCGGTCGCAAGCCTCTTACCACTGGACGTTGTTTCCACCGGCGCCGCGCCTGTGAAATTAACCGTAACGCCTGTGAACGGGTTCTTTAAAACCAAAGCACCTTTTGCCATTAGTAACTACCAAAAGCTTTCGGCTTTAACGTTCAGTTTCAATGCGCAAACGGGTGGTGAACTTTATTTGGCGGTCACGCGCAACGGTACTGATTACTTCACCTGGAACGGCACGTCATGGGATACCTTAGCATTAACAGGTGACATTCCTACTGACACCGCTACCTTGTTAAGTAAAGGCAACAAGCGTACGGTATTGAATGCGTTAACGGCGGCTAACTTGGCATTGTTGTATAACGACAAAGTTGACAATCTGGGTTTTGTGGGTGTGTTGGTAAACGGCACGGCAGTGACTGCATCCGTTTTAAGTTTCGCGAGTGTGACAGGCGACCTCCGTTCTAACTGGAAGTTGCAAACACCTGCGGAAGTTGAAATTGCGCGTGGTGTGGGTGTGTTGAGTTTCAAAACAGTGACAGCGGGTAATTACAAACTGGCTTACCAGTTCTTATAAGTATTATTGACAAGGGAGTAAAGATGGACGATAGCATGCGTTACTGGATTCGTTATGACGGATCCGATTATACGCCCAGTGCGGACAATATGTCGCCATGGGGTTACGCGGAGTGTACCAAAAAGCCTGACGAATACTCTTCGCTGTGGGACTGGAACTTCGGGCAATACGCGTGGGTGTTGAATCGCGTACGTTATATCGCGCAGGTTGAAGTCAATCGCCTGGCGCGCGAAGAAATGGGTGTAACGTGGGGCGGCAAGGTTTACGACACAGATGATCGTGCTCGTATGGCGCTGATGGCGCTCATTCAATATGCGCCAGCATCCACTGACTTCAAACTCCAAGACGGCAGTTATGTCCAGTTGACGTTGGAAGAGATGAAGGCGTTGTTTAATAAAGTCATGGAATATACTTTGGCGTGTTATGCTCACGAAAAAGATATCCGTGAACTGATTGACGCGGATGCGTTTGATATCACCATGCTGGATAACGGTTGGCCGTCTACGGTATTGGATCCGGTAGAAACTCCCGCCCCCAGTGAAGGCGGTTCTGACACCGATACTGGAACCGGTAGTGACACAGGTGGTTCAACCGGTGGTGAATCTACTCCGGCCGCTTCGTAAGCTTTTATAACCTCTAACTACCTGCCTTGTGGCAGGTAGTTAGTTATGCATGTCTTTTAACTGAACACCTTATCTTCTAGTCGATTATTTTTTAACTCTATATTATCTAGGCAGTAACCAACCTCATAAAGGAAAGTAGCATGAAAAATGTTTCACTGGAGATCTATTACAGCGCGTTGGAAAAACTGTTGCCGAAGGCACTGATCAAGGCGTGTTACGAAAGTATTCTCCATAATGATCCCGCACATAATGTGGATCACGTTTTCAACGTTTGTCGTTACGGTCTGCGGTTGACTCAGGGTAACGTCAGCTCCCATGACCGTTCCATTATTTTGGCAGGTTGTTTAATGCACGACCTGGGCTGCCGTTATAACCGCGAGAACCACCACCTTATTTCTTTTGGTTTGGCTTTTAAGATGTTAAATGAATTTGCCACGGATATGTTTGACGAAGTCGATGCGTTGGTTATTGCCACCACCTGTTTAGAGCACCGGGCAAGTTGGGATAAACCCCGTACGTCTTATCAGGCTGATTACGTTGCCCTGGCCGATCGTGGTGAACCTAACCTCAACGAAATGATTCGTCGCTGTATTGTGTTCCGTCAGGCCGAAGATAAAACCAAAGACGTTGACCAAATGCTGCAAGAAGTGTTTGAACACATGCAAGAGAAATGCGGGACTAACGGCTACATGTGGAAATCTTACCCAGGTATCGGCTGGCAGATTAACCAGAACCTGATTCACGAAATCTGTCGCACTGTTGATGACCGCATCCGGTTAACTCAAGCGATCGAACAAGTTTATAAACTTTACTGTTCTTAAAGGTGGCTATGGAAGATCAAGTGATGGGAGCTTTGCTGGGCCTTATGGCTCAGCACGGTTATCAAAAAGATCAGTTCGCTGAGTTCCTGAAAAAAGAAGTTCGGGATACCGGTTCTATTATCACGGCCGAATTCAAAAATAACATCGCCAAATTTGAAGTAGTTAAAATAGGCGAGATCAATGTCACTGGTGAGATCGATCGTGTTTCATGGGACTACAATCGCGCACTGGAAATTGAATTCATGCTGCAGGCGAAAGCGGACTTTGACAGGTTCCACCCAGATATTGATAGTAAATGGGTATATGGTGCTTGTGGAAGTCTCGTGGCTTATTATCCCAAGGGTAGGCCGCGTAAAGTGAAGAACAGGAAGTTCGCCGCTCACCGTAAGGGTGGTGTGCAAGTTAACGATACTCACTTCCGCAAAACCAATAACTCCCGGCGAGGTTACTGAGTGAACAAGAAGAAAATCGTTGAGTTGGTGATGAACGATATCGTGTTGTTCTACCAACGTTATTTTGGTATATCCGATCTTCGTAAAACGGTTAACATACTTAACACAGGTCAGTGTTATGCCGTCGCACATTTAGCGGGACAGGTATTGAAGCAGGTTTATCAGCTCAAACCTCGTATCTACTCACACTGCCTGCATGCGTGGTTAGAGGTAGACAGCGTCGCTTACGACACGTTATACCCACAGGGATATGTCGTTTCTGTAGTAACAGCGTGGCGACTGTACGATCTTGGATACAACCTGGATGAAATGGAAATCGGTGATTACGGTGGTAACGGTTACGTTCCTCAGGGGTATGACTTCCAGGGCTTCTATAAGGCGTTCTTAGCGCGTTGGGGTATTGAGGCTACAGAGATTGTCCCGGACGCTGTTTGTGTCATCCAGCACGTCGTGAAAAGCGCTAGTGTGCGTAAGCGTTTAAAGCGGTGGCATAAGCGTAAGAGCGCTAAGTATGTGTCGACCCCACTGTTTGTCAAACACCGACATATTAACGCAGGCGCACTTCCTTTCACACATTATTATTGAGAGTTGCTATGGATGATGAAGTAGTTTGTCTTGATGAAGAACTCGATCCAGATGTTCAAGCTGCTATCGACCTCGTGTTTGTAGGCTTTCCGGACGTGGGGCGGGTTATCGACTCCCACTTAAAGGAAACCTATAATGTATATCGCACTATCTGCATTAAACAGCGAGATACTTATTATTACAACCATTGGGGTTACCAACCTAAAAATATCCCACCTAAACACGCAGTGTGTTCATCACGCCGCAGGGGAAGACCATGCAAGAAGAGAAGATAAAGTACCGTGAAGGCGCAAACAGTTATGTTCACCACGAGGGGCGTGATTTCTTTGTAGATGATTTATTGGACGCTACGCAAAACAAACCCATGCGTGAAATGAAGATAGCTCAACTCAATTGGATTGTCGGGGATATGTCTGAATTAGACGCGGGGCGCATTGGTCGTGCTAAAACTGTGTACCCGTTGATTGTTACAGAACAGACCATTCCACGCCGTTGGGTTGTACTCGATGGCTTTCATCGTCTCTGCAGCGCCATTCTTCAGGAAAGAACGTTAGTCAAAGTTCGTGTTATCACATCTGAAGAACTTGAACTTCTGCATCAACAAAGATTAAAACCAATTTTTAATTAAGGGGTGTAATCGTGGAAAAGATTTACGTTTGCAAATCAGGCACCACCAAGTTTAAAAAGCAGCAAGAGAAAGACATCAAAGATTTCGCTGAGGCTTATCCAAAAGTGCGCGCGGTGTATGTCAACTGGGAGTACTACGGGTATGACAAGCATTACTTCCTGGTCTGCATCTTTAAAGCAACAGACTTAAAGCCGGCCGAAAAAGCCAAGCTCAACGGTGAAAACAGAAAGGGTTATCTACCCTTTACTTATCAACAAGTAGCTTAACTTGTCAATCTATTCGGGAGAAGTAGAATGGCGGTTCGTTTAGCATTTAGCGGTGGGGTAGAATCACTTTATTTAGCGCAGATGTTTCTGGAAAACAAAAAGAAAGTCGAACTGTACTACGGTAATATACGTGGTGCGTTCGCCGACCCAATAGAGGCAGGGTTAGTTTACCGTTGTTTTCTGAAACTCAGAGAGTTGTATGGTAATAAGGTTGACCTGTTCTACTGCACTCAGAAATACTTCACCAGTTCTCAGAGCCAGAAGTTGGACGACTCTCATTACGTTAATCAGGCTTTTCGTGTTGCCTGCATGTTGACGGATATGATGGCTTACGGTGGGGATCACATCTACGCTTGTGGTTGGACGGGTAGTGGGGCGATTGAAGAATCACTGAATACCGCCTGTTACACACGGGCCGATTATCAGGCTATGACACTCCTACCCAGGATGTTACATCCTTTTAGTCGCGCTTACAGTTTCCCTCACACTATCCTCACCCCCTTGCATAACCAGAGTAAGGTCGAAATCTTTAACAAGCTTAATCCCGAACTGCTGGATTACTTGGTGTTGAACAGCGATAACGGGCGGGTGACCACAGCGAAGATAGAGGAATACGAGGAGGCAAATCTTCCCCTACCTCAATATTTGCTAGGTCGAAATATACCCAAAGAAATATGCCACAACGAATTTGCGCGCTTCTTCTTTTCAGATGTCGAATGGCGCACTTATTTTGGTGACGACAGTTACGAAATAAATATGTTGCTAGAAAACTCAAGGCCCTTTAATCCACGGTTCCAGGCGCGCATGCCGGTAGAGGATGTGTTAACAGCCGTGAGGACTTTTGAGCATCAAACCAAAAAAATTATAACACTTATCAACTTAGGTAAAGGGGCAAATACAAATGCCGATCAAAACAGTAAAAAGCACGATTGATATCGAAATTCAAAATGAAAACCTGGATTTCTTTTATCTACGCAATATCGAACTCAACGAAGCATCCATGGCACCGTTCCGTATTATGTTGTTATTGGATGCCGCTCAATTCAAGGAAGCCGTAAGTGTTCCGCTACCAATGGAGTGGTATCAGCACATGCCGTGGTGTGTGGGTGTGTCCATTTGCCGTAACGTATTCGGACATATCTACTTTGTTTTAAAGAACAAACAGGGTTCGGTAGAATTTGAGATCTCTGTGGATGAAATCCAAAGCTTTTACAAAACCGATGAATTGGGTCTTCGTGACGCGCTGCACCGCGGCATTCTTGTTAATAGTCTGGTTAAAACAATTAACATTGCGGGCACAATGTTGGTGACAGATCAAACAGAATACATCATTCTTGTGGGTCAAGGCGGACTGGGCGGGATTACAAGCGTATTCCTCAACTCTGAGCCCTTCTCTATCGTCGATATCGACACCAGTGATAAGACGACTTATTCCAACGCCGTTTCTCGTTTACCATTAACGTTGCGCGGTGTCTATGAAAAAGAGGAAGAAGAATAATTATGGGTAGTGTAAAGGTCACTAAAAAGCTGGAAATCAAAATCGAGGGTAAGAACGGCGTGTCGGTAATGTTGGAAAACATTGACCCCGTTCATTTAACCGATGAAGGTCCGTTTGCTATTGCGGCGTGCTTGGAAGTTTGTAAGATCGCTAACCCGGTGTTATTGCAACTTCCTCAAGACTGGACTCAGCGTTTCGCCCCTGGTCATGTTGTCAGTCTTGCGGTACAAGAAAGCGACCTTCAGTTTTCAATCCGTGATCAAGCAAACAAACTGTTGGGTGTTTTTGAAATCGATTCACGCAAGCTTTGGACGGCATTGGATTTTAACAGTGACTTCCGCTGGGATTTTGTGGACATCCATGAGATCGAAGAAACGCCCGGGTTGTTCTACGGTCAGGATGGTGAAGGTCAGTATATGATCATCACTGACAAAGCCACATTCTTTATGGTGGTGGATTATTACGAAAACCACAGTGTGGATAAGGTATGGCATATAACGAAACCACAAGCGCTGTACGACGTTTGTACTTCCAGTGACAAGGATTTCAAAGCCTGCATGAAGCTCATCCCTAACAGCGTTCTAGAAGCCCTGAATACCAATCCTGCGTATCATGAATATATGAACCGTGGTCGTTTTCTTTAACAGATCTTTTGAATAATACTCCTACCCGCAAGGGTAGGAGTATTAAGTTTACTTATTTTTTTATGCTTGGCTAACTTTGAAATCCGTTACTGTCATGCCGCGGTTGTTATCCCACATGCCAAATGTCACATACGTACCTTTGTCAATGACGGCATCTTCTACGCTGGTTAACAGAGCAGCGTCAGCAAACAAGCGGATCATGCTGCCTTTGATATTAACCTTAAGCACCTGGTTATCTGAACAACGGATATCTGTTGTGTTCAGCTTGGTCAGGGTAAAGGTTTTATCCGCATTGGTATCTCGACGGAACAATGCCAGTTTATTAAGGCCGTCACTGTCTTTGCCGAGGAAACTCAACACATAAGCAGAAGAATCCGCATTCCAGTTAAGGCGACGGAATTCAAACGACGTAGACAACACGTCGGTAACGTTAGCTGGACCAGTCAGTAATTTAAACTGAACCTCAACGTCCGTTAATGTGGTGTCCATACCCACAGAGCACTTGGATTTCTGGATCAGGCTAAGCACACCGTCTTTGGTGTTTGCGCCGCCATTAACTCCCCAGTTACCCCACTTAGCCTCAAACAAGCCACCTAAACCATTATCAAGTGCACGACCAGACAACGCCGCAGTGCGCATGAAGCAATCACTAAAGAAAGCAGCCTTCTCCACCGGCAACTTATAGTAAGTGCCGTTGAGGTTAACCACCAACTTGCCATCACTGGTCAGGTCACGAGTTTGCAGATTAAATGTACCGTCTTCCATAACGGCTAAGCCGTGTTTCATTGTACCGATAGCCATGGCGTTGCGTGGACGATAGACACTCAGTTTTGTAAACTCAGCGTCATCCATTACGTTGCCTTTATAGGTCCAGAAGAAAGGTGTGCCGTTGGTGAAACGCGAATGCGCAGTGGTTTCCAGATAACAGTTTACCCAACCACAATTAGCCGGAAGCTGAATGTAGAGGGTAAGATCGTTATCCCAAGGGCGTTCAATAGCAATGTCTGCTACTGGACACGTACCTGTTACCGTTGCGGAGCCTTCTTGGCGTTTTCCGTTTACCGGGTGACGACGCAGACTCATTTCGATTTGACCACCACCGAAGTTATCTGAACCGTATTGACTATTAAGACCGCTACCCCCATCCGTTCCGTGTGCGCCAACTACACGGAATTTGGTAACGTCGTTAGGATCTACTACACGCCACGTACCTACACAGACCCACACAGGCTTATCGGAATCGTTCCTGAAGCGTATGTTGGAGTGCAGGTAGTTGTACGCCATGCTGCCGTACTGGCGCGTTCCGTAGGCCTCCTGTTGCAGTCTGCCACGCTCATAGGGCTGGTCTTCTGCAACATTGGGGTTGTCATAAAGAATAGAGGAACCGGACTGTATGTTGATACCACGAGAAATGATTTGTGCATAACTGAGGTCAAATGGAAGCTTGTTGCCTTCCAAGCTCAAACCATCAATCAGCCATTGGCCATTCACCAAGGTACCTGGGTTATTACAGTGTTCGATCCAGCCGTTCTTAATAAAGCTTTGTGTACACTTCGGTATATCCAGTGCCGGGTTATCACCACCGTGATTCTGAATATTGAAGTTGCTCAGTTCAATTGCAGTGGTATGGTACCACGAACCGTTTTCCGCATTGGACCAACGGTTACGAATCAGACTATCCTGACACTTCGTTGCATAGAACTCTTCAAACCGCGTATCCAAGGTATCCAACAAGTCGAAAAGCACGCCACCAACACATTCTGCACGCCAGAAGCTTGCGTGGATGAATTGGCCTGCGGTTACGATGTTCTTGAAGAAACCACGTTTATTCGGTTTTGTGTCGTTGCGCCCGTGGAGAATCAAATTACCGATCTCTACTTTACGCGCTTTAACCAACAGAGCAGGGAGTTTTTCGTCGCCGTCTAAATACAAACGCGTGGTTCCGAAATAACCAAAGAGAACCGGGTTGCCCACAAAGCGGAATAGTCCGCGTTCCTTGTCAGCAACCGAGAAATCCAGGTTCGTTACGGAGAATTCACCCGCTGGGAACTGAATCCCGATATTGGTGAATGGTGATCCTTTCTTATCACCCCATGCGACCATACGACGACATGCCTCGGCACAGTCAGTTTTGCCATCCCGTATTGCACCGAAGTGCGTTACGTCTAAACGGTTGGCATCGTGAATTATGCGTTCCCAGTAAAAATTAGTACCCACAACACGGCAGATAGTTCCGCCGTCATCAAGGGCACTACCGGTGCGTGCTACAAACGTACCACCACCGTATTTGTTACCTGCATAGTAGGACTGCAGCTCGATGGTGTCTCCGGGTTGAACAGGGTTGCTTTTGGCAAGTTCTGTCCAGGAGTCGATAACACTGGGATTGATAACAGGCATGATAATTCCTCTTTAAATAGAATAATGAAAGAAGAGGATTAAACGGAGGGGTATCACGCTAAATTCCCCTTCATAACATTCCGTTACGAAATGCCAAATATTAGAATACAGTTGGTTTCAGACCTATATAACTAGGGTGAATAGAAAACAATAATGTTTTTCTACTAACTTAAATAAGGTATTTATTATGAAACTGACTTGGGTATTATCTAAAGAGTTCATTGAATTAGTTCGCATGAACATCAATGCACCTAAAGCAACTATCATCCGTATCGCTGAACGTCGCTTTATTTTCTCTAACCCGAAAGCCAACGAAATCACCGTCTTTGAATCAGACGTTGACCGCGCTATCGATATCATCAACAACACCGAA
>Ga0308156_1000127_pt1 | contig 241135 bp, 239 predicted proteins | sample PhyAR2_FD_201041 | JGI IMG/M metagenome (GOLD analysis project Ga0308156, IMG submission 201041) | Phyllosphere microbial communities from UC Gill Tract Community Farm, Albany, California, United States - DLSL A.R2 | ecosystem: Host-associated > Plants > Phyllosphere > Unclassified | place...
CTATCCCGAATTCTATCGCTACACCTCGGTATCCGTCTCGTCCTGTCAGATAACGCTCAGCGACTTGGACTTTAAACGCCTTTGTATATTTGACCATAAAAAACACCCCATAAAAGTTGGATTTTTAAGTCCAACTTTTATGGGGCAGTTCAAATTGAGGGAGTGTTTTCATTTCTTTTCATTATTCCTAATTCAATCATCCTCTTACAGACCTTACGATCGTCGCAACCCCTTGCCCGCCACCGACACATAACGTCGCAAGACCATGCGTTTCACCCGTCCGTTCGAGCTCATGAATCAACGTGACGAGAATTCGCGCACCACTTGCACCGATTGGATGACCGAGAGCGATTGCTCCCCCGTTCCGGTTAAGTTTTTCATGCGGGAACTGAAGCTCTGCATCGACCGCGAGGGATTGCGCTGCGAACGCTTCATTCGCTTCAATGACATCGATATCGTCAAGCGAGAGTCTCGCTTTACCGAGTGCCTTCTGAACCGCTTGAACTGGACCGATTCCCATGATGCTCGGATCAACACCGGACGTTCCATTCGCAACAATCTCAACGAGTGGTGTCACGCCGAGTTCTTTTGCCTTCGCCTCTGACATGATGACGAGTGCGGCAGCACCGTCGTTAATGCCTGACGCATTACCTGCTGTGACCGTTCCGTCCTTCTTGAACGCCGGGCGCAAGCGACTGAGTTTTTCGACAGACGTTCCGGCGCGTGGAAACTCATCTTGATCAAAACGAATCGGATCGCCTTTTCGTTGTGGAATCAGAACCGGTGTAATTTCTGAGACGAACCGTTCTTCCGCTAATGCCGTCTGCGCTTTTTGCTGACTCGTCGCTGCGAACTGATCCTGCGCTTCGCGCGATAGTTCATACACATCGGCTAAATTCTCTGCCGTAATACCCATATGGTAGTCGTTAAAGGCACATTCGAGCCCGTCCTGGATGATCGTATCGACGAGCGGTTGGTCTCCCATCTTCAGTCCAGAGCGTGCACCCGCGAGGACGTAAGGTGCTTGGCTCATGTTCTCCATCCCACCGGCAACGATGACGTCAGCTTCGCCTGACTTGATCGCTTGATACGCGAGATGGACGGCAGATAGACCGGATCCGCAGACTTTGTTGACGGTCATCGCCGGACACGTCTCCGGTAACCCGGCAGCAAGTGCCGCCTGCCGTGCTGGATTTTGACCAAGTCCTGCTGAGAGGACGTTGCCGAAAAAGACTTCATCGACGTGACTTCCTGCGACACCAGCTTTCTCGAGTGCCGCGCGGATGACCGTCGCTCCGAGTTCCGTTGCTTTGACGTCCTTCAAACTTCCATTGAAATTCCCGATTGCCGTGCGCGTCGCACTGACGATGACGACTGCTTCACTCATCTGCTCCATCTCCTTATTGAATCGTATATCCACCATCAAGGACGTTTGCTTGTCCCGTGATGCCTTTTGCTTTGCGGCTCGCAAGGAACAACGCATAATCCGCGATTTCTTCGACTGCGAGCAGACGTTTTTGCGGAACGAGCGGATAGATGACTTCTTCAAGTACCTTCTCAAGCTCGACGTGTCGCGTTTTCGCTAAGTCTTCCATTTGATTACGAACGAGTGGTGTATCAACGTAACCCGGACAAATCGCGTTGACGGTGATCCCGTGTTCTGCTCCTTCAAGGGCTGCGACTTTCGTTAGACCGAGCAACCCATGTTTCGCTGAGTTATATGCTGCTTTACCGGCAAAGCCGATCAAACCGTTGATCGATGCCATATTGAGAATGCGTCCGTAGCCTTGATCCTTCATGATCGGAAAAGCATGTTTGATGGCGATGAACGGTGCCGTCAACATGATCTTAATCATCAATTCGAACTTCTCCGTCGGAAACTCCTCAATCGGTGAGACGTGCTGGAGACCAGCGTTGTTGATTAAGACATCGAGTCGACCGAACTGTTCGACCGTTTGCTTCAAGACCGCTTCGACCTGTGCTTCATCGGTGACGTTTAACGTCATCCCGACTGCTTCATGACCGGCCGTGCGAATTGATGCCGCTGCTTCCTCTGCTGCTTCAGCACGGACATCCGTCACGACGACTTTTGCGCCAGCTGCTGCGAACGCCTTCGAGATTTCAAGTCCAATTCCACTCCCTGCACCTGTAACGAGTACGATATCTCCTTGTACCATCAACTTCACTCCCCTACCGTCACGCGTTCGAGTTCCGGACTGACCGTGAACCGCGCTTCCGTGACTTGTTTGATGTCCTCGACCGTATGACCATTCAGTGTCTCGATCAAGACCATCCCGTCCGGTGTAAAATCAAAGACGGCTCGGTCCGTAATCAGACGATTGACGACAGCGCGTCCTGTCAACGGCAAAGTACACGCCTGTTTGACTTTCGATTCACCGTGTTTGTTGACATGTTCCATGATGATGACGACGCGTTTTGCTCCATTGACGAGATCCATCGCCCCGCCCATTCCTTTGACCATCTTGCCCGGAATCATCCAGTTCGCGAGATCACCGTTCTGATCGACTTCCATCCCACCTAGGATTGCGAGATCGATATGCCCGCCGCGAATCATCGCGAACGACTCAGCACTATCGAAGTAAGAAGCTCCTGATTGTGCCGTAACCGTCTCTTTTCCAGCATTGATCTCGTCCGCATCAACCTCATGATCGAGTGGATAAGGTCCGATCCCAAGCAGACCATTTTCGGATTGCAACATGACATGCATGTCGTCCGGAATCGCATTGGCAATCAATGTCGGAATCCCGATCCCGAGGTTGACGTACATCCCATCTTCAATTTCCTGAAGTGCGCGTTCAATGATGATCTCTCGTGTCGTTTTCATGTCAATCTCCTCCTCAAGCTTCCCGGACAGTTCGGCGTTCGATGCGTTTTTCATAATCCGTCCCGACGACGATGCGCTGGACGTAGACGGCAGGTGTATGAATTTCGTTTGGATCAAGTTCGCCGACTTCAACCAGTTCTTCGACTTCGACGATCGTTACTTTTCCGGCTGTCGCGACAATCGGGTTAAAGTTGCGTGACGTCTTTCGGAAGACGAGATTCCCGAGACGATCCGCCTTCCAGGCTTTGACGATCGCAAAATCACCAACGATTCCTTCTTCGAGCAGATATGTTTTTCCGTCGAACTCTTTTTGTTCTTTTCCTTCGGCAATCGGTGTCCCAACGCCAGTCGGTGTGTAGAAACCAGGAATGCCAGCACCACCAGCACGAATTCGTTCCGCAAGCGTACCTTGTGGGACGAGATCGACTTCAATCTCGCCACTGAGGTACTGTTGTTCAAACGTCTTATTTTCTCCGACATACGACGAAATCATCTTCTTGATTTGCCGTGTCTGCAAGAGGAGACCGAGTCCGAAGTCATCGACGCCACAGTTGTTACTGACGACCGTCAAATCCTTGACGCCCTTCTCTTGTAACGCTGTAATAGATTTTTCCGGGATTCCGCAGAGTCCGAAGCCCCCTACGACTAGCGTCGCCCCGTCAAAGATGTCTGCTGTTGCTTCCGCGAATGATGCGTATACTTTCCCCTGTTTCATCTGATGATGCCCCCTTTAAAATCCTTAATACAATCCAGTCAAGCTATACAATCCGATCATCAAGAAGACCGTCGCTGTCTTGAGGATCGTAATCATGAAGATGTCCTTGTACGACTGACGATGCGTCAGCCCCGTGACGGCAAGTAACGTGATGACGGCACCGTTATGCGGTAATGTATCCATCCCGCCGGACGCCATCGAGATGACGCGATGCATGACTTCCGGTGGCACGCCACCTGATGTGATTGCTTGCGTATATTTATCCGACATCGCACTTAACGCGATCCCCATCCCGCCCGATGCGGAACCAGTGACACCGGCAAGCGTCGTCGTCGTGACAGCTCCGTTGACGAGCGGATTCGTAAACGTCTCTGAAATCACACTTGAGACGGACTTGAATCCTGGTAATGCTGCGATGACGCCTCCGAATCCATACTCAGCACCTGTATTCATGACTGCTAAGAGCGCGCCACCGATACTGACATTGAGACCAGCTTGGAAATTCGTCTTGATTTTCGGGAAGTCATAGAGCATCGCTGCAAGAATTCCGATCAACAACGCCATTTGGACGGACCAGATTGCAAGAACGGCGGGTGTCTCGATCTTTCCGAATGCCTCTAAACCGATTGCTGAAAAATCAAATCCTTCCGGATACCATTTCGGAATCGAGAGGGTGAAGACTTTGTTCATGACAGCAACGAGGACGAGTGGCACGAAAGCCAGGACTTGCCGATAGACTGGTTGACGATCCGTTTCGAGTGCCATTTCTGGTTCGTTCTTCAACTCCATCTGCGGTGCAGCACTTGCCGCCGTCGCTTCGAATCCAGCATAGCCTTCACCCGCTTGATGGGCTTTCTTCTTGCGTGACTCGAGGTACCACATCCCGACGACTAAGATGAACAAGCCACCGACTGTTCCCATGATCGGTGCAGCGTAGATATCCGTTTTGAAAAACGTCGTTGGGATGACGTTTTGAATCTGCGGTGTTCCTGGTAAGGCATCCATCGTGAACGTGAATGCACCAAGGGCGATTGTTCCCGGGATGAGTCGTTTCGGGATATTCGCTTCGCGGAACAAGTTCGCAGCAAACGGATAAACAGCGAACACGACGACGAACAGGCTGACGCCGCTATATGTAAGAATGGCGCCGAGTAAGACGATGGCAAGAATAGCACGCTTCGCACCAATCATGCGGATGATCGTCTTCGCGATCGACTCCGCGATACCGGACATCTCGACGACTTTCCCGAAAATTGCTCCGAGGAGGAAGACCGGGAAGTATGCTTTGATGAACCCGACCATCTTTTCCATGAAGATATTCGAGAAGAAGGGTAACACCCAATCCGGGTTCGTTAGTAAGACGGCGAACAAGGCACAGATTGGTGCAAATAGGATGACCGAAAAACCACGATAGGCAACAAACATCAATAAGGATAAGGCAAGAAGAATGATGACGAGTTCCATAAGTAGATCTCCTTCAAATTTAGTAAGCGTTTTCATTTCGCTTCTTCATCATTTAACAACGCAGTGTCGAGAAGGTCAATTACATTTCGTAAAACCATAAGTACAGCTTATAGAAATCATAATTTCACATTATAGACACAATTGGATCAGATAGATTATTTTTTCAAGTAACAGGAGTTAGTCCTTTTATGGCGTATGTCTTTTAAGTAACGTACTTTTATTTGAAAGGATGAACAGTTCATGAAAAGCATCCTTTTTGACGTCTTGCATAACGTGACGCTATTAATGGCTGGTTTCTACCTGCTCGGAAAATTATCACCGCTCCCGATCACCCGTGACTCCCCACGGCTGACCCGCGTGTTGTATGGCCTTGCCTTAAGTGTCATCTCATTACTACTCATGCAGATGACGATCGAAGCAGCGCCTGGCGTCATGGTCGATTTGCGCCATATTCCGGTCGTCGTCGCTGCCTACTTTGGTGGTGCCATCCCGACAACGATCGTGACGATCGCAATCATCATCTATCGCTTCAGTTTGGGAACGAATCTAGCAGCCTTCACCGCATTCGGTTTCATCGTCGCCGTTGCTCTCGGAACGAGTCTGATCGTTCGCGAGATGCCACCCTATGCAAAACGAACATTCACACTCGTGACGATATACGCGACGGCTTTACACGCTCTTGTCTTATGGATCGTCTTACCGAAACAGATTCTTCTACTTGAAGTGATGACAGTCGTCATTCCTGCATCGTTCGTAAGTAGTTGGCTCGCCCTGCTGATCATCCGCGATATTCGGTTGACCAAACAATCATTACGGATGCTTCGTCAGAAAGCGCAACTTGACTTTTTGACGGGATTAAATAATTCACGCGCCTTTAATGAATACTTCACGGATGTCAAACAGCGATTGATCCTGAACAAACAGTCGGTCGTGTTGTTGACGATTGACATTGATCATTTTAAACAGGTCAACGATACGTATGGACATGAGGCGGGCGACGAGGTGCTACGGCAGTTCGCCAATCGACTGCGCGATGGAGTGGCAGAAAGCGGGTATTTATCCCGTAACGGCGGTGAGGAGTTTTCAGTCCTGTTTGAGGGTGTTCCGCTTGCTGAAGTCTTGCCTTTAGCAGAGCAATTACGCGAACGGATCGCTTCTAGTCCGTTCCGACTAGCGACGACAGAGCTACCGCTCACAGCATCGTTTGGTTTAGCCGCGTACGATGAGACGACACTGCAAATCGACGATCTTCTACTGGATGCGGATGCTGCCCTCTATCAGGCGAAGCAACAAGGACGGAACCAAGTCATCCTGTTTTCTCCAAATGCAGAATCTGCCGTCAGCTTTCAAGAATAACGATGGACGTCACCTCTGAAATCCGCTACCTTTAAAGAAGAGGTAGGTGATTGGCATGAAGTTAGCAAAAGGTCCCTATATCCTGATCGGCCTCATATTAGGTCTCTTGTTCGGATTCATTGGTGACAACTTCTATTTGTATGTATCAGCAGGTATTCTCGTTGGAGCACTGCTCGAATTATATGTTGCATACGAACAACGCAAAAAAAATAAAAAATCATGATGGAGGTACCAGCATGACATTCAGTGATTTATTCCTCTCGACTCTCTCGTATATCGGTGTCGCAACCGTACTCCTTGCCATCGGTGTCGTCCTGTTCGAGGTGACGACGAAATCAAAGGAGCTTGAATTAATTCGTAACGGGAAGAAAGCGGCTGTCTACGCCTTCGGTGGACGAATTCTTGGTCTCGCCATCGTCCTGTATTCGAGTATTTCGAACTCTGTCAGCATTCTCGATATGGTGTTATGGGGCGCACTCGCGATCGTCTTACAAATCGTTTTATTCTATCTCGCGGATTTACTAATCCCACGCTTAAGCATGACGAAAGAGATTGATGCGAACAACGAAGCAGTCGGATTATTGCTTCTCTTCTTATCGATTTCAATCGGTTTGATCATCGCAGGATCGCTTACATATTAAGAACAGACCGTAATTCATTTAAAAAGCTCCTACGAAAGAAGAAAATTATTTTCTTTCATAGGAGCTTTTTTATATCCAATCTTATTTCTATACTCTTATTTAATAGCTGTAAAAGTCTTATCCCATTCCAATAATTTATTGAACTCAGACATCTTAAAGTCCTTCGGAAGATTCGTTACATCGATCCATACCCATGAACGAAATGCTGTAGCCTTCTCGTCATCTGCTCCCATCACGATCACCTTTCCAGCCTTCATCGATCCGTCTTTCATCTTCGTCACTAATTTTGCCAAGTCTTTTTCCACCGTATGTCGCGCTTCCTTATGTACGTTCACCATGATTTCAACATGCTGCATCGACGCTTCGCTCAATTCTGTATATCTCATTAAATTATTAAGTTTTACATCGTCTAAAGATAATTCTGGTGGAGAGTTCACCTCGACCCTAATAAAGTTGTTACCAAACACTTCTTTTGCTTCGTTTGAGAGTGCCTTACGAATATCGCGTGACCAAATTTCTTCCCGATATGTATCGTACAATTCATTGTCATTATGATACGTGGCATAGAACGATACATTATCCTTCTTATCCGGTTCGTCCGTATGAAAAATTGCCCCATACTCACTTCTAGTCGCATCGTAACGAGTGTATTCTAGGTCAAATTTCGTTTTATACTCTCTTTCTAAATCTACTTCCAATCGTTTTCCGATTTCTTTTTCTTTGATCGGATTGCCATTCATGACTAAAACAAATGAACTGACGATAACAGCGAAACAAGCGATAATCACAATCCAACCAAACTTCAACCATAAACGTCTCATTTTTCTTAACCACCAATACATACATGTGCCTCCTGCTGAATATTTTTAATTTTCTATGGATCGCGTTCAATTTTTACTACATTCACAACTAAACGGCTAGAGCCCTTTCAAATCCGGACTTTAGCCGTTTTAATTACCTCATAGTTGACTGCCACTATTTTTCAAGCTCCTCTAGCTCCGTCCGCGAACGTGGGAAACCATTCGCTTGCCACTCGGCTCGATAGATCGAATCTAGTTTCGTCAATCCGATCTCATCTGGGTCCTTCGCAGCATCTGGACTCGGATCCTGATCGAGATGCGCTAAATATTCTCGTAGCGCATCGGTCTGTGTGCCCTGTTCCCGCTTCCTGAACAACAGTAGACTCGCACCGGCAATGACACCTGCTCCGAATAAATACCGTTTTTTCAAGCCCATACGGTTTCCTTCTTTCTTTCCTTAAACTAACCCACCACCGTCACGCAGTCGTGGATGAGCGATACGTTTGACCTTTCCCTCTTCGACCGTCAGGACATGATCGGGTTGTCGCTCGAAGTAGCCCGTCTCAAGCACACCCGACCAGCTCTTCACTTCTTTTGCGAACAATCGGACGTCCGAGATGGCTGATACATCAACATCCAAAATCATGTGTCCTCCATCCGTAACAAAGGGACGGTCGTCGTTCATGCGTAGTGTTGCTGAGACATGCTTATCACGCAACCGTTGCCGCACATACGGTAAGGCAAACGAATCGAGTTCAACCGGTAACGGTCCAATTAAATGATGAACGAACTTCGAAGAATCGGTCAGATAGAGTAATTCGCGACTCATCAGCGCGACGATTTTTTCGCGAAATAGCGCACCGCCGCCTCCTTTGATTGTTTGGAACTGACCGTCGATTTGGTCGATCCCATCAATCGTCACATCGATTTCCATTCCCTCTTCCAGATCGATCAACGGAATCTGTAAACGTTCAGCAAGCTCTACCGTTGCAAGTGACGTCGCCACGCCTTGAATCTGTAGCCCCGCCTGTACGAGTGGACCAAGCGCTTCGATGAACCGTTCCGTCGTCGAACCCGTCCCAAGACCCACTATCATCCCATCTTTCACATAAGTTAGTGCTGCCTCAGCGACTAATTGTTTCTCCTGTTCATACATCCGCATCCCTCCTCACTGATTCTGTTCCCGTTTCGATTCGTCTTCAATCGACGGAGAGGGAGGATTCCGTTAACGTCAAGTACTGCTCAATTGCCTGGACGAGTGGTTGCTGAGCTTCAAGCCAAAACGCGACCGATGTCGGATCAGCGTCGAGATGACGTCTAACGATCTCATCAATTGTCGCTTGACCGGAATCATGCATGACGGCTTCAAAGACTGTCGAAAATTGACTCGGATTCGCTTGAACCGTCTGATACAGACTATTGCTGAGCAGATAACCGATCGTGTAGGGAACGTTGTAGAACGCAAGATTCGGATTAAACAGATGACTGATGTACATCCATTTATATCGTGCCGGTTCAGGCAATACCGGACCGTAGGCTAACCGTTCTTCCTCTTGCAGGAGTTCACTTAACCGTTCGGCACTGACCGTCCCTTGCTGACGTTCCGCATAAAAACGTTGCTCGAACCGGAACATGCCGGGAACGATGCTGGCATATTTCAGCCCTTCTCGGATCTTGACCTCTAGGAGAGCGAGCACTTCCTCTCGTTCCGTCGTCTCTTTGATAGCAGCATCGAGCACGAGATTCTCCATGAACGTCGAAGCCGTCTCCGCGATGCTCGTTCCTTTGACTTGATTTAAATACGGTTCATCTTGCAGTAAATAATTATGATAGGCATGACCAAATTCATGAGCGAGCGTCGCGACGTCCGGATAACTGTCGCGGTACGTCATGAAGATCCGGTTCTCCTTGGCAATCGGAAAGGCAGCGCAGAATCCGCCCTCTGCTTTTCCAGGACGATTCTCTGCATCGACCCATCCCTCCCTAAACACGTTTTCCGCGAAGGCGCCGAGCTGCGGATTCAATCGTTTGAATTGTGTCGTGACAATGGTCTCTGCCATCTCAAATGGAACGTGACGCGCGGAGCGATAGGTGTTCGTCTCAAAATCATGCCATTCTCCCGTCATCCGCTCCGCCTGAGCAATCTTGCGAGCGTAATAGGCGTGAAAGAGGTCGCGGTGTTGATCGAGTGCTTCCATCATCGCTTTTAGGCTCGCTTCCGAGATCCGGTTCTGCTCAAGCAACTCAGTCAATGGTTGCTCCCAGTTCCGCATCTTGTAGGATTGCAATCTGAAGCCGGCAATCCGGTTCAGAATCGTCGCAAACAGGTCAGCTTCTTGTGCACACGCGGTGTCAACCGCTGTCGCTGCCGCTAAACGAGCCGAACGGTCAGGTGCGAACATCGCTTCGTGTAGTCCTTGACCGATCGTGACCTGCTTATTATCCAAGTCGACGCGTAATGCCATGAAACGCTGTTTGTAAAGCTGTCCCCAGCCTTGGAACCCGTCCACACCGAGATCCTGCAATAAGTGTTCCTGAACCAGTGGTGCACGACGCGACTGGATGTCACGGCGTTCATTCAAGAAAAAGGCGTATGGTGAACCCGTGACGAGCTCCTCCCACTCTTCTTGTGACAGTGCGGCGATCTTCGTATCGAGTGCTGCTGCCTCACTGCGCACCATCGCTTGCACGATTTCGATCTCTTCGAGCAATGAATGAACTTCTACACGCGTGACATCTTCTGCATATAAGCAATAAATGAAGTCGCTCCATTCTTCGACGTCGCGCGCGACTTGCTGATAACGCTCGACTTGTTCTGCCACATTAGCCGGATGTTTCGTCAACGCCGCTTGTATCGAAGTGATGCCTGCTTTGACGTCATCAATCGTGTAGAGTTTTTCTAATTCCCATCGTGTCTGTTGCATGCTATTTCCCCCTATGCGTGATCTATTCGTTCTTTCATTCGTGAGGATGCTCGACTTCTCCTGTATTTTCCATCAGACACAAAAAACTCCTTCAGTCATTGACTGAAGGAGGACATCCTCATAAGACGAAGAAGTAGACACAGAGGAAGTGTGCTAGGCTACCCAGTAATACGAAGATATGGAAGATTTCATGGAATCCAAGATGTTTGAACGATAAGATACGTGGCTTTAGCCCATAAATGATGCCACCAATCGTATAGAAGATACCACCAAGGAACAATAATCCGATGCCGAGCGGTGATAAGACTTGTGCGAGTGGCGTGATCGCAAATACCATGATCCAGCCCATTCCGATGTAGAGCGTCGTCGATAACCAGCGTGGACTGTTGAACCAGACCAATTTAAAGGTGATTCCGGAAACAGCAATCAACATGACGATGCTGAACAAGACCCAACCAGTCGGACCGTTCAGACTGACGAGACAAAACGGTGCGTAAGACCCGGCAATCAACAGATAAATCATCGAATGATCCAACCGACGCCAGATCGCGATCGCCCGGTCGCTCGCAAGCACCATATGGTAAGTCGCTGAGACGGCATAGAGCGCCATCATACTGACACCAAAAATAATCGCTGCAACGATCGCAAGTGATGCCCCCCGTTCCAACGATGCCTTAATGACGAGTGCCAGTAACCCGACAAAAGCAAAGATAGCCCCTCCAAGATGCGTTAATCCATTAATCGGTTCTCTCATATAAGCTTTCACTTTCGTTCCTCCCTTGATATGTAGTTTCAAATACTACATGGCGTTATATACGTATTCTATCATATGATGGAGAAGTAGAAAGTCCTATTTTAGCGATTTTGGAGGTTTTTTTATGACACATTCTGATGACACGAGACACGATCGTCAATTACGGCTCGAAGATATTCCGAATATCGATCTCTATATGGATCAAGTCATCCAACTGTTCGAGCGGACATTCGAGGAAACGACGCGAAGTACAGATGAGACGATTTTGACGAAGACGATGATCAACAATTATGCCAAAAAGAAATTATTCTTTCCGGTCACGAATAAAAAATATACGAAGGAGCACTTGATTCTGATCAGCTTGATTTATCAATTGAAAAGTTCGTTTTCGATCAATGATATCAAGACGATTCTTGCGCCCTTGAACGAAGGGATCGAACAGGATCAACTCGATCTTGAAGGGTTTTATCGCAATTACCTCGAACTGACGGAACGAAATACAGCCCGCTTCGTAACGGAACAAGACGCTCTAACCGCCTCGACGACTGACCCACTGGAACAGATCTTAGCGATGGCTCATATGAGTAACTTGTACCGGCGCGCAGCAGAACAATTGATTGACACCCAACTAAAAAAATAAGAGAACGCTTTCACTGCGTGATACACTAGAAGAAAAGGCAGAGGAGGAACAGTCATGGAGATCGCGACGACTTTCTTGCGACAGCTTGATCACATCGGACCAGAATTCAGAACCTATCAGGATGGTATTCTCATCGAACTGGCATTCGACCGAACAATCGGAACGGAGCAGGTTTCCGCAAGTGTGTTGCTTGAGACAGCAGATGACCTGAAAATACGCTTGCATACACAAACCACCCAGGCATTATTACTTGCTTCGAAGATTCATGCCTTTGACGCCCACACACCGAGTCGGATTGCTGAGATGATGTCGATTCATGGCTATTTTAAATCGCATCGCTTGTCGCATCCCTTGAATGCCTACTCTACTGCCCTGTTCATCAGCCGTCTTACTCCACAGGACGCGGTACTTGAACGAACGGTACAATTATACACACGCCTCAAAAAACAACATCGGTTCATCGTGTCACCGCTATTGATCTCTTTCGTTTATTTTCACGCTACGACACGCGGTGAGTTAGATGAACTCGCCTCGCGTATCGAGACGGTCTATCAACGACTCAAACGACGGTTCGGACGCGCTCAACAGACGTATGTCGTCGCCTTGATATTCGCTTTATTGCCTGAAGACGATTGGGATCGCTATATCGCACAAGTGGAGGCATCCCGTAAGATACATCGTAAACACCATGTTCCGCTGTCGTTCCACGGCATGCTTGCGTTACTCGGTGATCCAAACGTTCACGCTTCGTCACTCGAACAAATGGCAGAGGCGTTACGCTCCGATTTACATTTTAAATACCGGAAGGACTTAGTCTATTTGACAGCGATCCGATTGTATTTAAGTCAACAAATGATCCTGCAACAACTCTTCCCGTCTTCGATTCTCCCGCCGGACGGCGCCGACGCGATTCCGTTCTTACTCTTCCCTGTTGATTTGACGGATACGTCCCATGCGACAGACGGCGGGATCGACGGAGGATTTGATGGTGGCGGTGACGGCGGCGGGGGTGGCGAATAACCATTCAAGAACAATACAGCAAAAAGGGCAATCGACGCGTGGCATTACTGCCGAACGTCGATTGCCCTTATTTTTAGTTATTCTTTATCTTGCTGGTCTTCATCAGACGGCTGGACATCGCCATCTTCATCTGAAGCATGGGACAAATCGGGTACTTCTTCACTCGAAGCATCGTCATCTGGTCGTTCTGTTTTCTCAGCATCTTGTTCTTGCTCTTGATGCTTTGATTCTTTTTCCTCTTTTGAAGATTCCGGTACATCCGTATGGTCTTGCGGATCACGTCCGGCAATCTCATCCTTCGTCATGCGGTTCCCTGAAGTAATCGGATCCGTCTCTTTATCGTGTTGATTCGCCATTTGGCATCCCCCTTAAAATGTACTTGTTCCACATTTTAAAGTATTCCCGACTGAAGAACGATTAAACCTCGGCGTGCCCGCGAACGATGTCCTCGATGAGTAATTGTTCGATTGGCTGAGGGTGATGTACTTCATAGCCTTGCACATAAAGGTCCTCATCCAGCAGTTGAATCTGTTGGAGTTGAGACGCGGTCTCAACCTCTTGAATCACGAGCGCGATGTTCAGCACAGACGTCAACGAATGAACAGACCGAATCATCGAGCGCTCCAACTGATTTTGGACGAGGCGACGCGTAAAGATTGGATCAAGTTTGACCGCTTGAACAGGTAAACGCAATAACGAATTGAGTGATGCGTAATGACTTCCAAAATGATCGACGGTCAAACGATAGCCTGCTTGACGCAATTGTTCCAACCGGTTGATCGCAAAACGGCGACGTGTCTGCAGTACTTCTTCCCGAATTTCAAGAATGAGTCGTTCATTCGGGAAGTATGACTCCTCTGTCAGTCGGAGCAACTCGGAAAATAGTTGATCTGACTCGAACTGATTCGCCGACAGATTGACGGCGACGGAAATCTTACGACCAAACGTTTCTTCTAAACGACGTTGATCCAAGATTGCCTGACAGATCGTAAAGCGACCGATGTCCGGGAAAATTTCCATCTTCTCGGCAATCGGAATGAAATCCGTCGGACTGACGAAGCCAAGCACTGGGTGGTTCCAACGTAAAAGCGCTTCAACCGCGACATAATGTTTTTGTTTCGCATCGACGATCCATTGGTAATAAAGTTCGAACTGCCCTCGTTCCAGTGCATGCGACAACTCTGATTCAAGGACCGATGCAAATGGATGTTGCTCCGCATTTCGGTTCGGATTAACGAACGAGGTCCGTCGTTTCCCATCGTGTTTGACCTGTTGCATCAGCGCTTCTGCTGCGTAAATTTGTGTTTGACGGCTTGCCATGTCACCGGTCAGGAGACTGACGCCAGACGAAGCCGTCACGTGAATCGGTTCATCTGCGACACCAACGATCGGTTGCTCAATCGCTTCCGTGACGATACGGGCATATTCTTCTGCATGTTGCTCGAACTCCAGATCCTGTTCGAGTGCTGCTAGGACAACGAATTCATTCCCGTCCATCCGCCCGACGACATGGTTCGGTAAAGGAACATACTTTAACCGGCTCGCGATTTCACGCAGTACTTCATTCCCTGCCCGGTATCCGTGCGCTGCATTGATTGCATGAAAGCGGTCCAGGTTCAACACCATCATGAAAGCGGGATGAATTGTCATACTCGAAATCAATCGATTCATATACCGTTCGTTGTAGACGTCTGTGAGTGCATCTTTGATGACATAGGTTTCGACGTTGATTGATTTACTGATAATATCCGCGTATCGTTCAACGAGCGCAACATCCTGCTCCTTGAAGTCAAATGGCTGATCGTCAAAGGCACATAACGTTCCGATTTTCTCGTTCTCCGCGTTTTTGATCGCCACCCCTAAAAAGCTACCGTTTCCAAGTGCTTTCGTGACCGGATGATTAACCGTCAATGGATCATTGAGCAATTCATTGATCGAGACCTTCCCATCCGTCTCATCGACGACCAGCTTACAGAGGACATGTTGGAAGACATGGGTCGAGCCTTCTTCGATCAACTGACGGTCTTGGTTGATTGCTTTAACGACAAAATTGCTGTAAGAATCGTTTAATGCAAAAAATAATGTATTGACGCCGATTCGTTCACTCAGTTTTTCAAGAATTTCTTCGACGAGTGGATGCAAAGCTTCATAACGAATGTGTGAGTTATTATTCACCGTGTCTTCCTCCTTTCTGGTTCTGTCGTGGTCATACGTCAACTGGAAGTTGAATGATGAAGGTACTACCTTTTCCTTCCGTCGATTGAACGGAAATCGCTCCTCCATGATCGAGCACGATCATTCGGCAAATCGCGAGCCCTAAGCCGGTTCCGCCGATTTTACGTGTATCCGAATTATCGGCTCTATAAAACTTATCAAAAATGTAAGGTAGGGCTTTCTCTGGTATACCGAGCCCTTCGTCCGAAATCTCAATCCGTAATTGATCCGATTGGTTTGACCCTTTGATCCGGATTGCGCCGCCCTCAGGCGAATATTTTATCGCATTCATGATTAGGTTCGTAAACAGTTGCTTCATCTTCTCACTGCTGGCTGATACCGTATAGTCTCCTGATTCGAACTGAACACTGATTCGGTGTGCCTGACTCGCAAGATCAAACATCGGCTTCATCTCGAATATCAACTGTTTCAAATCAAGGGGTTCTTTTTGCGTGCCGTGCGTCGAATCTTCCCCTTTTTGAATTTCCAGGATATCATTGATCAATTCCGCTAATCGAACGGTTTCCGAATGAATCGTCTGCAAATACCGCTTTTGGCGCTTCGGATCGACTTCTCGTTTCATCAGTAACTCCGTAAAGCCCATGATGGAAGAGAGCGGTGTCCGCAACTCGTGCGATACGATCGAGACGAACTCTGCCTGTTTAAGATCGAGTTCCTTGTCTTTCGTCACGTCGCGTAAGACGAGCATCATTCCCCATTCGACGTTCGCAATCGCAATCCGTTCAGCGTAGGCACTGAGTAATAAGTTCCCACGAAACGCCGAGAGTTCGATTGTTTCTCCCGGAATATCCCCGTTCATTAGTTGACCGATATAGTCATGAAGTGCGTCCGGCTGATCGACATGCTCAAACAGCGACGTCGCCCGTTCATACGCATGACGGAATCCTTGCGCTTGATTGACGAGCTTCGGGGGAAACATGTTCAACAAGGCTTGGTTTGCATAAATCTGTTCTCCGCTACTCTCGATATATAGAACAGCTTCCCGAATCGAGTCCAGTAGCTGATACGTCTTGATTTTTTCATGCTCCATCTGATGGAACAACAGATGGCGCTCAAGCGTCATCCCGAGTTTTCGTGATAGATCAAGTAAGTCCCCGACTTGCTCTAGATTGAACTGAGCGAAGGCATGACGAACATAAAGCAATCCGACGACTTGTCCGTTGCTTGGAGACTGGACCGGGATTGCCGACTCGAACTGCTCACTGATTGGCAACTGAACCGATTTACGCATGACGAACGCCCGACGTAAGACCGAATATTGATCGAGATCTTTTTCGATCAGCTCCATCTCGTCGATGCCTTGCGCGACGAAATGATTCAATTGTTCACGACGGTACAAGAGGATGGCACCTTCTTTTACATCGAGCAGTTGCAACAGAATCGTCAAAACGGTCTCACAGGCCGCTTCGACATTTTGTGTCGCTAGCGCTTCCATGATTTCATTACGTTGCTTCAATTTCAGTTCGACTTCCCGTAAATTCTGTTGTAACCGATTGATTTCACGTTGATCGAGTGAAGTGAGTCGTGCCTCAGCTGATGCCGGAACCGTTCCTTGGCGCAATCGGTAAGGACGGTCCTTCGAGTGGTCGCGTAAAATTCGTTTCAACGTGCATCCTCCTTTCTGAATTCATTCCTGTTTCAAATTATAGCATGGTCCTTGCTGTATCAACAGTTCAAGTACATTCTTACTTATATGATGGTGTGCACTAATGCACGAAATGCTTCTTCAAATGCCCGATCCGCATCACGTGTCCGTTTTTTCGGTCCTTTCGTCCGTCCACCGGCTCGTCGGATTTGTTGTCCGACATGCCGTGTATGAAGTAATAAATCAATATTATCGTTCGTGAACTCACGACCGTTTTGGTCCATTGCGAGTCCTCCTCGCGCTAAGACGAGTGCTGCTAAACCGTAGTCTTGGGTCACGACGAGATCGCCACGTTTCATCCGATTGACGATTGCGTAATCGACAGCATCTGGACCTTGTCCAACCGTAATCGTCGTCGCCCCCTCCCGCATCATCTGGTGTGCTGTATCACAAACTAAAAAGACGTCACGTCCCTGTCGGTGTCGAACGACGAGATCGACAACGGGACATCCGTCCGCATCTACGAAAATAGACATCTGCATCCTCCCTTGTTGGTTCCACTATCAGTGTCACAAACCAAAAGATTTCTTGTCAAGTCGCGTTTCCCATTTGACCGTTTCTTCGTTCTTTCGGACAATGGAAAAGAGAGGATGTGTTGAAATGAACGCTGCGACGTTCCAATCTTTTTACCTGTTATTGAAAAAAACGAAACCCCCGGTCGGATTATTATCCGCCGCTGTTTCCGTCTCCGTCATCCAAGCACTGGCTGCCCTCGCCATTCCTTGGTTCTTAAAGACGTTGATTGACGGTTTTACAGTCGATCGACTGACTCCGCAGCTGATCAGTTTGTTCGTGATCGTCTTTGTCGTCCAAGTCGTCGCGAATGCTTTATCGATCTATTGGTTACAGATCGTCGGTCAACGAATCGTCGCTAATTTACGGACACTCCTATGGAAACACCTGTTGACCTTATCGATTCCGTTCTATGATGAGACGAAATCTGGTGAGCTTGTCTCCCGACTCAACAGTGACGCTACGACACTCCAGCAATTGCTGTCGGAGCAACTCGTCCGCCTGCTGACATCACTCGTTTCGATCATCGGAGCGATCACGATTCTGTTCTTCCTCGACTGGCAGATGACACTCGTCATGGTCATCGCTGTACCCGTGACGCTACTAATCATCATCCCGCTCGTACGGAAGTTGCATAAGATATCTCGTGAGACTCAGAAGGAACTCGCGGGACTATCCGGTTTTTTTGCCGAGATGCTCGGTGAAGTCCGACTCGTCAAATCGCAAGCGACTGAATCCTATGAGCTCGACCGTGGGAAAACTCGCATTGAGAATCTTTATGGCTATGGCGTCAAGGAAGGACGAATCCAAGCCCTTTTGTTGCCAATCTTTAACGTCACCTTGACGACGATGTTGATCTTGATCATCGGCTTTGGTGCCTACCGCGTCGCGACGAACCAGATCACAGCCGGTGAACTCGTCGCCTTCTCACTCTATTTGTTCCAAATCATGACGCCACTCGTGACGATGACTGAATTCATCACGAAGTTACAGAAGGCTCGCGGGGCGACAGAGCGAATCATCGAGCTTCTCGATGAGACACCGGAAGCACCTGGAACGCTTGTTGCGCCGCGTCCGTTTACGGACGTCACGGTCGATCACCTATCATTCGGATACAATGAGACGCCCATCCTACAGGATGTCAGCTTTACGTTACCACGCGGCAAGACGACAGCGATCGTCGGTCCGAGTGGATCCGGGAAGACGACATTATTCGCGATACTGGAGCGATTCTATCAACCGACATCCGGACAGATTCGACTCGGAGATCAATCCATCGCTAATTTAACGCTATCGTCTTGGCGCCAAGCGATCGGTTATGTCGCCCAAGACTCCCCTGTTTTATCGGGAACGATCCGTGACAATCTCGTCTATGGTCTTGCGGAAGACGTCAGTGAAGACAAAATTCGTGAGGCTGCACGGATGGCGAATGCCGATACGTTCATTGAACGTTTTCCAGAGGGGTACGCAACTGAAATCGGGGAACGAGGTGTCAAGTTGTCTGGTGGTCAACGCCAACGGATTGCGATCGCACGTGCACTCCTCCGAGATCCGGAAATTCTATTGCTGGATGAAGCCACGTCAAGCCTCGACTCCGAGTCCGAGCGGGTCGTTCAGGAAGCACTCGAGCGATTGATGGTCGGACGGACGACGTTCGTCATCGCTCACCGTCTCGCGACAGTTCGTCATGCCGATCAAATTATCGTTCTTGAAGATGGTCGGATTTCCGGCATCGGGACACATGATCGTCTTGTCGTCGACAATCCATTGTATAATAAGCTCGTAACGCAACAATTCATCGGCACGGAACGTGCAAGGGGGAATCATGTATGAAGACAGTCGGTTTCATCGGATTAGGTGTCATGGGACAAGGCATGGTCCGCAATCTGCGCAAGGCAGGTTTTACAGTCAAAGGATACAATCGTACGAAAGAAAAAGGACTTGTCCTTGAAGCAGATGGTGTCGAAATCGTCGATACGATTCAAGACGTTGTCACGGATGTCGACGTCGTCATCTCGATCGTCGGTTATCCGCAAGACGTCGAGCAAATCTACTTCGAAGACGGAGTCCTCGATTATGCGTCACCCGGAACGATCCTGGTCGATATGACGACATCTAGTCCAGCTCTTGCAGAACGCATCGCGCAGGAAGCGGCAACACGCGGTCTTCAGACACTGGACGCACCTGTCACAGGTGGTGACCTCGGTGCGAAGAACGGGACACTCGCTATTCTCGTCGGTGGTGAAGAAGCAGCGTTCGCACAAGCGAAGCCATTATTCGAAGCGATGGGAAAATCGATTTCACTCTTCGGTGGTCCTGGTAAAGGACAATCAGCAAAACTCGCGAACCAAATCGCAATCGCCGGCTCAATGATCGGAACAGCGGAGATGCTGTTGTTCGTCACGCGGTCCGGGATTGATCCGACGCAGTTCATCGAGACGATCAAATCTGGTTCTGCCGGTAGCTGGAGTCTTGAGAACTTGATTCCACGCGTCATCGCTGAAAACTACTCACCTGGTTTCTTCGTCAAACACTTCATCAAGGATATGCGGCTTGCTCTCGAACGCGGCGCTGAGATGGGCATCGCGACACCTGGTCTCGCACTGACGAAGGATTTATATGAACAACTTGCTGAGCTGGGTCACGCCGATTCCGGTACACAAGCGCTTTATCTGTTGCTCGCTGAACGTTCACGCGCTTCGGTAGAATGAGCAAAAAGCCTGTACATTACGTCAGTCGACGTAGCGTACAGGCTTTTTTGGTTCATCCCTCGACGGATGATTGACGTGTTGGTTTCAAGCGTTCATAGAAGTGTGCCATCGTCGTATCGAAATACGGCGTCAAGAAGATGACACCCACAGTACTAAGTAGTGCAAGGATACCCCAGCCGATGAAACTCAAGTAAAGCATGATCAATTCACGCTTATGCCCTTTCATCATCCGACGACTCTCACCGAGGACTTGCCAAAACGACAATTCTGGTCGGTCGACCAAAATGTACGGGACGAGGCGATACGCTAGATAAAAGTACAATGCCGGTAAAATCAAAAATGATCCGACATACACCAATACCGTCACGATTGCATACGCAGCAATCGTCCGGAAAGCACGTCGAAACGAAGAAAACCCTTCGAATAACGTTCCGATACCGGCAGACTCCCCGCGTGTGAAGCGTAAGTAAGCAATCGTTCGTCCAACCGTCACCGGAGCAAGCACGATCGTTACGATCATGTTCAGTCCGATGAAACGGACCATGCTGTCGATGTCATCTTGGTCAAAGGACATCCGGCTTGCTGCAAGCGCAAAGATAAGGAAGTAGATGATCGAGATGCTTAGCCCGACCAGCCAACGTCCTTTTAGTGTACCAAGGGCGTCTTGTTTTAATTGTTTAGGGTTCATGTCGTACTCCTTCATTTCCACTATTTCCATCTTTGATTCTAGCGTAGTCCCGTTGAAAAACCTAGTTATCCCGCTCTGCTTTTCAAACGCGTCACGGAATCGTCGAAAATCCGTCACGAACACATACAAAAAAATCCATTTCTCTCATCTCATAAGATTTGAAAAATGGATTCGTGCGGTATAGGATTAGCGCAGAAGTCGCGTCAATGCCTCAACACGTTCTTTTTGAATGATACCGTCTTGTAAGACAGCGGATCCCACATGTAGTTCCGATGCCTTCGTCGCCTCAAGAAGTGCTTCCGCATTCTCAAGCGTAATCCCGGAACCTGGTAAGATAATCAAGTCCGGATGGTCCTCGATCAAGCGCGCGATTGTCTCTTTTCCTTCTAACGCCGTCGCTTGACCACCCGACGTCAAGATCCGGTCGACTTCTGGAAAATCAGCGAGCACTTCTGCCGCTTCGAGAATATCGCGACTACTGTCGATTGCTCGGTGGAACGTCAATGACAGTTCCCCTTTATGTTTGATGATTCGACCAAGGAAGCCTTCGTCGACGCGACCGTCTGCGGTCAATGAGCCGACGACGATCCCGGCAGCACCGAGTTCTCGGATCAAGTCGATATCCGTGATGATCGTTTCTTCGTCTGATTTCGAATAGACGAACGACTTACTATGTGGTCGAACGAGGACGTGAACTGGAATCTCGACCGTCGAGACGACTTGACGAATCAGTCCATAGCTCGGCGTCAACCCACCTTCGGATAATGCGGAAACGAGCTCGATCCGGTCCGCTCCGGCTTGTTCTGCTGCGACCGCTTCTTCTACGGTCGATGCGATGATTTCTAACATGATACATCCCTCCCGCATCAGTGTATCATGAGACGACCATCCAGTTCACGCGTTCGTTGAACAGTTTCATCTCCCACGATGGTGGATAGGAGGCTGGACTGAGGACGATCTTCGCACGTCGGAACTCTGCCACCTTATATTTACGATTGCCCTGGAATTCATCATTCGCCAAGAAGGCATAAACGTCTTTCGTACAACTGATGACGGCTTTTTGAATCAGCGAGGATTCAATATCATCGCTGACGAAGCCACGCTCGATTTCGGCACCGTCAAACGATAGAAAACAGGCATCAAAAGCGTAGGCATCGAGCGCCTGCAAGACTTCGACTCCGACCGTCTGCCCATAGGCATCGACCGTCCCACCAAGTAACCGAATTTCACCTTTGAACGGTCCCGTCTTGCGGCACTGCTCCAAGTGACTAGCGACCACTAGTGAGTTCGTGACGATCGTCGCGTTCCCCGTTAAATACGGCAACAGATGCTCGACCGGCTCGCCTCGACCAAGAAAGATACAGGAATAATCGCTGAGCCATCCTTTCGCATAACGCGCTAAACGGCGAGACAACTGATCCGTCCGACGCGAGATCGGTGTTTCTCGTTTTCCTCCTTGATAGATGGCACCGCCATAGACGCGCTTCAACTGCCGTTCCCGTTCGAGCTCCTCTAAGTAGCGTCGTACCGTTTCTCCCGAGACATCGAGACGTTCGATCAAATCCTTCGTCATGACTTTCCCTTCCTCTTCCAGCCATTCCATGATGCGTGATTTCCGCTCTTCTCCTAACAACGACACGTGCGCTTCCCCCTTCACAGACAAGTTCTAGTTCTAGTGTATCGAACATCTGTAAAGGTCTTGTAAATCCGATGTAAATAAACGTGTAGTTCCTATGAAATGTCGTTGAATTCGTCCGTTATCCGACTTTTTCCACAAACAAAAGACGCATCCGCATCTCAATGAACGAGATGTAGATGCGTCTTAATGACTCATTCAGACGGTTTCTTTGCAAAGAGTGGAATCTTAGACTCTGTACCTTGGCGAATCCGTTGGATGTTCTCGCGGTGCTTGAAGATGACGAACAAGGCAAGAACCGTAAAGAACGTCGGAACGATCCAGTCGTTCGTCAAGACACCAATCGTGATGGAAACAACGATTCCGACACTTGCTGCCACGATTGAACTGAGCGACACCATCCGGCTCAGACGAAGTGTCGTCAAAAAGGAAACGAGCAGGAAGATGAACAGAACAGGGCTCGTCACGAGCAACATTCCACCTGACGTTGCAACTGCTTTTCCACCTTTGAACTTCGCGAAGATCGGATAGATGTGACCGATGACAGCTGCTAGTCCAGCAAACAACGGATGTATATCTGCTCCCATCAAGATGGGAACGAGACTTGCGACGGCTCCTTTTCCGAAATCACCGATCAATACGATGATTCCCGCCTTTTTTCCCAAGACACGGAACGTATTCGTCGTTCCGAGATTCCCGCTACCATGTTGGCGAATGTCCATCCCGTGTCCCCACTTCCCGACAAGAAGTGCGAACGGTATCGAACCAAGCAGATAGCCAAGAACTAAAATCCCTATGATTTCAATCATAGTCAACCTCCAACCTCTTAGTGACCGACTTTCATATATTCCTCAAGAGTCTGTCCGTTATTTTTAATTTGTGTCGCGACATCGACACCGACATAACGAATGTGCCATGGCTCATACGTATAGCCTGTCCGTGATTGGAAGCCACGATCGTAGCGAACGATGAAACCATATTTCGCTGCGTTATTCGCAATCCATTTCCCTTCTTTCGTATCACCAAGAGCAGCCGTTAACCCGTTACCAACGCTTGGTGCTGAAATATCGAAAGTGAGACCCGTCTGGTGCTCACTATGACCAGGACGTGCTGAATATTGATCAGCAGCTGCCTTGCCATCACGTGCGACATAATTATTATACAATACTTTTTGACGTTCGCCTGAACGGAATCCACTGACAGCGTTTAATGTCACGCCTTCTTTTTTAGCAGCGGCAAACATCTTTTCCATCTGTTTCGCAGCTGGCGCCCGCATGTAGCTCTGCTCAAGTACACCTGAGTATGAGAAGCTGACGTTTGGTACGACGAGATCCGATGGTTTGTAGTCGATCGGTAAGCTGTATTTCTTATTGACGACGACGAGATTACCAAGTGATAGATCTGCTTTGGCATCTGCTGATTTATCAACGTCCGGTGTCTCATCTTCTGGTTTCGACGGTTTCTCTTGTTCTGGATCCTGAGACGAACTGTCCGGTTTATCCGTCGATTCATCTTTTTTGTCCTCTGTTTTGTTCTCTGAAGCTGTTGTATCGTCTTTTTGTTCTTCTTCTTTTTTCGTTTCATCTGAAGATTCTTGATTTTCTTGCGTTGCATCAGACGAATTGTCTTCTTGTTTTGCTTCTTCTGACGTATCGTCTTTTGTTGTTTCGTCTGTTTTGTTTGTTTCTTCTTTGTTCGTGTCTTTTGCTGTGTCTTCTTTTTTCGTTTCGTCGTTTGATTGTTTTGTCTCATCTGATTTCTGTTCCGTTTTCGTTGTATCATCCGCTTGTTGATCCCCAGGATTACATCCTGCAAGGAGAAGCGCTAACGTACTGACGGTTACGATTTTTTTCATGAGTAAGACCCCTCTTCTTTTTATGCTTCTCTATGTTACCGCTAATCGTTCCATCCGTCGAGTCTACTTCCGACAGATGGAGTAAGTCCCTACCTTACTTCAGCTTCTTTATTTTCGCAAATGATCCTGACTTTGTCATCGGTCGTTAGTACCAAGTGCTAAATTTTACTGTTCAGACTGAAATAAAAGAAAAAAGCGGAACCGATTCAAAAATCGATCCCGCTTTTGTTGTATCGCTTCACGCTTCCGTTAAGAGTGCTGCGTCCGTCTCACTCATCTTCTCATAAATTTCGTGCCAGTTCGGGAAAACCTTCGGCAAGCGAATCGGTCGGAAGTTTTCCTTCTTGACGACGACGTGTGTCGTCTTCGCCGATACTGCAAGTTTCCCGTCCGGATGTTTGACTGTATAGCCATAAATCGTTCGTAGTCCATCGTAATGATCAATCCAGACTGTGACGACCGCTGTATCACCGTACGTCAACGAGCGTTTGTAATCGAGATTGACATTCGTGACTGGGGAGACATATCCCGCATCTTCCATCTCCTTGTAATCAAGACCCAAGGACTGGATTAATTCTGTCCGCGCCAGTTCCAAATAGACGAGATAGTTCGAATGATAGACGATGCCCATCATGTCCGTCTCGGCGTACCGGACAGGTATTTCAATCGTGTGCATGTAGCTTCCCCCTTAAAAATCCTCTTTTTCAAGATAGGACCATTCTGAACCGGACAAGCTAACTTTGTCAATTAATCGCATCGATTGTTTCGCAATCGCCTGTTCAACGATCGTGATCGCCGCCCGTGCGTTTCCGTTCGGAACGACATCAATCTTCTCGGTAAGCGTCAACCGTGCGTCCTCCGTCAGCTCGTATCCGAAACGTGCCGCGTATCCTTCAATGATTTGAATCAACTCGTCTGGCGAATAATCCGGGAAGTGGAATGATCGCTTGAAGCGTGATTTCAATCCTGGATTACTCGCGAGCAAGGCGTTCATTTGTTGCTCGTAACCAGCAAGAACGACGACGAGATTATCTTGGTGTTTCGTCATCTCATCCACGAGCGTATCAATCGCTTCCTTCCCAAAGTCGTTCGCTCCACCGTTTAACGCATACGCTTCATCGATGAATAAGACACCACCCAGCGCATCGCGAATTGCGTCTCGCGTCTTTTGCGCCGTTTGTCCGACGTAACCGGAGACGAGATCCGCCCGGCTGACGACTTTCAAGTGTCCGCGTTTTAAATAACCGCATTGTCGTAAGACATCGGCATAGAGCTGCGCGACAGTTGTCTTTCCGGTCCCGCTATTGCCGCTAAAGAGCGCATGTAGTTCGACCGGTAAGACTTTATAACCGGCTTCCCGGCGACGTTTTTGCATCGACAACAGAGCTTCAATCTGTTTGAGTTCATCTTTGAGATCAGACAATCCGACGAGCGAAGCGATCCGCTCCTCAACGGTTGCGTCCGGTTCTTGCACCATCTCGAAGTCTTCTTGTTCGAGTAAGGCAAAGTCTTCGTGACTGGCACTCTCTCCAAGGCTTGATCCCTTCTTGAAGATCGCATCAAGCACGATATTACGGACAGCGCGTCCATTTCCGAAACTGGCATCAACTCGTTCTCGCTCAAGCCGTCCGAGCAACGCTCGCTCTGCTTGTTCCGTCAAGACGTAATCGTTCGCGGTCGCGATCGACCGTCCGATGGCGAGCAGCTCCTGATCCGTATAGTCAGCGAGCAGATAATGATTTGATTCCGGGAAACGACTCCGAAGTCCAGGATTCGCCTTCAGGAAATCACGCATCTCTTCTGGGTAACCAGCAAGCACGACCGCAAATCGCCCTGCATATTCTCCACTCGTCATCGCTGCGACGAGCGTATCAATCGCGGCCTGACCATAATCGTTCCCACTTTGTCCGGCACGTTTTAAGGCATAGGCTTCATCGATGAAGAGCACCCCTCCGACGGCTTCACGGACTTTACTCATGACCTGTTCTTCCGTCTGACCGACGAACGCACCGACAAGCGATGAGCGATCCGTCTCAACGACTTCCGGTCGTTCGAGTAGTCCGAGCTCGTGATAGATCTTTGCCATCAGACGGGCAAGCGTCGTTTTCCCGGTTCCCGGGTTCCCCATGAAGATCATGTGTAGCGATGGTTGATCGCTTGAACGGTAGCCATCTTCCGATCGCTTCTGTTGATACTTCAAGAAGCGATACATATGATGGACCCGTTGTTTGATATCTTCGAGACCAATCATCGCGTCGAGTTCCTCGAGTGCTGAGCGTTCGACTTGTTTGCTTTCAACAGGGAGCAAAGCGACGACACGTTTGAGATCCTGGATCGTCGTCGCTTTCAGTTCCGTCATCTCGCGGAACGCTTCCCGGGAATAGAAGCGCTCTTGTAAACTGTCGACGAATGTCTGAGCTGTCTGTTCGAGCGTTGCACTCGAACGCAGTAATGCCGTTCCAGCCTCGAACAGTTCCGTCCAGCGTCCGGCATCCAATCGACGCAACCGCTCCGTCAGTTCGACGATTTGTTCCGTCTCCTCGACGATTTGGCTTGCTTGGAGGATCAGTTCTTTCGTCGCTGATCGTTTGGCGTTCGCATTGTCCGTCTCGCGAATCGTCGGAAACGTATGCGCGACAAGACGCTGATACGTACTTTGTAATTGTTGTTCCGTCAACAGCTGCTCAAGACGGGCTGGCAAACGACCATGCTGACGGATTTCTTGCATCCAGCTCTCAGCTAAGGCATCCAGTCGTCCCGTCATGATATAGCGATGCTCGACAAGTAATGCCAAGATGCGGACGAGTGCTTCCGTTTCGCCAAGCAACCGGCTACTTTGGGCATAACGTAAGGCGAGCACCTCCTCGACCTTCGCGCCCTCTTCCCACGCTTTGATTTGATTGAACATCTCCTCTTTCGAGAATGCTTCCATGTTGAACCTCCTGCGTCTCGAAAAAACCGACTTTGTCCGCTACCGTTTCGTAGCGTCATCGCCGGTCGTTTCTTGTTTATTTTGCTTTTAACCAATCCGGATCGAACGTATCGATCGTTTCAAAACTCTTCATTTTGACAGAGTAGAACAATTTACCGTTATTGCGTGACTCCGCACCGAGTACTTTCGAACGGTCGGAAGCGACATAATACGTTGCTTGTTCTTGGTTGTTTTCTTTATCGAAGATCGATGGATATTGTTTGATCCATTCTTCTGGTACCGTGCTTGACGGTTCTTTTTTCACATATACGTCCGCTGCCATTCCGGCGATGTCCGCTTCTCCCTCGACTTGTCCAAAGTCACCTTTGTTAATGAAAGCGAGGATCTGTTCGTTGAAGCCACGTGAGAGGAATGGGCGCGGCGCACTGACACTTTTGCCAGCTTTCGTCTCATTGACTAACTTCCCTGTCGCATCATACTCACGGAACATCGTCCCGTTCCAGATCGCAAGCGATCCTTTTGACGGACCGTCTACGACTTCTGTCCGGAAATGACCTTTGTCATTAAAGACGACTTCATACGTGCGTGATTCAAGTTCATCTTTTTTCGTCGCGAGTTTCTTCTCAACATATTGAATGCGTGTCATCGTATAAAACGGTTTGACCGTCGCGGCTTTTTCATCGCTTGCGGTCTGCGTCTTGTTCAAGAGATAAAAATTGTAGGCAAGGAGGATCGCCATTGCCACGATTGCTACTGCAATCCACGTGCTCGTTCGTTTCGTCATGCCATGTACACCTTCCTAGCTCAAGTCTCTATTCTTTATCATCGTATCGGTTTTATAAGGAGAATACAAAGGGTTTGTCCGAGATTTCACGATTTCTGACTAAATTCGTCAGACTTTTGAACAAATCAGAAAACGGTCAGGACGACAAAAAAAAGGCGAACCGAATGAATTCGGTCCACCCTTGATTGCGTTTATGCTTCCTTCGGCGTCAGCGAGATGATCATCGACTCATCGACCAAGTAATAGCTATGATGCGGCATTTCACGCAAATAGCCATCCTGAAACAACATCGCACAGTCGACTTGGAACGTCTTGCTATATGGTTTCAACGGGAGTTTCTTCACCCGGTCAAAATAGCGATCGACGGCGACTTGGACATGATCCATCTCATAGACGAGTTCCCGATCTTTTGCCTCCATGATGGTGAATGTCTCACGCGACATGTAAAACACTTGTGTCGAACGTGCTTTCAAATACGGCTCCAGCTGTTTTAAATCGACTCGCTGCTCATCATCCAGAAGTACCGTCCGATTCGTCCCTTTTGGTAGTTCGGATTCAAAGGCATGCGTCGCTTGTTTGACTTCATCAAGCGTCACGTCACGCATCGGCAACGGCTGGTCTTCCTTCGGTTGAAACCACTTCTTGAATCGGTTCACCTTTTTCCTCCTCTCGTCAAAAAAAGGTGGGGTTTCCCCCACCTTTGATTAGACAACTTATGCTTGTTGGAGACGCTCACGAAGGACCATTGGAAGGATCCCGCCGTGACGGTAGTAATCGATGTCGACTTCTGAATCGAAACGAGCAATCGCTTCGAATTCAGTGACTTTTCCATCTGCCGCTGTTGCCGTGACTTTAACGATGTCACGTGGACGAACAGACTCATCGATTGCGATGCTGATTGCTTCTTCACCTGTTAAACCAAGTGTTTCAGCTGTTGTGCCTGCCACGTATTGAAGTGGAAGAACACCCATCATGACGAGGTTTGAACGGTGAATCCGCTCGAAGCTCTCCGCGATGACGGCTTTGACGCCGAGCAAGTTCGTTCCTTTGGCTGCCCAGTCACGTGAAGAACCCATACCGTAGTCTTTACCAGCGAGGATGACGAGACCTGTACCATCTTCTTTGTACTTCATCGCAGCATCGTACATCGCCATTGTTTCGCCTGTTGGCCAGTACGTCGTGAAGCCACCTTCTGTACCTGGTGCGACTTGGTTACGGATCCGAATGTTCGCGAACGTTCCGCGCATCATGATTTCGTGGTTACCACGACGTGAACCGTATGAGTTGAAGTCTTTCGGTGCAACCCCTTTGTTGACGAGGTATTGACCGGCTGGTGTCGTTTTCGAGAATGAACCCGCTGGTGAGATGTGGTCCGTTGTGACTGAATCAGCGAACTTACCGAAGACACGGAGTCCGTTGAGTGCTTCGACTTGACCAGCTTCCTTCGCCAAGTTCTCGAAGAACGGTGGGTTTTGGATGTACGTCGACTCACCGTCGAAGTCGTACTGATCGCCTGTTGGCACGTCAAGGTTGTTCCAACGTTCGTTTCCTGTGAAGACTGAATCGTATTCTGCACGGAAGCTTTCTGGTGTGACGACCGTGTTGATGATCGTTTGGATCTCATCACGTGAAGGCCAGATGTCAGCAAAGAAGACTTCTTGTCCGTCTTTGCCTGTTCCGAGTGACGCGTTCATGATATCGACGTCGACTGTTCCTGCAAGTGCATACGCGACGACGAGTGGCGGTGAAGCCAAGTAGTTCGCTTTGACGAGCGGGTGGACACGACCTTCGAAGTTACGGTTTCCGGAGAGGACAGACGAAACGAGTAAGTCTGAACCGAGGATCGCGTCTTCGACAGCGCGGTCGAGTGGACCGGAGTTACCGATACATGTCGTACAGCCGTAACCGACTGTGTTGAAGCCGAGTTCGTCAAGGTACGTTTGGAGTCCTGATTTCTCGAGGTAATCCGTAACGACCTTCGATCCTGGCGCAAGTGATGTCTTGACGTATTTTGGAACCGATAGACCGAGTTCGATCGCTTTTTTCGCGACGAGTCCCGCACCGATCATGACGTATGGGTTTGATGTGTTCGTACAGCTCGTGATCGCAGCGATTGCGACGTCACCCGTACGCATTTCAACTGCTTCGTCTTCGAACTGAACGACAGCGACTTTGTTCGCTTCTTCTTCCGCTAAGCCGAATCCAGCGTTTCCTTGTGGAGCCGTTAACGCTTTTTTGAATGATGTATGAACATCCGTCAAATCGATCCGGTCTTGTGGACGTTTTGGTCCAGCAAGGGCAGGAACGATTGTTGAAAGATCGAGTTCGACTGTTTTCGTGAATGTTGGATCTTCGTTTTGTGGTGTGTAGAACAAACCGTTTGCTTTCGAGTAGTTCTCGACTTTTTCGATCAATTCTTCATCGCGACCTGTCAGACGAAGGTACGTCAATGTTTCTGTGTCGACTGGGAAGAACCCACATGTCGCACCGTATTCTGGTGCCATGTTCGCGATTGTTGCCCGGTCAGAAAGTGACATCAAGTGGAGTGATGGACCGAAGAACTCGACGAATTTACCTACGACGTTCTCTTGACGGAGCATTTCCGTTACACGAAGGGCAACGTCTGTTGCTGTCGTTCCTGGGTGCATCTCACCTGTGATGCGTACGCCGATGACTTCAGGTACTGGGAAGAATGACGGCTGTCCGAGCATGCCCGCTTCCGCTTCGATCCCACCGACTCCCCAACCGAGGACGCCGAGACCGTTGATCATCGTCGTATGTGAGTCTGTTCCGACGAGTGTATCCGGATACACATCAACTGTACCGTCTGCTGTTTCCTTTTCAAGGACGACAGATGCCAAGTACTCGAGGTTAACTTGGTGGACGATCCCTGTTGCTGGTGGTACGGCACGGTAGTTATCGAATGCCGATGTCGCCCAGCGAAGTAATTTGTAACGCTCTTCGTTACGTTCGAATTCGAGATCCATGTTTTCTGCAAGTGCTCCAGCAAAACCGTAAGCATCGACTTGAACCGAGTGGTCAACGACGAGGTCGACTGGTACTTCTGGGTTGATGACCGATGGGTCTCCACCGAGATCTTGCATCGCTTTACGAAGTGACGCGAGGTCAACGACCGTTGGAACACCTGTGAAATCCTGAAGGATGACGCGTGACGGTTTGAACGGAACATCGACATCGTTCGAAACTTGAGCTGTTCCCCATTTCGCCAAGTTCTCGACGTGTTCACGTGTGATCGAACGACCATCTTGTTGACGAAGTACTGACTCGAGTAGGACACGAATCGAGTATGGAAGACGTTTGACTTCTGTCAATCCGAGTTCTTCCAATTTTTCAAGACTATAGTACTGATAATTCTTACCGTTTGCTTCAAACGAACGGCGTGCGCCAAAGACATCTTGCGACACATCTGTTTGCTTCATGGTGATTCCCCCTTTAAGTGTTCACGACATCAAGCCCCTGATACCGCTTACTTGTACAGTTCTATCATAGTATAATATGGATTCCGTTACAATTTGAAAGAACAAAAGACTTTCGATAAGTTTTACTTATTGCCGATATTAAAAAATTATTCTGTTGTCCTGTTTTTTTCATATTTCCAGTCTCGCGTTTCCATTTAGAATGTTCAGGGTACTTAAAAAGTGTAGTACGATATCCGATTCTTGTGGAGGCGTTTATTATGGCGAAATATAAAAGCGATGCAACGCACGTCATTACGACAATCATTTTTAGTGATGTAGAAAAAGCAAAAACAGGCTTTGCGATGATTAAGGATCTCGAAGCAATCAAGGAAATCGAGATGGATCAGATGGTTCTCGCAAAACGTGACGAAGCAGAGGGCTTCTCTTTCATCGATGCGATCGACTTCACACAACAGGACCAATCCTTCAAAGGTTCACTGATCGGCATGGCGATCGGTGTCGTCGGTGGTCCGTTCGGTATGCTCGTCGGTTCCGTTGCTGGTTACTTGATCGGAGCGAACCGGGATGAGAAGAATGAACGGGAGTCGTTTGATTTATTCAACCGGACGCTGAATCAAATCGATCCCGACCATTACGGTGTCATCTTGATCAGTGAGGTCAACGAAGATTCAGAAGCCGTCAATGCGATCGCCGCTGAACTCGGAGCGACAATTCGCCGGACAGGTGAGACATTGCCGGATGGTACGGTCTAATCAAATCAGAGTTGTCTCCTTTACGTTCTCGTTTTAAACGGGAACGTTTTTTAATTCGTGGATCACCTGTTTTGCTGCTTCCTGCGTCGTGTCTGAATCGACTTTCTGTAAAGAATTGTGTTGCACGGATATGAGGATATTTTTGTAGCTGATGATGAGGAGCTCACCGTAATCACCGTTTGATTGATATTGAATCAGATCATTGCCTATGTATCGATCCATATACGCAAAATGGATCGCTAATTGCGTATCTTGCTTCTTGTTTTCAAAATAAAGTGCCTCCTGTGTCGAGGACGTGTCAATCGTTCCGTCAACCGTTAACCAACGTCTCTTCCCAAAACTCAAGGATTGATCCACAGCTGTAAAGTCTGCACCGATCGTGCTTCTCTTCAACTGAAACTGATCCATCTTCAAGTGTTCATCCATATGCTTGAACAGCTTTTCATACTGAACAGGATTTAAGATGGGATGTTTCGTCTGATTCGTCTTCTGATCCGTATGAGTAGTGGTTTTGACTACTTTTTTCTGTTCCGTCGTGACCGCCTCATCCGTGCATCCAGCAATTAAAAACACACTTGAAAACAGAATTAACATAGTCCCCTTATAGTTCATACTGTACCCTCCCATATTGAAAGTATCTTACACATCATTTTGCCTTAAAGTTGTACAGCGGTTTAATGATCTCAACGACATCGACTGTTTCTTTCGTGTTACGGATGATTTCGTCCATCGGTTTGTAGACGAACGGTGATTCGTCACGCGTCGATGCGACGACAGAACTTGACCAGACATCGGTCATCGTCTTTTCAAATGCATCCAGTTCAACTGTTTTGAATGCTTTTGATCGTGACATGATACGTCCTGCTCCATGTGGTGCGGAATAGTTCCAATCGGGATTTCCTTTTCCGACGACGATCAAAGAGCCGTCACGCATGTTCATCGGAATGATTGCCCGCTCACCCGCTTTCGCAGAGATGGCACCTTTTCGTAGAATCATCGCGTCAAGATCGATGTAGTTGTGGATCGTATCGAACTGATCCGCAACCGTCCACCCCATCGCTTTAAAAATAACTTGAGTCATCGCCTGACGGTTCAGTGCGGCGTAGCGTTGCGCAATCTTGAGATCATGCAGGTAGCGCTCCATCGCTTCGCCGGAAACAGATGCTAAGTCTTTGTTAAACATAGAGCGTTTTGCTTTCAATTGCTGTAAAGTCGCTTGAATTTCCGACTCGCGCCCCGCTTGCTTTAATTCCCCGATGACTTGATCCGCATCAAATTGGAAGCGTGTCGTTTCCGCTTCTGTCTGATAATGTTCAGCAATCGTTTTCCCAAGATTGCGACTACCCGAATGAATGACGAGATAGCGCTGTCCTGCTGCATCCTGGTTCAATTCGATGAAATGATTCCCTCCACCGAGCGTACCAATCGATAATCGTGCCCGTGTTTCGTTGAACGGTGCAAGCACTTGATCAAACGGTACCTGTTCTGATAATGGATGGGCTTTTTGACGTACCGACATGCCACTTGGAACGAGACGCTGGATCGTTGCGTCAAGCTCTGCAAAGTCGATTGGTCCCTTTTCAGCGAGTCGTGTACACAACATCCCACAACCAATATCGACTCCGACGAGATTCGGTACGACCTCGTCCGTCACATGCATCGTCGTTCCGATGACAGATCCTTTTCCAGCATGGCAATCCGGCATGATTCGGACGCGACTACCTGTCGCAAATTGTTCCTCTAGCATGGCTGTGACTTGCTTAATCGTCATCTCATCGACGTTATCCGTGAAAATCTTTGCTTCCCCATATGTGCCTTGAATTGTTTTCATACGATCGTTCCTTTCCATCCTATCTATCCTATCCATTTGGTTATTCTGCTGTTTCTTGTATGATTTCAATGAATTGTTTTGTCAGTGTCGTCGGTCCGGTCTCCGTCAACCAGACGAAGGCTGTCGTACTCGCGGCACCTGGTAGGTATGTCTGGTGCAGTCCTGTCATATCCAGTTCCCGCAACGTACTTTCCGGCAAAACGGTCACCGCCTGTCCACTACGGACGAGTCCGATTAGCGTTAAGACATCAGAACATGTCTCTTGCGATACGACACCGAGTCGTTGACTTAACGTCTGAAAGACACCGAGTCCTTCCTGACTCGGAATGATGAGGTCTGCGGTTGGGTGATCCGGGTGCCAGACTTGATGGAACGGTTCTTCCTCCATCCATTCAATCGAGATCCCTTGCGCATCAATCGGCAGACGGACGAACGCTGCGTCAAGCGACCGCTCTTTCAACCGTTCGATGAGCGCACTCGATTCTCCTTGGTGTACTTGTAAGATAATGCCAGGATGTCGTCGTTTCATCTGTTCGATCCATTCGACGAGCCGACTGGCTGATAAGGTGTTGACACCAATGCGCAAAATCCCTGTTCGCCCCGCTTCGATGTCGCTCACTTCCATCCGTGTCTCCTGCTCGAACTGCAACAAAGAAACCGCTCGTTCATATAAGCGGTTGCCGCTTGGGGTAATCCGAATCCCGCGCCCCGCCCGCTCAATCAGACGAACGCCGAGCTCTTCTTCCATTCGCCGGATTTGCTGCGTCAAGGCAGGTTGCGCCATCCGTAAGCGCTCCGCTGCCCGCGTGACGGATTGTTCCTCGACGACCGCACAAAAATAGCGGTACTGGCGTAAATCCATATTCATCATCTCTTTCATATGTTTTCATGTATAAAGATATATGAATCATAACATCAATCATATGCTATGATGCAGGAATATCTGAAGTGAAAGAAAGGAGCTTTTTCATGAAACAAACGACTTCTACCTTCCAGTGGATCGTCTTTTTACTCGCGAACACGATTGCCTTACCAATCGTCGTCGCTAGTCTGTTCGACCTCTCCTCAGTCGAAACAGCCGCCCTTGTCCAACGGTCGTTCTTTGTAGGCGGGATTGCCTGTTTCCTACACGGAGCCTTCGGCCACCGGCTTCCGATCGTATCGGGACCTGCCGGATCATGGGTCAGCATCTTCGTCGTCATCGCCGCATTACCGGTCGATTCAAAAACGGCCTTTACGATTGCGATGGCAGCCGTCGTCATTGCCGGCGTCGTCCTCATCATTCTCGGTTTGACAGGATGGACGAAATACTTATTACCCGTCTTCACACCGCTCGTCAGCGGAACATTTTTGCTCTTATTATGTATTCAATTGACAGGTGTCATGCTTGGTGCTGTCCTCGCCGTCGAAGCAACACGTCTCGCCGGGATCATCACGTTCTTGCTCGTGCTCGGACTCAGCCAATTCGGACCGAGTCGCTTACGCCCGTTTGCCTTGATGATCGGGATCATCGTTGGTTGGCTCGTCAGCCGTCCGTCACTTCCTACGTCGTCAAGTTTGTTTGCACCACCGCAAGCGTTACCGTTCGGATGGCCGCAGTTTGACGGCAGTGCATTCCTTGTCGCGATTCCGTTCGCGATCTTGCTCGTCGTCAATTTGATCGCCGCTTTAAGTGCCGTCGAAGCGACGCTTCAAAAACAAGGTCGTCTGCACCAAGGATTATCAATCGAAGGCGTCATTCATTTACTCGCTGCTACATTCTCGACGCTTGTGCCGGTGCCGTTACCCATCACGAGTGGTTTCATCGCGCAAACCGGTAGCCGGAAACGTCGCCCGTTCTTGATCGCCTCACTCGTCATCGCGTTGATCGGGTTCTTCCCAAGCTTGATCGGGATCATCGCGACCTTACCGCGTAGCGTTGCGAGTGCCGCGTTGCTTGCGACATTGCCGCACATGTTCTTGATTGCCTGGCAGTCAGCGGAAAGTAACATGGAGAACAGCCGTCGCCGCCATGCGTTTGCGATCAGTGCCGTCATCGGTATCAGTATCTTATTGCAATCGACGGTCATCGCTGAAGTTCTACCTTTGACGCTTCGCCCATTCCTTAGTAACGGGTTACTCGTCGGAACGATGCTTGTGCTCGGTTTCGAGATCGTCGAAAAAGTACGTTCTCGCCGTGCGAAACAAGCGGATCGATTGGCGAGCTAAATGGTATTGTACGACCGGATGATGTCAGCATCCTCGATTTTTCTGTAAGAGTCGAGAATGATGACATCGTCTTTTTATTTAACTAAAAAATAGCCTTTCCGGAGCATGTCGGAAAGGCTATTTTTATACACTCGTATTCAATTAAAAACAATAAACTCCCTTAACGCACTTCCCGCCACCATTTCCGTGTCGTGCTCTCGGGTGTCACACTCTCCCCGATCATGGGTGTCAGAACCGGAATCTCGTCACGTTTCGCTTCCTTGAGCAACCGTTCGACCGGTTCGAACCAGGCATGAAACGCGAGGATGAAGGCAGACCAGTGAATCGGCATCAGGACACGACCTTTTACATCTCGATGAGCTTGAACTGTTTGTTCCGGTAACATATGCGAATTGGACCACCGGACATCGTACTGCCCACATTCCATCATCGTCAGGTCAAACGGACCATATTGTTCGCCGATTGCTTTGAAGTGTGGACCATATCCACTATCGCCACTAAAGAAGACCTTTTGCGAGCCTTCGATGACCCATGACGCCCATAGCGTTGAAAATTGATCAAGACCATTTCGCCCTGAATAATGGCGCGACGGAGCCGCTGTCAGTTTGATGCCACCGACTTGTGTCGATTCATGCCAGTCGAGTTCCGTGATTCGCTCAGCTGAGACGCCCCATCCACGGAGACGACTCCCGACCCCGAGCGGCACGATGAAGCGACCGACTCGATTTTTCAAGGCGAGGACGGATGGATAATCGAGATGATCATAATGATCATGCGAATAGACGACGACATCAATCAACGGTAAACGTTCGAGATCAACCGTCTGCGTCGTTTGAAAACGTCCTCCACCCAGTTTTGGGAACGGTGATGGTGCGCGCCCGAGCATCGGGTCAAAGAAAATCGTTTGTCCATCGAGTTCGATTAAAAATGCCGAATGTCCGAACCATGTGACGCGTGGTCCTTCATGATCGTCTTGACGTCGCTGATACGGAAGCGTCGGTAACGCTTTGACAGGACGCAGATTTGGAATGTTTCGTCCGTAATCCTTTAAAATGCTTTTCATCGAGTCCCATTCCATCTTCAACTGAAAATCCATCTCATTTTTGAACTTCCCGTCGACAAAACGGTCTGATCGTTCGAAACTTCGCCGTTCTGCACGGCTTGGTCGTTTCCCGAACACCGGGTATCGGTTGATGAACCAAGCGCTCGCAAGACCAATTCCTGCTAAAGCTGTCACTATTTTTTTCATGTCTTATCACCTCTTCGATGCTCTCAGTATAGCACCTCGATTCCTCAGACATCTCGCTTTGCGACTCCGGACGCGAGAAAAAAAGTGAAGATCACCGTTATCGGCGCCTTCACTTCTAGGTATTAGTCGAGATCGTCTGCTTTCCATTTCGCCCGGTCGCTCTTCTCACCGTCTTCACGGTGATTGCTCTCGTAGGCATTGTTCCCCGGATTTTCGACCTTGTTATCATCGTGCCGATGGTCGTGGTCATGGTGATGATGGTGCTCATGGTCATGATGGTGATCGTGGTCATGAGCATGGTCATGGTCGTGATCTCGATCCTTGACGAACAATGCAAGACCGCCGCGCTCGACTTCCGCGTAATGCCGTTCTGCCTCATCATCTGAATGTCCGACACGTTTTAACGTCTCGCGGAGCGGTGGTTCTTTAGAAAACGTTGATTTAACTTGATCAATCCAACTCGCACCTGATGCTTCGTCTGCCGCGTCATCCCGACCCACGACAGAAAAATCTGAATCGTGATGTCCTTGTTGTTTCAATTCCTCGATTTTTCGTTCCAGACTCGATTGATCCTGATAGATCCCAACAAACCGTTTCGCCATCACATGACACCGTCCTTTTTCATATGAATTCAAACACGCTCTATTTTTACCCTTGTTCGATTGTCATCAAACGAGATTTCAGGAACGAAAAAACGGACCACTTCGAAAAGTAGTCCGTAAAAACATTAGAGTTGTTGCGGTGAATCGACCAATGTGATCGTCCCTTCGTTTTTCTGAACGAATCGCTCGTAAACGAAATCGTTCGCAAACAGCAATACAGCATTTTCCCAGCGGTCGTAGACGAGTACCGTCCGTGAATCCGTCAATTGTTTGACAGCAGCGACTTCTGCCGGCTTGATCCACTTCGCGACTTGGAAGTTCGCAGCATCCTTCAAGATGTCAACGCCATACTCACCTTTGAGCCGGTGCTCGAAGACTTCGAATTGGAGTTGTCCGATCGCTCCAAGAATGATTTCGTTGTATTCCGTCTTGTAGACTTGGATCGCTCCTTCTTGCGCGAGCTGCTCGACACCTTTTTGGAACTGTTTCGACTTCAAGGCGTTTTTCGTATAGACCTTCAAGAAGAGTTCCGGTGCGAACGTTGGGAGTGCTTCATATTGGAGTGATGGATCACCATTCGTGATCGTATCGCCGATTTGATAGTTGCCTGAATCGTATAGCCCGATGACGTCTCCCGCGAACGCTTCGTTAACCGTTTCACGCTCATCTGCCATGAATTGTGTCGATTGCGACAACTTCATCTTTTTCCCTGTCCGTGTCAGGACGACGTCCATTCCACGATCAAACTTACCCGTACAAATACGGACGAACGCGATCCGGTCACGGTGGTTCGGGTTCATGTTTGCTTGAATCTTGAAGACGAAACCACTGAAGAAGTCTTGCGCCGGTTCGACCTTCCCTTTGTTCGACTCACGTGGTGTCGGTGAAGGAGACAGGTTCAAGTAATGCTCGAGGAGCGGTGTGACACCGAAATCAACGAGTGCTGATCCGAAGAAGACCGGAGTCAATTCGCCTTTTGCAATCAATTCTTCATTGTATTCGTTACCTGCGCCGTCGAGTAAGTCAACTTCATCCATCAACGTCTCGTACATTTCCGAGTTGATCGTCGTCGCGAGTTCTTCGTTCGCGAGACCTTCCTCACCGAGTTCGATCGACTTACGATCGTTCTTGAAACAATGGAATTGTCCTTTGACGCGATCATAGACCCCTTCGAACTGTTGCCCTGAACCAGCTGGCCACGTCACAGCAACAGACGGAATGCCGAGTACTTCTTCAAGTTCTTCCATCAATTCGAGTGGATCACGTGCTTGACGGTCCATCTTGTTGATGAACGTAAAGATTGGAATCCCGCGCATCCGACAAACTTGGAAGAGTTTCTTCGTTTGCGACTCGATCCCTTTCGCTGCATCGATGACCATGATTGCTGAGTCAACAGCTGTCAGGATCCGATACGTATCTTCACCGAAGTCCGAGTGACCTGGTGTATCCATGATGGAAACGATTTTTTTATCGTATTCGAATTGCATGACCGAAGACGTAACAGAGATGCCTCGTTGTTTTTCGATTTCCATCCAGTCCGATTTCGCGAATTTCGAGTTTTTCCGTGCCTTGACAGAACCTGCTTCACGGATTGCCCCTCCGTGTAGGAGGAATTTTTCAGTTAATGTCGTCTTACCCGCATCCGGGTGGGAAATGATGCCGAAAATCCGACGCTTTTCGACTTCCGTTTGTAGAATGTTTGTCATGTATGGTAGTTCCTTTCACCGATATATTCAAAAGTCCGATCAATCTTTTTCGCAACTAGTCTATCATACCGAATTTTCAAGGTCTCGTCCATTTCACTTCATTGACTTAATTTTCAGATTTAAAGTTGACAATTCCTCTACTTCTTCTTTACGATGACTAGGAAGTTCACTATTACAGAAGGAGGAGACGTACAATGGTATTCTATCAAGCTCGGACATCTGTCCACACTGTCTTTGTATTGGCTACAACTGTACGTCACCCAATCGTTTAATTTTTAATTAAGCAGGGTGTGCGTATGCGTATACGTACATGCTGCCCTCTTATATTAGGACGGGTATGCCCATATTTGTGCGTATCCGTCTTTTCTATTGTCTAAAAACGGAATATAAGGGGTTTTCACTATGTTTAACGCACTCAAACAGCTTGATCGTAACATCTGGATCCGGTTCGTCGGGGAAACGATCACGGGAATCATGATGTTCATGATTGCACCATTTTTAGTTCTGTATTATGCGGATCGTCTCGATTCCTACTTTTTGGTCGGTGTCATCATGGCGACCGGACCGATCATGTCACTCGTCGGCGCCGTCCTCGGTGGTCATTTCGCTGATAAATTCGGTCGAAAACCACTGATGGTCCTCTCGATCATCGGGGATGTCATTGCGCTAATCGGCTTCTCGTTCGCCGATTCATTCGGACCGCTTCTCGCTTTGAACGCGCTGCTCGGTTTATCCAGTTCACTGTTCCATCCGGCTGCAAGCGCAATGGTCGCTGACGTCACGCCACCAGAACGCCTGAACGAATCGTTCGGTCTATTGCGGATGGGGCATAACGTCGGGGCAGCATTCGGTCCACTGCTCGGAAGTGCCGTCTTGTTCGTCGACCGTTCACTCATCTTCTACTCTGCCGCTTTCGTCTTTTTCCTGTACGGACTCGTTCTCTACTTCTTCATCGAAGAAACGAAACCGGAGTATATTGAAAAGACAGACGAAGTCAAAGTGTCCCCACTCACCGTGTTACGGAAGGACCATGTCTTTTTAATCTTCATCGGTGCGGGTGTCTTCATCTCGATGGGATTTGCCCTCGTTGAGAGCATGTTACCGGTCTTCTTGAAGGAGGCACTACCGGGCTTGCCGACGAAACAAAATCCTTTCCCTTATTTGATGGCATTAAACGGAATCATGGTCGTCTTATTCCAATTCCCGATCGCCGCTCGTTTGTCAGGTAAAGCATTCGGAAAAGTCATGTTGCTCGGGGCATCGATTTTCGGCATCGGTATGATTTTCCTCGCGTTCGTGCCGTCCTACCTGTTCTCACTCGGAACAGACTATGTCGTGCTCGTAACGGTATTGCTTGCGATTTATGCGTTCTATACGCTTGGTGAGATGATTATGTCCCCTGTCCAGATGACGTTCATCGCTTTGATTGCACCAGAACATCTTCGCGGAACGTATAACGGTGCTGCGAGTCTTCAGTGGTTAATTGGCGGCGTTACCGCACCGCTTCTCGGATCTTTGTTCCTTGATTCCGGAAAAGGTGACTTTGCCTTAGCATTCATCGGATTACTCTGTTGCGTCTCGGGTGGAGTCTATCTCGCACTCGACCGGTCGATTCAACGTGCGAAGCGTTTAACGAAATCAGCTTAAAGCTAAAAAAGCGATGTGTCATGCTCCGACTTCAGTCAGAGCGTTACACGTCGCTTTTTTCATTAAGAGGGTAATTGATTTGCCGCTACGAACGGACCAAACAGGACCGGTAACGGATCAAGTCGTTGCTGGATTTCTTCAATGAAATTTGTCGATCCACTGACGAAGACGATCGGATCATTTGCTGTGATCATCGTCAGGAACTCGTGCATCTGCTGTTCCCATCCTTCTTGACGAATGTGGTGGACGACCATCCCTTTCGTCGTCAAAGAGAGGACATTCGCTAACATGCGTTCCGCCAGTTCCTCAGCCGATACATGTAATAAAGTCGTTTTGCGACCGCTCAGGAGCGCATGCCGGGCTTCATCGATGACGGACCCGAGGTGATGGTCTTCAGCAATTAATAAAATATCTTGTTGACGCCAGTTTTCAGCATGGCGGTATTTACAAAAATGCCGGCACGTATCGACGAGTTGATGATGGACGATACTCCATGCTTGAAGCAACGGTGCATCTTCTTCAAGTGCATATTCGATCTGGATGGCTTTTAGAATTTCATGACTGATGATGTCCGGGTATGTCAGCAGAAACGATTTCGTCTGATTGATTTCGTTCAATAAAATCAATTTAAACAGTTCACTCGATTCATGTTGGTTAGTAATCTGATTCAATAATTGACTCAGGCGTAAAATCCGTAATGCGCGAGTTCCATCCTGAGCCCCCGCTTCTCGAAGCGCGCGCAATTCTTCTTCATACGTCGCCTCGAGCGAGTCATAGAAGCGCGTCGCGATCCGCAATCCCTTTTGCTCCATCGATGGACCGAGCTGTTGCAAAAGGTGTAATGCCTGATCGAAATGCATAATTTAACCTACCTTTCACCGTCCATTATGCGATAATCGCCTCATAAAAACAATCTGTAAAATGCATCTTATTTTTTGCACATTGAGAGTTGATAATGCTTGCGTCGCCCCCTAGTATGTGTGTTAAGTAGGTGATGAAAATGCGCATGACACGTTATACGGATTACGCGATTCGGTCCCTGCTGTTCGCAGCAGCTCACCCCGATCGTTTAGTCCGAATCCAGGAAGTAGCGGATTGTTACGACATTTCTAAGAATCATTTAATGAAAGTAGTCTATCGTTTAGGACAGAGTGGTCTGATTGATTCTGTCCGTGGTCGTGGAGGTGGTTTCCGCTTAGCAGGCCCTCCGGATGCAATTCATATCGGTGACGTCGTACAACTGTTTGAACCAACCGTTCATTTTCTCGATCCGCAAGAAGGCATTCACGAGGTCCCTTCGCTCAATCCGGCACGTGATGCCTTCGATGATGCCATTGCGGCGTTCCATCAAGTACTCAATAGTTACACAGTACATGATTTGCTACATCCGACAGCTGATACTCATCCACAAATACTTGAAATGATTCCGAACCGCGATTGAGCCGGTTCGGAATCTTTTTTTATTCCATCCTCGCTCAATTGCGATTTCTCAAAACGCTCGTGGTATACTTATATAAGAAAGGAGGGGTACAGATGAACCCTCAAGAAGAACTCCATCTCTTATATCTTCGCTTAAAGGAAGAAGAACCCTCCGTTGCACGCGGTGAGGCCTTATGGGCCATCTTTGAGGAAACAGCTGATGATTCACTCCGCTTCCTCTCCTTATGGGCATTTTCACAAAATCAATTTGATTTAGGACACTTCCGATCGTTTCTCGTGTCCTTCACGCTCTTGATGGAATGGATCCGAAAAGATGAGATGACACTGACTCCAAAACAAGAACTTGATTTGTACTGGAACTACAAGTCCTATTTGATCTATATGGCAGAACAAGAAGACGTGACGGTCTCGCTTCTCGAAGAAGATCTTGATCGCTTCATCGACTTCTGTGACGCGCATGGCTTTATTCGGACACGTGACTATATCAGCTTCATGGTCTACAGCAAACTCGGTGACGAGGAACAAGCCGATCACTATTTATCAGAATGGATCGACGCGCCAAGCGACGAACTCAGTGATTGCCCATCTTGTGAAGCATTCAGCCGAATGACGTATGCGATTGAACGTGGCTTCGAAGATCGTGCCTTGCTACTTTATGCAGCACTGCGGCATGAACGCGGTTGCTCGCGGATGCCGGATCAGGCTCATCCATACATCCTACCGTTGTTCCTCAGTCGCAAAAAAGAACGCTTCGATTGGAGCGAACGCTTGATCGAAGAAGTCAAACGGAGTGAAACCCTCTTTACAGGCGGTGACGAGCCGTACCACCTGTATGCGAAGATGTATTACGATACGAACTATACGTGGTCGATGGAAGAGAAAAAACAATTGATTCCGTTCTTGACTGACCGTGGGTATCTTCAGTTCTTACTCGCTCACTATGCATTTGCTCATCGGCAATCTCTTGGTGAGGAAGCGTCGTATCTCGCAGCGCTGCGGACGAATCTGTATGAGATCGCACAATCCCTCGATCGCCGGATCGAAGGTGTCTTCTACTTGAACCTCGTCGAACGTGAATTGAAACGAATCACCCAGTTCGTTGCCTGAATCTCATTCGTAAAGGAAGTGTCTTCATGTTAGATCATGTCCAGCTCGCTATGCCGAAAAACGAAGAAGATCGCGCCCGTGCATTTTATGCCGGGCTTTTACATATGAAGGAAGTCGAAAAACCCGCTGGTGTTCAAGCTAGTGGTGGTGTTTGGTTCGAAGATCATGGTGTAGCACTTCATCTCGGAATCGAGGATCCATTCGTTCCTGCTAAAAAAGCGCACCCTGGATTAACCGTCGCTGCGTTCGAAGCGTTGAGCGATGCTCTTCAAGCTGCCGGTTATCCGGTTGAGCATGACACCCGCCTTGCGCCACGTCGTCGTTTCTTCACAGCTGATCCCTTCGGTAACCGGTTAGAAATCATCGCCGCCCACCTGCCAACGTTAACGCCGAAAAAATTAACGGATGGTTCACATGTTCGTTTAATCGCACCCGCTTCTAGCCTCTCGACGGTCGAGATGAAGATCATCGATGGTGCGATCCAGACGCTCGAATCACTCGGGTTACGTGTCTCGATCAGTCAACATGCACGTGCCATCAATCCGTTCGGTTCCAGTGATCCTGAGTTACGCGTCGCAGACCTTCATGCTGCATTCGCTGATCCAAACGTCGATGCGATTCTGTGCGTTCGTGGTGGGTTCAGTACAAATGAACTTGTCGACTTACTCGACTACGAATTGATTCGGACACATCCGAAGATTCTTTGTGGCTTCTCCGATATCACAGCACTCAGTCATGCTATTCTAACGAATACCGGATTAATCACTTACTCTGGACCGATGTTACGGGCTTTCCGGGATCGTGATGCCTATACGATCGATTACTTCAAGCAAGTATTGTTTGGAACAGAACCCGTTACGATTAAGCCCTCTGTCCATTGGCGGGATTCTGATCGTGGACACGTCATCACGTTACCGAATAAAGGTCCACTTCTCTTATCGCCGGGACAAGCGAGCGGTCGACTGATTGGTGGAAACCTTTGTACGTTGAACCTTCTGCAAGGCACACCGCACTTCCCTGATTTACGGGATGCGATCTTATTCCTTGAAGACGATTACGAAGTCCATCCAGCGACGTTTGCCCGTGATTTCGCCTCGTTGATGGCGCAACCAGGTGCGGAGACGGTTCGCGGGATCGTCTTCGGGCGCTTCCAACTCGCAACGAAGATGACGGAAGAGCATCTGCGATATCTGATTTCGCTCTATCCATTCCTAGAGCACGTACCAGTGCTTGCGAATGTCGACTTCGGACATACGAGTCCTTTATTCACGTTCCCGATCGGTGGTCAGGTGGAACTGCATGACGAGGTCATCCGACTTCATATTTCCTGAATAATAAAAGAAGGAGACGCGGCAATCCGCATCTCCTTCTTTTTTAATAGTCGAGCAATCTCGAAGCGTCGATTTGACGTTTCGACCCATCCGCGAACATCTCAAGTGTTGCGAAAATCTGGTCATTTGCCCATTCATAGTGAAGTAACGTGAAGTCTTCGAGTGTCGAGACCGTCTTGAACGTTTTCCCGACCGTAAACGCACGCTTCCGGCTCGCATCTTCTGCCGGAACGGTGACGAAGATGACCGTGATCTCTTCGCCCTTCGTATCATAATAGAATTCAACGATCCGACCGTCCGCTGTTTCAGGTAAGACACCTTTACGGGGCTGTCCGGTCTCGTCCAATTGTACGTATGGTTGCAGCATTCTTTCGCCTCACTTTCTCCGTCATTCATCATAGCACGTCCACCTGATTTATGCTAATCTATATTTGATGTGAAAGGGGGATGAGTCGCGCATGGAATGGTTCATGAACGGGATTCTGCTCTGGGGCTTTATCATGATTACACTCATGGCAATTGGCGGGTTTTTCATGTTCCGGAAGTTCCTCAAAAAGTTACCGAAAGAAGACGGTAAATCGATGATGGACTGGGAAGATGAATACATCGACCAGACACGACATCTTTGGACGGATGAGACGATGGAATTGTTGAACGCTCTCGTCATGCCGGTTCCATCGGCATTTCGCGATGTCGCACGCCGCAAGATTGCCGGGCGGATCGGACAGTTCGCACTTGAGGAACAAGCGACAGAGATGACATCTGAACTGGTTGTCAAAGGATATATTTCCGCTACGCCAAAACGCGATCATAAATTCTTGAAAAAAGCACTGACGGAGCACGCCATCGACTGGCGAGACTACGCATTATACTTCCAAAATTGAAGGATGCACGAAAAACCGCCGAAGTCGCCTTCAGCGGTTTTTTTAGTGAGGTAAGTGCGCGACCGGCACGGTGCCCGACTTGACTCGTTTGTATTTCAAATACATCGCGAAGCGCCAAGGGACGATCATTCCAAAAGCGACGAGATAAAAAATGCCGCCCGTTTCGAAAATATCAATCTGCCCGCCGATGAAGAACTTCGCAACCGTCCGAATGAATAAGATACCGAATAAGACGATGAAAAAAGCTTTCGAACGTTGCAAATAAATCTGCCCTTCTGCTTCATAAAAATTGGATGTCTTGATCAAAAAGATGCTGAAGATGGCTCCAATGAGCAATGCTTCCGCCACTTCCGTCCATGTCAGACGGGATGCCGGGTATAAAAACTGTAGCATCCCCGTCGACATCGCAAAGGGCGGGATCAAGATTTTTTTAGCATTCGTCGGTTTTGCTGATGCCTTCACACGAATGAAGCTGATCAGCAATCCCATGACGAGCGCTACCCCAGTTGATATCCAAATCATCCGATCACTTCCTTGATTAAAATCCAGTGAATCCGACGATGTCACTCATCCATGCTGCGAATTTACTCAAGCCATCAAAATACAGCATGACTCCGAAGACCATCATCAAGGCTCCCCCGAATTTCGTTAATTTCAGACTATACTGCACGAACAAGCGCGAACGACCGACGAAGAACGCCATTAATAAGAAAGGAATTGAGAACCCAAGTACGTAAGCAAGCATGTAGAACATACCTTGACTTGGATTGGTCGCAGCTAATCCGATGACTCCTGCGAGAATCGGACCTGTACACGGTGTCCAACCGGCTGCAAAACCGATTCCGACGAGTACCGTTCCGACGTATCCTCCTTTTCGTTCCCCGAGATTCAGTTTCTTTTCACGCATCAAGAATGTCGGTTGCCATAATCCGACGAGAACAATCCCGAAGACGAAGATGACGAGCGCCCCAACCATCCGTAACGTATCCCGATAGGTGATAAAGACATCTGCGAATAACGATGTCGATAAACCGAGTACAACGAATACCATCGCAAAACCAACGAGGAACGCTAACGTATGAAACAAGGATCGCTTTTCTCGTACGCCCCGTTCTTTTAAATCCGTTACCGACACGCCTGTGATGTATGAAAGAAACACAGGATACAGTGGTAGCGTACACGGAGAGACGAAAGATAACAATCCTGCTCCAAACGCTAACCATAACGAGAGCTCCATCATGAGCATCCCCTTTCCTTTACTACTATAGAAGAAGTTCCTCCTCTATTTTGCCAAACTCCTCTGCATTTAGCACCTATTATCTCACAGAAAGTTGCAAAAGATTCGTGTCCGCCAAAATTACAAAAAAATTACATTTCATCGGTTTTACTGAAATCTCGTTGCACCTAGTAAATGGACTTGCTAGAATATGGATACGACACCAATGTAAGGGAGAATGCTATGACGACACAACAACTATTGACGTTAGCGATCGAAGCCAAACGTAGCGAACTATATCATCAAGCTGACCAGTCCAGCTTTACCTCCCCGCGTGTTCTACAACTTAGTCATGAACTCGATGTCTTGCTTTTAGAATATTCACGCATCGTCCAAAACTATACCATTCACGGTTCGAATGAACCGCTTTTATCTTAATGCACGATCTGGTCAGCATTCGAGTGCGAATGCTGACTTTTTTATGGTTTCTTATTTCTGATGGAGGTGCTTTATGTCCGCTCTTACATTCATTGCTAGTTCTCGTCTCCTCTATATGCCTGACGATCTCCCCCAATTATACGTACATGAAGTCGAAGCGATTGAATACGTATCATTGAAGCGAGGAAGGTTCACGATGCCTTACCTGTACACGATCGAAGGTGCTGATCAGTGGGAGTTCATGATTTACTTACAGCGTTATATGGAAGAAGGAGATGTCCTCGAGTTGCTTTATATTGAAAATCAAAATGACAGCATGCATGACCATCTACCATCCGTCCCCTTACTAGAGCCGATTGAAATCAATATTCGACAGCGAACGTACCAAACGATTCACGGCACGTTTCAGCTTTCCGCTAACGATTGGATGCAGGAATTGTTCCATCGTTCTTACCTGACAGCGTTCGGCGTGACGACGATCGTCAAGTATTGATCTGCGTATCCTCCATTTCACTTTTTCATCAATAGACGATAGAAGGATGACATAGTTTCTATTTTTAAGACTTTTTTCTGTTGAATTGTGCGAATCTTTCAGCAAAAGTAATCCAAAAGACCTATAAACATCCATTTTTCATAATCAGTATGTCCTATCGATGACAAAAACCGACCTTTTGCAATCTCGTTGTCACAATAGCCCGGTTTGTAACTCGAATGACATTGACCTGTAAACGCACAGGTCAGTTTTGCCGTGTAAAGTAGGAACAGTAAACACAGCATATGTCAGGAGGACATCAATAATGAAAAAAGCAGTTTTCGCTGCCGGTCTTGCAGCAACAGCTCTATCAGTAGGATTTGCCCAAGAGACAGAGGCTGCCTCAGAAACGGTAACAGTAAATACACCAGTACTCAACGTACGCACAGCACCTACAACTGCATCAGCAGACGTAGGCAATGTATATAAAGGTCAAACATTAAATGTCGAAGGACGTTCTGGCGCATGGATCCAAACACACATTAACGGTCAAAAACGTTATGTTCATGGCGCGTATACGTCTGCAGCAGGCTCATTCGACTTTAAAAAAGCGACAGTTACTACGGCAGTACTAAACGTCCGCACACAACCAACGACAAGCTCGAAAGATGTCGGTAACCTCTACAAAGGCGAAAAAGTCAACGTAGAAGGTAAAGTCGGTGCATGGATCAAAACAACAATCGATGGTAAAACACGCTACGTACACAGCGACTACACTTCACTCGCTGGCGTATCGAAAGCACCAGCAGTACAAGCACAACCAGCTGCTAAACCAGCTGCGAAGCCAGCACCAAAAGCAGCTGCTAAACCAGCAACTGCAACAAAACAATCGACACCTGCAAAATCAGGTACGAAAGTGACAATGAACGTCACTGCTTACACGAACGACCCGTCTAACAACGGTAGCCAACTCTACAACGGTCGTGCGTTGACAGCAAGCGGTTATGACGTTACAAATACGATCACGTACAATGGTATGCGTATCGTAGCAGCTTCTTCACAATACCCAATCGGTACACGTATGCACATCGAAGGCATTGGTGAAGCAATCGTACTCGACCGTGGTGGCGCAATCCAAGGTAACAAACTTGACCTTCTCGTTGGTTCACAACAAGAAGCACTCAACTGGGGACGCCAAAACGTCACAGTCACAGTCTACTAATCAAAACAAACAACCTGCCGGGCGAGATCGCCTGGCAGGCTTTTTTTATGTCTATTTTTTAAGAAACCGTGACATGACCGGATTGCAACTGGTACATCTTTTTATACAGACCATCTTGCGCAATCAATTCTTGGTGATTGCCTTGCTCGATCACTTCTCCTTGATGCAATACAAGAATCAAATCGGCATCTTGAATCGTTGATAGACGGTGAGCAATGGCAATCGTCGTCCGTCCTTGACGCATCCGTTCAAGTGCAACTTGAACTTTTTCTTCCGTCTCCGTATCAATCGAACTCGTCGCTTCGTCGAGAATCAGGATTTTCGGATCTCGCGCCATCGTGCGTGCGAAGGAGATCAACTGACGTTCTCCAGCTGAGAACGTCGCGCCCCGTTCCGCAACGGGACTATCATATTGCTGGTCCAGTTGATTGATGAATCCGTCGGCTTGTACGAATTTGGCAGCCGCTTCGACACGATCAAAGGAAATCGTACTATCGAATAATCGAATGTTATCAGCGACCGTTCCCGTGAACAAGAATGAATCTTGCAACACGAGTCCGACGTGCTGTCGTAGTTCTTCTTCCGATAACTGCTCGAGCGGTTGACCATCGATCAAGATCCGACCCGATTGGTACGCGTAAAAACGCATCAAGATGTTAATGATCGAACTTTTCCCACTTCCCGTATGACCAACGAGCGCGATCGTCTGTCCTTTTTTCGCCTCGAACGAAATCCCTTTTAAGACGTCTTTTTCTCCGTCATAGCTAAAGCGAACGTTTTCAAAGACGATATGTCCTTCCGATACGCGTGCCTCCCCTTCGAGCTGTTTCGTTGGTTCTGGCTCATCCGTATCGAGGACCTTGAATACACGGTCTGCTGAGACGACAGCTTGTTGGAACTCGGACAACCGTTGCATGATTTGCTGTACCGGTTGGAAAATCCGCTCCATGTAGCTGATGAAGGCATAGACGACACCGACTTGGACCGTTTGCGAGAACGATAGGACACCGAAATACGTCACGAGTGTCGCAATTGAAATGGCGAGTAACAATTCAATGATTGGTCGCAGCAACCAACTATCGAGCTTCAAATTCTTATAACGTCCATTCTGGTGGGCGACGTTCGTCTCCTCGAACTCTGCCATCAAGCGTTTTTCTTGGCGGAATTGTTGAATGATTGCCATCCCGTTGATGGATTCGTTCAGTTGGGCATTGATTTTCGACAATAAATCGCGGACTTCCGCGTAATACTTCGTCGAATACTTCCGGTAAATCCAAATGATGAAATAAAACAGCGGTAACAATAGTAACGCAATCGTCGCGAGTCGAGGCTCTAGTAGATAAAGGAAGATATATGTTCCAATCAACTGAACGCCGCTTTGCACGAATGTCGACAGGACACCGATGTAGAGCTCCTTGATCGCTTCCGTATCGTTCGTGATCCGGGACACGAGCACTCCGGCAGGCGTCCTGTCAAAATAGGCAAGCCGTAAGTGCATGACATGCCGGAACACATCAATGCGTAAGCGTTGAATGACTTGCAAGGCAATCTTTTGGAATTCGAACGCCTGTAAGTAATCGACGATAATCCCTGTCGTATGCAGTAACAAGTACGCTGTAAACAAGAGTGCGACTTCCTGTACCGGATACGTACCCGGTGCGACGTATTCATCAATGAAAATCTTGACGAGATACGGTCCTCCGAGTTTTGCTGCTGTCGTGATGAACAGGAGAACGAAGGCGATACTGACTTGCTTCTTGAACGGTTTGACGAAATCAAGCAATCGCTTCAGGACGGCTTTTTCATTGATATCATGATTCATTCGGAACGCCCTCCTTGTTCGACGAGTGATTCTAGTTGCTGGCGATCGTACGTCTCTTTATACCAACCGTCATGAGCGAGTAATTGCTCATGTGTGCCCCGTTCGATGATTCGACCGTCTTCAAGGACGATGATCTCATCGGTATGCGACACAGCCGACAGGCGATGGGCAACGATGATTTGTGCCTGATCGTGATCCGCCGTGCGGAAGTGATGGATGATCGCTTCCTCGGTTTTAGCATCGACCGCAGACAAGGCATCATCGAGCACTAAAATCGGACAGTCTGCTAATAATGCCCGGGCAATCGAGATCCGTTGTTTTTGACCGCCGGATAACGTCACCCCACGCTCCCCGACCATCGTCGCGTACCCTTCCTTAAACCCGAGAATATCATCATGGACTGCTGCAATACGTGCCGCTTCCATGATGTCTTCCATTGATGCATCCGGTTTTGCAAAGGCAATATTGTCGGCAATCGACGCGGAGAATAAGAAATGATCCTGTGGAACAATCGCTACTTGACGACGGACGGTGTCACGTGTCAATTGTTTGATGTCTCGTCCACCAATCGTGATGGCGCCTTGTTTGACGTCGTATTCGCGAGACAATAAGCGAACGAACGTCGATTTCCCGGCACCCGTCTTCCCGACGATGCCGAGCGATTTACCGGGCTCCAACGTCACATCGATGTCTTGTAAGACCGGTTGCGTATCATAGATGAAACGCTCAATCCCAACGTGGAGTTCTGGTGAGGAAACACTCGTTGCTGCTTCCTTCGCGTCTTTAATTTCCGGTTCGATCGCAAGCATCCGCTCGATCCGATCGTAAGAAGCACGACCCCGTTCGACGATGTTGAACAACCAACCGAAGGCGAGCATCGGCCATGTCAATAAACCAAGATATGTAGTGAATGAGACAATGTCACCGATTCGGATTTCACCTTGTTGTAATAAGTAAGCACCATATCCGACAGCGATGATGTACGATAGACCGACTAATCCAAAAATCGTCGGGTCAAATAAAGCATCGATTTTTGCGACACGACGGTTCTTTTGGACGACATCATCCGATAGATCCGTAAACGTCTGTACATCAGACTCGACTTCTCCTGTTGCCTTTAAAACACGGACACCACTAATGCTTTCCGCGACCTTATCGTTCAAATCGGAGAAGGCTTCCTGTGCGTCATGAAAACGCGAATGCAACATCTTACCGTAACGTGATGTCAAATAGACCATCAGCGGCATCGGTAGGAGTGATACGAGCGTCAACTTCCAACTGATCGTCGTGACCATCGTGATAATGACAAAGCTCCCCATCGTCACCGAGTCGACGAGTGTTAGAATACCGGCACCCGCTGTCATCGATACCGCTTGTACGTCGTTTGTCGCATGCGCCATCAAATCCCCGCTCCGGTATTTCTTATAGAACGATTGATCTAAGTCTGAAAAATGCCCATACAGTTGGCTGCGTAATAATCGACCGAGACGAATCGATGCCCCAAAGATATAAAAACGCCAAAAATAACGAATGATGTACGTCGCGACCCCGATGAGCAACAATGTACCTGCGAGACGAATCAAATCATCTTTCGTCAAGCTTCCCTCACTCAGACCGTTGACTGTCGTCCCGATGATCTTCGGTGGAATGAGTTCTAACGCTGCCACAAAAATCAAACTGACGACCCCAAGACTATACGCTTTCCATTCTCGTCGGAAAAACCAACCGAGTTTCCTGAAGACTCCCATTCAAGTCTCCCCCCTTTTTTAAATCCTATGATTATTTGAAATAGTCTCACATTTTAGATTAGTTCTCTTTCTAAAAAATAGCAAACAAAAAGGAGACCATTCGGTCCCCTTTCGTACAGCTTATTTTTTAGGTGATTTCATTGAACCACTCATTGAACGCATCACTTGGTTGACTTTCTTTTGTGATGGCTTTTGACCCATTTGCATCATCAATGTCTTAATCATATCTTCGTTGATTGGTGGGTTTTGCTCCAAGTAGTTCATCATGTATCGACGAGCGATATAGAAACCAAGGGCGACACCTGCTACCAAGCAAAGAAGGGCAATTAAAATCCAAATCCATGTAGCCAAGTTGCTTCCTCCTCTAACTTAAAACGTCGCTTTTTACTATACTATAATTCCAATTGTTTGCATAGATGATAATAGATGAAAAACGAGCCCGACGTAAGATCGGACCCGTTTTCTCCGGAAGTGATTATCCGAGTTGCTTGACTGTTGCTAATACGTTTTCAACAGACATGCCGTATTCTTTCAAGAGGAAGTCCCCAGGAGCAGATGCGCCGAAACGATCGATTCCGATGACTTGTCCTTCTGTTCCTACATATTTGTACCAACCGAGTGAAGCGCCTGCTTCGATTGCGACACGCTTCGTGATGTGTTTTGGAAGAACTGATTCTTTGTACTCTGCTGACTGTGCTTCGAATACTTCCCATGATGGAAGAGAAACGACAGCTGCTGACTCACCAAGTTCTTTTTGTGCTTCGACAAGAAGGTGAACTTCTGAACCTGTACCGAGCAAGAGTGTATCAGCTTTCGTCACATCACCAGCGATGACATAACCACCTTTTTCAGCGCCCTCTGTCGTCGTACCTTCAAGTTCAGGAAGACCTTGACGTGTCAAGACGAGAAGTGTCGGTTTGTCTTTCGCTTGAACCGCTGTTTTCCATGCTGCGATCGTCTCTTTTCCGTCTGCAGGACGGTAAATCGTGACGTTCGGCATTGCACGGAAACTCATCAAGTGTTCGACTGGCTCGTGTGTTGGACCATCTTCACCAACAGCAATCGAATCGTGCGTCAAGACGAAGATTGATGGAAGTCCCATTAACGCAGCAAGACGAACCGCTGGACGGAGGTAATCCGAGAAGACGAAGAATGTCGCGCCGTAAGGAATGACGCCGCCGTGAAGTGCCATACCGTTGACAGCCGCAGCCATTGCGAATTCACGTACACCGAACCAGATGTTACGACCGCTTGGTTCGATATCGAAATCTGCTTCGCCTTTGAGCATCGTGTTATTCGATCCTGCAAGGTCAGCTGAACCACCGAACAATGTCGGAACGTTCTTCGCAAGACCATTCAAGACTTCACCGCTCGTTTGGCGTGTCGCTTTTTTCGATGACAAGTCGTACGTCGGAAGATCTGCTTCCCAGTTGCTTGGCAATTCGTTTGCGATCGCGCGAACGAGTTCAGCATGCAATTCTGGATGAGCTGCTTCGTATTGTTTCATCGTCTCGTTCCATGCGTCTTCTGCAGAAGCACCACGTTGGACGATCCGCTCGTCAAACAATGACTTAACTTCTTCAGGCACGTAGAACTCTTCGTGATCCCAAATGTAGCTTGCTTTCGTTAATTTGATTTCCGCTTCACCGAGTGGTGCACCGTGAGAAGCCGATTTACCTGATTTGTTCGGTGAACCGAAACCGATGACTGTCTTGACTTCGATCAATGTTGGTTTTGTCGTCTCTGCTTGTGCCGCCGCGATTGCTTTCGAAATCGAATCGATATCCGTTCCGTCTTCTACGCGAATGACTTGCCAGTTGTAAGCTTCGAAGCGCTTCTGGACGTTTTCAGAGAATGATTTATCGAGATCGCCATCAAGTGAGATATCGTTTGAATCATACAATACGACCAATTTACCAAGACCAAGGTGACCTGCGAGTGAAGCCGCTTCAGCTGAGACACCTTCCATCAAGTCTCCGTCTCCACAGATTCCGTATGTGAAGTGATCGACGACGTTGAGATCGTCACGGTTGTATTTTGCTTCAAGATGACGCTCTGCCATCGCCATACCAACTGCCATTGCAATCCCTTGACCAAGTGGACCTGTCGTTGCGTCTACACCAGCCGTGTGACGGTATTCCGGGTGACCTGGTGTTTTTGATCCCCATTGACGGAATGATTTAAGATCATCCATTGATAGATCATATCCCGATAGGTGGAGGAGTGAGTAGAGAAGCATCGAACCGTGTCCGGCTGAAAGTACAAAACGGTCGCGGTTGAACCATTCTGGATTTTTAGGGTTGTGGTTCATATGATCCGCCCAAAGCGAGAATGCCATCGGCGCTGCTCCCATTGGCATACCTGGGTGACCCGAGTTCGCCTTTTGTACGGCATCAATCGATAAGGTACGAATCGTATTAATTGCTAATTGTTCTACTGTCGTCATGTTCGTCAAAACAATCATCCTCTCTCTTTTTCACAAATTCCTACTCATTTTAGCACACTCTCAAATGTGATACAACTTTTCTAAATAGTATGTCACATTAAAATGAATGCGCTATCTATAGCCGTTCTTCCGACTCATACAGGATGTATGAATCGATGAAAGATCTCTATTAAGATGTATTGCTATCGTACAATGTTTCCTATCTAACCAATCTAACAAAAAAGAGATCCACCGATTGGGGACCTCTTCCTTACTATAGAAGAAATAAACGATTATTGTTTATTCCGTTCTTCTTCTTGTGCTTGTTTCAATTTCTCTGGTGTTACGTCCGTTCCTTCTTCATCGACGATTTTCATGCCCATGAGTTGGTTTTTGAACGATCCACGGAATGCTGCGAGATACGCTGCACGTAACTCTTTTTGCTCTGCCGTTTCGGCTTCTGATAACGGCTCGACTTTTGATTTATTCGCTAATGCATTGATTCGATCTAATTGTTCTTGTGATAACATGGAATCCCTCTTTCTGTACGACTCAAACTTGAGTTGTTCAATTGTATCCTTACTTTAAAAGAGGCTATAAAAAAAAGCAAGTTAACCGCGTCAGTCGACGGGTAACTTGCTCTTCATTCCGGGCTAGGTGTCAGTTCGCGGTATTCAAGATATCGACGATTGACCGTTGCTTTTGAAATATCATGTCCCATCCCACGCAAGGTGATGGCGATATCTGAAAACGTCAGTCCGAGCTCTCGAAGACGTACGATTTCTTCGATCGGTACGTCCTTTCGACTACGCCCAGCGTTCTCTCCTTGGCGATTCAGATTTCGTTCCGGGCGAAAGCCTTGTTCAACAGCTCGCCGCATGCCGCGCGCAATTTTTGCGTTATGCAGTTTCCGTTGATATTCTTCCACCAGTGAGACAATCTCAAGGACCATTGCTTCTGCATCCGCAAGCTGGTATTCTCCATCGGAATCAAGTGTCATCAACCGAACACCGTGCTTCTTAAACGTGTGCAAAATAGCGATTTTCGCATTCCCCCGACCAATTCGTGTGTCATCTGTCACGAGTACCGCATCTACCGCATCACGTGTCACATGGTCAAGAACCGTCAGCATTCCTTCCCGATCAACGTCATATCCACTCTCTTTTTCAGAGACGATGTCTATGACATCAAAACCCTTTTGAGACGCGACCTTGGAAAGCTCCATCCGTTGGCGTTCAATCGAACTATCTTGTGCTTCTTTTTCGGTCGACACCCGACAATAAATCACGACCTTCATCGTACCTCACATCCCTGTTCGTTCTTTCACAACTTTTCCATTTTGTCATTGTTGTGCGATTGGTACAACGATTTTGCTTTTTGAGATGACGTGTTTTGTCTCGACATCATTATTTTTGATCAACCAGTTGACGTATTCTTCATCTGACATCGAACCATCATTGTAGACTTCAGCAATTTGTTCGACTGTAGCGTTCTCATCGACCGTAACGGAAGCGGTCATCAGTTGCGCTACCTTTTCATCCGGGCGTGGTGTGAGTAAAAAGATCACGAAGGCAATACTTAATGCATAGAAGAGAATTGAAAAAGCATGAGTACGAATCGTATGAATCATCATGAATCCCTCCAAATATGAAATGAATGATTTAGAATAAATGTTCGCGGAACAATTGTTCGCATAACTCATAATAAACACAGAACCCGTGTTCGGTCAACACAAAATGTCGAACAATTGTTTGTACGCTCATTTGTTCTATGTTATAGTGAATCTAGAAACATATATTCTTACATTTCAAACTTCAATCCAGAAAGAGGTGGCAATTCGTATGCGGAAAATGTCTAAGCGCCAACAAGAGATTCTCGACTACATCGTCTCTGAAGTGAAACTGAAGGGGTATCCACCATCAGTTCGTGAAATCGGAGAAGCAGTCGGACTCGCGTCTAGCTCGACGGTACACGGTCATTTGGATCGACTCGAGAAACGGGGAATGATTCGCCGTGACCCGACGAAACCACGTGCGATTGAGATATTGCTTGATAAGCCTGAAGAAATCACGGAAGCCATCGTCCATGTTCCCGTCATCGGGAAAGTCACAGCGGGTCTTCCGATTACAGCGATTGAAAACATCGAAGAACAGTTCCCACTCCCTGCACATTATGTAGGAAACGAAACGGTCTTCATGTTAACGATCGATGGTGAATCGATGATTAACGCAGGTATTCTTGACGGCGATCGTGTCATCGTACGCCAACAAAACACAGCAGAAAACGGAGAAATCGTCGTAGCTATGACCGAAGATAGCGAAGCGACGGTGAAACGGTTCTTCTTAGAAGATCAACAGGTACGTCTACAACCAGAAAATGACTCGATGGATCCGATGTATTTCGATAATGTCTCCATTCTTGGTAAGGTAATCGGCGTGTATCGGACGATTCATTGACGGAGGGACCAGTTACGACTGGTCTTTTTTCATGCCTTCAGGAAATGTACATGATACCGTCAATACCGTCGCACTGACGGGTTACGTTGCGTATTCGGTCGCAACGCAACAAACCGATTGGTTACCGACCGCCATTGGCATCGCTGTTGGTACTCTTTGGTTGTCACCCGACCTCGATTTAAAGTCAGAACCGTATTATCGCTTTGGACCATTTCGAGTCTTGTGGATGCCGTATGTCAAGATCATGCCTCACCGATCGATCTGGTCACATGGACTGATCATCGGAGACATCATCCGGCTTCTTTACAGTGCTGCGATTCTGATTCCGCTACTATTTTTAAGTCTATATTTTCAGGTTCTTGATTCTGCTACGATTGATTCGTGGTTCGCTTCCTTGCCTGCATTCGTCGTCGGTATCATGGTGGCAAGTACGATTCATATCCTACTAGATTATTCCAGCAGTTGGTTTCGACCTAAAAAAAGAAAAAAACGTCGTCGGTAACACCTCTTTTGCTTGCTTGCAAGTAGAATGAGGTGTTTTCTTATCCACTTTTTCGTATCTTTAAACATCAAAATAAAAAATTTCCATTCCTATATTTCAATTATATGTATTGAAAACGTTCTCAATTCGGAGTAATTTAAAGTAGAAAGGCCATTATCTGCTTTAATCCAAAGGGAGGGTTTTTGCATGAATAACTTTGTATTGGAAATGATCGGTACGATGATCCTCATCCTGCTCGGGGATGGAGTCGTCGCCGGTGTCGTCTTGAAAAAGACGAAATCGGAAAACAGCGGATGGATCGTCATCACATTCGCTTGGGGTCTTGCCGTCATGACAGCAGCATTCGTCGCTGCTGAAAGTGGAGCACACTTGAACCCCGCATTGACGATTGCACTTGCTTTGAACTCTGACCTACCGTGGGCAGACGTTCCGATCTACATTGCCGGACAACTTGTCGGAGCTTTCATCGGCGCCATTCTCGTTTGGCTTCATTACATGAAACATTTTGAAGCGACTGATGATCAAGCTGCAAAACTCGGTGTGTTCGCAACAGGTCCAGCGATTCGTCATACGCCGTCGAACTTGATTTCTGAGATCATCGGGACATTTGTTCTCGTCTTCGGTATCTTGGCACTTGGTTTAACAACGTTCGGAGATGGCTTAAAACCACTCATCGTCGGTTTACTCGTCGTCGTTATCGGTCTCTCGCTCGGTGGTACAACAGGGTATGCCATCAACCCGGCTCGTGACCTTGGACCGCGTATCGCGCACGCTATCCTACCGATTCCGAATAAAGGTTCATCTGACTGGGGCTATTCATGGATTCCTGTCGTCGGTCCGATCATCGGTGGAGCGATTGCCGTGTTCATCTATCAATTGATCTACTAAGATCACATCTCACTAACACATACCGCTCAAGGGGGATTTCGAAATGGAAAACAAGTATATCCTAGCACTCGACCAAGGTACGACAAGCTCACGTGCGATCATCTTCGATCACGATGGGAAAATCGTCAACTCGGCACAACGGGAATTCAAACAGTACTTCCCACAACCAGGCTGGGTCGAGCATGATGCAAACGAAATCTGGGGTTCGATTCTTGCCGTCATGGCCGAAGCACTCGGGACAGCAGATATCAAACCTGAGCAAATCGCTGGAATCGGCATCACGAACCAACGTGAAACAACAGTTGTCTGGAACAAAGAAACAGGCAGACCGGTCTATCACGCACTCGTTTGGCAATCGCGTCAAACGTCTGGTATCTGTGACGACTTAAAAGAACAAGGTTTGAACCAGAAGTTCCGCGACAAAACAGGACTTCTGATTGATGCCTACTTCTCTGGCACAAAAGTTAAATGGATCCTCGACAATGTCGAAGGTGCACGTGAGCAAGCAGAGAACGGTGAATTGCTCTTCGGTACGATCGATACGTGGCTCGTTTGGAAACTGTCTGGTGGAAAAACGCACATCACGGACTACACGAACGCTTCACGAACATTGATGTATAACATCTACGAACAAAAATGGGATGAAGAGTTACTCGATATCCTCGGTGTTCCTGCTTCCATGTTGCCAGAAGTTCGTCAGTCGAGTGAAGTCTACGACAAAACGGTACCGTATCACTTCTTCGGTTACGAAGTGCCAATCGCTGGTATTGCGGGTGACCAACAAGCAGCACTCTTCGGTCAAACGTGCTTCGAAGCGGGTGAAGGGAAAAACACATACGGAACAGGTTGCTTCATGCTCATGAACACAGGCGAGAAAGCCGTTTCTTCTGATCATGGACTCTTGACGACGATTGCTTGGGGCGTCGATGGAAAAGTGGAATATGCGCTGGAAGGTTCTATTTTCGTCGCTGGTTCTGCGATCCAGTGGCTCCGTGATGGACTCCGTATGCTGAAAAATGCGAAAGATTCAGAAGGTTACGCAACGAAAGTCGACTCAACAGACGGTGTTTATGTCGTTCCTGCCTTCGTTGGTCTTGGTGCGCCATACTGGGATTCAGATGTACGCGGAGCAATCTTCGGATTAACACGCGGAACAGATAAGGAACACTTCGTTCGTGCAACGCTTGAATCACTCGCTTATCAAACACGCGATGTGTTGACAGCGATGGAACAAGATTCTGGTATCGAACTGAAGACACTTCGTGTCGACGGTGGTGCAGTAGCGAACAACTTCTTGATGCAGTTCCAATCGGACATCCTCGGCGTTCCTGTCGATCGTCCAGAAATCAACGAAACGACAGCACTTGGTGCAGCCTACCTTGCTGGATTAGCTGTTGGTTACTGGAAAGATAAAGCGGAGATCAAAAAACAATGGAAGCTGGATCACCAGTTCAAACCAGAGATGAAAGAAGACGATCGTGAACAACGCTATGCCGGATGGCAAAAAGCAGTGGAAGCGACAATGGTCTTCAAACCATCAAAATAAAACAATTGACCCGGTCCCTTTTGCAGAGGGAACGGGTTTTCACTGTTCTATAGAAACATAATGCGGGGTGTATCATGAATCTTACCTATTCGGATCAACAACTAAAAGCATGCATTCAGGACGCGCTGGATGGCAACATCACACATGAAGAACTGGCGGATTGGTGTTACCGCTACATGACCGACGTGTACCATAACAATCATTACCATATCGCAACCGACGGACGTGGGAGCTATCCGTTAAGTGAGCAAGCGACTGAAGTAGCGAACGATATCGATGCACAATGGGATCTTTATCTTGCTAACAGTTATTCTCTAAATGAATTACAAACCATTGATTTAGCTACAATTCGCTTACCTAGAGAGTGGTTAGAAAAATGGCTCTCGTCGTTTTAAATCGTCACGCATAAGATCGACGATCATCTTTCATTAAAAAAATTCCCCCTTCGCCTAATCGCAAAGGGGAATCTAATCCTTATTTGCTAAACTCTTTTTTCAATCCGTCTTCAATCTCATCAACGGATTTCGACTGCCCGCTAAGAACAGCTGCTAAAAACGCGCCTTCGACGAGTGGTGCGTCGATAAACCGAACTGTCCGTTCGCCACTATATAGTTCAAGGGCCAATTCCGTGTTCATCGTCGCAGAACCGATATCCGTTAAGACGACTCCATCATCGTCCAGTGTATTTAGTGTTTCTTCGATTCGCGTCGCGTCCGTTCCAATGCTACCGTCCTCAAGACCTGCCGCTACTAAGACTGGCGTATCCGGCGCCATCTCTGCTAACAGTTCCTTTAGTCCAGTCGCAAGTTTTTCACTATGGGAAACGAGTACAAGATTAACCATGAAGCACCTCCGCGATTTCGCCGAGTAACAACGCACTCGATAGACTACCTGGGTCCTGGACGCCTTCCGTCGCTTCACCGAAGTAAGACGCGCGCCCTTTCGTTGCGATGCGCGCTTTCGTATCAGCAAGCGCTTGATCGATTGCCGCTTTCAAATCCCCTTCTTGCGAGAGCGCCTCTTGGAACGGTGTCCAGATATCGACCATCGTCTTTTGACCGAATTCCGATTTTCCACGCGATTTGATGCCTTCCGTCGCTTCATGAAAAGCATCCGCGAGTTCCGCACCTTCGACTTCCGTTTTCCCTTTGAACGCACCAGCGAACTTAACGAAGGCTGTTCCGTATAAAGGACCGGACGCCCCACCGACCGTCTTGATCAGCGTCATCCCGACTTCTTTCGATAGAGCTCCTAAATCCTCATATTCACCGTGTTCTTCTAACGTCTTTTGGACTGCTTGGAAGCCACGTGACATATTGATCCCGTGGTCCCCGTCACCGATTTCCCGGTCAAGGTCCGTCAATTCATCCTTGTGCTGTTCAATCTGTTCCGCTGCTTTGATGAGCGCGCTTCGTAACTGTTCCGTCGTCAACTTCATCTTTGTACACCCCGTTTATCTAAATTAGAATCCAATCGCTTTCGTTTCTGCATCGAGATAACCAAGCAGTTCATCATCCACTGGTAAGAGCGTAATTGAGAATCCGTGCATCTCAAGCGACGTCATATAGTTTCCAACGAACGAACGGGCAATCTCGTAACCATGTGCCTGAAGTTCTTCCGCGACGTATTTATACGTGATATACAGTTCGGATTCTGGTGTTCCACCCATCCCATTCACCATGACTGCGACTTTTTTGTCTGGTACCTCTTTTGTCAGACGATCGAGCAACTCTTTAACGATCGCATCAACGGAAGCGACTGCTTTTCGTTCAAGTCCTTTTTCACCATGGATGCCGATTCCGATTTCCATCTCGTCATCATGCAACTCAAAACCTGGCTTGCCACTCTCCGGCATGTAACATGGCGAGAGTGCCATTCCGATCGAACGAACGCCCTGGATGACTTTTTCTGCGACTGCCTTGACTTCACTCAGTGATTTTCCATCTGCAGCTGCAGCACCAGCAATCTTATGGACGAAGACGGTTCCCGCGACACCACGACGGTCTTCCTCTTTTTTGATAGCAATGTCATCATTGACGATGACCGTGTCGACTTCGATGTCCTCGAGTTCAGCGAGTTCCTTCGCCATATCGAAGTTCATGACGTCACCCGAGTAGTTCTTGACGACGAGTAACACACCTTTTCCACCATGGGCTGCTTTGATGCCTTCAAGCACCATGTCCGGTGTCGGTGACGTGAAGACTTCTCCACAAACAGCCGCAGCAAGCATACCGTCACCAACGAATCCCGCGTGCGCCGGTTCATGCCCACTTCCCCCACCAGAGACAAGACCAACTTTTCCGTCAAGCGGCACTTTCCGCGCGACGACATTGACCCCTTCGACCTTTTTATACAAATCAGGGTGAGCTAGTACGAGTCCGTCGACCATGTCTGAAACGAACCGGTTTGAATCTTCCATTAATTTGTGCATGAAAAACGCTCCTTTACCTAACTGATTTTGCCGTACCACTTAGTCTTTACCACCAAATCAAGTCGAATATGTCGAAAAAAATGATGAAAATATTGACCAGTTGGTGACGATATCCCGCATGAATGCTATGCTCTAAAAAAAGAGGAGGATTCGAATGTCATCAGCCTTTCAAGCAGGTGTCCGTGCCTGTCTACCCACTGTCCTCGGATATATCGGCATCGGCTTCTCAGCCGGGATCGTCGGTCGTGCCTCCGGCTTATCCCCTCTTGAAGTCGGATTCATGTCCGTCTTCATCTATGCCGGCGCCGCTCAGTTCATCATCACGAGTCTCTTACTATTAAATAGTCCTGCTTCTGCCATCATTCTGACGACGTTCATCGTCAATCTCAGGCACTTGTTAATGAGTCTGACGCTTGCGCCACATGTCGAGACACGCCATCTCCGCGACCGCCTCGGTACTGGAACGCTACTGACGGATGAGTCGTTCGCTGTCGCGATGAATACTGCCCAAAAAGGGAAGCTCTCCCCGTCGTTTATGCATGGCTTGAATCTGACTGCTTACTTTAGTTGGATCGTCGCAACCGTTCTCGGCGCCCTTGTTGGCAGCTGGTTCCCTGATCCCGAGCGCTTCGGTCTCGATTTTGCCCTGACAGCGATGTTCATCGGCTTATTATACTTACAGTTTGAAGGGGAACGTTCCCGTATTGCCGTGAATAGTTTTCTTTTACTGATTGTCTTACTATTGCTTTACATAACCATGCGCTACTTTTCTCCAGAAGTCGCCGTTCTTTGCGCGACGCTCGGTGGTGCAAGTATAGGAGTCGTGATCACACGATGGAAATCCGTCCAGAATTAATTGCTCTTTTTTTAGCTTGTGGACTCGTCACTTGGATTCCACGCGTCTTACCGTTTCTCGTCCTTCATGGACTGACGTTACCGCGCCTCGTAACAGAATGGCTCTCGTTCATTCCAGTCTGTCTGCTTGGTGCCCTCTTCTTTCAAAATCTCCTCATCGCTCAAGATGAGGCGTTTCCGACGGTTTCGACGCTTCATGTCTTCGCAGCATTACCGACCATGGCGGTCGCGATTTTCAGTAAAAGTTTATCCTGGACGGTCGTGACTGGTGTTGTCACGATGGCGTTTCTACGATTGTATCTATAACAAATCTACTATTTCTTTTATGTAGCACAATTTGATATCCATCTTGTGCTATCCTTAAATAGAAATAAATGGATAGTAAAGGAGGTCCTGATATGCCAAATAAGCGGTTTATACCCTATTTGATATTGCTGTGCGCCATTTTTATAATCGCGAGTCAAATGGATCTACCTTATATGCTAAAACAAGGACTGATCGTGCTGTACGTCGTCGCCTATTTCGGTGCGATGATGGTTTCTCGCAAAATGAAAATCAGGGATCATAAACAATGATTTAAAAAATCTCCTCTAGTCTCTTAAGACTAGAGGAGATTTTTGTGTTCACGTATTCGCTTGTACATCCTGATAGGAAGGCTGTTGTTCAAACTCTTTTTTCGCAAAGGGACATAACGGCAATAGCTTGACGTTTGCTTCGCGTGCCCAGTTGACGATCTCGGCAACGAGTTGTTCCCCGATCTGTTGATTCCGGTGCGCGGGATCGACGTATGTGTGATCGATGATCCACATGCCGTTGTTCGTGTCGCTGTAGGTGATTTCCCCGATGACTGCACCCTCGTGATGGGCTTCGATTTTACGTTCTGCTCGTTTAAGCTCCATTTGTTTCCCTCCGTTCGTAAGATAAGGCGCCGCTCGGACAACCGTCGACGACCCGCATTACGTCTTCCACCGGTGCCCCGTCCGCTTCAATCCACGGACGTCGTTTGACATCAAAGACAGTTGGTAGACTTTGTACACAATGACCAGAGTGAATGCAGACTTCCGAATCAAAATAGACCGTGATTTCTTTGCCTTCATATCCTTTTTTCATGATGTATCGTCTCCCTTTCTTTGTACTCTTGTATCTTTCCACATCCTCGACTCATTCCCTGTCGCGGACATGAAAAAAGCACTTCCGGACAGAAGTCCAGAAGTGCTTAAGTTGGATTAGAACAAGACCATGTACTGATCGCGTTCCCATTCCGTGACTTGCGTCCGGAACATATCCCATTCGATTTCTTTCAATTCAACGAAGTGCTCTGCGATGTGATCGCCGAGAGCGTGCATGACGACGTCATCCGCTTTCAAGACTTCGAGTGCGTGGCTGAGTGTTGATGGAAGATCATCAATTCCGTTTGCAACACGTTCCGGTTTGTCCATGACGTAGATGTTACGATCGATTGGAGCCGGTGCTTTCAAGTTGTTCTTGATTCCGTCAAGACCTGAAGCGAGCAATGTCGCAAGCGCGAGGTACGGGTTCGCTGCTGGGTCGACTGAACGGACTTCGATCCGAGTCGAGAGTCCACGTGCTGCAGGAACACGGACGAGTGGTGAACGGTTACGTGCTGACCATGCGACGTAGCAAGGTGCTTCGTAGCCAGGAACAAGACGTTTGTAAGAGTTGACTGTCGGGTTACAAACCGCTGTGAACGCACGAGCGTGTTTGAGGATACCTGCCGTGAAAGCACGTGCATCATCCGACAATTGCATATCTTCGTTGCTTTCATCGAAGAAGACGTTCTCGTTGCCTTTGAAGAGCGACATGTTCGCGTGCATTCCTGATCCGTTGACACCGAAGAGTGGTTTTGGCATGAATGTCGCGTGCAAGTTGTGCTTCGCAGCAATCGTCTTGACGACGAGTTTGAACGTTTGGATGTTATCCGCAGTCGTGATCGCATCGGCATATTTGAAGTCGATTTCATGTTGACCTGGTGCGACTTCGTGGTGTGATGCTTCGATTTCAAAGCCCATGTTCTCGAGCTCGATGACAATCTCTTTACGGCAGTTTTCGCCGAGGTCGACTGGTGCGAGGTCGAAGTATCCACCTTGGTCGTTCAATTCAAGTGTCGGACGACCTTTTTCATCTTTCTTGAAGAGGAAGAATTCTGGCTCTGGTCCAACGTTGAATGATGAGAAACCGAGTTCTTCCATCTCTTTAAGTACCCGTTTGAGCTGACCACGTGGGTCTCCTGCGAACGGCGTGCCATCCGGATTGTGGATGTCACAGATTAAACGTGCAACTTTCCCTGTTCCATCTTCTGTCCATGGGAAGACGACCCATGTGTTTAAGTCTGGGAAGAGATACATATCTGATTCTTCGATTCGGACGAATCCTTCGATCGATGAACCATCGAACATCATTTTGTTATCAAGTGCTTTTTCCAATTGGCTTACTGGAATCTCAACGTTCTTGATCGTTCCGAGGATATCTGTGAACTGTAAGCGAATGAAGCGTACATCCTCAGCTTTAGCGATTTTCAAAATGTCTTCTCGTGTAATGTTGCGACGTGTCATGTGACAAATCCCCTCTCCGATTCGTTTTTATATGGTTACAGGTCCTTACTTGAAGAAACGCCCGAGCTCACCTTGTATAAGCGACGTCTTTCCATGTCGTCCTGCTTCCTTCAATTCATTTTTCAGGAGTTTATACAATTCGCCGTCAGATAATTCCGGGCGCGTCTCGACGACGCTCTCCGCAACGCGTTCGCGTTTGACGAGATCGTTTTCAAAAATCAATTTGATCCCTGCGATATTCAGTCCCTGATCCAGGTATTCCTTAATCGACAACAGGCGATCGACATCGTTGAACGAATAGAGGCGACGTTTCGTCTCTGTCCGCTCCGGCTTGATCAGTCCCTGTTCTTCGTAGTATCGGATCTGGCGGGCAGATAACGCGGTCAACTCTTGAACGACTCCGATGGGAAATAGTGGCTTGGACTGGCGTGATGAGTCTGCCATGTGGTTCCTCCTTTTTCCTTACTCCATGAGAATAAACCTCTGTCAGGCAACTTGTCAAGCGATGTAAGAAAAGTTAACACAACTTTTTTAATCGCTTTACATGAAGTCGTTCAGAGGTCTTTTCACGAGATATTCTAGTATTAAACGTTTTTTTCTGGAATTAATTGTTTTTCCATCAAATGATTGACGGCTGAGATGATGGCGATTTTTACGTGACTATACGTCAAACCACCTTGGACGTACGCGGTATAGGGCGCACGGATCGGACCGTCCGCTGACAACTCAATCGATGAGCCTTGCACGAACGTCCCTGCTGCCATGATGACATCATCCGCATATCCCGGCATATAATCCGGAATCGGTAGCGCATGCGCATTGACGGGTGAAGCAGCTTGAATCGCCTGACAGAAAGCAATCATCGGCTCCGGTGCATGGAACGAGACCGATTGAATCAAATCCGTCCGTTCTGCCGTATGGTGTGGTGCCGTATCAAAGCCGAACTGACCGAGCATGCTCGACGTGAACATCGCGCCCATCAACGCTTGGCTCACCGTATGTGGTGCCATATAGAAACCTTGATACATATCAGGAAGTGCGGATAACGATGGACCGGCTTCGGCGCCAATCCCTGGCGTCGTCATCCGGAACGATGCCCGTTCGATCAAGTCCGTTCGACCGACGAGATAACCGCCAGTCTTCGCAAGACCACCACCCGGATTCTTAATCAACGACCCTGCCATCAAGTCTGCCCCGACGTGCGTCGGTTCGATTTTCTCGACGAATTCACCGTAGCAGTTATCGACGAAGATCAGTACGTGCGGATGGACAGCTTTGATGGTGGCAATCGCTTCTCCGATCTCGTTGACCGGCAGACTGCGTCGCGTCGCATACCCTTTTGAACGCTGAATCCCGACGACCTTCGTCTGCGGTGTGATCCGTTCGAGAACGGCCGGTACGTCGATCGTCTCGGCGTTTTTCATCTCGACGACATCATACTGGACGCCCAGTTCCTTTAATGAACCGCGTCCGTCACCACGAATTCCGACGATCTCTTCAAGCGTGTCGTATGGTTTTCCTGTGATATAGAGCAATTCGTCTCCTGGCAATAACAAACCGAACAACGCGATACCGATCGCATGGGTTCCGCTGATGATTTGCGGACGACAAAGACCGGCTTCCGCACCGAAGACATCGGCATAGATCCGTTCGAGCGTATCGCGTCCTTCATCGTTGTAGCCGTACCCTGTTGACGGCATGAAGTGAAAATCACTGACCTTGTGACGTCGGAACGCATCGAGGACACGGAATTGATTGTATTCCGCGACCTCTTGCGCTTTCTTGACGTACGGGGCGATTTGTTCCTCCGCCCGGTCAATGAGCGGACGGAGCGTTTCGTAATGGGTTAATTCTGAAAACATGTTTACACCTCGTATTGTTTCAATGTCGCGTATAGACGCGTATCTTTACGCAAGTAACCTTTTAGAATGACGGAACCATCTTCTTCGAACGATTCCTTCAAATTCATCATGACTTCTTTCGCCGGATTGTAATGAGCAAATCCGTCAACTGGAATACGAATCTCGAGATACTCGAGAATTTCGCTGATCGAACGTTCGATCTCTTCGATCAAGCGCTCGATATCCTGCGGGTCAAGCGCAGAAATCAGCAGTTTTCCACCTGTGAACAAGCGGTTCAATTGATCCTTCTTGTTGTAGACTTCCAGTTGCGGAATGTCACCGGCACCGAGTTCATCGAGGACATCGTTCGTCGTCTGCATCTGATTCAAGTAATGCTCACTCGACGCATCAACGACATGGAGGATCAAGTCGGCTTCCAGCACTTCCTCGAGTGTCGAACGGAACGCCGCGATCAACTTCGTCGGGAGATCTTGAATGAAACCGACCGTATCCGTCAGGAGGATTTGACCACCTTCCGGCAAATCGACTTGACGTGTCAACGGATCAAGCGTCGCGAACAACTCATCCTTCTCGTATGTGTCGGCTTGTGTCAACCGGTTGAAGATCGTTGATTTGCCGGCATTCGTATAACCGACGAGCGCGATTTGGAATGTCTGGTTCTCTTTGCGACGTTCCCGGTAACGGGCACGGTGCGCGACGGATGTCTCGAGTTGTTTCGAGATCTCATCGACCCGACGCCGGATATGACGGCGGTCCGTCTCGAGTTTCGATTCACCTGGTCCACGCGTCCCGATTCCGCCACCAAGACGTGACAGTTGTGTTCCCTGCCCGGCAAGACGTGGTAAGAGATAACTCATCTGTGCCAGTTCGACCTGCAATTTCCCTTCGCGTGACTGGGCTCGGCCAGCGAAGATATCGAGGATCAACTGCGTCCGGTCAATCAATTTGATGGCTTCCGGGTCCGACAAGGCGATCCGGATATTCTTCATCTGACCGGGCGTGACCTCGGCATTGAATATGATTAAATCAGGTTCAAGTTCGTCTGCTAAAGCAACGAGTTCTTCAACCTTTCCTTTTCCGATGAACGTACGGCGATCAATCGCTTGTCGTTTTTGATCCAGACGACCGACGACGACACCATGCGCAGTCGTTACGAGTGCTTCGAGCTCCGCGACCGATTCTTCATAGACATGGTCCGGGACACCGGGGAGCTGGCAACCAACGACGATGACGCGTTCTGACATAATATCATTCCTTTCATGAGTAAAGACGTACTGCGCCCTTTATCATACCACAGGCACCGGTTCGTCTGAACTTTTTTGGACAGGAAACATCCGTTCGGTTTATGATGGAAGAAAGATTACGATAAGGGGAGGAAAACCATGGCACGCGAACAGTCGTATACGCTTCCAGAGTTCATTGAACGCTATTTGTTTTATCTAACGACAAGTGGACGGCAACTTTCGACCGTCCGCCGCTATCGCTATGATTTAATCGAAGTCCATCGCTACATGACCGATGTCGACCAACCACTCGAGAAGATCGACGATTTCAAGGCGATTTCGATCGAGACGTGGAAGACGTTCATCAATGAATACTTGATCGAAGAGAAACTCTACCAGCAAGCAACGGTTGCCCGGATCGTCACCGTCATCAATCAAGTCAATTATCAGATTCGACAAACGAAGGCGAAGCTGATTGAATACGCACAACCGTCGCACGAATTGACGGCAAAACACGTCGCTTCCTTCAAGGAATATGAACAATTGGTCCGGACGAATCAATCCGATCGCGGCTTGACGGAACATCAATTGAAGGCACGTCCGTATTTGATCGATCGAAACGAATTGATTCTCCGTCTGTTTTATCGTTACGGTCTACGTGTCCATCACATCATTGGTTTGAAGATGCACGATCTCAATTTCGCCCAGCAAGAGATGACCGTTCATGACCGACTCGGCAACCGTTACCTGCTTCACCTCGAGCGGGAAGATCAAGACATCATGTTGCGTTACTTGAAGACGATTCCGGAGCCGGTCCGCCCCCGTTATAACAGTACCGACCCCTTTTTCGTCGCCTTCGACTTTGCTCGGATGACATTCCGCTGGGTCTACAGCAAAAATGCACCGAAGCAACTATCGATCGTCATGATCACGAAGATGATGCGTCAGCTGAATGAACGGTCCGATAACAAGCGGATCTTGACACCGTCGATGTTACGCAACAGTTTCATCTTAAAAACGTATCAGGACGAGATGACGAAGGAAGAACGTCTGCAGAAGACATGCCTCTATAAGGATGTCTCGCTCCGACGTTATGAAGAGGCGGTCGAGGAACTGACACCGTTGTTGTAAAAAAATCATTAGGCTTGGATGTGACATAGATGACGATTCGAATGACTTATGATCAAGAAGCAGAAATGGGATATCTATATCTCTTCCCAGAAACATTTACTCCCGCGATTGAAGAAACTGACGAGCTAGAAGAAAATGAATTCCTCAACGTAGACGTTGATCAAGAGGGACGCATCGTCGGAATCGAATTTTTCAATGAAGAAGCGAATGTGATCCGCGCCGTCCATTCACAAGCATTCTTATACGCAGAACATACAGATCGTTTCTCGCTCCGATTGCAAAACACGATTCCGAAAAGTTCGTGTCACCTCCAAGGAGTTACGTTCTACTTTGCTGAACCCGACCATACCGGATTCATCGGACTTGATATCCTCGACTTGGAACGGTACCCTGTCGACGTTCTTCGCACGCTTGCTCAGTCAGCGTATAAATAATGAAGTGAACAAAAAAAGACGACCCCCCGGTCGTCTTTTTCATTAGCGAGAGACTTCTTGTGTCTCTTCTTGCTCATATAACGTCACGTTGCGCGCTGGTGCGAACGTCGAGATCGCGTGTTTGTAGATCAATTGCTGTTTACCTTCCGACTCCAAGATGACTGTGAAGTTATCGAATGACTTGATCAGCCCCCGTAATTGATACCCGCTGATTAAGAAAACTGTTGTCGGGACTGCATCTTTCCGTAATTGATTTAAAAAGACGTCCTGAATGTTGTATGTCGCTTTCATGATTCCCCGTGCCCCCTCTTTTTATCTGTTTCTGTCTTCGGGCAACTCTTATTTAACCGCTTTCAGAAACTCTACAGTTCTATCATAGATAATTTTGAACGTTTCTTCAAATGAAAACTTTCCCATATCTACCCAAACGCCATCAAATTGATGACGGAACCATGTCAATTGACGTTTCGCGAAGCGTCGTGTGTTCCGTTTCAGCATGTCGACAGCAGGATCGAGTGGTGCCCCGTCAAGGACTGGTAACATCTCTTTGTAACCAATTGCCTGTAAGGCCTTCGTCTGTCGATATCCGGCAGCATCCAGACGCGCCACTTCCTCAAGAAGCCCACTTTCGACCATCATATCTACTCGCTGATCGATCCGATCATACAAGCGATCCCGGTCTTCCATGTGTAGGACGAACAGTAGACTCTCGTAAAGTGCAGGCTTACTACCGGTCGTTTGTGTCTGACCCGTCCGCGCGACCTCGATCGCCCGCACGACCCGCTGAATGTTATTCGGATGAATCGCTTCGGCACGCACCGGATCAAGTTCCTTCAACTGATCATGTAGCGCATTCGCTCCATGTGTCGCTGCATACGCTTCGAGTTCAGCCCGTAAGGCTGGATCTTCTGCCTGCTCGGTGAACTGATAATCATATAAAATCGAACGGATATAAAGCCCTGTTCCACCGACGATGATCGGTAACTTCCCACGACTTGCGATCTCATCGATCGTCGCTCGGGCAACCGTCTGGAAACGCGCTACACTCATCTCATCATCCGGTGTAACGAGATCAAGCAGATGATGCGGCACCCCTTCCATCTCTTCGGTCGTCACTTTTGCCGATCCGATATCCATCCCTTGATAGACTTGGACAGAGTCTCCAGATAAGACTTCTCCGTTTAATCGCTTGGCTAGTTCAATGCCCGTCTTCGTTTTTCCGACTGCCGTCGGTCCGACGATGACGATGACTGGTTGTTTCTTCATTTTTCTTCACCCATTCTCTATCTTTTCATTCTGATTCGAGTGTACCACAGCCACTTCGATGGATTAAAAAAATCCACGAAAAAACCGCCCATTCCGGACGGCTCCCATTTGTATTTCTTATACCCGACGGATGAAATCGTCATAGATGGCACTAAAGATGCACCACCCACAAATGACGACGCCTGTCAGCATGATGCCCCAATCTGCCATGGTCGTTCCTCCTCTAGTCATCGTTATTCTCTCTTTTGACGGTTTGAACGGTTTGTAAACCCTTTCGAGCAGGTTTGACACCAATTCTTGGAATCAGTATGATAAAAGTACGATTGGTACGTAGCGCGGAAGCTGACCTGCATCGGCTTCCTATTAGAGGCACTGCCTCTCGATTCCATGTCTTGTGCTTGCACGAGGCGACATAGGAAGAATTCGTTCTTCCAAGCGACAGGTCCGGCATCATGCCCGGGCCTGTTCTGCGTGCCGATACATTATTTCGAAAGGAGCCGATTATCGTGCGTATTCAAATCATTGGTGGATCAGGTACCGGAAAAAGTACACTGGGCGCCTTCATCGGGCAAGCTGAACAGATTCCCTGGATTGATACAGACCATTATCTTTGGAAAGATACGACGTTCACTGAAAAGCGAGACGTCTCCGAGCGATTTTCCATGTATGAAGCAGATCTTATGTCTTACAACGATTACATCGTCTCCGGTTCTGTCTTCGCCTGTCATCCGGACGGTTTCATCAATCGGGACTTGCTTGTCTTCCTGTCGCTCGACGAATCGGTTCGGATGGAACGTCTCATCGCACGCGAAGCAGCACGATACCCAGATTTTACAGGCTCCAATGAATTCCTTGACTGGTGCCGGACGTATCACACGGCGACGGACCCATCGATGATCGGTACGTTCGCAGAACACCAGTATCAAATGGACCGGTCAATTTCCCCGATTCTCATAGTAGATGCTTCGTTATCGACACAACTTCAGTATCAAAAAATAATCGAGACATACGATCGTTTGTCGCTTCATCCATGAAAAACGGGTCCCCCTCTATAGGTGGACCCGTTCGTCTTAATACATATCTTTTTGAGTGAAGTTCCAGAAAGCAACGACTAGTGCCGCGACCGTCCAACAGCCGAGGACGGCAAGGGAGAACGGAAGCGTCATCCCTTCGATCGGTGGTGCTTGTCCATCGAGATAGTTGATCAGTCCGAAGTTGACATTGACGAGATATTTCGAGCTCGTCCAACTTGAACCGAGCGTCGTCAGTAACGTACCGGAAATCAAGACCGCCATCATGATCCCGATCCCTGTCGCTGTGTTTTTGACGAGAACAGAGACCATCAAGGCGATCGTACCGACGACAGCTGTGACGATCCACGCTAGACCGACTGCCATCAAGAGGTACTCCCACATCGGTAACGTATGCACGAACTCGGTCGAGAACGTACCGCTCGGTGAGGCTTGGAAACCAGTCAAGATTGGTGCGGTCCATCCGTCATAGCCGAGGACGATCCCGGATATCGCGTAACAGACGGCAACGGTCAATGCCATCAGCATCGACGTATAGAGTAACACCGTCAACCATTTTGCCATCAGGATTTTCCAGCGCCGGACCGGTCGCGACAGTAGCGTCTTGATCGTTCCGTCATTTTGTTCCCCACTGACGATATCCGCCATGATGACGATGATGAATAGCGGTAAGATCAGCGTCAACCCTTGCGAGAAGAAAATCCGAATGAACGTCGGGGCTCCAGGATAGTTCGGGTTGATATCGTTATCGAGATAGTACTGATTCTGTTTTAGATCAAACTCCAGGAACTGACGAAACTCATCTTGAATACTACTAGATGCAAGACGGTTCTGTGTGTCGACGATGTCTTGTTGTAACTCAACTCGCCAATCAAGCGTTCCCTGCTTTTTGATCTGTTCTTGGATGTCTCGGTACTGTGCGTACGTAAACATCGAGACGAGAACGATCAAGATGATTGCAACGACGGCAAAACGACGCTTTGAAGCAATTTTCGTGACTTCATTTCGAACGAGACCGACCATGTTCGGATTACGCAATGTGATCGCCTCCCGTTAACGTGATGAATAGATCTTCGAGTGTCTGGACTTTTCGTTCAATCGTCCAGACTTCAACACCTGCTTCAAGCAACTGCTTGTTGAGTGCCGGTGTCTTGCTTGCATCCATCAAAGTATGAACCGTATTCGCATCAACGATTTCGGATACTTGGACTTGATCGGATGCCGCTAAAATCTCATTTGCCTTAAAGGCATCGTCGACACGCCAGTCAACACCTGGTGCGAGCGACTCGACCAGCTCCTTGACCGTTCCGACTTGAACGATTTTGCCATAACTCATGATCGCAACACGATCGGCTAGCATTTCAATCTCAGCCAAGATATGACTCGAGACGAGGACCGACAGTCCCGTTTCCTCGACGAGCCGGCGGATGAATTGACGTAAATCCCGAATCCCCATCGGATCGAGACCATTCGTCGGTTCGTCGAGAATCAAGACGCTTGGTCGTCCGAGTAGTGCTTGTGCGATGCCGAGACGCTGTCGCATCCCAAGTGAGTAGGTCCGGACTTGATCGTCAACACGCGCCGTCAAATCGACGAGATCAATGACTTCCTGAATCCGGGCATCATCGACATTCGGTAACATCCGGGCAAAGACTTGTAGATTTTCGCGACCTGTCAAATACTTATACAACTCTGGATTCTCGACGATCGAGCCGATGCGCTCCATTGCTTGGACAAACTGTTTCCGGACGTCAAAGTCACAGACGGTGATTTTTCCGGACGTCGGTTTGATCAATCCGACAAGCATTCGGATCGTCGTCGTTTTACCTGCCCCGTTCGGTCCGAGGAAGCCAAAGACTTCACCTGGTTGAATTTCAAACGAGATATTATCAATGATCGTCTTTTTTCCGATCACCTTTGTTACACCTTCTAATTTCACTGTTGGTTTCACGTCTCTCACCTCTTATTGTCTATTCTAGCGGAATAATGAATCATTTGACTTGTCAGAACACTTCATTTCCGCACATTCTTTCAACTTTTGCTACAATCAGGTTAGAACCTAGAAGGAGGAACGTTCATGAAGCGATTACGCTGGCCCCTGTTTTTAACCGTCTCACTCGTTTTGACGGCAATCTTTGGATACGGCTTCGTCAGTGCCTATAGTGACGTCGTCAACCCACCAAAACGTGCCGTCCTGACCCCGACAAAGGAAGAACCTGTCAAGAAAGGCGGGACGTACGTTGCGCTTGGCGATTCACTGACACGTGGTGTTGGAGCATCAAATGGTAATAGTTATGCCGCAATCGTCGGACGCGATCTTGTCAAAGATAACACCGTCGAGCGTTTCCAGAATCTTGCCGTCAGTGGTGCCCGGACGGAAGATTTACTGAAACAATTAGAACAAAAAGAAGTCTTACGCTCAATCGACCAGGCAAAAGTCATCTCGGTGACGATTGGCGGAAATGACTTATTCAACCGTGGTGAAGGCGTCTCGAACTTTAATGCGAAGAAGACAGCTGAAACCATCACAGCGGCACAAGCGAACTTGAAAAAGACATTCAGTATCCTACGAGAACAAAACCCGGATGCTGTCATTTTCTACGTCGGGCTCTATAATCCTTTCCGCGCGACGGAAAACGGTGAAGCATTCGATGCCATCGTCCAAGATTGGAACGCAAAATCACGGACGCTCGGTATCGAGTACGATGTCGAGATCATCGACACATTCAATCTCGTGCGTGACGTCAAACGTGATTTGTCGAGTGACCAATTCCACCCGAACGATTCTACCTACGAAGAGATTGCAAAAGCTTCTTTACTTGCTGTCAACAAACGTTTCTAACAATAAAAGCCGCCATTTAGGCGGCTTTTTGTTCCGATTCATTTCAGACGTTTCGCAAGAGAGACGAGCCCCCATTGGAGCGGCAACCGTGTCCAAAGCAACCAAGACGGAAGACGTTTCCCATTAATCGGCTTCGGATTGACTGCCATGTTGACGTTTGCGGGTAAGACAGCATATAAGAAGGCAGGAAGAGTCTTACGAACGAGGTGCACCCCTTTTCCTGTCAACAACATGACACCGTAAGCGATTTCGATGACCCCTGTCACTTGGACGAAGAAGCGCTTGAACGGAATGAACGACGGCATGATGCTGACGAACCCTTTTTCATTGCGGAAATGACCAACTCCCGCAAACAGTAATCCTGCTCCATAGACTAGACGCAATAGCATTATGTTCCACACTCTCTTTCTGTTAATGAAATATATGTTCGAGACAGCTTCAGTGTATCGAAATGACCTGATTATCTCAACTTTTAGAAATTGTCGTCGAATTATGGGGAATGATGAGTCATTTCGGAATGTCTCCCGTAATCAGAGAAGAGGTTGCTTCATTTGCTATGATGAAGTCAGAAATCATACAGAGAGGAATGATGACTTATGGCTGGAAAAACGAAAGCACTTTTACCTGGATTGACTGGAGGCATCATCGGCGCGGTCTTGACGGCTACGGTTGCCTTTCCGATCCTACTCGATCAAGAACAACAAGTCGCTGATACACCACTATCAAATGGTATGCCCAAACAAGTCTCAACGACGACGAATGATCCGGTGACGAACGCAGTCGCCACGGCTCAAAAATCCGTCGTGACCGTAACGAACTATCAAGCGGGCAACTCAATGTCGCAACAAGAAGCAGCGGCTGGTTCAGGGTCCGGTGTCATCTATAAGAAAGAGGACGGCAAAGCATACATCATTACGAACCATCACGTCGTCGACGGGGCATCAAAACTCGATGTAACGTTGAATGACGGCAAGACACTCTCAGCCAAGTTGCTTGGTAGCGACGAAACCTATGACTTAGCTGTGCTTGAAGTTGACGCAAGCGATGTTCCGGGTGTCATCACAATTGGAAAATCAGCGGACTTAAAAGCCGGACAAACCGTCCTCGCAATCGGTAACCCGCTCGGTGAGTTCCAAAACTCCGTCACACGCGGAATCGTCAGTTCGAAAGACCGGACCGTACCGGTCGATACGAACAGTGACGGACAAGACGACTTCAATACGACGGTCATCCAGACCGATGCTGCCATTAACCCCGGGAACTCGGGTGGTGCCTTGATCAATGAACAAGGACAACTCGTCGGAATCAACTCGATGAAAATCGCTGAGTCTGGTGTTGAAGGCGTCGGCTTCAGTATCCCGATCGATGATGCATTACCAATCCTCAAACAGCTTGAAACAAACGGTAAAGTTGAGCATCCGACGCTCGGTGTGTCCTTACAAGACGTCGCGGCGTTCCCTGCCGGTTATCTAAAAGATCAAGTCAAACTACCAGACAGTCAAAAAACAGGTGTCGTCGTCATGTCGGTCGAACCGAACAGTCCAGCTGCTGCGGCTAAACTGAAAACAGGTGATGTCATCACGAAAATCAATGACTCCGAAATCAAAGCATTCGTTGATATCAAAACGGCACTGATCAAATCAGATGGACCGCTCTCCTTGACGATCATCCGTGATGGGAAAACGATGACGGTCGAAACCAAAACAACGACAACCGACCAGCTGTAAAGCTTTAGCCTGACGTTTCGTCCGCCTTCCTTTTCGGGTATTGTTTTAGAACAATATCGAATTGGGAGGCTTTTTCTATGTATGACTTAATCGGCATTGGCATTGGTCCGATGAATTTAGGATTGAGTGCACTTGCGCATCCGACAGATTTAAAGACGTTATTTTTTGACGAAAGCGAACAATTTTCATGGCATCCCGGCATGATGATTCAGGACTCGATGATGCAAACAAGCTTCATCTCCGATCTCGTCACACTCGCCGATCCGACAAGTTCGTTTTCCTACCTCAATTACTTACGATCGATTCACCGTCTCCACACGTTTTACTTCTATGAAAAACTTCTGATCTCAAGACAAGGTTACAACGATTACTTACGCTGGGTCGCGACACAACTTGAAGATCTCCGCTTTTCGACGCGCGTCATCGACGTGCAAGACACCGGTGATAGTTTTGAAGTCCTCGTCGAAGATGTCTCAACCGGCAAACGCGAAACGTTCGAAGCACGAAACGTCGTCATCGGCACTGGTTCAAAACCCGCCATCCCGGATACGTTTGACGAACGCGTCATCCACAATACGCAATATGTCATGAACAAGGCAGATTTACTTCAGCGCAACAAAATCAGCATCGTCGGCTCCGGTCAAAGTGCCGCCGAGATTTTCCTTGATCTCTTGACGACGCCTGCTCCAGAGCGTCCTGAAATCGAGTGGATCGCGCGTTCGACACTGTTTGAGACACTTGAGACCGGCAAACTCGGAGAAGAAATTTTTTCACCGAGCTACGTCACGTATTTCAACCAACTTCCACTCGAAGTACGACAAGAGTCGGTCAAGAAGTTTGCCCGCTCTCAGAACGGTATCAGTCCGGAGACACTTCAATCAATCTATGCCCATCTCTATGATTTGACGGAAGAGGAACAACGACAGGTCGCGATCCGCGCGAATCTCGAAGTAAAAGAAATCACTTATGATGAGCGGTTCACGATTGCAATGCAACATCAAGAACTTGAGGACGAGCGCTCGTCTGTAACAGATGCCGTCATTGCAGCAACTGGTTTTTCGCCATCCCTTCCGAGCTTCATCGACCGACTTGATATTGTATTCGAAGCACCGAATGCCTGGAAAGTCGATGCCGACTACCAAATCGTGCGTTCGGTCGAGACAGCCCATCATCTTTACGCAACTGCTAATTTAGAGCTGTCACACGGTCCGGCTGCGGATAATCTCGGGATGTCCGTCTCGCGGAACCAGTTGATCTTGAACGCTGTCGCCGGTACGGAACTGTATCCGGTCGAACGACATGCGACGTTTACGACGTTCGATTAAGTCACTAAACCAAACGAACGAGGAATGGCGCGCGCCACTCCTCGTTCGTTTTTCGTTTTACGGTTTTTTCGTCAACTCTAGTGCAGCCAGCAATAGCAACGTGGCTTGAACTCGTGTCACACCCGTTTTAGCAAGCAACAAATGAAAGGCAATCAACCAGTTGACTTCGTCTGAAAATCGATTCCGTGCCCGCTCCCGGTCGACAATCCGAGTCACATAAATCCAGTCGACACGTTCCATTGTAGGCAGTAACGCAAGGATTGGCATCAAGCGATCCCAGATGATGATTTCTCGCCGCTCTAACAGTTCCCGCCACGCAATGATTCGTTCCTGTTGCGCTGAAGGATCTGGATGCGCCGCTAAGATTTGCGCTGTAATGACACGTTCACTCGTCCGTTCCATATATTGCGCGAGCCATTCTTCCGATGTATTGACCCGCTCTAGAAATTCCTCTGGTAATGGCTGCTGTTCAAGCAAGGTCGATGTCACGACGTACTGCTTTGCTGCATTCAAATGCGGGCGTGTCGCATGCAATCGTTCCATGTAAGGGAACGCATCAATTCCTTGTCGCCGATTCAATACTTCGTTGAGCGCAAAAAATGGACGAACCCCTTTATCACGAATCAGGCGATGTTTAATTTTCTTTTCCGCAACGATGATCTCTTCGATGAGAACATCGGGATCCGTGCTATTCAATTGAACATGGGCGACAAGTAACGGCGTATAACGGCTCCGAAGCGCTGAAAAACGCGATGTCTTGTGTTTGATTGTCCGCATCAATCTTTCATATACAGTTTGTTCAAAGACAGTATCATGAATCGTGTAGGACAGTGCAAAAAAACGATGGAAATCATGTGACGTCTCTTCCCGCAAGACGGGATAACTCTCATCATAGTTCTCACAGAATTGACCGTACATCCTTCCACCTCGCCTTCTTTTCTATAAATCGTTTTCCCTAAAATTAGCATACACAATCTTATTTTTGAACGAACAAAAAAAGCAACGGAACATGTCCATTGCTTTCCATTCTTTCAAATCGATTCAAACTCGTTGTCTCTCTAACAACCGGGAGAAATAACCTCCTTGATCCATCAGTTCGTCATGCGAGCCTTCTTCGACGATGCCGTCCTTCGTGACGACGAAAATCTTATCTGCATTCCGGATCGTCGCTAAACGATGGGCAATGACGAGCGTCGTCCGGTTCTCGGACAACTCGGCGAGCGATTCTTGGATCAGTGCTTCCGTTTCCGTGTCGAGCGCCGACGTCGCTTCATCGAGAATCAAAATCGGCGGATTCTTAAGGAACATCCGTGCAATGGCAAGTCGTTGCTTCTGCCCACCCGATAATTTGAGTCCCCGTTCGCCGATTTGTGTCGCATACCCATCAGGCAGATCCGCGATCATCGGACCGAGATGGGCACGTTCTGCCGCTTGCACGATGTCTTCGTGCGTCGCATTCAGGTCACCGTAGGCGATGTTTTCAGCGATCGTCCCTGAGAACAAGAAGACATCCTGCTGGACGATCCCGATTTGTTGTCGCAGAGACTCCTTCGTCATCTGCCGGATATCGATTCCGTCAATCGTGATTGCGCCATCTAGAACATCGTAAAAACGTGGAATCAACGAACAGATCGTCGTCTTCCCTGCCCCTGATGTTCCGACGAACGCGACTGTCTGACCCGGTTCGACCGTCAGATTGATATTCTCTAGAATGAGACGATCGGCTTCATAACCGAACGCCACATCCTTGAATGTGATGCCACCGTTCAACCGATCAACGACGAGTGCGTCTGGCGCATCCGGAATCGATGCATCCTCATCAATCATCGAGAGGAAGCGTTTGAAGCCAGCCATCCCTTTTGGATACATCTCAAGTAATGCGGTGATCTTGTCGATTGGCTTCAGCAGGATGTTCATATAAAGAATGAATCCGACGAGTTCCCCTGCCGTTAAAGCTTCGCGATACGTCAAGTAGGCACCGACGACTAAGACGGCAAGCGTCATCACACGGGTCGTCAAGTAGATGCCGGATAGACTCTTACTCATGACCTTGTAGGCATTGATCTTCGACTGCCGGAACGTCGCGTTGTCTTTTTCAAAACGCTCGATTTCGTAAGCTTCGTTTGTGAATGACTGAACGACACGGACACCAGAGACACTGTCCTCGACGCGTGAATTGACTTCCGCGATGTTGCCATACATCCGGTCCCATGATTTATTCATCCGGACGTTCGCATAACTGATCAGCCAGATCAGGAATGGTACGGCGATGATTGTCACGAGCGCGAGTGGTACGTTGATCGTCAACATGATCGAGAATGCACCAAGCAATGTCATGACGGCAATGAATGCATCTTCAGGACCGTGATGGGCAAGTTCCCCGATATCAAACAAATCATTCGTGATCCGACTCATGATATGACCCGTCTTCGTATTATCGAAGAAGCGGAACGACTGTTTCTGCACATGGCTGAACAGTTGACGACGCATATCGGTCTCGATATTGATCCCGAGCTTATGTCCAAAATAGTTGACGACGAACTGCATCAACGTGCTGATGATGTAGAGTGCTAATAGTCCGACGCTGACGAGGATGATCCAGTTCATCTCACCGTTTGGCAACAAGGAGTCGATGAACCATTGGACAGCGAGTGGAAAAGCAAGTTCTAAAACCCCGACGAATAAGGCAGATATGAAATCGAGCCAGAATAATCGTTTGTGCGGGATATAATACTGATAAAAACGGCGTAACATGTGTAGCCTCCTTCCGAGTACTCCTAGTGTACTTGAACTTTTTTGAAAATACTCATTCTACCTATTCGTTTTTTGAAAAACGGTATTACAGTTTTCCAGACAAAAATTATATTTTTAAATCAGGGGAATCAGCGCTTTTTATGACAAAATGGTAACAACGATTTTTACCTATCTATTGGAAGGAGCTATGTCACGTGAAAAAGACTGTTCTCGCCCTCACGACGCTCGCTTTGATCGGTACCACGGTTCCGGTTTCAGCCGCGTCAACGACACTGACTTTGACGGATAACGTCAACATTCGCACGGCTGCCTCGACTTCCGCGAAGGTCATCACGACGCTAAAAAAAGGTACGAAGCTGACAGCTGTCAAGAAAGTCAACAGCTGGTATGAAATCCGCTATCAGTCCAAACCAGCATTCATCACTTCAGCATATGTCAAAGCGACGACGGAAAAGGCTCCAACAACTACGACCTACATAACGAACACCGATGCCGTCAACATTCGCCAAAAAGCAACGACGAGTTCGAAATCACTCGGAAAACTGGCAAAGAACACAATCTTATCTGTTAAGAAAAAAACAGGAGATTGGTACCAAATCACGTATAAAAAGCAAACGGCTTACGTCCATGCGACGTTAGTCAGCAAAAAGACCTCGAACGTCACGACGGACTCCAAGCCACCAGCGACGACTCCCGTCAAAAAAGTCGTTAAAGCGGTTGATCGATCGAAAGTCTACACGGTCAATGCGAAGGAAGGCTTGAACGCACGGACTGCTGCAGCGACGAACGCAAAAATCTACAAGACATTACCGCATCAGACGGTGCTCGATGTCACAGGTGCCGTTGATTCGTGGTACCAAGTCAAGCTTGACGGAAAAGAAGCATATGTCGCTTCGACCTATGTCAAAGCTTCAACAAAAGCATCACCACCAACAACACCGACGACTCCCGGAGTCTCTTTGACGCCAGTTGATGCCTCGAAGACGTATCGCGTCAATGCACCAACCGGGCTGAACGTCCGCACATTGCCTTCGACGTCGTCTAAAGTCTTCACACAAGTCGGACACGGTTCGACAGTCAATGTCACAGGTGAAACGACAGGTAAAGATAGCGGCTGGTACCAGATCAAGATCGGAACGGGTCTCTACTATGTCGCGAAGAGTTACATCACGACGGGATCCGTCACGACGACGCCTCCGGTCACTCCGACGACACCTCCTGTGACGACCGTTCCTGGTTCGACATTGATGGAACGTGCCATCTCGATTGGTCAACAATATCTCGGTACACCATACGTCTGGGGATCAAGCAGCCCCGTTAATGGTGGATTCGACTGCTCTGGATTCATTAACTATACGTTGAATGCCGCTGGCTATGCAGTCGGACGAACGAACGTCAACGGCTACTGGAACGATGATCGGTACCTCGGAGCGAAGTTATCAAAATTACGTCAACCGAAGCGCGGCGATATCATCTTCTTCGAAAACACATATGCTGCTGGTCCGACGCATATCGGAATCATGCTGAACAACGATCAGTTCATTCATGCCAATACACCGGCACTCGGCATCAGCCGTGTATCGGAACGTTACTGGACACAAAAACTGTTAGGGTTTAAATCACTTTAAACATTTCCTCATCCATCCCTTAGGATGGATGTTTTTTGTCTTCTCACTTTACTTTGGGATATACTGGATATGGAAAGGATGTGTCTGCATGTCTTATAAAACACTTTATGTTCGGCTCCTCTTTCTTGCCTTATTGATTTTTGGTGGCTCGATGATCTTGCATTATATCCAGACGGGAGACGTCTATGTCGGTCACTTGATTGTTTCCGTCGTCGCATGCGTCTTATTGATCTTCAGAAGAACGACATCCTCACACGAACAGGCATGAAGCGCACTCGCTTCATGCCTGTTTTTTCGTCATTGAATATTAACCAATGTTTGTATCTCTCGCTCAAGATCGCCTTTGAGGCGGTCACTTTGAAGATCATCCTTCAATCGCAAGACATCATTCAGCCGTTCCTGACCGACACCTTGTTGCATCGCCAGTACGAGCGTCCGCAACATCATCGCTTGGTCGAACCCACTCGCCGCAAGCCAGTCATCTTGCATCTCCCATATCTTATCGACGCTCTGCTGAAGCGTCTGATTCGGTAATTCGATGCCGTTCACAAGGAGATGGACTTCGAGTTGTCCGATGTAATGTTTCGCGTCGTCGATCGCCACAGTAACGAGTTTTTCCCACGCCATCTGCATGCCGGTCGTATCGTTTTCAAAAATCGCGATGAGTCCTTTCGTCAAATCGACTTCAATCCGTCCAACGGCAGTCGTTTCACTAAATGCAAAAAACTGCTCCAATCGATCAAACTCTTGCTGTGATTGTTCGATTTCCCCTTCTAGATATAAAAACAGTCCGAGAAAACGTTGAAACGAAATGACATGATAATAGACATCTTGCTCCCGCATATACTGAACCCCTTCACGCAATAAGGCGATCGCTTCTGTGTAGTGATCATCGAACAAACTTGCTCGAAGTGCACGCAAGATTTGGAAATTTAAATAGGTTTTTGGCGCAAGTGGAATCTCGCGTGGTACATCCATTGCTTCGATCAGCTCGTATGCTTCCTTTGTCCGTTTGAGATTGAATAAAAAATAGACTTTCGAGATCTGAGCGAGCAACTGCTCATCTTGACGACCGAGCTGTCGAAAAATCTGCTCCGCTTGGTCGTAATACGTCAAACCAAGCTCCGGATTCTTCGTTCGGAGGGCATCGCCGTATTTATGGTAGACCTGCCCTTGCCAATAAGAAGTCGTTTCCGGAACCAAGTAAGGTTTTAGCAGTTCCTGAATTTTTTCGTCTGAAAAATATGGGGTATGCCGCGAACGGATTGTTTCGATGAGTTCCCGCATCTGAACATCCCGCGGATCAAGCATCAATTCTTCGACCGTCACCTGTAATCGCCTAGCAATCGCCTGTAGTGCGGGTACAGACGGTGTCGCTTTCCCATTCTCGACCATACTGAGCATCGACTTCGTGATGATACCGGTCGCAACGTCCGTTTGTGTCATTTTTTTCTGTTTTCGGATCTGTTTGATACGTTCCCCTAACACACTGGTCACTCCTTTTATCATAAAAGTTAAATTAAATTTAACTTTTTCTTTACATTTTTCTTCCACTCCTTTATTCTACACTAAAGTTCAATAAAATTTAACTCTGAAGGAGTGAACAGGATGTCATTTAATTTAAAGCGTGTCTTATTCGGAAAGTTTTGTTCATTGTTCGCGGCTAGTCTCTTTACGTTTGTCGCCGGACTGACCGTCTTACGGGAAACATCGTCTGGTTTTCAGTTCGCGCTCGTATTGCTTGCAGGATCGGTGCCACGGATTTTGCTATCACCGGTTGCTGGTGTCTTCGCTGATCGATGGAACCGCAAACGAATCATCGTCATGACCGAGAGCTTAAGCGCACTCGTCTTGTTCGGACTTTTGCTCTATTCGCTACAAGCCCCTCTACATACCGTTCATTACATCATCGCAAGTGTCCTCTTGACGAGCCTGTCGACGTTCCTGTCCGTCACCTTATCAAGCTCGTTACCGCAACTCGTACAAGAAGAGGAGTTACAACGCGGGAACGCCCTCTTCTCGACGATTCAATCGACCTCAACGATCACCGCTCCACTCGTTGCGGGATTGCTCATCGCCGCTGTCTCCATCACGCAATTTTTGGTTTTACCGTTTCTCTTGTTTGCTTCTGCTGCCTGGTGGAATAGCCGTCTCCGCTTTCTTGCAATGGATACCTCTCCTCTAGCTACTACCGATACTCCGTCTTTCGTCTCGGCGTTTAAAGAAGGCTACCGCTATCTGTTCCGTCAACCAGTATTGACGACACTCGTCCTGATGGCGATCGTCCTGAACTTCTTTTTTGTCGCTTTCGAAATCTTGTTACCGATCATTTTGCTCGATCGACTACAATTCACACCATTTCGGTTTGGAGTGGTCGAGTCCGCACTAGGTGCCGGTCTTCTTGTCGCTTCGTTGCTTCTTGCCTTACCTCGCTTTACGGTGAAACGTCCGTTACGAACGATATTCGAGTCGCTCTTTTTAATCGCCTCTTGTTATGCGCTTCCTACACTTGCGCTACTCGGCTATGTTCCATCTGCTCTACTACTACCTTTTTTCATGATCCTATTGTTCATCGACGGCATGCTCGTCTTACGGATGAACATTCCACTACAGCTCATCGTCCAAAAACAGACCGATCCGGCTTATCTCGGACGTGTCATCGGTGTTTTGGAATCGGTCGCGATGGCGATGATGCCGATCGGTACCCTATTGTTTGGTTTACTCAGTGATCATGTGTCTATCATCGTGCTACTTGGAGTCGGTACAGTCGGCTTATTCGGTGCGGCATCATTCGGATTCCTCCGACTTCGTAAAGACATCTTGTCCGAGAGCATTCCTGTAGCAGACGCAAAAAACACGTCCTCCCTCACTTCGTGAGAAAGGACGTGCGTATCGGTCAGACCGTCGCTTTGACGGCGTCCATGATTAATTTCAATGATTGTTGTTTTGCTTCCTTGTCTGCGATCATCGAAGCGATCATCACTTCGTCTGTGCCGTAGGAATCGGCGAGCTCTTGCAATTGTTTTGCAACGGATTCCGGATTACCGACGATCATCCGCTTCCGGTTTTCAGCGATCCGGAATTGGTCTTGGAACGTATACGGATACGCCGCTGCCTCTTCCGGAGTTGGCGTTCCTGTCGACGAGACTCCTTTTTCCAGTAAGAGTAGGGACAAATCCAGGCTTGACGCCAAACGTTCTGCTTCTTCCGTCGTTTCAGCACACGTCACGAAGATCGAAACGAGCGTTTGTGGTGTCTCATTGAACGACGTCGCCATGAAATTATGACGGTAGTAATCCATCACTTCCTGACCACCTTGTCCATTGATGAAGTGAGCAAATGCAAATCCGAACCCGCGTTGTGCGGCGTTCAAGGCACTACCCCCACTTGATCCAAGCAACCAGCCCTCTGGTGTCGTATCGACTTCTGGTGTTGCAACGAGTCCTGCGAACCGGTGTCCGGCAGGAGCACCGTCTTTCAAGTAATCGACGAGATCATCGAGTTGTTCGCCGTAATCGGCTCCACCAAAACGTGGGGACGAACCTTCCTGCAACGCACGCGTCGCAAGCGGCATACCGCCTGGTGCCCGACCGAGTCCAAGGTCGATCCGGTTTGGTGCAAGCCCTTCAAGGACACGGAAGTTCTCTGCGACTTTATAGGCACTGTAATGCGGCAGCATGACACCGCCTGAACCGAGGCGAATCTGTTTCGTCACTGCCGCCATGTAGGCGATCAAGACTTCTGGGCTCGAACCAGCCAGTGTTTTAGCGAAGTGGTGCTCGGATACCCACAGGCGATGATAGCCGAGTTCGTCCGCGATTTTCGCGAGCTCGACCGTTTCGTGTAAGGCATCAGATGGGGATTGTCCTTTAGAGACCGGGGATTGGTCTAAAATACTAAGTTTCATGTATGTCTCTCCTTTTTCTTTCGAATGCGTACCTACACTGTACGCCTCCTCGTTGTACCGTGCAACGAAACTGCTTCTTTCCATCATGGGGACGTTTTCATTTTGAGATTCAGGGAACAATGCCTAAGTGAGCATAAAAATCTAACGAATGAGGTGGAGTTACATGTCAACGCATACTACGAATCAAGAAGCAGTCGAAACGGTCAAGAAACTGATTGATAAAATCGAAACAGCGATGCTGACGACGATTTCAGCAGAAGGACTCGTATCGCGTCCGATGCAAACACAGGATATCGAATTTGATGGCGACCTCTGGTTCCTCACTTCAAAAGAAACAGACAAATATCAAGAACTACTTAAGAATCCGAGCGTCAATGTCGCATATGTTGACAAATCATATGTCTCGATCCGCGGAACAGCGGAACTCGTTGAAGACATCGAACGGAAGAAAGAACTCTGGAGTCCACGCTATGAAGCCTATCTCGGAACGACATATGAAGATCCGAAAGTCGTCTTGATTAAAGTCAACACGGAAGCAGCCGAGTACTGGGAAACTGGAAATACTGCTAAATCCGTCAAACAAGTATTGAAGAAAGTCGTCGGCAAAGACGATGAGAACGAAATCAATAAAACAGTCGACTTGTCTTAACCTCTTAACCCCTACGCGAAAAGCGTGGGGGTTTTATGTGTCGGAGTGGTCGTTTCAGAAAAATTAAGTTAACATAAGAAAGTGAACTAATACGTAACTTAACTAAAAGGAGTACAATCATGGGAGAATTTTTTACGTTATTACGCCGGGGAAACCGGTCGGCGCTGACGGCAGGCATCGTTAACTCTGTCATCGCCATCATCAAGGCAATTGCCTACGTCCTGACGGGAAATGTCGCGATGTTCGCGGAGATGATGCATACGCTCGGGGACGCTGCCAACCAATTTTTCGTCTTCATCGGTTCTGCCCTCAGTAAAAAGGCACCAACGAAACGATTCCCGAACGGCTTCGGTCGTCTCGTCAATCTCGTGTTGCTCGGCGCCATCCTCTTCGTCGGCATCATGGCGTACGAAACGATTCATGAAGGGATCGCCCACATCATCGAACCGACGGAATCAACTGGCTTTTGGATCACGTTGTCTGTCTTGTTCGTCGGTGTCGTCTTAGAGAGTGGCGTATTTGTTAAAGCGATGCAAGAGATCGCACACGATGCGAAGTTAGACTCGAAAGGACCACGCTTGATTCTTGACAGCTTCCGCTCACTCAAACAAGCAAAACCAGCCACACGCCTTGTGTTCCTGGAAGATTTGGTCGCAACGGCTGGTGGTGTCGTCGCGATGATCGCCGTCATCATCTCGCATGTAACACCGTTCCATCAGGCAGAAGGAATTGCTTCGATCCTCATCGGACTGATGATGTTTTATGTCGTCGGGAATGTCTTCCTGCAAAACGCAGCTGGTGCACTGGGTGAAGCCGATGAGACGATGGCAGCACGTCTCGGCGGACTAATCATGAAGGACCCTGACGTCAAGGACATTAGTAAACTAGAAGTCATTAAGGAAGGCGATCATTTCCATGTCGAAGTCGAGATTGAAGTCGACCCGACGTTGACGATCGCACAAGCGGACGATATCAAGGACCGTCTCGAACTCCAGATTCGTTTGCAGCAAGGCATCATCGATGTGACGATCGGCTTTGATGAAGACGATAAGATTCAACAGTATGTCGTTGCTACGGACGAAACATGACACCATTCACGCAAGATGTCCTGACTATCATTCGTTCGATCCCTGCTGGTCGAGTCATGACTTACGGGCAAGTCGCTCGACTCGCCGGTCATCCGCGTAGCGCACGACAAGTAGCGCGGATTCTTCACAGCATGAGTAAGACGGAACGTCTACCGTGGCACCGCGTGCTTGCTGCTGGTGGAAAACTATCGCTTGAAGGCGATGAACAGCGACTTGCGCTTGAAGCAGAAGGTGTCGAGTTCCTCACCGCCCGTCAACTCGATTTATCGCATTATCAAGTCAAAAGCGAATAGATACAAAAAGAGAGGGATGACCGGTTCGCAGACCAGTCATCCCTCTCTTTTTATCGTAATGAATCAAGCCTTCGACGTACTCGAAGCTACAGCGATTTGTCGACGTACTTCTGCTTCCAGTTGTGGTTCCGGTGGTTGCCAGCCTTCCGGTTTCATGACCTTTTGGTCCGATTCCCGGAAGATTGGTTTTCCGTCCGGTCCAAGCTTCGCCATGTTCGCACGCTGGACGATCTCGAACAATGGAGCCGGATCAAGCCCGATCTCAACGAAGCTTCCCATGATGAAGTAGAGGGCGTCCGTCAAGGCATCTCCTTGTCCGACGAGCCGTTCGACATCTGTGTCGGGTTGTTTCATCTGGAGCGATTTTTCAACTGCTGTATCAAGCCCTGACTTGAAACGTTCGATTGCTTCGAGAAATTCTGCTTCACTCGTCGCTGATTGATGCAGAAACTCAACGACCGCTTCTTCCGCCGTCCAAGTCGATCGTTTGATTCCACGATCGACCGTCATAGGTGTTGGCGTCGTTGCGCCAGGGTGTGAAAACACACGGTGGAATTCCTTTACGTCTTGATAATAATTTGTCATAACCGATCATCCCCTTTTACCGAATGTCTCCATTCTAACAGGTTCAGAACCGGAGTTCGACTCATTGATGAACGACGTCGAGTAAAGCCATTCCACGCGTAATCAATTCATCTCGCTGCTCAGACGTTGCTTTTAAGCGCTCGAGATCTGAAATCAGACGTGGTTGATCGACTTCATCCGCTAACTCAAGTAATTCAAGACGGAGTAACCATGCGTCCGGTAACTGGACGAGTGTCTGATCGATCAGTTGCGGTAACCGTTCTCGTCCGGCACGTCCTTCGCGAATCTCGCGGACGACTTCGAAGATCGGATCGGCCGCTGTCAACGGACGTTCGATTCGTTCGAACTCGACCGTTTCTGGAATCGGCTTCAGTGCTTCAACTTCCGTTCCTGGGAATGCTGACGTGATGTCACCGACGATTAATTCCATCCGGTCCATCGTCATCGTTTTTCCGTCGTTTGCAAGCGTCGCTGCCTCTAAGACGATGAGCGCCCGGTTTCCATTGACGTTTTGAATCGCTGTGATGTTCCCTGTGACGCGAACATTTCCTTCCGCCCAGTCGAGACGTTCACCGATTTTGACTTGCATCAATACTTCGTTCAATTCCTTGCCGTGAAGGAATGTAAAGCCTTCCGGATGATCTGCAAGTCCTTGACCTGTCAACACTTCACCGTTCGCAGCAAGCGCTGTCGGGCCTGTTAGTTTGACGAGATGCAGCGAATCGTGGATCTCTTGCGTTTCAGGAACACCGACGAGCGAGAGACCACTGTCGAAGACGAGCGTCGATAGGTTACCCGATTCGACCGCTTTCGTCAGTCCGTGAATACCACCGCGGATGTAAGACATCGACTGTGCGAATTCTTCAAGTGCATCGCGGAGCTGTTCGAACGATTCACAAACGAAGAGTTCTTTTTGCATGCTCGTCACGTCATGTTTCGTCGCAAGTGCTTTCTCAAGCGAGAATGGATGTTTAACGACCGCGTCCGTTAAGCAGTGACGGCTTTCACCGACTGATGATAGAAGACCTGCCCCGTAGATTTGTGGATTGTCGATATCACCAATCAGACCGAATTCAACCGTCCACCAGAACAGACGTGAGATTTCGTTCGCTTCCGAAATCCCTTTGACGTGTGTCCGTGTCTCCGCGAGCTCAATTTCAGCTTGTTCGATATCGGCTGGCGTCGAGAATGGGCTCTCTTTGACGATTGTCAATTTCTTCAGTGCCTTGAACACGTCATGCTCTGCTTTATGGTTAAAGGCATGTGCCCCAATCTCACCGAAGCGACGAACGAATTCCGCGTAGACCGGATTCATCAAGATTGGTGCGTGCCCCGCTGCTTCATGCAAGATATCTGGCGCTGGTGTGTAAAGAATGTTATCGACCTTCCGGATGTCGGTCGCGATCGGCAAGAGTCCGTGCCCTTGGAAATCGAAGAAGGCGACGCCAGGAATGAGACCATCAACAGCGACTGTTCCCCAGCCTCCACGGCTTAGGTTCGCTGTCATTTCACGTACATCCGGAATCCGTTCCGGGCTGATGCCCGATGCAGCAAGCCCTTCGAGGTATGCCGGGTGTGCTGTATCTTGTAACGTATTTAGATTCAGTCGCATGACGTATCTCCAAACGGCATGATCCGTTGGTGTGTAGTCTTCGTAGTGCTGTGGTGCGACGTGTGGACGTAAGTGACTTGGAATGATTGGTGTAGACATATGAGTTCCCCCTTGAATGAATGATAGATAACAAAAAAGCCCCTGCCGAACGTATCGTTCGACAGGGGCGACGAAAGCCGCGGTACCACCCTGATTACCCAGTCGTCGACTGAGTCACTCATGATCGGGATAACGGTTTGCTCCGCTCGCTTACGCAAGAAGCTCAGAAACTGTAATTCAACACCATCTGTGTACACGTTCGCAGCGCCACGTGCTCTCTGAAACAGGGAGATGGTCTTTACTTCGGTTTCATCATCGCTTAATCTTTCGTTCTGTTATGCTGTTATACTGTTATGCTTTTAGCAAGTAAAGTATCGTTAAGGAGGACTATACGCTTACTTTTTACTTTCGTCAATGGCTTTTTTACGTTTAAATCGATTAAATGTTTTATCACGGACTGATTTTTGTTCGATCGTCAGTGATGTGATATGACGACGAAGCGCACCGTTGAGCCGTTTTTCGAATGCTTCAAGCTCTTGGATCCACTCATTCATCGAGACGACGATCGGTAAGATTTCCATGATGACTTCTTCCTCGAGTTCATCGCGGTCAAGGAAAGAGTGCTTGACGAAGGCGATGTTCTCTTTGACGAGATCCTCCATCGCGAGTGGTTCTTCCGTCAACAAGAGATCATATGTCAGCAAGACCTTCTCTTGTCGCTGTGCGATATGCATCAAGTGATAAAACAATTCACTCCGAAGATCGTCCGCAATCGAGTCAAGGGCCTTCTCTCGCTCTCTGAAGCGCTCTGCCGTCGCGACACCACGTTCGAGGCACGATTGCATATGTTTGAGAATCAAGAGGTTCCGTAAGAGCGAGGCGTGCTTTTGACGCGTTCCTCGAATCTCTTCCTTGTGTAGGTTGAACAGATTTTGTGTCTCAAGGAGCGAATTTGACATTTTATCAATCGCCGCCCGATATGGGGCGACCTTTCCTTCGAAGGCAATCGCTCGCGTGACGACGAGCAGTTTCTCGAAGAGTTTCGTCGCTTTCTGGTAATAGACATTGCCGTAACGCGGCGGGAAGATCAACGCATTGATGCCGAGCGCACAGCCAATCCCGAGCATGACGAGCAAGTAACGGATCAAGACGACTTGCCAAAGTGGTTCGGTCGCTGTCGCCACACTTTCGAGAATGACAATGATCATCAAGACGACGTGTGGAATCGTCCGCCCGAAACCAAAGGCTAGCAAAATCGAGATTGCTGCCATGATGACGATTCCGATTGCAAGCGGATTCGCCGGATTATCCCCTAATATCCAAAGGGCGAGTAACGTCAAAAAGGCACCAATCAAGTTGGCCTCTGCTTCCTCGAGAAATTGTTTCCATGTCTGATAGACCGAAGGCAGGAGTGTCGTCGCTGCCGAGATCGCAGGTAGGATCGGGCTGAGGTTGAACAGATTACTGATCAACAGCGCCAGGATGACCGCAAGACCTGTCTTGATGGTCCGTGGTCCGATTTGTAAGGATTGTCCACCCATGTCCATCCCTCCTTCTTATTCAGTATGCCCTCTATTCTTCACCGTTAGCCGTCAAAATTCAACAAAAAATCCCCTCCGTTTGAAAACGGAGAGGATTTAGATGAATTATGATGCTTTTGTACCTGTTCCTTCTGTCATTTCCGCTTTCGCGACCGATTGGTCAACAAGCGGTTTTTTGAGGAAGGAGAGGATTGCCGCACCGACGAGTGAACCGATGAGGATCGCACCCGCGTAACCGACGATTGCCATGACCGTACCTGATGGACCATCAAGTAACGGGAAGACGAAGATACCGCCGTGTGGCGCTGGGAGCAAGACGCCGAAGACGATTGTCAACGCACCAGCGATCGCTGAACCGATAACGCTTGATGGAATGACGCGGAGTGGATCGGCAGCAGCAAATGGAATCGCACCTTCTGTGACGAACGATGCACCCATTGCGTAAGCAGCGATACCCGCTTCCCGCTCTTGCGGTGTGAATTTCTTACGTGCGAACAATGTCGATGAGAAAGCAACGATGAGTGGTGGAACCATCCCACCCGCCATGACGGCTGCCATGACTTCCGTGTTACCTGCTGTAAGAGCAGCTGTACCGAAAACGTATGCTGTTTTGTTGATCGGACCGCCCATGTCGATTGCCATCATAGCTGCGACGAGCATACCGAGAAGAATTGCGTTCCCACCACTGAGATCGTTCATTGAATCGGTGAGCCATTTCATGAATTGTGCGATTGGTTCATTGACGACGAGCAACATGATTATCCCTGTGATGAACGAACCAAACAGTGGATAGAGCAAGACCGGTTTGATTCCTTCAAGTGCTGCCGGGAGACCTTTGAAGACTTTAACGAGCAGAAGAACGACGTAACCTGCAAGGAAACCGGCAATCAATCCACCGAGGAAACCAGCGTTACCGTTACTTGCAAGGAAACCAGCGATCAGACCAGGAGCAAGACCCGGTTTATCGGCGATCGACATCGCGATAAATCCAGCAAGGATTGGAATCAAGAGAGCGAATGCCGCTTTCCCGATTGTCATTAACTGAGCAGCGAATTCATTGTATGATGGATCATCCGGGTTCGCGGAGTTGATTCCCCAGAAGAAACTGATCGCGATCAAGAGACCACCAGCAACGACGAGTGGCAACATTGCCGATACACCGCTCATCAAGTGTTTATAGAAGCCACCGCGGGCTGGTTTCGAGCTCTCACCCGAGCCGCTTGCCTTATAGACAGGTGCGTCTTGTTTGACAGCACGGTTGATCAATTCTTGTGGTTTACGAATCCCTTGCGCAACTGGTACTTCGACGACGTGTTTCCCGTTGAAGCGATCCATCTCAACCGCTTTATCCGCTGCGACGATGATTGCTGTCGCATCGTTGATGTCTTGTTGTGTCAAACCGTTTTTGACACCAGTCGATCCGTTTGTTTCAACTTTAATACGGACACCCATCTCTTCCGCTTTTTGACGCAGAGCATCAGCTGCCATATACGTATGTGCAATCCCTGTCGGACAAGCTGTGACAGCAAGGATATAAGGCGCATCTTGATCGACGTTGTCGCTTGAGACGTCAACTGGACCTTCTTCTTCGCGTTCTTTCGCTTCGATTGCCGCGATGACTTCATCTTTCGTTTTAGCTGCAAGAATCGTATCACGGAAGTTCATGTCCATCAGATAAACAGATAGTTTCGAGAGTGTTTCAAGGTGCGCGTTATCCGCGTTCTCTCCTGCTGCAATCATGAAGAACAACCGACTTGGTTGACCATCGAGTGCTTCGTAATCAATACCTGCCGAGCGACCGAAAGCGATTGCTGGTGTTTTGACCGCTGCTGTTTTTGCGTGCGGGATGGCAATGCCTTCCCCTAAACCTGTCGTACTTTGCGCTTCCCGTGCGAGAATCGCTTCTTTATATGCCGAGCGATCGTTCAGTTTTCCTGCCCGATCGAGGACGTTGACGAGTTCGTCAATGACAGCGGCTTTAGATGACGCTTGTAAATCGAGCTGAATCGTATCACGTGTCAAGAGATCTGTAATTTTCATGAGTAGTCACACTCCTTTTAGGATTGAATGAGTTCAACGACATTGACGTCTTCGAGAAGACGATCGATATCTTCCTTCGTACAAAGACCGAAGGAATAAGCAGACGCACTACCAGTCGTGACCGCATAGCGGAATGCTTCTTCTGGTGATTTGCCAAGCGCATGGCTGGCAACGAATCCGGCGACGAGTGAGTCCCCAGCACCGACGGAGTTGACAAGCTTCCCAGCCGGTGTGTTTGCCGTGTAGGCACCTTGACGATTGACGAGCAGTGCTCCGTCTCCTGCAAATGAGATGACCACGTTCTCGGCACCACGCTCGACGAGTTGTTGGGCGTAAGGAACCGCCATCTCCTTCGACGTAATCTCGACGTCAAAGATTTCACCGAGTTCATGGTGATTCGGCTTGATTAAAAATGGACCAAGCGGTAAGACTTCAAGCATCGCTTCCTTCGTCGTATCAACTGCGAAGCGGACGTTCCGTTCATTCAAGATCGTCGCGATATGACGATAGAGATCATGCGGTAGACTGCTTGGGATACTGCCTGCGAAGACGACGATATCACCGGCTTGCATCGTCTTGAATCGGGATAATAAATGCTCTAGCTCTTCCGGTTGAATCTTCGGTCCCGCTGCATTCAACTCAGATTCTTGATCAGCACGAATCTTAACATTGATCCGCGTCTCATCTTGAATCGGTGTGAAGTCGGTTAACACGCCTCGTTTCTCGAGTTCCGTCCGAATGAATTGTCCGGTACTTCCTCCAAGGAATCCGAGTGCTTGTGTTTCTACCTCATAGTTTTTTAGGACGAGAGAGACGTTGATTCCTTTCCCTCCGGCCACTTTTTCCGCCTGTTCGACACGATTGACTTGTCCTGCCTCAAATACCGGTAACGTGACATAATAGTCGATGGATGGATTGAGTGTCAGTGTATAAATCATTTCGCGTTCACCACCTCTGTGTATTGACTGTATTTCGCTTCTTGCTCGCTGGATGTCGTCGTGATGATCGTCGCCGCTTGCAAGGACGCCACCCGACTGAAGCTGATTGCATCCAGTTTCGTCTCATCGACGAGTACATACGATTGTTTTGCTAACTCGATCGCTGTCTTCTTTACGAGTGCCTCTTCCGGATCTGGTGTCGTGAAGCCTTGTGTCGGATGAACACCGTTCATCCCAAGGAACGCGACATCAAAATGGTAAATCAACATTCCTTCACGTGCGTTGTAACCGACGAGTGCTTGCGTTGAATGCTTCAGTTGACCTCCGACGACGAACGTCGGGATACGGTGATAGAGTAACGTGTTCGCTAGAGGAAGACTGTTCGTCACGACCGTAATCGCCTTCTCTTCGAGATACGGAACGATGGCAAGCGTCGTCGTTCCGGCATCGAGGTAGACATACATCCCGTCTTCGATCAGGTCAGCGGCCGCTCGTGCGATCCGTTCCTTTTCTTCGACATGTTTGTCACTCTTTTCGAAGTAACTCGGTTCCTCAATTTGCAAATGGTTCGCTGTCGCGCCCCCGTGCACCCGACGCAGATGACCTGCTGTCTCAAGCTGTGATAAATCCCGACGAATCGTAGACTCACTGGCACCGGTTTGCTCGACGATTTTTTGCATCTTGACGACTTCTTCTCGAGCTAGTAATTCGAGAATGAGTTGATGGCGTTTTTTCGTTAACATAAGGTTTCCCTCCACATCTATAATATAAAGCGTTTACATTCAAAAATCAATCAAAAACGTTCAAAAATTATATAATTTCTCTATAAAACGTTCAAAATACGACTTTTTTCGACACTAAACCGTCCTTATAGTTTCATTATACATCAAAAACGGTCATATGATGACTGTTTTATCGAATAAAATCAATCATTTTTCAAATTATCTATGTATTTCGCAAAATAAAAAACCGCTTTCCAAAGTAATGTGGAAAGCGGTGAATGAAATTCAATCATTTCGGTCATCTTCGTTCACTGGACTTCATTTTGCAGGCGACCGATTCCTTCAATCGATACCTCGACGACATCCCCTGTCTGAAGGTAGACCGGTGGTTTCATACCGTGCCCGACACCAGCTGGAGTTCCTGTCGCAATGATGTCCCCTGCTTCAAGCGTCATTCCGCGCGACACTTCAACTAAAATCGTCACGACGTCGCGTAACATCAACGCGGTTGATCCCGACTGTCGGAGTTGCCCGTTCACGCGCGTCTCGACGAGGACGTCACGTGGATCAAAGCTGTCCGCTGAGACGATGACCGGTCCGAACGGACAGAACCCATCAAGCGATTTACCACGGAAGAACTGGACGTGTTCTTTTTGTAAATCCCGCGCTGTCACGTCATTGACGATACTATAGCCGAACACATGATCAAGTGCATTTTCTGGTGTCAAATCACGCCCCGTTGTGCCGATGATGATGGCAAGTTCCCCCTCATAATCCAGTTGCTGCGTCAAATCCGCATGCCGTTCGATTGGTTCGAACGGACCGACGATCGATGTCGGTGCTTTCGTGAACAAGACGAATTTCCCTGCTCCCGCCGTATCCATCTCCTTGATGTGATCGGCGTAGTTCTTGCCGACACAGATGACGTTTCGTGCCGGTACATACGGCGCGAGCTGACGAACATCCCCTTTAAGTAGTGGCGCGATATCTAGATCAAGGTCAACATCGAACTCACGTGAAATCACTTCAAACAATGAATCCGTATAGACTTGTGCCGTCACATCATATGTAGAGCCATCCCGTTCAACCCCGATACCTACTTTTCCTTCATGCTCAAATCGAAACCATTTCATCTTAACTGCCCCCTTTTGTTTTTAGTATAGCGAAACCAATCAAGGGACGCACTTCTCATCGTCAATCAGAAGGAAACAAAAAAGCGGTCGACATCGTGTCGACCACTTCCTTATATCCTCTTCCGTTATGCGATTCGCTGAGCTAATCGATCGACGAGCGCTTGCGACTCTTCATTCAATCCAGTGAGTTCGACTTTTTTGCCAAGACGTTCGTATTTCAAGACGACGTTTTCGATCGCTTCGATAGCGGAATCATCAAACAAGTGACACGCCGAGAAATCGAGAGTGATGACGGACGATGGATCAGCGTCGAGCTGGAATTGTTCCGCAAATGCTGTCGTCGACGCGAAGAACAACGGGCCACGAATCGTGTAACGGACTCGATCTGTTTGCTCCTTGCGCTCGACTTGAATGCGCGAAATTTTTGAAGCGAATAATAACGCCGCAAGCAAGATCCCGACAAGAACGCCCATTGATAAATCGTTCGTCAATACAGTGACGAGAACAGTTGCGAGCATGACCGCAGAATCACTTTTGGGTGACGTCTTGAGCATCTTGAATGAACCCCAGTCAAACGTCGCATACGAGACGAAGAACATGACACCGACGAGTGCTCCCATTGGAATCGTCATCAATAGATCATTCATCGTAAACATCAACAGCATTAGGAACACACCTGCTGTCAATGTCGACAATCGCCCACGCCCACCCGACGTGACATTGATGACCGATTGACCGATCATCGCACAGCCCGGCATTCCACCGAACATACCCGCGATGATGTTCGCAATTCCTTGTCCACGTGATTCCATTGCTTTGTTCGACGTCGTATCCGTCATCTCGTCGACGATTCGTGCCGTCAGCAACGATTCGATCAAACCGACGAATGCAAGTGACAAAGCATACGGGAAGATGATTTGGAGCGTCTCAAGTGAGAACGGAACATCCGGTAAGAAGAAGCTTGGTAACGCCGCTTCGATTTGTCCCATGTCTCCAATGACTCGTGTATCGAGTGAGAAGACGACCGTCAACACTGTCATTATCGTGATCGCAACGAGTGGTGCCGGGATTGCTTTCGTCACGCGTGGGAATAACAAGATGATGGCGAGTGATGCGGCAACCATTGCGTACATGATCCAGTTCTGTCCTTCGAACTGCGGCAGTTGTGCCGAGAAAATCAAAATCGCTAACGCATTGACGAATCCGACCATGACGGATCGAGGAATGAATCGTAATAACTTAGCAATTCCTAAAAATCCGAACGTGATTTGTAGAATTCCGGCAAGGATACCGGCAGCTAGTAAATAATCGACACCATGGTCCTTGACGAGCTGGACGACGACGAGTGCCATCGCACCGGTCGCAGCTGAAATCATTCCGGGACGACCGCCGGCAATCGAGATGACGATTGCAATGATGACGGAAGCGTATAAACCGACCATCGGATTAACGCCAGCGATCAGCGAAAACGCGATTGCTTCCGGAACGAGTGCTAAGGCGACGACGATTCCGGACAGCAAATCCGCTTTTGGTTGCAGGAACCACTCTTTTTTCCATTGAGTAAACATATGATGATGAGACCCCTTTTCTAACATGAATGGTCTCAGTGTAATCTGGTTAGTTTCAAAAATCAACCTTTTTAGGAAGTTTTGGTCCGCACACGGGCAATCTCATCGACCATCGCCTTATAGGTTGCCATGATTTCCTGACCCGCAAAGACCGGATCTTCGTCCATCGTCTCGAGTGCCCGGCGTAGAAGATGAATTTTTGGTTTCTTCCGTTCGAGTAGTTCTTCATAGATGAAATCAAGAACCTCTTCATGGGCTTCCTTCGATTCATCGGAAATCGATGACAGGGTAATCAAGCGTTTCATATGCGCACTCGTCTTCTCGAACAAATCCTTCCGAATGACGACTTCATCTTGTGGCCGATCGAGCCAAACGGATAGGAAGCGCGGCGGAATCAACTGTTCTTCCGTCCGACTGACGTCTTCGACGAGATGCGTCAATCGATTGAATACGTAACGGACGACACGTTCCGGTTGTGTGTTCGGTTCGGATTGTCGGAAGAAGTACATCGCATATTGCAACATTCCTGTATAAATGACCGCTAAATCTAGAAGATACGGTTCTTTCGTCTGACCGAATAAATCACGTAATCGTTCAAACGTCCATTCGATCTCGAGAAGACGGTTATTCTCCATGAACGTCTTCAGTTCTTTTTCATTTGAAGCAATCGCCTCTTCGAACAACGTATACAGTTTATATTTTTGCATCAGTTCCAAGTAACAGTTACCTTGTTGAATGAACGTCTCATAATCTGAGACATCTCGTCCGACGAGAATTTCCTTGCGCGCTGTCCGCATCTTTTCAAAGACGGTATTGAATACATCGATGAATAATTCATTTTTAGAGGAGAAGTAGTTATAGAACGTTCCTTTGGAAACGTTACTGTGCTCAAGAATGTCCTGGATGGACGTCGATTGATAACCTTTTTCGACGAATAGCTGATAGGCGGCATCTAGAAGTTGTTTCTTTTTTGGATTCATGGTCTTGTCCTTTTCTGTTCAAATGATTGCAATGGTTTAACAATCACTTATTTTAGTGTATGAAGCAAATAATTTGAATTCATTCGACTTAGCCTGGTAAGATAGCCAAGTTAGTCATAGAATTCAAGTCTAACATTTTAGACTCGTAGTACAAAAGGAGCATAACGAAATGCAATCAAGCAAGCAATCATCACGACTTTATTTAATTTTAACTGTCCTTATGGCAGGTGCGTTCGTTGCGGTCCTGAACTCAACGTTACTTAATATCGCCTTACCGTCGATCATGGGATCCTTCGGTATTCAGGCAAGCACCGCCCAGTGGTTGACGACGGGCTATATGCTCGTCAACGGAATCATGATTCCAACGTCGGCCTTCCTTGTCCAGAAGTTCTCGACACGTCAACTGTTCTTGACGGCGATGACGCTGTTCTCACTCGGTACAATCATCGCTGGACAAGCACACGTCTTCCCGCTTCTACTCGGTGCGCGGATGATGCAGGCATCTGGTTCTGCGATCATGATGCCACTATTAATGAACGTTCTTTTGACCGGTTTCCCGATCGAGAAACGCGGACAAGCAATGGGCATCTTCGGACTTGTCATCACGTTCGCCCCAGCCATCGGACCTACATTGTCCGGCTGGATTCTTGAACATTATGAATGGCGGATGTTGTTCCATCTCGTTACACCGATCGCATTACTCGTACTGTTCACGGGTGCCTTCTTATTGAAGAAAGAGACGGTTCGTAGCACACTCAAACTCGATTTATTTTCACTCGTTCTCTCAAGCTTTGGTTTCGGTGGTTTGCTGTATGGATTTAGTTCCGCTGGTTCTGCCGGATGGGGATCTTGGACGGTCATCGGATCATTGATCATCGGTGTGATTAGTCTGACTTCCTTTATTATACGTCAATTCATGCTCGAAGAACCGATGCTTGAGTTCGGGATTTTCCGTTATCCGATGTTCGCCTTATCGCAAGGAATTTCGATGGTCTTGAACATGTCGATGTTCTCCGCCATGATCTTGATGCCGATCTATATCCAGACGATTCGCGGTATCTCACCGTTTCACTCTGGTCTCTTGATGTTACCGGGTGCGATCGTCATGGCGATCATGTCACCAATCACAGGTCGTCTGTTCGACCGATTCGGTGCTCGGATCCTTGCGATCATCGGCTTATCACTGACGGTCTTAACGACGTTCTCGTTTAGTCAGCTAGCTGCGGATACGTCATACGCGTTCCTCGTCATCATGTATACGCTACGTTTCCTTGGAATCTCGATGGTCATGATGCCCGTCATGACGAACGGGTTGAACCATATTCCGCAACACTTGACGCCCCATGGTACGGCATTGAACAATACGTTGTCACAAGTATCGGGTGCGATCGGTTCAGGTCTGCTCGTGACGATCATGACGTCGCGGACGAAACATCACGTTCCGGAACTTGCTTCACAACCTGAAGCCGCTAATCCGGAATGGTTGCAAATGCAGGCGATGATCGAAGGGATCAATGATACGTTCTTCATCGCGACGTTACTTGCACTCGCGGCATTGATCTTATCGTTCTTCATCAAAAAACGACGGACGACGACACTCGCAGTCGTCGAATCCGTCGATCAAGAACAAAAATATGCATGATCTGATTCTCCCCTGTCTGATGAGACGGGGGAGTTTTTGTTTTTGTGTAACACTCTTTTTTGCAGTTGCTGTCGATCATAAATTCGTTGATTCGTACTGCCCCGAAAACGTGTCGTTCGGTCGAGTTTCGACAGGATGAACGGACCATCGATGAGTCCGTCTAGTCGCAGTATTAGTGGATGCCACCGTCGACGCTGTAAGATTTCCTCTAGTACATAGCCAGTATATAAAATGACGTCATAATCTGGTCCAAGTTGTTCGAGAAGTTGCACAAGTGCTGCCGCTTGAAGCATCGGCTCGCCGCCGGATAATGTTAAACGACGATTTCCGATCGCCTGAATCCGTTCCACTGTTTCTTTAATCGTCCAATCCACTCCACCTGCCAGATCCCAGGAGGACGGATTATGACAGCCGACACAGTGGTGCGGACAACCGGCAAGAAACAGGACCGTTCGCAAACCGGGTCCATCAACGACAGAATCAGGATGAAGGGAAAGAACGCGTAACATCGTGCTTCACCCGATTCTGCTCTTCAGCCCGTTTTGCCTCATTCCAACGGTCCAGTGTACCGACGAGATATCCTGTGATGCGTCGAATCCGTTCGATCGATCTACTTCCGCAAACCGGACACTGATTCTCGATTGTCTGCTCCGTTCGACAATCAAGACAACGATCGACGGGATGATTGATTGACCCATAGCCGATTCCAGCTTCCGCCATCAAACGAACGATGTCTTCAATCGCTTGCGGATTTCCAGCAAGGGCACCATCTGTCTCGACATAGGTGATATGTCCACCATTACATAATGCATGAAACGGTGCTTCGAGTTGAATCTTTTCACGGATCGTCACGGGCGCATCGACAGGGATATGAAAGGAGTTCGTGTAATACGGTTGATTGGTCACTCCTTTGATTTCACCGAAGTCACTAGCATCACGACGTGTGAACTTACCTGATAACCCTTCAGCTGGAGTTGCCAGTAAACTGAAGTTCAATCCCGTCATCTCGCCATAGTTGTCGACGACCGTTCGCATCGCTTGAATCAAGGCAATACCAATCTGGTGCGCCAGTTCGGAATACCCATGATGATTGCCCGTCAAAACGGTCAAACATTCCGCGAGACCGATGAAGCCGACTGCTAACGTCCCGTGCTTGAGGACCGGACCCACCTGATCCGTACTTTTTAGCATCTCACCGTCTTTCCAGACATGTTGATATAAAAATGGAAACTCGTCAGTCGTTCGACTTGCCTGGAACTCATAACGCGCGATGAGTTGCCGGCATGCAAGTCTTGTCGTCTCTTGGACGGCTTCGAACATTTGATCGACGGTTTGACTCTGAAGTGCCAAACGGACGAGATTGATGCTCGTAAACGATAGATTTCCTCTTCCCGTGACAGACGGTACATCACCCCTGTCTTCAAACACACGGGTCCGGCATCCCATATACGCGACTTCTGCTCCCCCCGGTTGCTCCTGACAGTTAAATGGTGCATCAAGAAACGCAAAGTTCGGAAACAATCGTTTTCCTGTCACGCGGGTGGCAAGTTGAAACAAATCGTAGTTCGGATCCGTTGGTGACAGGTTGATGCCTTGTTTGACTTTAAAGATTTGAATCGGAAAGATCGGCGTCTCCCCTCTTCCTAACCCTCGTTCCGTCGCTGTCAGCAAGGCGCGCTGAAAGAGCCGCCCTGCCTGCGTCGTATTCGTCCCATAATTGACGGATAAAAACGGCACCTGTCCACCGCCGCGTGAATGCATCGAATTCGTATTATGGATGAACGCTTCGCACGCCTGAAACGTCTTTTCATACGTCTCCTGCCATGCGCGCCGCTCCCGCTTGCGTCGCTTCCAATGCGGCACAAGGGCGTTTAGTTTGGTCCATTCGCGTTGGTAGGTCTTTTCGACGAATGGCGCTACATCATCGTCAAAGGTCGCGAAGGCTTGTCCGCCATGCTGCATGTTTTGATTCGCTTGGACGATGATTGCCGCAAGGGCGAGGGCAGAACGGATGTCTTGCGCTGGTCGGATTGAACCGTGTGTCGTCTGAAATCCGTTCGAGAGTAGCTGACCGAGCGGAATCTGAGCACACGTCGTCGTACCGGTCACGTAATAATCGGCGTCGTGGATATACAAGATGTTGTCGTCAAGCGCCTGCAAGACATCTGCTTCGAGATGTCGTCGCATCATCTGCCGCGCTGCTTCCCCAGCAATCCGCTGTAATTTCGCAAGCGGTGTTTTGCCATCAATGTTTGCATTCTCTTGTTCGATATCTTGCGGTGGTGTGAGTAACGCTTCTAAGCTCTCCATGATTCTTCTTCCTCTCACGCTTTTTTGTAATCACTATAGCGAGAGTACAGAAACGTTCGCAATCCCTGCACAATTTACGATTTTTTCAACTGTTTCAGCCGTTCTGTCATCAATCTGTTCGATTTATCGTTCAAATGTCTGCATCTTACTCGTTTTAGCCAAACGCATGAATTTGGACGAATCTCACACGTGAAACGACAAAAAAGAAGAGGCGCATGATATCGCCTCTTCTTCGTCTCTTCATTCTGCTTCGAGTAACGCGTCTGTCGCACTCGGCAATTTGACCCGAAAGACCGTTCCTTCTCCAAGGATCGATTCGACTTCGATATTGCCATCATGTGCGCGAACGATTTCCTTACAGATTGATAATCCAAGACCTGTCCCGCCAATCTTTCGGCTGTCTGAGTTGTCGACCCGGTAAAACTTGCTGAATAAATGCGGCATCGAATGGCTTGGAATCCCGATCCCGAAATCGCGAACGCTGAGTTCGATTTGATTGTGTTGGTGAGTCATCGTCACGACGACATCCCCGCCGTCCGGTGAGTACTTCACCGCGTTATTCAAGAGATTACCGAGTAACTGTTTCATGCTGTTCGCATCTGCCTCGACCATGAAGTCCTGTTCATCATTCAAATCAAGTTTCAGACTGTGTTGCTCCGTCGCTGCTTGATAGAACTGAATTTGTTCCTTGACGATTTCTTTCAGGTCAAAGATTTGTTTGTCATACTCTTGCTTTCCTGACTCCATCCGCTGGACGTTCAAGAAGTCACTGACGAGATCGGTCAGACGTTTTGATTCATCGTGAATCGTCTGCAAGTATCGCTTGTTCCGCTCAGGATCCAAATCCCGTTTCAACATTAGCTCCGTAAAGCCAAAAATTGAAGAGAGCGGTGTTCGAAGTTCATGCGAGACCGTTGAGACGAGTTCCGACTTCACGCGGTCGACTTCTGTCTCAGCCGTGACGTCACGGAAGACGAGAATCGTTCCTTTTGAATGTCCCCCGTGCGCAATGGCTTCGGCATAGACTTGAATGAAGTATTCACCTTGGTCGATCGACAAGGAAAACATGCCCTCCGGAATCTCACCCGATAAGACTTCTTCAAAGTATGCTTCAAACGCTTCCTTTTGATCCATCTGCTCGAACATCGTTTCCGGTCGGACTTCGAGGAAGGTCATCGAATCGTTGTCTTCTTCGACTTGTAACGACTGGAAGATATCGAATAACGCCTGATTTCCTAAGATCGTCTTCTCTTCGTGTTTGATGTAGAGAATCGCTTCCCGAACGGAATTCAACAGTTGTGCCGTCTCTTTTCGTTCGTATTCCATCTGTTCATAGAGTGACATTCGCATTAATGAAATGGCGATCTGTTTTGAGAACGATTCAAGCTCCGCCAAGTCTTTTTGATTGAATGGCGCATCAAAGCGGGCCAGATAGAGACAAGCAATCAATTCTTCCTTCGCCGGGTCCATGATTGGGATGACACCTTCATAGACGTGATACGGATACTTGATGAGATCATCATTCGCGACCTTTTTCGAGGAATGTGCCGTTTCCTTTGAAATCATGACGCGTTTCAGTAGCAATGATTCTGTTTTTAAGCTCTCCTGCTGATCCTCCGTCATTTCTTTTGGAACGACTTGCGCGATCTCATTATTCTTAATCAGTAAGAGGGCACCGAATTCTGTCTTCGTCAACCGCACGATCGTACTGATGACAGAGGAATAATCAAACAAACTCTCTTTTGAAGCAAGCGTTTCGATCAGTTCATTACGATCTTGTAAATGTAGCTCATTCGTCCGTGTCACTTCCAAGGCGCGTTCGAGCTCGTTCTGCTTCTGTTGTAAGACCTTCTGGTTAAGCTCCATCTCTTGATTCTTATCTGACAGTTCCGCATGTTGAGAAGAGATCGACCGTGCCATCCGGTAAAACGATGCCGTCAGTTGACCGACTTCATTATGGCTGTCGACGTCATGCTCGAGCGAAATTGACTTGCCTTCTGCGAGACGACGACTCTTGACGTTCAGTTCGCGTAGCTGTGACGTCACCCGATGAATCAATGGGCGAACGATGAACAGTAGACAAAATAAAAAAATCATCAAGTTCAAGAACCAGAACCATTGTGTCTTTTGTAACTGGTCGAGTACTTGTTCCTTCGTCCGACCGTCTGCATTATCCACATATAAATAACTGGCAACCGATGTGACAACACTTAGTGCAAAGACACTATAAAAAATCGCCATCAACTGTCTGCCTAATTTCTCAGTCATCCAGTGTTTCATGTTCATAAATCCTCCTAGCAATAAGTTGCCCTTCATTCAAGATTGTTTCCTCCTCATCCTATATCACCTATTGATTCCCGGAAACATCTTTCTTGAACCCTTTACGGTCAGGCAGGCGAGAGTCCGATTCCGGTCACGAGAGCAATCGCATCAATGACTTGCCCTTTCGTCAGATCATCCGTCTCGATCTGTTGACTGAACAGCGGATCGGATAATTGCCGTAGTCGTTGTTCCGCTTGTTGACCGCCCCACGAGTTTGGACGCTCAAAGCGGCTGATCAGGCGGCGTTTGACAGTCGTCTCCTTCGCCATCAAGGCGATATGACGGACATCATGTCCAGTCTCGCGTAACGTCCCGATGATTTCCTGAAAGTACGCTGGATTCGTCAAGGTCATCGGTACGATGATCCGCGCATCTTCCGTATCGAGCTGTTCGAGGAGCTGTCGATTAAACGTGCGCCACAACGGCTCATCCTGAAAATCATCCTTGTTTTCCGGCAGTTGCGCCCGTAAGAAATAGCCTGTCTCCTCTGGATCAAAGATGTGTGATCCGCTCCAGCGTTGTTGTAGCCCTTTGGCTGCCGTCGTCTTCCCGACACCAAACGTACCGTTAATCCAAATGATCATCTGATTCTCCTCCACCCTGTTTTCTGTTGTACTATACTGCAAAAGTGGTCGACAAGTTTCAATCGGTTATAAAAAAACACTCCGTTGAAAAAACAGAGTGTTTACCCATATAACCATGTGATTAAAAACGGTGCGATGACGCTAGCACAGACGGCCGTCAAGACCATCGTCAGCAGACCGACCGCCCCTTCACGTTGGTCAAGACTCATTGATTTCGTCGCGCCCATGACGTGGGCAATCGATGCTAAGCCGACGCCACGGCTAACGAAGTGACGAATCTTAAGTCCTGTCATGAGTTTTGGACCGACGATCGATCCGGTTAACCCCGTCAATAAAACGAAGGCTGCCGTTAGCGTCGTCGTCCCACCTGCTTTTTGCGAAATCGCCAAGGCAACAGGTAACGTGACTGATTTCGGTAACAGGGCAAGGTTCGTCGTCCGCTCAAGATGGAGCAGCAGACCGAGTAACAGATCTGAACTCATTGCAATACATGTTCCAAGCAAGACACCAAGTCCGATTTCCGGTAGAAAACGGCGAACGTGATGTCGGACGCGGTAGAGCGGAATCGCAAATGCCGTGATCGCTGGACCGAGCATCTTCGACAAGTACTGTCCCCCTTGCATATATTCTGCATGTGAGACCCCACTATAGATGAGGATGATAATCAGGACAGCCGTCACCGTCAGGATCGGTAACGTCCAGACACGAGGATGCCGTTGGTAAATGAACATTGCGCCACTGAATAAAAGAATGGTCAAAATGATCCAGAACAGTGTCTCACTCATGTGGTGTCACCGCCTCTTTCCGGTGTGCTAAGCGGTCGACGATATACGCTGAGCCGACTAACGTCAGGAGGCTGCTGACGACGACGATTAATAGGACTTGAAGACCAGATGTTCGAAGGAATGCTGTATAATCCATGATTCCGGACAGTGCTGGGACAAAGAATAATGGCATGACGAACAGCAGAAAGGTTCCGCCCCGTTCAACAGCGACGAGAGGAAGCAGTCGACTTTTTAATGTCACGTACAGAAGAATCAAGCCGATGATGTTACCGGGTAATGGTAACTGGAAAGTTTCGCTCACCCAGTCCCCACTGAGTGAAAAACAAAAAATAAGTGCGATTTGAGCAATGATTTGAATGATACGCATAACGCGTGAAAGCATGATAAAGGTCCCCTTGTTAACAGTTTCGGGTCTTATTATCCGCCTCTTTCCTTCAACAATCAATGAAATCTAGTTAATCAACTGAAGTAACCGTTCTCATGAAAATCCACACCTTTTTTGTATTAGTACAAAAAAAACCAGTCAGTCGTGTATCAGTACAATAAATGATTCGAGACGAACAAAAAGGGGCTGACTCCAAAAAAAGAATGACGCGTCTGTTCATGCCCTTTCCTCAGGCGAGACACAAGACCCGCTTTCCTGCTTCATTCAAGCAGGAAAGCGGGTCTTGTTTGTCTCTGACAGCGCATAAATGCGCTTTTTCCTGTAGGAGTTGCGTGTGACACGTCATTCTTTGCAGAAACTGACTTTTGAGTCAGCTCCCTTTTTAATCTGAGACGACACCTGAATGGGATCGTCTCCTCTTCATGATTACATGACCCGTTTGAATAACTTCTCAAGTTCATACGTCGTCCATTCGATGATGACCGGGCGTCCGTGTGGACACGTGAACGGCATCTCCGTCTTCGCTAGATCGTCAATCAACCGGCGCATCATCTCATCGTTCAACGGATGATTCGCCTTGATTGATTTTTTACATGCCATCATGATGGCGGCATCTTCCCGGTACGTCTCAAGATCGATTTTTCGCTTCATCAAGGCTTCATCGAGTAATTCCTGAATCGTCTCTTCCTGCCGATGGGATGGGAACCAGGTCGGAACTTCTCGAACGATAAAACTTTGTGGACCGAATGGTTCGAACTCGATGCCGACGTCTTTTAGCAACGGAAGGACCTCATCCATCCGTTTCATATCATCCGACGAGATTTCAAACGTATACGGCAAGAGCAATTGCTGTCGTTGTTCCGGTGGTCGACCGAACATGACTTTATACGTCTCGTATTTGATCCGTTCCTGTGCTGCATGTTGATCAATCATATACATCCCGTCTTCCCCGGCACAGACGATATAGGACGAATGGAGTTGACCGATGACGTCGAGATGCGGAAAGCGCGGACGCGCGGGTGGTTCCTCAATCGGTTCAGCAAACTCCTGCTTGACCGGCTCGATGGGCTCGAACAGATCATCCTCGTTGCTAAACGGTAATGATTTCTCTACAGGTGGTCGATCGTCCTCTTGCGGCTTTTTCGGAATCGGATAATTCCAGACCGCTCGCGATGACGTTTCTTCGACTGGTTCCGCGACGTAAGAAAAATCAAGTTTTTCCTGGCTACTCGGATCCTTTTTTGGTTTCGGTGGCGTCACTTTCGGAATCAGCGTCTCCCGGCTGAGCGTCATCTTGATTGTCTCCTGGATCAACTGGCAGAGCTCCATCTCTTTTGAAAGACGGACTTCTCGTTTCGCCGGGTGGACGTTGACATCAATCAGGAGTGGATCCATCGTCACCTCGATGACTGCAATCGGATACCGCCCAATCGGTAAGAGCGTATGGTAACCGTTCAAGACCGCTTGCGTCAGGGCGAAGTTTTTGACCGAACGTCCATTCAAAATCAACGTGATGTAATTCTTTGAGGCACGGGTCACTTCCGGTTTGACGAGATGACACGTCAATTGATAATCGGCATTCGCACCTTTTGCGACCAACGTCCCTTGGATCGTTTGATGACCGTAGACGCTCGCCAGCGCTTGCCGGACGTCTCCTGATCCGTTCGTCTGAATCAACGTCTTCCCTTCATGGGTAGCCCGAAGCTTGACGTCCGGATGGGCGAACGCCATCCGGTTCAACACGTCCGTGATTGCCGCAAGCTCCGTATGCGTCGTCTTCAAATACTTCAATCGAGCCGGTGTGTTGAAGAAGAGATGCTCGACCGTCAATTCCGTTCCCCGGTTCATTGCTGCTGGCGTCCGTTCGACGACCGTCCCGTACTCCAGCGTCACTTGAATCCCTTCCGCGTCCTCACGTTTCGTCTTCAACGTCACTTTACTGACAGACGCGATCGAGGCAAGTGCCTCTCCGCGAAAACCAAGTGTCTTGATTCGGAACAAGTCATGCTCGTCCTTAATCTTACTCGTCGCGTGACGGACGAAAGCCAGTTCAGCGTCATCCGGGTAAAACCCGTGTCCGTTGTCGCGGATCGTCATCCGTTTCATTCCAGCTTCTTCGAGTTCGACATCGATTTGGGTCGCACCGGCATCAAGTGCGTTCTCGACCAGTTCCTTGACGACCGACGCTGGTCGTTCGACGACTTCTCCCGCCGCGATCCGGTTCGCTAAACTATCGGATAATTCACGAATGATTCCCACTGCATTCTCCTCACTTTCTCGCTTCGGCTTGTAGACGATACAGCGTATTCAATGCCTCGAGCGGCGTCATATTGATCAAATCAAGACTCGCCATCGTCTCTCGCAGAGGATCCGCATCTGAGAACAGACTGAGTTGATCAATCGGCTCCTCCTGAACAGGAGCTTTTACAGGTACTGCGACCGGAACAGGCTCAGCCTGCTCGAACTCGGACAAGAGGACTTGCGCCCGTTCGATCAGACTATCTGGTAAATCAGCTAACCGCGCGACATGGATTCCGTACGATTGGTCGGCTTTTCCGTCGCGTACTTCATGCAAGAAGACGACACGCCCATCTTGTTCAACGGCACGGACGTGAACGTTCGCTAACCGATCAATCGATTCTTCGAGCACCGTCAGTTCATGATAATGGGTCGAAAATAGCGTCTTCGCTCCAACGTGCCGGGCGATGTGTTCAACGATTGCTTGTGCGAGTGCCATCCCGTCGTACGTCGAGGTCCCACGACCAATTTCATCTAGCAGGATCAAAGACCGGTCCGTTGCACGCGTCAAGGCTTCTTGTGTCTCGACCATCTCGACCATGAATGTCGACTGTCCACTGACGAGGTCGTCTGCTGCCCCGATCCGGGTGAAGATTTGATCGAAGATCGGCAGTTCCGCTTGAGCAGCTGGTACGAACGAGCCAATTTGATGCAATAAAGCAATCAAGGCGAACTGTCGCATATAGGTCGATTTACCGGACATGTTCGGTCCAGTGATCAACAGCATCTCGCGTCCTTCGTTTAAGGTAATCCCGTTCGCGACGTATTCACCGCGCGGTAAGACTGTCTCGATGACCGGGTGACGTCCTTGCTGAATATCAACTGTTCGTCCCGTCGTCGTGATTGGTCGGACATAGTCGTGCGTTTCAGCAATCTCAGCTAGTGCGACGAGGACGTCGAGTTCCGCGATCCGGCGACTGACCCGTTGCAAGCTTTCGATATGTCCTTTGACTTCATCGCGCACTCCACAGAAGAGATCGTACTCGAGTGTGACACTCTTCTCTTCCGCCCCTAGGATCAGCGCTTCTTTTTCTTTTAATTCCGGTGTGATATACCGTTCGGCATTGGCAAGTGTCTGCTTACGTTCATACCGTCCTTCTGGCAACAGCTTGGCATTGGCTCGTGAGACCTCGATGTAATAACCGAAGACGCGATTGTAGCCGATCTTCAACGTCTTGATTCCGGTTGCTGCCCGTTCACTGGCTTCAAGTGTCGCAAGCCATGTCTTTCCGTCTTTTGAGGCGACGAGTAACTCGTCGAGATCTGCTGAATAACCAGCCTTAATCATTCCGCCCTCTTTCGTTGAGATTGGTGGTGCTTCAACGAAAGCACGATCGAGCAAATCGCTCAATTCGTCGTGCGGATCGAGTCCGAGACTGAGCTGACCAAGACGTTCGCTCATCATCTCCTCGAGCGCTGATTGAATGCGGGGAATCAGCCGTAACGTCGACTTCAATTGAACGAGGTCGCGCGCTGAAGCCGTACCGTAACCGACTTTTGCGACGAGTCTCTCGAGATCATAGACTTCGCGTAACGTATCTTTTAATTGCTGACGTTCGAAGTAGTGTTGCAACAATTCCTCGACAGCGTCGAGCCGCTCGGTGATCACGCGTTCCGATAACAACGGTTTTTCAAGCCAGCGTTTCAACATCCGTCCGCCCATCGCTGTACCTGTCACGTCAAGTAAACCAAGCAACGAACCTTTTTTGTCTCCTGTCCGTGCCGAGCGGACGAGTTCGAGATTCTTGACCGTATTTGGCTCGAGTTGCATGAAGTCACTCGCTTCATAGACGACAGCGGGTTGTAGATGTGTCAACGCTCTTTTTTGTGTATCGTGCATGTAGGCATAGAGCACCGCAAAGGCTTCCGCTTGGGCTGCATCAATCGCACGATCCCCGTGCGGATGCGATTCGCGCCGAGAACTACGCGTCAGTGGAATCCGTAAGTGCGCGAGCGCCGTCTCGTGTTCCTCTGTCGTGACGATGATTTCCCGTGGCAAAATGATGCTCAGTTCTTTGACTACACCGTCGAGTGTCGCAACGCTTGTCAAGGCACTCTCACCTGTTGAGACATCACCGCGAGCAATCCCAAAACGACCGTCCTGTTCGACGACCGCGACTAAGTACCGATTCTCTTTTTCCGTCAACGCGGACATCAACGTTCCCGGTGTGATGACTTGGATGACTTCGCGTTTGACGAGTCCTTTCGTCAACTTCGGATCCTCGACTTGATCACAAAGTGCCACTTTATAACCACGCTCGATCAACTGTTCGATGTAGCCGTTCGCTGCGTGATGAGGTACGCCACACATCGGAATCGGATGTTCCGCGTTCTTTCCATTTTTCGCCGTCAGCGTTAACTCCAGTTCATGGGCGACCTTTTTGGCATCCTCAAAGAATAATTCGTAAAAATCACCGAGCCGATAAAACAAAAAGGCATCCGGATAATCCGCCTTGATCGAGAAGTATTGTTTCATCATCGGAGTGTTGTGTACTGCTTCCATTCTTCCACCTCATTCGTAGAAAAAGCCGACGGATGTCCGTCGGCTTTTCGTTCATTTCGTGATTAGTAGCCGCAACCGCCGCTTTTGTTTTCTGCTTCCATGCCGCTACCTGTCTTACCAGCGAGAACATCTCCGTCCGTCGCTTCGATGATTTGATCCGTAATCCCGTTCGAGATCGTCACCGTGATGTATTGGAGAAGTCCGTTGACTTCTTCTTGTGTTTCTTGGAACTGTTGGACGACAGGCATCTCATCGAGCTCAGCGAACAATTTATCGAGCTTCGCTTCGACACGTGCGAGTGCTTCTGTTTTGCCGTAATGTTGGCAGTTGACTGCCTCTTTTTGAAGGAACTTGATTTGTTTCATCATCTTTTGGACTTTTTCATTCCCATTGATGTTGGCTTCTGCCGCTTTAAATCGTTCTACTTCCGGTGTCTCTGAAATCATTTTGGCGATTTCATTGGCTTTTTCGATGATTTGTTCATCTGTATACATCCACATTCGTCCCCTCTATCGTTAGCGAACACGTCGCTTCCCTTAGCATTCTGAACGATTCCTCGTTCTGTCGCATTCATTATACCGTTCTCGTGATAGAGTGACAAGAATAGTTCCTTATTCAATCGAACGCCATAATAGATAAGCGGCGTGACTGCGGACAGGAGCAAATTCTTCCGCCAGTCGTGTCGCTTCTTCCACCGATGGTCGATACCCGAGTAACCGTTCAAAAGCCCGTAAAATCCCGATGTCCGATGCCGGAAAGAGATCCGGACGACCGTATCCGAACATCAGGACGTTTTGAACCGTCCATGGTCCGACGCCTTTCAGTGCAATCAACGTCTCAGCAATTTCTGCGTCAGTCGCTGACGTCAATCCATCATAATCAATCGGTGCCGTCGCTACGCCGAGCAAGTAATCGACTTTACGTCCTGATAGTTGCAGAGCGAGCAAGTCCTCACGACGCGCAGCAGCTAATTGGCGCGGTGTCGGCGGAAGGATGATCCCGTCTTGGACCGTTCCGAATGTTCGAAAGACACGTTCCGTCAATGTATGGGCAAACGTCAGATTGATTTGTTGATGAATGATTGAACGGATCAAGGCCGTGAATGGTGAATGATCCAGCACGAGTCGTTCATCGCCGAACCGTTCGACGATCGCGTGTAACGACGTCGCTTTGAGACGCTGCGCAGGATTCGGCTCACTAAGTCGAAAGCGTCGCTTGAGTTGCGTCAGCACCGCTGCTTGTGGTCCTGAACCGTCAATCCGTAACATGTAACCATCGATGGCTTCTATCGTCGTGATGTACGCCTGATCGTTGATGAAGACTGGAACCATGAGTCGCCCTGCACGTTCGACTTGTAACGGGTCTTCCGTCAAACGAGACATAACACCCTTAAAATCAAATGCTTCCGACAACGTCAGATCATATGTCCAGCGGCTCATCCGACGAATACCTTGATTGCACCAAGAATCAGACCGATGATGAATCCACACAAGGCTCCGTTGACCCGGATCCATTGCAAGTCACTGCCGACCTTATCTTCGATCATATGAATCAGCGTCTCGGTATCGAAGCGGTTTAAGTTCTCACGGACGAGTCCACCGATTTTTTGGTGATTTTGTTCGACGAAACGAACGAGTTGCTCCTTCATCCACTGATCACTGCTATCCTTGAACGTCGGATGTTGTTCCCAGTCGTCTAAGGCGCGCGAAAGCATCGGCATCGCCCGTTCCGACCAGAAGGCATCTGACGTCAAGTAGCGTTCGAGCTCAATCAGACCAGCATCATAAGCGCGTTCAATGACTGGAACGAAGTCAAACCGGTCGACCTCGCTTGCCTTCCAGGCATCGATTTTCGCTAGACGCTCTTCATCAATCGACAACTGTACCAAGTTACGACGCAGATGATCAAGAATCGCTAAACGATTCGGGTGATGGACGTGTCGCATATCTTGAATGACCGTCAACAAGACACCTTGAATGACAAGACTGAGTTTTTCTTCTGAATAGACTTTTTGGACGGTTCGCGCCGTCACCCGTAAGAACGTATTTTTTTCTTGATCGATCATCGCCGTATAGGCAAGGCGCCCAATCTGATCTCGGATGACGGGATCTTCGAGCAGACGTTGCCCATAATCGAGTAACTGATCCATCAGCCACTCATCAAGTCGACGTTCCTCGTTCAATTGCATCGCCCGGACAGCCAACCGTTTTGACGGATACGCTTTGATCGTCTCCGTTAATCGTGTATCTGCGAATTCGAGAATCGTTTCCTTCGGTAGTTTTCGAATCAGACCGACCAATAGTTCGGTGACAGTCGCTCGAAAAGCAGGCAGAACCAGAATCGAGCGTAAGATTTTGATGACACGATCCGCGAGCGTCATGTGTTGCAGTTTCGCGACGATACTTTCTTTATTCAGTAAGTCCGTCTCGAGCATATGAACGATTGATTCGATGACCCGTTCCCGATTTTTCGGCAACAGGTTCGTATGGGGAATCTTTAAGCCGAGCGGATGGCGAAACAGCGCCGTAATCGCGAACCAGTCGGCGATCCCACCGACGAGTCCGGCTTCAAAACCACTCTGGAGCCAAAAGACCCACGCATTTTCTTTAAATGGCAATGAGACGACGAATCCGACCGCCATGAAAATCAACGAGACGGTCGCAAGCCGTCGTGTCGATGTTTTAGGTTGTTCAAGTGATGACACATCGTTTCCTCCTTCAACTGAGTCACTTATCTACCTTACGAACGGGATGAGGATTAGGTTTCGACACGAAAGAGCCCCAGTCATCGACTGGGACTCCCTATGTACTTAAAACGTGTATTCACCAAAACGGTCGCCATCCCATGTCGCGGTTGCCGTTGAGACAAAATAGACCAGTCCGTTGCCGAATGTATTTTCCATTAATGAAACGAGTTGTTGTCCGTTCGTCTGCTCGACGAACGCCAATCGTACTTCTTCTTTTCCTTGATAAATCCGTTCGTAGACACTTAAACCGCGTGCATTGAGAAACGTACGTGCCGACTCGAATTGAATCGGACCGACTTCAGGTCGTCGTTCCTGAATGAACGACTGACATTTTTGCTCGAATGTCTCCATGGTTCTTCACTCCTTCTCTCTTTCTGTTCATGGATATCATGTTCCCGACTCTTCTTCATCATAATCCTCAAATGTGAAAAAAGCGACAGATGCGTCGCTTCTTTCATCATTTTACGACGATTTCTCATAATCTGACATCAAACTGTCGGGCAACATGAATTGCGGACGTCGTGGCACCGATCGTCCCGGCACCTGGAAAGATCGTGTCCCCAATCGCAAAGAAGTGATCGACGCCCGTTCGAAACGGTGCTGCGAACAAGAGACTCGTACTTGGACGTTGCGGATATCCCCCGACTCCGCCATCTGGTCGAAACGTATAGCGGACCCACGCACCGGGTCCACCCGGATGGCGTTCAATCGCCTTTTGACCGAAGCCGGGAAACTGTTGTTCAAGAATAGCTTCGAAGATCGCCGACATCGTCTCGACCTGTTCGTCGTAGCGCTTCCGGTCCGTCTTATCAAACGTACCGATTGGAACATGGCATGACATCGTCAGCGTCCGTTGACCAACTGGTGCACGTAACCGGTCCTCCGGACGGGAGAGGGAGATGAAGGCATGACCTGAAGGTAAGGACGAATCATGAACTTGCCGGAACGCTTCGTCAGACAAAATGATCGACTCCGGAATCGCCGCATAATACGTAAAAGTCGCCCATTGCTGTAGCTTTTCTTGTCGTCGGTACGTTCGTCGTAACGTTCGTCGCATATCCGCGCTGACGACTTCCCGGATACCTTCAAGCGGAACGGCGCAGATGACAGCATCGGCAAGCGTCAAACGTCCTCGCCGATCCTCGATCAAAAAACCATCCGGCGTCTTGCGAATCGACGTGACTTTTCGTCCAAGCAGACAGATTGCCCCGTTCGCCTCAGCTGTTTCTTTCAATTGTTCGGCTAGCCGGTACAAGCCGCCCGGAACATAATAGGCACCGTCATGATAAATCGATAAGGCGACAGCCCCTAATAAAGCAGATGCTTCCTGCCCTGTCTGCATGCTGTCGAGTAAGATCCCGTCGATCACTTGTGCGAACAACGTATCCGCTAATCGATGTTTGCGTAACAGATGACCAATCGTCATCGGAAAATACGGTAAGAGGACAACACTTTTCGCGTGACGGACTAACCGCCTGACGTCTGCTGGATCTTGAAGTGGCAACGCCGGCAGTTCTGCCATCAGTGGACGAATCGCCTCATGAATCTGCTCGATTTCAGCAAAGAAAGCACGAATCGACGATGCCTGCTCCGGAAAATGTGATGTCAATTCGATTAGAAAGGCATCGCGATCCCGATAATAATGAATCGTCCGTCCTTCGATGCGAATCGTCATGACGACGTCGAGTGACTCGACCTGATGCCTGACTCCAAGATGATCGAGCACACGGGCATGAATGCCGCCAGCCTCAAATCCCATCCCAAGGGTCGCTCCAACTGGATATGTCAGATCCCGGCGTGTAAACTTCCCGGCTGACCCTCCCCATTCACGGCTCCCCTCAAGGACGGTGACCGTATGCCCTTCTTGTGCGATCAATGCAGCAGCCGTTAGACCGGCAATTCCTCCGCCGACGATGACGACGTGTTTCATGATGATTCCTCCTCCGTGACCCGGTTTTCTTTAAACAGGAAATTGCGGATTTCGCGGAAGACGGGCTCCCGGCGATGAATCGTGAAATGATCATATTTATACGATTTTGTTTGGATGTTATCCGTATAGTTCTCGAGTGCAAATGAACTCTTCAGCGAAATCAGATTGAAGTCGCCCCCTTTGGCACCAAACGAATAGACGAGTACATCACGTGGCCACGTCTCGAGCCGCTGGGTCAGATTGTTCATCGCTGGAGAACCTTTCGCCAGATCGCGGATCGCGGGACTGTTCGTATTCGTACCGAGCGGTGCAAGCGTCAAGCCGAGTTTCGCGTAATCGGAGCCGGCGATCGGTGAGTCGAGCGTCACGACTTTTCGGACGTGATACGGCATCTCTTCTTGAACCGTGTAGGCGACGACATCAACACCACCCATACTGTGCCCAACGAGCTGGATATCGGCAAAGGTCGCTTTTTGTTTCGCTTCATACGCGGCAATTGCCGCATTCAACCACTTTTGTTGATCGGCAAGGCTTGCCTCATCGTCCGCAAAAACGATTCGGACAAGCGGGTAGCCGGTCGGTGAGGGGTTGACGCTACAGGTCGCTTTCCCGGAGCGTGTCACGTCACATCGTCCTCCGTCATCGGCCACTTTTTTATTCGTGAAGTTTTGAATCATCGGAACGAACGTCCGCTCCGTCCCAAACAACCCATGGACGAGGAACGTCGGCACGATTTCACTCTTTCCTTGTGTGACAATCTGTCGCGTCGGCGGTGGGGCACTCGACGTATCTTCCGCAAATAGCCACCACGCCCCTCCCCCGACGATCAAACAGACGAGAAGTGAGATACTAATCGTCTTCAGCTGTTGACGACGTAGTTTACGGACACGATGAAAGACCCAGTAGAGGAATAATCCGACACCAATCAATAGTACGATACCGGTAATGATCCAGCCTGTCGGATTCGGTACATAGGCAATCAACTGTAGCTGGTTGGCTTTCGTTCCGTATAATTTCCATGACACATCATGGTAATTCGACCAGTCGATCTTTTCACCATTTTGGAGACCGATCACTTTCGGACCGTGGAGCTTGATCTCGATATCGGCTTGACGGATATACCGATCGGCGAGTTTCTTGACCTGTCCTGTCGGTTGATAGCCTTTGATATTCAAACGATCGATACTGAGATCGATGTTCGTATCAAGTCGATACGTATCAAACCAAAAACCGTCCGATTTTTTCATGTCGAACTTCGTATCGGGTGGAATCAGAATCCCACCGATACCTGTCTTCCATTCGTCCTTGATCGACGTCATATCCTTGAAGTTCGCGAATGTCTTCTGCATCCGGATCCCTTCATAGTCATCCTTCGTCTTGAACGTCTTCGCTGCATAGCCGTTCTTTTCTGCCTGTTTGACATAACTATTCCAATTCGGATTTAGATTCAGTAAACGCGCCACTGGGTGTTCCTTTGCGGCATATGTCGTCTTTAAGGTAACACTCTGATCGGTATGGATCGTCGCATCATATTGGATGCGAATACAACCCCCAAGGAGCAGCGTCAGCATCAAAAATGAGAGCAAAATTCCTTTCTTCTTCGTACTCATCAGGTCACATCCTTTCCTCATCTGTTATTCCCTATCTCGCAAAAGTAAAAACGGTCGACTTTGATTCTTTCGTCATGACGCACTTCAGGCAGTGGGTCATCGACCCACTGCCTGAAAGTATGCGGACCTGGTTCGTCCGTGATCAGCATTAACCGATCAAGTTTAATTCACGACCGACTTTTTCGAACGCTGCAAGCGCCGTCGTCAAGTCTTCGCGTGTATGTTCAGCCGTCACGATCGTCCGGACACGTGCTTTTCCTTTTGCAACCGTCGGGAAGGCGATGCCTTGAGCAAAGACACCTTCTTGACGTAAGCGGTCCGACAACTCGTGGCAACGTGCTTCATCCCCGACGATGACCGGTGTGATTGGCGTCGTCGACGTGCCGATGTCAAATCCGAGATCACGGAGCCCTTGTTTAAAGAATTCCGTGTTTTCCCACAGACGATCAAAGAGTTCCGTTTCTTCTTCCATGACGCGGAGCGCTTCCCGGTTCGCTTCGACGACTGCTGGTGGATGTGATGTCGAGAACAAGAACGGACGTCCTTTATGAATCAGGTAATCTTTGACGTGCTGTTCACATGCGACGTATCCGCCAAGGACGCCGATGGCTTTTGAGAGTGTACCGACTTGCAGAGCAACACGTCCGTCAAGACCGAAGTGATTGACTGTACCGCGTCCCGCTTTCCCAAGCACACCTGATGCATGGGCATCATCGACCATGACGAGTGCGTCATAGCGTTCTGCTAATTCAACGATCTCAGGGAGTGGCGCGATGTTTCCGTCCATCGAGAAGACACCGTCCGTGACGATAAGGCGTGTCCGCGCGTCTTGTGTTTCTTGTAATGCCGCTTCAAGATCCGCCAAGTCGACGTGTTTATAGATCCGGCGTTTCGCTTTCGTCAGACGAATTCCATCGATGATCGAAGCGTGGTTCAACTCATCCGAGATGACGACGTCTTCCGGACCGAGCAGTGCCGATAAGACACCAAGATTCGTGGCGAATCCCGACTGGAAGACGAGTGCCGCTTCCGTATGCTTGAATGTCGCGAGTTCTCGTTCGAATGCTTGGTGCATCTCGAGTGTTCCAGCAATCGTCCGAACTGATCCCGTTCCGGCACCGAACGTGCGCGCTGCTTCCGCTGCTTGTTCAGCGAGACGTGGATGCGCCGCGAGTCCGAGGTAGTTGTTCGACGACAGTTGAATCAATTCCTTACCGTCGATCGTCACGCGGTTATGTTGTGCGCTTTCGAGTGCTACGAGGTTGCGGAACGTGCCCGCCTGTTTCATCTCTTCTAGTTCTGTCCGTAAGTGTTCAAATCCCATTAATTCGTCCCCCTTGGTTGTAATACGACTTTTCCGCATTTCCCTTGACGCATCAATTCAAATCCTTCTTCGAACCGCTCAAGCGGCAATGTGTGTGTGATCAACGGGCGGACATCAACTTTTCCGCTCGACAAGAAAGCAGAAACTTGACTCCATGTCTCATACATCTTCCGACCGGTGATGCCTTGAACCCGGACGCCTTTGAAGACGACGTGGTTCGTCAAATCGATTTCGACCGGTTTGACCGGCAGACTAAGGATATTGACGTCTCCACCTGCTGTCACCATCTCGAACGCTTGACGAATCGCAACAGGATGACCACTCATCTCACAGACGACATCAATCCCGTCGCCGTCCGTCATACGTTCAATTCGCTCTAAGACATCGTCATGACGTGAATCGATGACGACATCCGCCCCCATCGTCCGCGCGAGTTCGAGACGATACGGATTGACGTCGATCGCAACGACTTCCGCCGCACCGGCTGCTTTAGCGACCGAGACCGCCATCAGACCAATTGGACCACAACCGACGATTGCGACCGTTTTCGCACTGACATCACTCGCAAGAACGGTATGGACGGCATTTCCCATTGGCTCTTGGATCGAGGCAATCCCTGCTGGCATGTCTTCCGGGTTGACCCAGAGGTTTTCTTCCGGCATGACGACGTATTCCGCAAAACAACCTTGTGTATCGACACCGATGATCTTCGTGTTCTTACAGATATGGTATTGCCCACGTAGACACTGTTTACATTGATGACAGACGATATGCGTCTCAGCCGAGACACGGTCACCGAGTTTCAAGCGTTTCGTGCCTTCTCCGAGCTCAACAACTTCGCCCGAGAACTCATGACCGAAGACATACGGCGGATTGACACGTGAAGCTGCCCACGCGTCCCACTCATAGATATGCACGTCCGTCCCACAGATTGATGTTGCCTCGACTCGAATCAAGACTTCTCCACGACTCGGTACGGGTACCGGTACTTCTTTGAGTGTCGCACCGAATCCGCGCTCTTCTTTAACAAGCGCGCGCATCGTTTTTGTCGTTGCTGTCTCTTCTACCGTCGTTACTAATTTCGTCATCTTTCCCCGACTCCTTCGCGGAAGTTCGCGTTTATTTATATGTTGCGAGCTCCCAAATGTTTAGCATCCCCAAAAAACCAAACACATCTTTCCTCTATCTTACATGAATTCTGCCGCTAGTTTACCGAATGTTTCTTCGTTCAGCTCAAGATCCGCATACGCAAGACCCGACTCTTGATACCCATCGATTTGCGACTGGTAATCAGGACGTGTTTCATCCTGATAGATCAATCCCATGACGAGTCCGTCGTGAGCATGAACGGTCTGTTTCGCAAAATCCAAGTTCGACGGATCGTATCCTTCGATGTCGGACAGCTTCGTCAAGTTCTGTTTGAACCAATCATACGTATTGACCTTGTTGAACGTGACGCACGGACTGAAGACGTTGATGAAGGCAAACCCTTTATGTGCCGTCGCTTGCTCAATCAATTGCGTCAAGCCCTTCAAATCATTCGAGAAGCTTTGGGCAACAAACGTCGCGCCAGCCGTCAAGGCGAGTTCAACGGGTGAAACACTCTTTTCGATCGACCCTTTTGGAGTCGATTTCGTCTTGAATCCAGGTGCAGAAGTGGGTGACGTCTGCCCTTTTGTCAAGCCGTAAATCTGATTGTCCATGACGATATACGTCATGTCGACATTGCGCTTGAATGCATGAATCGTATGTCCCATGCCGATTGCAAATCCATCACCGTCGCCACCAGACGCGATGACCGTCAATTCGCGGTTCGCCATCTTCACACCTTGAGCGATCGGCAAGGACCGTCCATGAACACCGTGGAAGCCATACGTATTGATATAACCGGAAATTCGACCAGAACAGCCAATCCCGGAAATCAATGCCAACTCTTCTGGTTCGAGCCCGACGTTTGCGACAGCACGCTGAATCGCTGCTTGAATCGAGAAGTCTCCGCACCCTGGACACCAGTTTGGTTTGACATCATTTCTAAAATCTTTAAAGGTTGCCATGATATACCCCTCCTACGACCTGCTCAACGACCTCTGCCGGGTAGAACGGATCGCCATTGAATTTCAGGATATGCTCGATCTTCGATGCATGTCCACAGTTCATCTGGATCAGTTTCGCCAGTTGTCCCGTTGCGTTGTACTCGACGACGATGACTCGTTTTGCCCGCTCTAAGTGCGGCGTGACGAGTTCACTTGGGAACGGATGGACTTGACGGATATGCAAGTGATCGACTTTTAATCCTTGTGCTTCGAGTCGTGGCATGATCTCTTCGATCGTTCCACGCGTCGAGTTGAAACCGACGAATAAGATATCCGGTTTTGCATGATGCTCTGTTACGAGAACGGCATCCTGTAAGCGGAATGTGTTCAACTTACGGAGTCGCTTCGTCATCTGATCGACCCGGTTCTTCGTCGCTTCCGACGGACGCCCTTCCTCATTGTGCTCAACACCCGTTACGTGATGAATCCCGTGCTTGACGCCTGGAATGACGCGTGGGCTGATCCCATCTTCCGTAACTTCGTAGCGTTTGAAGTACGCTTTTCCTTCAAGTTCTGGTAAATCTTCTTGAATCAACTTTCCGCGACGGATCTCAACGCGTGACATATCTGGTGGCTCGACCGATTGTTTTCCGAGCGACAGCATCAAATCCGTCAATAGAATGACCGGACACTGATACTCCTCTGCAATATTGAATGCCTCTGCTGCATCGTAGAACGCTTCCTCAACCGTTGACGGTGCCAAAACGACCTTTGGAATCTCACCATGCGTGCTGTAGATCATCGCCATCAAGTCCGACTGTTCCTGTTTCGTCGGTAGACCTGTTGACGGACCACCCCGTTGTGTATCGACGATCACGAGCGGTGTTTCCGTCATCCCGGATAACCCGATCGCTTCCGCCATTAATGACAATCCTGGACCAGCTGACGCCGTCAAAGCACGGACACCTGCGTAGTTCGCCCCGATCGCCATCGTGACTGCTGCCAGCTCGTCTTCCGTCTGGACGACCGTTCCGCCGAACTGCGGTAATTTCTTGATTAAGTATTCCATGATTTCAGATGATGGTGTGATCGGGTAAGCCGCCATCAGACGTGCTCCACCAGCAATCGCACCAAGGGCAATCGCATCGTTTCCGATCATGAACATCCGTTGTTTTCCGTCTGCCGGTTCCAAGACGAATCGCTCACCATCTCCTGCGAGTGCTTCAAATGCTGCTGCACCTTCACGGATCGCTGCTAAGTTTTTCTCGACCATGTCTGTTCCTTTTCGTCCGAAGATCTGCTCGACGACGGCTTGGAAACGCTCCGGTGCAATCCCGAGAATCGCACTCGATGCACCGATCGCGACCATGTTCTTCATCAAGGCCGTACCGAGATCTGCTGCAATCTCCGTAAATGGAATCGCATACAAGGAAGCGCGTCCTTCGTCTGGATTCGTCGGATTGAATTTCGCATCCGCGATGATGATGGCACCTTGACGCAATTCATGGAAGTTAACATCGATCGTCTCTTGATCGAACGCGACCAAAATATCGAGATCATCGGAAATCGTCCGGACTTCCTGTGTCGCGACACGAATCTTATTGTTCGTGTGCCCTCCCTTGATACGTGACGAAAAGTGACGGTAGCCGTACAGGTAATAGCCGAGTCGATTCAAGGCAATTGCAAAGATTTCGCCTGTTGATTCGATCCCTTCTCCCTGCTGACCGCCAACTTTCCATGATAACTGATTATACATCGACGTTCGCTCCTTCTCTGTCCCCTGAAATGATAGTTCTCTCTATCCTCCCTCATGATACCGATTTACCGGAAGTAGTACAATGCTCCCTCGGTGGAAAGGTGAGAAAATTTCGCAGGCGCAGCAAAAAGACCATCTACTCCAGTCGAGTAAATGGTCTACTTGCAAATAGGACCTATGTCCAATTCGTCATCGTGGTTCAATGATGAGTTTGATGGCGGTTCTCTCTTCTCCATCAATCAAAATGTCTGTGAAGGCTGGGATACAAATCAAGTCGATGCCAGAAGGAGCCACGAATCCACGTGCGATGGCGACGGCTTTGACAGACTGATTGAGCGCTCCCGCACCAATGGCCTGAATCTCGACGGAACCTCTCTCTCGAATGACACCCGCGAGTGCACCTGCTACCGCGTTTGGATTCGACTTAGCTGATACTTTCAGGACGTCCATGCGTGTACCTCCCCATCCAGAAATGGCAATCAGTCGAAGAATACTGACTGATCCGTCAGATGAATCCGTTCAATCTTCGTTGCTTTTTTTGTTGTGTCATCGATATGAATCAAGACTCCATTAAGTTGTTCCCGTCCTTCGGCAACTTCAAACCGTGTTGGGAGCTGTGTCTTGAATTTTCGTAGGACATCTTCCTGACGCATCCCAAGCACACCGTTTAGTGGACCTGTCATCCCGACATCCGTGATGTAAGCCGTTCCTCCGTCAAGGACACGCTCATCTGCTGTCTGGACGTGCGTATGTGTGCCGACGACAGCTTGAACTCGACCGTCGAGGTGATAGCCCATCGCGATTTTCTCACTTGTTGCTTCCGCGTGGACATCAACGAAGATGGCATCGACTTTTCCTTCGACTTCCGCAATCAGTGCATCGACGGTACGGAACGGGTCACCGAGTGGTGGTAAGAAGACCGTTCCTTGGACGTTGATGACGGCAATCTTTTTATTACCTGCCTTGACGATCATCATCCCACGACCTGGTGTGCCTTCCGGATAGTTCGCCGGACGGACGATTCGATCCGCGTCGTCGATCCAGTCAAAGATGTCGCGGTTATCAAACGTGTGATTCCCCATCGTGATTCCGTGGAATCCGAGTTCTAGGAATTGATGATAGATTGACTTCGTGATACCGCGTCCGTGTGCTGCGTTTTCGCCGTTGACGAGCATGACGTTCGGGTTGTACTTCGCTTTCAAGCGTGCTGTGAATTGTTGTAGGATATGTCGACCAGGTGCACCGACGACATCTCCGATGAATAAAATCTTCATTGCTGTTCCTCCGTTCATTAAAAAAAGTGGCGGTCGCCCGCCACTCCACTTATTTCGCGTATTCGACTGCTCGTGTTTCCCGAATGACCGTGACTTTGATGTGTCCCGGATAATCGAGTTCTTCTTCGATTTTTTTCCGGATGTCACTCGCCATCTTGTGAGCCAGTACATCATCGACGACGTCAGGTCGAACGATGATACGAACTTCACGACCCGCTTGGATCGCAAATGATTTTTCGACACCGTCGAACGATTCCGAGATTTCCTCGAGGCGTTCGAGACGGCGAATATAACTTTCGAGTGTCTCTTGACGTGCACCCGGACGAGCAGCAGATAATGCATCTGCGGCTGCGACCAAGACGGAAATGACAGATGTCGCTTCCGTATCCCCGTGGTGGGATGCGATCGCGTTGATGACGGTTGGATGCTCTTTGTACTTCGTACCGAGCTCGACACCGATCTCAACGTGACTGCCTTCGACTTCGTGGTCGATCGCTTTCCCGATATCATGCAGAAGACCCGCACGCTTCGCAAGCGTGACATCTTCCCCAAGTTCAGCTGCCATCATACCTGCAAGATGGGCAACCTCAAGCGAGTGATACAGGACGTTTTGTCCGTAACTCGTACGGTACTTCAAGCGACCGAGAATTTTGACAAGGTCCGGATGAATGCCGTGGATTCCGACATCATACGTCGCTTCTTCCCCGATTTCTCGAATTCGCTCGTCGACTTCACGACGGGATTTGTCGACCATCTCTTCAATACGGGCCGGGTGAATCCGACCATCCTGAACCAATTTCTCGAGCGCCATTTTAGCGACTTCGCGACGAATTGGGTCAAAACCAGACAAAATGACGGCTTCCGGCGTATCATCGATGATCAAGTCGATTCCAGTCAAGGTCTCGAGCGTACGGATGTTGCGGCCTTCCCGTCCGATGATCCGACCTTTCATCTCATCGTTCGGCAAGTTGACGACCGATACAGTCGTCTCTGCGATATGTTCAGCGGCGAACCGTTGAATCGCAAGTGACAAGATGTTACGTGCTTTCTTGTCGGCTTCTTCTTTTGCTTTTTGTTCGATTTCTTTTTGAAGAATGGCTGCGTCATGTAAAGCAGCCTGTTTCGTCTCATCCATGATGATCGTTCTTGCCTCGTCTTGCGATAAATTCGCGACGCGGACAAGCTCTTGACGTCCCTGTTCATACAGGTCCTCTACTTTGCGCTCTAGTTCTTCAGCTTGATGCTTCCGTTTCGCGATCTCTGCATCACGTGTATTGATTTGATCTTCCTTACGGTCGATGGCATCAACACGGCGATCGAGTGTCTCTTCTTTCTGGAGCAACCGGGCTTCTTGTTTCGCTAGCTCTTGGCGACGTTCACGCAATTCTTTTTCCACTTCGTTACGAAGTTTGAATGCTTCATCTTTCGCTTCGAGTACTGCTTCTTTTTTCGTTGCCTCAGCCGATTCGCGCGCACGTTCGACGATTTTATTCGCTTCCGTTTCTGCGCCTTGAATCTTCGCTTCTGCAATCGATTTCCGCAAGAAGTAGCCTACGATGAATGCGATCAGCAAAGTGAGGAGAAGTATGACAATCCAAGTCAGTGTACTCATGGGTTCACCTCCCCTTTGCAAGGTGTTTCTTAGTTCATTTCGGTATTTCATCGAAGCTGTCTAAAAAACGTACATCTATATTGTAAGGATAGCACTCGTTCATTGTCAACGAACGGACGGGAAAGAATTCCACTGTTTTCCTCTTTTACACTAAAAAAGAGAGGATTCGCATGCGAATCCTCTCTGAAACGGTTTATTCAGCAAATAGATCTTCTGGTTGTTCTGCTTCGAAATCAACCGGCTCTTCGCGATCGACGAGACCGTGGTGTTCACGAATCAAACGTTCGACCTCTGCTGCGACTTCCGGATGCTCGACCATATATTGTTTCGCGTTCTCACGCCCTTGACCGAGACGTTCAGAGTTGTACGAGTACCATGCACCACTCTTTTGAACGATATCAAGATCCGTTCCGATATCGATCAACTCACCGACCTTCGAAATTCCGAGACCATACATGATGTCGACTTCCGCTTGTTTGAACGGAGGTGCAATCTTGTTTTTGACGACCTTAATCTTTGTTTTGTTACCGACGACGTCCGTACCGTTTTTCAACGCTTCCGCACGACGTACTTCTAAACGAACAGACGAGTAGAATTTAAGTGCACGACCACCTGGAGTTGTTTCCGGGTTACCGAACATGACACCGATTTTTTCACGGATTTGGTTGATGAAGATGACGATCGTCTTCGATTTATTCGTTGCACCAGACAATTTACGAAGCGCTTGGCTCATCAAACGTGCTTGAAGACCAACGTGTGAGTCACCCATCTCGCCTTCGATCTCTGCTTTTGGTACGAGTGCCGCAACAGAGTCGACGACAAGAATATCGACCGCACCAGAACGAACGAGTGCTTCCGCGATTTCAAGTGCTTGTTCCCCAGTGTCCGGTTGTGACAAGAGGAGCTCATCGATGTTGACACCGAGTTTATTTGCATATGCTGGATCAAGCGCATGCTCCGCATCGATGAATGCGGCTTGTCCACCTTGTTTTTGAACTTCTGCGATTGCATGAAGCGCTACCGTCGTTTTACCTGACGATTCAGGTCCGTATACTTCGATGACCCGTCCACGTGGGTATCCACCTGCACCTAGGGCAATATCTAATGTAATCGATCCAGAAGAGATTACTGATACCTTCTGATCCGCATTTTCTCCGAGTTTCATGATAGAACCTTTACCGAACTGTTTCTCTATCTGGCGTAACGCCATCTCAAGTGCTGCTTTACGATCACTCACGTAGCAGGCCTCCTTTTAATTATCTTACTGAGATTATTGTACTTCTTTTGAGACCGAATGACAAGCATTTTACGAACATTTATTCGCATACTTGCACTTTGACCATTTTTCTCACTCTGGTGCTTTTTCGAGATGTTTCAGTAGAAGGAAATAGGTATCCTTGACGGCGCGCAGGCGAATCATGCCTCGATCGAACGATGGATATTGCCATTCGACAATCCTTGTTCCATGTTCGTCCGCAATAGCACAATAGACCGTTCCGACCGTTTTTCCGCTGTTGCTCGTCGGACCTGCTTCCCCCGTCAAGGCAACAGCGATGTCCGATTGATAAAGGCTTCGTGCTCCTTCTGCCATCGCGATCGCCACCTCTTTACTGACTGCCGTATGTTCTTTTAAAAGCTCTTCTGGTACCGACAGTACGGCTTGCTTCGCTGCGTCATCATAAACGACGGCGCTCCCACGCAATACTTGACTCGCACCGCTGAAATCAACGAGACCACTTGCGACGGCTCCTCCCGTCAGTGATTCGGCGAGCGAAAGTGTCAATCCTGCTTCTTGATACCGTTTTAGGACGACTTCCGGCAGACTCGTCTCCCCATATCCATAAAAGTACATGCCGACTTCAGCAAGGACGTGTTGTTCGAGTTCATCGAGCATACGATCGGCTTCCTGTTGATCGAGTGCTTTAGCCGTCAGGCGTAACCGGACTTCAGCGAGCTCCGCATACGGTGCGACCGATGGATTCTTCGCCTCCTTGATCAACGTTTCCAGACGGTCATTTAAAGCTGATTCCCCGATTCCGAAGAATCGTAACGTCCGAGAACGGATCGTTTCTTGACCGAACAGATGACTGAAGTGATCTTTGAGGATTTGCTTCATCTCGCGTGGCACACCAGGTAAGACGATATATTGGTGGTGTTCCGTCTGAACCGACATACCGGGTGCAAGTCCTGCATCATTACGTAAAACCGTCGCTCCTTCGATGACGAGAGCTTGTTTTCGTTCATTGATCGTCATTTCCCGTTGACGTGTCTTTAAGAACCCTTCGATTCGCTCGTACGCCGCTTGATCGAGAACGAGATCACGTCCGAGGAGATTAGCGAGCACTTCTTTCGTCAAATCGTCTTCCGTCGGTCCGAGACCACCTGTGATGACAAGGAGTTCTGCCCGTTGTTGTGCCTGACGGAATGTCTCTTGCATCCGCTCATGATTGTCACCGACGACTGTATGATAATGAACGTCAATTCCGGCACTCGCTAACCATTCGGAAAGGTACTGTGCATTCGTGTTCGCGATTTCTCCAAGGAGGAGTTCGCTTCCGACTGCGATGATTTCTGCTTTCATGTTGATTCCTCACCTTCTTGAAGTATAAGAAAAGACTGTTCGGTATGACGAACAGTCTAAATTGATCCATCTTACATGGATTTCGTAATTAACTTAATGTTTTTAGCGAAATATTCGACACCTGAGTAGATCGTCAAAATCAAAGCAAGCCACATCGTAATATCTGCGAACGGAATATTCCACATCGCAAAGATGATATCGTGCAGCAAGTATGCCGTAATTGATGTCAGCTGAACCCATGTTTTGGCTTTGCCAGAGTTTCCAGCAGCAAGGACGATCCCTTCGTCAGATGCGACGAGACGAAGACCTGTGACTGCGAACTCTCGACAGAGAATGATGACGACGATCCATGCTGCGACGAATCCAAGTTCCACCAAGTAGACAAGAGCAGCTGCAACTAACATCTTATCGGCAAGTGGATCCATGAATTTTCCAAAGTTCGTCACTAGTTTTTGTTTGCGGGCGATATACCCATCGAGCCAGTCCGTCAGTGAAGCAACAAGGAAGATGATAGCTGCAACGAAGTGTGAGACGGGAAGTTCAGCTCCCAGCACATCCCACTGTCCCCAGTTCGGATCAATCGCAAGTACGATGACGAACACGGGAATTAATAAAACGCGTAATACTGTCAATTGATTCGGTAAGTTCATGTAACGCCCTCCTCCTTCATTTCGTATGTAGATGACCATGTCATCTAAAAGAAGGCACGCCGGATTACGGCGTGTCTACTTTCTTCAAATAGATATTTTGGACGAGAAGCGAACGGTTCAGTTTCAGTTCTTGGTCATTGACGACGATTTTATCAATTCCTTTAATCGAACCAATCCGGATCCGGATCAAGTCCGTCTTCGCGTCCTTCACGACGATCGGATTTGGATCCGATGCATTGATGTGATCTGGCGCAAGTGCTTCTCCTTCAAGTGATGTATCACGCACACCAACGAATGGCGATGGAGATGCATCTTTCTTGATTTGAATCGAGACATTCATCGTATCCTTCGTTGCTACTTCATACGTGACATCTTGACCAGATGTCGACTTCACAGCAAGTGCCTCTTTTTTAGGTTCTTCTTTTGTTTCTTCTTGTTTCGCCGGTTCTTCCTTCGGCTCTTCTTCGGTCTTCGCAGGCGCATCCGTTTCCTTGCTCGGTGCGTCTCCTTGATCGATCGTGACATCATTTTGTTTCGGCGCGGACGTCTTCGCCTCTTCGTTACCGTCGAGGAACGTCTGCAGACCATAATACAAGGCAGCACCGATTGCAAAGATCAATACGATGATGATGATGTTCGGAATCCAACGTTTCGCAACACTCTTCTTCGGAGCACTGGATTTCGAATACGTCGCGCGCCGCGACAGTTCGACGACCGGCTGTGCTTCCGGTTCTGGAAGATCACGCTTGTAGGTCGTAAAGACTTCATCAACGTCAAGACCGAGTGCTTCAGCATATGTCTTGATGAAGGCACGGGCATAGAATGCACCCGGTAATTGATCGTAATTGCCTTCTTCGATCGCGACGATATAACGCTTTTGAATCTTCGTCGTCGTTTGAATTTGTTCGAGAGAGACACCAAGTGCCTCCCGTTGTTCCTTTAAGTAGGTTCCGAGCTCGGTCATCGGTAACACACCTTCCATTTTTCATACTTATTCAAAGTTGAACCAATCATTTCCACCATGGGAACGAGGCAGTTCAGTCACAATGATTTCTTCAGTCGTGTTGCGTAATTCAATGATGTAATCAAAATCATCCCACGTATATTCACTTGATTTGACGAACGCATCCGGATGCTCGACAATTTTTGTCGCTGGTAGTCGCATGACTTCGCGCAGGATTTGCCAGTGCCGTTCATCGAAATTTCGTTGCGATACTAAGGCATCGATGATATAGACATAATCACCGGTCCGCTCGTCGTCGAACAACGATGTTCGCACTGTCTGTTTGATTAATGTCGATGACAAGAACAGCCATTTCTTATTCGCACTGACGCTTGCTGCGACGATCGATTCCGTCTTCCCGACTCGCGGCATGCCACGGACACCAATCAACAAGTGACCATCCTGTTTACACAGTTCTGCCATGAAATCGACGAGAATCCCTAAGTCTTCTCGAACGAAGCGGAACGTCTTTCGCTCATCACTACTTTGATCGATATAACGACCGTGTCGAATCGCAATTCGGTCACGGAGCTTTGGTTTTCGTAGTTTGATGACCTCAATGGTTGACATCGTCTTGAGAATAGCGGCGAGTCGTGGAATTTGATCCGGTTGTTTCGTTTGCAGTAACATACCACGTCGTTGATGATCAACACCATTGATCGTCACGATCGAAATATGTAACATTCCCATCAACGAAGCAATGTCCCCGAGTATACCGGGACGGTTGACCTTTAATTCATATTCGAGATACCATTGCTCGAACTCACTCACGCGCCCATCCTCCTCTATCAATACGATTATCCATTCCTCATGTTAAATGATTTTTTGAAAAATGAAAAGCATTCCTGAACTGAAATTCCAATGCTTACATCCACGCACCATCTATTTTCAGGATGGCTCCCGACACATAACTTGACTCGGGTTGCACTAAGTAACAGATGGCAGAAGCCACTTCTTCTACTTTCCCGAATCGACCAGCAGGAATTTCAGCGATTGCTTGTTCCTTTTCATCTTCCGAGAAAATCGCGTTCATCGGTGTGTCAATCCATCCCGGTGTGATCGCATTGATACGTCCGTACATCGGTCCAAGTTCCTTGCTGTATGCTTTGACGAATCCGAGCTGTGCCGCCTTGCACGTCGAATAGACAACCTCACCCGCGACACCTTGTTCCCCTAATACACTACTGATGACGACGATCGCAAGCTTCGACGTAAACGGTTTCGTTCGTGTCACGGTTTGGCTGATGCGCATCAACGCCTCGACGTGGATTTTCCAAAGTTCGTGCATTGATGTTGCCGATTGATCGAGCAACAAACCGCTATAACTCGTTCCGGCACAATGGACGAAGGCATCAACGACAGGTAATGCCGCACAAAATGCCTGCAAGTCCTCCTCATCCGCTAAATTCGCAGTCAGGATGTGGTGCTCTCCTTGCCACTCCTCTATCATCCGTTCCAAAACAGCGTGCTGTCGATACGTCTGAAGCACCAATTCATGTCCGGCGGCAGCGAGTTGTTTTGCTGCCGCAAGACCAATGGCGCCACTCGCACCGGTAATGAGAATTCTCATCACGCGTACGGTTTGACGATTGAGATCGCCCGGTTTTCAATGGCGAACAACTCGTCGAAACGGGCTTCAATCTCTTCTTTCGTAATCGAAGCAATCAACGTCGGAAGCGTGAACAAGTTCGTACCGGCAAGTGCGTGACGCGAGAACTGGTTCGCGATGAATTCTGGTGAATTCAAGGCACGGAGGAACTTCCCTTGCATCATGTTCCGCTTGCGCGTGACTTCATCTTCCGTAAAGTCAGGACGCGTTTGCAGAAGTGTCTCATACGCTTGGATGAACTTATCTGGATCTTCTGTCTCCATCCCGAACGTCGCGAATGCGAACTCTTCCTCACTTGAGTAATCAAAGCTGAACGTATCGTCAATCAAACCGTCTTCATACAGTTCCAAATACGTCGATGATGTTTGATCGAACAAGAGGTGTAACAGGAGTTCACTCGTTAATTCACGACGGACTTGTGCCTCGCTGCGAAGCGATTCGTCCTTATAACCGATTAATACCTTAGGTGTCTTGACGTCGAGCTCGAGTTCAAAACGCGGACGATGTACGCCATGCGGTTCTTGACCATAATCCCGCTCGATTGCCGGACGATCCGTATAGTCTTTCTTCGCCTGATTCGCCTTGATCAATGCCAGTGTCTCTTCCGGATCAATGTTTCCGACGACGAACAACACCATGTTCGATGGATGATAGAACGTACGGTAGCACGTGTACAGGTCATCGGCTGTGATTTGATTGATCGATTCCGGAGTTCCCGCGATATCGATCCGGACTGGATGCGTCGCATACATCGATTCAATCAGACCGAAGAACAAGCGCCATCCCGGATTATCTTGATACATCTGGATTTCCTGCGTGATGATCCCCTTCTCTTTTTCAACGCTTTCCGGCGTGAAGTAAGGATCTTGTACGAAATCAATCAACGTCTCGAGATTTTGTTCGATTAATGACGTCGCTGAGAACAAATACGCCGTCCGCGAGAACGAGGTAAAGGCGTTCGCTGAGGCACCAAGACGACCAAACTCTTGGAAGACATCACCTTTTTCGGATTCGAACATCTTATGCTCAAGGAAATGGGCGATGCCGTCCGGTACCGTGATCCATTCCTCTCCTTTTTTGAATCGTTGATCAATCGAACCATAACGTGTCGTAAACGTCGCATACGTCTTTTCGTATCCTTTTTTTTGCAGTAGGTAGACGGAGAGCCCGTTATCAAGCTGCTCATGGTATACCGTTTCGTCTGTATCGTGATAGGTCAGTTGTTCCATCATGCTTCACCTCGCAATAGATATACGGCATCAAGATCGATTGCCGCTGCTAATCGAACGACGTCTTCACGTGTCGCCGTCTCAATGATATGAATTTCATCTTCAAGTGTCAGTCCACGCATCTTCGAACCATTCAACCAGCCGATCAATTGACCCGGCTGATCAAAGATTTGACGACGCGCATTGATCAGCATCGCCTTCGTCTGTGTCAATTCTTCATCCGTGAACTGTCCTGCTTTCAAATCAACGAGTTGTTCCAAGATGATCTTCTCGGCACGTTCCGCTTCTTTTGTGTCGACCCCTGCATAAACATAGAGTGCACTGTTCAGTGCCGCGTAACGTGAGGCCGCATAATACGCGAGGCTCTCTTTTTCACGGACATTCATGAACAGTTTTGAATGGGGGAAGCCACCGAATAGACCATTGACGATTTGCATCCGAATCGAGTCAGCAGATGTCGGATCGACCGCTACCCGGTAACCGAGATGCAATTTGCCTTGTTTGATCGGTTGCGTTTCACTCGACCGTTTCACGCCATTGACTGGTTTTTGGGCCGGAATGTAATGGCTGATCTTTTCAGAATGCGATGGCAAGAAGGACAACGCATCTTCCATCTCCTCCTTCGTCACATGTCCGACGACGAAGACATCAATCCGATCGTCTTCGATCATCGAACGGTATGTATCACGCAAGGATGACGGGGTGATCTGTTCGAGTTCTTCGAGTGTTCCAAGCGATGGCAACGCGACGGCTTCACCTGGTGCCATTAGTTCAAGGAGACGTTGCTGGGCGTAGCGCATTTTATCATCATATAGTGAACTAATCCGTAAGGCATGCAGTCGTTTTTCTTGTTTGACGAACTGTTCACGGAAACCACCTTCCGTCAAATCTGGATACAGCACCATTTGTTCGAGCAATTCGAGTGCTTCTTTTAACAACGACGGATGATGAACGAGTTCTCCCCGGACGACATCGAGTTGGAACGAGATGACGTGCTCTTCTCCGAACTTCGACGCGTCCGCATAAAGTCCCGCATCATATAATGTTTCAAGCGGTTCACGTAATGCTTTCATCGACGGATAAGCGGCTGTCGATTTTTCCATGATGTACGGTAGGATTGCACGGCTTGTCAGCGTCTTCGCTTCTAACGGTGCTGAAAATGTAACGAGAATCGTCGTCGTCTTGAATTTATCAGTCGGAACGAGATGAAAGCTCGTTCCTTCCTTTTTCCATGTGCTAAATGACTGACTCATTGCTCTCCATCCTTTCGTTTGAATACATGCGCACTGCGGACATATTCAATATCTGCTTTTTGTTTGACGGCATTCTCGTAACGGGCTGCTGTAAAGAAGAAGTCACTGAGTCGGTTGATGAACGGTAACAAATGAGCGGCTTGAGGGACATCGATCATCGAACGTTCAACACGACGACAGACCGTCCGTGCCACGTGTAATGTTGCAGCTGCTTCCGTTCCACCGGGCAAGATGAATTTATCGAGTGGCGGTGATAACTCCGTTAACGTGTCGATCCAACTTTCTAAATCAACCGTCGCTTCTTGACTCAAGCGTGACGGGCGCGGTTCGACATACATCAAGTCACTACCACAATCGAATAAGGCGTGCTGGATCACTGTCAGTTGTTCCCGCACCTCGATTGATGATGCTTTCGTCCGGGCAAGTCCAACGAAACTATTCAATTCGTCGAGTTCTCCCATCAAGCTAATCAAACGATCATTTTTTTTGACTCTCCCACCAACGAGGGATGTTTCTCCTTCGTCACCAGACTTCGTGTAAATTTTCATTTTTCATTCACTCCTATAGCGAAAGGAAGCGACTCATAATGTTCGCTTCCCTTGTTTTTTCGGTAATCGGATCCGGAAGGTCGCTCCCTCACCCAAGCGGCTGTCGACTTCGACTTCACCACCATGAGCTCGGACGACATTCGCCACGATTGCAAGACCGATTCCTGTACCTGTCTTGCCACGTGTCCGCGCTTTATCCGCTTTATAAAAGCGGTCAAAGACGAACGGTAGATCTTCTTCTGGGATTCCGTCACCCGAATCAATGACGGATAATGTAATGTTTTCCCTATCTTCATCAATCTTAATCTTGATTTCGCCGTTCTCCGTGTAGCGCAAGGCGTTACCGAGGAGATTCGTCAACACTTGTTCCATCTGATCCGGATCGGCATCAAATATGATGTTCGGACCGGAAACTGAGAACGTGACCTGCTTATCGCGACCCATCTGTTTGAACTTCTTGATAACTCGTTGTGCGAAGGAAACGGCTTCGACGGCTTCGATCCGTAATTCCTGATACCCCGCTTCCATCCGTGCGAGATCGAGTAGATCATTGACAAGACGGGACAGACGTTGCGATTCATCATAAATGATTGAGGCGAATTCTTTCGTCGCCTCATCACTTTCGGTCATCCCGTCGACGATTGCTTCCGAATATCCTTGCAGCATGACGAGTGGCGTCCGCAGTTCATGACTGACGTTCGCGACGAAGTCGGCGCGCATCTTTTCGAGTTGTTGCGCTTCCGTCATATCACGCAGGACGGCGACCGCTCCAATCTGTTCTTCTTGTTCGAGTAACGGACTGACGATGATGATGTAGAAACGTCCCTCTCGTTCGAAGGACACGGTCATCTCCGTCTCTTCCTGCATGACCGTCTGGAACAGTTCGATCAGTTCGTCTGGTACCGGAGAACCTGCGAGGAATGCCTCTGCCGGTGGATTCGTCGCGAGGAGTTCGCCTGATTTCGAGAACGTCAGCACGCCATCTGCCATACAGCGCAGAATCGAGGAAAGCAAGTGCCGTTCCTTATCGAGATCCGTGACATATTGATTGAGTTGACTACTCATTTCATTGAACGCAAGCGCTAAGTCACCGATCTCATCACGCGAACGTTGCGTCAGGCTCTGATCAAACTTTCCTTCACCGGCCTCAACGACAGCTTGACGAATCGTCCGCAGTGGTGCTGTGATTCGTGTCGAGAGGAAGAAAGCAAAGACGGTCGTTCCAATGATCGCTAACAGGACACAGAGTTGGATGATCTGACGTGCTCCCTCATTCGCCTGTTCGATGTTCGTCAACTGCTCGATCAAGTAGATTGTTCCGTTGCCACTGTCCGTAATGAGCGGTGCCCGATACGCGAGTGCCGCCTTTCCATCGAAGGTCTCATAGTTGCCGATCGCCGTCTCGCCTTCTTCACCGTCAATTGCTTTCCAGTTCTGACGTTCGAGTTCCTTGATGATCCGGTTCGCCTTCGCTTGTGAGATGTTCGCTTCGACGGAATCGTCCTGCGTCTTTGCGATCAGTGTCGCGCCGTAAATATCCGTGATTTCAACAGCAGTACTCGACCCTTCCTCGATGCCGGAATGCGCCTGAAAGACGGTCTCGACTTGTTGACCGAGTTTCGCGAGGTGTCCCCGCTCCTGTTCGATATGGAACGAGTTGAAAAATTCAAGTAACAAGATCGTCAAGGCGATCAAGACGACCGAAACGAGTAACAGAATCGTTCCCCATAGTTTGATGACAACGCTTTGCAACCATTTCATCGTCAGGTCGGACTATTCTCGAACTTGTATCCGACACCCCAGACCGTCGTGATCATTTGAGCGGCGTTCGGAGACAAACGATTCAGCTTTTCACGCAGACGTTTGACGTGTGTATCGACCGTCCGCAGATCCCCGAAGAATTCATAGTTCCAGACTTCCTTGAGTAGTTGTTCCCGCGAGAATACCTTATCCGTTTGTTTTGCTAAGAAATACAGAAGTTCGTATTCTTTTGGTGTTAAATTGACTTCTTGTGATTCAACCGTCACGCGGTGGGCATCATTGTCGATCGTCAAGTGTGGGAAGACGATGACATCTTTTGTTTTCGCATCCGTGTGGAGGAATTTCGTCGCACTTGCCCGACGAAGGATCGCTTTGACACGCAAGACGACTTCGCGTGGGCTGAATGGTTTGACGATATAATCATCTGCCCCCATCTCAAACCCATGGACGCGGTTCGTCTCTTCGCCTTTTGCCGTCAACATGACGATTGGCGTCGCTTTCGTTTTCCGCAGTTCTTCACAGACTTGCATCCCGTCCATCTTTGGCATCATCAAGTCGAGGAGAATGACATCGTATTCTGTCTCAAGCGCCATTTCAAGCGCCGTTTCTCCATTGTCTGCTTCCTCGATCGTGAAATTTTCCCGCTCCAGATACATCTTCAACAGGCGACGAATCCGTTCTTCATCGTCGACGACTAAAATACGTGCTTCTTCTGACATGCTGTCTCCTCCTATGAACTAAACTCTACTCCTCTATCCTACTACTCTTTTAGTATACTATGAAACGAAAAGAATGGCTTGCTCTGGCTGATTTCTCCGAAAAGGCACACTTCGATCGGACGGATACGAAAAAACAGCGGACCGTTTCCGGATCCGCTGCTTGTTTTTTTCTTATGCGTAAGAGTGTAATCCTGCTACGACAAGGTTAACGAAGACGAGGTTGAACATGATGACAGCAAATCCGCCAACACATAGCCAAGCTGATTTTTTACCAATCCAACCACGCTGGATGCGCATATGGAGATAAAAGACGTAAAAGAGCATCGTAATGAGTGCCCATACCTCTTTCGGATCCCAGCCCCAGTAACGGCTCCATGCCATTTGCGCCCAGATCATCGCGAAGATCAGACCGCCAAGGATGAAGATTGGAAGACCAATCGCAACAGAACGATAGCTGATCTCATCTGCTGTCTCAAGATCGATCTTACGCGCGATCGGCTTCAAGCTCTCAGCAAGACGCTTGCGAAGAATGACGAAGCGAAGCAAGACGTATAAGACGACGCCGCCGATGATCGACCATAAGACCGTGTTGACTTTGTTCGCATTCAAGAAGTTCGGTAATTCAATGACGGCACCTGAACCCGATAAGACTTTCCCGCCTTCAGGACCTGTCAAGACTGGCATCGCATAGTCATGCGTCATCGTTGCACCGTTTTTCGCCACGTATTCGATCGTCGACGCAGAACCTGTCGCTTTGAACAACAGCCCAACTAAGATGTAACCGACGACACATGCGAGCGAGAACATGACGACTTCGAGCCACGTCCGTGTTTTCGATTCCTTGCTGAAATCCGTCGCGTGAATCAGATACAATAATCCGGTCGCGAAGCTGACGGCAAGAATCCCTTCGCCGAGCGCTGCCGTCGTGACATGGATTTTGAGCCAAACACTTTGTAGTGCTGGGATTAACGGTTGGACTTCATCCGGAAACATCGACGCATAAGCGATAACGAGCAATGCAACTGGCATCGCAACCAAACCGAGGACATTGTTTTTGTAGATGGCATAAACGATCAAGAAACCAAGCACCATCATCATGCCGAAGAATGTCGTGTATTCATATAAGTTCGAAACTGGAACGTGCCCAGCTCCAGCCCAGCGCGTGAAGAAATATCCGAGCTGCGCGAGGAAACCGATGATCGCAAGCGTAAAGGCGATTTTACCAGAACGCGTCGGTCCTTTTTTACCACTCGTCGCTACAGCGAAGAATCCTGTACTGACGAGGTAGACGATGAATGATGTAAGGAGCAGGTTACTGCTCAACTGAAGCAAATTCATTTAGCTTCCCCCTCTTCCCGCAACTTTTGTCGATCCTCAAGTTCTGGTAGACCGACTTCCGTCAACGCGAGATTAGCTTCTTTTTGAAGCCCCAATGCATTTTTGTTCGTAAATCCAGCAATCTGGATTCGACCGTTCTTCTCTTTGAGCCAGAGACGACGGTGCGGCCAGTACATCCCGATCAATAGACCTGCCATGAAGATGATACCACCTGCAAACAGGAACGGTAGCGTCAGATCTTTTTTAATCCGGACACCCGAGATGTTCGAGAGCTCCGTACCGGCGAATGCCATCTTGTACTGGTTCTCATCTCCACCAACATTAAGTTTGATCCCAATCAAACTCCGTTCACCTTTCGGATGTTCCGGTGACTTGATGCTGAAGACGAAGGCTGGATTGACTGGACGTCCCGAGTTCGTCGTTGGCTGACCATCTTTGACGACGAAGTCCGGAAGGAAGTCCTTCAGTTCGACTTCATATCCATCTTTTAAAGCATATGTTTCTTTCGGATCACGCAAGTCGACCTTGATCGTATCGACGACTTTGTCCGTCTTCTGGTTGACGATATTAAACGACATCGTCTTGAATTCCGGATCTGCCGCGTACTGTTCCTGGAAGACTTGATAATCATCGAATTCGAATGGGCGGTTGACTGCCGTCTCACCTGACTTGATTTCTTCAAGCTCCGGTTTGAAATCGGATGTTTCGCCGACTTTCTTGTACAGCGTCATCTTCGTATCATAGTTCTTCGGTACGTTTCCGCCTGCTGCTTCAAGTGATTTCTTGAACTTCGCATCGACCTTCTCAGGATCATAGAATTCGATGTTGAACGCTTCATTTTTCAAGTAGTACTGGTTATCCGTCGCCTCGATCGGCAACGTCTCTCCTTCACGGAGCCAAAGCAATTCATCTTCGTGCATGCCTGGTACGACTCGAAGCATCGCACCACCGAAGAATAAGACGAGTCCGATGTGATTGATGTATGGACCCCATCGTCCGAAACGTTGCTTTTCAGCTAAAAGTGCCCCGTCTTGTCGACGGATTTTATAGCCTTTTTTCTCAAGCAACGGTGCGATCGCATCGATTTTTTTGACATCGCCAGTCGCTTCCGCGCCAAATCGCTGACCGTTCATGAAACGGTCCGACTGGATGACCGGTTGTTTCTTCAGTGCTCGGTAGAGCGGGAAGAATCGGTCAATCGATACGATGATGATCGAGAGTAATAAAAGCGTGATCAATCCGATATACCACCATGATTCAAACAGATTATGGAATCCTAACGTATAGTAGATGTCACCAGCCGTGCCGTATTCCTTTTGATAAAACTCTTCTGGTGGTGTTGCCTGTGGAATATACATCTCCTGCGGGAAGATCGTTCCGACCCCGCTCGCGATGATGATCAAGGCAATCAACCATAACCCGACCTTGACGGACGAGAAGAACGTCCATGCTCGGTCAATCCAAGATGGATTTTTACGTTTCGATCGAAGCTCCGCTTCCTCGTAACGCATATCCAGTTGTTTGAAATCTTCTTGCTCCTGCATCCTTAAATCCCCCTTCGATGCGTTACTCGTTCGCCTTCTTCACCATCTCTTCGAGCTTCGCTTGATCAATCTCACCTTCATACTTCTCGACGACTTCACCCTTTTTATTGATGATGAACGTCACAGGTAAGTTGTAGATCCCGTAAGCCTTCTCGACCGAACTGTTCGTATCCATGAGAATCGGATAGTCCGTTCCGCCAATATCCTTGATGAAGCTTGAGACACGAACTGGTGTTTCACCGACATTGACCGCTACGAAATTGACGCCCTGGTCTTGCATCATCTGATAGTTGTCATTGATCAATGGCATCTCTTTCTTACATGGTTCACAGAATGTTCCCCAGAAATTGAGTAAAAGTCCTTTTCCTTTATACTCGTCCATCGAGTGCTGTTTCTCACCATATAGATCAACGAGTGCGAAACCAGGGGCATCATCGCCTGCCATGACACGACCGTTTTTATCACGTGTCGCTTGATCGACGAATTGCATGATGACGACTGCTCCGGCGAACAAAACGATCGTCATGATCATTAGACGCCAGAAGGAGCGTTTTTTCTTTTTTTGCTGGGCCGCTGCTAAGCGTTCTTCCGGATTTTGTTTCGTTTTTTTCATATTTTACCGCCTCCACCCATATTGTACTTGAAATCGCTTTACCGTTGACAAAATGTGAAATTCGTTAATCGTTTTGTCACAAAAAAAGAAAACTCAACCCGGAGGATGAGCTTCTCGCTTTACAAATTAACGTTTTTTTGTGTTCTTACGTCTTTTCGTAGGTGGAGCGGCTGGATCCGCTAGCTCACGCAATTGATTGACTTCTTTTTTTGAAAGTTCACGCCACTCGCCAGAAGTAAGACCTGCCAGTGTCAAGAAACCGAACTGTTCACGTTTCAACTTCAAGACTTCCGAACCGAGTGTCTCGACCATTTGACGGACTTGGCGGTTATGCCCTTCGTAGATGACCATTTCAAGAATCGCCGTATTTTTCTTCTTATCGATATCTCGCATCTCGACACGTGCTTTACCTGTCTTGAAACCATCCGGTAAGACGACACCTTTTTCAAGACCTTTGACGTGGAAGTATTCTGGCACACCTTTGATTTTGACGATGTAGCGCTTCGGTACCTTATATTTCGGATGAAGCAACAGGTTCGAGAATTCACCGTCGTTCGTCATTAAAAGAAGACCGCTCGTATTATAGTCGAGTCGACCGACTGGGAAGACACGGTGTCCGGGTGGTACGAGATCAACGACCGTCTTACGTCCTTTATCGTCTTCAACCGTCGAGACGACACCTGTTGGTTTATAGAGCATGTAATAGACGTGCTCTTCACGCTCAAGCTTCACGCCGTCTACTTCGACTTCTGCACGTGCTCCGACTTTCGTTCCAAGCTCCGTGATGACTTTTCCATTGACCTTGACGCGACCTGCTGTGATCAATTCCTCTGCTTTACGCCGCGAAGCGACACCTGCTTGTGCGATGATTTTTTGTAACCGTTCCATTAATTCACTCTCTCCTCTAATGAAGGATCATTCCGGAAGAAGAGATCTCCATCCGATTCGAACGTTTCTTCGAACTCGAGTGGCGGTAACTCTTCAATACTGTTTAGACCAAAATGGTCCAGGAAATGATCCGTCGTTTTATACAATTTTGCGCGACCGACGCCTTTGGCGCGTCCCGCCTCTTCAATTAAACCTTTTGCACTTAACGTATGGATGACACGCTCCGTCTTCACACCACGAACGACTTCGATGTCAGCACGTGTGACAGGTTGTTTGTATGCGATGATGACGAGTGTCTCCATTGCTGCTCGAGACAAGGAATCTTCTGCGAGCGAACCGGCATATGCCTGAATATACGGCGACATTTCTTTTCGTGTCACCATTTTAAAGACACCACCCGACTCCACGATTTGGAGCACACGCTGCTCTGCTTCGAATGTCGTTTGAAGAGCCAGCAACTGTTCACGTGCTGCCGCTTCACTGATCTCTAGCGCTTGACTGAGACCACGTGGATCGATCCCATCGTCTCCGACGACGAATAACAGGCTCTCAATGATTTGTTCATACGCCAATCTGACTCTCCTCCTTCACCATGCTCCGCAATAGGATATCATCGGTCATCTGTTCACAATCAATGACCCGTTGCTTGACAAGCTCAAGAACAGCGAGGAAACTGACGACTAGTTCTTCGACCGTCGGTTGCTCCGCAAAAAAGCCGAAGAATGTCGTACGCTCCCTGGTCGCGACGTACCGGGCAACGGACTCCATCTGTTGCTCGAGTGAACGTTCTTCTCGTTTGACCGTCTTCGAACGACGTACCTTCCAAGCTTCCCGTTGGCGCATTTTTTCATAGGCACGTAATAAATCACTCAGTGATAACGTACCATTATACTCTTGTGCATCCGTGTCGAGATAACGCATCAAATCCTCTGGTTGTTTCGAAAATAGCTCAAGACGTGCCTCTTCCTTTTCTTTCAGGACGAGTGCTGCTTCCTTATATGCTTTATACTCGATCAACTGTTGAATCAGACCTTCTCGTGTCGGTTCTTCCTCGAAATCAGGAATCTCATCGTATTCCGTCTGTTCGATCGGCAAGAGTTGTTTGCTTTTCAGTTGCAACAGCGTCGCTGCCATGACAAGATATTCACTAGCAACATCTAGTTCAAGATGCTGCATCGCACGGATATAGGACACATATTGATCCGTCACCATGGAAACGGATATATCATAAATATCGATTTCTAATTTACCAACCAAGTGTAACAGCAAGTCCAGCGGGCCTTCAAACGCATCCATCTTTACACTGTATGATTCCATGATTCTCCCTGCCCATCAACGTTTTTTGCGCCTTAGTATACCATACAACTGGTGGGTTCGACTATGTTATATTCCAAGGAAGAGGTGATTCCATGAATCCGATTGAACGATTCGTATTTGAATTCAACATCCGGCACGATTACTTCGAGTGCCATGAAATCTTAGAGGAAGTCTGGCAAGAGGAACAACGCCAGGACGAGGCGCTTGTCGGTCTGATCCAGCTGGCCGTCGCCCGCTATCATCATCGTCGCAATAACCAATCCGGTGCACAACGGACGTACAGTAAGGCATTCGATAAGATCGAACGCCACCGAGCAGCGCTTATCACGTCTGGTATCGATGTCTCACGCCTACTCGATCATCGCGATCACTTCACAGATCCGGTCTATCGACACATCCCGTTACCTGTCTTCTCAGACGTCATCCGAACCGTCGCACTTGAAGCGACAGCACCTGATCTCGATTATGTGACGCATAAACACCGTTTGCGCGATCGTACGGACGTCGTCACTGCACGACAAGAAGCGTTACAAAACCGAAGAGACCGGTCCATCTAAGCCATGGACCGGTCTTTTTATTGATTTTTCCATTTGTCGACGAGGCGTTGCGTTTCTTCGGTCGCACCCGTAATATCCGTTCGAAGAAGCTTAGTTGCTTCATCCAGTAAGAGATACGACATCCGTTCTCCCCGGAATGACGGCGATAAGGCGATATGTTTCAATTCAGCATGGCCATCCATTAATTGAAACCCGATGACACCAACGAAATCCTCATCTTGTTTGTACAAATACAAGCGTTGGTCTTCTTCCTGTTCATAGGCTTGAACCGTTTCAAGCAAATACTTCGGATCCTTCACTTCGCACGAAAAGGCGATCAGCCCCATCGCGGTCCGTTCATTCAACTTCTTATATTTTACTAGCATGTGATTCTACACCTTCCTAATTTCAACAACTCTCAGGAGCATGAACGACTGAGACTCATTCATTCTACACCTTCTCACACCGAATTACTGCATTTTTTTCATAATCCACTAAAAATGCAGGAGTCCGTCTCGTGACGTCCCCTGCATCTGAGTCATGCTTGTTCTTCCATCACTTGGATGAAGGCACGCATGTAGTCTGGTAGATCGGGCGGACGACGACTCGAGACGATATGCCCGTCGACGACGACTGCTTCATCGTGCCAAATCGCACCTGCATTCGTCATATCATCCTTGATTCCTGGCGTACTCGTGACGTTGACACCTTTTAAGATGCCTGCAGAGATCAGCACCCAACCAGCGTGGCAGATTTGACCGATCGGTTGCTTGTTCTGGTCAAAATGACGCACCATATTCAGAACGGAGTCAAAGCGACGTAACAAATCGGGTGACCAACCACCCGGAACAAGAATCGCATCATATTCCGACGGGTTGATCTCATCGAACGTCTTATTTGATTTAATCGGGACACCATACTTCCCAATGTACGTCTCATCCGCCTTCTCTCCGACGATATCGACGATTGCCCCTTCTTCACGTAAGCGATGGACAGGATACCATAATTCTAAATCCTCGAAGTCATTGCTGACGACTTGGATGATTCGTTTTCCTTCTAAACGCATGACAAACACTCCTTTTCGAGTTGAGTTCCCTTACTGATTGTACCCGGATCTAAAAAAAGAAAAACTCCTCTTCGAACGTTCGAAGAGGAGCAAGAACTTACGCTTCGACGCGGATTTCTTTGATGCCAGCGCCTTGCTTCATTTTTTGTGCATGTTCGAGACCTGAAGTCACTTGTCCGAAGACCGTGTGTACGCCGTCGAGGTGCGGTTGTGGCTCGTGTACGATGAAGAACTGGCTTGATCCTGTGTTACGACCAGCGTGTGCCATCGAGAGTGAACCTGCTTTGTGTTTGTGTGGGTATGATGTTGACGTTTCGCAAGGAATCGTTTTTCCTGAACCGCCTGTACCGTTTCCGATTGGACATCCGCCTTGTGAGACGAAGCCTGGGATGACACGGTGGAAGTTCAATCCATCGTAGAAGTTCGAGTTTGCAAGGTTTTCGAAGTTTTCAGTCGTGATCGGTGCTTCATCGTTGAACAATTCGAATTCGATTTTATTTCCATCTTCTAATAAGATATGACCAGTTTTTTGCATGTTTGACCAACCTTTCGTGCTTTTCAGCAGGAGATTCGTCACGATTCGAGATCGTGATTCCATGGTACAGTGTACCAAATTTCAGGGCGTCGTGCAGACCTTTTTACTCGACAGCTGCCTCTAATATATCGAGTGTGACCGAATCCGTTGCTTCGACACGAATCCGTACTCCATTCGCCAGTGTCGCAACAGGATCCGTATGTCCGAAGTCCGCATCAAGAATGATTGGGAAATCATAGCCCCGCGTCGCGCGTAAAATGATATCTTTCAGCGCAAATTCCGGATCAAAATCGACTTTGCGCGGGAAACGCCCGACGACGAGTGCTGCAATCTTGTCATACGCACCCATGTGTCGTAATTGCGTGAAATAGCGGTCAATCGTTTCCGGTGTCTCACTTTCGTCATCCTCGAGCATCAAGACGACACCATCAAATGATGGCAAGTATGGTGTTCCGGCAAGCAGTAAAAGTGTTCCCGTGTTCCCCGTCAGAATCGGTCCTTCTGCAACGCCTGTCTTAACGATCGTATATCCCGCGTTCGGAAGATGTTCCCGTCTTCGGTCGTCCGCAACATCCCAGCGTAAAATCTCGTCCGTCCACTCTTCAGACGCTTCGATCCGACCGATCGGCTCCGTCTGCATGAACGTACGGTTGAACGACTCTTCCGTATACGGATCAAGACCATCGAATTGACCAAACTGCGTCAGTAGTGCGGGTCCGACGAACGTCGTCAGTCCTGTCTGCTGGTAGATGCCAGCAAACAGTGCTGTGATATCACTGTAGCCTACAAAGATTTTCGGATTGTTCCGAATCAATTCATAATCGAGTTCGTCGAGCAACTGGTGCGAGTTAAACCCACCGATCGTCGAGATGATCGCTTTGATCGATGGATCAGCGAACGCCATATGTAAGTCTTGCAGCCGTTCGCCGATCGTTCCTGCCGTATGACTATGAACAGCCGTTGCGTTCGGCATCAAGACGACCTCGAACCCCATTTTTTCAAGTGTTGCGATACCGCGGGCAAGACGACGCGGTACGTATGCTGCGACAGCAGACGCCGGCGAGACGATGGCAATCTTATCCCCTTTTTGTAAGCGTGGTGGTTTCACGAAAGTTCCCCCTTATTCATTACAAGTATTTCCAGTATAACAAATTGAATGGGAACCGCGTACTCTCATTTTTTTGGTCCACTTTATAACGTTACGAACAACGAATTTCCGTCCTCCAATAACTCACCTTTTTTCGAGACATAATCAATCTTGACCGTCATGTGTTGAAGAATTCCTTGCTCACGTAACGACTTTGCCCACTCTTTGATCTGTGCTCTATCCTGTTCATGTCGTTTGCGAGGCACGTCCACCAAGAGCGTCGGAGCGATTTCCGCACGTAAATAAGCATTTGAATCAAAACGGACCTTACCAAGTCGCTGAATTTTATCGTTGTCATAAAGTACGGTCACGCTCAATTGATCCTTCAGTTTTTCGAGAGTCGGCGACGGAATCCGTTGCTCTAACCGATCTTCCCAAAGTGCCGCATGATACGTATCGACGAACTTTCCAGACTCCTTCTGTTGATAGACGAAAAACTCAGTATTCGTTTTTTCATCGACTGCTCGCGCTGCATACTCAAACGAATAATTTCCCATATTGTTGTAAATACTACCGGTCACCTTTGCTTCCAGAAGGTGCTTTTCTAAGTATGTCTTTGCTTTTTGTTGTACTTCAGCCTCTTTCGTTCCATCTGACTCCATGTCCTTTGTAAAAGCGTACGTCATCATCCATGCGCCGCCTCCGATAACTCCAACTAAACTGGCAACTACTATGAACCAACGTTTCACACGATCGCTCCTCTGCATATATCCATATTTTTACACTTTTGATTTTATCATAAAAAAAGAGTAGCGGACGAAGTCCACTACTCAGATATTGCTTATCGGATGGATTACTGGATGACAGCGTGAACGAGCGGACGTGCTTCCGGTTTCGTTTCACTGATATGGTATGCGTGATCCATTTTTTCGATTGCTTGGTCGAGCGTTTCTTTGTTTGAACGAAGCGTTGCGATGACATCGCCGACTTCGACACGATCGCCGACTTTTTTGTGCAACGTGACGCTTGCTGCGTGATCGATCTCATCTGCTTTCGTCGCGCGTCCTGCACCGAGGATCATCGCTGCAACACCGACTTCGTCAGCGATGATTTCAGAGACGTAACCCGCTTTTGAAGCAACGAATGTTTTTTCGTATTTCGTTTCAAGTGCTTTTGTCATGTCGTCAACGAGTGAAGCGTCGCCACCTTGAGCTGCGATGAACTTCTTGAAGACGTCAAGTGCTGCTCCGTTACCGAGACGTGTTTCGAGATCCGCATATGCTTCATCGAACGTCGGGTAGAACTCACCGAGGACTGCCATGTGTGAAGCGATTGTCAAGGCGATGACTTTTAAGTCACGGACATCTTTTCCTTGAAGGACTTCGATCGCTTCCTTGACTTCGTTTGCGTTACCGATTTCAAAGCCGAGCGGCTGATCCATGTCTGTAATGACAGCAACCGTCTTACGGTTGACACTCTTACCGATCGAAACCATCTCTGTCGCAAGTGCTTTTGCATCTTCGAACGATTTCATGAAGGCACCAGAACCCGTCTTAACGTCGAGTACGATGCTGTCCGCTCCTGCTGCGATCTTTTTCGACATGATCGAACTTGCGATCAATGGGATCGAGTTGACCGTCGCCGTGACGTCACGAAGGGCGTAGAGTTTTTTGTCTGCAGGCGTTAGGTTACCCGTTTGACCGATGATTGCCATCTTAATGTCGTTGACTTGTGAGACGAACGCTTCTTCTGAAAGCTCGACGTCAAAACCAGGGAACGCTTCGAGTTTGTCGATAGTTCCACCTGTATGACCGAGTCCACGACCGCTCATCTTCGCAACCGGAATGCCGATTGACGCAACGAGTGGTGCAACGATCAGACTGATCTTGTCACCAACACCGCCTGTCGAGTGTTTATCGACTTTTTTCCCGTGGATACGTGAAAGGTCGATCACGTCGCCCGAGTTGACCATCGCCATCGTCAAATCAGCGATTTCACGATCTGACATTCCTTGATAGAAAATCGCCATCGACATCGCTGACATTTGGTAATCTGGAATCTCACCATTCGTGAATCCTTCTACCATTGCTTGAATATCAGCTGTTGCGAGTTCGCCACCGTCTCGTTTTGTTGCAATCAAATCTACCATACGCATAATCTAGTTCCTCCTCAGGAGTGGTTTGTGAGTTTTATAAATAGTCGTTACATTTTTTTGATCGAACCGCGAACGAGTGATAGGAAGTGTGCCCGGACACGTTCTGTCGTTTCGATGACTTCATCATGATGTAACGGTTGATCGAGAATACCTGCTGCCATGTTCGAGACACATGAGATCCCAAGGACTCGCATATCGGAATGACGGGCAACGATGACTTCAGGAACCGTCGACATACCGACGACGTCGCCACCGAGCATCCGTGCCATCTTGACTTCTGCTGGCGTCTCATACGTTGGACCAGTGTTTCCGAAGTAGACACCTTGACGGACACGAATTCCGAGTTCGTCCGCTGTTTCTTGCGCAAGACGAAGTAATTCTGCATCATACGGCTTCGACATATCGGGGAAACGTGGTCCCATCTCGTCGACGTTCTTCCCGATCAGTGGGTTCGTACCGAAGAAGTTGATGTGATCCGTGATCAACATCAAATCACCTGGTTCGAACGCTTCGTTACAAGCGCCAGCTGCGTTCGTGACGATCAATGTCTCGACGCCGATCGCTTTCATGACGCGGACTGGGAACGTGACCATATCCATCGAATATCCTTCGTAGAAGTGGAATCGTCCTTGCATCGCAACGACTTGTTTCCCTTCAAGAGTACCGAAGACGAGTTGTCCCGCGTGTCCTTCGACCGTTGATACCGGGAAGTTCGGGATTTCATGGTATGGAATCGCGATCGGGTTTTCGATCTCATCCGCGAGGACACCAAGTCCTGAACCGAGAATCAATCCGATCTCCGGTTTTGCCTGCATCTTGCTTTCTAAAAACGAACGTGTTTCATTCCAGTTGACTGTCATCTGAATCGCTCCCTCGAATTAAAGTTCTGTTAAAAAGCTTGTTCCATGTGCCGGCATTTTGACGCCGAAGTTTTCTGCGACCGTCGCTCCAAGATCAGCGAACGTCTCACGGATACCGAGCGGTTTTGCGACACCATTTTTATGGTAAGCAAGCAACGGCACGTATTCCCGTGTGTGGTCTGTCCCAGCATGAACCGGATCGTTTCCGTGGTCAGCCGTGATGATCAAGAGATCGTCTTCTTTTAAGCGATCAAACACTTCCGGAAGACGTGCATCGAACTCTTCGAGCGCTTGTCCATAACCTTGTGGATCACGACGGTGTCCGAACAACGCATCGAAATCGACGAGGTTCAAGAAGCAAAGTCCGTTGAAATCACGATCGAGTTGCGTCACGAGTTGATCCATTCCGTCCATGTTTGACTTCGTACGGATCGCATCCGTGACGCCCTCGCCGTCGTAGATATCAGCAATCTTACCGAGCGAGATGACATCAAGTCCTGCTGTCTCGAGTTCATTCATGACCGTCCGGTCGAATGGTTTGAGTGCATAGTCGTGGCGGTTCGCTGTCCGGACCCACGCCCCTGCTTCACCAAGGAATGGACGTGCGATGATGCGACCGAGCATGTACGGGTCATCCCGCGTGATGTCGCGTGCATATTCACAAATCCGGTACAACTCTTCTAACGGCACGACTTCTTCGTGTGCTGCGATCTGAAGGACGGAGTCTGCTGACGTATAGACGATCAACGCCCCCGTCTCGACATGCTCTTGTCCAAGTTCGTCGAGGATTTCCGTACCAGAAGCCGGTTTGTTCCCGATGATCTTCCGTCCTGAGAACTCTTCTAAGCGATGAATCAAATCATCCGGGAACTTTTCAAAGACACGGAATGGTGTATCGATCCGCAGACCCATGATCTCCCAGTGCCCTGTCATCGTATCTTTCCCTGCAGATACTTCCTGCATTTTTCCGTATGCCGCAAGCGGTGCTTCTTCAACTGAGACACCTTCGATCGGTTCGATATGCGAGAGACCGAGTTTTGCCATATTCGGCATATTGAGTCCGTTGCGTTCACGCGCGATATGACCGAGCGTATGTGAACCAAGATCTCCGAACTGTTCAGCGTCCGGTGCTTCTCCGATTCCTACGGAGTCCATGACGACCAAAAATACACGTTTAAATGATTGAGTCATTTGCTGTTCCTCCTATATACGAGCTGTAGTTGTGCGATTCCCGTTACGATTTTTCCCGGAAAGAGACTAGACAAAACGCATCATTTGTCTGAAGTCAGACCTTTAAAAGATAGAACCATCATGCTCGTGGATGATGTTTCTTATACACGTCGTGGAGTCGTGCTTTGTTAACGTGTGTATACATTTGTGTCGTTGACAAATCAGCGTGTCCTAGCATCTCTTGTACGACGCGTAAATCGGCACCATTTTCAAGTAGATGGGTCGCAAACGAATGGCGCAAGACGTGCGGCGTGATCTCTTTTTCGATCCCCGCTTCCTTTGCTCGTCGTTTAATCATCTTCCAAAACCCTTGCCGTGACAAACGATCACCGCGACTGTTTAAGAAGACATCGTCCGTCTGTTGACCACCAAGACTGTTACGCGCGAGATCCAGATACGTCCTAACGCTTTCAATCGATGTCGTACTCATCGGGATGATCCGGGATTTGTTCCCTTTCCCAAGACACGACAGATACCCGAGTTCGAGTTGCAAATCGTTCAACTTCAGTTGGAGCAGTTCGCTGACGCGCATGCCTGTTCCATAGAGAAGCTCAAGCATTGCTGCATCTCGTCGTGTAAGCGGATCGACACCGACGACCGAATCAAGCAAGCGTTCGACGTCCGTTTGACTCCAGACGACCGGCAACTTTTTCTCCGGTTTCGGTAAATCAAGATGACGAGACGGATCATGTGTTGCAAGTCTCTCTTCGATCAAATATTGATGGAACGAACGGATTGAGCTCGTCGCCCGGCGAACCGTCGATCGTGACTTTCGTGCTTCAAGCAATCGTTCAATATGGTCGACGATATGATGTCGGTGAACCTGTTCGAACGAGGAAACTTCCGCTGTTTCAAGCGTCTGTAAGTATTGATTTAAATCATTTCGATACGCAGCTGCCGTATTCGCGGACATTTGCCGTTCAATCACTAAATAATTGATAAATGCTTCCAGTTGTTCACGCACTGAACTCATCCTCTTCGTTTACGAAATCGCTTACTTTCCCATCATATCAAAGGTGTAAACCGTTGTGAAGAGGTCTGACCTATAAAAATTGAAAAAGAAAAACCATCCGAAATTTCGTCGGACGGTCAGACTGTTTGTGTTTGCGATTGTTCCAACGCTTCCCGAGCATGACGCTCTTGGCAGACACGGCAGACGCCATGGAATGTCAGGCGGTGATCCTTGATTTTAAAGTGGAATCGGGACACGATTTCTTTCTCTACTTCTTCCAGCATATCGTCTAAAATCTCTTCGACGGATCCACATTCGATACAGACGAGATGGTGATGCGAATGACTCGCACCTTCTTGTCGTAAATCAAATCGGGATACGCCATCTCCGAAGTTGACTTTATCAACGACTTCAAGCTCCGTCAATAATTCAAGCGTCCGGTAAACCGTCGCAAGTCCGATGTCGGAGTTCTTTTCTTTTACAAGGAGAAAGACATTTTCGGCACTGAGGTGATCCGACTCATGTTCGAGCAGGACACGCACAGTCGCTTCACGTTGGGGAGTCAGCTTATATCCTTTACCGCTTAGCTGTTTTTTGATGCGTTCTACACGACTTTCCATCATAACGCCCCCTTTGTTCGAACTGATGCTATTATCATAGCTGATAATCAGTCTTTTTTCAAATTAAAATGATTATCAACTGAAAATCATTTAAATGAGAATCATTTTAAAGTACGGATCTGCCAATGCTGAATTGCCATGATCGTCTTCGCATCAACGATCGTTCCATTTGCAACGAGTTCGAGCGCCTCTTCGAGCTTCAATGTCTTATTCTCAAGGAACTCATCCTCATCGAGTTGACGATCACCGGCAGTCAGACCAATCGCTTCATAAATATGTACACGCTCACTACAGAAACCAGGCGCACCGTAAAAATCAAAGACATGTCGTAACTCTTTCGCGACGTATCCTGTTTCTTCCTTTAATTCTCGTCCGGCACAATCGAGTGGATCTTCACCCTTTTCGAGTTTTCCTGCTGGGATCTCGATCGATAGACTTTCAAATGCTTTTCGGTACTGTTCCACGACGATTAGATCACCTTGTTCATCAAAAGCAATGATCGCGACGGCACCATTATGATAGACCAGTTCACGGACGGACGTATTGCCGTTCGGTAACGTGACGACGTGTTTCTCGACATCAAAGACTTTTCCTTCATAAATCACTTCACGTTCAATCGTTTTTTCTTCCATCATGTATGCCCCATTTCTATTCTAGTTTCGTTCACTGTCATGATTAGTATGCCGTTTCCGACGTATTGCCGCAAGACTTCGAAACCGTCTTTTTCATCAGATATGATACACTAGAATGCAGAAGTTCCAAACTTACAGTTCATATAAGAAAAGAGGGAATTGAACATGTCATTAGGATTAGGTACGATGACGATCTTAAAGCGCGGCCAGGAAGAAGCAACGGCAATCCTGCGGACGGCACTTGATGCTGGAATCACGCACTTCGATACAGCGGACGTCTATGCGAACGGAGCGGTCGAATCCATCATCGGTCAAACCTTCTCACAAGAGGATCGAAGTCGTTTATTCCTTGCCTCAAAAGGTGGGAATCGGATGAACGCGACCGGAACCGGTTGGACATGGGATCCGAGTTATGACTATTTGAAACAAGCCTGTCTTGAAAGTTTGAATCGTCTTGAAACCCCTTATCTCGACCTGTATTACGTCCACGGCGGCACGATTGATGATGATATCGATGCATCAATCCGCGCAATGGAAGATTTAAAAGCAGAGGGGAAAATCAAGGAATATGGTCTGTCGTCACTGCGGCCGAATGTCATCGAATATTGGCTCGAGCATAGTAATTTCTCTTACTTGATGACGCCTTATTCGTTGCTCGATCGTCGCATCGAAGAGTTGTTACCACGCTTAAAAGAGAAAAACATCCAAGTCGTCGCTCGTGGTCCACTAGCAAAAGGTCTCTTGACACATGAGAGTGCTTCACGCCTGCAGTCGGTTGATCGGTTCGAACAATTCGATAAGGAAACGCTTGAGGCAAGTCTACAAAAACTTCAAGATTTCCCGCTTCCGGCGCTTGCATTGCAAGCCATCGATCAACAGGTCGAGATCGTCCTTCCTGGTGCATCGAGCGTGTCACAACTTCAGTCAAACGTCCAAGCGATGAAAGAGTCGATCTCGCAAGCTCAAATCGACCAGGCACTTGCTTCACTACCGATTCATCACTATACCGAACACCGGTGAGGTTTAACTCTTCATTTCTCCGGGAAACTCCTTCTTTGTAACGTTCATACAGAGGAGGAGTTTTATTATGGCTCGTATTTTAATCGTATCAACAAGCGCAGATGACATGAATGGTCACAAAACAGGATTATGGTTCGAGGAGTTCGCAGCACCATACAACCTGTTCAAGGATGCAGGACATGACGTGACAGTCACGTCGATCAAAGGTGGCGACGTCCCGATCGATAAAGCATCGATCGTTAAAGAAATCTTGCCGAAATTCCAAGATGCACGCCGTGCGTTGCACGACACGAAAGCACTCTCGGAAGTCGATCCAGCATCGTTTGATGCCGTTTACTTCCCAGGGGGTCACGGTGCGGTCGTTGATTTCCCGAATAACCCACAAGTGGCGGGTGCCATTGAAGCCGTCATCAAAAAAGATGGCGTCGTCGCTTCAGTTTGTCATGGTCCTGCTGCCTTTGCGCACGTCATGATCGATGGCAAACCATTCGTATCAGGTCGTCAAATCAACGGCTTTACGGATGAAGAGGAAAAATCAACAGGTCTCGAAGATAAAGTACCATTCTTGCTCGAGACGACACTTCGCGGTGAAGGAGCTACTTTCCTGACATCGGATGCAGGTAAAGAATTCGCCGTCATCGACGGCAATGTCGTCACAGGACAAAACCCGGCTTCAAGTGAAGCAGTCGCAAAACTAGTCCTCGCGAAACTCGCGACACAAGCTTAATAGATAGTATTCATACAAAATGGAGCACGCGACATCATGTCGCATGCTCCATTTTTTCATACGTTATAGACGGTGAAGTGAATCCAATCGTTCGAGATCAGCTTCTGTCTCACGTGTTTTTTGTTCGAGTCGCTTTAACTCGTCCTCGAGTTGTTGTTGTTGAGCTTGCAATGCAGATCGTTCTTCCTCTGTATAGGAACGTGATACTTCTTTTTCTTTGAGATACCACCACTTTTTGACCTTTTGAGGTAGCGGTCCGAGTTCAATCTGTTGCTCATGTTGTTGAACTTCCTCCATTTGTTCCGCATGCGCCAATTGAAGCTGCTCTAATTCCGCCTCATAGGCAGTTTGTCTAGCTTCAAGAATCGGTGTCAGGTACGCGAGGATATGCGCAGTAAAGTCTCGCTCGACGACTCGCCGTAATACATCTCGACGAAGGGAGGCTTCCGAATTGCCTATGGCATTCTCCCACACGCTCGGATCCGCTTGTTCTAGAATCTCTTCTTCTTCCGCTTCTCCGAGCCAACGTAGTTTCAGTAACAACGGTTCAAGTAGTGCTTCTTCTACATACGCCGTGAATTGCGAATACGACGTTGCTTCTCGTGTCAACGGTTCCTGATGTAAGCGAAATAAGGCTTCCGCTTCTTCTTCAATCCAGTCTTCGTAATCATTAAAATACATCGATTCTCTCCTTACTAAATCCTATTACAAAATAAAACTGGCTCGAATCCGCCATCTACATGACAGTCGAGCCAATATTGTTAGACGTTTGCTTCGTTCTTTTTGATTTCCGCGATTGCCCAGTCACACCAATCCAAGTAATTCAACATCATACGCAAGCCGTACTCACTCGTCAAGGTCTCCCCTAGTGTTGCACCGTTCTCGAGATGATCGTGACGCCAACTATGCATCATCTCAACAGCAAATTGGTGATGGCGTTTTGATTCCTCTAAATAGGCGATAGCTTCTCCTGGCGGCAGCAGATGTAAGAGCGAAACTCGCATCAAGTTTTCATCCTTCATCTTTGGTTTAAACTCGTTTGGTGTCCGTAGCCATTCGACAAGCTCCGTCCGCCCTTTATCGGTGATGGAATAGACTTTTTTATCCGGCAGATCTTCTTGAACGATATGGACACTCGTCACGAGTTCTGCTTCTTCCATCTTTAACAACTCTCGGTATATTTGTGTATGATGTGCGGTCCAGAAGTGGATCATCTGTTTTTTAAAAGTCGCGCTTAAATCATAACCGGTCGCTTCCCCTTGGGTCAGCAGCCCGAGTAGTGCAAATCGTAATGCCACTGGCTGCACCTTCTTTCCTTCTTTTGTATATATACTTAATTATCTCAAATATATCTTAATTTCGCTACTCTTGCGTCGAACGAATGTACGATTAAAAAAAGACCTGCGAGCGAATCACATTCGATCGTAGGTCTTCATGCGTTATTGCTTTTCGATTTTTTCTATTTACGTAATTGCTCGATTCCTTGTCGTACATGTCTCCAGTAAGAAGAAGGATGCGGAACGAATTGACGACGATCGAACCATTCGCCTGTCGTGTCCTGAATGCGCTCGATGGACTCGTCAGCGATTCGTTCAAACTGCTCGATTGGAAAAGCAATCAATCGCTTCACTTCTGTTTCCTGGAGGACGTATGCGTCTATCGCTTGATCACTTTGAGCAAGAAAGACATGGCATCGCTCACAGTCCCAAAGCGACGCATCCCGAAACTCCTCTTCCTGGATGCCAAGCGGTATCAATTGATCCAATGTACACGTCAAACCAATCTCTTCCTCGAGTTCCCGGACACCATCCTCGATTGTCTCATTCGCAAGCAAATGACCGGCTGCCGTGATATCGATCATTCCTGGAAAGTCCTTCTTTTGTTCAGAGCGTTGCTGGAGCAACACGACGTCCCGCTTTGGATCATAAACGAAACAATGAAACGTTTCGTGCCACAAGCCGTTTGCGTGGACTTCCGAGCGCGGACGAGGTCCGAGCAGGTTGCCCGCTCGATCTACTGTCATGATCATCTCTTGTTCACTCATCGTAACACCTTCGAAGCTTGATGGAATCGCTCTCCGACCGTATAGAGTTCAGCAATCAAAAAGACGATTGCGATCCAAATGATGGCGCTTGGGAACAGAATCATCGCTGTCAGGAATAAAAATCCTTCCGTCCGTTCGACGAGTCCTGGTTGATATTGAAACGACTTGTAGCCGTAATTTTCACTGACCGCTCCGATTGCAAGGAACATCGTCATGCCAATGACGAATGATGCGACGAGCAACAGAATGACGACCTGCGTTTCCGGAAATCGGAGTGCAAGACCAATCAATACTGACAGCTCGACGATTCGGTCGAGAACAAGGTCAAGAATCGTGCCGATCGGAGTCGTCTTCTCTTTTCGTGCCATCGTTCCGTCGATGACATCGAGCATGCCCGAGATCCATAACAAGACAATCGCTGTTCCCATCATGTCGTTATAGACGAAAAAGCCTGTTGCACCACCGATGATACCGGAAATAATCGTCACCTGCGTTGCCGATAATCCGATTTTCTTAAATAAGGTCGCCCCTTGATCAAATAGGGGTTGAACGATTTTACGCGCACGCGTATCTAACATATCACCCCTCCTTTCTAACGATATACCCTTCTTTCACCTGAATCGTCTCGTCTGAAGAGAGCACGAGACGTTCTCCGGACGCCCGTTCTACTTCGTAGAAACGTACACCGTATTGAATGAGTTCTTTTGTAATCGTAACACGTTCATCCGTTTCCTTCGTCGGTCTTGAGACCAAGTTGACTGCCGTCAACGGATGCCATGTTTCTTCAATCTGAATGCCTTCGCCAAAAAACGGACTTGTCTGGCTAAGCGTAATTGGTGTACCATGATCGACGATTCGCCCCTGTTCTAAGACATATACCACATCCGCCATCGCCATTGCCTCTTCCCGGTCGTGTGTGACAAGGAGTGTCGTGACACCTTGTTCCTCGGTCAACTTCCGAATCAATGTCCGAAGTTCCCGTCGTCTCGGTACATCTAGACTCGAGAACGGTTCATCGAGCAACAAGAAGTCCGGTTGACTTGCTAGCGCACGAGCTAAGCTTGCCCGCTGTTGTTCACCCCCTGAGAGTTCGTGGACGGCACTTTTTTCTCTTCCCTCGAGTCCCACGCGATGTAACCAGGATTTGAGCTCGATTGGTGTTAATTGTTTTGCACCGAGACGGATGTTCTGTTCTACGTTCAAATGTGGGAACAATAGAGACCGTTGAAACATCATCGTCACACCACGTTGATTCGGCGAAAGAACAGTGACATCTCGATCCCCGAATTGAATCACTCCACTCGTCACACGTTCAAGACCCGCAATCAGCCGGAGTAGCGTCGTCTTCCCACTACCGCTCGGTCCAACTAATGCCACACATTGTCCAGACGCGATCTTTAAATCGATATCAGATAATACACGCTTCGTTCCAAATCGTTTATTGACTTGTTGTATCGTGACTTCCATTTAAACGCCTCCGTACGATTCGTATCCAACTAGAAAAAATAACGGCTTGCAACGCATAAAAGAGAACGGGCAACCCGATCAACCACAGTGTCGCGAGACGCGCCGCCCCTTGAGAATTACCGGAATACGCCGGGAACACCTCCAGTGCGATCATGCGGACGATCCCACCACCGATTAACGCCACCAGTGCATACTGACTGATCGTGATCACCGTGACGAGCAACGTCACGGATTGTAGCGTCGATCGAAGCATAGGACCCGTCAAATAGAACCAACGTTTGAATCGATTCCCCTCGATCAAAACCATCTGTTCGAGCATCCGTTCCCCGAGCGCCTGAAATCCGTTCGTGTACAAGCGAACTGTATATGGCAAGGTCGGCAGAAGTAACACGAGCAGGACACCGAAAAACCGATCTGCTAGACCAAGACGAATCCATGTCAAATAAAGACCAAAGGACAGCAACAAGACAGGAACAAACAACGGTAAACTGATCAAGAACTCCGCTATACGAACACGTTTCCCCGCTTGAAAGGCAATCGCTTTTCCTGCCATGTATCCGAAGAGATGATTCAACAACACGACGGCACAGATCATCGCGACCGTCGTACCAAGCGTCGCTTCAAGACGCGGATTCCAGTTCCACTTCCCCGGAATCAATCCGATCAAGGGGACGATGAATAGGAGCACGACGAATACAGTAGTACTAATTTTTTTCATTCGCTCCGCCCCCTACTAATCTTCGTTGCCAGTGGGCGTGTCAAACCAGTCATGAGCAACAAGAGGAAGAAAAGTCCTCCCGTCAAAACGACACTCATCGCAAAAGCGAGTGGTTGCTCTGATAAATCGCCTTGTGTATATAAATCGAACGCATAGACTCCGAGTAATTTCGGATAGGTCACACCAAGTAATGCAGGGATTTCATATGCGAACAGGATGAAGGCAAGTAAGATAAAAGCTGCTTCTAGCATCGGTACAAGTAAAAATACACCTCGCGCATGCCAAAAACGGCGCACCGGTGACAAACCGAGCATCGTACCGAGCTCTTGATAACGTGGATCAAGACGCCGGACCACCGGTAAGAGATAAAAAAAGACGAACGGAATTTCTTTATACAGATACGTCAGGATGACACTAAAATAATTCCCTTCGTGCGGTCCAATGACAGGCATATCACTGAGATAGAGGATGGCGAGATACGCCGCTCCTAGATGAGGAATGAATAGCGGAATCGCAAGTAACGCGGCTAGTCGTGTTCTGCTCAAGAGCCGAGCGAGCACTACACCAATGATCAGCGCGAGCACCGTACTGACAATCGCCACGTAACTACTGACGGCTAGACTTTCTAAAAAGACATCATCCGTCAGTAGCTCGCGGTAATCAGCAGGTGAAGTCATCGAGACACTTACCCATAACCCATATAAGACCATGCCTGCCATCAAGATGGCGGCGGGATATGCGTTACCGCGCCACACGAGACGGCCATTCCTTACGGATCATCTCAAAGATGGACGGGTCGAGTTCCGTCCGGACCTTTCCTTCAAAGACACTCGGTTTCGGTGTTGACGGTGCAGCCGGTACATCAGCGAACTGTTTTTGTTCTGTCGTATCAAGTGTCGATAAATCAAGACTTGAACCGTCTCCCCAGTAAGTTGCATCATATTTTTTCAACTGTGCTTCTGGTGATAACAAGGTGTTGATCGCAACGATTGCGCCTTTTGGGTTCGGTGCGTTGAACGGTACAGAAAGGAAATGTGTCGACGCGATTGAGCCATCCTTCAAGACGATCGGACGTGTTTGTTTCGGGAACGTTCCCGATTTCACTTCTTGTTCTGCCCGTCGTTCGTTGAAGCCCATTGTGAAGTCGACGTCTCCTTTTGCGTATAACTGATCAAGTTGCGCAAGCGTTTTTGGATACGTCTTCCCTTTTTTCCAAAGATATGGCTTGATTTCGTTCAAGTAAGCCCATGTCTTCTTAAAATCTGCTTTTGGATCCTTTAACGTTTCATTCGATTCGACACCATACATGACATGGCGGACGAAGGCATTCCCCGTAAAGTCCGTCACTTCCGGATAAGTGAAGCGCCCTGGATTCTCCTTGACCCAAGACTTCAACGCTTTCAAGTCGGTCGGTGGCGACTTCACATCGGCTGCGTCATAGTGCAACGTGTATTGGACTTTCCCCCACGCGGCTTCCAAACCTTCTGTTTTTGTGCCGCTATCTGAACTTTGCGCGGCAGCATCGACATACTTCATGTTCGGGAGGACTTTCGTGATTTCGCCATACAGTAAATCATCTTTTTTAGCATTTAAAAAATTATCGCCATTGATCCAGACGACATCGATGACACCTTTTTCCTTACCTGCCTGCTTCTCAGCACGCAGTTTTTGAATGATATCCGCCGTCTCGATTGGAACCCGTTCTAAGGTGATGTTGTGTTCCTTCTTCAGACGCGGTGCTACGTACTCATCGATGTAGGCATTGATGCCGTCATCGCCGCCCCACATGTACATCCGAACCGTTGATTTTTCTGCTTCTTTTTCAATCGTCTGATAAGAAGTCCCTAAGACATTTTTCGGTTCCGGTGTTGCATCCGGTGTCCCACATCCTGCAAGCAGGGTACTTAAGGCAAGAAAGCTGATTACTTTTGTTTTCATTCGTTGTTCTCCTCCGTCATCACTTTTTGTCGAAACCTGATTTTCCTAACCACTCAATCAGCTGCGGCATGACGCCGTATCCTTTTGCCGAAAGCTCCATCCACCATGGTGCATTGACTTCTCGCTTGCGGCGCCGCATCGCCCGAACGACGGTCTGTGCAAGTTGTTCTTTTGATAAGACGATCGAAGCGACGTTTTTTTCATACTTTCGGCTAATGTCCGCTCTTACGAAAAATTCCGTCGCGATTGGTCCGGGATTAACCGTCATGACATGGATACCTTTTGGACGTAATTCCAGACGCAATGCATTCGAAAACTGTAACATTGCCGCTTTCGTCATGCAGTAGATCGTTGACTTCGGTGTCGGCAACTTGCCCGCCTGACTTGCAACATTGACGATCATGCCACCTTTTTTGAGTAATGGCAGACATGCTTTCGTTAAGCGAACGGGACTTAAGACATTGATTCGGTGCATCGACTCGATCGTTTCAATCGAGGTGTCGTCTAGGAAGCTGAATTCCCCGAAACCTGCGTTGTTAACCAACACATCAATGTATCCATAACGATCAGCCAACATCTGCGCCAGTGCTTCCGGCGCTTCTTCTAAATCATAGACAAAGTAGTGCGCTTGAAGTTCAGATGCTAATACTTGTAATCGCTCCTCGCGTCGTGCGACTAAAATCAAGTTCGCACCTTCTTTGTGTAAAGTACGGGCTAGCGCTTCCCCAAGACCACTCGAAGCTCCTGTGATGACGATTGTCCGGTTCATGAGTTGCATTAAACTTCCTCCATTTTCGAATAGTAGAGGATACCTGATCGTTTCTCAACCGTAATCGCACCACGTGCGACGAGCGTATCAAGGCGTGCCTTCATTTCACTCATGACGAGTGGGAATGATTTTTTTAATCGGTTACCATACGTCACTTGTGCTAATTCGAATAACGTGTGCTCTCCAGAAAAATACTTGAGTAGTTGATCGCCGCGCGCCTTGCGTTGCATCAACCGTTCTTCGACGAGTGCCGCAACATCCCGAATCGGGGCACCGTGTCCGGTATAGGCGATTCGGATTTGTTCACCTTGTAGTTTTTCTAAGGAGTCGAGGTACGCAAGGACAGGTCGTTTGACGAGCGCATCATCTCCTGGTTGCGGTTGTTCGAGCAACGGGTTCGGTTCGACCCGGTCGAGCAAATGATCGGCTGCGAACAACACACCATCATCACTTAGAATTCCGATTTGGTCACTCGCATGTCCTGGTAGTTCGATGACACGGTATCGCCCAGACTGTGTGATGGCGTCACCTTCTTGTAATGTGAAATCGAGCTGACCTTTCCCAAGCCATTTCAAGGCAGATTGATAGCTTGGTAACATTTCTTGAATGGCTGACGGAACACCAAACGATGTCGCCAATCGCTGCAAGAACGCATCTCCATTGTTCAAGAACGTCTCATCTTGCTCCAAGTACGGGCGTAACCGCGCATGTCCGTAAACCGGAATCCCTTTTTCTGAAAAGCGATGCGCCATCCCAGCGTGATCCGCATGGTGATGTGTCACGATGACACGATCGAGATCCTCGACTTGAAGATCATGTCGTGCCAAGATTTGTTGCATCGCTTGCCACGCTTCAAGTGTATCGGGGCCACAATCAATGAGGATGTTCTCCCCTTCTGTTCGTAATACGTAGCAGTTCACGTCTCCTACCGGAAATGGTGTCGGAATCGGAATCGAAATGATTTCGTTTGATACAGTCATGCCTACACGCCTCTTTTCTCTCGTCCATTTTCTTTCATTATAGAGAGAATGAAGCTATAGCGCCAAACTTTGTGCGTCAACGGATGACATTTGTTGTTTAGCATACGTTAGCGCTTCAAAAACGGATGCACAAAAAACCGACCTTTCCGCAGATTGAAAGGTCGGTTAACAACTTATTTTAAGTTAAGAACTGTTAATTTATCACGCGTCATCGAAGCGAGGCTTCGTCCGACACCTTGTACGCCGAGTCCCGATGATTTCACACCGATGAATGGGAAGTGGTCAGGACCACGTTCCGTCCGGCCATTGATTTGAACAGAACCAGTTTCAAGCGCATCTGCTACCGCAAACGCTGCATCGATGTTCTCTGTGAAGACACTTGCTTGAAGACCATACTCTGATTCGTTCGAGTACGCGATCATCTCGTCAACCGAGTTAACACGGATGATTGGGAGAACTGGTCCGAACGGCTCTTCCCAAGCAACGCGCATGTCGCGTGTCACATTGTCAAGAAGCGTTGGTTCAATCAAGTTTGCCGTACGTCCACCACCAATGACGAGCGTTGCACCTTTGTCAGTTGCATCCGTGATCAATCCTTCGACGAAATCCGCTGATTTCGTATCGATGAGTGGTACTACGACACTGTCTTGTTCAGGAGAACCGACTGTCAATTTCGCGATTCGCGTTTTAAGTTCTTCAATGAGTGCATCCGCTTGGTGATCAAGAACGAAGACGCGTTTGATTGCTGTACAACGTTGACCTGAGTAAGAGAACGCACCACTGATAATGTGATCTGCCGCAAGTGACAGGTTTGCATCTTCAAGGACGAGTGCTGGGTCTTTTCCGCCAAGTTCGAGGACGAGTGGAATCATTGCCGATTGACGAGACAAATGTTGCCCTGTTCCTGTACCACCAGTGAATGTAATCATGTTGATTCCTGGGTGAGCTGTCAAGTAATCACCGATGACCGATCCACGACCTGTGACGATATTGACGAGTCCAGCTGGAAGACCTGCTGCGACGAGTGCCTCGACCATCAAGATACCGCTGATCGAACCTTGTGTTGCTGGTTTGAAGACAACAGCGTTCCCTGTCATGAGTGCAGGTGCAAGTTTTGCTGCTGCCAAGTTGACTGGGTAGTTGAATGGTGAGATCGCAAGAACGACGCCGAGCGGTGCTTTTTTGATGACTGCGATTTTTTTCGCACTACCGCCAGGGAACGAATCCCCTTGCATCATCTGACCGTCGAAACGAAGACCTTCTTCCGCTGTGTAGCGAATGATTTCAGCTGTCCGTTTGACTTCTTTGACGCCATCCGCACGTCCTTTACCGACTTCGCGCATGATGACTTCACCGATTTCGTCGGCACGTTTCTCGAGTTCCGTTGCCCACGCATGAAGCAATTCAGCCCGTTTGTTTGCCGGTTGCTTTGCCCATTCTGCTTGTGCCGTTTTCGCTGAAGCGATGGCACGATCGACTTCTGGTTTCGTCATCGCTTGAACACGACCGACAAGATCCTCTTTATATGGTGAAGAGATTTCAATCGTCTCTTTTGATTCACTTTCATGCCATTGCCCATCTAGTAAAAATGTGTAGGTTGTTGCTGTAGTCATTCCACTCTACCTCCATTTATTTTTATCTCTCTCATTTCAGTGTGTGGCTGCATAGCTTATTGTAATCAATTGGTCAGACAAATGCCAAACTTTTTGCCTAACATATTATGAAAGCGATTACAACACTTTTTTTGTCAATTCAGAACTAGAATTTTTAGCGTAGCATGCCGATAACTAGTCAGAAGTGAAGTGAAGGTAATGGAAAGGGGCACAACCATATGTATAATCAGCACGATATTTTATTAGAAGCCGGTACGAATGAACTCGAGATCGTCATCTTCCATTGCGGTCCATATACGTTCGGAATCAACGTCATGAAGGTCCGGGAAATCATCGTTCCGCTCCCAATGACACCACTCCCAGGTACACCGGACGCTGTCAAAGGATTGATTGAACTGCGTGGCGAAGTCATGACAGTCATCGATTTGCCGACGGTCATCGGTGTTCCCCACGACGAAGCAACCGAGGATCGATTGATCATCTGTGAATTTAATGGAGAAAAGAGCGTCCTGCGTGTCGATTCCGTGACGGAAATCCGTCGTATCTCATGGGAGCAGATCGATACACCAAACGAACTCGCTCGTGGCATCGAAGGACTGACGAACGGTGTCGTCAAAACAGGCGACAAGATGATTATCCTGCTCGACTATGAAAAAATCGCACTTGAGCTCTCACGCAAGGATATCTTCGCCCGCGAAGAAGGACGACGCGTGCAGTCCCGTGACCGATCCGACAAAGTCATCTGGATTGCCGAAGACTCGGAAATGCTCCGGACATTGATCATCGAAACACTCGAGGAAGCCGGTTACCACGGACTGAAATGGTTCATCAACGGCAAAGAAGCCTTTGATGCTTTCGAACAAGGAAGTAACTGTGATCTCCTCATCACGGATATCGAGATGCCGAAGATGGATGGACTCCATTTGACAAAACGTCTTCGTGAGGACGATCGCTATGGTGAGTTACCAATCATTGTCTTCTCGTCGTTGATTTCCGACGATTTACGTCATAAAGGCGAGTCCGTTGGTGTCAATGCACAAATCACGAAACCGGAAATCGGTCGTCTGATCGAGACAGTGGATTCTTACGTCTTGTAAATCAAAAAAAGCCGACATGAAGTCGGCTTTTACTATTTATTTCATCCTTAACGTAAAGCGTCAATGTTTTTCCCAGTAAAGACATCGAGCCAGACGACACGGAATTCCACCATGCATTGCTCAATCCGATCGACGATTTCTTGTGTTCCGGTCATCGAACCAGATTCTGCTTCTTTTTCAAGCAGTTCGAAATCATCCGCTAAATCATCAGCAGCAACGGAATAGGAAGCACCTTTTAACAAGTGAGCCAGCTTTTCAGTTTGCTCAGCATCTTGTTTGGCGACGGCATCTTTTAGTTCAGGAAATTTCCGATCGAACTGTGCGATATACGTCTCTCCGATTTTTTGAAGGAACACGTGGTCTCCACCTGCGATCGATTGAAGTTCTTCGAGCTTCTTAGCATTAAAAAAAGGCATGTCTTCCCCTCCTCTGTTTTCATCTTATCACTAATCTTCATAAAAAAAAATCGGAGAATCATTTACACGCCGTCGTATCTATTTCTATAATGAGACAGTGAAGAGCAGGAGGGATAGACAATATGTTGACGATTTATCGAAGCGATGTCACCGGGGCAGTCAACGAGATACAGGAGTTCACGAAAGGTTCCTGGATCCATCTTGTCAATCCGACAAAGGACGAAGCCGACCAAGTCATCGCTGCTACGAAAATTCCAGAGGATTTCATTTATGACCCTTTGGACGTGGAAGAAAAACCACGTTTTGAAAAAGATGAAGAAGGTCTTCTGATGATCGTCGACGTTCCCTACATCGAAGAAGAATCATCAGGACGCCGTTATAATACGATCCCGCTCGGTATCATCGTGACATCCCGTCATTTTATCACCGTTTGTTCGCAACAGCTCGATGTACTGACGTTATTCTCGAGTGGTAAGTTGCGCGGATTCCGGACGAATTATCGATCGCGCTTCGTGTTCCAGATTCTCTATAAAGTCAGTTCTTCGTATCTACGTTTTTTGCGTCAAATCGACCGTCGTATGGACGAACTTGAGGAAGAACTTCAACGTTCGATGCGAAATCAAGAAATCTTTCAATTGATGAACCTTCAAAAATCATTGGTCTATTTCATGACGTCATTGAAATCGAACGATGGTGTCCTCGACCGGATCATCAAGACACCGAGTCTCGAGAAGCACGAGGATGACGAAGACTTACTCGAAGACGTCTTCGTCGAACACCGTCAAGCAATGGAGATGGCACAAATCTATAAAGATATCATCAGTTCGACGATGGATACGTTTGGTTCCGTCATCTCGAACAATGTCAACTTCGTCATGAAGTTCCTTGCTTCGATTACGATCGTCATCTCGATTCCGACGATGATTTCCGGGATGTTCGGGATGAACGTTCATGTTCCATGGGAAGGAGAAGTCATCGGATTCTGGATTGTTTTCGGTATGATGATCTTCTTCTCTGGTCTTGCCGCGTTCATCTTATGGCGGAGAAGGTTCTTTTAGTTCAAGTAGATTCAGAGCTTGTAAGACTCAAAAAAGACTCAGTGACGGTGTTTCCGTCGCTGAGTCTTTTCACTTACAGGTTAATTGATTTCGACCGTCACGAGACACAGGTCATCCGCTTCATCGCTCTGATCCGGTTGAATCAACTGATGGATGTTCGGTCCTTGTTGTTCGATCAGGTTCTGGATAGCGTGGATTCCCTCATCGATACCTTTACTGTACAATTCCATGAAACCATCCGTGTACAGGTAGACACATCCTGGTGAGACGATGTCGATCGTCTTGCTCGAATATGTCGAGTCTTCAAACATACCGACAGGAAGTCCCGTATTCTCAAGCGGAATGATTTGATCATTCATGCGCAACAAACCAGGCGGGTGCCCTGCGTTCGCATAGCTGAGCTTCATCTCATCTAGGTCGATGTAGAGGTAAACGGCAGTGAAATAGATTTCTGTCTCGTCTCCTGGGAACAATCGACTCATCTGCTGATTCAATTCTTCGAGTACTTGTGCTGGATCACCAATCCGGTGCACGAGTTCGAATAAAATCGAGCTCATTCCCATCGTGATCAGCGCAGAAGAGACACCGTGTCCCATGACGTCAAACAAGATGATGCCGTATTTATTCTGAGAGATGCGGTACCAGGCGTACATATCTCCCGCTAGTTTCTTAGACGGGATATACGTCGCCATGATGCGGATCTCATCGTCTTCAATATTCGCACTGAGCACACTCTGTTGCAGTTTTTGCGCCAAATCAAAGTCTTCCTGTAATACTTTTTCATATCGTTTTCGCGCATCGATTGCTTGCTTCAGACCGATCGCGTTACGAACTCGCGCGAGCAATTCCGTTTTACGGATTGGTTTCGTTGTATAATCGGATGCCCCTGCATTCAGTCCATCAACGATATCTTCTTCGTTTGATCGCCCGGAAACAATCAGAATTGGCAATTCATCGAGACCAAACCGTTTTCGAATCAAACGTGTCGCTTCGATTCCGCTGATCCCTGGCATTTCGACGTCGAGGAGAACGACGTCCAACTGTTCGATGAATAACGGATCGTCCATTAATTCGATTGCTTCTTCCCCACTCATTGCTTTGACGACGTCATAGCCTTCATTTTCTAACAAGCGCTCTAAGAGCATTAAATTGGTTAACTCATCATCTACGACCAAAATACTCATCCGCCGTCACCTCGTTCCGTTTAACATGTTTATCTGAAATTAGTTTAGCACACAACCTACAATTTCGTTTAGACGGAAGCTGCGTTTTCCGTCATACTAGAAAGTGAACGAAAGGAGGAGTGGACTATGTGGTTATATGTCGTCTCCATTCTCATCATCGTATTCGTCTTGGTCGCCTCGATTATCGTCATTTCCAAAGGATATGGCTACAAGGGGAACAAAGATGATATCGAAATCGATTATGATGAAATCAACCGAAAACTTCGTCACGAAAAAGATGATGATTCATTCAACAAATGAACCTCTTAGACCATCATATCACGGTGGTCTTTTTTGTTTCATTTCAAATACATGTTTTTTTTAGATGTTTTTGATTCAGTCACAAGGGTATATCCATATCATGGTCAAATATTATCTCAAGGGAGTGTTCATCATGGAACCGAAGCTTCAACATGATCCACACGCAGTACACGCAGAACAACCGAATCGCCAGTTCGATCAGGAAGAATCATCAGGTCGTCAAATCAACCTCGTCACAGGGATGTTGCTCGGTGCCCTTGTTGGCGGTCTATTGACGCTACTTAGTTCTTCGTCCCGCCAAAATACGAAACAGAGTTTACGTGGTGCGAAAGATTCCGTCTCGACCCTCGCCTCTTCCATCAAGGAAGATCCTTCAGGTAAAGCATCACAAGTCATCACTCAAGTGAAGAGTGCTTCAAGCATCATTCAAGAAGTCGCGTCTGATGTTCAGAATGTCTATGATAAAGTGAACACAGAACTTGAAACGGTGAAGTCAGATGCCTCGACGGTGAAAGAGACAGTAAATGAGACGAAAGGTGACTTAAATGCTATCAGCAATAAAGTCGTCGAAGCGAAGGATGTCGCACTCGGCAAAGAAGAACCACCAGCAGAGCATGATGCTTCCGACAAACAAGCAAATGACTCTCAATCTTCTGAGGAAAAACATAAAGGTGAAGGCATCTAATCATTCAATGCACTTCTTCTTTCTCCCCGACATGTTTAGCGTGTCGGGGATTTTAGCGTAGAAATTGAACAACGATCGCAACGCGTTCGCGCATCCCGAATCGAAGAACTCCTGAAAGTGGCGTTTCAGCCGGAATCGCATCCGTCCGTAAACCGAGTTGCTGTGCTTCTTTACGAGCACGGTATAAGTGGAAATCCGACGTGACGATTGAGACGCGTCGGACGTCCTTTGGCAACAACGCTTTTGAAAACTTTAGATTTTCTGTCGTTGATGTCGAGTCGGCTTCAAGGATCAATCGCTCTTCAGCAATCCCGGACGCCATCATTCCGCGTCGCATCGCTTCTGCTTCTGAAATATCTTCATCCTGACCTTGTCCACCACTTAAGATGAAGCGGACTTCTGAATGTTGTTTCCCATATGCAGCAGCTGCCTGAATCCGATTATGTAGGATTTGCGAAGGTTTTTCTCCTTTGACACCCGCACCGAGGACAATGACATACGGTGACGTCCCATCAGCGAGTGGTCGCTCCCCTTTATTGACGAAAATACCGACACTGTACCAGAAGGCGACACAAGCGACGAGCCCCCCACCAACCATCCATTTGATGTTTCGTTTGTTAAACGTGCGTTTGATCATACCGTACGACCTTTCTACTAAAAAATGGCTTACGGTAAGCACTACGCATGATTCTTCAAAAAGTTTCAAGACCGTGGTGCTTCACAGCATAAAAAATGCGATCTTCTCTTCTCTTGAGAACATCGCATTTTCCTATTGATTGACTCGTCATCAATTTCCCCAAATTGATGTTACGTATTCCGGATGATCGATGAACGGATTCCGGTTTTTTTGCCACTTCTCGAAGATGACATCGTTGCGACGTTTCTCGAAGCTATCGACTGGGTCAAGCTTATTCCATGCTTTCAGCGTCGACAATTTGCCGTGTAACGGGTTCGAACCATTATTGACGTTTTCTGAGGCTTCGAGATCGATTTCTCCGCCACCTTCATAACGAACCGCCATGTAGAAGATCATCCGCGCGATATCACCTTTGACACGGTTTGGTGGTTCCCACGAATCGCTATCGCGGTAGCAATCACATCCACTGTACTTCGTACCGCCATTATCGAAATCTAGATTCCCACGTGCGCTGTTGACGACGACATCTTCCGGACGCAAGTGATGCAAGTCTGTTCCAGGACCGTTCGTCGTACCAAAGTCACCGTGTGACTTGGCCCAGACATGTTCACGATTCCACTGACCGACATTCCCACCGTTACTGCTCTTTGAAATCGATTTCCCCGTGTATAACTCGATGACGTTATTCGCATTGTTTGGATCTTGATCCGTTTCTTTCAGTGCTGTCCATACCGTGTCGTATGACACTTGTGTATGGTTGTCGATGATATCGTGCAGCGATGCCTTCAACGCTGCCCCTGTCTTCCCCGCTGCTGGTAAATAGTACGCATCGATCGTCGATTGTGACGTAACCATCTGCGGACCAGCTGAAACTTGTTTTGGATCAACTGTTTTTGCTGTGACCGGTGTAAAGACGATTGACCCGAGCGCAAGTGTTGCAGCAAGCGCACCTGTGACCTTTGACTTCCAGTTCATGTGTGTTCCCCCTTAAATAGTATGTATGAAAGCGGATGTTACACGCTCATTTTCACACCGAATCCATTCCTGGTGGAAGATGGACGATAGACCTGCTTTTTTGAAGATGAGTCGTCGTTCAGAATATTCATTGAAAGGCAACGGTTAGATGGTCCTGATTTTTTTCATTCATGACGTCAATCCCATCAAAATAGTTCTTCAGAAGAAATATTCTAGGGTCAAAAGTCACGAACAAAATAGACTTACAAATAAGAATCCGGGACGATATTCCTCCTGTCTAAAGCTTCCCTATAATAAATAATGCAAGCGCTTTCACAAATCATGAGGAGGTCTTTACGTGAAACAAAAAGGATGGATTTTAGCAAACGTCGCATCCGCTGCTTTTTTAGCGCCACTTGTGCAACCGATTGCAGTCGGCGCAACGGCTGACAACGGAACGATGATGCAGTATTTCGAATGGTATGTGCCAAATGACGGTAACCACTGGAACCGTCTCGGGAGTGACGCAACAAAGCTTGATCAACTCGGAATTACATCGGTCTGGATTCCCCCTGCTTACAAAGGTACCTCGCAAAATGATGTCGGGTACGGTGCCTACGATTTGTACGATTTAGGTGAGTTCAACCAAAAAGGAACGGTCCGTACGAAATACGGCACAAAGGCGCAATTAAAAACGGCAATCGGACAATTGCATACCGCTGGAATCGATGTCTATGGCGATGTCGTCATGAATCATAAAGGTGGCGCCGATTTCACGGAAGCCGTCACGGCAGTCGAAATCAATCCGGGTAACCGTAATCAAGAAATCTCGGGCGATTATCAAATCCAGGCATGGACGGGATTCAATTTTGCAGCACGAAATAACCTATACTCAAACTTCAAATGGAAATGGTACCATTTCGACGGCACGGACTGGGATCAATCGCGTTCAAAAAGCGCCATCTACAAGTTCCGCGGTACCGGTAAAGCGTGGGATACGGATGTCTCAACTGAAAATGGCAACTATGATTACTTGATGTATGCGGATCTCGACTTCGATCATCCAGAAGTCCAGCAAGAAATGAAGAACTGGGGAAAATGGTACGTCAACGAACTTGGTCTTGATGGGTTCCGTCTCGATGCCGTCAAGCATATCAAACACGGTTACTTAGCGGACTGGCTCGCAAACGTTCGTCAGACGACGGGTAAACCATTGTTCACAGTCGCAGAGTATTGGCAGAACGATCTCGGCACGTTGCAAAACTACTTAAGCCGAACGAATTATCAACAATCCGTCTTTGATGCACCGCTTCATTATAAGTTCGAACAGGCAAGTAAAGGCGGCGGGTATTACGACATGCGGACGATCTTTGACGGTACTCTCGTCAAGAGCAATCCAGTCCAAGCCGTCACACTCGTAGAGAACCATGATTCGCAACCTGGACAATCGCTTGAATCAACGGTTCAGTCATGGTTCAAACCGCTTGCTTACGCGATGATTCTGACACGTGAACAAGGTTATCCGTCGGTCTTTTATGGTGACTACTATGGTACAAAGGGTACGTCGAATCGCGAAATTCCAGCACTCGCTTCGAAGATTGATCCGTTACTCAAAGCACGGAAGGACTTCGCGTTCGGGAAACAAAACGATTACCTCGATAACCAAGACATCATCGGTTGGACACGTGAAGGTGTCTCAGACCGGACAAAATCAGGTCTTGCGACAATCCTTTCGGATGGTCCTGGCGGTAGCAAGTGGATGTATGTCGGGCTTCAGAACAAAGGAGAAGTCTGGACAGACATCACCGGTAACAACACGAAGTCGGTTACGATCAACCAAGATGGCTACGGTCAATTCTTCGTCAATGGTGGTTCGGTCTCCGTCTATCGTCAACAATAAGCATTCAAAAAGGTCTCTTCCGTATGACGGGAGAGACCTTTCTTCTTCATTCAGCGAGACCGACACTCGATTTGATATGATCTTCCGTTTCAATCGCTTGTAAGAGGAAATGCGCCACATCTGCGCGATTGATTTGTTTTGCATCTTCCGGAACACCTGTATCTGCTTGACGATAAAGCCCCGTCAACGGACCGTTCAGTAAACGGAGTGGTCGGGCTACCGTATAGTTCAAATCTGCTTGTTGCAAAAGCGCGACCGCTTGACGGTGGTCCTTCAGTGGATTTTTCAGAATCCGCTGAGCGAGCATCCCTTGCACACCCGGTAATTCATCATCAACACCGGCAGACGCGACATAACCAATTCGGTCTACCCCCTGTTTTTTCATCGCTGTCACGATCCGGACGAGACTCCGTTCTAAAAAGCCACTGTATGCAAGACTCTCTGTGCCAAGAGCCGTCAGGACAGCCTCTTGCCCGGCAACAGCAGCCGTCACCGCTTCTTGATCGAGCACGTCACCCTTAACGACGTGTAACCGTTCGTCACGTAGTGTCAGTTTTTCCGGACTGCGGACGAACGCTGTGACCTCATGCCCGTGATCGATCGCTTGCTTGACCAGTTCTTGCCCCGTTTGACCCGTCGCTCCAAAAATAATCAATTTCATACAAAACACCCTTTCTCTTTCAAGAACCACTGATTCCATCATACCCTCACCACTTGAAAATGAATCGTCTCACATCGTCTTTATTTTCAGAAAATTGTTTTTATTTGTTAAGCGTGTATGCTAAAATCTTCCTAAGTACATATGGATATTTTTTCCTTAAATACAGGAAGGAGAATCGCTTGTGTTACGGCAACGCTTCATCATGTCGCTTGGTGTCATTTTGATTGGTCTGTTCTTGTTTCAAACCGTCACAACATACGTCTATACGCATTACATCATGCCGGGTCCTGTTAAAAATCCATCAGACTGGCGATACGTAGATGGAGACATTGATCGTAAAACTGATCCTGGTCACTCTCATGTTAAAACAAGAGACAAGATGCCATTTAGTCCAATCGCACGAATACCTGGTCCAAAGGAGCTTTGGAAATCCCTTAAAGCGGATGCCTCTGACTCCCCTCTTTCTTATCTACAATATGTCATTTTAATCAGCTTGTTTAGTTTCATGGTCTGGAAACTCGTTCAATCGCGTCGCGTGAAAAAACGGAGCAGTCCTAAAGGAGAGTTGACCGATGACGTTCCACTAGCTCAATCGATCTTTCGTCCTGCTTCTTTAAGAAAATCGCCTTATCTGTATGCATCATATTCATCTTCACGTGTCCGTAATCTCGTCATCCGCTTTGAGCAACACTTACCACGCAGTCAGCAACGTCGTCCGAACGAGACGCTTGAAGACTGGTTACGTCGGATTGAGGTCCCTGTCGACTTTCAGTTATATCGGGATATCCGCTACGGTGACGTGTCAGAAACGATCGTCACGGACGATGAGATTCTGCGCTTTGAACAACAATTAGCACGCTACTCAACCATTTAACCTTGGAGGGATTTCCTATGAAACTACAACAATTAAAAGACCAACTCAATTCGATCTATCTCGGTAAACCGGACGTCATCGATCTCTGTCTGACGGCACTCATCGCTGAAGGACACATCCTCCTTGAAGATGTACCGGGAACAGGGAAAACGATGCTTGCCAAGGCACTCGCTCAGAGCTTTGAGAGTGCCTTCTCGCGGATCCAGTTCACGGCGGACCTTCTCCCGTCAGACGTCATCGGTTCAGACTTCTTCAACTTAAAGACGCAGGAGTTCGAGAATAAACGCGGTCCATTATTCGCGAACGTCGTCTTGATTGATGAGATCAACCGCGCTGTTCCGCGGACACAATCGGCACTGCTCGAAGCGATGGAAGAACGTCAGGTCTCGATCGGTGGAACGACCTATCAGATGCCGGCCCCATTCTTCGTCATTGCGACACAAAACCCGATTGAATCGGCAGGAACGTTCCCACTACCGGACGCCCAACTCGACCGATTCATGGTCGCAATCGAAGTCGGTTATCCGGATTTTGAGAACGAACGCCGGTTATTGTCTGAGATTCTGACGAACGTCCGTCGGTCAGCTGTCGGCATCGCGTCAGGCGGTGACTTGATTTCCTGGCAGGAAGAGGCACGCCGCGTCCATGCATCGCAAGACGTGCTCGATTACTTGCTCCATATCGTCCAAGCGACACGAAACCATGAACTCATTGAAGTCGGCGTCAGTCCGCGTGGAGCGATTGCGTTGCTTCGCGCCTCGCAAAGCTACGCGTTCTTGAATCAACGCGACTTCATCATCCCGGAAGATATCAAATATCTTGCAAAACATGTCCTGTCCCACCGCCTGACACTGACACTTGAAGGTGGAATCAAGACGACGAAAGCGGCTGTCTTGACGCATATTCTGGACGACGTGCCGGTTCCGGTCGAGATGGGGTGACGAATCATGCAGATTGAACATTCCGTCCCGTTTTGGCTTGAACGCCGACTTTTTCCACTGTACGTCACGATGACGTTCATCTTCCTCTTCATTCCGCGTCTTTCCGTCCTCGGTTTCCTGTTCGCAGCTTTGGCGACGATTCATTTCGTCGTCGGGCGAACAGAAAAGCAGCTCCAACGGGACGTCGCAATCGAATGGAAACATTATGAATCCCTGATGTTCAATCAAGAACAGACGTCGCTCCACTTACAAGTCTTCGGCGTCGAAGCCTTGAATCAGCTTGGGCTCGAAGCGACACTTCGTTTGCACACAGATGGCGGAGTCATCTTCCCGGAGATGGACCCACTACACCCGGCAACATTTCATGCAGTGATTGACTCTGAAGACGCGGTGACGATTCCGATTCAGACGGTTCGCCGTGGACCGGCCGAGTTCGATGAGATCATCTTGACGATTCGCTTGCCTTGGAAGATGGGCGTCTATCTCTTTACGTTCGATACGTATCCTTCATTTACGGTTTTACCGTCCTTGACAGCGCAAGCGACGCCGCTTCTTTTACAACGTTTACGGATCGGTGATCGACCAGACCGCTACTCACCGCTCAAGAACAAACTCGTTCAACTTGGTGCAAAACCCTATACGGCGGAACCGTCAAAAGAAATCGATTGGTATGCGACGGCGAAGACCGGTCGCCTGCAGGCGAAAGTGTTCGAAACGAGCAATCAGGATACGTTTACGATTGCCTTGAATTTATCAGCCCCGAGCGGTTACGGTCTCCATCAACAATTTGAGACGTTCATTGAACAAGCCGCATTCCTGATCAGTGAATTAATCAAAGAAGGCTGTAAGATCGAACTATTCCTCAATCGACTCGACGGAGCGAACCGAATGACGCATCTCTCATTACAAGAAGGACAACCACAATTAAAACATGTCCTGATGACGCTCTCGACGGTCTCGACGCGTGATTCGTTCATCGCAACGCAACAGTTCGAACGCTACGTACTGCGCCGGAAACATATGAACAGTCAGTTGATCCAAATTGGCAATGACCGGATCCTCGCTATCGGTTGAGGATCCAAAGAAAGGAGTTTTTCCCTTCATGTTTTTTATCGCCCGAAAATCAATTCAGCTCATCGTGGCTTTTTTTGTCTTGATTGCGATCAGCGCCCTTCCGGCGCTCGTTGCGCAAATGAAATTCAACCCAGCAAGCTACTGGGAAGGTCTGAAGCAACAATTTGCTCAATTAACGAAACTTGATGAGATTACCTATTTTAACGTAACCGCTCAAAAGGAGTTCTTATTGCTTCCTACCATCAGTCCCTTTATTAAAGAGACGTTAATCATCTTTACGACAGCTATGCTGGTCTCCGCTGTGTGTGCGATTTTTTATGCTTATTTGTTTTATCGGAGTGGCCGCAAAACACGCATGATGCTGAAACAGACGACACGGACGCTTGAGATGGTTCCGGATCTGTTCTGGATCATTCTTTCACAATTCCTTGTCCTTTATCTGTTTAAAACGACCGGGTATGACAAAATCGAAATTGCGGGATCCTATGCTGAGTACATTCGTTTTTTACCGATTCTTACCCTAACGTTGACAACACTATTCTTCTTCATCAAATGGTTGACGACGCAAGTACTCGAACAGGAAGCTGCTCCTTTCCTTGAACTTGCACGGGCTAAAGGGATTCGTCCTGCCGCTCTTTTCTGGAAACACTTGATTCCGACAATGATCTATCGGTTTTATCTGTTTTTCCGAGCGAATATCATTACGGTCTTATCGAGTCTCGTAATCATTGAATACACATTCGAAGTCCAAGGTATGTTCCGGTTCGTCTTTTATAATGGACAAATGCCGATTTTGATGGTCATCTTGTTCTTAATCTATCTGCCGATCTTTATCATTGATTTACTGGCAGAATGGCTAATTCCGAACGCCTGGAAAGGGGGCATTTGATGCGTCGTACTTTGATGCGAGATCCTATCTTCTGGCTATGTTTAGTTTTACTCGCTGGTTTACTGCTGCTTAGTTTTGGAAATACAATCTTCCGTGATGGTCAAGTCGATCAAATTTCGAACCGGTATGCTGAAGACGGCACGTTCCTTGCGACGTCACCACTAAAACCGTCAAGTGATCAATGGCTCGGTACAGACCGCTCTGGCAATGACCTCTTTCAATTGATGATTGAAGGATTTAAATGGACAGCCGGTATTTGTATGATTGTTGCGCTCGGTCGAATGTTTCTTTCGCTAGTGATTGCGATTCCGCTAGCTTTTAGAAGTGCTCGCGTCAATCGATACTTAAAACTTATTCTTGATGGATTTTTAGTTTTACCGCTCTCTCTTGTCGCGTTACTCATTTTGCTTCCATCACTTACGTTCTTTGATTCGACTGCTATCCCACCGTTGTTCGACCGTGTATCGTTCGAATTAATCGTCTTGATTTTGCTTGGTCTCCCCTCTTTATCGCTTTATCTGATTGCTGAGACCCGTCAGTTGCTTAGTCAAGAATTCATGATTGTCGCTCAGACGCTCGGTGGCAGTCCATGGCATCGTTTCAGACGCCATATTTGGCCACACCTTATTCCGACGTTGACAATCGTCTTTATGCAACAGTTCATTCAAACGTTGATGTTATTAGTGCATTTATCACTTTTCAAAATCTTTTTCGCTGGCACGGTTAATTTACATGTCGGAACTGCCCCAACGATTTTTGAGTGGTCCTCGATGTTCGGTTATTACTTCAACCAGTTTTCAGCGACGTCGTGGCTCAATCATATGTTCCTCGTTCCATTGATTGGACTAGCACTGGTTGTCTTTTTCAGCAATCTATTCATGAGTCGACTCGAACGGGCTTTCCGCTTCCGCCAGCAACTAAAACCAATCAAGCTATCGGTATCTCGTGCTCAAGACGAAGCCGCCGCGACATCGATGGTCGATCCCTTTACACTCGTTGCCCGGAACTCCCGTCACGATTCTGATTGACAATCCATTTTTTTCCTCTTACACTAGAAAAAAACATGAAATGAGGGCGTCCGATGTAAGTCATTCTGAATTCTCACTCCTAACTAAATACGTACGATATGGAGGTCATTCAGAATGAACCGGTTTACGCTTTTATTGGTCAGTCAATGGATTGCGAATGCGGGAGATGCGCTCTATATCGTCTCCCTGATCGCCATGATCTATCAAACGACAGGGCAAGCGAGTCTCGCTGCCCTGTTTCCCGTTCTCGTCACAGCAGGCATGACAGGAAGCGGCTTCTTATTCGCCCAAGTCGCTCAACGTGTTCCTCATGCCTCCTTGTTGTTCGGCAGTCAACTCCTCAAGACGATCCTCTTAGGCGTCATCTGGGGATGTGATTTACCACTGCCACTTATCCTCGCACTCGTTGGATGTATCGCTTTCTTCGACGGATTTGCTCGTCCGATCGAAAGTGCCTTCATCCCTCGACTGTGTCAGGATGTCCAAAAAGCTAACAGTCTCGTACAAGGTTCGAATCAAGTGATTCAGCTCATCATGTGGCCGCTCGGTGCCATTCTGGTCAGCCTGTTATCGCCGCTTTCCGTCTTGTCCGTCTCGGCTGGTCTGTTTTTAGGTGCGAGTCTCATCAGCTATCTGTTCTATCGAAGCGTCCGCTCTCTACCCGACCCCTCGATGGAAGGGGAAGACGTCTCCTTCCGGTCGAGTATTCGCTTCACGCGAACGCATCCTTTCGCGAAAGCCAACACGTATCTCGTCGGAATCGATGCGTTCGTCAGTACGGCTTGGATTTCTGCTCTGTTCCTCGTCTACATCGATACACATTTCCAGCTATCGGAACGCTGGTGGGGTATCTTGAACGCCTTCTATCTGCTGAGCATGATTGCCGGCAGTTACATGATGTTACGTCGACGCAGAACACGTTCGTTGCTTTATCGCAGTATCGGTTTATCGATTGGGGCGACCTTCTTGTTTGCCTTCGCTCCAGTCGTCACACTTGCCGTGATCGCTTGTCTGTTCCAAGGGTTTGCGAGTCAAGTCCGGGCAATTGAGCTGAATACGTTGTTGCAAACGACGACACCACTCGAACGGTTACCGTATGTCTACAGCGTGCAACAAACCGTTTATGCACTCTGTTTCTGTCTCGGCAGTTTATTGTTCGGCTGGCTCGCTGATCTGTTTGCGATCGAACTCGTCTATGCGCTTGCAGGTTTCCTCTCCTTGTTGATGTGGCAACCAGCTCGCCAGTTATTAAAACGTTCGATCACAACACAACAACAAGTATCGTAATCATTACGTAAAAGGACAAAGGTCACCCGCACCTTTGTCCTTCTTTTTGATTCAGTTCTGACGCATTCGCGTCACACCATACAATAGTAGCAACATAAATGAGACGAGACCGAGCGCGGCATAGGTCATCTGAAGCGAGAAGACACGTTCGACGAAGACGAACAGCGTACCGGTTCCAAGCACAGCTAAACGTTCAATGACCGAGATCAGCGACGCAAACGTTGCGCGTCTGTTTTCTGGTGCTACCTCTTGAATGATTGTCGTCACATATGGCTCCGCCCATCCGTAACACAAGTACAACAGACCGAGTAACCCGATGCTGATGAGTGGTGACGCCACCGACAATCCAACAAGGCACACGATATAGAGCATCGCCCATCCGACAGGTAACCGAAACCGTGACATGGACGCACCGATTGCCTGCATGATTTGAAATAACACGAAGACGAGCCCCATATAGATCATCGGTATCGACTGGTCACGCAAATAAAGTTGCCAAAACTCATCGACGAAATCAATCGTTGCTGCGTATAACAAGACAAGACAAAGAATTCGAACATATACGCGTCGAAACGAAAACCCGTTTAGCAATGTCTTCAACGAACTCGTCTTTATGTCCTGTTCTCGCGATGCTTCCTTTAAGAAAAACGTCAGGAGTACTGTTCCGAGCAAAACCCACCAGGACACGTGATAATGCCAGATCAAGTCTACTGATCGTACGGCGTAACTTCCGACAAGTGCCGCAAGTCCAGACGTTAACAAACCACCAATCGAGATCTTTCGCCAGACCGTCTCGAATTGCTCTTCTATCCTATGCATCCGCAATGTTTCATAGACGTGGGCTTCAAGCGCTCCACTGAGTGCTGCGCCACCAATTCCGGCAAGTACCATCGCTAAAAGGAAAGCAGCTAGTGAGTATGCTTCAAGCAGCACCGTGAACGATAACCACTCGCACACGAACCCAGCTAAAATGAATGGTTTTCTGCCCCATCGATCCGATAATAGACCAAACGGCACCTCACAAATTAACATCACCCAAGCAAAAACGATCTCAGCAATGACGACGTCGGCAATACTCATACCGCGTGCTTCCCAGTAGAACCGTTCAATCACATAAGCCGGAATGAACGCACTACTACTTTCAATGAGTATCCAAAGAATGATTGATCGCCGGACTTAACAAGGCCATCTGCTTCGCCGCATCTCCTCACTTCCTTTCTCCTTTATATAACTCGATTCCCGTTTCGTAGATGAAACCAACAAAAAAACGCCCTTTGGTGGAAAAAACCAAAGGACGCTTTTGACATTAACATTCATCAACCGATTCCGTAACCGGGACGACAGACTGGACGATCGGCAGTTCAACGATAAACGCCGAACCGACCCCTTCTGTTGATTCGACATGAATCATCCCTTCGTGTGAACGAACGATTTCCTGACAAATCGCGAGACCAAGACCCGTTCCGCCGATTTTTCGACTATCGGAATTGTCGACACGATAAAACTTACTGAACAGTTGTGGTAAAGCATGACGCGGAATCCCAATTCCTTCGTCTTCGATCTTCAACTGGACGCGATCTTCGACTTGACGCATCGTGATCGTGATCTGACCACCATCAGGCGAATACTTGATCGCATTATTAATGAGATTCGTGAACAATTGGCGCATCTTTTGTTCATCGGCATGAATCCGACCTGTCGTCGTTTCTTCGAAATCAAGGACAAGCTCATGATCTTTTGCTGAAGCCGTATGGAACTCGACCGTCTCCTGAATGACTTTTATCAAATCAAGCGGCTTAAAGTCATATTGTTGCTGACTTGATTCCATCCGCTGTACGTCTAAGAAGTCATTGACGAGATTCGTCAACCGTTCGGTTTCCGCATGAATCGTTTCGAGATACCGCTGACGTTTTGATTCCTGGACGTCTCGTGCAAGCATCAATTCTGTATAACCGTATATTGACGCAAGTGGTGTCCGCAATTCATGTGATACGGTTGAGACAAATTCCGATTTCATCCGGTCGATTGCGGTCTCTGCCGTCACGTCACGTAAGACAAGCATCGTGCCGCGGAAACAACCGCCATAATGAATTTCTTCTGCATATAACGTAATGAATCGTTCTTCTTTATTTAAGGACAACGATAAGCTTTCTGTCGGAATTTCTTGACTGCATACCTGATCCATATAGGCGAGGAACTCCTCGTGTTGATCGACCTGCACCGCTAGCTCTTCGATTTTAACATCAAGCGTCATCAGTCCCTCATCTGCCACTTGATCGTGTGCCGGGTGATGGAACAACGCGAGCAACGGTTTGTTCGCAAAGATCGTTTCCCCTTCGATATAAATGACAGCTTCTCGAATCGAGTGGAGGAGTTTCGACGTTTTTTCGCGCTCTCGTTCGACTTCCTCAAAGACACGCATCCGTAGCAAGGAGAGTGCTAATTGACGAGAGAATGACCAAATTTCGTTCGTCTGGTCTTCCGTGAAGGCATCTCGGTAACGAACGAGATAGATACTCGCAATCATCGTATTTGTCGCTGGGTCCATGACCGGTACGACGATTTCATACATCGTGTACGGATACGGAAGTGGATGATGACTTGCGACTTGTTTACTCGAGCGTACAGCACGTTTGTTCATGCGAGCGCGTTCAAGTAACGATGTCGAGGCATGCAACAACTGATGCTCTTGCGCTGTTGTCATTCCGTACGAGACGATATCCGTATAACGATCTTGCTCTAAGAAAACGATCGCCCCAAGTTCAGCATCCGTGATCGTAATCAATTTTTCGATGATCGCTGGGTACGCCGTCAACGTTTCACGCGAAGCAAGCGTCTCCGTCAACTCATTGCGATAACGCAAATGGGTCTCATTGCGTAACGTGACATCGAGTGCCTCTTCGAGTTCTTCCTGTTGCGATTGCAGTTCTTCTTGTTGCGCAACCAATTCCTCCTGCTGACTTTGTAATTCGTCATTACTCGAGACAAGTTGGTACTTTTGCCCTGAGATGGCGGCTGCCATCTGGTTAAATGTCGTCGTCAATTCACCAATCTCATCTTGACGGTTCGTAATGACGATTGGTGTTGCATCCTCACCATTAGCGAGTCGTCCACTTTCGCGGTTCAATTGACGCAACTGGCGTGTCAAGCGACGGACGAACGGTCGGACGAAGACAAGTGTGATCAACAAGAGAATCGCAATGTTGACCGCTCCGAGAATTTGCGATGAGTTGACTTGTTTACCAAGTCGTTCTTGTGCTGCCGTCTCCTGATCATTTAAGGAATTGCGATACTTCGTAAAGACCGTCTCCATATCAACGATACTTGAACTCATATCGGCTGCACTTTTCGTTTTGATGTTGAACTTCCGCTGTGGATCGAGTGCTTTTGATTTCGTGACTTTACCAAGTGTCGGCATCTTCAAAAATGGTTCCGTCACCTTTCCATCTTTTTTTGCCGCGACATAGTTGACGAGACTTGGCATGACCCGTTGCGTATAGGCAGTATAAAGCTCCCGTGCATCCGTTGCATACTGTTGTTCTTCTGGAAAACGAGCGTTCCGCTCAAACCAGGTCGTCTGTTGATTGATACCGTTCTTCTTTTTTTCGATTTCTTTTAGCATCTCTTCGTCCCCAAGTAAGACGAATCCACGCATTTCATATTGCATGCTTTGCCAAGACTCATATAAATCGGTCGCTCGAGTGCGATGCTCATTTAACATTTTCAACTCTTGTCGTGATTCATCCACCTGTTGTTTCGTATATAGGTATACACCACCGGTCGTTAAGAGCAGTGTCAAAAAAATCACATAAAACGCGGACATGATTTGACGTCCAATCGTTCGATTAAGCCATGTTTTCATTGGAGGAATTCAACTCCTTTCCCTTTATCCATATCCAGCAATAAAGGTATTCCCGTCCATTCATTGTAAACTTTTTTCAGACGATACACAGTATTCTGTTCAAAAAGATTTCATTTTCATACAACTTTAATCTAAATCGTTGTATATGACAATTAGATGTCAAAATTCGACCGTTTCTACAAAAAAAGAGCCCCTCAGGACTCTTTTTAATGATGATAGTGATGGCTATGACTATGGCTCCGGACGGGCTGTTCGTCCGCTAAATGATCTGCATCCAAAATACCGAGCCGTAAGTACTGGACCATGACTTGTTTTTTAGTCGTTTCGGAAATCTGATCCGTCCCCTGAACCAGCCTTAAGATACCGGTCGCAATCCGTAACGGTTCGAGATTCGTCTTTTCGGCTGGAAAGCTCGTCAACGTTTCTAAGTAAGCGACATAGTTTAGTGCGTCTGATTCCATTGGACTAACAAGACGCGCTGCATGCTCACGCAATCGAGTCGTCACTGACTTCGTTGAAATTCCCTTTGACGCATTTGAAATCAAGGCGTAGATAAAGAACCCAATGAGCAGAAAAAAGACAACACTGATGAAGAGCGGGGCAATCGTGAGAAGGCTTTCGTCTCCGAACTCGCCCCCCAAAAATGCTAGTGTGAACATGATGAACCCTCCAACTGAATAGGATGATGACGATAACTTGTCCTACGTCATCTTATTCCAGAAAGTTTCATCTCGTTAGGTAATTTTTTGTAATTCCGCTTGAAACCAATCTTCGACGTAAAAGCGTTCTGTCTCCGTCTCGATTTGATACGAATATAACACTTCGAAATCGCCTTCCGTCAACATCGGCAACGTCAATTCGCGCACGAGGTGACGTAACTCTTCTGTCAACTCAGCTTCGTAGCGAATGAATCCATCTTCCCGGTGTTCGACTTCCGTCAAATACGGAAGTAAAATATGCTTACCGAACGATTGTGGATCGTCAATCACTTCTGCTGTCACACCGAACAGTTCTTCTGCTTCTTCGACGAGCCCTTCCGCCGACTGCACCTCGATGTGGTCCGGAAACCAGACCGTCAAGCGGCGTCCTTCCTGCAATAGTCTTTCAAAGACGGGACGAAACGTTTGATTTTGAATCAGTTCGTATTGCATCAGTCTTCCCCTTTCGTGAATTCGAATTTTAATTGATCGCGTTCGAGATAGAGCATCGCCTTGAACTGGCGCGCATTTTTTTTCATCTCAAGTGGCTTTGTCTTTTGACCTGCGAGTACTTTTTTGACTTCCGTTTGTGTCAATTTGGCACCAAGGATCGTTTTCGGTAACGTAAAGCCACAGTTGTTCTTCTGATAGCCGCTGCAGCCATAGAACTTCCCACGATCAAGCACCGCGGATTGACACAGTGGACACGGACCGACCGGACGATTCGTCGCACCCCGCGGAGACTTGCTCTTGACTTGCGTCGGATCAACAGCGAGTTGTTCGATCCGTTGTTTGGCATCAACGACGAGATGCTCCGATAACTTTTTCGCCTGTTCGATGAACTGGGCGGCAGATGCTTCCCCTTTGCCGATCTGCTCGAGACGGCTCTCCCACTTCGCTGTCATCTCCGGCGAGGCAAGAATACTCCCCGTCACGGCATCGATCAATATCCGCCCTTTTGGTGTAGGATGAATCTCTTTTTTGACTAATTTGATGTATTCCCGTCGTTTTAGTCCATCGATGATCCCGGCACGGGTCGCTTCCGTCCCGAGTCCTTCGACTTCCTTCATGATTGCTTGCAGATCGTCTTCAAGCAACTTACCGGCTGTTTTCATACCGAGGATGAGTGTCCCTTCCGTATAGCGTTTCGGCGGTTCCGTTTGTTTCTCGAGCAGACGGCAGCCTTTGATTGGCATCTCTTGTCCTTGTTCGACGGCTGGCAATTCGACTTCCTTTGACTCGATTTGTAAGACCTGTTTAAAGCCCGGATCAATCGTCCGACTGCCACGTGTCAAAAAGCGGTCCATCTCGCGTGTCGTTACGATTTCTGTCTTCTCCGAGACAGCGTCCGGTGCAAAGGCGGCAAGGAATCGACGGACAATCAAGTCATAGACTTGCGCGTCCCGACCAGATAACTTGGCGACGGCACCCGCTTCTTCTGTTGGAATAATCGCATAGTGATCGCTGACCTTAGCCGGATTGACGTAACGTTTATCGTTAGCTGGATTGTTCGTCAGGACATCCTTGATCGGGCTATATTCCGCTTGCTTCAGTAACCGATCAAGAATGACCGGGAACTGTCCCGCCTCCTCTTTTGTCACGAAGGAAGAGTCCGTTCGCGGATAACTGATCCAACCACGGATATAGAGTTTTTGCGCGATATCGAGTGTCTCTTTTGCACCGAGACCATACCGTCGGCTCGCTTCTGTTTGTAAGAGCGACAAACTGAACCAAAACGGTGGTCGTTCCGTCTGCCGCTTTTTCTCGATCGATGCGACGACTCCGGTTCCTTTCGTCCGATCCACGATCGCTTGTGCCTGTTCCCGGTCACTCAGCTTCGTCTGTTTCTTTGCATTGATGTATTTTCCTTTGTATCGCGTAAAATCCGCCTCGACTTCGTAGTACGTCTCCGGTCGGAAATTCTCGATCTGTTTTTCCCGTTCGACGATCAGTGCGAGCGTCGGTGTCTGGACCCGTCCGAGAGAAAAGACGTCGGCGATGCCCTTCTTCTTCAGTAACGTCGTATACGCACGGGACGCATTCATTCCGATCAGCCAATCGGCGCAAGCGCGACTCATCGCCTCGTGAAAAATGTTCTCCGTTTCTTTGCCATCGAGCAGGTTCGCAAACCCATGGTCAACCGCTTGAGGCGTCAGACTCGAAATCCAGAGTCGTTGTAATGGCTTTGCGTTGTTTGCGAGACGTAAGATCAATCGGACGATTGCCTCTCCCTCTCGCTCGGCATCCGATGCTATAATGATGGAAGTCGTCGTCCGCTCATTCAATAATTTCTTGATGACCTGGTATGGTTTACTCTTCCCTTTTGCCAGTCGGTAATCAAATCGTTCCGGGATGATTGGCAGATGATCGTAGTTCCATCGTTTCCATTTGGCGTCATAATGCGCCGGCTCCTGCAGTTCACATAAGTGCCCGACCGCATAAGCGAGTTTTGCTCCTTGCGGAAACCGGTCACACGGTTTGATTTCAATGTAGCCGTCCCGCTTCACGGACGGATACGGAGCTGCCAGTTTTTCCGCTTGTTTTGGTTTTTCAGCAATGATCAATTGCACACGCTTCACCCTCATTTCCTTACTTCAGACATGTGGAGGTACCCATGCCCTATTTTACGTTATTCATGGCTTTATTCTTTATTTCAACATCGGCAATCTTCGTCAAGTGGGCGGAGACCCCGATAGAGGCTGTCGCCTTTTACCGCATGTTGTTCTCGACCTTGTTGTTGCTCCCGCTCATTCGATTGAAGGAACTTTTGCAACTCAGTTCGTCAACGATCCGGCATATGCTATTAAGTGGCATTTTGCTCGCCGGGCATTTTTGGCTGTGGTTCCTCTCTCTTGATTATACGACAGTTGCGAGCTCGACGCTCTTCGTGACCGCGAGTCCGATTTTTGTCCTGGCCGGTAACGCATTATTCTTCAAACAACACCCGTCGCGCAAGGCACTCCTGTTCGTTGCTGTCGCCTTGTTCGGTGGCGGTCTCGTCGCTTACGGAGATATCGCCGTCGGTATGCGCGCCTTGATCGGGGACGGTCTTGCTTTGCTCGCAACGATTTTAGTCGCTGGTTACTGGTTGCTCGGTCAACACGTCCGCACAAGCGTTTCGACGAATCTCTATTCGTTCGGTGTCTACGCTGTCGCGTCGCTCGTCTTGCTTTTGTTATCATTGATTCAATCAACGAATCTCGTCGCTGCGTTCCAACAAGACTGGTGGCTGTATATTCTTCTTGCCGTCTTCCCAACGTTACTCGGTCACAATTTATTCAACTGGGCGCTCGCTCGTGTCAGTGCCAGTATCGTCAGCATCACGATCCTTGGTGAAGCGGTTTGGGGAATGATTTTCGGATACTATCTGTTCGATGAGAAGCTGACATGGATTCAAATCACCGGTGCCGCTTTACTGTTGATCGGAATCGGATTGTTCCTCCGACGCAATGAACGTGACATTCGTGAGCAGCTCGCCCAGCGTGAGAGTGCCACTAGTCAATCCTCCTAATTAAGAAGAGGATGACTAAAAAAAGAATGACTCGCCGCTTCACGCCCTTTCCTCAGGCGAGACACAAGCCAGTTTTCTGCTTCATTTGAGCAGAAAAGCGAGTCTTTTTTACGAAATAAGGGTGGCAGATCATCAGTCTGCCACCCTTTTCTTTGTAGAGATTGACTTTTGAGTCAGCCCCTTTCATTACGATCGTGGATCGTCAGGTCGAACTTTCGGTAAACGCCATGTCATCGCGAACGCGAGAATGGCACAAACGACTCCACCGATGAAGACGTAACGTAATCCATGTGACAACGCGATTTCTGCCGCATACTGTACGTCCTGTCCGAACGTTTTTGCCGTACTCGATTGGAAGAATGGATCAATCGCGTACCCTGAAAGCGTGTCCGACGCTGCAAACGAACGAAGGATTGATAGGTTGAAGATCGTACCGAAGATCGCAACACCGAGCGTCTGCCCCGTCGTACTCAAGAACGAGTTGACGGCCGTCGCTGAGCCACGAAGTGACCAATCGACGGAAGTCTGCAAGACGACCATAAAGACGGGTTGTGAGAGACCAAAACCAATTCCGATCAGCGAAACGGCAAGATAGATGAAAACATCACTTGATTCGCGCGTGATCAACGATAAAATCACTGTACCGACGATCAGCAGTCCCATTCCTGTCATCGTCCGATACCGGGGTGAAGCCACACCAATCGTCCGTCCACCGATAATGGCGGTCAGCGTCCAAAAAAGCGACAGTGGCATCAACATGAAACCAGCTTCGGTCGGACTCTTGCCGAGTACCCCTTGGGCAAAAATCGGAATATACGCTGACATCGAGACGAGCACCCAGGCGGAAAAGAAGACCGCTAAGTTGATCACGAGAATGACCGGATGGCGAATGACTGCTGGCGGTAAGAGTGGATCGCTCGCCTTTTTCTCGACACGATAGAACGTGAACAATAAAACGAAACTAATGAAAAAACTGGCTAGAATGATCGGACGCAAGAACGTCTCTGACTCACTGCCCGATAATAAGCCGTAAAGAAACGCACTCATCCCGAGCGCAAACAATAACGCACCCCGGTAATCGATTTTCCGCTCCGTTTCACGGACCGTCTCTTTATAGTAAACGACGATCATGAAGAACGACAATAACGCAAACGGTACGTTTAGTAAGAAAATATACCGCCACGAAAGCGATTCGACGAGGAATCCACCGACAAGTGGTCCAGCGACACCTGAGATTCCCCAGACAGCGCTGAGCACTCCTTGGATTTTCCCCCGCTCCTCATATGTATACAAATCACCAATGATCGTCATTGCGATTGGCAATACAGCTCCTGCCCCGATGCCTTGGACGGCGCGGAAAACGATCAACATCTCCATCGATTGAGCGAGTCCACAGGCTAACGAAGCGACGGTGAAGACGCCGATCCCGAATAACAGAACCCGTTTTCGACCATATAAATCTGCCATCTTTCCGTAAATCGGCGTCGAGACCGCCATGAACAATAAGAACCCGGCAAAGATCCAACTGACTAATTTTGCCCCGTTCAGTTCACTCGCCATGACAGGCGTAGCTGTTGCGACGATCGTCCCCTCGATCGCAGCTAAAAACGTCGCGAGCAACAAGGCGACGGTTACTTTTTTCCTCATTTGTTCCACTTCCCCTCTACTGTTCTATCATACTGGTTGGACCAGTGATAAGAAAAGTAAATGCTTACGAAACAGGATTCGCGGGAACGGTATGGAATGGTATACACTAGACTCAGATTCACGATTTCGAATGGAGGAATGTCCTATGTTACGAAAAACGGCACTGATTACCGGTGCATCGGGTGGAATCGGACTCGATCTCGCTGTCCTTGCAGCGCGAGACGGTTTCGATTGTGTCCTCGTTGCCCGCAATGAAAAGAAACTCAAGGAACTGCAACAGGTCCTTGAAAAACGCTATCAGATCAAAGTTTATGTATTCGCTGCTGATTTATCACTAAGCGACAGCGTTGATCGTCTCGTACAGTACTTAGAGGAGCAAGAATTGACAGTCGATCTATTGTTCAATAACGCTGGCTTCGCTACGTCGGGACGCTTTGCGGAAATCGATCCAACAGAAGACATCAACTCAATCCAGGTCAACGTCGTCGCCTTGACGGATTTGACGAAACGTCTTTTACCAGGAATGGTTGAGCGCGGCTTCGGACGCATCCTGAATGTCGCATCCGTTGCCGCCTTCATGCCAGGACCGTACATGAGCGTCTACTACGCGACAAAAGCCTATGTCCTGTCGTTCTCGGAAGCACTCGCAACGGAAGTCGACGGCTCTGGCGTCAGCGTAACCTGCCTCTGCCCGGGACCGACTGATACGAACTTCTTCGACCGGGCGAACATCACGCTACCGTTTAAGAGTATGCCGTCGCATCTCGTCGCATTCGCTGGGTATCGCGGTATGCTCAAAGGGCGTCGCGTCGTCGTTCCAGGTGCGAGCAACCGCGCCATGGTTTCCTTGTCTCGTCTCTTGCCACGCCGCCTGTTAACAGAAGTGACAGGTCGAATCCAAGATCCTGCTCGCCAGCAAGAATCCTCGACAGAAGAAGAACTCCTGTACGCGAATTCATGAAAAAAACGGAAGGACCAGATAGCTGGTTCTTCCGTTTTTGTATTTATGCCTCGTGATGACGAAAACGCCGCGTCGCATAACGTTTGACGCGATCAAAGGTCGTCGTATAGCGATACAGATAACGAATGACGAGCGCACCCGTGATCGAGACGATGTAGCCCGTCGATAAGACGAGTAACCAGGAGACAATCGCGAGGAACCATGAACTCTCGAATCGTAAATGTTGCCAAAGTAATCCTTCTGATGAGGTAATGAGCATGGCGCTTGGGAAGATGGCGGCAGCAAGTAAGTAACAAGCAGCATAACGTCCTCTAATCGTACCTTTCATCAACAGAATACTGCCAAACACTAAGCCGACACTCGAGACGATGAGCAACATGACGACATAAGCAAGCGAAATCGACGATCCCAGCATATGCCTTCCCTCCTGTTCGGTATGTTACTATTCTGTACCCCTCTTTTCATCGAATGAATGCATAATTCGTAAAAAAATCGGAAACAATATCCAAATGAAGATCGCGTTACTGAATCCGTGAAGCATATCAAATGTTCCCCCGGCTACAAGCAGTGTCAAAAAAGCTTGCCACGAGAATCCGGTCAATACCAAGAACCCGAGATTGCTCACCCATCCGTATAAGAAACCAGCTAGAAATCCATATCCAGTCAATACGATCCGGTAACGAAGAAACGGAACGAATCCTAAACTGGCAATCGTTGCATACGCCAGCGCCTGAAAGAGGACGAACGGACCGCTTCCGAGAAATAAGCTCGTTAACACAACGACAAGCATCCCAGAAATGGCTCCGACGATCGGATGGATGAATACGGCTAATAATAAGACGAGTGCCGTTGCCGGCTGGACGTTCGGCAAACTGGAGAACAACAATCGTCCGACGATTGCCGCTGCCGTGATGATGGCGATGAACCGTAATCGTTGATCCGTCATCGGTAGTTTTTCGAAGATGATCAAGAACAGACCCATAATCAGAATCGTTGCGACGATCATACGAACAACCGACTTTCTTGTAAAAAATCCTTCGTCGGTCCATCGAAAGCAACTTCTCCGTGCACGAGATAAATGATCCGCTGTGCTGCCCGAATGAGAACTGGATCATGCGTCGCCATGACGATCAGATTCGTCGGATTCTGCTTCCACGATGCGACGAAAGCCATTCGTGCGCTGTCATCAAGTCCAGCCGTCGGTTCATCAAAGTAATAGCTGTCTTTACTCCAATCGATACCGTCCAAGAGACGTTTTTTTTGCGTCGTAAAACTACCACTTCGATCGTCTAATGGCGCAAGCATCGGATGCGCTGGTACATAATGCGTCTCCCCCGACCGCCGGACTTTTCCGTATAGCGGTCGCTCGACACCGAGCGCGAGTCGTAGTAACGTCGATTTCCCACTACCATTCGCACCGACGATCGCAATGCGTTCACCTTGGTGAAACGACAATTTTTCTGTCACGAGTGCATAGCGTGTCTGTAACGGATAACGGTGTTGGACGTTTTCGATCCGATTCAGGATACGACCTGTCAGTTCAGTGGCGCGACTCGTGATGGACAAGTCGGATTGTATCGTCATCGAGCAATGGATCTGACAACCAAACCGTCGTTCGATTTCTTCAAGCAATCCCATTAATCGCTTTCGCCTGACATGATCAAGAAAGAGAAACGGTTCCGACAAGAACAGGGTCTTTGGTGACGAAGACAACGCATGACCGAGACCGACGAGCTGTTGTTCTCCGGATGAGAGTTCACTGGACTCCGCTTCAAAAAAAGCTTCTAGCCCAAGCAAGGTCGCGAGTTCTCCTGCTCGAAACAAGGAACCCGTCGCCAGAAGATCTCGGACACGTCCATGAAGCAACCGCTCCGGTGTCAAGACCGGTTTTTCATGTCCGCCCGCCTGTTGACGTAGTCGCTCTTCGCGATCGGTGTCGGTATACATGATAGGCATCCCGGATTCCTCCTTTTGTAAATAATAGCGCTATAGGCAAAATCATCGCCGGAATGATTGCCCATGGTGTCAGACAAAGAGCCAGTCCTGCCGCAAGCAATAAACCTATCTGAACATCACGTCGCGTGATCGGTCTTAAGCGAGACGGCACCGCTTCGATCGGTACGATATGATAGGCGGCCATCCGCTCCAGTCGAACAGCAAGCGACGTATCCGGATGACTCATCTTGACTTCGGGCCAAGTGCGTAAGAAAGATGGAATCAGCGCCAGCACCATACCCGTCAATCGTGTCAGTCGAGGTAAGAAACGAAACAACGGTCCCATCTGATCGAGTCGAACCAACGTAAAAATCCATTGACTCGACGTGATGAATAGCGTCACTTGGACCGTCGTTTCATAAATCGCAACTGTGTCGATGCTTGCACCATAAAGAAGCGGGACACACATCATGACGGCATAAAGAGCCGGGAGGACTAAATAGCGAAACACAGTCCGTTCTTGAACGAATAAAAACAAGAGCAGATGATAGACGACGATCACTGATTGATCATGTGTGAGGACGAACGGGATCGTAATCATCCCGATGAAAAAGAGAGCGACGTTCACTGGGTGAAGTCGCTCCCGTTCTGGTTTACTCAAAATAAGCCATTGCATCTTTTTCAAATCGCCATTCGAGACGATCTCCTTTTTTCAGTTCATAACTTCCAGCACCGACTTCGCCTGGTTTGCCGTTGACTCCGAAGACCCAGCCACTACCTGCTCCAGCTGATTTCTCTCGAATCCCATCGACTGCCGTGACATATGCCATCTCACCTTTACCTGTTTTGACGACATCGAGCGTCGTATCTTCAAGTGCATCAAGTGCCGTATCTTTTTCGTTCAAGCATACGTCTTTATCAAACAACGTCTTATCCTTGACGTGATCCACGACCGATACCTTGACTTCCGCCTCACAAGACGCTGTTTGTTGTTCCTCTTTTGCTTCCGCGCAACCGGCAAGTAACACGATACTTGCAGCAAATAGCCATTTTTTCATCGTACGACTCCTTTTCGCCTTGATGTCTCAAAGCTGTAATTGTATAACAGAATGGTTTTATTTCGTAAGGATTGACCGTCAGAACGGTAATACGTCAGACGGACCGCATTCGCTAAGACATCGTCCCCTGTATTGACGTACGGAATCAATTTCCCTTCGTCATCAATCAAGAAGACCGTTGCATCCTGTAGACTAAACGTTTCATAGAGCCCATCGAGATCCATCTCGACATAGGGTGTTTTGGAATCATGTAAAATCTCATGAATCGAAAGCTTTCGCAACGTCTCAAACGATTGATTCGCATCAATCAGTTTCTGGTAATACGACGTCAACGATTTTGTCGTCAACTCTTCACGTGGTCGATAGGAAATCGTTCCTGTCAGCTCCTGATAACTCACATCGTAACGAATGAAACGTTTCGGTGTTTCGACGAGCATCTCAAACGAGGCGTTCCTGAGATTCCCGCCCCGATCGAACATCAACTGACTTTGTTCCATCCGCAGCCCCTCTTCACCGACACGTCGTTCGATTTGAGAAAGGAAATTGTCGAATGAGTCATCCGTGATCGTCACGCGACCAATCTGTTGTGTCTCTTCCCGCAACATCCCACCATCAAACGGACCGAGAAATAGTTGGAACAGGAAGAATAAGAACCCAAAGAGTGCCATATACCGTTTATAACGCGAGTTCTTTTTCGGATGCAGGACAATCAGGAAAATGATGATGCCGAGCGGTAACTGAATATCATAGACTGGAAATGACACGGCCCCGAGACACGCATAAAAAACGAACTTCATGTACAAGTATTTTTCTTTTTCCGTCCGACGTTCGAGCAAAAAACCTAATCCGCTAGCAGCCAGTAAAAAGAGTGCCCATAGAATGAGAAAGTCCATCGTCTACCCTTTGACCGGGACGACCCGGTGATCAAACATGAGATGGCTGTTCGCGAATACTTCTCGTGCCTCTTGTTCCAGTACTTCTTCCTGATCGACATAACGAGCAGATACATGCGTCAATAGAAGCTTTTTCGCCTGGGCCGTTTCTGCAATGACAGCTGCCTGTCGAGCGGTCGAGTGACCGAAGCGCCCCGCATGTTCGACTTCCCGATCAGCAAACGTCGCTTCATGGACTAATACATCAACATCTCGCGCCAGTTCGACCGAGGCCGCGCATGGCATCGTATCGCCAAGAACCGCTAGCTTGATACCTGGTTTTGGTGATTCTAAAAAGTCGGACGACGTATAGACTGTTCCTTCGAATTCGAAGGTATCTTCCAATGTGATTCGGCGATAGATCGGGCCAGATGGCACTCCAAGTGTCTTCAGTGCATCAACGCGCAAGGCACCCCGCTCTTCTGGTCCTTCGAGTCGGTACCCGAACGCCAGGAAACGATGCTCAAGCGACCGCGCCGTCACGCGGAATCCGTCCTGTTCATAGGTTTGACCGTCTTCGACTTCAACGATCCGGAGTGGATAACGTAGATATGTTCCTGTGATGCGTAATGTCGCGTCCATCCATTCCTTGATCCCGGTCGGTCCATAGATCGTTAGCGGTGTCGTGCCTTCAAGCGCTGCTCTTGTGCTAATGAATCCTGGTAAACCAAAGATATGATCCCCATGTAAATGGGTAATGAAGATTGCGTTGACTTTTCGTGGTTTGATCGGGCTGTGTAAGATTTGATGTTGCGTTGCTTCTCCACAATCGAACAACCAGGTCATTTTGGGGTGTAACAAGGCAATCGATGTGACGTTTCGTTGTTTCGACGGCATACCGGCTCCTGTCCCTAAAAAATAAAATTCCATCTTTTTCCCCTTTTCGTAAAATTAGCATTTTTTATACACAAAATACACCTTTCTTCTGGTGAAGCATGGTAAACTGTACCTATTCAGATTTGGAAGGTGGTTTTTTCCATGACTAAGATTGAACGGACCTATGCCCGCATCGTCCGGGAAGCCCGCAAACTGAACGAGAGTTATCGGCAAAAATACGGAAAGTCGATTCAAATTGATGAAATCGCTTCGACCTTATTATGTACAGAAGAACTCGTTCTAGAGTCTATGGAATATGTTGATCGTCCTCAAGTAGTTTAATCGTACAATGATAAAGAGTGTACCGCAATGTTGCGGTACACTCTTTTTTGTGTTTCATCAGCTTATTTGTTCGTGATGTAATCAACTAACGTCACGCACAGTTCCGCTGTTTTGACGAGTTCTTCGATTGGCATCTTCTCATTCGTCGTGTGGATATCTTCATATCCGACAGCCAAGTTGACCGTTGGGATACCAAAACCAGCAATGACGTTGGCATCTGATCCACCACCAGAATGTAAGAGGCGTGGCGTGCGTCCGAGTTGTGTGATCGCTGCTTTCGCGACTTCGACGACTTGATCTCCATCCTCGAACTTGAAGCCCGGGTACATGACTTTGACTTCAACTTCAGCACGACCACCAAGCTCTGCTGCTGCTTCTTCGAACGCCGCTTTCATCTTCTCTGTCTGTGCCTCCATCTTCGGAGCGACGAGTGACCGTGCTTCCGCGAAGATTTCTACATAATCACAAACGATGTTCGTTGATGGACCACCACCGCTGAACCGTCCGATGTTCGCTGTCGTCTCTTCATCAATCCGACCGAGCGGCATTTTCGCGATTGCTTTTGACGCAATCGTAATCGCCGAGACACCTTTTTCCGGTGCGACACCAGCGTGAGCTGTTTTCCCGAAAATCTTCGCATTGACTTTTGCTTGCGTTGGAGCAGCTGTAATGATGTCTCCGACTTTTCCATCTGAATCGAGTGCAAAACCGTAATCGGCATCGATTTTTGATGGGTCAAGAACCATCGCACCGACAAGTCCAGATTCTTCACCGACTGTGATGACGAACTGAATTTTCCCGTGAGGTTGTTTCGTTTCATTCAATACATGCACGAGTTCGATCAGAGATGCGAGACCTGTTTTATCATCTGCCCCAAGAATCGTTGTGCCGTCCGTCTTGACGTAACCGTCCTCGATGATTGGTTTAATGCCTTGCCCCGGAAATACCGTGTCCATATGGGAAGTGAAATAAATTTTGTCGACCCCTTCTTTTGTTGCTGGAAGTGTGACGATCAAGTTATTTCCTTTATGTTCGGTCTTAGACGAAGCGTCATCCTCAAACACATCACATCCGAGATCCTCGAACGTTTTTTTCAAGTGAGCACAAATCCGTGCCTCCTCTTTTGATTCCGAATCAATCTGGACAAGTTCTAAAAACGTATCTAATACGCGTTGTTCATTGACCATGACAAAACCCTCCTCCTAATATGTTTCAATCCATTAGCGCTTTTTTAGTATACCATCCCCATCGTCATTTGCACTTCTGAAAGGTTGTTTGTACAATGGCATTAATCAGTTGATGTAAGAGAGGAGTAGTGGATATGGCAAAACCATCGAAACAACAACGCATCATTAAATGGACAACAATCGGGATTTTAGCAATCTTCCTGATCGGTACGTTCGCTTCGACGATGTTTTATTTCTTTTGATTAACGTAGCGTTGTTTTAAACGTAAATATTGCTCCGCTTCTTGTAGCATGTGCAGTAAGGCAGAGCGGACCTCGAATTCCTCCCGCGTGACGGGTAAGGCAGAGGCACGAAAACGTGTCAATAATGCCTCTAGTTCTGAAATGTACACCATTGCGTCGGCTTCAGGTCGGACATTGTCACCAATCGTCCGAAAGAAGTCGGCGACTTTTTTTCCTTCTTCGACGACGAGGACGAGTTCCTCGGCATGATGGACGATACCGCGTAGTAACTCGAATTGTTGTTCGCGCATCCGGAAGTAGGCATAATCTTCATCATCGTTCCGACGACCGATCGCGTTTCCCATTCGTTTTAAGGCGGCATCCTTCCCTTCACGTAACAGACGTTCTGTCTCGTCAAGCGTCAACGCATGATGATTGACCCGCCCTGTCTCGATCGCAGCGGCGACTTCGAAGAATAAGGCGGCGATTCGTTGGTCGATCTTTTCTCGCCGGTCGTCAATCAATAAATCAAGACTTGGCATGTACATGTTGACAAGTAATCCGACACCAACACCAATGCCAAGCAATAAGGATTCGTTCAATAAGATGTGCGCGTTAAGCTGACGTTCCGTATACAAATGGGTCAAAATGACGACACTCGTGATGAAACCGTCCTGAAGTCGGAGGCGTTGCACGGATGGAAGGAATAAAATGAAATAGATCAATAACGTCACCGGACGATAGCCGATGACTTCGAATAGAATAAATCCGAGCACGATGGCAAGTAATGATGCCATGATGCGCTCGTAAGAAGACCGGAACGTCTTCTTTCGTGTCGACTGGATGCTCAAGATGGCGATGATGGCAGCGAAGACGTAATAGTCGAGCTTGAGTTGTTCTGCGATCCACATTGCGAGCGCAGCAGCGACCGCTGTCTTCAGCGTACGATAACCGATTTGCAACAGGTTCACCCCCTTTTGTTTTTCTTTGTTAGACTACCTACGTTGGACAGGAATGTCCATTGCTTTTTAAAGGACGTGATTTACTTTGACGACACGCACTATCCGCCCCGGTCGTCCCGTGCGCCGGACCGGTTCGATAAAAGGATTACTTTTTTTCTTCCTCATCGGAGTTCTCTTGTTCTTTTGGCTCCGCGAGGAACCGAAGACTGTCTTAACCCCACCAGCGCCTTATACGGCTGAGCGCTATGAAAAAGGCAAAATCAACGAGCAAGACTTCCAGACGTTCGCCGAAGCGAAGCAGTACGCGGGACAGCGTGGTGCTGTCAAGCGTTCATCGGACGACCGCTACGTCTACCTCGGTGGACCAGGTACTGGGATCGTCGATGATCGTGGTATTCTATCGATTCATCGTGATCCTGAGTTAAAGAAACGGCTCACGTACGTCGCTTCCGGCACACGTGTCCAGTTGCTTGAGTTCGGTGAACAGACAAGTCGTGTCAGCATCGCCGGCGTGACGGGTCATGTCCCAACGGACCGCTTACGTCCGTTCCCGGCAGAACGAGTCTCGAATGCATCGTATTATCAGACGAAAGGAGATCGTCTCCTTCACTACATCGTCGCGGACAGCGGACTTGGTGGACTGATCGTTGCCGGTGAAGCGACGAAAACGACGCCTCGGACGACAAAATATGTTGAATCGAAGACATTAACACGTGATTTGACGAAGCCGACGCGCCTCAGTGCCAAACAACTCGATGCGTTCATCAAGGAGCAAGCACCGGACAGCCCCTTGATCGGTAAAGGAAAAGTCTTTAAGTCCGTTGAAAAGAAATACCGTGTCAACGCGGCCTATCTACTCGCACACGCCATCCACGAATCCGATTATGGACGGTCGGAGATTGCCCGCGAGAAAAATAACTTGTTCGGCGTCAATGCGACCGATTCCGCGCCGGGAGAAGATGCGACAGTCTATAAATCCTTGACGGACTCGATTCAGCAGACCGGTCGTTTCATTGCAAAGGATTATCTCGATCGGGACGGTCGCTATTACCGTGGCGCGTACCTCGGAAACAAACAAAAAGGGATGAACGTCTTTTACGCGTCAGACCCCTTCTGGAGTGAAAAAATCGCTGGTATCATGGTGAAAATGAACGCTTTCTAAATCCGAGATATGATACACTATAGGGCGAGACAACAATCATTGAGGAGTGAACACGTCATGGAAAAAGTTTTAGTATTTGGTCACAAGAATCCTGATACCGATACGATCACATCGGCAATCGCTTATGCAGAATTAAAGAAAGCACTCGGTGTCAATGCCGAAGCCATCCGCCTTGGTGAAATGAATGATGAAACGTTATTCGCACTCGATACGTTCAAAGTGACAGCACCACGTCTAGTGACAGAAGTCGCAACGGAAGCATCACACGTCATTTTAGTCGACCACAACGAACGTCAGCAAAGTGCGAACGATATCGATGCTGTGACTGTCACAGAAGTCATCGACCATCACCGAATCGCAAACTTTGAGACATCAGATCCTGTTTACTATCGGGCTGAACCGGTCGGCTGTACAGCAACGATCCTGAACAAGCTCTACAAAGAGCATGGTGTTGCAATCAAACCAGAAATCGCTGGTTTGATGCTGTCCGCAATCATTTCCGACTCGCTTCTGTTCAAATCACCGACTTGCACGGAGCAAGATATCATCGCAGCGCGTGAACTCGCAGAAATCGCTGGTGTCGATGCGAACGTCTACGGTCTTGAGATGCTCAAAGCTGGAGCTGATCTCTCGAAGAAATCGGTCCCTGAATTGATCTCACTTGATGCAAAAGAATTCACGATGGGAACACTCAAAGTCGAAATCGCTCAAGTCAACACGGTCGATACAGCAGAAGTCTTGCTTCGCCAAGAAGAACTCGAAACAGCAATCAACGAAGTCATCCTTGCAAAAGGTCTTGATCTATTCGTCTTCATCGTCACGGACATCTTGACGAACAACTCAGTCGGACTCGTCCTCGGGAAAGAAGCGAACCTCGTTGAACGTGCTTACGGTCTTGAAGCGACGAACAACCTTGTTTACCTCGAAGGTGTCGTTTCACGTAAGAAACAAGTCGTTCCTGTCTTAACAGATACAGCTCTTGCAACACAATAAGTTCAAAAAAGAAGGAGTTCGCTCCTTCTTTTTTGAATAAAGAATATGAATGGCTGTTCATTCATTACATAAAGGAGGAATCTATATGACACAAACGATCATGGTGACGGGTGGAACAAACGGAATGGGGAAAGCGATGGCGCTCGCCTTAAAGGAAGCCGGCTGGAACGTCGTCGTTACAGGACGCGACGCGGAACGCTTGCAACTGATGGATGAAGCATTGGATCAGATTCAAGGCGAACATCTGACGATTCAGATGGATGTCCGTGACGCAGACGCTTGTCTGGCTGCTGTCAATCAAGCACGCGAACGGTTCGGTCGTCTCGAAGCATTGATCAACAATGCTGCCGGGAACTTCATCTGTCCGACCGACGAGTTATCACCGAACGGCTGGAAAACGGTCATCGATATCGTCCTCAACGGGACATTCAACTGCTGTCACGCTCTGGTCAAAGGATGGCAGGAAGATCAAGTCGTTGGCGGACAAATCGTCAACATCGTTGCATCTTATGCGTGGCAAGCCGGCGCTGGTGTCGCTCCGAGCGCTGCTGCGAAAGCCGGTGTCCTGAACTTGACGCGAACGCTTGCCGTCGAGTGGGGTTATAAATATCAAGCCCGTGTCAACGCAATCAGTCCGGGACCGATTGAACGGACAGGTGGTGCTGATAAACTTGCTTTATCACCGGAACACGCGGAACGAATTCGTCGCAACGTCCCGCTCGGTCGATTCGGGACACCGGAAGAGATCGCAATACTTGCAACGTGGATGGTGTCAGATCAAGCCCGCTACTTGAACGGAGAATGTATCGCTCTTGACGGTGGTCATTGGTTAAATAAACAACCTTTCTAATGATTGAGATGGAATGACTCAAGAAGTCAGTCTCCACAAAGATAAGAATGACGCGTTTCACGTCACTCCTACAGGATCTTGTGTCTCGCCTGAGAAAAAGGCGTGAAAAGACGCGTCATTCTTTTTTGAGTCAGTCCCTTGCATGCGTCTCGAACTATTTTTCTTTCTTTTCGCTATGTTTATGAATTATCTAGAACAGGTAGAAAGGACAAGAAGGAGGCGATCGTATGTGGGAAGCGTTCGGTTGGGGAGCGTTAGCAGGTGGTGCCGTCGTCATCGGTGCCCTGTTTGGATTGTACTTACCCTTAAAACAACGACTGATCGGCTATATCATGTCGTTTGGGACCGGCATCTTGATTGGAGCAGCGACGTTTGAGTTACTCGATGAAGCATTAAAGAAGTCAACGACACTCGTTGTCGCGATTTCCTTCATCGTCGGAGCACTCGTCTTTACAGGATTCGACCTATTCGTTTCGTCACGCGGTGCGAGTAAACGAAAACGCTCATCTGGTGGGAACGAAGGCACGGGAACGGCGATTTTCTTCGGGACGATCCTTGATGCGATCCCTGAATCAATCATGATCGGTGCCAGTCTGTTATCCGGAAATGTCAGCGCGGCACTCGTCGCGGCCATTTTCGTCAGTAACATTCCGGAAGGTTTATCGAGTACGACCGGTTTGCGAAAAGATGGCTTCTCGAAGAATAAAGTATTGCTGATGTGGGGAGTCGTCTGGTTGATTTCCGCTCTCGCTTCTCTCGCTGGCTACACGATTCTTGCAGAACTCCCGGACATGCAGTTTGCCATGATTGGTGGCTTCGCAAGCGGTGGGATCATCGCGATGCTCGCTTCGACGATGATGCCGGAAGCTCACGAGGAAGGTGGTGCGATCGTTGGTCTGTTCGCAGCACTTGGGTTGATTACAGCAATTATCCTCAGTTAATAACAAAAACAATGCGCACTTTCCGTAAGCTTAGTCGGAAACGCGCATTGTTTTTTAGTCATTTCGAAAATCGGTCTTCAGCTGTCTGTCGTACCGTCCCACTCTTGCTTGAACCGAGCAACAAACTCTTCCATATAGCGATGCCGCTCCTCTGCTAAATGAAGTGCTGCTTTCGTATTCATTAAATCTTTTAGTCGGAATAACTTTTCTTCAAAATGATTCAGGGCACTCGTCTCTCCCGTTCGGTCACCGGGCTCTCGTGGTGCTAGTCCAGGCACATGCATCGGCTCTCCGAACCGACCAGCGAACTGAAACGTTCGTGCAATTCCAATTGCACCAATCGCGTCGAGACGATCAGCATCCTGGACGATTTTCCCTTCGATTGTCCGCATTGGAGGGCGTGTCCCGTCTTTATAGGACAAGCTCGTGATGATGGCTAGAATCTGTTCCTGTTCTTCTTCCGTCACCTTTCCTTGCAAGAAGGTCGCGACCTTCTCTGCCGTTCCCCCGAGTTTGCTATCTGCTACGTCATGAAGTAAGGCAGATAGTTCGATGATTTTGACATTTCCGCCTTCTTGTTTGGCAATATGTAACGCTAAACGACGAACCCGTTCGATATGGGCATAATCATGACCTGAAAAGTCCGTCGCGTGAAACGACCGGACGAAGATTTCTGTTTCTTGAATCATTGTAGATTCCTCCATTCTGGTTCGAGTAATCCATAAAGTAACATGTCATGCCGCTCTCCGTCTCGTCGTAAAAAGGCACGGTATCTTCCTTCCTGTACGAATCCAAGGCGTTCGTACAGCTTAACCGCACGTGTATTATACTCAAAGACCGTCAATTGAATCCGGTACAGGTTCAGCTCTAAGAAGGCGTATTCGAGGATTGTCTGTAGCGCATCCGTCGCATACCCTTGCCCTTCACAATCCGGATCGATCCCGATCATCAGCCATGCCGTTCCGTGTGTAAATAGAATATCTTCCAGTGCAACGACGCCAATCATCCGTTCATCTTCAAAATTGCGAATGGCAAAACGGAATGTTTCCGGTGCATCTGTCGCCATCATCTGTTCGACCTTGTCCATCGATAAATGGCGGTATGGCGTCGCACTAAAATGACGGGCAAACGTTACATCGTCAAGTAGACGTTGCATCACTTCGGTACCTTCCCGTTGAAAACGCGTCAGCCGGATGTGGTGACCTTCCAGTAGTTTTTTCAATTTTATCCCCCTCTATACTAAAAAACCGAAAAACGCTAACCCTTTTCAGAGTTAGCGTACTGTGATCATAAAACTTTTTCGAGGAATTTTTTCGCCCGGTCCGTCTTCGGATTGTCGAAAAGTTCAATCGGTGAACCTTCTTCCATCAAAATTCCTTCATCGAGGAACAGGACACGATCCGCAACTTCTTTCGCGAAGCCCATCTCGTGTGTGACGATGACCATCGTCATCCCACTCTCAGCCAGCTGCTTCATGACGTCAAGAACTTCGTTGACCATCTCCGGGTCAAGAGCGGACGTCGGTTCATCAAACAGCATGACGTTCGGTTCCATCGCAAGCGCACGGGCGATCGCGACCCGTTGTTTTTGCCCACCTGACAACTGGTTCGGATAATTATCGCGTTTTTCCGCTAGACCGACACGCTCAAGTAACGTCTCCGCCCGTTTAACTGCCTCATCCTTTGAGATACCAAGGACGTTAATCGGTGCGTACGTCAAGTTATCGAGAACGGACTTATGCGGGAACAAGTTGAACTGTTGGAACACCATCCCGATGTTCTGACGTGCTTTTGAGATATTTGCTTTTGGTTTCGTCAATTCGAAACCATCGACGATGATTGTTCCACTCGTTGGTTGCTCCAGTAAGTTGATACACCGCAGAAATGTTGATTTACCGGATCCCGACGGTCCGATGACAGCGACGACTTCACCGCGTGTAACCGTCGTCGAGATACCTTTTAATACTTCTAATTTTCCGAACTGCTTATGCAAATCGGTGACTTGGATCATAGGTTCCATCTGATTACCCACTCTTTCTCATAGCTTTTTCGACTTGTTGGCCTATCAAGCTCAATCCCATGACGAGAACAAAATATACGAATCCGGCAAACAATAACGGTTCGAAATAAATCGCCTTTTCTCCTCCGACGATTTGCGCACGACGCATGACATCAAGCACACCGACCGTCGAGACGAGTGCTGATTCCTTCGTCAACGTGATCAATTCGTTCATGATCGCAGGAAGGATATTTTTAAAGGCTTGCGGTAAAATGATCGAACGGAGTTGTTTGAAATACGAAATACCGAGCGCATCCGCCGCTTCCCACTGTCCACGATCAACAGCCTGAATCCCTGCCCGGATGATTTCCGAGATATACGCTCCGGAGTTTAGGGAGAAGGCAATGATTGCCGATTGATATCCTGTTGTGACATACCCTGTCAGTTGCGGTAATCCGAAGTGGACGATCGCCAGTTGCAAGATCAGTGGTGTTCCCCGGAAGATCGCCGTGTAGGCATGACCGATGAAACGGAGAACCCGGCTCTTCGTGATTTTCAGTGCCGCGACGACGATTCCGATCAGCATCCCGGCAATGGCCGCCACGATGACGACTTGGAACAGGACCGGAATCCCCTCGAGAATATATGGAATTGAATCTTGAATCTTTGTAAAGTCTATCATAATCAATCTCCTAACGTCGCACAAAAGGGATGAGGTTACCCCCACCCCCATGCACTTGACTTATTTTGCTTCTTTTTGGAACCATTCTTCTGCCAATTTATCGATTTCACCACTGTCGATCATCTTCTTCAACTCTTTGTTGAAATCGTCCCGCATCTTGTCCCCTTTTTTGAAGGCGATCGCTGATCCAGCTGGACCATCTTCTTCAATCTGGTACGTTTTCAGGGATGCATCTTGATCCATGTATTTGACGGCAACTGCATCCTCGATGATGAGGGCATCGATCCGACCTGTATTCAATTCTTGAATGATTTCTGGGATTTTGTTTAAAGGAACCGCTTCGCTGTCTTTGAAGCGATCTTTTGCGAGTCCCTCTTGGATGGAACCAAGCTGGACACCGATTTTTTTGCCTTTGAGTTCGTCTTCCGAACTAATGGCTTTATCTTTCGTCATGACTAAGTTTTTTGATTCGAAGTAGATATCCGTGAAGTCAGCGTTTTTCTTCCGCTCTTCTGTCGGTGTCATGCCCGCCATGACGAAGTCGACACGACCTGAGCTGAGGGCACCAAGTAAGCTACCGAACTCCATGTCTTCGATTTTTAAGTCATACCCGAGATTTTTCGTGACTTCTTTGGCGATCGCAACGTCGAATCCGACGATGTCCTCTCCTTTTTTCGTATCGATGTATTCAAATGGGAAGTAATCCGCTGACGTTCCCATCGTCAATACTTTATCACTTTTACTTGATCCACCTGTTGATTCTTCCGACGCGCCACATGCTGCCATCGTGACTGCCAGAATGCCTGCCATTGCCGTTGCTAATAATTTTTTCATTCGAGTTTTCCCCTTCCAACGCTCAATTGTCAGAACTTTAACAATAGTATGACTTATGTGTATGTCCAATTCAATACCGAAAAGCCTGACCTGTTCTATTGCTTTTAGGATATACGAATATTTATTCACTGTAAAGCATAAATATATAATTTTTTTTGACTTTCTATTCATAATTCATGCATAAATGACTTTTTATACAGTTTTGCAAACGCTTTCAAATTTCAAATTTATTATTTTAATCTCATGAATGCGCAAAAAAAGACCCCTTTATCAGGAGTCTTCTTTGTTTATGCGTAGATTTCAATCAATGATTCAAGTTTCTCGACGACCTCTTCTGCCGTGAACGATTCGATGTCGAACCGCTCAACCATCGAGAGGATGTTTCCGTCTTGCATTAATGCAAATGATGGAGATGAAGGTGGATAACCTTCGAAGTATTCACGTGCACGGTCTGTCGCTTCGCGATCTTGTCCAGCGAATACCGTAACGAAATGATCGGGCTTGATGCCCTCTTTCCGATTGACATACGCTGCAGCAGGACGGGCGATCCCGCCAGCACATCCACACACCGAATTGACAAGGACAAGTGTTAACCCTTCGCGTTTCATTGCTTCATCCACGCTCTCTGGCGTCGTTAATTCTTCAAATCCAGCAGCTTGCGCTTCTTTGCGGGCTGTTTGGACAACATCTTCAAAATACATTTGGAAATCCATCGTATTGCCTCCTTTGATTCGTTCTCCATCTTATTGTACGAGTTTCGGTGAAATCTGTCCAAGTCTGCCGCTTAATTCACTTTCTAAAAATGGACGGGCATGCAACAAATCACGGAACGCGATGTAGCGGTCGATTTTTTCTTCTGTTGGTCGTTTATTTTGTTTATATGCCCGAATCAAGATGTTCTTCGGTGTGTGCTCGAGGTCGATGAATTCGAGGAGTTGCGCTTCATAACCGACGAGTGTCAATAACTCGGCACGAATCGAATCTGTCGCAAGTGATGCAAATTTTTCTTTAATCAGTCCGTGCTGGAGCATGACATCGAGTGGCGAACAGTCGAGTTGACGGTTCAATTCCTTTTGACAACACGGTACGCTCAGGATGACTGATGCATTCCAGTCGACAGCTCGCGCGAGTGCGACATCGGTTGCGACATCACAAGCATGGAGTGTCACCATCAGGTCGACTTCCGTCTCCCCTGTGTAATCATGAACGTCCCCGACGCGGAATGTTAGATCGGTATAATCCAGATCACGCGCAATTTGTGTACATTCTTCGATGACTTCTTTCTTTAAATCAAGACCTGTCACTTCGAGGTCAAATCCTTTGACGACTTTTAGATAATGATAGAGAGCGAACGTCAAATACGATTTTCCGCAACCGAAGTCTAGGATCCGAAGTTTTTTTCCTTTTGGCAAGGCAGCAATGCTATCCTCGACGAATTCAAGGAAGCGATTGATTTGTTTAAACTTATCGTACTTTTGCTTTTTGACCTGTCCCGCTTCCGTCATGACGCCGAGGCGAATCAGAAACGGAACCGGCACACCGTCTTCTAATAGATAGGTTTTTTTTCGGTCATGCGACAAGAGAGCTTTCATCGGTTCCTTTTTGGATGTCTTGAGCGCGACTTTCATCTTTTTCGAGAGCTGGAACTGCCATTCTTCTTCTTCAAAACGGAATAAGAATTGGCGAAATTCCGTGAACCAGTCATCGAGTCGCCCGACGAAATCGTCCATTAAAATATTTTCATGCTTCATAACGCGTTCAAATTGAAACTCAACCTGCATCATCACCGTATCTCTTAATAGAATCGGTTTTACCTTGATTCGTCGGAGATCATTTGATTTTTGACGCGGATTACTTATCGTTGCATGGATCAGTGTTCCTTGCGTGATTTGCGAGGCAAGGCTCGCTTTTAATTCATGTAGTTCCACTAGTCGTCCCGTCCTTTTCTGATGTTCTTTCGAAACTGTAGCAAATTCGTACCTGTTCGACAAGTTTACACGCTTCATCATTCGCACATAATCAAAAGGAGGAATTCATCATGTTCAAAAAAATTCTCTCACAAATCGGAATCGGTGCCGCAACGGTCGACACACGGTTGACGGATGATCGCTGTGAACCAGGCGGTCAAATCCACGGTGTCGTCCATATCAAGGGCGGAAACGTCGATCAAGAAATTGACCGGATTTATCTTGAATTCAACACGCAGTACAAACAAGAAGTCAATGATAGCACGACATTTACGACCTTCACGCTCGACCGGTTTGCTTTAAATGAAGCAAAGTTCACGATCGAAGCGGGTGTCGAGCGGGAAATTCCCTTTACACTACGTGTGCCACTGAATACGCCACTCTCGGTCAGCCAATCGAAATCGTGGATTGAGACGGGTCTCGACATCGCTCAAGCCGTCGATCCATCGGACCGTGACGCCGTCATCGTCGAAGCAAACCGTTACCAAGCAACAGTCTTAGATGCCATGGAGTCACTTGGCTTCCGATTGAAAAAAGCCGACACGGAAAAATTACCTGGACGATTCCGGAAAGATTTACCGATTGCTCAGGAGCTTGAGTATTCAGCTCGCAATACACACTACGCTCATAAACTGGATGAGATCGAAATCATCATGCTTCAAGACGGATCTGGGATTGATTTAATCGTCCAAGTCGACCGTCGTGCGCACAGTCTCGGATCATTATTCAGTGAAATGGCTGGTGCGGATGAGTCGATGATCAAATTGCGTCTGTCCAATAGTGAATTGCAAGATCAATCGTTCGTCGAACGTCAGCTGACAAACATCGTGGAACGCTATAGCTAATCAATCGATCGAATTTACTTGAAAGTGATTCCTCTTCAGGGGAATCACTTTTTTATTGAATTTTTTTCAATTTGAAATCGTTTACATATAAAATATTGTTTTAAAATAATCCCCTTGCTATACTGTCCGTATTGAAAAGAATTCCAGTCACGGTTTGATTAAAGGAGGATGTACATCATGAAAAAAATCGGACAGTTCACGTTAACAGCAGGACTCGCAGCAGTACTTGTCTCAAGTAGTTTGCCTGTCATGGCAGAGGCAGGGTCTTCAGCCGATCGGATCAGTCAAAAAATCGACACGATGACACTCGAACAAAAAATCGGACAAATGATCATGCCCGACTTCCGGCAGTGGAATGGTAGCAATCATACGTCGCTTGCCCCAGAAGTCGCGAACATCATCGACCGCTATGATTTAGGTGGCGTCATCTTGTTTGCTGAGAACGTCAGCGAAACCGAACAGACGACGAAACTCGTTCATGATCTGCAAGAAGTCGTCAAACAAGACGACAGTAACGATATTCCGCTCTTCGTCACGATCGACCAAGAAGGGGGCATCGTCACTCGGCTCGGAACAGGGACGAACTTACCTGGCAACATGGCGTTGGGAGCGACCCGCAGCAGTACATATGCGAGTGATGCCGGTCACATCATCGGTTCCGAACTGCGTGCGCTCGGCATCAATGTCAACTTCGGTCCGGATCTCGATGTCAACAGCAACCCTGGAAATCCCGTTATCGGTGTCCGCTCGTTCTCGAGTGATCCGGAGCTCGTCGGTACACTCGGTTCCGCTTTGATGAAGGGAATTCAGGATGAAGGCGTTGCGGCGACCGCCAAGCACTTCCCGGGTCACGGCGATACGGCAACTGATTCCCATTATGGCTTACCGGTCGTTGACCGCTCCCTGCAGGAGCTAGAACAAGTCGAGCTCGTTCCATTCAAACGAGCTATCGCTGAAGACATCGATATGATCATGACGGGACATATCGGAATGCCACAAATCGAACCTGAAGTCGTCACATCGAAAAACGGTACCTTCCCTTTACCTGCTACGTTGTCGGATGACGTCATCACGGGTGTGCTACGCGAAAAACTCGGTTACGATGGCATCGTCATCACGGACGCACTGAACATGCAGGCGATCGTCGATAACTTCACGGAATCAGAAGCCGTCTTAAAGACGTTTGACGCCGGTGTCGACATCGCGCTCATGCCGACGATTCTTCGTTCCGAGCAAGATGTCGAAAAGCTCGACCAGATTTTCAAGGACGTGATTGCGGCGGTCAAAGACGGTCGCCTTTCAGAGGAACGGATCGATCAGTCGGTTGAACGGATTCTGACGCTAAAGGCAGAACGCGGAATTTGGAACGGTACGACTGACACGACATCCCTAGCTGAAAAAATCGCGCAGGCGAACCAAATCGTCGGTAGTCCAGAGCATAAAGCAAAAGAACGTGCGATGACGGAAGCCGCCGTCACACTCGTGAAAAATGATCAGCGGACGTTACCATTCAAACCAAAAAAGAATGCTAACGTCCTTGTGATTGCCCCTGCGGCGGATCAAACGGACAGTATGAAAAAGACGATTACTTCCCTACCGAAGAATCGGAACTGGCATGTGACGACAGCGAATTACTCGGCTGCTACGCTACCACTTGAACAAAATCCAACCCTTCGAGCGCAACTCGATGTAGCGGACTATATCATTGTCGGCTCAAACGTCAATACGAGTGCTAAACTACTGCCTACCGCACCAGAACAAGCGATTCCGGCTTCAATCTTCCGCTATGCGAAACAAACGGATACACCATCCGTCCTACTCAGTCTCCGTAACCCATACGATGTCGCCGTTCAACCAGACGCACCGGCGCACGTCCTCGTCTATGGTTTTAAAGGGGATCCGAACGGTCCAGACTCTGAAGCAGGCAATCTAAAATCAGCGGGACCGAACCTTCCGGCAGGTATCCGAGCGATCTTCGGAACGTTCAAACCGCAAGGCACTTTACCCGTTGATGTACCGGTCTTTCAGAACGGTATCTTTACCGATCAACTGCATCTTAAATTCGGTGACGGCTTTAAAAACTGGAAGAAATGATGACACGATACAAAAAAGACCGAAGCTCCTTAAAGGATGCCTCGGTCTTTTAATGATTGATACGGATATTCAGCTTCTTCTTTCGCACGCTGGTAGACGCGGTATAACCAATAAGTCAGTAGTGCATAGACGACGATGACAAGAACAGCAGAAATATAGCTCCCCATGCTATACGCTACCTTAAAGTTACGCGTCGAAGCGGATATACCGGACAACACGATTAGTATCGGAATGATATATCCAATAAATCTTACTTTGATTTTACCAAGCATTCGTTGTACAGCATATGCCGCACTGATCAAAAGTGCGATCACGATGATTTCCATTCCAATCCCTACTTTCACTAGATGGTATTCCTAATTCTACCATTTAGCGATTCAAGAAGATACCGTCCGTGCTGGAATCGTTTCGTAAACCGACGTGAACGTCTCTTCCGTCCATCCCATGTGCCAGAAAAGTAACTCATAGTAACAACTCGTCACGAAATGACGTTTCATCCGCTCGCGTTCCGTCGGACTCGCTTGCTCCGCCAGCGCATCAAGCCGTGCAATCTGTTCAAGGACGACCTTTTCAAACCATTCCGAGCTATACGTGTCGATCCATTGCTGATAGATTTTTTCTTCCGGAGTATACGTCAGTAATTGTTGCCCGACTTCGTAATACAACCAGTAACATGGCAAAATGGCAGCAATCGTCTCACCAAGCGTTCCTTCACTCGCATGATGCATGTGCGAGACGTACGCATATGCTGTCGGCGCCGGTTCGAATGCTTCAAGGTCTGCTTCCGTGATACCGAGCGGCTCAAAAAATGATTGATGTAAGCTCAACTCTGCCCCGTAAGTCGAAGTCGCATGCTCGGCAAGTGTCGCGATCGTCGCGAAGTCGTCTGCTTTTGACGCTGCCTTCGCTTGAATCTTCGCAAAGTGTTTTAAGTAATAGGCATCTTGCATGACGTAATGCCGAAATTTCGAGAGCGGTAACGTCCCCTCCCCGATTCCTTGAACGAATGGGTGCGTAAAACTACTATCCCAATACGCTTGTGCCGCTTGTTTGATTTCTTGTGTGAATGTCATGATCTCATCCTCCTCGTTTAGTATGAAACGAAAAAACACCACCCCGAAACACACGGGCATGGCGCAAGAAGAACAAGACTTGACGCCACTTCCCTCCGTAAGTACGAACTTAATCAGGTTCAAAGGGTCCGAACGTCTTCGTTCGTCTCAGTCAGCCTACTGACTCCCCTAGTGGTCATTATTCGATTCCCATCCACTATAGCATGCTGAAAACGGAAGTCAAGTTGTCCTTTTTTCGCTATACTATGGAGTGTCAGAAGACGGATACCGTCTCCATCTGCAGACCGATTCCGAACAGACATCGTTACCGTACACTAAATTTAGTACCTGATACTATAATTCATTCTGTTACTTACAATTGGAGGATTTCATTATGCATACACCAACAAAAATCATGGCATCAGCCGTTATCGCTTCTGCTTTATTACTCCCAACAGTCGCATCCGCCGAACAAGTCGTCGATCAGACGATCGTCACACTCGGGGAGTCGCTCGGCGCAAAAGATAAAGCATGGGTGCTTTCACGTCTCAATGCACCGGAAGGGATCACACCGATCATCGCAACTTCTGCTGACGAGGAAAAATATCTCGGGAAAAACATCCCACAGTCGCAAAAAGGCGGCAACATGTATTCGTCGGCTAAAATCGAACTGACGGAAAAAGGAGATGGACTCTCCGTCTCAACGGAGAACATCACGTGGGTGACGAAGGATATGTATCTCAACGCTCTCGTCACGGCTGGGATCAAAGATGCCGATATTACGATTACTTCCCCTTACAAGGTCACCGGGACATCGGCACTGACAGGAATCATGAAGGCGTACGATCAAACTTCTGCCGAGACCGGAATTAAGTTAAGTGACGAACGCAAGGATCTAGCACAGCAAGAATTATCGGTCACATCAGACGTCGGGAAAACCGTCGGAACGGATAAGGTCGCTGACTTGATGAATGAGATCAAGGCTGAGATCGCCAATCAAAAACCGGAAACCAAAGTCGAAATCGAAAACCTGATCGTCCAAGTCATTCAAAACAACAATATCCAATTGTCTGACGCACAAATGGACCGGCTGACGAATCTGTTCAATCAAATGGAGCAAGCGAACATCAACTGGGGACAAATCGAGAGTGGATTGAAAAATGCGGGACAAGACATCCACGCGTTCGCAACTTCAGAAGAAACGAAAGGATTTTTCGCTAAATTATTTGATGGACTCAGTGACTTCTTCAGTTCAATCGCGGGTGTGTTCAAATAATTCAGACTTCCGTAACTGACAAAAAAATAGTAAACTAGATGTATCTGAAACGAAAGGTGGTGTGAAAAGATGGACTTTGCCGCGTGCAAACACTGGTTGATGGAACAATTGTATCTGTTGCGCGCGATTTTTCATGAAATGGCGTTCTAAGGCACCCGTCTGTCCTTTTTTAAGAACTTCATGAATGAAAAATACTGCAAAGCGCATCTTTCACACGTTAGGGAGAGTGCTATTTGCGCTCTCCTTTTTTGATGCGCGCGAAAGGATCAATTGAATATGATGATTTGCGACATTCAACACCTGACAAAACAATTCGGAGGCGAGACGATCTTAGCGGATGTTTCCCTCTTCTTAAACGAACACGACCGTGTCGGTCTGATTGGACGAAACGGGAGTGGTAAGACGACATTACTCCGCTTGCTTGCTCGCCTCGAGCAACCGGACGGTGGCGTCATCTATCAAAAGAACGGTTTGACGATCGGCTACTTGGAACAACTTCCTGTATATAGTGAAACGATGACCGGACTCGACGTCCTTTGGACAGCGTTTGCAGAGACTCTTGCGATCCGTTCCCGGATGCAACAGTTGGAGCAAATGATGGCGACAGCACCAGATGATCTCGATGCACTACTCGTACGGTATGCGGAAGCGACGAATGCATTCGAGCAAAAGGACGGCTACCTGCTCGACTCGAAGATCGAACGCATGGTGAACGGATTACATCTCCGTCCGTTACTCACTCGTCCTTTCCACCAGTTGAGCGGTGGTGAACAGACGAAGATTTGTCTCGGTCGCATGTTACTCATGGAACCAAATTTGCTTATTCTTGACGAACCGACGAACCATCTCGATTTAGCTGCCGTGGAATGGCTGGAGCAGTTCTTACGGGACTACACAGGAACCATCCTGCTCGTCTCTCACGACCGGGTCTTCTTAGACGCCGTCGTCACTTCGATCGTTGAACTCGAAGACGGTGAACTGACAGCCTATATAGGGAACTACAGCGCGTTCGTCGTCGAGAGAGAACGCCGTCTGCTCGAGCAGTTCCATGCGTATCAAGAGCAACAGAAAAAAATAAAGAAAATGAAGGAAGCGATTCGTCGTCTTCGGCAATGGGCAAACGAAGCGTCTCCACCGAGTGAGAAATTATTCCGTAAAGCGAAATCAATGGAGCGGGCACTCGAGCGGATCGAGCGGATTAAACGACCACAACTCGAAGCCAAAACCGCTGATGTCTCCTTCTCCTCCACCGATCACACGAGCCAAGTCGTCTTTCGCGCTGAAGAGCTCTCGTTTGCTTATGGAACCCGTCCTATTTTTGATGGCGTCTCGTTCGAAGTCATGGCACAGGATCGTATCGCGATTGTCGGAACGAATGGGAGCGGGAAATCGACGTTGCTCTCACTGTTGCTTGACGAATTATCACCGGACGCGGGCACACTCACGCGTGGACCATCAAATCATGTCGGTTACTTGTCCCAGCATGCCCATTTCGAGGAGGACGCGCGGTTAATCGACTGGTTTAGACAACGAATTGCCGTTCCGGAAGCAGAGGCACGCCATATCCTTGCCCGGTTCCTATTCTTTGGACCGACTGTCTTCCGGTCCATTTTGTCACTGAGCGGAGGCGAACGTGTGCGATTGCAACTCGCCGTCCTCGTTCATTCGTCGATCAATGTCTTAATTCTCGACGAGCCGACGAACCATCTCGATATTGAATCCAGAGAGACGCTTGAAGAAGCACTCGAGAATTTTTCTGGTACATTGATTGCCGTCTCACACGACCGCTATTTCTTGAATCGTCTTTTCTCGCAGATCCTGTGGCTCGAAAATGGTCTGACACGCTATCATGGTTCGTATACGTACGCCCAACAGAAGCGTACCGAGTTCGCTACGGCTTCCTCACTCCACGTACCCCCTCGAAAACCAAAGCGCTTGTCGCAACACGAGCTGGAAGTGCAGATTGAGCGACTTGAACGGAAATTAGCAAAACGTGAAAAACCAACTGATACCGTTTCTAAAAGCATCCAACAGCAACTCGATGACCTATACGAACAGTTGCTACAATATGGATGATTTAGCTTTCCTTGACTGTCACTCTCGATACCGAGAGCGACAGTTTTTTCGTTCACCTACAAAGTTTTTAATTCCTAACATTTAGCTAACTTTATTAAGTTTTAAAATTTTATTTTAATTTGTTGTTGCTTATTATCTGAAAATTCGTATAATTTAGCGTATAGCTTTTATTATTCTTTGGGAGGAATACACCATCATGAACGCCATTCAGCAAGTTATTCAAGGAAGTGTCGATTACGCCAATAACATTTTATGGTCGTATGTACTAATTGCCGTATTGATCGGCGGCGGGATCTACTTCACGATCCGAACTGGCTTCATCCAATTCACTTACTTAAAAGAGATGTTCCGCGTCACGCTCGATAAAAGTGAACAAACAACAGACGATAAAGGGGAAAGCATCACTTCTCTCCAGTCGTTCTTTATCGGTGCTGCGACACGGATTGGTACGGGTAACCTTGCCGGTGTCACAATTGCCGTCACACTCGGCGGACCAGGTGCCGTCTTCTGGATGTGGATGGTCGCTCTCTTAGGGGGCGCGACGGCTCTCATCGAAAGTACACTGGCTCAAGTCTATAAAGTACGCGATACGAAATCGAACGCGTACCGTGGTGGTCCTGCCTACTACATCGAAAAAGGCTTGAAGAACCGAGCTCTCGGAATCGTCTTTGCAATCTTGATTGCTGTGACGTTTGGTCTTATCTTCAACTCCGTTCAATCGAACACGATTGCCGCTGCCTTTGACAACGCATTCGGTATTAACACAGCTGTCGTCGGTGCTGCACTCGTCGTCTTGACAGGACTCGTCATCTTTGGTGGTGTCCACCGTGTCGCGAAGTTCTCTGCGATCATCGTTCCTATCATGGCAGGTCTCTACTTGATTGCTGCTCTTTATGTCGTCGTCACGAACCTGTCGGAACTTCCTGGTGTATTCGCAATGATCTTCAAAAGTGCCTTCGGAATCGAGCAAGCATTCGGTGGCTCGGTCGGTGCTGCGATCTCACTCGGTGTCAAACGTGGATTGTTCTCAAACGAAGCCGGGATGGGGTCTGCTCCGAACGCTGCTGCTGCGGCTGAAGTTTCGCACCCAGCAAAACAAGGTTTCTTGCAAACACTCGGCGTATTCCTTGATACATTGATCGTCTGTACAGCGACAGCAACGATCATTCTCCTCAGTGATAGTTACGCTGCTGGAAATGGCGAAGGAATCGGTATGTTACAAAACGCACTCTCTGAGGAATTCGGTGCGATTGCGCCACCATTCATCGCACTCAGCGTCTTCTTATTTGCTTTTAGTTCGATCGTTGGTAGCTACTACTACGGCGAAACGAACATCGAGTTCATCAAACAAAGTCCTGCAGCCGTCTTCGGTTTCCGGATTGCGACAATGGGCTTCGTCTTCATCGGATCTGTTCTTAGCCTCGGTATGGTATGGAGTTTTGCCGACCTCTTCATGGCAGGCATGACATTGATCAATATGACGGCGATTCTCCTCTTGAGCGGCATCGCCTTCAAAGTCATCAAAGACTACCAGGAACAACGGAAACAGGGACTCGATCCTGTCTTCTCAGCAAAAGCACTCGGGATCGAAAATACGGAGTGTTGGGATGTCGAAGAAGAAGCACGTCCTGCGGCTGGTGAAGTGCCTCCATCACAATAATTTATCTTTGAGTTTGAACCTTAGCACCGAGTAAGCCATACGTCTACTCGGTGTTTTTATTTGTCAAAAAGAATTTGGATTATGTTTTCATCGGACAGGGAAAAAGTCAACAGATTGTCCTGAAGGAGGAATTCATCTTGTCTCAAGTCATGCTCATCATCAACCCGTCTTCCGGTAAAGAACTCGGAAAAAAACACGCAACGCTTGCCGAAGAAACACTTGCTACTCGTTTTGAAACCGTCGACGTTCGGTTCACGGAAAAAGAACACGATGCGACGGAATTTGCGCGTCATGCTGCCCAGTCTAATTATGACGCCGTCATCGCCATGGGAGGTGACGGAACGGTCAATGAAGTCATCACCGGAATCGCGGAGCAACCACATCGCCCAACACTCGGGATCGTCCCACTCGGAACGGTCAATGACTTATCGCGCGCCCTACACATCCCAACGGATCCGGAAGAGGCGATTCAGATCTTAGCTGATGCCCCTACCCGACCGCTCGATATCGGTAAATATGATGACCATTACTTCATGAACGTCATCGCTGTTGGTCTGATTGCGGAAGCCGTCGAGGAAGTCAGTGTCGAACAAAAAACGTCACTCGGATCGGTTGCCTATTTCATAGAAGGTCTGAAAGCCTTTAAGGATCATAGCCCGTATCCGATCGAAATCGATTCCGCTGAAAAACAATTCGATGGGGAGGCACATTTGTTAATCATCGCTTTGACGAATTCAGTTGGCGGATTCGAATCGTTTGCGGAAGACGCAAAAGTCGATGATGGACTGTTGCACGGTTTCATCATTACGAAGCTCGGATTTTTTGATGCGCTTCAAGCATTACCTAAACTCATCACAGGTGGGTTATCAAAGGCCGATCAAATCGAACACTTCACGACGACACGTGTTGAAATTCGCTCGAAAGAGGAATTGCCGATCAATGCCGATGGAGATACAGCAGGTCACGTTCCCGTGACTGTCGAAGTACTCCCGCAACATTTGACTGTGTTTTCACCCTCTTCTGCTGAATAACAGTATAGGTTCATAGAAAAAAGAACTGACTCTCCGTCAGTTCTTTTTTACTTATTAATCCATTACAATATATGTTAACAAAGCGTAATTTTGAAACATATTTGAAATATTTTCGTGTTATTGACGATGCTATAATCATCTCAGGCGAAAAATCATTCTTTAAAATAAATAATTATACATAAAATCTTACAATTTTGTAATGATCAGTTCTGTCGCTTCAGATTTTTAAGGAGGAAAACACTCAATGAAACGTTTACTTACAACAATGACAATGACAGCTTTGGTAGTTTCAGGTTTTGCTACAACGAGTACTTCGAAAGTCGAGGCCGCAACAACATATAAAGTAAAGGTCATGGCAGACGGACTTCGTGTTCGTACAGGTCCATCAACGGCTTATAAAATCGTCGGTAGCGTCAATACAGGACAGACATTCAATTATCTCGGTGTTTCCGGTTCATGGACAAAAATTTCATACGGCGGCGCATCACGCTATGTTTCTTCTACATATGTTAAAAAATACAGTACGACGACATCAACAAAAGCAACAACTGGATTCTCGCGTCCAGCAAGTGGCCCGATCACACAAGGATATGGTGCTGCGAGTGGCATTTACGGTTACACGTTCCATAACGGTATCGATATCGGTGCTCCAACAGGTACACCTGTCTATGCATCAGCGGCCGGTAAAGTCATCACGTCTCGTTATTACGGCGCGTATGGCAATCATGTCATGATGACACATACTGTTAACGGCATCCAATATACGACGGTGTATGCACACTTGAACAGTCGCTCTGTCGCAGTCGGACAAACGATTGCAAAAGGATCGAAAATCGGTACGATTGGTGCAACAGGTAACGCGTTCGGTGCGCATCTTCACTTCGAAATGCATCGCGGTCCTTACGTCTACAGCGGAACATCTGCTGCAAACAGTGTTAATCCACTCAATTACTTCAACTAAGCTTGATTCACCGGACTTCTCCCCATGAGAAGTCCGGTTTTGTGTTTCAGATGAAATCTCCTGACAGGAGTGGTACGGTATGATTATGAGTCTAATCCACAACGGAGGCGAAACCCATGAAACGAACGATCCCCCTTCTTTTATCAGCGACGTTTGGTGTGGCGTTACTTGCCGGATGTCAAGATCAACCGACACCAGAAGAACGTCTTGATGCCTACATCAAACTTTGGGAAAAACAAGATTACGATAAGATGTATACGTACGCGAGTACGGCTACTAAAAAAGAATATGGTAAAAAAGAATTCATCGACCGGACAAAACAGTTGTCGAAAACGCTTGATATCAAAAAGTTATCCGTCGAACGGAAGACAGCGAAGGAAGCAACGGATGAAGAAAAAGCGTCTCTTCCCGTGCGGATTTCTTTCGATACGGTTGCAGGAGCCGTTGCTTATGATAAACAAGTTCCGTTAACATTCGAGAAACAAGGAGAAACAGAAAACTGGTTCATCGACTGGGACTCTTCGTTTGTTCTAAAAGACTTTAAGAAAGAAGACAAGGTTCAGTTACAAACCGTTGAAGGGAAACGCGGTGATTTACTCGACGCGAACGATAAGCCGCTCGCGACCTCTGCTAAAGGATATGCTGTCGGCGCAACTGCAGGACAACTTAAAGATGTCGCACAAGTTGCCAAGTTGCTTGACCGTCCGACCTCATCGGTTGAAGATTCCTTAAAAGCAAGTTGGGTCAAGGATGGACAATTCGTTCCGCTCAAAACACTGACCGATGAAACAACGGTATCGAAATTGCGTGACATTCCAGGGATCAGCGTCAAAGAGACGGAAGTCCGAACATACCCACTCGGAAAGGCCGCTTCACACTTAATCGGTTATATCGGTTCGGCGACAGCAGACGAGATTAAAGAATCGAAAAATAAAATCCAAGCTGGCGAACAGATCGGGAAACGGGGTCTCGAACAAGTCCTTGATGATCGCTTACGCGGTAAAGCTGGAGCTTCGATCATTCTACAAAAGAAAGACGGATCAAGCGTCACCGTCGCTGAAACAAAACCGACGGATGGTGAGGATATTCCGTTGACGATTGATGCTACGCTCCAGAAAAAAACATATGACACGATGAAAGAGGATCCAGGAACGGCATCGGCAATCGATCCGCGGACTGGTGAGACGCGTGTCTTACTCAGCTCCCCAGGCTTTGATCCTTCTGAGTTCATGTCAGGTATCTCGCAAGCAAGACTCGATGAACTGACTCAGGATAAGGATCAACCGTTGTTGAACCGATTCACGAGTGCCTTCGCACCCGGTTCGACTCAAAAGCCCCTGACGGCCGCGGTTGGCTTAAAGAGTGGAACACTCGACCCGGAAAAAGCCTATACGATCAATGGACTGAAAAATAAGATCGATGGTTTTAACGTCACACGGATTCACGAAACGCCAGCACCCGTTAATCTGCACAATGCGCTCGTTTATTCCGATAACATCTACTTCGCCCGTTCCACACTCGAACAGGTTGGAACGAAGGCGTTCACGTCTGGACTTGAAGCGCTCGGTTACGGTGAGAAGTTACCGTTCACGTATCCGCTACGCGCTTCTCAAATCTCAAACGACGGGACGATTGCTTCAGATGGACAGCTGATGGATACGTCGTATGGACAAGGACAGATGCTGACAAACATTCTCCACCTAGCGTCGATGTATGAAATTTTCCTAACTGACGGAACGATTTATCGTCCGACCCTTTTACAAGAGGAAAAAACGAAGCAAGTCTTCAAAAAAGATCTGCTGGATGCGAATGACGCGAAGATGATTCGCGATGATCTCTATGACGTCGTCCATAACGGCTACACACTCCCGGCTGACATCAAGGAAGTCGATGTTGCCGGTAAGACCGGCACGGCAGAATTGAAAAAGGCAGGCGAAACCGATGGAAAAGAGAACGGCTTCTTCGTCGGTTACGACAACGACAAAAAAGATCTTCTCGTTGCCATCATGATTGAATCGGTCGAAAAAGAAGATCGTGGCAGTCCGTATGTATCGGGTCTCGTCGCCGAAGTACTCAAACAAAATCGATGATTGGAGTGATTGCTTGATGATCCGCACGAGCCGTACTTCAGACCTCTCTGTCCTGCTTTCCTTGACGGCAGAGACGTTCGAGCATCATAAGCGGTTATCACCACATTTTCATCCAGATGTTTTGACGCCTTATACGCTAGAGTCCTTAGGACAAATGCTCGATTCAGAACAACACCTCTGTCTGACGTCGCTCGACGGAGACGACATCACCGGTTACTTGTTCGGTAAATGGACGGCACCACCACCTGACCGGTTCAAGCCCGTTCGGATCCTGAACGTCACCGACGTTGGTGTCACCTTTTCCCATCGTTCTTCGGGAACCGGTCGCCAGTTGATGCAGGCGGCGGAAGAACTAGCACTCGAGCGAAAGGTCGATGCGGTTCGCTTGAATGTCTGGGCGGTCAACGATCGTGCCGCAACGTTTTATGAGGAACTCGGATTCGAACCGCTGTATACCAACTTGCAGAAGTCGCTCGTTCAACAGTGACATCTATACGAAAAAGGGACTGCCTTAAAAAAGAATGACGCGTCTTTTCACGCCCTTTCCTCAGGCGAGACACAAGACTCGCTTTCCTGCTTCATTCAAGCAGAAATGCGGGCTTGTTCGTCTCTCAAGCGCATAAATGCGCTTTTTCCTGTAGGAGTGGCGTGTGACGCGTCATTTTTTTACGAGAAAAGGGTGGCAGATTATCATTCTGCCACCCTTTTCTTTATAGAGACTGACTTTTGAGTCAGCTCTTTTTTATTAATGTGACGGCGTCGCCGCAAGACGCGCTGCCATCAACTGTTGAATCGTTTCTCGATCATTCTGATGGAGTAAGTCGACGATCTTACTACCGACGATGACACCCGAGACTGGGCGACTCAATTGTTTGACATGTTCCGGTGTACTGATCCCGAACCCAGCAAGGACCGGTACTGGACTGTTTGCTGCGACGTTCGCTAAGTGGTCTTCGAGCGCCGTATCAAACGTCGTCTGTCCGCCTGTCGTTCCGTTGACCGTGACCGCATAGAGGAAGCCTTCACTTTTATCGGCAATCTTTTGGATCCGCTCCATCGGACTCGTCAAGGAGACGAGTTGAACGAGCGCGATGGCCGATTTGTCTTCTTGTTCGAAAAACTGTTCGCTCTGCTCAAGCGGCAAATCAGGAATGATCAGTCCGTCGACCCCGACTTCGCGGCATGTCGCTAGAAACGCTGTTAATCCGTAGCGGAAAATAGGATTCAGGTACGTCATCAAAACGACCGGAACATCGACGGTCTGACGGGCAACGCGAACTGCCTCAAGGACATCCTTCAGTCCGACGTTCGCTTCTAGCGCCCGGAGTCCCGCTTCTTGAATGACCGGACCGTCAGCGACGGGATCCGAAAACGGGACACCAACTTCAATCGCTGTCGCGCCGGATTCAGCGAGAAACGAAAGGATTTCCGGGAGTTGATCAATTCCTCCATCTCCGCCCATCACGTACGGGATGAAGGCTTTCTCCCCTTTGCTCGTAACGGTACGAATGGCTGTTTCTAATCGCATCATGCTTCCCCCTTTAGTGCGTTTCTGACAGTGACGACGTCTTTGTCGCCGCGTCCTGATAGACAGATGACGAGAATCTCTTCTTTGTCCATCTCTGCCGCGAGTTGAGTCGCGTAGGCAATGGCGTGTGCCGATTCGAGTGCCGGGATGATTCCCTCCTTACGGCTCAACAACTGAAGTGCTTCGAGCGCTTGTTCATCGGTCACCGCTTCATACTGAACACGACCGATATCTTTTAGCAAACTATGCTCCGGACCGACACCCGGATAATCGAGTCCAGCTGAGATTGAGTGCGCTTCTTGTACTTGACCATGTGCATCCTGTAAGAGATACATCATCGAGCCGTGCAAGACACCGACCTCTCCTTTTGTCATCGTCGCTGCGTGTTTCTCTGTGTCGATTCCGCTACCCGCTGCTTCGATTCCGTATAATTTTACATCTGTATCATCGATGAACGGATGGAACATGCCGATCGCGTTACTACCGCCGCCGACACAAGCGACGATCGCCTCCGGCAGACGTCCCTCTTTTTCGATGATTTGGCGTCGTGTCTCTTTTCCGATGACCGCTTGGAAATCACGGACGAGTTGCGGGAATGGGTGTGGTCCGAGAACAGAACCCATCAAGTAGTGCGTGTCCTCGACATGTTTGACCCAGTAACGAAGTGCTTCATTGACGGCATCTTTAAGTGTCCGACTCCCTTGGGTGACCGGGATGACGGTTGCTCCGAGTAACTCCATCCGGAAGACGTTCAACTCTTGACGACGGACGTCCTCTTCGCCCATGAAGATGACACATTCGAGGTCGAGTAAAGCACAGACCGTCGCTGTCGCGACGCCGTGTTGTCCTGCCCCTGTCTCAGCAACGATTTTCCGTTTCCCCATCCGTTCAGCCAGTAACGCTTGACCGATCGTATTGTTGATTTTATGGGCACCGGTATGGTTCAAGTCTTCTCGTTTTAAATAGATCTTTGCGCCACCAATCGTTTGCGTCAAATGTTCGGCAAAATAAAGTGGTGTTTCACGTCCGACGTATTCTTTCAGCAATTCGTCCATCCGTGCTTGAAACGCTGGATCCTCTTTTACGGTTGCGTATGCTTCTTCGAGTTCGATCACCGCGTGCATCAATGTTTCCGGGATGTAGCGTCCTCCGTATTTACCATATTGTCCGAGTGTATCCGGTTGTGCGTAGCTCATGCTTCTCTCTCCTTTACGGCATCAGCGAATGCCTGCATTTTGATGGAATCTTTCCGTCCATCCGTCTCGATGCCACTTGAGACATCGACGGCGAACGGTTGATATCGTTTGATTGCTTCTCCTACGTTGTCAGCTGTCAAGCCACCGGCAATGAACAGTGGACGTTCTGCTTGAATATCTCGTGACCAGTCGAATGTCTCGCCACTTCCAGCAACCGGTGCGTCGACGAGTAAATAATCCGTCTGTTGTTCTACTTTTGCGATATCCGTCACCGGAATCGCTTGAATGGTCGGAACCGGTATCTTGCCGTCCGGGATCGTCCCATGAATTTGAACGAGATCCAGTTCGACCTGTTCGACCGCATCAATCACCTGTTGATAGGTCGGGGAGACGAAGACACCGACGACCTGGACTGTACTTGGAATATCGCGTCTAAGACGTGCTGCCTCTTCCAGCGTGACCTGTCGTTTACTTTTAGCAAAGACGAAGCCGATGTAGTCCGCTAAGCGAACTGCTGCTTCGACATGTTCTCTTTCCCGGAGACCACAGAACTTAATCCGCGTCATACGCGCACGCCACTCACTTCTCGGATGAAGACTTGTGGATCGTCTGCCCGCATCAATGTCTCGCCGACGAGAATTCCGTCTGCACCGGCAGCATGTAATCGCTGTGCTTCCTCGACCGTCTTGATGCCACTCTCACTGATGTACCGGACGTCCGGTTGTTTCTGTTCGAGTAATCCGACCGATGTCTGTAAATCGACTTCGAACTTTTTCAAGTTGCGGTTGTTGATGCCGATGATTTGCGCACCGATCGCCTCTGCTCGGCGTAATTCCTCTTCGTCATGGACTTCGACTAAAACCTCAAGTCCTTCCGCGTAAGCATACGCATACAAGTCAGCAAGCGTCTCTTGTTCGAGAGCGGCGACGATCAAGAGAATCAACCGTGCTCCATGTGCTTTTGCGCGGTCAATCTGAATCCGGTCGATCATGAAATCCTTACAAAGCACCGGGATGTCGACTGCTGCAGCGACTACCGCTAAATCATCCATCGATCCTTTGAAGTACGTCTCGTCCGTCAAGACGGAGATGACGGTCGCCCCACTCGCTTCATATTGTTTCGCTTGAGCGACGACGTCGACGTCAAGTGCGATTGCCCCTTTTGATGGCGACGCTCGTTTGATTTCCGCGATGACGGATAACTCCGCTCCCGATAGTCGTTGCTTAATCGACGGCTTCAATGCCTCCCGGTCGATCCGTTCGACACCAGTTAATTTCAATTGTAGGACTTCTGTCCGTTTCGTTTCGATGATGCGATCTAAGATATTCATCCGATTGCTTCCTCCCGAGTCATTTGTCGTAATTGATTCAATCGTTCCATCGCTCGTCCTGAGTCGATGCTATCTGCTGCTAAAGCGATTCCTTCTTGAATCGTCTTCGCACGGTTCGCTGCAAAGAGGGCAATTCCAGCATTGAGTAGGACCGTGTCACGATAAGCACCATGCTCACCACCAAGGACTTGCAGTAAAATGGCCGCATTTTCTTGTGCACTACCTCCGCGAATCGCTTCAAGCGGTGCGGTCTTCAGTCCGACTTCCTCCGGATGAAGACTGAAGCGAATCAGCTCGCCTGCGTCGAGTAAGACGAGTTGGTTCGTTCCGGCAAGGGACGCTTCATCCATTCCGTTCGCACCGTGCAAGACGATTGCCCGCTTCCGACCGAGTCGATGTAAAGTCAATGCCATCGTCTCCAGCATATCCTCGCGGTAAATTCCTAATAGTTGTGTCTTGAGCGGAACTGGGTTCGTCAATGGACCGATCAAGTTAAAGATTGTCGGAATCCGCAAATCGCGTCGGACCTTCATGATTTGCTTGACACGTGGATGCATCCGTTGCGCAAACAAGAAGGCGATTCCGTTTGACTCGAGCTGTTCTGCTAAACGTTCCGGTGTCGTATCGAGCGAAACCCCAAGTGCTTCGAGCACATCAGCGCTGCCCGTTTTACTCGAGACACTCCGGTTCCCGTGTTTTGCGACTTTCATACCAGCACCTGCTAGAACGAAGGCCGCTGTCGTACTGATGTTGAACGATTGTGAGCCATCGCCTCCTGTACCGCAGTTATCCATGAACTCACCCGTGACCGGAATGTCGAGGGCGACCTCGCGCATGATCGAAGCGAGACCAGCTAATTCTTCTGCAGTCTCCCCTTTTGCTTTCAATGCAACGAGAAAAGCGGCAATTTCGCTATCGGTAACGTCTTCCGCAAACAGTTCGCGTGCTGCTTGTTGCATCTCTTCATATCGTAAATGTTTCGCTTCTGCTAATTTCAATAACGTCTCTTTCATCGTTTGTCACTCCTTCGTCAATTCAATGAATCGTTTAATCATCTGCTGTCCTTGTGGTGTTCCGACGGATTCGGGATGGAACTGGATTCCGAAGGTCGGATGCGTCCGGTGTTCGAGCGCCATGATCGTCCGGTCATCCGTTTCTGCCGTGATGAAGAGCTCCGTCGGTAAGTCGTTTCGAGCGACGATCAGCGAATGATAGCGCATGACCTCTAACGTTTCCGTCATTTCGGCGAAGAGTTGTCCCGATTGTCGAATCATCGATGTCTTCCCGTGCATGATGACCGGTGCTTCGACGACGCTTCCTCCGAATGCTTCGCCGATTGCCTGATGTCCGAGACAAACACCGAGAATCGGTACTTGACCCGATAATTGACGAATCAGATCGATGCAGATGCCAGCGTCAGCCGGGCGACCGGGACCGGGTGAGAGGATGATGCCGTCCGGCTTCATCTCGCGGAGTCCTTCTATGCTGACCGCATCGTTTCGAATGACGTGGACGTCCGTATAAACGGATGCGTATTGGTATAGGTTATAGGTAAAGGAATCATAGTTATCAATCAGGACGATCATTTCCAAACCTCCAGTAGTGATTTCGCTTTGTGTAACGTCTCCTGGTATTCGAGGCGTGGAATCGAGTCGTAGACGATGCCAGCACCTGCTTGAACAGAGGCGACACCATCTTTGATCACCATCGTCCGGATGGCGAGGGCAAAATCCATATTCCCCCGAACATCGAAATAGCCGACAGCCCCGGCATATACTTCTCGTTTCACCTGTTCGTACTGGTCAATCAACTGCATCGCTCGGATTTTCGGAGCTCCCGTGACCGTCCCAGCTGGTAGACAAGAGACGAGTGCGTCTGCTCCGGTCTTTCCGTCTGCTAACGTCCCTTCAACGACGGAGACGAGGTGCATGACGTTCTTGAAGCGCTCGATTTGCATGAATCGCGTCACCTCGACGGTACCGATCTGACAAATCCGACCGAGGTCGTTGCGTCCGAGATCGACAAGCATCCTGTGCTCGGCGCGTTCCTTCTCATCGTGAAGCAACTCCTCTGCCAGCCGTTCGTCCTCCTCTTTCGTCTTCCCCCGGCGGCGTGTGCCGGCAATCGGATTCGTCGTCACGCGATTCCCTTTGACTTGGACCAAACTTTCCGGGGAGGCACCGAGTACGATTGCTTCCCCTAAGTCGATATAGAAAAGATAAGGGCTTGGATTGTCCTTGCGGAGCTTCCGGTAAAACTGGAACGGGTCACCTGAGAACGTCGCATCGAGGCGCTGTGAGAGTACGAGCTGGAAGACGTCGCCTTGGCGGATATGCCTCTTCGCTTGTTCGACGAGTCCTTCAAACGTCTCTTGATCCATCAATGGTTCGTAGACGACATCTCGGAGTGGACGCTCGATATCCGTTCGCTCTCGCGGTTGCTCAAGTTGTACTTTCCGCTCTGCTAGACGTTGACGTAATTCATCACGATCGGTGATGCCACCGAGCGACGTCTGAATCAAATGAACACGATGTTCGAGATGATCGAACAGGATGATTTGGTCGTATACGGCGAGTAGCGCGTCCGGTAGTTGTCTCGTTCGCTCTGGAATATCACCAAGCGTTTCATAGGCGCGCATCATGTCGTAACCGACATATCCGATCCCACCCGCTAAAAACGGAAGGTCTTCTTCAACGCCATCCCGGAGGATCATCTGTTGCATCAGTCGTACTGGATCACCCGTTTCCTGCGTCAATCGACCTGTCGTCAACTGTTCCCGCGTCACGGTCCGTCCCTCTGCGCGAATCATCTCCACCGGATCAACACCGATGATCGAATACCGTCCTTGATCCGTATGCGCAGAACTTTCAAGCAAACATTTCTGTGTTCCGCTCAGTTGTTGAAAAATCATGATCGGCGTCATCTCGTCGCCGTTTAGTTCAAGTTGTTCGATGATAAGTGTGTCTGTCTGAACCATCCCTGTTCGCCTCCTGGAATATAAAAAAGTCCCCCACACAGCGTATGCTGCATGGAGGACGATGATCTCGCGGTGCCACCTCTCGATTGGAACGGTTCGACCGTTCCCACTCTGTCTGATGCGTCTAAATAAGAGACATCATAGCCTACGATAACGGGGGCATCCGTCGCGACCTACTTCTTCGTTCAGCCACGCTCTCATGAGACCATTCACGAAACCTCGCCGTACGGAAGTCGCACCATTCTTCCGCTCTCTGAAACGCCGATGTTGTCTCGCTACTTAACTCACTCTACGATTTGTTCGATTCGATTGTATACGAAAAGGGTCTTCTCGCCCATTCATGTAGAACATGAAGGACGGGAAGACCCGCGGTACCACCTTCGTTGACGATGCTGACACCGTCCCCTTTGAAACGAACCGGACCATTGTCCTGATTCGTCGACCCCGATAACGGGAGGAACCCGTCAGAGCCTACTACCCACTGAAGGGATTCGGTCTGAAGCTCAGAAGGCCATTCGCTTGTTACCCGATACTGATTCGCACCACCCATCAGCTCTCTTGAATCGTTTCACAAGTTACTTCTCTTCGTCTTTGCTATCGTGTGTTGAATTGATTCTTATATTACGATGCTTCTTCTTCCCTGTCAACTGGAAAATCTCAGTATAAGGAAAGTTGGTTCGGATCGATCGATTCGAGTGCTTGTTTGACGGTTTGCAGGAACTGTCCGGCCACTAGTCCGTCGAGTACTCGATGGTCGATCGACATACAGAGGTTGACCATGTCGCGTGCTGCGAACATGCCGTTCACCCAAACTGGACGCTTGACGATCGATTCAACAGATAGAATCGCAGCTTGCGGGAAGTTGAGGATCGGTGCCGATTGGATCGAACCAAACGATCCTGTATTGTTGACCGTAAACGTCCCGCCTTGCATCTCTGCAGACGACAACGTGCCTGCTTGTGCGCGTTTCCCGAAGTCATCAATCGCGCGTGCGATTCCCTTGATGCTTAGTTCATCCGCATTCTTGACGACTGGTACGAACAGAGCGTCCTGCGTCGCGACGGCAAGTGATAGGTTGATCGCTTTCTTTTGAATGATCTTATCTCCCGCCCATGTCGAGTTCATGATCGGATGTTTCTTCAATCCTTCGACCGTCGCCTTCATGAAGAACGGCAAGAACGTTAGTTTGACCCCTTCTTGTTTGAAGAACGCATCTTTATGACGATTACGTGCTTCGACCAAGTTCGTGACATCCACTTCGATCATCAACCAGGCATGTGGCGCTTCGTGTTTCGCACGAACCATGTTCGAAGCGATTGCTTGACGCACACCGGCAGTCGGAATCTCGATGTCGCCCGTTTCCGTCGGTTGTGGTGTACTGACCGGACGTTTCGGTGCGGATGGTGCTTCTGTTGGAGGCGCTACCGGATTCGCTTGCGCTTCCGGTTTTGGTTCAGTTGCTTGTGGTGTCGGAATAGAGCCAGACTCGATCAGTTTCAAGAGATCTTTCCGGGTAATCCGTCCGCCGGCTCCTGTCCCCGTCACTTGTTCGAGATCAATGCCGTGTTCACTCGATAGTTTCAAGACAGCTGGTGAATAACGTTTTTTCATCGATGTATCAGCCGTCGTCGTCTCTTCGACAGCAGGTACTTCTTGTTCTGTTGCAGCGACTTCTGTTGATCCGCCGCTGACTTGCATCGTGACGATCGCGTCACCGACTTGCAACGTATCACCTTCTTCAGCAAGCAGTTTTTCAATCACACCATCAAACGAAGATGGGACTTCTGCTGTTACCTTATCGGTAATGACTTCTGCAATCGGATCATATTTTTTGACAGTATCGCCTGGTTTGACGAGCCACATCGAAATCGTCCCTTCAGTGACGCTTTCCCCGAGTTGTGGCATCGTAAGTGTTTCAGTCTTCATCGGTCAGTTCCCCCTTAGTATGCGTGTAACGTCCGAATTTTATCTTCAATCTTCTCACTTGAGATGTTGAAGAACTTCTCCATCGTCGGAGCGTATGGCATCGCTGGTACGTCTGGACCACAGAGTCGCTCGATTGGTGCATCGAGATCGAACAATGCTTCTTCTGCAATGATCGCCGACACTTCACTCATGACGCTACCTTCTTTATTGTCTTCCGTGACGAGCAAGACTTTCCCCGTCTTTTTCGCTGCTTCGACGACGGCTTCGCGGTCGATTGGATAGACGGTCCGCAAGTCAAGGATGTGGACATCGATCCCGTCTTTTTCAAGGCGTGTCGCTGCCTCGAGTGCCATATGGACACATAGCCCGTAAGTGATGATCGTCACGTCTTCGCCCTCACGCTTGACGTCTGCTTTGCCGATTTCGACCGTATAGTCGCCTTCAGGGACATCCCCTTTCAACAGACGATAGCCCCGTTTGTGCTCGAAGAACAAGACTGGGTCATTCGAACGAATCGCTGCCTTTAGCAATCCTTTCGCATCGTATGGATTCGATGGGATGACGATTTTCAGACCTGGCGTCGAGTTGAACATCGCCTCGACCGATTGGGAATGATAGAGTGCTCCATGGATGCCGCCGCCAAACGGTGCGCGGATGACGATTGGACACGTCCAGTCGTTGTTCGAACGATACCGAATCTTCGCCGCTTCACTGACGATTTGGTTGACTGCTGGCATGATGAAGTCAGCGAATTGCATTTCAGCAATCGGGCGCATGCCGTACATCGCAGCTCCTATTCCGACACCGGCAATCGCACTTTCAGCGAGCGGTGCATCGATGACACGTTCTTCTCCGAATTGTTCGAGCAATCCTTGTGTCGCCCGGAAGACACCACCACGGACACCGACATCTTCGCCGAGGATGAAGACGGACTCGTCGCGTTCCATCTCTTCTTTGATTGCACTGTTGATCGCTTCGATTAAACTTAACGTCGTCATTTCGTTTCCTCCTCGTCGTACACATAACGTAATGCATTTTCTGGCGCGTCATAAGCCGCTGCTTCCGCATAAGCTGTTGCTTCGTCGACTTCTTTTTCCATCGTTTGTTCGATTGCGGTCGCTGATTCTTCCGTCAGGACACCCATTTCGATCAGACGCGCACGGAAGAGTTTGATCCCGTCACGTGCTTTTAAGGCATCGAGTTCTTCAGCAGAACGGTATGATTTATCGTCATCATCCGATGAGTGTGGTACGAGGCGTTCGACTTCAACTTCGATCAAGGTCGGACCTTCTCCCCGTAATCCGCGTTCGCGCGCTTCCTTGACAACTTTGAAGACAGCAAGTGGATCAATACCGTCCACTGTATAGCCAGGCATTCCGTAACCGATCGCCCGGTCAGCAACGTGTTTCGCAGATAACTGTTTCGAGAGTGGTGTCGAGATGGCGTATTTGTTGTTTTCACAGAACAAGATGACAGGAAGCTTGTGAATTCCGGCAAAGTTTGCCCCTTCGTGGAAGTCTCCCTGGTTTGAAGATCCCTCTCCGAACGAGACGTACGCGACGAGTGGCTCCTTACGCATCTTCGCAGCTAGTGCGATCCCGACAGCATGTGGTACTTGTGTCGTGACCGGACTTGAACCTGTGACGATGTTCAAGGCACGTGAACCATAGTGTCCTGGCATTTGGCGACCACCTGAGTTCGGATCTTCTGCCTTTGCGAATGCCGACAGCATGATATCGCGTGATGTTTGACCAAAGTGCAAGACGACGCCTAAATCACGATAATACGGCAAAATGTAGTCCGTTCCTTTTTCAAGGGCGAACGCCGCACCGACTTGAGCAGCTTCTTGTCCTTGACATGAGACGAGGAAAGGAATTTTACCAGCTCGGTTCAATTTCCACATCCGTTCGTCAATCTTCCGCGCACGGACCATCGTTTCGAACATGTGAATCGCGTCCTGTTCCGTTAATCCGAGTTCTACTAATTCTTTGAATTCTATTTTTTCCATCCGTAATTCCTCCTTAGGCGTGAACCGCAAGTCCGTCGACTGCAAGTGCTGCTTCTCCGAATGCTTCTGACAAGGCTGGGTGCGGATGCACGAGCTGTCCGACTTCCCATGCCGTTGCATTGAGTACGAGCGCTAATCCACCTTCACTGATCAGTTCCGTTGCTTTTGGTCCGACGATGTGGACGCCGACGAGATCATCCGTTTTCGCATCCGAGACGAGCTTGATGAAGCCTGCTGCCTCTCCTTCGATCCGCGCTTTTCCTAATCCGTTGAACGAGAAGCTCCCTACCTTGACGTCCATTCCGGCACGTTTTGCTTCGTCTTCCGTCAAACCGACCGATGCCGCTTCCGGTACGCTGTAAATACAACGAGGTACGAACGCATATTCAAGTGGTGTCGTCGTTCCGTTTACGATCGCTTCGACCGCTTTGACACCTTCTGCTGACGCGACGTGCGCTAGTTGTAAGCGACCGATGACGTCCCCAATCGCATAGATATGTTGATCCTTCGTCCGGAAATGGTCATCTACTTGGATGAAGCCATTTTCGACGACGATATTCGTGTTTTCGATTCCGATGCCTTCGACGTTTGCCATTCGACCGATCGCGACAAGTAACTTATCCGCTTCAAGCGTCGTCTGTTCTCCGTTACGGTCGATTGCGATCGAAACACCGTCTTCCGACATCCGGAACGTATCGCTTTGTGCAGCTGCACCCGTATGAATCTTGACGCCACGCTTTTTCAGTTGACGAGCGACTTCACGGCTGACTGCCGCATCTTCCGTCGGTAAGATCCGGTCGCTGAATTCGACGACCGTTACTGCGACGTCAAAATCCGTCAACATCGATGCCCATTCGACACCGATGACGCCACCGCCGATGATGACAATCGATTTTGGCAAATCTGCCATATCGAGTGCATCATCCGAACTGAGGACATACTCTGAATCAAAAGCAAGTCCATTCAATGGACGTGGACGCGACCCTGTCGCGACGATCAATTGACGTGGAAGAATCAACTCGCCTTCGCCTTCTTCCGGCTCGACGCTGATCGTACCCGGCATCGGTGAAAAGATACTTGGTCCAAGAATCGAACCCCGACCGTGAAAGACTTCAATCTTTCCTTTTTTCATCAGATGCTGAATGCCTGCCTCTAATCCATCTACGATCTCTTGTTTGCGTTGCTTGACCTGTTCGAATCGTAAAAACGATTCCGGTACGTCCACGCCATATGTAGCAGCGTGTTTGACCGTCTGATAGACTGCTGCTGATTTCAAAAAGGCTTTAGATGGGATGCAGCCACGATGTAAGCATGTCCCGCCTAATTTTCCTTGTTCCACGATTGCTACCGACTTCCCGGCTTGTGCCGCACGGATCGCGGCGACATATCCACCGGGTCCACCACCTAGGACAACGACGTCGAATTCTCTAGCCATGTTGGTTCGCCTCCATATTCCTTAACTTCTTCTTCCCCACGTAAGACACGCAACACTCCTTCTGCGAGCGCCTGCAACTCATCTTCACCAGGACTACGTACGACTTGACCGAGGTGGGCGATACGTTCTTCGATCGCACGCGTCAACCGATCACTATAGGCAAGTCCGCCTGTGAGAATGATCGCGTCGATCTGACCGAACAAGACAGCACTTTGACCAGCGATCTCTTTTGCAATCCGGTACGCCATCGCGTCATATAACAATGCCGCTTTTTCGTCGCCCTCTTCAATCCGCCGCTCAATCTCGATCGCGTCAAACGTTCCCAAGTGCGCGACAAGTCCGCCTGACCCAACGACCAGACGCTTCATCTCTTCAAGTTTATACTTGGTACTATAACATAGTTCTACTAGTTGACCAACAGGTAGCGATCCGCTACGTTCTGGCGAAAACGGTCCTTCTCCATCGAGTCCATTGTTGACGTCGATAACACGCCCCTCTTGATGCGCACCGACCGTAATCCCGCCGCCCATGTGTGCGATGATCAGACGCAGTTCCTCATACGGACGTCCGATTTCCTTCGCGTACCGTTTCGCGACAGCTTTTTGATTCAAGGCATGAAAAATACTCTTTCGTTCAAGTTCAGGTAAGCCTGTAATCCGCGCAATCGGCTCGAGCTCGTCAACGACGACCGGATCAACGATGAATGATGGGATGTCGAGTGTCCGAGCAATCTCATCTGCAAGAAGTCCACCGAGGTTTGAGGCATGGACGCCAAAAATACCGCTGAGTAAGTCTTCTCGCATTTCCCGATTGACTGCGTACGTACCGCTGACGAGCGGTCGGAGTAACCCTCCGCGCCCAACGACAGCAGTAAGCGCTTTCAAATCAATCTGCTCTTCAGCTAATACTTCGAGTAACACATGACGACGCATCTCCAGCTGTGCTGGAAGCGGTCCTCCGACCGCTTCCGCTGGATGGCGTAACGTCTTCGTGAACACCTGGTTCGCTGCTTCGAAGATACCGATCTTCGTCGACGTCGAACCAGGATTGATCGTTAAAATACGTTCGCTCATGGATATCCTCCTCTGATCAGCCGCGTGATCCTAGAATGTTTTTATCACGACGTAGGAACTGACTACGGGCACTACGCATCGTCGCGATACGCTCTTCTGCCATTTTTTCAGCCGCCCGGTACGTTGGTAGGTGGTCGCGTTTTGCGATTTCAAATACTTTCGTGACTGCATCGTAGACGAGTTCGACTTTTTTCATGGCACGGTCACGGTTGTATCCGTCGAGTTCGTCAGCAACATTGATGACACCGCCGGCATTGATGACGAAGTCTGGTACGTATAAAATGTCGCGTTCTTCGAGCATGTCACCGTGACGGTCTTCTTTGAGTTGGTTATTTGCCGCACCGGCGATGATCTTAACTTTCAATTGTGGAATCGTCTCGTCGTTTAATGTCGCACCGAGGGCACATGGAGCGAAGATATCTGCTTCGACACTGTAGATGTCTTCTGGTGCGACGATCAGTGCACCGAATGCTTCTTCTGCACGTTGAAGTGCTTCTTGGTTGATGTCCGTGACGATCAGTTTCGCCCCTTCTTCATGCAAATGACGGCATAGATTGAAGGCAACGTTACCGACACCTTGGATCGCAATCGTTTTTCCACCAAGTGAATCTGTTCCGTACACTTCTTTTGCCGCTGCTTTCATCCCACGGTAGACACCGTATGCTGTAACGGGTGACGGGTTACCACTTGATCCGAATGCTGGGCTAACACCAGTGACGAAATCTGTCTCCATATGGATGTAATCCATGTCTGCAACCGTCGTATTAACATCTTCTGCTGTGATGTAACGACCATTCAGTGACTGGACGTAACGTCCGAATGCCCGGAAGAGTGCTTCTGACTTTTGTGTCTTCGCATCGCCGATGATGACAGCTTTACCACCACCGAGGTTCAAACCAGCAGCTGCGTTCTTATACGTCATCCCTTTTGATAAACGGAGCGCATCAATCAATGCTTCTTCGTCTGATGCATAGTTCCACATACGAAGTCCACCGAGTGCCGGTCCGAGTGTCGTGTCATGAATCGCGATGATCGCTTTTAATCCCGATACTTTATCGTGGCAAAAAACGACTTGTTCGTAATCTTCCATCTCCATTGTTTCAAAGATGCTGAAGCGTGATTCTACGTTTGTTTCGACCATTTTAAGTTCCTCCTCAGATTGTTTGTTTTACTTTTTTCGTCTGTTGAGCATTTAAAAGCGCAAAGGCTAGTGAGTACATTTTTGCTTCTGCTGTATCGGCACGGCTTGTCAATACGACCGGAGCCCGTGCCCCGACGAGAATCGCCGCAACCGAAGCATGTGCGAAATACATGAGTGATTTGTAGATGACGTTCCCGACTTCGATTTGCGGAACGACGAGTAAATCCGCCTGACCTGCTACGTCTCCCGTTAACCCTTTTTGCTGGGCAGCGACGAGATTCACGGCATTGTCAAGCGCGAGTGGTCCGTCTACAAGGCAATCCTTGATTTGACCACGTCGGTTCATCTGTGTTAAAAGTGCGGCATCAATCGTCGCCTGCATCGTCGGATTGACGACTTCGACGGCTGCTAAGACTGCGACTTTCGGTAAGCCGTATCCGAGAGCACGTAAGGCGGAGACACCGTTTTCGATGATCTTCACCTTGTCTTCGAGTGACGGTTGGATATGAATCGCTGCGTCGGTTAATCCAATCGCTGATTCACGCCCTGGTACTTCGAACAACGCGACATGCGACAGGACATTTCCTGAACGCAGACCTGTTTCTTTGTTTAAGACGGCTTTCATGAACGTTGCTGTTGGAACAAGTCCTTTCATCAAGACGCTCGCATCCCCTTTGCGAACGGCATGAGCAGCACGTTCTGCCGCTTCTTGTGATGAAGAGGTGTGAGTAATCACGAATTGTGACTCCCGTAATGCCCGTTTTTGAATCATCTGCTGAATCCGTGTCGCATCCCCGAACAAATGAAAACGTGCTAAATCGTTCTCAATTGCTAATGCGACAGCATCCATCACTTCTTCGTCATCCGCAGCTGCAATCGCAACGACGGAATCTTCGAGTCGAGCTGCCTGCTCGACCATTTCACTGAATCTCACCGTATTCCCCCCTCACCTATCATACATAAATAGTAATAGCAATTTTCGTGCCAATTCAAAAGAGATGGCAGGATAAGCAAGAACGTCTTTAATTTTGCACGCTTTTGCATTTTTTGCAATATATTGCACGCAAAAATTTGCGCTTCACGAATAGATGTTAAATCGTTCCACTTTGTAATAAAGTGCCCGGAGAGAAATCCCGAGTTGTTTCGCGGCTTCTGTTTTGTTGCCATTAAAGGCAGTAAGCGCTTCCCGAATCAACCGTTCTTCGACGTGTGACATCTCATCCGATAAATGCTTGATTTCCTTTTTCTGTCTCGTCGCGACTTTCGTTGTTTGTGGCACGACAAGCTGAAGATGACCTTTTCGTAAGACTGTTTCTGTTTTATCCGTAAAAATCAACGCGCGTCCGATGACATTTTCAAGCTCGCGGACATTTCCTTTCCACGGTTGCTTCTTCATTGCTTCGAGTACATCATCCGATATCCGTCCGACCGATCGCCCATAACTTTGATTCAATTTACGGAGTAAGTGTAAGGTCAATGGCGCGATATCATCCGGACGCTCACGTAGTGCCGGTATGTGAATCGGTAAACGATTAATCCGGTAGTAGAGATCTTCTCGGAACTCATTCATGATGATCTTCTGCTCCAGATTCGCATTCGTCGCCGCGATGATCCGGACATCGACCGGAATGGCCTTCGTACCACCGACGCGAACGACTTCATTTTCCTGTAACACCCGTAACAGTTTGGCTTGGACGTCGAGTGGCAGTTCGCCGATCTCATCTAAGAACAGCGAACCCCCGTGTGCTTCTTCGAAGTATCCACGCTTACCACCACGTCGCGCTCCTGAGAACGCGCCTTCCTCGTACCCGAATAGTTCACTTTCGAGTAACGTCGGTGCGATTGCCGCACAATTGACGCGGACGAATTGTTCATATTTACGTTCGCTCGCTGCATGGATCGCATGCGCGAACAGTTCTTTGCCGGTTCCGGATTCACCGCGAATCAAGACATTGACTGGCATCGTTGCCGCAAGTTTCGCTTGATCGACGACGAAGCGCATCGCTTCACTCTCGGCGATGATATCATCGAATGTATATTTGGCTTCGAGCGTCCGGATTTTTTGTCGCGCTGCCTTCAATTCTTTGGCGAGTGCCTTCATTTCCGAGATATCCCGAATGACCCCAACGGAACCACGGACTTGTCCATCGACAATGACGGGTGCCGCGTTGACGATGATATCGCGTTGATCTTGCCCAATCTTCATGCGAACATCTCGAACGTTCTCGCCCGTATTCAAGACTTTCAAATGAACGGATTCCTGCATTCCGATATCGGCACTTGCCGGTTTTCCGACGACGTCTCGCTCCGTGAAACCGGTCATGCGCGTATAGGCTGGATTGATCAGCATCGTCTGTCCGTCTTGATCGGCGACGGAGATTGCTTCGCTCGTACAATGAATGATCGCTTCGAGCATTTTCTCTTTTTCAGTCAATCGCTCGAGCAACACTCTGACGAATTCCCCCGGTAAGACCGCCGCTCCCGGAAAATCATGAATCAATTGCTCAAGTACGCCATTTTCTCCTGTAGCGTCAATGATGAAATCGACATCCGCCCCTTCGAAAGCTGACCAGCTCGTTTCGATCCGAATGTCCGCACGCCGTGCAAGCGCCACCCCAGGCGCATCCATGTTTGGATCGACAAGACCAATGACCGTTAATAATGGTGAACGTTGAAACGCATGCAGGACTTCTGTTCCCCCTTGACCAGCCCCGACGACGAGTAGATGATGCATATGAATTCCCCCTTTGAAACTGCTTACATTTCTATCGTACTCGGAATAAAATAGGGAAGCAAACCCGATTCGCAGAACGATCGATTTTTTGATACAATACGCTTGGAAAGGAGTGGCGTCCTATGCGTATCATTGGTTTGCTCTTATTATTAATCCCCGGCATCATCGGCGCGATTGGTATAAAGCTCATGCGTGATAGTGTTTTTCTAATTGCACAAGTGCCGTTTAAATACTTAGGCGATGCGGCTTACGTATATGTATTGCAAGGTCTCGTTGGTTTGATTCTTGCGATGGGTGGCATTGGATTTGTCGCAGGATATGTTTTTTATCGCGATCGAAAACGTGGAAAAGTCTCCGACCGCTATCAAAAAAAATGAACACAGAAAAAGGTCCCCATCTCTTGAACTCATTTCAAGCGCGGGACCTTTTACTCATATAAAATTGGTTTCACTTACGGATGAACTCCTCTCATAGTTAGAACTATTCGTGTACTCCAAAACCTTAGGTGTTCCTCTTAATGAAGAGGTAGAAAGAAATCAGATCTGGCTATCGGGCTAACGATAGAATGGTGTTTCAGTTCCATCATCTGACTGTACTCGGGACCTAGGTGGAGCATAATGTCATCCGCTTGAAGCAGTCAAACATTCGGTTGCTAACAATCACTGCTAGACAACACTCCTTTTCACGAACTGTACTTTTCATTTTAGACGATCCGTTACCTTCCACTTTTCCCTAGCTTCGAAATCATGGAAGCTCCCATTCATTCGAGATTTCTCATCTAGAATGAATAAGATACCTTGGTACGACTTCTACCAAGAGAATGTCGTCCGGCATTCTTGAGCCATTTACAGTTGGCGTTCTGAGATGATGTTCGTCAACAGGATTTCCGGAGTCCTTATCGACTCGACGTTCATCTGACGTCTTGCCAAATCATTTGGTACCTTTATTATAACAAACATTTCAGTTTATGCAATATTTATTTGCAAGCGCTTTTATATATTTTTAGCTTTACGGTATGCTATAAGCAGATCGTAATCGAAAGGAGACCTTTCATGCGAAAAATCATCGTATTCGAACATCTATCGTTAGACGGTGTCATTCAAGCACCGAGCGGAAAGAATGAGGATGTGAGCAACGACTTCGAACAAGGGGGATGGACTGCTCCATTTCAACATCCTGAGATTGGTCAGGTCATCCGTGAATGGATGCAAGAGGATTGCTCCCTGTTACTCGGTCGCAAGACATACGAGCAATGGTCGAGTTACTGGCCACTCCACCCAGATATCTGGCCAGTTGCTGATCATGCCATGAAGTATGTTGCTACGCGTCATACACCACCTATTCTTTGGCAGCCGACGACTTATTTGAATCAACCAACTTCTGAACTAACACGCTTGAAACAACAGGACGGACCACCACTTCACGTCTGGGGGAGTAGTCAACTCGTTCATACGCTTTATCAAGCCGATCTGATCGATGAACTTCGATTGATCCTCTATCCCGTCATCATTGGTTCTGGTAAACGTCTATTTCCCGACAACGGAATGACGCCCATCACTTGGAATGTCACGAAACGACACACGTTTGATAACGGCGTATTGATCGCTTGCTATGAACGGGATAGGAACTAAAAACACACCGTCTATCATGAACTGCCCCATAAAAGTTGGACATAAAAATCCAACTTTTATGGGGTGTTTTTTATGGTCAAATATACAAAGGCGTTTAAAGTCCAAGTCGCTGAGCGTTATCTGACAGGACGAGACGGATACCGA